>Ga0123337_10000053_pt1 | contig 241177 bp, 190 predicted proteins | sample frozenSSSSmetaG_FD_89792 | JGI IMG/M metagenome (GOLD analysis project Ga0123337, IMG submission 89792) | Glacier valley bacterial and archeal communities from Borup Fiord, Nunavut, Canada, to study Microbial Dark Matter (Phase II) -... | ecosystem: Environmental > Aquatic > Freshwater > Ice...
ACAGTTTTTTTAATTGGAAAAAAATAAAGGTGGACGTCAAAATGTGGATAACTCTCTAATAATCAGATTTTTTCCACCAAAATTTAAAATACTCTCTTCTTTTTTTAGAACAACCCCTCAATCTTCCGATATACCGCCTCCGTATGTTTTATTTGCCGTCTGCTCCATTGGAACACCATCGATTACGATCAGAGGCTGGTTGTTACCTGAAACAGAAGAAGATCCCCGTATCTGAATGGTAGATCCACTTCCCGGCCCGCCGTTGGATTGAACCCTTACACCTGCAATCTTTCCAGAAAGCGCATTTGCTACGTTAGTCGAGCGAGACTCTGTGAGCGAACTACCTTTAATTTCCTGAACTGTATAACCAAGCGCTTTTTTCTCGCGTTGTATACCAAAAGCAGTTACTACTACTTCTGCCAGTTGTCTGGTGTCAGCGTCAAGTTTGATGTCAAATTTCGTAGCGTTTCCGATCGTAATTTCCTTGATTAGGAAACCTACATAAGAAACAACCAAAACGCCGTCGCCAGGTACACTGAACTTGAAATTCCCATCAGCATCAGCATTTGTACCAACAGTCGTACCCTTGTAAATAACGGATGCCCCGGCCAGACCGAGATTGTCGGTGTCAGTAACCTTTCCCTCAAGCTGGCGAACCTGCGCGGATGCCAGAGGGGAAATAAAACAAGCCCATAGAAATAATAGGAGAATTTTTCGCATGAGTTAATTAGTTAAGTTAGTAGGTAAGAAGTTCGATACAGAAATAAAGTTATGGCTGTGTGGTGTCCACGTTTCAGTGCGCCGCACACACGTTCCCGTGGACAGATCAAACACAGCCATAAGCTTGCAAAACTGCTTTTCCGGAAAGCAATACCCTCTTTAATCGAGGACAGTGACGGTTGTCAGAAGTATGCGGACACGTTCTGCCCGAGCGTTGACAAGTAAGCCTGTCCTCGTTTTCTAGGAAATTTTTATTAAAAAAGTTATATCGTAAAAAGATGCCTTTGTTACACTTCCTTCAAAATTAGATTCAGGAAATGTTTGTGATCACCTTCTTACAATCAAATAAATTCAGTGCGGCTGGAATTTATCTGTTAGCTAAGAAGTTGGGCCATTCGAATAATGACTTGTCAAATATACTGACAAAGTTAAAAAATGCAAGAGAATAAATTAAAAAAATCACAAAACTGGCAATAAAAATTGGTGATTTGGGTACAATGTAGAATACGATTGTAATAATCCGTTATTTATTTTAAATAATCCTTTTTTGTAAAATCTAGGTTTTTAATAGACTACTAATCACTGTGTTACGAGGATATGTAGGATATTTTGATGTTTTTATAATTTAAGTTCTATTATTTCTTTTAATTTTATCAAATAGGTAGAAACTGTTTTTTTTGGGATAAAAATACCTGGCAAAAAAATAAAGGAGGATCCGTTGTAAACGGTCCTCCTTTATTAAAACTAAAAATAGTTATATTTCTTAAAGTAACTAGTTGTCTATATAACGCCTCAAAATGGGCTTGTATGAATCGACCCGCCTGTCGCGGAAGAAGGGCCAGGTCGTTCTATAATGATCTAATTTTTGTAAATCGATTTCCTCCGTGTGCACAACTTCTTCGTTGTGAGGCGCTAGATACAGCAGTCGTCCATGTGGGTTTGCTATAAATGACCCGCCCCAAAAGAGCTGATCTGCCTCTCTACCCACCCTATTTACTGAGACAACATAAACCCCATTTGCCACAGCGTGGCTACGCTGAATGGTTTGCCATGCGCTGTATTGTTCGTCGTTAATGACCGGATCAGCTTCATTCGTGTCCCAGCCAATTGCGGTTGGGTAAAATATTATTTCTGCACCCATTAAGCTGGTGATGCGCGCGGCCTCCGGATACCACTGATCCCAGCATATTAAAACTCCTATTTTTGCAAACTTTGTGCTGAAAGTTCGGTAGCCTACATGATCTGAGGATGCTCCTTCCATACCATCATTTCCGAGAGATGCGTCCCCTGGAGTAAAATAGAATTTTTCATAATACCCGGGGTCATCAGGAATATGCATTTTTCTATATTTGCCCAAATAGGTGCCATCTGCATCCAATACAGCTGTCGTATTGTGGTAAAGCCCGTGCGCGCGTTTTTCAAAAAGCGATGCTATAATTACGACGCCGAGTTCTTTTGCCAAAGTACTCAACTTGTCAGTAGATGGACCAGGAATCACTTCCGCGAGCTCAAAATTTTTGTGATCTTCAACGTCACAGAAGTATAGCGATTTGAAAAGCTCCTGCAAGCAGACAATGTTGGCCCCCTGTGAGGCTGCTTCCCTTATCTTGATGGTTGCTTTTTCAAAGTTTGCCTCGATATTTTCAGAACAGCTCATTTGAACTATTCCAATATTTACTTTTTTTGTCATAATAATTCTGGTTTTATATTTCAACTGTCGTCTCACCTGTCCGATGCACTTAGCGCCTATTGCAATTTTGTCATATCAAAGTTAAAGGATAAATCATTCATACATTTGAAGTGCTTTTTGGGACAACTGCTATGACCAATTTTGGAACAGGGGCGACAGCTCAGGCTATTGTTCTCTATTACTTCAAAGGTCGTCTTGTAAGGGTACATGCCAAATGCCGGAACCGTATTTCCCCAAATAGAGTATATTGTTTTCTTGAATGCCGAGGCAACGTGCATTAAGCCTGTATCATGAGTGAAAACGATCTTTGCCTTTTCAATAATCGAAGCAGACTGATTAAAGTTATATTTTCCGCAAGCATTGAATATATAGTGGTTTCCTATTGCTAGTCGTAAGTTTTCCCCCGCGTCATAATCTTCTTTGCCTCCTAACAAGATGATCGGGCGATCAATCTTTCGGCATAATTCGATCATTTTTGGCACAGGTAATTTTTTTGTAAAATGCTGTCCTCCAATAGCATAAGCTACAAAGTCGATTTGATGGCTGACAGGGAGTGATTCGATTTGTACCAAATCCTGGATGGGAATGAAATAGTCCAGCCCGGCATTGTCATTCACAATACCAAAGCACCTTAATGTCGCCAGATATCTGTCTACTACATGAATGTTCGGAAGGCGATTGATTTTGAAATTTGTCAGCAGAAACTTTTGAACATTCAATTTTTGAAAACTAAACGAAGGTTTGCCAAGCGTCAATTTGATTTTGAGTGTGCGTAAGTTCCTGTGCAGATCTACGATATAATCGAAATTTTCATTGCGGAGCTGGGGTAGAGGATCAGGATCAGAACTATCCAACAGCCATAACTTATCTATGTAGGGATTATCTTTGAGAAGGAAGCCAAATTTGCTTTTAGTGAAATAATGGATTTCGGCATTGGGATGCTGCTTTTTCAAGCACCTGATCACAGGAGTTGTGAGGACAATATCGCCAATCGATGAGAAGCGTAGTATTAGAAATTTAACCGGTTTAATCACGCTGTTTTGTTTCTTCCAAAAGTTGAAAAGGTTGCAATTTTTCAGGACGGCGATGCTTCCAGCGTCTGTGGCTCCACAGCCAGTTATCAGGTTGTTTAATGATGTCTTTTTCCAAATGGCTAATCTGACTTTCCAGAATATAATTATTTGGCACGTTCCTCGGTGATTCTGTAATGAGTTGAAAGTAGAATTTGTAAAATCCTCTTTTCCACTCGTTCCTAAGAACGCCCATGTACAGTACCGGGGCATTTATCCTGCGGGCAATAAGCTCTACTCCCCGGAAAACACCTGTTTCCTGATTTAAAAATCGGGTCCAGTACGCTTTTTCTGGTGTCGGTGACTGGTCGTTTATCAAAATGTATATAAATGGCTTTTCCCGTGGCATAACAGCTTTTACAAAGGCGTCTTTCATTGGGACCATTTCGGTTCCGAATTGCGTTCGCACTTTCTTGAACCATTCTTCAAAAGTATTATTCGCAAGTTCATGATATACGACCACAATTTGGTAGGATAATCTGGCAGAAGCAAATAAATTTAACATTTCCCAGTTGCCAAGATGTCCTGCCACCACAACCAGATTTTTTTTCTGAGCATAATAGTGATCCAGTATCGACGTGTCAAATTCAAAGCGGCGAAGCAAGTCGCTTTTAGAGATTGATCTTAATTTGATTGTTTCAAAAATGATGTCCGTGAAATTTCGGTAGTATCGTTTTGCAATTTTACGGATTGTATCATCACTTTGTTGGGGGAAACTGTTATGAAGATTCTCAACAATAACTTTTGTGCGATAATGAACCACATCGAATATCAGGAAACGGAACATGTCGGACAGCCGATACAAATTTTTCCAGGAGAGTTTCGATATAGCCGTAAGCGTATACACCAGTAGTCTCGTGAACAATTTCTTCATGGTAGGTTGCTTTTGCAATTGAAAAGCAACACTTCCTCAAAAATAGTTCCTGGGCTTTGCGGTGTATTTCGAATTTAGTGTAACAGTGGTAACATACGGAAGTTTACTACTTTCAGAGAGCGAGTTGCTCAGGTTTAAGAAGTTCTGGTTTCTTGTGTTTCCAACGTCTATGACTCCATAGCCAGTTGTGTGGCTGGCTGCATATGTCCTGTTCAAGTATTTCTAATTGTTTTTTAAGAATGGCATTGTTGGCAACATTCTTTGGCTCTTCGGTAATGGTGGTTATATCCACGTGATAGTATCCTCTTTTTCCCGCTACTTTGCGGAAATCCGCATAAAGGACAGTCAGATTGTATCTTCTGGCAATGGTTTCTACTCCTCTGAAAACACCGGTATCCTGGTTTAGAAACGTTGTCCAAAAGGCAGTTTGCGGCATTGGAGATTGGTCGTTGGCAAGAACAACCACATACGGTTTCTCGCGGGGTTTTTGCAACTCCCGGAAAATTTGATCCATCGGTACCAGCTTAGCCCCAAAGCGCGTGCGCAAATCCAGAAACCACTGATCAGATTCCTTATTTTGGAGCGGCCGGTATACCACAATGCATTCATGTGTAAAGCAAAGGGAGGAAAATAAATTGGCGAGCTCCCAGTTGCCCCTATGACCCATTAAATATATAATGTTCGTTTTGTTTGCATAGAATTTATCCATTATGCTAATGTCACCTTGCAAACGCTCCCTGACAACTTCGGGGCTCGCGGTACGGAACTTGATGGTTTCTACAATAAGGTCTGTAAAGTGCAAATAGAACTTTTGCGCTATTGCCTCACGTTCCGCGTCGGACTTTTCGGGAAAGCTGTTTTTCAGGTTAAGCATGATCACTTTTTTTCGGTAGCCAACGACGTCGAATAAAAGCCATTTTAACGCGGTTGAAAGCCGGAATGCATTTTTCCAGGAGAGATTGGATAGTGAGTTGAGTAGGAAAAGGAAAACCTTCGAAATGATACGGGTCATGCGGGCATTTTTACAATAATAGGCTAATGTTATATGTTTAAAGTACAAAGAAACGTATAAAATTTGTCTATGCAGGTATCAAACGTAAGAGTTCCGGTTTTGTTTGAAACGCTATCTGCTTCCCGGATATGCGGAGCTTGTTTCAAATCGAAGTAGCGGGGGGGCTGATCTTTTAAAAATTTGCCCTTAACTGCTAGATTGGTTTCGTTAAGTTGATAAACGTTAGTTTTTGTTTGCAAATATTGTTAGTTTCACTTATTCAAACAATTAGGTAAAAATCGTGTTAGACCAATTATTTGACATCAAAAACGATCGTCGGCTGAGCATGTACCTTTACCGCCTGGGTTTTGGTATGTGGTTGGTGTATCTGGCTTTGGGTGCTCCCGCTATGCGCGCGTATTCGCACTATCGTTCCGAGTGCGGAGTTCTTTGTTTTGCCGTGATGATTATTGGATTTTCAGCCTCAATGGTATTCGACTATTTTCATCAGAGGGAGGCTTTCGAGCAACGGAAAAAGTGGCTTTTCATTAGCTATGCAGTACTTGCGGCAATCATTTATTTATTGGAATTCCAGGGAAAGGGTAATCCTTTTGATTTTACCTGGATATTACGACTTCTTTAATTACTCCGGTAACAGATCTCTTCGTTTAATCGTTTCCTGTACTTGTTCAAAAGAGAGGTCAGGCAAAGCGGCTACCTGGCCAATGACAATAATAGCGGGCGAGCCCATTTCACTTATTTTGGCTAAAGGCTCGATGTTACTGATTTTCCCCGTAACCACTTTCTGAGTTTCTGTTGAACCGTTCTGTATGATCGCGATTGGTTCTTCGAGTTTGCCAAGTTTTGCGTAGATATTTACAATTTCATTCAACTTGTGCAATCCCATCAAAATAACTACAGTTGCTGTCGATTGCGCAGCCAGGTAAATATCATTGGACAATGAATGGGACTTCGTGGTGCCGGTAACGACCCAAAAACTTTCGCTTACACCCCTTGATGTTAGTGGAATACCTGCTAATGCAGGAACTGCGTAACTGCTGGAAATGCCAGGAATCACTTCCGATTCTATTCCATGCTGCTGAGCAAAAACTATTTCCTCATAACCACGGCCAAATACGAATGAATCGCCACCCTTCAAACGAACGACTTCACCGTATTGTGAAGCACATTCAACAATCAGGTTGTTGATGTCGTCCTGGCCACAACTAGTTTTGCCATAGCGTTTTCCTATAAGAATCTTAACGCAGTCAGCCGGACAATATTCGAGAAGAGATGGATGAGCAAGTGAATCGTACAGAACGACTTTTGCTTTTTGCAGTGCCTTGATCCCTTTTAAAGTAATCAGATCCGGATCACCCGGACCAGCACCAATCAATGTGAGTTTCATCTTTTTTGGCCGTTAGCTGTTCGCTATTGGCTGTTAGCTTTGCAGGATTAAAGAAATGAGGACATTGTGATATGCCTTCATTTCTTTTTCTGTAATAATATCTTGTTGTTGTTTTTTTACGCGACAGCCAAAGCTAATCGCTAACGGCTCACAGCTATCAGCTGTCTTTTCCGAATGAAAGCTCCTGCAACACCAATTCACCGTTTTCCATTAATTGCGCTCCGCGCGTGCTGCGAACGAAATTCAGGAATTTATCAGCCGTGGTTAAAAAGTAAGTCGCAAAAGCTTCTGTTGGTTCAAATTTATTTATGCTGAATGCAAGTGAGCGGAAAGGCGCTTCCTCTTTGTCGTCCAATAGAAATTCGGATGGCGTTTCGTAGGCGAATTCTCTGCCGAAATTAGCTTCGAAGTCGTTAATGATTCCGTATTGTGTATTAAGGTTGACATCTTTGGTCATCAGTAAACCCTTTGCGCCGGTGATCAACACATTATAAGCATGATATATTGCATCAGCCCAAATACCCAAATCGTAATTTTCTTTCGCAAGATTCAGTTTTTCCTGTCCTTCCGTAATCGTCGTCGCTACTAAATCGACCATTACGCTGGCACATTCACCCACTCCGATTTCTGTTTTAAAGATCTCGTCATGATCCCAATCGCGATAATCATCGTCCGTTAAGGTCGTAAGATCCGCTAGTGGTTTCAAAAGCTGGAAGAAGTAATTTTTGGTCTGACGAGCGTAATATTGATTGTAATATTCACCGTCATAGGAGTTAGTTTCGTAGTCATTAAACAAGGTACGAAGTGTTTCTGGTCCGCGTTTAGCAGGAACTTTGATCACTTTATCTCCAATTAATCCGATACCATCACCAGAAAAACCGCCGCCGAGCAGAACTTGCAACGCGGGAAGCACCAGCTTGCCGTTTTTCAAAGAACTACCGTGAAATCCGATATTGCAGGCATTGTGTTGTCCGCAACCATTCATACAGCCACTGATTTTGATTTTGATGTCCTGGTTATAAAGCATTTCAGGAAACTCATCTTTCATCATATCTTCCAGAACTCTTGTAATTCCATAACTGCTGGAAATAGCAAGGTTACAAGTATCTGTTCCTGGGCAGGTTGTAATGTCCATGGTACTGTCGAAGCCAGGAGCAGCAAGTCCCAGCTTATTCAGCTCATGATAAATAGCTACCAAATCTTCACCTTTAACAAAACGAAGAATGTAGCCCTGATTCACAGTAACACGAATATCATCAGCCGCATATTTACGAACAATGTTGGCGAGACTGCGTGCGGTATCAGAATGCATATCGCCTAAAAGAACCCGCAATTGAACTGCATACCAACCTTTTTGTTTTTGTTCAAAAGTATTGGTTTGAAGCCATTTTTTAAAAGTGTCAATGTCTTCAACACTTTCAGATGCGATATCCAGAATCACCTCTTCACTTACAGAGGGACGAGGTGCATAATTAATAGATTCAATTTCGTTTGTTCCAAACAGGTCTTTTGGAATTGAAAAGACTTTATTTTTGACGGCCGTGCGCTCTTCTTCCACTTTCGCCATCATGCCCTCCAATCCAAGATCATTCAAGAGAAATTTCATCCGTGCCTTGTGGCGACGCACGCGTTCTCCATAACGATCGAAAACACGAAGTAAGGCCTCTATAAATGGAATAACATCTTTTTCTTCGAGGAATTCAAAGGCGGTTTGTGCCGAAAATGGTTGAGCGCCTAAGCCTCCACCAATCAGCACTTTGAAGCCCTTAACTTCTTCACCAGCTTCATTCGTGCCCATTTTAGCGATCAGACCCACATCGTGGATAAATGCAAGAGCTGAATCTTTTTCCGAAGATGAAACGGCAATTTTGAATTTCCGTCCCATATCCTGATTAATAGGATTGCGAAGGAAATAAGTGAATATGGAATGAGTAAGTGGTGTAACGTCAAATGGCTCGTCGGGGTCGATTCCAGCTACCGATGATGCCGTAACGTTACGGATTGTATTACCACAAGCTTCTTTTAAAGTAATTCCTGCATCTTCCAAATCGGCCCATAACTGAGGCGAATCCGAAAGTTTCACAAAGTGCAATTGGATATCCTGACGCGTTGTAGCATGCAGGTTACCGGTTGCAAATTTGTCGGAAGTATCAGCGATGCGCACGAGCTGATCGGCGGTGATGCGTCCGTAAGGTAATTTTATACGGATCATCTGCACGCCAGGCTGGCGCTGACCGTAAACGCCACGGGTAAGGCGAAATTTACGAAATGCTTCTTCCGGTGTTTCTCCCGAATTAAACGCGTTGATTTTATTGTTTAAATCAACAATGTCCCGTTTAGCTGCGCCGGAGACTTTTTCTGAAATTACTAAATTACTCATGGTGATGTATTCTTATAACCTATCGGAATAGTATATTAACTAATCGTTAGAAAAAAAGGTGCAGAATTGGCAGCCTTTTTATTCAATCATGCAAGCTCCTACTGTAACATTTGATGTTTCATCGATCAGAATGGCTGCACCGTTTGCCCTGTTTTTCTGATATGGATCGTATGCGATCGGTTGTGCTGTGCGCAAAACGATTCTCGCTACGTCGTTCAATTTCAGGCTTTCAACGTCTTCCAGCTTCTCGTAAGAATTAATATCGATCTGGTATTCAATATCTCGGATTGAACAGCGGGACCTCGCAGTTCCATGCTGAAGGACATATTTGTTGCCGGCTTTCAAAGTCTTTTTATCGTCCATCCAGCAAATCAATGCTTCAATATCCTGGCTAACGATGGGGGAGTTGTTCAACGAAACGATCGAATCTCCACGGCTGATGTCGATATCGTCTTCGAGTAAAATCGTCACGGATTCCAGTACAGACGCTGATTCCATTTCGTTACCCCCGAACTCAATTCTGGCGATTTTTGATTCCTGTTCAGAAGGAAGTACTTTAATCGCATCTCCTTTCCTGAAAGTGCCGCTTTGAATTCGGCCTGCATATCCGCGATAATCATGTAGCTCTTCCGTTTGAGGACGAATTACATATTGTACCGCAAAACGACCGTCTTCCTGATTTTGGTCTTTCAAAACATTTACCGTCTCTAAAACAGAAAGTAGAGTTTCACCTGTGTACCACGGCATGTTCTCTGATCTGTCAACGATATTATCGCCATTTAAAGCGCTTACCGGGATAATGGTGAGGTCTTTAATATTCAGTTTTTTGGCGAGTTCTTCATAAGTTTTTGCAATCTCCAAAAAACCATCTTCTGAATTACCAATTAAATCCATTTTGTTAATCGCAACGATAACATGAGGGATACCCAACATGGAGGCGATCAAAGAATGACGACGGGTTTGTTCGACTACCCCGTGACGCGCGTCCACCAAAATAATTGCAAGATCAGCATTAGATGCGCCAGTTACCATATTTCTGGTATACTGAATGTGTCCGGGAGCATCAATACTGATGAATTTACGGTTTGGTGTCTGGAAATATTTGTAAGCGACATCAATTGTAATTCCCTGTTCGCGTTCTGAACGAAGGCCATCTGTTAATAAAGCAAGATCAATTTCACCCACGTTGCGGCTTTTGCTCGCACGTTCAATGGCTTCCATCTGATCCGCCAATATGTTTTTTGTATCGTAAAGCAGTCGTCCGATCAATGTACTTTTGCCATCGTCTACTGAACCCGCTGTTATAAATCTTAGTAAATCCACCTTATGTTAATTATGAATGAAGAATTAAGAATGAGAGAATATTAGCTCGTTTCAAGATTCTATCCTAACAATTCATTCCAAGTTATTTAATGCTTTTATTATCCGAGGATTGAATAGATGCGCTATTCATCACTCTTAATTCTTAATTCTTCGCTCTTTCAAAAATATCCACCCTTTTTGCGATCTTCCATTGCGGCTTCTGTCTGCTGGTCGTCGATGCGGGTTTCTCCGCGTTCGCTTATTCTTGATATGGAGATTTCAGCGATTACTTCGTCTAGCGTTGAAGCACTTGATTCGACAGCTGCAGTGCAGGTCATATCCCCAACAGTTCGGAAACGTACCTGACGTGTAACGATCTGATCGTTTTCGTCTTTCTCAATGACTGGTGTATTATTTAACAGTTTTCCGTCTCTCAGTATCAATTCACGGTCATGAGCGAAATAGATCGAAGGAAGTGCGATTTTTTCTCTTTTCAAGTAAGCCCAAACATCCAGCTCAGTCCAGTTAGAAATAGGAAAAACACGAACGTTTTCACCTTTGCTTATACGACCGTTGAAGAGATTCCAAAGCTCAGGACGCTGACGTTTTGGGTCCCATTGGCCAAATTCATCGCGAAATGAGAAAATCCGTTCTTTCGCGCGGGCTTTTTCTTCATCACGACGAGCTCCTCCTATGCAAGCATCGAATTCGAACTCTTCAATTGTATCCAGCAAAGTGAAAGTCTGCAGCCAGTTTCGGCTTGCATTTTTACCGGTTTGTTCTTTCAAACCTTTCGCTTTGATCGTATCTTCGACGTATCTCACAATCAACTTCGCGCCGATTTGTTCCGCAAGTTCGTCGCGATACTCGATTGCCTCTATGAAATTATGTCCCGTATCCACGTGAATAAGGGGAAAAGGTATTTTGCCAGGAGCAAAAGCTTTTTGCGCCAACCGAACAAGCGTAATGGAATCCTTTCCACCTGAAAACATTAGGGCAGGGCGCTCAAACTGACCGGCGACCTCGCGCATAATATAGATAGCCTCGGCTTCGAGCTGATCAAGATAATCTGGCGTTTTGCGTCTCTCGTCTACTTCCTGACCGCTGATCTCTGACACGTCTTTTACTGAAATTGACATACTTTTTTAGCTTTTAGCTATTAGCCGGCGGCTTTTAGCTTTAATAATAACTTTATACTTGGACTTCTGAACTTTTATTACTCCAAACACTTTTCCGATAGCCGATAGCCGATAGCCGATAGCCGATAGCCGATAGCCGATAGCCGACCGTGCGACGAACCGTAGCTACTTCGCGTGCAACCCACATTCTTTCTTGGACTCGTCTTCCCACCACCAACGTCCGGCTCGGAAATCCTCGCCTTCCTGAATGGCGCGCGTGCAGGGAGCGCAACCAATACTTACAAATCCTTTGTCATGCAGCGGGTTGTAAGGAATACCATTTGATTTAACATATTTTTTCACTTCATCAAATGACCAATCTAAAATGGGATGGAATTTGATCAGGTCATGTGCTTGGTCAATTTCCAGTTTACTCATCGAATGACGATTTCCTGACTGTTCTGCCCGGATGCCGGTGACCCAAATTTTGGCTCCTCTTAATGCTCTGTTTAACGGTTCAACTTTGCGTATAAAACAACACTCCTTTCTGTTTTCCAGCGATTCGTAAAAACTCAAAGGGCCTTTGGTACTTAGCAAGTTCTCAACCGATGGCGTTTGCGGATAGTAAACTTTGATTTTGGTATCGTATCGGTTATTGGTTTTTTGCAACGTCATGTACGTTTCATTGAACATTCTTCCAGTATCCAATGTGAATATGGTAATGTTAAGATTGTTCTTTAAAATGAAATCCGTTATGACCTGATCTTCATAACCGAGACTTGTTGAAAATACTACTTCACCTGGAAACAGATCAGCCAAAATAACTAAGGATTCTGTTTCGCTTTTGCCATCAATGGCGGCGTGTAGTGAGGATATGTTCGTGTTCATGGTGGTGCTTTTTAACACGGAGAATTAGGAGTTTAAAACGGAGGTTCACAGAGTTTTTTCTTTGTTTGACGCCTGTTTTCGGCGGTAGAATTTACTTCTGTGAAACTTTGAGTTTACTTCTGTGAAGCTCTGTGGTTCATTATCTACTCTAATATAGCGCTTTTGACCGACACCTCTACGGCATTGGTAAAATCTTCGATCAAATCTTCAACGTCTTCTAAACCAACTGAAATTCGGATAAGGCCCTCTGTTATTCCCAAAGCAAGTTTTTCGTCCACTTTGAGTTTTGCATGGGTTGTCGTAAATGGATTAGTAACGATGGTTCTTGTATCGCCAAGGTTCGAGGAAAGTGAGGCAATTTCCAATGCATCCATAAACGCAGCAACGCGCTCAAAACCGCCTTCCAGTTCTATAGTAACAATCGCACCTCCTGCACTCATCTGGCGTTTCGCCAATTCATGCTGCGGGTGAGAAGCCAGGAAAGGATACTTAACTTGTTTAACATCGGGATGTTTTTCCAAAGCATTCGCCAATGCCAAGGCGTTTGACGAATGCTTTTCCATTCTTAAGCTCAACGTTTCCAGGCTTTTGCTTAAAACCCATGCGTTAAACGGAGACATAGATGGCCCCGTCTGGCGACAGAAAAAACGAAGTTCCTTGATATATTCTTTCTTGCCTACTACAACCCCACCAAGTACACGTCCCTGTCCATCCATGAATTTGGTCGCAGAGTGCACAACCAGATCAGCCCCGAAATCAACTGGATTTTGTAATGCTGGTGATGCAAAGCAATTATCTACATTAAAAATAATATTATGTTTTTTCGCGATACGGCCAATCATCGCAAGGTCGACAACGTCCAAGCCTGGATTTGAAGGCGTTTCCAGATAGATCATTCTGGTATTTGCCTGAACCGCTGCTTCCCATTCTGTTTCACTTGCATCAGCATCCAGATAGGTGTATGTGATACCCCATTTACTCAGTATTTGCGTTATGACCTGATGTGCAGATCCAAACAAAGCACGACAAGCTAGAATATGGTCTCCGTTTTTAAGCAATGCCGCCATACTTGCAAACACAGCCGCCATACCTGTTGCTGTTGCTACACCGTCTTCACAATCTTCAAGCAGACAAACTTTGTCTACAAATTCCTGAACACTGGGATTAGAAAAACGGCTGTAAATATTTCCATCTTCCGTTTCTTCAAACAGCGCTTTTCCTTGCTCAGCACTTTCAAAAGTAAAACTGCTGGTAAGAAATAACGGCGTGGAATGTTCACGGTAATGGGTTTTTTTTGACTGGGTACGAATTGCTTTTGTTTGCTTTTTCATGTTTACTAGCTGTTAGCTATTGGCTGTTAGCTTTAGAAATCGGGATTTTAATTTTTTAGCTCAAACGAGCTGATTTGAGTTTGTACTTTACTTTTTTATATGACTGTCTTTGTCAAAGAGTGTCTTTGATCCTCCTAAGCTAATAGCCAACCGCTAAAAGCTATTAGCTAAAAATCACCATGTAAATAATTCTCATGCTCACAATGATGACAATTGTACCTACCATGATCATCATTGTTTTGATAGGTAACCTTCTGGATAAATTTGCTGCTATTGGCGCCGCAACCATTCCTCCTAAAATTAAGCCCAATACTACCTGCCAATGTGAAAATCCTATTATACTTATGAACGTCACTGAACTTGCCAGCGAAACAAAAAACTCCGCAAGGTTGACTGAACCAATGGTGTATTTTGGATGACGGCCTCTCGCAATTAATGTCGAAGTCACAATTGGTCCCCAGCCACCACCACCTATTGAATCCAAAGTTCCGCCAGCCAAAGCCAACCATCCAATTTTCTTAATGGGCCGTTTTTCAATACGTTTCTTCAACGCTTTTTGAATGATAAGAATTCCCAGGATTAAGGTGTAAATCGCAACTAAGGGCTTGATTATATAAATGTACTTTTCCAAGGACGATAATAGATAAGCACCGGCTATGGCACCTAAAACACCTGGAAACAAGATCTTCTTGAATAATTTGCTGTTTACATTCCCAAATTTCAAGTGCATGTAACCTGAAACGCCGCTGGTGAAAATTTCTGAAGTATGAACGCTAGCGCTAACAGCGGATGGCGGAACGCCAAGAGTTAGCAGGAAAGTTGCAGATGTCACCCCATAAGCCATTCCTAGTGCGCCGTCAATCATTTGTGCGATAAAGCCACCCAGAATGTAATAGAAAAAGCTTTCGTTCAGTTCAAGCTCGTGCCAAAGGATAGTTAAACGGTCGTAGGTAATGAATGTAAAAAGCAGATGCCCCACAATCATCAGGGCAATTGCTGAAAAGATATTTACAAATATTTCAGTTCTTGTTCTTTTGCGTAGCGTGGCAGCCCAGATTTTTTGCTGCATTGTCTCCCAGGAAAATGGAGCTTTGATATTTTTGGCAGCAATCGCATTTGGCTGTTCCGATTGCTGTCTTGTCCTGTTGAAAATACGATCTGATTCTTCTGGAAGATCCTTCAAAAAAACCACCTGACCTTTTTCACGGGCCAAATTTGCCAGCCGACGATCTTCCTCAGGGTCACCACTTGCAATGTATGCTACATGGATGGATTCCCATTCCGGAGAGACGCCGCCCGAGGCTCGGTTGGTATCAGATGATGGTAAAGAGTCCGCCGCTTCCTTCAAAGTCTATCTAGTATACTATAATTGTAGAGTATATTTTCAATAAAATAGCAAACAAGTGTTTGCTATTCAGGTTACAAAAGTAGTTTGGAATTATTAATTTTCAAAGAACGCTACTGCCGAAGTATCCGAATTTCGACTGACACAGATTTTTTAAAATCATTACCTAGTTTGCGTTTCGATAACTTCATCACATGAGTAAACTGAGTATACATGATAACTTCATCAGAATGATCATGTCGGACAAAAGCATTGCAAAAGACTATTGTAAAAGCAACCTACTTTCGTTTGTGAGAGATCTGCTAGATTTTCAAAACACTGAGGCAAAGTCCTAATACATACATTTCCAGGGACCTGCAAAGACAATGTCTGATACTGTTTACACGTGTCTTAAAAAAGGAACCGGAGAAGTCATTAAAGATCTTTGCTCGTTGAGCACAAGAGTTTGATTTCCTACCAATTCAGGCTGCAAAAACAAAAAAATCGCTTTGCTCACTAATATGGAAGCAAAGCGATTTAGGTAAATTTTTAAAGAGGTTCTACTAATAACACCGTACCTCCATCAAAGAAACCGGAACGTTAGCATTCGATCCGGAAAACCGGATTTTCAAATGTTGTGTGGTAACGGGCTTTTCAAATGTGAGACTCCTTTTGCTTTGGTGATTATCCGAAATCGTCCCTACAACTTCATCGTTACAATTTGTAATCGTTACATTTTGTACGCAAAACGGCATTACCGTTTCTGGATGCACATAAATAACGTTTTCCATTGGATGGTCGTAGTCAGCATCAAAGACGAATTCCATTTTTGAAAGGGAAGTTGGTTTGTCCCAGCTTATGGTTAACAGCGGGTTTAGATCATTCAACTCGGCTATCCAGGCATTGGGTTGCGAAATAGGTCTGTGAAATCCGTTGGTCAGATTTTCGGTTCCAAAAACGTCTATTGAGCGACCAAATTTCATTGCCACATTACGCCCTTCCGGACGCCTTTGCGGGCACCAGAATTCGAAAGTGTCCACGCCGATGTCTTCGGTAGGCTCCTGTTTTCCATAGTTTGAAACAGCGGGATTGGTGGCATTGAATACCGAAACCAGTCCAGTTATCCGCGTTTCGCTGTATTGCAGACTTGCCATTTCGTTTTTCATAAAACAAACGAACGCATAACCGGCATCTTCAAAACTTGCGTCCCAGTTGGCGGTCAGCTCATTTTTTCCTTGTGATAATTGGAAGCTTTTCGTCTCAAAGGTGACATCGGGTGTGTGATTAATGCGCTTACTGCTTTTGCGAAGCTCAACCAGCAAGGTCGTGTCTTCCTTCGCATCGACCCAAAACGTAATAGAAGGCATCACTCCGGAGGTCACCGGCAGCATTTGCGCAACCGAATCCTTAATTGATGCCCAGAAATCAGATCCTGGTAGTTCTTTCAATTTTAAAGTTGACGATGCGGAAACGTTAATAGCGTTATGAACCAGATTTTCATTATCAATTACATTGGTCTGAGGCAAGTACTGACCAGACCGCCATAGTGCAAGTTGCAACTCCCTGAGATGTTTCTCTCCCAATTCACGCGGAGAACAATTATGCTTTTTACATAATGCCGCCGCGATAGCCACTGCTTGTCCGCCCACCGCACTTGTGGCCATTACCCTTGTTGATGCGAATGCAACGTGCGTGGCACTGATTATCCTGCCGGCAATAAAAAGGTTGCTTACGTTTTTGCTGTAATAACAACGATAGGGGATCGGATATACGCCTTTACTGTGCCACTGATTACAGCCCGATTGATCACTGTAAATGCCGTCGGCCGGATGCAAATCCAGACTCCAACCTCCAAAAGCAACAGTGTCCTCAAAAGGTTTTTGCTCTACAACATCTTGTTGCGTTAACAAATAATCGCCTTCAAACCGCCGGCTTTCGCGTTTACCCGGAATTGTCCCCACCCATTCGAGGGTCATGTTTTCAGCCTCTGGAAATTGGCCTGAATTCTTAATATAATTCCAGGCACCATAAATAACTTTCCACAATTCCCATTTGATTTTTTCGGTGTCATGAACAGTGTCCAAACGGCCGCCGAATTCGAGCCACCACAAACGGCATCCAAAATCCTTTGGATTGAAAGTTTTGTAACGAGGAATTTCTTTGATGTCCTGTAATGCAAAAGAAGGTGGAATGAATTTGACTGGTCTTCCGATGTCCTTCGAATAAAAATACATCGAATGACCAAGCAGTTCTCCATATTCTTTGTCGGGAGCGAACTTTTCGCCAAATTCCTCCATTGATTCTGCGCCCATCCGGAAGGCAGCACCGGATAAGAATCCAACGATTCCATCTCCGGAAGCATCACAAAAAAGCGGTGCAGTTAAAGTATATTGTGTGCTATTTTGACTACAAAATGCATGAACTGCTGTAATCTTGTCATCGTCTGTTTCTCCGGCTGGAGTCTTGTCGAGATCATAAACCGCTGTATTTAACAGCAGTGTGATGTTCTTTTCTTCAACAACCTTTTCCAACAAAACAGTGTCAAAGATCAATGGATTTCCGTCAGGATTACGATAGATATTGTCCAGCATGATCTCATCGATCACACCACTTTCGCGTGCCCAGCGGTTGTTGTTGCCCATGTGCGAAGTTGCTCCTAAAATCCACAGCCGGACTTCGCTCGAACAGTTTCCTCCCAACACAGGCCGGTCTTGTACCAATATCACTTTTATTCCTGCCCTTGCGGCTGTTATAGCAGCACAGGTCCCTGTTAACCCACCTCCAACAATGACCAGGTCTGCCGATAGTGAAATGGTTTTGGGCGTTCTCTTATAGGTAGATTCTTCTTTAAGCATGGTGTATATTTATTTTTGCCACCGCACGGCGGACCGTGAAGTCACTAAGACAAAAAGTTTTGCATTTGGTAGTGGTTGCCGATATTAAAGTGAAGACCTTTTTTGCGGTCTCTGCGTCGTACGTTTCTTCTTTGCGTGAAGCCCTTAAGTTGCTTTTAGTGTCATATTGGCTTTTTGTCAGGTTTTATTTTAGGTCAATTATTTCGTCTACCATTTTGAATCCGGTAGGTTTATAAATACTGATATTGATATTTTTATCAAATCCTTTTATGGGAATTTGGATCTCTTTACTTTCCCCAGGATTCAGATTTGGAATCGCTATCGTTTTCCCCAAAGCTTGAGCGTAATATCCCCGAATAGCATAAGCGGGGAAATCACTTCGGGCGGTAACCTTCAAGGTCAATTGATGTTCACCCTGATCCCCAGGCTTGTAACTCACTTTCTCGACCGTTACTGGCGACATTTCTTTTTGATACACATAATATGCGGGACGCAAAGTCCGGTCCGGACGAACAATTCCCCATGGACGATAGCCATTTGCATTTGTGCCCTGATGGCGGCTTTGATAATCATTGTAGCTCCACCACGACGCGCCGATTACGTAAGGTCTTTTCCTAATTTCGGCTACTACGTCGGATACATGCTTTGCCTGAACCACTTCACTGGATCCAAAATCATCGTCTGAAAATTTGAGTAGTCCCGGAATTGACTCCACCTTACTATCGGCGCGTACTCCCCACTCACTGATCAGAATTGGTTTTTCCGGGTATAGCGTATGAATATGATCAAGTGCTTTTGCGTGATTTCCATACGTATTGGTAGAAACGAAATCGACGTATTGGCTGGCTTCGTCTTCCGGATTTTTAGGAAGTCTGTTCAAGAGCATTGTGGCAAAAGTGTAGAGTCGCGTAGGATCGAGGTTTCGGGCATAATCGATCATATCTTTTGTCCATCGTTTTCCCGCATCCTCCAAGGAGCCATATTCGTTCCCAACGCTGTATGCAATTACGCTTGGGTGATTCCAGTCGCGTTCGGCCATTTCTTTGAACTGCTGGCGAAAGTTTTTCCGTATCGTATCGCTATCCATCTGGCGCGGAGTGAGTTGCCAGTTACCCGCTTCGCTGATAATCAGCATCCCATATTTATCGGCGAGATCGTAGAAATATTCGGAAGGCGTGTAATGTGTCAGTCTTTGAAATTCCATTCCGGCTTCTTTCATTAGCCTGAAATCTTTTTCGACCAGCCAATCGGGCTCCGTTGATCCAAGGCCAGGGTAATCCACAACGCGGTTTCCACCGGCAAGTTTCAAGGGTTTTCCGTTCAATAAAAGTTGCACATTCTTAATCTCGACTTTGCGTATTCCGAAATTCGTGGAAATGGTATCAGTACCGGTGAATGCTTTTAATTGATACAGGTTTGGATCATCCAGGTTCCATAATTTCACCTGCGCCGCTGCTAATGTTGTTTCCGATTCCAGGACTTCCGTTTCACCAGCAGCAATATTGGTTGCTTTACCCTTCCAGATTACCGAAAGGGGTTTGTCTCTAAACGAAATGATGAAACTCGTTTTTGGCGAAAAGGCCTGCTTAGACGCATTTCGAATCCTAAACCTTGTTTTTAGGGTGGCTGTCCCTTTTTCCAGATCAGGAACAGCTTCCACTTTGATGTTTTCGGCATAAACTTCCGGCTCTACCGTCAGGTAAACAGGACGGACGAGTCCGCCATAATTGGTCCATCCTACAAATGAATTGTTGATCTCATTATGGTCTTTTGCACCAGGAACTGTGCCTGTATGCCAGGTATCGTTGTTGACCGAGACAGCAAGCAAGTTGTCGCCTTCTTTCAGAAAATCTGTAATGTCAAAACTGAAAGGAGTATATCCGCCTTCGTGGACGCCCACTTTTTGATCATTCAGCCATACATTGGTCTTGTAGTAAGCGGCGTCAAAATGCAGGATCACCCGTTTCCCATTAGAGGGTTTCCAGGTAAATGGCTTGCGGTACCAAACAGTGCCTGTGAAAGACTCGTAGCGCTTATCCACTGAGAAACAGTGTGGTACGGATACTTTATCGAAACGATAACTTTGAGCTACATCTTTAGTATACCATTTTCCCCGATTACCCATTTCTGCCGGATCCAGAGCAAATGACCATTCGCCATTCAGCGGAATTGCATTAGGCTGTTTGATGGAATATTGAGCAAAGGAGGCACCTGCAATAAAAATGAAAAAGACAGCTGCTAAAAAGCGCATTTTAGAATTCATGATAAAGGATTAAACAATTCAGATGAATTTCAGTTATTTTTGTTAAACGAATATTTGTAAAATGGCTGCTTCTCAGACAATCCCGACACGGCTAAGTAATCTTCAAATCGAACTTTTGAAGTTGTACCCATATACAGTTTCGGAAAAGGAACTAAAAGATATTCAGAAATTGCTCTCAGATTATTTTGCCCAAAAAGTGGATAAAGAAATGGATCAGCTTTGGGAAAAAAACAATTGGAGTGAGGAAACTGTCGAATCCTGGAAGTCTGAGCACCTTCGTAGCAAAGTTTCAAAATGAGAATTGTGCTCGATACTAACATTCTTCTTATCTCTCTCCCTCTTAAATCTAAATACCGCCCAATATTCGACGCGCTAAGGCTAGGTAAATTTGAGCTAATTGTCAGCAATGATATTCTTCTTGAATACCATGAAAAGTTAAGTGAGAAAACTTCACCTTCCGTTGCTGACAATGTGATCAAGCTGATTTTGTCTTTGGAAAATTGCAGTTTACAATCCATATTTTTTGAATGGGGATTGATGCACAATGATCCTGACGACAACAAATATTCGGATTGTGCTCTCGTTTCCAATGCAGACCATTTGGTTTCAGAAGACAGGCATTTCAATATTTTAGGTGACATAAATTTCCCCAGGTTATCAGTGATTAGGGCTGACGATTTTCTTCAATTGATCAATTCCTGATTCAACCTTTATCTTCCTCGAAGCAACATAAGGAATCAACGTAGCAACCAAAATTACTCCCGCTATTGTCGCCGTAATCCATGCACCAGAGGTGGTGAAAGTGCTCAAAACGAACAAAATAAGTGACGTGAAAAGAAGCGCGACCGCAATGACACGCAATCCGAAACGATTCTGGCGTCTTGTTTCCATGGCTTCTTCCGGACTTGCTGCAACGAGACTGTCGATCCGTTTTTGTTCTCTGGAAATTTGGTAATCGAGAAACTGCTGGGCGATTATGCCCTTGGACTTTGCCCAAAGTTCATAAGCGAGTAAGAGTGTTAGTGGAAGTCCAACACCGACAATGGTTTCCATTCCCCTGGACAATTTAAAATCCAACAACAAGGGAGCCAGTACCTTAAAGAAGAGATTGACGGTCAGACCAATTCCCGTAACCCAAAGTGTAACAATACTGTTTAATCGTTTTGAGAATAAAGCCCACAAAGGAGGCGCCAGCAACGGACCGCCCGATATAGCTGAAATACTTAATACAACTTCTACAATTCCACCAGCAGCAGGAACCATCAGAGCAATGCCGATCATACCCAAGCCAAATACCCAGGAAGATCCGCGTGCGACACGAATAAGTTGCTTGTTAGTGGCCACCGGATTGATCATACCTTTGTAGATATCATTGGTAAAAACGGCTGACACGACGTTGAGCGCAGTGTTCGCACTGGCAGAAGTCGAGAAATACATGCCTGTCAGCATCAACCCCAATAGTCCCGGAGGTAGCACAAGCTTGCAAATCATCAGGTAGGCGTTCTCGGTATCCAGGCCCGTCAGAGATGGATTAATGGCCTTGTAAATCATTGGCGGGAACATCCAGATCACCGGGCTGATCAGGTACAATGCAGCAAATAGGTAAGCCACTTTTTTCGCTGATTTCTCATTGTCCACACTGGTATAGCGCTGCACCATCGTCCAGTTACCTCCAATGTAGCAAATGTGGTATATCACAAATGCGAGTACGAAGCCAATTGTGTATTCTCCATTCAGAAGATTGAAAAAGTCATCCGGCACGTTTTTCGTGAAGCCTTCCCAACCTCCGACTTTATCGAAAGACAAGGGAAGTAAAATGAAGACGGCGGCGCACAAAACGACAAACTGAAGAATGTCGGTCACCATCACCGCCCATAATCCGCCAATTGCTGTATACGTGATCATAAATAATCCCAATCCTATGGTGCAGGGCACAAGCGGTAGATCGAGTGAAGAACTTACTAATCGAGCCACGGGGTATAGAACTGATCCTTTAATAAAGATTGAAACCAGTGTGAAAATGAAGATATATGTTTTTTGAACCGGCAGTCCGAGCCGCTCTTTGATAAATTCCGCTGCCGTTAATGCTCCGGTTCTTTTCCATCTTGGAGCCAGATACAATCCCGTTATCAAAGCGCCGATGCACATGGTCCATTGAATGGTGATGGCTACCCAGCCGTGCTTGTAAGCGATTGATCCCCAGGCTACAAATGTGCCCGCGGAAAAAAAACTCATGAACAATGATAGTCCTCCTATGAACCAGGGAACGGCTTCACCGCCTGCGAAAAACGATTTCAAATTCCGTCCGGTACGTGCAAAAAGTAAACCGATTGCGAGTACAAAAGCGGAGAAAACGACGATAACGATGGTGTCAATGGTACTATTCATGTTTCGGGCCGTCGGCTGTCAGCTATCGGCATTCAGCTTTAGTTGGTAATATTATTTTGAACTTACTTGTGCCAAAGGGCTATCGGTTCGGAACGGGGCTGCCGGGAAACCTTCTACGTTGTATAAATTTGCCCCGTTGCTTTCAAACGGACTGCTTGACCATGCGTAACGAACAGACTTCGGCTCAGAGATTTGGTCGTTCCAAACGACGACCTCCTTTCCTTCGACTTTGGCACTGGCCCAGACGTATTTTCCATCTGCACCAGCAATTGCAAATCCCTTGAGATTTCCGTTTCGGGCTTTCAATCCGCTTTCGGCATGTTTGAATTTTATCCTGATCGTTTTTCCTTCCAACTGCATCGATTTGAACAATGGCGACGTTTGCAAGTTAGTTTCTCCATAGCATATTCGACGCGCTTCGGCGGCCATACGTTGTCCAACCTGCTGTTTGTAAACCGGATGCACGTCGTACGGATTACCCACATCGTAGGTCACGGCGAGACCTGTTTTAGTGACAGCCAAAGCGGACTGTTGTGCCTCGCGTAACTCTGCCCATTGCGATTCGACGGGATTGGGTGTCAGGGCGCCGTACGCTGATAATTGTGTGATCAGGAAAGTTAGATCCGGATACTTAAATTGTTTTCGCCAATCTTCAATAAGCAACGGAAGCAATTTGCTGTATTTTCCGGCCTCACTGGCATTGGCCTCTCCCTGGTACCACAAAAATCCTTTCAGTCCCAGGTCTGCAAATGGAGCAATCATGGCATTGTAAATAACCGATGGCTTTCTTCTGTTTTCCGAAGGATCTGTCGGTTTAGAGGGATACGCTGTTACTTTTAAACTGTTTTGAAAAAGCCAGTCGCCGGATAGAGGAATAATGAGCGGGTTACTTGATTCAGCAAGTTCCTGTAGTCGCAAATCCGAAGCAGTACGACTTGTAAAACCACCCAGGCCGCCTGGGTTTTCAACTCGGATTGCGATCAGATTTTTGCCTGGTTTGACCAGATTTCCAGGAATAACGTAAATCCTTCTGCCAGGTTGCCATGAAGTTCTTCCGACTTCCTTTCCGTTGAAATAAGTTATATCAATGTCCTTTAACGTTTCAAGATTGACCGTCAGCGACTTACCAGCCATTTGAATAGGAATATTTACTTCTTTTCGCAACCAGACAATCCCATCAAAATCGGGCAATCCAAAATCTTCCCAGTAAGCCGGAGCAACAAGTGTTTTCCAGTTTTTTGGGGAATAAGTTGGCAAATACCATTTCTCGACGAAACCTGCATCGGTTTTTTGAAAGTTGTCCATCCATTGCTGCATATTTTTCGCATAAGCTTCCTGGCTGTTTTCAATTTTCTGGTTCCCCTGATTTTCACCAATGTACTTCGCTGCCAGCGAATTGAAATCAGGATGTTGCTCTATGCTTTTTATGCCAATCCAAGGCTCGATGGCCGTTCCTCCCCAGGATGTATGGATGATGCCAATAGGAATGTGTTGTGTTTTATAAATTTCTTTTGCAAAAAAGAAGGCGACTGCTGAAAATGAGGCTGCATTCTCTGGCGTACTCACTTGCCAACTTGCATTCGATACGTTACTTAGTGGATCGGAGCTGATCACTCTGGCAACCGTAAATGACCGTATCTCAGGAATATTCGCGTTTTTTAATTCATAGGGTGCATTAAAAACCCTGTTCAATGTCCACTCCATATTTGACTGACCGGAGCAAAGCCAGACATCACCGATCAGAATGTTTTTGAATGAAAAAGAACTGTCTGACCCGATTTTCAATTGATACGGACCTCCCGCTTCTTTGGCCGGAAAGCTTATTCTCCATTTGCCATCGGCCTCGGTTTCGATTTTCTTCTTGTCTCCTGCAAACTCAATTGTAAATGTTGATTTCGGATGCGCCGTTCCCCAAAACTGAATTGGTTTCTGGCGTTGCAGAACCATATTGTCGCTGAAAAAGTAAGGTAGTTTTACACCAATTCCGGCAAAAGTGAATTGGGATAGAAAACACAAGGTTGCCAGCAGGGAAAATATTTTCGTCTTTTTTGACATTTGCTTTTTAAATGGTTTTATTCAAAAGTCACAGTGTAGACTTCGATTCCAAAGCCCGCAATTTTATAGGAAATCGATTTTTCCGTGCTTGTAAGTGCCTGGTTTGAGGCAGTTTTTGCAATACTCTTTATCTTTTTTCCGGCAGCCCACTTTTCCGGATTTAGCGATATTTTTCCTTCGGTAGTTTGCGAGCGGTTGTTAAGTACAATGATGTAAGCTTCTTTATTCTGGGTATTTTCGGCCATAACACAATCTATAACTGGTTGGTCATGTGTTGTAAATCCTTCCTTGATCACCAGATTCGCTTTTTTTCCGTAAACTGTTCCTGGTTCGAATCCATAGGTCTGGTGCGGCCCTACTTTTGGTGTGACAAAGCCTCGAGGAAAGGAAACTTTTCCGGCAGAGCGGAAATCAACTTCGGACATCAGATAATCAGTGATCCAGCCGATTTGCCACCAGGCATGGTGCGGATAGGGACCGGCTCCACGATTCATCGCCTGCCAGTAGTAGGATGCGACACTGGTACTGCTATCCACAAAAGCATCCCGCCCAATAGCAGCCGACCTCGCCATATCGGCAAAAATCTGATCGCCAGTCAACTTGAACATGCGGATAAACATGCCTGCATGGCTTGCAAGCTGAATTGGCCCCAAACGGGTCGCGGAACCGAAAATTCCTCCATGTTCAAAACTCAAACCGGTTTGGCTGATCTGCCAGTCTTGAAGTTGGACTCCTTTTACGGTTTTGATTTCTGTGGTTGCGATGGGATGCGTGTAAACTGAAGCTGTGTAGATTTTCGCGCAAGTAATGGCCGCATCCCGGTAGCGCGTGTCCTTTGTTAGATCATACAAATCGAGAAAAGCTTGTGCAGATTGTCCGGTTGCGAAGTCGGGTGCGTACCGTGCATCGCCGCAAACACCTAGAAACGAGCCTTTTTCTACTGAATTTTTGATAATCCATTCAGCTCCTTTTTTTGCTGCTGTCAGGTATTTTTCATCTTTCAAAATTCTATAGGCTACCATTAAACCATAAAATGTTGGGCGGACGTCTTTGATGTCTTTGAAAATTTCCTTTTCAGTTTTCCGGTCGTAAGCAACAGCGAAGCTACCGTCTGGATTTTGCCAGGAAAGCAATTTTTCGGCTCCGAGTTTCAGCCGCTCTTTTAATTCTGTGTTTTCTGGTTCAAACAAAAGCATATTGCCGATATCCAGCATCACGTAATAAGTCAGCGCGATCGGCTCAACGACTTCCCCCCACTCTTCAACAAATTTTTTGCTTTTCGCCAGATAGTATTGTCCTTCAATAGCTCCCTTGAAAAAGCCGTTTTCTGTGTCCTGCTGAACAAGTTTGAAATTCTTGGCCGGCGGTAATACCTTTTCCTTCAACTTAGGATCGTTTGTCGCATTAGCAAGCATCCACATGGCGCCGTAATCCGCATTTTTCATAGCGTCTTTATTCGAACCGACCACACCGCCCAGATAGGATTGTGCACCAATTTGTTTGTCTTTATATTCTTCGATATTCCAAAGGGATGTTTTGGGATCTGTCAGGTAATGATGCATTTTTTCAATGCGATCGGTTAGGGATTGCTTGCTCTGGCGTAAAGCTAATGTCTCTTTGAATTTGTAAATATCGTAAGCGGCATGGTTGATCGCCTGAAACCAGTCGCCATTTGTTAGGCTGTATCTGAACGAATAACTTATTTCTTCACCAGGATTCATTTCTGATTTTTCTTCACCCAATACGGGGTAGTAAAGGGTGGGAGAGAGCTGCCCTTTGCGATTCATGTGAGAAAGGCCCAGATGCCAGTCGGTTTGCGTGATCTTGTCTTTTGCCCAGGGATCTCTGGCTAGTCCGGGTTCAGGAATTACCGATAATGTTGCTCCACTTTTTGAACTAAAAAGAGGACTCAAAGTTGTTGCGCAACGCTCACGATAAACGACCGGTCGAGCCGGAATTCCGTGTCCGTAAGCATAGGCAAGGGCGAAATTCGTTTGGATAAAATTCCCTTGAAAATAACCAGGAACTGAAACCCAGGCCATTTTATCAACGGGCAATGCAGCAAGTGTGGGGGTTGCTAACGAGAAGAATCCCTTCTTTTTAGGGATCAGTTTCATCGTCACTTTAATATCGGTCGGAAAGTCGGGATCAAGTTTCCATACCGAAATGACGGTTGCTACATCTGTTTCTTTTTTAAATTCGATTTCATTTTTTTTGGTCGTAATATTCGATGGAAAAAAATGATAAGCTTTGCCGGCTGTGTTTAAAGCCACCTCTGTCGTGGTTTCCTTCCATTGCAATTCCTGGTAATGGTAATTTTCTTCGGGAAATTTACCACCTGTGATCTTTTCAAATGTCTCTTTCGGTTCACCAGATGGTTTCGCCTCTGAATAAAGCAAAGTGTATTCTCCCGATGGAACAGCGACGTCAACCCATTGATTACCTTTCTTAACCTGAGCCTTTCCGACCTTCCAATCTTCATTGTTTCCCTTGATCCAGGAAATGTGGATTTTGTCGTTTGTAAGGATCGGCGGATTTTTCATTTGGGCAGAAACTGCACCAATCAAAAGAAGACTTAATATGAACTGGAGCGTAAGTTTCATTTATTAATATTTTGTTCTGTAATGAACGGTTTGATGGCGTCTGATGCATACGAATGCAATTTTCCATCAGAATCCGTGTAAAGCATGACAACATCTAAATCTTTCCTCTTGGAGATAAATCGCTTTGTTTCATCCAAACCCATTATAAAAAAAGCGGTGTCATAGCCATCTGCGGTAATAGCATCTTTGGCAAAGACCGTTACACTTAATAATGATGTTTGTTCCATGGAGCCCGTTTTTGGATTCACGATGTGATTAAACACTTGACCGTTTTTCTCAAAGTGATTTCGATAATTACCGGCTGTGGTCATGGCACGATCCAACAGTTGAACTTTACTCTGGAGTGAGCCTTTTTTGAGTGGATTTTCAATTCCTGTAATCCATGGATTGCCATCGTTTTTGTTTCCTTTGCACAAAATCTCTCCGCCTATTTCCACAATGAATTGTTTGACGCCATGATCTTTTAAAAATTTGGCAATAACGTCGACCGAATATCCCTGAGCTATTCCATTGAAATCCAGTTTTACACCTTCCATATCTTTACTTGCACTCACTGAGTCAAATTGAATGTGATGAAAACCGACCAGTTTTAGCAGAGAATCTGCGTTAACTTCTTCCGGGTTTTTAATTTTTTTTGCCCCAAATCCATAAGCTTCTACCAGGGGCATCACTGTAGGGTCGAAGATTCCATTTGTTGCTTCATATACCTCTTTTGACTTTTTCAGAACCTGATAAAAATAGGGCGACTGGAATTTGAGCGCATGTGACCTGTTGAATTCCGACAGCTCCGAATCGGGTCGGTATAAGGACAGGCATTTGTCAAAATCATTTAGAACCGAATCGACCTGCTTCTTGAAATTCCGGTTTTCGGCATCGAGGTATTTGATATGGTAAGTAGTTCCCTGGGCCTCACCGCTAATTGAAATCATATCCTGAGCGCTAACTCCAATGTTAGAGAAGACTAGCCACAAAATGATATGAATTCTACAGAGTTTATACATATTTTTCTTTAAGCCACGAATTACACCAATGTACACGAATGTTTACGATCTTATCTGAAAGACAATGGTCAACTTTGTGTTTCCATCAAACATTCGTGATAATTCGTGGCCAAAAACCTAGGGTTGCGGCGCCAGCGTTTCTCCTTTTAATATTCCTACAAGTTCTGGTAAATGGTCCTGATATACACCTCGTGGAGTGGTTTTGTATTTCTTTGCAACAGACGCTGCAAAACCTACGACTTCACCCATCATTCCGCAGGTACGCATTACGCGGGTGCTTCCGAATGCGACGTGCGTGGTGCTGATATTTCGTCCTGCCATAAACAGGTTTTGAATGTTTTTGGAATAAAGACAACGGTAAGGAATCGTGTAAGGTGCTACTTTAATATGTTTTGTGGCGGCGAAAAACTCCTGTCCTTCGAAATATTTACTATTCTTGGCATCCGGAAAATGTAAGTCAATGGTCCATGTAGCGGTAACTGATCCGTCCGGATAAAACTTGCCTTCCTGAATATCCATCTGGTTTAGAATGTGATCGCCAATGAGCCTTCTCGATTCTCTTTTCCCACCAATGTAAGCAACCCATGCAAGTTCTTGTTTTGCATATTTCTCTTTTTTGTGGTTTTTAAGAAAAGACCAGTTTCCGAAAATCGCACGAAGATTGTGGTCGCGGATCTGTTCGGCCTGCGTGATGGTATTAAAGTTGCCAAAGCCTGTTTCCCATTCCCAGTCTGCTTTGCCTTTATCAATATAATATTCGTCAGAAAACTGTAAAGCCCATGGCGTTTCCGGGAACGACGTTGCGGAATCGCTCGGGAGTGATGCCCAAAGATTAGAAGTCCCAAGCGTAAAATTATCGGCTTTTTCGGCTGCCAATGATTCCCCGGTCTCCAATTGACTTTCGCGGCCCATCCTGAATTCGGCACCTGCTAGATAACCTAAAGTGCCGTCACCGGTACAGTCAGAAAAGAAGGACCCTTCAAACCGTAACTCTTGATTGGTACCAATGTTTCTTCCTACAACGGCGGTGATAATGTCATTTTGCTTTTCAATTTTGTAAACAAAAGTGTTTAAGAACAGGGAAATGTTGGGCTCCCCCTTAATGATGGAGATTTTTCGCGCGTCTCCATATTCCTTTGCATCTGGATTACCATTGCCTGGGTCACCATTATCCATTTCTCTAACAATGCGGCCTAATTTGGGATAGTGGTTTTTGTCCACATCGCCCATCAAATGAACGCGTATTTCGGAGCTATTATTTCCTCCAAGTACAGGGCGATCCTGAATTAAAGCCACTTTTAAGCCCATTCTGGATGCTGAAATCGCGGCGCATGTCCCCGCAATCCCGCCGCCAACAACGACCATATCGTAATGCCCCGCCAAAGCTGGTGCGTCTGTCAAGTTCAATAATTTTCTACGGAAGGCTGTTAATTCTTCCAGCTTGTTGGGTGGGGTAAACTTCGGTGCGTCAGTAAACAGAATGGCATCGCAACGACCGTTGAAGCCTGTTAAGTCTTTGAGCGATAGTTTAATCTGAGTCGATTTGATTTCAGCTTCGCCCGCATCATACCATTTCCATTCGTCGGATCCGCTGTCACCAAAGATTTGCTTAATCGGATTACCATCAATTGAAACCTGGAATTGCCCCGGCCCTTTTGGAAAAGGAGCCCAGTCCTTGGTACGAACCCAGACGTGATATTTTCCGGTTTTCGGGAATTTGACTGTCGTTGTTGCATCCTTAACGGGCCTGCCCATCCCATGCGCCATCAGATAAGATGAGTTCAGGACAACGAACGACTGCTGATCGATCACCCAGCCGCCTTTATCTTCGAACGATTCAGTCTCCACGAAGATGTGGTTTTGGGCTGAAAGTTGGAAAGCGAGCAGCAGCAATGCCAGTACCATGGCAGAAGGTTTGAGTCTTGATTTTCCTGTGTTGGTCATATATGTGGTGAGTAGATTCATAACTTCGTTTAGTTAGATTTCCTGCTTTTGTATTGTTCCATTTTACTTTTTACGTCATTATCCGTCGGTCGAAAGTATTCCAAAGTTTTATAGATTTCACTTGTATACTGTTCGTTTTCACCGCTTAACGCGGTTGCCATTATTTTCTGTGTAGATTCAGGCAATTGTTGTTGCTTTGCCAAAATCCCAATTTTTAATCTGAATTGTTCTGTGTTGGATTCGGTAATATTCGAGGCGAGTTGATTACTCAACTTTTCTCCTGGTGAGATTGAACCCAATTTTTTCAGAATAGTAATTTGTAAGGGGTATGAAGAAGATTTATAGGTTTCCCACAGCCAGTTCTGTTTTTGTAAGCTCGCAAAGAAATCATTTCCGGTTTTCTGTAAAGCTGTTCGTGCAGTAAAAAGATTTTTCCCCCTGATGATCTGTTCAATGTCCTTTTCATAGTCATTTTTTAATGCTCCATTTTTATCAATTACCCGATCCATCGCCCAGTATTGATAATGATAATTGTTGCTGGACAGGAAGGAGTGAAGCATTTCGTCGTTAAGATATGATTCCGTTACCTCTCTCATTTTATTGATGACCAACTTTCCGTATGCGATATGCCACAACGTGAAGCATGTGTAGACCGCACCGTCAATCACCTCGTTTTTTATGGTTTTTAAAGTTGCTCCTGTTTTTGCGTCGACATTGGCACTAAGACTGTCTGTGCCTTTGGTCATGAGGTCTTCCATTTTTAAATCAGCAAAAATGGATGTGGATCGTCCCAGGATGTCTCTTAGTTTTTCGTAATCTTCTTCTTTGAACTCGTCATGGTCAACTTTCGTCAAAATCTTCCCATCGGGCAAATCGTACCGCATGTAGTTACCCAACAGATCCCAGTAGAAATTAATATAAACCGGCTTGCATTCGCCCGTGTAGCAAACGGGCGTAAAGATGTTTCTAAAAAAGTATTGAGGTTTTCCTTTCTCGTCGAGCGCCAGTTTCAGCGTATAAGTAAGAGTGTCGTTTTCCCTTATGGTGAATTCTTTGATTTTGTCAACTGCCGGAATCTTTAAGATTTTCTCTTCAGATGCAAAGTCAATTGCGTTACATTTTATACATTCTATGTATAAGATCTGTAATATCAAGACCAGGAAGAGAGAAAAGCGTTTGTGCATTAAGACAACTGAATCTTTGATATTGGAAACAACAAAAGAAAAAAGCATAACGGCCTCTTTGGATTTAAGAGACTGTTATGCCTGCTAGATACTATTTCCAATCTGGATTTTGAACCAGTTTTGGATTTGCGTTAATTTCGTCCTGAGGGATCGGGAAGTATTTGTTTTTGGCAGAGACAGTTCTTATTGGATAAACACTGTTCACCGCTTTTGGAATTACCGCCAGGAATTTGCCAGTTCTCGTAAGGTCATACCAGCGATCACCTTCTGCAAAAAATTCCCAGGCACGTTCCTGAATAACTGCATCAATGAATGCGTCTTTGGATAATCCGGCAGCAAGATCAGCAAGGCCAGCTCTTTTTCTGACCGTATTGATGAACGCGTACGCAGCTGCACTCGCGCCATTGAGTCTTGCTTCTGCTTCCGCGGCGATCAGGTATACGTCTGCAATACGAAGAATCGGAATGTTGGGAATCAGGCCAATTGTTGAATTAGGATCCTGGTATTTTTTGATCAAAACGCCCTGCGTTGTAATCGGCGTAATATTTTTTTGAGCAATTACCTTACCTGTTTTATCAATGTAATTGGTGTCCAGTAATTGCCTGCGTTTGTCTTTTGGATCGAAGGAATCAAAAAACGCCTGGTAGGCGAACATAGACCCAAATGAAGTTTTGGCATAGGCTGGCGCAGCGCTTCCAGGAGGGCCACAAAGGCCTACTAGCTGGTGCCCAGAGCCCGGTGAAACGGGGTCGACCTCGTACGCCCAGATATTTTCCGCTCTCGCTGCATCCTCTTTTTCGTTTTTGTAAACGTCCAGCACATCGGCCATCAGTGAATGTTTGCCACTGTTGATCACCTCTTTGGCTTTTTCCAATGCCTTTGCCCAATCCTCATTGTAAAGCGCGGCTTTGGCATAAAGTGCGTTGGCGGCTTCTTTGGACGGGCGTCCTTTGTCTACTGTTGGGAAGGACACAAGACCTGCACCAACTGCCTGGTCCAGGTCAGCATATATTTGTTTATATACGTCAGCTTTTGGGCTTTTTGCTGTTATGGCATCTAACTCGGAATAGCTCGGCATTATTTTGATGGGCACATCGCCAAAGTTTTTAGAAAGCATAAAATGGTAGAACGCACGAAGGAAATATGCTTCGCCAATTAGTTGTTTTTTTCGCGTTTCGTCCATGACCGCCGCTGGAACTTTCGCAATGACCCAGTTTGCCTTTTCTATGCCGGAGTAACTCGCAGTCCAGATCCATTGAGGAGATTCGTTGATCCGGCTGTTGCTTTTTTGCGTGGTGTAATTCACGTCGTACGTGAACTGAGTCAGTGTATTTCTGCCAACTACCCCGCGCGGATAAGTCTGGTCGTCGCTGAAGTCACCGATCAATGTCAGTGCTGGTCCGCCGCCAAGGCTGGCAAGTCCTCCATAAGCCGCAATAAGACCTTTTTCAGCATCAGGAGCGGTTTTGTAAAACGCCTCGGTGTAGATGGATGAGTAAATGGTTTCTTCCAGTGCACAGGAATTCATCAACAAGCCAGCACACAGCAGGCCTGTCATTGAAACTGTGTTTCTAATTATCTTTTTCATACAATATCTTTTTATTATAAGTAGGATCGAACTTAAAAGGTTACCCGAATACCTCCAAGGAAGCTTCTGGACTGCGGATACACAAAATTGTCAACACCGATCTGCGTATTGGACCCGGCATGCGTGTTCACCTCAGGATCGAAGCCGCTGTATTTAGTGACGGTAAACAAATTGTTTGCGCTCACATAGATACGGATCGACTGAATTACCCCGAATTTTGGTATTGTATAACCCAGTGTCATATTTTTACACCGCAGATAAGAACCATCTTCCACTACATAATTGGTGATTGGCAGACGACCTCCCTGGGCAGCACTCACGTACTGGTTGTTTGGATTCGTTGGCGACCAGCGGTCAACTACACCCTTTAGCAGATTGCGCTGGCCAAGGGGATTTTCGAATGATAAACGACTGGCGTTGTAAATATCGTTGCCCTGCGTGCCTGACAGGAATACTCCAAAATCGAATCCTTTGTAAGACATGTTTGTAGAAACCCCGTAAATAAATTTAGGGTTTGGGTTACCTACGATCACCTGGTCAGCAGCGGTAATCGTGTTGTCGCCGTTCATATCTTTCACTTTATGTCCGCCAAGTCGACCGTCATATCCAGGCAGGATTGTTTCTCCGGTTTGATTTACACCATCAAAAACATATGTTTTGAACATCCCCAATGGCTGGCCTACTTTCAGGAGCGTGTAGGTGTTTACGAAAGTCTCGTTGGTGACACCTCCGTCCAGGTCGAGTACTTTGTTGCGGTTGATCGTTGTATTAGCAGAAACATCCCACTTGAAAGCACCATTGAGTATGCGCGCATTGACAGCCAGTTCAAGTCCTTTGTTTTCAAGAGCAGCGAAGTTACCGGTAATGCTATTGTAACCTGAGCTAAGGGGCAGTGTCTTTACGTAAAGCAGATCATCCGTCTTTTTGTGATACACATCGGCTATTAAGCTGATACGGTTGTTCAGCAAGCTTACATCAATACCGATATTTGTTTGCGCAGAACGCTCCCAGCGCAAATCGGGGTTTGCTATGCCATTCGGGTTTATACCCGTCGCATAGGTATGATTTAGCATGTAGTTGCTACCTGTCGCAGATACTGTCGCCAGGGACTGATATGGGCTAATCCCACCTGCATTTCCGGTAATCCCGAAGCTGGCCCTGATTTTAAGGTCCGAAAGCCATGTGATTTCCTTCATAAAGGGTTCTTCGATAAGGCGATAAGCTGCAGATATAGCAGGGAATACACCGTACTTGTGATTTGCTCCGAACTTACTGGATCCATCGATACGTGCCGTGAGGTCCAGGAAGAATTTGTCTTTGAATCCGTAGTTTACGCGTGCCATGTAGGAATCGAGGCGCTGGCTCGTGCGACTACTCGAAAGCGTGGTGGTGAGAGCAAGCTGCAGCGCCTCGTTCTGTGTGGCGTCGTTGGGAAATCCATTTGCGGTAATGGAATTGCTGTTGGCCAACTCTACCTGCGTACCGAACACTGCTGTTGCTTTCAAAGAATGATGTTGAGCAAGTATGGTGCTGTAAGTCAATATACTTTCATGAAGCAACGCCAGATAGTTCACATTGATTTTGGATGCAGTACCCGAATTGTCGTTCAGGTCACTCTTGTTGATAATTGAGCGGGGTGAATAGCCATTGTAAAGCTCTCCCCGCTGATCAGCGTTGAATGAAGCACGATACGTAAGTCCCTTAAAGATGTTGGCTTCTCCATATAAATTTACCAGTGTCCGCTTAATACTTCTCTCGTTCAATGCTGCAGCAAAATTAAGTGGGTTCACAACTTCGCGATACTGACCATTAGCCTGTTCGCCAAAAGGGAAAATAGAACCATCGGCCCGGTAGGGCTGCAGGGTAGGAGGCGCGCCTATGGCTGCTCCAAGTACAGAAGATAGCACAGCACCACCGTCGCCGATGTTGGTTCCACCAGTCTGAATACCATCATTAATGGAATAGCTCCCCATGATGCTTGTCCCAATCTTTATTGCTTTGTTAACCCTGTGATCGAGGTTAAGGCTATATGAATAACGCTTAAATCCTGAGCCAATGAAGGTTCCCTCCTGGTCGAAGTAATTAAGCGACAGGGCCATTTGGGTTTTTTCGCTGCCCCCGTTGACGGACAACTGATGGTTTTGAATCGGTGCTTTCCGGAAAATCAGATTTTGCCAGTTGACTCCTTCTCCCAGTGATGAAGGATTGGGGTAATAGTTGTTTTTAAAAGTTTCGTTCTCCAGTTGAGCAAATTCTGCTGCATTTAACACAGGTAACGTTTTGTTCACTTTCTGGGTGCCGTAATAGCTGTCGAAGACGATGCGCGTTGCTCCGCTTTTTCCCCTTTTCGTTGTGATCAGGATAACCCCATTGGCAGCACGTGCGCCGTAAATGGCCGATGCTGAAGCGTCCTTTAACACTTCTACGGATTCGATATCGTTTGGATTTATTGTTGAAAGCGGGCTTACATCTGTAATACCACCCCCATTGGAAATCTGAATCCCGTCAATTACGTAAAGCGGTTCGGAATTTCCATTGATGGAGTTCGTTCCTCTTACTCTTACACTGATATTGCCACCGGGTGCGCCAGAGTTTTGGCTGATCTGCAGCCCAGCTACCCGTGCTTGAAGTCCTTGTGCGATGTTTGCTACTGGAGTCTGAACAAGATCGGCGGACTTAACAGATGCAATCGATCCAGTGGTTTCGATTTTACGTTGTGTTCCGTATCCGACCACCACGACTTCTTCCAAAGCTTTTGTGTCCACTTTAAGTGTAATATCAACTTTGGATCTATTGCCAATTCCAATTTCTTCTTTCAGATAACCAACAAACGAAAATACCAAAGTCCCGTTTGCTGCCGCTTCAACCGAATACGTGCCATCAGCGTCGGTAAGTGTTCCCTGTTGCGTGCCTTTAACCGTGACACTTGCTCCCGGAACGCCTTCTCCTTTTTCATCCAGAACTTTCCCTGAAACGGTACGGGTCTGGGCCAGAATGTCGTTTGTCATGCCTATCCATAAATAGGTTGACAAAACTAAACCGAGTACTTTTTTGAGCATAAAATTAAAGAGTTAGATAAAAAGGGTATTATTCAAATAGTACCAAAAGGTGGTTTTGTGTTAAGGTTTTTGACCTGCCGAGCGCAATCGAAAATAAAACCCTCACGGCCTCATTTGGTGATTTATGATTGAAGATACATTGGTAGATAGGTGCTGTCAAGTTTAAATAAAGCCTATTTACTCTGGGATTATAACAAAAAATATCGGTAACGTTTGCGGATACGTTACCGATATATGGTTATGGTCATCTTTAATATGAAATTTTTAAACCGGGAGATTTTTATATATTTGAATAGTCGTTTATCGTGAAAATTTTAAACTATTGAAATAATACAATGATAGGTTGTCCGAAATGTGCGGAAGTAGGGTCGATCATGAAAGCGGGTTACGTTCGAAACAAGCAGCGGTATGTGTGTAAAGACTGTAATTATTTTTTTACACTCACCGAACAGGACCAGGTCGTCAAGAGGCAAAAGAACAGGAGACATCAGACAACCATCATCGACATTGCCCGTTCAATTGGCGTTTCCAATTCTACCGTGTCACGTGCGTTACATGGTCATGCAGATATAAGCCCTGAAACCAGAAAGGTCGTGTTGGAGACAGCCGCACAAATGGACTATCAGCCGAATCAACTCGCTCACAATCTGGTTATGAGCAAGACTAACACAATTGGCATGATCGTACCCGAATTTCATAATCCGTTTTTCCCTAACGTCATCATTGGCGCGCATGACGTACTAACGGAGGCGGGTTACAACCTCACCATCATGCAATCCAATGAGTCGTATTCTGTGGAAGTATCCAACACCAAAACGATGCTTGCCAATCGGATTGACGGTTTACTGATTTCTCTGACACAGGAAACAAATAACTTTGATCATTTGAAAGTCTTCGAAAAAAGGGGGATTCCTTTAATACTTTTTAATCGTGTTTGCGATAATGTTGAAGCATCCAAAGTAGTAGTCAATGACTTTGAAGCATCTTTTTCTGCGGTAGAACATTTGATTCTGAGTGGGTATGAGCGTATAGCTCATTTAGGAGGACCCTTGAATTTGTCCGTTAGCAGGGAGCGTTTGCGAGGCTACAAAGCAGCGATGGGGAAATATGGAAAAACAATTGAAGAGAACATGGTCATTCAAGGGATGCTAACACAGCAAAAGGCGCGTATTTATGGCAAATATCTTCTTGATCTCGACAAGAGGCCCGATGCGGTTTTTGCGGTAAACGATACGTCCGCTATTGAGATTATGCTCATGGCGATGGAAAAAGGGATTGCGATAGGAAACGAACTTGGCGTTGTGGGATTCAGTGATAACCCGGAATCTGCGTACATTGGCCCTGGGCTAACGACTGTGAGGCAGCCAACGATGGAAATGGGTAAAACTACCGCAAACGGTATCTTGCAGCTTATCGACGCCGATGAAGATTTTCGGCTTCCAAATGAGATTATATTGAAGACCGAGCTCGTCGTGAGGGGATCATCACGACGAAATGGTGCTAGGTAGCAAGCCCTATACAACAAAAAAACCTTTTGATGTCCTACGTGATCGCGTCAGGTGTAGGAATTCAAAAGGTTTTTTCCGTAGTTAGAATTTTATTCAGAATCCTTATATAAGCCGAATTCACTAATGGCAACACTAACCGGGGATTTCGTGATACGCAGTCGGAATTTTTGACCGATAACCGGTATCTCAAGTTTAATCAACTTCTTTGCTCCGATGCTTGTGCCTTTACAGATTTCTTTCCAGTCACTTCCCTGCCACACATCCACGGAAAACCCTTCGATACGCTGCCCAAGTTTGATATATTCCTGCAATGAAATAATATCGAAAGTGATCGGTTGACTCAAGTCGATGGTTACTTCTGGGGTTTTGAAATCGTCATCGGTTGCCCAGTAGGACTCGGGTTTTCCGTCTAATATATTTTTGGCACTGTAAACAGAATTATATCCTTTTACGTTTGCAGCCTTGGATGAGCCCCTTGCAACCAAATTGGTCGCGAACGTCGTTTTTACATGATCTCCAAAAGACTTGAGAGCAGCTACATCATCGTCTGATAAAAGTCCGCGTGTGTCCGGTGCAAGTCCAAGGTCCAGCGCCGCGCCGCGGCCTACACTTTTGAAATACAAATCCCAAAGTTTTTCCGGGGTTTTGGGCTTTTGATCTGCATGATAAAACCACCCTTTTCTAAGCGGAACATCACATTCGGCAGGTATCCAGAATTTGCCGTTGCGGGTTCCTCCGGGGTTTTCTTCAGCATTGGCTTGCCCGGGTACTGCTACATTTTGTCCTTTGGATGGGATAGGCGTCAACGTTGCCCATGAGGTTTCATTTACACTTCCATCTTCATTTCCTGCCCATCGTACGTCCCAGCCTATATCACTAAAAATATTTGCTGTTGGCTGGAGTTTTCTGGTTAGGTTGGTCCAGGTTGAATCCCACTGGTAATAGGTGGTATTGTCAATTGACCTTTTCTCTCGCGCACCTCCGTAATAGCCGTCGCCGCCGTTGGCACCGTCGTGCCATGACATGAAAAGCGGGCCGTAATTGGTATATAGTTCTTTAAGTTGATCGCGATAGATTTGAAGATATTCCGGTGTTCCGTATTTAGGATTGTTTCGGTCCCATGGCGAGCAGTAAACACCAAATTTGAGGCCATGTTTGCGCGCTGCATCGGCAACTTCTTTCACCATGTCTCCTTTTCCTTCACGGAAAGGGCTTTTCGAGATGTTGTATTCAGTGGTTTTAGTAGGCCATAGTGCAAAGCCGTCATGATGCTTCGCAACAAATACAATTCCTCTTAGTCCACCAGCCTTCGCAGCCAGGATGATTTGTTCTGCATTAAATTCCTTTGGGTTAAACAGCTTTGGATCTGCATCTCCATAACCCCACTCCTTGTTTTCAAACGTGGTCGGTGTAAAGTGAATTAAACCATACACTTCCGTTTCATGCCAGGCAATTTGCCGGGGAGTGGGTAATGCACCGTATGGCTTTGGTGGACTCTGAGAAAAAGCGGGTATTGCTGTCAGGAGAAGGAATGCAACGAGCTGTTTTATCATTTTGGGGTGAGATTGCTGTTTACAACTTTATTATCAAAAATAGTAAACGATTTTATTAAAAGTGTATAACCAGAAAATTAAATAGAGTGATGACAAAGCGGGGCTTGTTGATCTACCTTTTTAAGATTACAATTCTTAAGTCGTTCTAAATAAAAAACGACGTTATTGAATTTGATGTTTTCAATAATGTCGTTTCTATTACCAGAATAAGCTTTTCAGTTATTCAATTATAAATAGGTAGGCCGGTTGTTTTCCAATTTCGGCGATCGTTTTTGCAGGTACTTCGATCTGTCCTTCCTTTACCTTCAAAGACTTGGTACTGCCGGCAAGCGTAATTTTAGCGTTGGGTTTCAAAGAAATGCCTTCCGGTGTCATTTTCGGTGCAATAGTTTCATCAGCATCTGCCAGGTAAAAAGCAAATGTCATGTTTCCTTTTTTAGTGTAAGCCCATTTCCCCTGACGATATGGTGCCAATGGTTTAGTTTCATAAATTCCGACACTATTTTTTGACATCCATTTTCCCATTTCTTCAAGTCTCTGGTAAGCTTCTTCGTGCCATTCTCCATCTGGCCCGGGCGCCACATTCAGAAGAAGATTACCTCCTTTTGCAACAATATCCACCAGTGTGTGCACCAGTTTCTGCGTTGATTTGAAATTTTCCTTTGGGATATATGACCAGGAATCCCCCATCGTCATACAAGATTCCCAAGGGATGGACATATAATGGTCAGGAATCTGCTGTTCTGGTGTTACATAATTTTCAAATTCTCCTGTTACAGTTCTGTCCACGACAAGCAAGCCCGGCTGATGAGAACGGGCCATTTTTGCGATTCTCGCCATATTAATGTCCTGATCGTAGGGTATGGATTTCTGCCAGCTAATGTTCGGATCGATCGTACTGAAAGGACGAACCCAGCCCCCATCCAGCCAAAGAATATCAACCGAACCGTAACCCGTCATCAATTCTTCAATCTGATTGTATGTGAAATCCTGGAATTTTTTCCATAGTTCAGGACGCTTTTTAGGATCGTAGGAAACGTTCCTGTCTTTTGGCGGGAAATATGGCCACCAATAGGAATCTGTGTTCCAGTCAGGTTTGGAAAAATAAGTTCCGGTCATAAATCCCTGATTCCTGAATGCCGCCAATATTTCTTTGGTGACGTTGGCTTTTGGATTGGACTTGAACGGCGTATTTGTGATTTTGTAATCTGTGTATTTTGAGTCAAACATCGCAAAACCATCATGATGTTTGGTCGTAAAAACGACGTATTTCATCCCTGCGTTTTTAGCAGCAGCTGCCCATCTTTCCGGATTAAATTTTACAGGGTTAAAGGTTTTTCCTATGTCTTCGTATGCCTTTTTGTATTCATACCAATTGTGAGAATGAGGTCCACGTCGTTCACACCAGCCTTCATCTTCCGGACACAGCGACCAGGATTCTACGATTCCCCAGGCGCTGTAAGTTCCCCAGTGCATCAAAAGGCCAAATTTCACATCTTGCCATTTGCTTAGTTTTTGTTGGACGAGCGGATCTGAAGGCACTACATATTTGGAGTGGTTCTGCTCGGAATGCTGTTGTGCGGATGCGGTTATCGTGGAAAAAAGGGAAAGGGTGGAGAGTAAAACGGTATTGAGTTTCATGGTTTTTTTATCTTTTTCGGATTATTATGCATTTTTTTATGCAAAGCGGGAAAGAAAGGAGCCAAGGCTGCAAAGTTTTCTTTTAGCGTTCTTTGCGAATGTCTTTTTTTTCTTTGCGTGAAACTTAATTTCTGTCTAGGCGAAATAACTCTTGGCATTGATCACACGGGCTTTACCCCCTTTTTCCGTCACAGTATAGTTAAAGCCTTTCTGTATTGAATAGGCACCAACTTCGCCTTGTTTGTTAATTGCCAGGAAGCCTACCTGAAAAGTTTTGGCCCTTTCTTCACCTTTTTTGATGATTCGTAGAACGGCTTTTTTACATGCTTCTTCAGGCGTTGAGCCATTTCGCATAAACTCAACTACCAGGTGTGTCCCGCAAATACGAATCACTTCCTCGCCCTGACCAGACGAGGTTGCTGCCCCCACTTCATTATCTACAAACAATCCGGCACCAATAATGGGAGAATCCCCAACCCGTCCTCTCATCTTAAAGCCCATGCCACTCGTGGTACACATTCCGGATAAATCGCCGTTTGCGTCCAGTGCTACAGTACCCATTGTGTCATGATTGAACGACCCGTCTTCAAAACGATTTGGCGCAAATGGCCCATGTCCCTTTTCTGGCGGATGAGATTGCTGATGTTCGATGTTGATCACCGGCTTGTATTCACCTTTTTTGAGCCATTGTTTGTACGACTTCTCTGCGTCAGCTGAAAGCTTTTCAGGTTCTAAAGAAAACCCGCTTGCGAGGGCGAACTGTTGCGCACCTTCACCCGCTAAAAATACATGCGGAGTGTTTTCCATGACCTTTCTTGCAAGCGAAATGGGGTGCTTAATCCTTTCGAGGAACGCAACGGAACCGCAGTTGGATTTTTCATCCATGATACAGGCGTCAAGCGTTACGTAGCCGTCTCGATCCGGATTGCCACCCAAACCCACGCAGCAATTGATATCGTTTTCTATTGCTATCGCAGCCTGTTCGACCGCATCCAATGCTCGTCCTCCTTTTTCCAATACTGGCCACGCAGCTGCGTTCGAAATTTTTCCACTATCCCATGTAGAGACCACAATTGGCTTATTCACAGCTTTTTTAGCGAATAGTTTACTTGCTTGAGCCAGAGGCAATACCATTGCTGACAGGCGCAAAAATGAACGGCGGTTTGGTTTCATGGGGCTGTATTGTCGTAATTGTAAATAATATTAAGCTTCTTGTTGGCTGAATTCCAGTTTAAAAATCACAAAACGCCTTCCAGTTTGTAAACCCAGGCAGACTCGCAGGGTATTGTTTTTGGCGTAATTGCTGGCGGCATTATCAATAATTTGCCTTTTATTACCTGAGAACGAATGGGGCCATTGAATCCAAGCATCGAAATAGACTTGGGTTTAGCAAGTCCCGAGATCGCAATTTGATCCGGCCATTGTGAACAAATTACAAACAGGTCCTTACCCTTTTTTGTATAGAAAACGGTACTGTCAGTGCCTGGCCTTACTAGATTATTCCACCTTTCGGTTTCATATATCGCTTCGCTATTTACCCCAAGCCATTTTCCCAGATCTTTCAGGCGCTGCTGCATAATCACAGGAATTCTTCCGTCCGCGGTCGGCCCGATATTCAAGAGAAAGTTGCCTCCCTGAGAAACGATCTGAACCAATGAGTGGACGAGTTTTTCGCTGCTCATGTAATCCTCTAGGTTTTCATTCCTGTTGTAGCCAAAGGATTCGCCGATTCCGCGACACTCTTCCCAGGGATGTGTTTTCGACGATGTTCCTGCGCCGTATTCTGTTGTGTAAAAACTGCCGTGTTTTCCTTTCGTATCGTTTCCCCAGCGGTCATTGACTACGATATCCGCACTTACCGATTTATTGTTGAAAACCCAGGCAAGAAACTCAGTGCTTCGCCAGGTTTCAGACGATTGGTCCCACTCGCCGTCGGTCCAGAGGATATCTGGTTTATAGCGTGTTACCAGATCTTTCATTTGCGGAAGCATGTGATCATCCACGTAACGCTTCACGTCAGTTTTGTAAATTGGATTGAACCACTCATACAACGAATAATAGAACCCCATACGGAGACCTTGTTTCTTTACCGCTTCCGATAAATCTCCTGCAAGATCGCGGTGGGGACCAACATCAGCGGCATTCCAGTTCCACGATTGGGCACTGGGCCACAGCGCGTAGCCCTCGTGGTGTTTTGATGTGAGGACAACATATTTTGCTCCGGATGCTTTAAATAAACCGGCCCAGTCATCGGGGTTGAACAGCTCAGCTTTAAACTGCGAAGCGAAATCCTGGTACTTTGAATTTGGGCCGTAAACGCTGTTCTGAAATCCTAGGAACTCTTTATGTATTTTGAGCTTTGGCTCCATCAGTCTTTGCCAATACCACTCAGCATACCCGCTGCCAAATCCGTCCGCATTCGACTTCGTGGCCCATGACGGAACTGAGTATAATCCCCAATGAATAAAAATACCAAACTTCGCTTTTGAAAACCAAGTGGGAGTTTCTCTCTTATCCAGCGACGACCAGGAGGGTTCGTACTGCGCATGCGCATCAAATGCAAGCCAAATAAAAAGAGCAAACAGTACTTTCTTCATTGTAAGACCAATATCTGGTGTCAATAATCTCTTCCTTTAATATTTATTGGCTTTCACTCGCCTTGCTTAAGGGGAACAAAATAATTTAAAGCGGAAACGCGCTCACAATTTATTAAAAATATTTAAAAAGTAGGATAAAATAAGTCCTGACTTTTAAAAATATGGCTTTCAGGCAGAAGAATTGCTCCTTGAAGTACCGAGGAGATTACTGTGCAACGTATCAAAGATGAAAATGACGACCGGAGACAAACTTGAATGCCCGTATTCAGACGCGGGTAACAAGGTATTTATTGGTCAATTAATTCGCTCTTGTGATCAGCGGGTCGTCTGTATTTTTGGAATGGAATCTGCAGTAGATTTTTCACCTGACTATTTTCTTCAGGCTTTGAGTGGGTATCTATGCCGTAGATGATTTTATTCTGCTCCAGATGCATAAATGTGCCTAAAAGCCTGTCCCAGATTGAGAATATGTTTCCGTAGTTGGAATCGGTGTACGGCTGCACAAAATGATGATGCACATGATGCATATTAGGCGTAACCAATACCAGACTTATAAAAGAATCCAGCCACTTTGGAAGTGTAATATTCGCATGATTGAACTGCGAAAGCACCACAGACAATGATTGATACAGAAATACGAGCCACATTGGAGCACCGGTGATCAGGATTGCCATTGCGGTAAAAATAAAGCGAACAAGACTTTCACCGGGGTGATGCCGGTTGGCTGTGGTTGTGTCCACATGCTGGTCTGCGTGGTGAATGAGATGAAACCGCCAAAGCCATTTTGTCTTATGTTGTGTCCAATGCGCGAGCCATGCGCCTATCAGATCCAGAATTAACACTCCCAGCAACGCTTTAACCCAAAGTTGTGAGACAGGAAGCCACTGTAAAACACCAAATCCCGAACGAATAGCCCAATCACTGGATTTAACCAGAATAAAGGCGAGAGGGAAATTGACCAGGATCGTTGTAAGCGTGAAGAATATATTTGTACCCGCATGTTTCCATTTGTTATAGTCGAAACGAAACAGCGGCCATGTACCTTCAATTAGCCAAAAAAACATAATTCCCCCCACAAGAATAGCACTCCGATGTGCTGACGGAATATGTTCAAAATAGTCTACGATTGTCTGCATGTCAATCTGAACTTGATTTAAATGGTGTCATTTCCAGCCAAAAACCTCGTGTTACTTACTGCTTCTGAAATTGATTTCGAATTTATCAAATTTGCCCAATACTTTAAAGGATCAGATGTTCACATTTTTGGGTTTTCTGATAACTGGTTAGAGTTTACCGATTTCTGCAACTTTCGGATTTGAAATACATCAGCTAATCGGTCGCCATGTGGGTCGGCAACAAAATCCGTGCAATGAATATAGCAGCATAAGTCGCTCTGATGATTTTGAGAAATCGTAGACAAATGAAACGCTATTCTCTATTTTACTTCTGGAGAGCATGAACGTGTTGATATCGTTCATATTTAAGAATCTTCTATATATTTGTGTTATGGTTTTACAAATAGAGGAACTAAGACAGCGGTATGGAGCTCATGAGATTCTAAATATAGATTCATGGGCAATTGACTACGGAATATTTTGGATTCAGGGGGAAAACGGCGCTGGGAAATCGACCCTGTTTCGCACATTGGCAGGAATGTTGCCTTTTCTTGGCACGGTGATTTTGGATGGCAAATATGAGTTGAATAAAAATCCGATAGATTTTCGGCTAGGATTAAATCTTGGAGAAGCGGAGCCTTTATATCCCTCATTTCTTACGCCGAAGGACCTCATTTCATTTGTTGCTGAGGCCAAAAGAAGCCAACCCGGGCAATCCGACATGCTGATCGAATCGCTCGGAATTAATTATCTCGACAGTCCTTTTGGGAGTTGCTCCAGTGGTATGGTGAAGAAAGTTTCGCTTGCCGTTGCGTTTTTAGGGAATCCCTCTGTTATTATTCTTGATGAACCACTCATTACTATTGACAAAGAGGCACGTTCTTCACTTTTTCACCTGATCAAGGAATTCCACCGGAAGGGCGTGACTTTTCTATTGTCGTCTCACCAGCTTTTCAAGGAAGAAGGCTTGCCAGTGACGGCTAGTTACGCATTGAAAAATAAGACACTGGTCAAATTGGCGCGGGAGGTATGAAAATACTTATGATTTCCACGGTGCGAGAGTTTTTCCGGCAGAGAGCCGGGATGTTTTTTGTCATTCTGGGCGTTTTGCTTGGGTTTATGAGCAGCAGGGAGCACTACTCTTTTGCTCTCTTTTTTCTGACAGATCCTTTTGGAATGCATTATTTATTGGTAATCTGGTTGATTTACTGCCTTTTATGCATTCAATTCTTAATCAAGCTGTGGTCCTTACCCGAATACACTTTCATTTATAACTCCAGACTTTGGATTGTATCCAAACGCCTTACAAGATTTTTTCTGCTTGCGCTGGGACTTTTACAGCCTCTGATTTACTACGGGTTCTATGTGGTTTCGATTGCAAGCCAGGATGGGCTTTTGCACCGCATCTGGCCAATATGCCTATACTATGTTCTTTTAAGCACGATAGTCGTTTTTGCCGCAGAATGGCGAATCCGTCACCCGCATGTATATCAAAAGCCCATTAAAACGGTTTTTCGATGGCCGTTTCCAAGACCTGCTTCCTGGATTTATTGGTCGATGGAGTGGTTGCTTCGTGAAAAGGCCCTTACGTTTTTAGTTTGTAAAATCGGTGCGATCGGCATTGTGATGGGCACCCTTCTTTATTATAGCACAGGTACTTATGATATCCGCCTGCCTGCAATAGGCATGTCATTAGGCTATCTGCTGAATATTGGCCTATCCTATGAGCTTTATCGGTGGGAGAGCGATATCTGGTTATGGGGACGTACTTTACCGACAAGTCCATTCAGACGTTTATTGAGATTGCTTGCATTGCATGCGCTTATCATTTTGCCGGAAACCTTAGTTTCGCTTCGCCAAAACGCCCTGCCTTTTGTGGAAGTTCTTCAGTTATATGGCCTGGGCTTGTCGCTTCTTATTCTCTTTCACGTATACCTATATAAAAAAGGAGGTTTACTGGAAGATACGATGCAACCTGTATTGTTGGGTTTCGTGGTTTTAACCCTGCTTATTTTGTACAAATCCCCGATACCAGCCATCGCTGGAACAATTTTCGTTTTTTCTTACTATAAATTTCCGGGCTGGTATCGGGGAGTTACTTCTTGATTGCTGAAACGCCGACAATCAGGTTTACTTTTGCAAACCTTGGGTGTTACTGATTGTTGCCATCATTACTTTGGTGGCATGGAAGGCCTAACTTCGATTTTGCTTGGAAGTGTTCTAGCTGGCATTTTAATCAGATCCGAGACGATCTGCCCAATATCTTCGGGCTGAATTTTCCATGCGTCCTTGTCAGAAGGCTGATGGTTACTGAATTCCGTAGCTACGGAACCAGGCATTATCGTGGTAACTTTTATTCCTTCGCTCCGCACGTCCATCATCATGGCTTGCGAAAAACCAACCAGACCAAACTTGCTTGCGTTATATGCGGTGCCGTTTGGGAAAAAGTTAGTACCCGCAAGGCTTGCAATATTGATGAAGTAACCCTTGCTGTTTTTCAAAGCCGATAAAGAAGCTTTTGCACTAAAGAATACGCCGGTCAGGTTGATGTCGATTGTTTCATTCCATTGCTCGGTGGTCAATTCGCTTATGGGGGCAAAATGGCCTACACCAGCGTTAGCGATAACATAATCGAGTTGTCCCCATTTGGCAAGCAGAATCGAAACTGCCTCTTGTTGTGATTCAAGACTCCGCACGTCCGATTCAATTCCTATTGCAAATCCTTCTTTAATTTTATTCAAAGCTGCCGCGGCTTCGTCTGCACTCTTCTGCGAACGGCTTGTTACAGCCACATAAATTCCGTCTTTGACAAGCGCTTCGGCAACACCGAAACCGATTCCTTTCGAACCTCCAGTAATCAAGGCCGTTTTAATTGATTGTGCCATTTTTAGTATGATTTATCCGTATTTCTACGGTTTAACTTTATAAGAACTGTTTCGACAACAACAATCAGAAGCTGAAGGTTTGGTTTGGAAAAAACATAAAAGCGAAACGAGTGTATTTCCCTGTCACACGGATTTTCATACAGCCCAAAAAGGCAAGGAAGTCATATCTCTTTTTTGCCCTTCTCTTAACAATACCCTATTTTTGCCAATTCTAAACCGGAGGTCATGATTATAAATGACTTTACGATGCCTTACTGTTGAAATGTCTGATCGTCTCAGTCTAATAATTTCCGGAAACAGGTAGCATAAAATACTGACGCACGAATCAGTTAATCAATTTTATAAACCAACAATGTAAACACGACTAACGGCCCCGTGCTGATAGTCAACACCTCAATAACCGAATGAAATTAGTTGAAAATAAAGTGGCCTTAGTAACTGGTGCCTCAAGGGGTATCGGACGTTCAATTGCTCTACGCCTTGCTCAGGAAGGGGCCAACGTAGCTTTTACTTACCTATCTAGTGTGGAAAAAGGAGAGGCTCTGGCCCAGGAACTGGAACAGTTTGGGATAAAAGCCAAAGGATATCGGTCGGATGCTTCTGATTTTCAAGCGGCCGATCAGCTTGTCACAGATGTTGTTGCCGATTTTGGCAAACTGGATATTTTAATCAATAACGCCGGCGTAACGCGTGACGGATTGTTGATGCGTATGAGCGAGGAAAACTGGGATACCGTCATCAATATTAATCTTAAGTCAGTTTTCAATTTAACCAAAGCGGCCACCAAGATTATGATGCGCGCGAAAAGCGGATCCATCATCAATATTACTTCAGTGGTTGGGATTCGCGGCAACGCCGGGCAGGCAAATTATGCAGCATCTAAGGCCGGAATTATTGGTTTTACAAAATCAATTGCGCTTGAACTGGGTTCAAGGAATATTCGCTCCAACGCCGTTGCCCCTGGGTTTATCGAAACCGAAATGACTGATGCGATTGATTCCAAAGCGGTCGAAGATTGGAAGCAATCCATTCCAATGAAACGTGGTGGCCAGCCGGAAGAAGTCGCTGATGCATGTGTATTTTTAGCATCTGACATGTCAAGATACATAACGGGCCAGGTTCTTCAGGTAGACGGCGGTATGCTAACCTAGGATATTTAACGTTAATCAGAGGTCAACCCATAGTTTGCAATAAAAAGTAAACAGTTTTGCTGTATATTGCTTTATTGACTGCTGCTTTATGCAAACTGCTTATTTTAAATATGCGTTCGGAGCTTTTTTTGCAAACCCCTTTCTGGTTTATTTTTTTCTGCTTGTTGGCAGGGGCGGCCTACGCAATTTTTCTTTATCAGCCCGTTTCCAGTTGGGGTAAGAAAATTAATTATGCGTTAGCGGCATTACGTGGCATCACGGTAGCTTCGATCTGCTTTTTATTGCTAAGCCCGTTGGTCAAAAAAACAGAAACATCTGTGGACAAGGCCAAGGTTGTTTTCGCGATTGATAATTCAGAATCCGTGAAACCTTTTGGCGGTGTTTTGCTAAAACAAATCAGTGATGCTGCTAAATCGCTGTCCGATGCTGGGTTTGAAGTCAGCGTACAGACTTTGGATAAATCGGACGGCTCTGCAAATACAGATTCCATTCTTTTTGATCAAAATAAGACTGATTTATCACGGCTGCTTCAAACGGTTAAAACCAACTTTGAAGGCAGGAACCTGACTGACGTCTTGTTGCTGTCAGATGGCATTGTAAACCAGGGGGTGTCACCCGCATTTGGTCAATTTCCCTTCAAAGTGAGCACTTTGGCGGCGGGTGACACGGTTCCAAAGCTAGATATCCGGATCAAGGATGTCGTTCATAACCGCATCGCTTATCTTGGGAATGACTTCCCCATCCGTGTAGAAATCGTAGCAAACGGATTGGCAGGTAAAGCCACTTCGGTTTCTCTCAAACAAGGAGGGCAGATCATTGCATCGCAAAAAGTCAGTATAGACCGGCAGGCTTATTTCGGAACTTTTGATTTCACAACTTCATCTAAACAAAAGGGCGTTCAGCACTACACCGTCGAGCTTAATGCTGTGCAGGGGGAAACTTCGTCCCGAAACAACAAAAGAGATGTGTATATAGATATGATCGACGGGCGTCAAAAGATTCTTTTGCTGGCCTTAGCACCACATCCCGATATCAAAGCGCTGCGAAGTTTGATTGAAAGCAACGATAATTATGAGCTCGATGTAAACATACTTACCGTTTCCACCAATCCAAATCAACCGATTACCAAACCTTACGATCTGGTGATCCTTCATCAGGTGCCTAACGTGCTTGGGATGGGTAACGCACTGATTCGGAAATTCATTGATTCCAAGACACCGATTTTTTACATTCTTGGAAATCAGTCGGCAATTCCCCTTGTAAATACTTTGAGCAAAGCGTTGATTATTAACGTTAATAAAGGTCAGCTTGATAAAGTTGGTGCACGTTACAATCCCGCTTTCCAGCAGTTGAATTTTAATGAGGAGAGCATGCAGCTGCTTGAAAGACTGCCTCCGTTGTCGGTGCCTTTTGGAGAATACAGTGTTGCACCCGGAACTGAAAGTATACTTTTTCAAAAAGTGGGGAAACTGAACACTGCAAAACCATTATTGGTATTGAACACATCTTCGGAACAAAAAACGGCAGTATTGGCGGGAGAAGGGCTGTGGCAATGGCGTCAGGAGGAATTTGCACTTACATCCAAACAAGAGTTGGTCGATAACCTTTTCCAGAAAGTGATCCAGATTCTTTCTGTCCGAAACGACAAACGTAAGTTCAGGGTTTACCCAATCCGTCCTGAGTTTGAAGCGGGTGACCAAGTGGTTTTTCAAACTGAGATTTACAATGACATTTATGAACCAATCTATGGTCAGGAAGTGAAGTTGGACGTTACAGATGAAAAAGGAAGGAAACGGCAGTTTAACTATACGCATTCCGTTGAAAATTCCGGCTTTAATGTGTCAGGTTTACCCGAAGGCGTTTACCGTTTTCAGGCAAGCACTGCTTTAAGAAGCGGTCAGGAAACGGTTTTGGGCCAATTTGTAATCCGCAATGTAGATTTGGAGATGAATCACTCAACTGCCGATTTTGGCATGCTTCATGAATTGGCAGCACACACAGGAGGGGAATTTGTTACACCAGCTTCACTAGCTCAATTTGTAGAAAAATTGAAAGAAAAACGTCCAGCCAACCGGCTGGAAAGTTCGGAAGAAATGGTAGAGCTTATTCACTTAAAATGGATCTTTTTTCTCCTCGTTTTGCTGCTGGGAATCGAGTGGGGTATAAGGAAATATCTGGGCGGTTATTAAAATGAAATCCGCGCCTCTGATTCATTTTTTACATGTCTTCGTGATATGCTCTCTCTCATTACGTACGGCAGACGCCCAGTCAGATACTTTGGGGATTGATACATCTCAAAACAAACGGCCGGACTACGCATTGCTTCGGGGGATTTTCGCCGGCCAATCAGCATTGTATCTGGGAAGTATTTATGGGCTAAGCAAATCCTGGTATAAAAATCCGCTAACTCATTTTTCCGTAAAGGATGATACCTATGAGTGGTTGCAAATGGACAAAATGGGGCATGTTTACACATCCTATCAGATCGCGCGTCATACCGCTGAGCTATATAAGACCACGGGAATTTCAAAAAGGCAATTGTTGGTGTACGGAGCACTTTCCGGAATTGTTTTTCAAACGCCAATAGAAATATTAGACGGCTTTTCGCCAGATTATGGCTTCTCGCCAGGAGATATGGTCGCAAATATTGCAGGCTCGATGATATTTTTGGGCCAGGTTGCCTTGTGGGACGAGATCAGGATTCAACCCAAATTTTCCTTTCACTTTACTCCCTTGGCGCAAGTGCGCCCTGAACTGCTGGGAGGCACTTATTCGGAGAGATGGCTAAAAGATTATAACGGACAAACGTATTGGTTTTCAGGAAGTCCGAGGTCATTTTGGAAAAATAGCGGCTGGCCTGAGTGGCTTTGTTTTTCGGTGGGTTACGGAATAGAGAACATGGTCAGGGCTGAAAGAGGCAGTAGCTCTGCAATGGGATATCGACCTTACCGGCAATATTACTTTTCACTGGATGTTGATTTTACGAAGATTAAAAGCCGCAACAAATTGGTAAGGACCCTTGGCTTTTTAGTGAACTCTTTAAAGATTCCGGCACCTGCAATACAATTTAGCCGAAATGGAATTGACTTTAAACCGTTGTATTTTTAGCAAAGTTTGGAAGGCGCTTTTCACAACCAACGGCCCTGGGTTTTTTAAGTTGATAGATTGATTTTAACATTAGATGGCTAACAGCCAAGAGTTAACAACCCTGAATAATATGAATATTGGAGATAAGGTAAGATTGGTACATGGTAAAGAAGAAGGAGTGATTTATGCTTTTCTTCCCGGAAATGTGGTTGAAATTGAAATTGAAGATGGGTTCCGTATTCCCGTTTTACGGAATGAAATTGTAACGATTTCGCCCGTTGAAGCACATCTTATGCAAAAGACACCTGATGGGCCTAAACTTGCTCCTCAAAGTGAAAAGGTCATTTCGAGACAGGCGGTGTTTGCAGAAAAAGGCATCTATATCGCATTTATATCTGTTAATGACAGGGCAGTGATTCTTCATCTCATTAACAATACGGATTGGACACTCCCGTTCACTGTGTCGAAGCAAATGGATCAACTTCAAACTGGTATCACGGCTGGTGTGTTGTTGCCCCGCACTTCTCATAAAATAACGGAGCTGATTATGAATGATTTTGAGACATGGCCTGTATTTAACTTTACTATGCTTTACTATCGGAGCGGCAATTTTGCGTTGAGGTCGCCTTTCGAAAGGAAAATGAAATGTCGCGCACAGACATTTTACAAAAGTAAAAAGCAGGCTCCTGTGCTGAATAAAGAAGGTTTTGTATTTCAGCTTGACGATGAGGAGGTTTTTAAAAAGGAGGGAACAAAAGTAAAGGAGAATCTTTCGGATGATTTACGCAATAGTTTGATGGGAGGCGCGGATGTTGCCAAAATCGTCCTGGAAAAACCGGAGAAAATAATCGATTTGCACATTGGAAAAATAACCGGCGATTTCTCAAGACTTTCCAATGAAGAGATACTAAAGAAACAGCTGGGAGCGTTCGAAAATGGTTTGGAGCTCGCTATTGCAAACGGAATGGAGGAAATAACTTTTATACACGGTGTCGGCAATGGCGTACTCCGGGACGAACTCCACAGACGATTAAGCAAAAATCAACACGTTCAGTATTTCAAAGATGCCCAAAAAGAAAAATTTGGTTACGGTGCCACTCTTGTCAAATTCAAATAAAGTTTTCAACCGGTGTGTACTGGCTTTATTATTGATCGTTACTTCAATTAGCGAATGGCAATGCAGCTCCAAAAGCACGTCACCAAAAGCCCCGATGGAAGAGTACAAGTATCTTGACAATGACATCCAAAGTGAGAAGCATCTGTCCGTAATGAACGTGCCGGTAGAGATGCCTATCGCTGAACTGGAATCGCAGCTTAACAATCAGATCAAAGACCTTATCTACGAAGACAACAGCTATGAGGACGACGAGCAGGATAATCTTAAGGCTAAGGTTTGGAAATTGGATAAAATACGGGTTGTAGCAAAGGACTCAACTTTTCTTTTTGAGGTTCCGTTAAAAATTTGGGTTAGTGCAGGATATAAGGTTAGCCCACTTGGTATCACCTTGTCGGGATACAAGGATACAGAGTTTTCCATACGCCTTCGACTAATTTCCAAAATTGGCATTTCGCCTTCCTGGCAGGTGCATTCTGACACTTATGTGGACAGCTATGATTGGATTACAGAACCTAACGTTAAGGTTGGTAGCTTCAAAATTCCAATAAAATCCATGGTTAGCCGGCTCTTAAACCGGAATTTTGATAAAATTTCAAAGGCAATTGATGATCAGATAACCAGCACGATTGAGTTAAAAAAATATGTCGAAGTAGCCTGGAATCTTGCGAGACAGCCTGTTTTACTTTCAAAAGATTATGACACATGGCTGGTAATTCAGCCTACAGGTGTATCGATGACACCCTTGATGGTTCGAAATAATGTACTTCGTTCATCAATTGGGATACAGGCTTTTACACAGACAGTTACTTCTGAAAGCAAGCCAATTCTACCGGCAACGACCCGTTTGCCCGAACTTCACATCGTGGATAAAGTTCCAACAAATTTCAGAATTGGTTTAATAAGCCTTATTTCCTACGAAGAGGCTTCACGCCTTGCATCCAAAAACTTTTCAGGTAAATCTTTCTCTTTTGTTAAGGGGCAGTACAATGTACAGGTTTCCAGTATTGAAATGTACGGTCAGAACGAACAGCTCGTTATTAAGGCAAACCTTGCCGGAAGTCTTACCGGAAATATTTATTTGAAAGGAATTCCTTATTACGATCCCGCAACCCAAATGCTTTCGTTAAAGGGATTGGACTATGATCTGGATACAAAAAACAAAATGATCCGAACCGCCAATTGGTTGTTGCAAGGTAAGTTTAGTAAGATGATGGAGAATGCTCTGGTTTTTCCTGTTGGAGAGCAGATTAATACAACTAAACAGATGGTTCAGCAGCTCATTAAAAACTATAAAGTGACCGATGGTATACAATTGAAAGGCGAGCTTACGGAGGTTGCTCCTGACAAAGTATACCTTACGCCAAAACATCTTTACTCGGTCGTTTTTGCGCAGGGAAATGTGTCTTTGAGAGTTGAAGGATTGAGGCGTTTTTAAGCCTAATTTAGGCCAAAACGAAGGGTTGTTGCCATATTTTTTGCTTTTTATGGGCTGCGTCCTGCGAATCAAAGGAAAGTATTTCTTAGCTTTGTGGCAAGGTGAAAGGAATGGCCGTCCTACCGCTGCGGGTAATACCGGAGAGGAAAGTCCGGACAGCAAAGGGTATCGTACTTCCTAACGGGAAGGCAGAAGAGTGGCGCTGCGAAAGCGGTTAAATGATTTTGACAGCAAGTGCCACAGAAAAATATACCGCCTTGGCATGTTTTTTGATATGCAGGGTAAGGGTGAAAAGGTGGGGTAAGAGCCCACCGCTTTAAAGGTGACTTTGAAGGCAGGGTAAACCTTACGAGCTGAAAGATCAAATAGGTGCTGGTCAGTGAGGCTACCCGTCTCCGTTCATTTACTTGGACATCAGCATGGGTAGATCGTTAGAGGTTTCAGGTAACTGAAATCCTGGATAAATGGTAGGAAACCCGATTTATCGGGAAACAGAATCCGGCTTATAGGCTTTTCCTTTTTCCTTTTGTAATTATTAGTGCATTATTGAATCACATAACGAGTGTTTCCCATGAAGAAAAAGAATTTTTACATTGCTTTAATTTGTTTGTCCCTTTTTAATTTAACCGTCTCTGCTCAAAATCGAACCTATGACGGGCCTAATAAAATGAACACCTGGTCAATAACCGGGTATGGCGGCATAACAAAGTTTTTTGGTGATATAAAAGAATATGATTTCAAGCTAGGAGACAAGGAGAAATTGACCGGAGGGTGGGGACTTTCAATTAACAAACAATTATCGCCTATTTTTGGGATTCAGTTAACAGGATATAATGGTTCTTTGGCCGGTTCCAAAAAGGGAGTTATCGGCGTTGATCCAGGCTTCCCGGATGTTAAGAATAGTTACGATGTATATTTTAAAAGTCCTTCATTTGTACAAGCAACGGTCGATGGTACGGTAAATCTGAACAGGTTACTTTTTGGATATAAAAAGATGCGTCACTGGAAAATTGACGCGCATGCAGGTGCTGGTATCATGTATTTCCACACAGACCTGTATGATATGAAAACAGATAAGTTGCTCCTTAAAACTAATACTGCAGGTAGCTCTAAAACCGCTGGTACATGGGAACGTAACGGCTCGACTTACACCCGTGAATGGGTTATCCCTACTGGTTTGGCAATCCATTATGAATTAACATCGCGTTTTGATCTTGGCCTGGACCTTACTTACAATCATGTGACTACAGAAAAACTTGATTTAACCGTTGGAGACAAAACAGATTATAAGTCGCAACAAGGCATTTGGGGCTTTGTTAAAGGGGAATCGAAGCCAGACAGATGGGGTTCTGCGATGATCGCCCTGACTTACAAGCTTGGAAAAAATGCAGTGAAGTCAAAAGACGGCAAATATAACGCAGCAAATGGTCGCTACCATTTACGTTGGGCCGATCCAAAATCGTTGATCCCAATTCCTTATAATCCTACCATGAATGATGCAGATTCAATTGCAAAGGCGAATATGCCTAAGGCTGTTGATCCACGTTTATATACCGATTCAGATGGTGATAGTGTGGCTGATTTGTTTGATAAGGAACCAAATACCCCTCCAGGAAGTGTCGTATCGGGTGGTGGTGTTGCAATGGATCTTGACAAAATTATCAGGGATGCCATCAAGAACAATCTTCCCAAAGACGAGTGTGAATCACTTTTCAGTAATATAGAATTTGATACCGACAAGGCAATTATCAGAGATGGTTCTAAAGAGACATTGAGTAAAGTTGTTGAGTTATTGAACATGCGCACCAATTGTCGCATCGTTTTGGTAGGTCACACCGATGCCCGTGCTTCCGACAGTTACAACGTTGCCCTTTCACGACGTCGTGTAGATGCTGCTAAACGTTTCCTGATTCGGGCTGGTCTTGCTGAGCCAAGTCGCATTCTTGTTGAGTATTTTGGAGAATATCGTCCGATAGCTGAAAATACTACGGTGGAAGGTCTTCAGTCTAACCGTCGCGTTGAAATCAAAATATTACCGCAAAATACATTGCGTTCCAACTATCCAGCTGGCTTCAGACCGTAAGGATCGTTTGGGACATTGAGAAGGGGAGCCGCTTTATGGTTCCCCTTTTTTTGTGCTATTTATTGGCTGATTAAAATTTTTCTTGATCGCAGATTTGAGCCCTCACGGTGGATCAGAAGAATATCTCTTTGGAAAACGGAATTTGATATTTATTTTGATGCCAAAAAACAGCACGTGATAAATTATATTGTCGTACATTTGCACCCTGTTTAATCAAGGGACGAGTTCCCAACCATAACAAATTCAATAATGGCAGTTAAAATCAGGTTAGCGCGTCGGGGACGCAAAAAGAAGGCGATTTATGATATCGTAGTCGCGGATGCCAGAGCACCACGTGATGGTCGCTTCATCGAAAAGCTGGGAAGTTACAACCCAGGTACAAATCCTTCAACAATTGTTTTAGAAGCAGACAAAGCGGTTGACTGGTTGCTTAAAGGAGCTCAGCCAACAGATACAGCCAAGTCGATTCTTCAGCACGAAGGTGTAATGCTGAAAAAACACTTACAAGTTGGTGTTAATAAAGGTGCCATTACTCAGGAAGTTGCAGATGCACGTTTTGAGGATTGGAAAGGATCTAAAACTGATCGTAAAGCAACCGCTGCCGACTCTCTGTCGCAGAAACTGGATGCTGCGAAACAGGCTAAATTGGATGCTGAACGTAAAGTAAATGATGCTCGTGCAGAAGCAATCGCTAAGAAAAATACACCTCCGGCACCCGAAGTTGTGGAAGAAGAGGTTGTAGAAGAAGCGCCGGTTGCTGAGGAAGTTGTTGAAGCACCAGTTGCTGAAGAAGCACCAGCTGCCGAAGTAGCTCCTGTTGTAGAAGAGGCTGCTCCTGTTGAAGAGGCGGTTGCTGAGGTTGCTCCTGTTGTAGAAGAAGCTGCTCCTGTTGCAGAGGCTGCTCCCGTAGAAGAAGTAGTTCCTGTTGCTGAAGAAGCTGCTCCTGTTGAAGCACCAGTTGCCGAAGCTCCTGTTGTTGAGTCAGCTCCGGAAGCTCCTGTTGCTGAGGAATCTGCACCTGCTGCTGACGAAGAAGCTCCAAAAGCTTAATAAAAGCATTGAAATTCTCGAATATGAGTCTGTCGGTTTTCCGTGCAGACTCATATTTGTTTATATGAAATTCTAATCGATAAAAAATGACACAAGATAGTTGTTACCTGCTTGGCTATATCGTCCGTACCCATGGTACTGCCGGAAATATGGTCATGTTCCTTGATGTGGATTATCCTGAGGATTACGAGGAAATGGATTCGGTTTACGTGGAAATTAAAGGCGAGCTTGTTCCTTACTTCATCTCAAAATTTAATTTACAAAAGCAAAATAATGCAATTGTCACTTTCGAAGATGTTGACACAATAGAAAAAGCGCAGGCTCTGGTGGGTAGTTCTCTTTACCTTTCTTTGGACGAACTGCAGGAGCTCGGTGATGAAGAATTTTACTATCATGAAATCAAAGGTTTTACAGTTGTAGATGAAAATAAAGGAACGCTTGGCGTTGTTAAAGAGGTGTATGCGCTAAACGGGCAAGATTTAATTGCAATGGATTATCAGGGTATTGAAGTTTTGATTCCAACAGCGGCAGACATTGTTCTCAAGGCTGATAAGGAAAATAAGCAACTATTCGTGAATTTGCCGGAAGGGCTGCTGGAAGTGTATCTCGATAATTCATCAAATACTCCGGACGATGATGCGGATTGACATTATCTCGTGTGTTCCACAACTACTGGAAAGCTTTTTTGCCCATTCAATTTTAAAACGGGCTCAACAAGCAGGCCATGCAGCGATTCATGTACACGATATTCGGGATTATTCGGTAAATAAACATAGAACAATTGACGACTATGCATTTGGGGGTGGTGCAGGAATGGTCCTGCAAATCGAACCGATCGCAAGATGTATTCGTGCTCTTCAAGCGGAACGCCATTATGACGAGATCATCTACCTGACACCAGATGGTGAGCAGATGAAACAGGGCCTTGTGAATCAACTTTCATTAAAAGGGAACCTGATGATGCTTTGTGGTCACTATAAGGGTGTTGATCAGCGGGTCAGGGATATGTTCGTAACAAAAGAGATCAGCATCGGAGATTACGTCCTTTCAGGTGGGGAATTGGCAGCAGCAGTTTTATCTGACGCGATCATCCGGCTTGTACCAGGCGTTCTCAATGATGAGACTTCGGCGCTTACAGATTCTTTTCAGGATAATTTATTAGCTCCTCCAGTATATTCGCGACCAGCTGATTTTGAAGGAAACAAAGTGCCTGACATACTCATGTCCGGCCATGAGGCGAAGATTGAAGAGTGGCGTTATGAACAATCGGTAAACCGGACTAGGGAAAGGCGACCGGATTTGCTGGATTAATTGGGACTCAGTTAGCGTTAAATGGAACCTACTATAGTTGACTTGAAGTTTACGACAACCGACAACCGACAACCGACAACCGACAACCGACAACCGACAACCGACAGCCGACTAAAAATCCATGTTGCAGTTGATCCACTCATTGTCAAAATTAGTGCCGTATTTACGGTAAAAACCTACTGCTGATGTGTTCCAGTCCAACACCTGCCACATCATGCCCGTACAGCCTGTCTTTTTTGCGGCGATCACGGTGGCATCAAATAATATTTTGCCGATACCATTGCCCCTCATGTCTTCCGTGACAATGATGTCTTCCATATATAATCGCTTTCCTTTCCAGGTAGAATACCTAAAGTAATACAATGAAATTCCAATTATTTTGGAGTCTGACTCGGCAACGAAGAAATCATACAGCTTTTCCTGATAATCCCGGGTCATTTTATCAACATTATTGGTCACTTGATCCAACGCTCTTTCGTAAATGGCCAGTTCTTTAACCAGTTCAAATATGGCTGGAATATCTTCGATTGTTCCTTGGCGGGTTGAAATGTTCATGTGGGGAGTTTATCTTTAAAATGCCGAACTGAGCACAATATACTACTATTTTACTATTGATATTTGACGTAGCCGTCCCATTTTTCAATAATTGCTTTGAAATTCTCGGGTAGATCCGTATCAAATTGCATCCATTCTTTTGTGGTCGGGTGAACAAATCCAAGTGACTTTGCATGTAGCGCCTGGCCGGGTATTAAATGGAAACAGTTTTCGACCATAGCTTTGTAACTTCCATTCGAAATTCCACGCAGGATTTTGTCGCCACCATAGGTTGTATCATTAAAAATCGGGTGACCAATGTGCTTCATATGGGCGCGTATCTGATGTGTACGGCCTGTCTCCAGATTGCATTTTACCAATGATACGTAGCGCATGGAACGGATTACTTCGTAATGGGTTACAGCGTGTTTCCCCTGCGAACTGTCTGGGAAAATGTCCATGACACGCCGGTCTTTCATACTTCGGCCGATGTTGCCTGTTATCGTTCCCTTATCTTCTTTTAGCTCTCCCCAGATTAAAGTATGGTACGTCCTTTCGATGGAATGGTCAAAGAATTGCTTCGCTAAAAAGGTCATTGCAAATTCAGTTTTGGCAATCACCAGTAATCCCGATGTGTCTTTGTCGATTCTGTGGACCAGCCCTGGCCTTCCTTCCCCGTTTCTGCCGGTAGGCAAATGTTGAAAGTGATATACGAGGGCATTGATCAGCGTTCCGGTCCAGTTTCCGAAAGCGGGATGAACGACCATTCCAGCGGGTTTATTAACAAGTAGCAAAACATCATCCTCATAAACAATATTGAGTGGAATGTTCTCTGGCAAAATCTCCGTGTCTCTCGGAGGTTCGGGCAAAGACAGCGTGATAACATCAAACGGTTTTACCTTATAGCTTGCCTTTGTGATGTTACCGTTTACTTTTACGGCTTCTGCTTCAATTCCGTTTTGTATTTTTGTGCGGGAGGCATTGGCTACATGGAGGTTCAGGTATTTGTCGAGCCGAATGGCCCCTTGGCCCTTGTCAGCAATTATCCGGTAGTGTTCAAATAGATCATCTTCGTCAGAAACTATTTCTGTATCGTTTATTGACATCCTTATTAATTTAAACCAAGCATTTACCTGACACAAGCCGGAAGTTCCGGACGGGAAAATACAAAATTATCAAAAAGCGTGGATTTACTTGTTCCATCCTTACCAACCCCGGTATTCGAGATAGCAAATGAAATCACATCTGTCGCGGGTGTGAGACTATTTATCAAGCGGGATGATCTTATTCATCCCACGGTTTCTGGCAATAAATGGAGAAAACTTAAGTACAATTTGGAGGATGCAAAAGAGGACGGAAGTACCACAATTTTGACCTTTGGAGGTGCATTTAGCAACCACTTGTATGCTGTTGCTGCCGCAGGAAAACACTTGGGTTTACATACAATTGGTATCGTAAGAGGAGAAGATCACAAGCTAAGGGAAACACCAACGCTCCAGTTCTGTAGAGAGCAGGGAATGTCCATTCGTTATGTTTCAAGGGCAGAATACAAATTACGTAATGACGCGGCTTATCTGGAGGAAACATATGCCAGATTTAAAAACCCATATATCATCCCCGAAGGCGGCACTACTGGCCTGGCATTGAAGGGCGTAGCAGAAATGGTTACTGAAACTGACGAACAGCTCGGATTTTTTCCTGACTATTATGCTGTCCCGGCCGGCACCGGAGGGACGGCCGCTGGGCTGCTCTCTGCCGGGGCAAATGTGCTGGCATTCTCATCACTTAAAGGAGGCACATTTTTAAAAGATGATATTAACAGACTTTTGGCCGAATTCGAAAAACCAGGAAGATTAAGCCTCTTTAATGATTATCATTTTGGGGGCTATGCTAAATGGAATACTGAATTGCTTGATTTTATTAATGAGTTTAAACGCGATCATCACATTCAGCTGGAACAGGTTTACACAGGGAAAATGTTTTATGGGCTTTTCGACCTGATGAAAAAGGGTTATTTCTTAAAAGGTAACACAATCATGGCGGTGCACACTGGCGGTCTACAGGGCCTTCTTCCCGATTTGCGCTAGCGCTTCTACTCAACAGGAGCTTTTGTCTGCATAAACTCTTTGATTAGATCTTTTTCTCCCGCAACCCAGAGAACATCCTCATTTTCAATAACCATGGAAGAGTCTGGGTTGAGAATACGCTCGCCGTTTCGTTCTAAACCTACGATCATACCATGGGTTCTTTCTCTGATCTGGCTGTTCCTGATCGTTTTTCCTCGAATGTTATATTCAGTTTTCACTTCGATCCTTTCTAAAACAATCCTGTCGTCGTGCGCCATGTATACGTCTCCATTGGTGCTGATCTCTACATGGCCCCTGAAAATATCAAGTTGGTCATCGGTGCCAACCACTTCTATCCGATCGTGTGGATATAGAACTTCCGTCGGTCGTGGTAACTGAATTGTTTTACTGCCACGCTCAATGAGCACCACGTTAATTCCGAAATTTTCCCGGATTGCCAGTTCTTGTAAAGTTTTGCCTATTAATGACGAATCAGCACTTACTTCAAGAAACGCAAAGTGGGCGTCCCAGGGAAGCAGAATCTTTTTTGATTTGCCACTTCCTTCGAGCTGGCGGGCATTTAAGTTTTGCAGAAACCTTTCTTCAATCCGGCTATAAAAAATCTGAAGTCTTTGATAAAAAATCGCAAATGCCAGCACCATAATTCCACCAGCAATACTAAGGGCGGTGGGCGTATCGAAGAACGAATTAAGCAGGAAGATCATCAGGAACAGGGCTATGATCACCCGTGATAGTTCGAGCAGGAGCAATGGACCACGACTAAATTTTCTGCTAAGCCAAATTGACGAGTATGCTTTTTTATTAGATCTTTTAAAAATCAATGCCCACAAAAACGGGGAAATGGCAAGAAAGGTAATTCCGAAAACAACAGATTGTGTGAGATAGGTCTCAGGAATTAGTTTGTGCAGCTGACCGGCAAGTTGTCTTGAAAATAAGAGAATGAGCCCAATTACTACAACAGAATTCAGAATAACGGTCTGGGCATACGACTGAAGAATTTGATTCCATTGTGTGCTTTTTGCAATAGGCCCTGTGGTATTACTATATCGGTTAAGATACAGTTTCCAGGATGCCGGAAATTTCCTGTCAAGCCATTCGTAAAAAGGCTCAGACGCCTTCATCATGTAAGGAGTGGTGAATGTGGTGATCACCGAAACGCCAACAGCAATCGGATAAAGGAATTCACTAGTGACTTTGAGTGAGAGCCCCAGATTAGCAATAATGAACGAAAACTCCCCGATTTGTGAAAGGCTCATTCCCGCCTGAAGTGATTTTCGTAGTGGCTGGCCTGAGATTACCGCCCCAAGGGTGACATAGGTCGTTTTGCCCAGAATAACGACCAGCACGAGTATGCCGGTCGGAACAGCATATTGCATCAGCAACGCCGGGTTAATCAGCATGCCCACCGATATAAAAAAAACGGCACCAAAAAGGTCTTTAAGTGGCTTTAATAGGTGTTCGATTTTCTCAGCGTGGGTTGTTTCGGCAAGGATCGAACCCATGATGAATGCGCCAAGGGCGGCGGAAAACCCTGCTTGTGTAACCAGAAACACCATTCCAAAGCAAAGAGCCACCGATGTAATCAAAACACTTTCATCATTCATCAGATTGCGATAACGACGCAAAAGGGTAGGGAAGATGAAAATTCCACCCATAAACCAGATCGTAAGGAAGAAGAAGAGTTTTAAGATCGAACTGAATAATTCCATCCCGGCAAATTGCTGGCTGATCGACAGTGTGGATAGCAACACCATCAGCAACACTGCGGTTAGATCCTCAATGACGAGAATGCCAAAAACCACACGGGTGAATTGCTGGGTTTTTAGACCAAGTTCTTCAAATGCCCGGAAAATGATCGTGGTAGATGAAATAGCAATTATACCCCCTAGGAAAAGGCTGTCAATCTTGCTCCATCCCAGAAGTTGGCCAGCAGCGAAGCCGGTGATCAGCATAAAGCCCACTTCGAATAGCCCGGTAATGGCAGCGGTACTCCCCACCTTTACTAGTTTTTTGAAACTGAATTCAAGCCCCAGATTGAACAATAGAAAAATGACACCTATCTCTGCCCAGATCTCAATCGTTTTGATATCCGTAATGGTAGGGAAAAGTGAGAAATTGGGTCCGACTAGCAAGCCGGCGAGGATATATCCTAGAACAATAGGTTGCTTTAATTTTTTGAAAATGAGGGTGATGACCCCCGCCATAGTAAGGATCAGAGAAAGGTCGATGATGAGTTGTGGAACGTGAGTCATTGAGGTTTGAGTAGTACTGCAATTGCGAAAGTCAATAAAATACAAAAAGCCCTTGACGAATCAAAGGCTTTTCGTATATAACTTAGCAATGACTGCTCAGGATTTTTTAACCGACACTGCCTTCAAGACTGATTTCCAGCAATTTCTGTGCTTCAACAGCAAATTCCATTGGTAGTTGATTTAACACTTCTTTGGCATATCCATTTACGATCAGGGCTACGGCTTGTTCAGTAGGGATTCCTCTTTGGTTACAATAAAAAAGAATGTCCTCTCCGATTTTTGACGTCGTAGCCTCGTGCTCTACTGTTGCCGAAGGGTTGCTTACTTCGATATAAGGAAAAGTATGAGCTCCGCATTTATCTCCAAGCAATAATGAATCGCATTGTGAGAAATTACGCGCCTTGTCCGCCTTTTTGAATACCTGAACCAAACCTCTGTACGAGTTTTGACTTTTTCCTGCTGAAATTCCTTTTGATACTATACGGCTCTTGGTATTCTTACCGATGTGGATCATCTTGGTTCCGGTATCTGCCTGCTGCATGTTATTTGTAACAGCAACAGAATAAAACTCTCCGATCGAGTTATCACCTTTCAGAATGACAGACGGGTATTTCCAGGTAATGGCGGATCCTGTTTCAACCTGTGTCCATGAAATTTTCGAGCCTGCACCGTCACAAATTCCACGTTTGGTAACGAAGTTGTATATCCCTCCTTTTCCTTCTTTATCACCAGGGTACCAGTTCTGGACGGTGGAATATTTTATGTTTGCATTTTCATGGGCAAAAATTTCGACCACTGCAGCGTGAAGTTGGTTCTCGTCGCGCATTGGCGCGGTGCATCCCTCAAGATAACTTACATGACTGTCGGCGTCACCGATAATCAACGTACGCTCAAACTGGCCGGTGCCGGACGCATTGATACGGAAGTAGGTTGACAATTCCATCGGACAACGAACACCTTTTGGAATGTAAACGAACGAGCCATCAGAGAAAACAGCTGAATTAAGCGCCGCATAAAAATTGTCTTTCGGTGGAACTACCGAACCAAGGTATTTTTTAACAAGGTCAGGATGTTCACGGATGGCTTCGCTTATGGCACAAAATATAATGCCTTTTTCCTTCAGCGATTCCTTGAAGGTTGTAAATACGGACTCCGAATCCATAACCGCATCCACCGCGATAGGAACACCAGAAAGTCTTTTCTGTTCGGTTAGGGATATTCCGAGACGTTCGAAAGTATCGCGCAGCTCCGGATCTATATCATCCAAACTTGCAACTTCTTTTTTCTTTTTAGGAGCTGAATAGTATTTAATCGCCTGAAAATCAATTTTCGGATAATGCACGTTTGGCCATTTAGGCTCCGACATTTTTAGCCACATATTGAATGCTTTCAGACGCCATTCCAGCATCCATTCCGGCTCATTTTTCTTCGCAGAGATAAAGCGGATGGTACTTTCGTCAAGACCCATTGGCGCTTCATCAGCTTCGATATCAGTTACAAAACCGTATTTATATTCCGAACTGGTGATTTCCTCCAACAATTCCTGTTCTTTGCTCATAGTCTTTTAATTATCACACTGTGTTCTGTAATTAGCCTAACACACAGAAGTGGGATAGAGTTTATTGAGAACGGCAAAAATACGGAAAAATGTGCAGATTGTGATGACGGGCGTCATAAGTTTGGAACTAAAACCGCCAAAGGATGACAACCGTAAATACCGTTGTTCCTTTGGCGGAGATACTTAGACGTTACCTTTTATCAAAGATACGTACCTGAAGAAAGATAATTTTTTACGTAATCATCAATTCCTTCTTCGAGGGTATGGAATGCCTTCGAATAACCAATTGAGCGGAGTTTGGCCATATTGGCCTCTGTAAAGTACTGATATTTGTCCCTGATGTCAGCAGGTGTATCTACAAATGAAATATCCGGAGTCTTATCCATGGATAGGAAGGTGTTTGTAACCAGATCTTTGAAAGTTCTGGCCTTTCCGCTACCTAAATTGTAAATTCCCGAATTTTTGCGGTGATGCATGAAAAATATACACACATCGATCAGGTCTTTAACATAAATGAAATCCCGCATTTGCTCGCCATCCTTGTAATCGGGATTGTGCGAACGGAAAAGCTTCATTTTCTCGGTAGCTTTGATTTGGTTAAAGGCATGAAAAATCACAGAAGCCATACGACTTTTATGATATTCGTTAGGGCCGTACACGTTGAAGAATTTAAGACCTACCCAGAAAAAGGGTTTTTCGTCTTGTTCAAGCGCCCAGATGTCAAAGTCGTTTTTTGAGTCGCCGTAGGGATTGAGCGGTTTCAGTTGCGGAATCAAAGCCTCATTGTCGTCATAACCTAGTTCTCCCAGACCGTAAGTGGCAGCCGAAGAAGCATAAACAAGAGGGATTTGATAGGATATACATTTTTTCCAGATGTCTTTTGAAAAATTCACATTCAATTCGTCGAAAATCTCCTTGTCAAATTCTGTGGTATCCGTCCTTGCTCCTATGTGGAAAATGAATTCGATGTCTCTCGGATTGTCATCGATCCAGGTAAATAATGAGCTGCGCTCTACGCGTTCCTGAATGGTTTTTCCTTCCAGATTTTCCGCCTTTTCAATTTTAGAGAAATCGTCAACGGCAATGATGTTGTTGAAGCCGTCCTGGTTTAGTCTGCTGATCAGACCGCTACCAATAAAACCAGCTGCACCTGTTACTATAATCATAATTGATTACTTGTTTAAAGAAGTTAAACTGTAAAAAGAATGCCAGATAAGAGTAATCGGACTTACTCATCTACTCTACATTTCTCTGGCGTAAATAGGATTTTCTATAGTTATATACTGATTTAGCTGCAAAACTACCATTACAAAATGTAATTTTGTATTCTATTATTTTTCAGAGGCAAGAAGTTTTATGATTTACGTAACCAGAAAAGAACATTTCAACGCGGCCCACAGACTTTTTAATCCAGCGTGGTCAGATGAGAAAAATCAGGAAGTTTTTGGCCCCTGCGCCAACAACAACTGGCATGGACATAATTTTGAACTGATTGTCACCGTAAAAGGAAAACCAAATATTGACACGGGTTTCGTGATCGACCTGAAGGTTTTGGGAGATCTTATTAAGGAAAAGATCATTGACAAAGTGGATCACAAAAACCTGAATCTTGATGTGGATTTTATGTACGGTAAGATGGCGTCCTGTGAGATCTTTGTGATGGAAATCTGGAATATATTAGAGCCGGCAATTTCTGCTGCGGCTCCCAATTCAAAGCTGCACTATATCAAGCTGGTGGAAACTCCCAAGAATTTCGTAGAATACTATGGCGAATGACAAGTGCTCACTTGTCATCATGATCCTGAATTTTTACTCTATCAAATCGCATGCGCTAAAAGTTAAATGCTAACAGCCAATAGCTAATAGATGAAATACTACCTTATTGCAGGCGAACGTTCCGGAGACCTTCATGGCGCTAATCTGATCAAGGGAATAAAGGAAAATGACCCCCAAGCTCAATTTCGTGGTTGGGGCGGAGACATGATGCAAACGAATGGAATGGATCTTGTTACCCATTACCAGGAGACGGCCTTTATGGGTTTTCTCGAAGTCGCTCTCAATATCCACAAGATTTCGGGTTTTCTGAAAAAATGTAAAGGGGATATCCTGGCTCACAGGCCTGATGTGCTGATATTGATTGACTATCCGGGCTTTAATTTAAGAATTGCTGCCTTTGCCAAGACGCAAGGCCTGAAAGTGTTCTATTACATCTCCCCGAAAGTATGGGCCTGGAATCAAAAGCGGGCGTGGAAGATCAAGGCGAACGTAGATCACATGTTTGTAATCTTTCCATTTGAAATTGATTTTTATAAGAAATACGATTACCACGTCGACTATGTAGGCAATCCATTGATGGATGCGATCGAAGATTTTAAGCCGGATCCTGATTTTAAAGAAAATAACCATTTGGACAGCATAAAGCCCATCATTGCGTTGTTGCCGGGAAGCCGGCGTCAGGAGATTATTGGCATGCTGGATTTAATGCTGACTGTCCAGCCCCATTTTCCCGGATATCAGTTTGTAATCGCAGGTGTTAAAAATTTATCGGCCGACCTTTATCAGAAATATTTGTCCTCCCAAAATGCCGCAATCGTTTTTGAGGCTACATACGATTTGCTTCATGTTGCAGAGGCTGCCCTGGTAACCTCTGGCACTGCGACTCTCGAAACTGCGTTGCTCAACGTTCCCGAAGTGGTTTGTTATAAAACGAGTGGATTTTCCTACGCTGTGGCGAAGCGCCTTATTCGGGTTCCTTTTATTTCTTTGGTCAATCTGATCATGGGTGAAGAAGTGGTTCGTGAACTTATACAGGTTGAATTAAATAAAGAGCAGCTGGTCGGTGAACTTGGAGCTATCCTGATCGGCGGAAAGAAAAGAGAAGAACAATTGAATAACTACACGAGGCTGCATCAGCTGGTGGGAGGGGCAGGGGCTTCTGAAAGAGCGGGACGGTTGATGGTCGGGTATTTGATGGATGAGAGACGATAGATGAAGGGAGCGGGAGGGATGGGAGCATAATCAAAGGCAATATTCAGTTTCTCATGCGGGCTAACTTCTCGTATTCAAGAACTGTAATGAGGCTTCCTTTCATATCCACTAGTTTTTCGTCTTTGAAGTCAGAGAGGGTTCGGATCACTGTTTCGGTCGCGGTACCTACCATTGAGGCAATATCTTCGCGGGTGATGGCCATAGAGAACGGTTTACTTTTATCTTCCTGATAGCGCTGTACAAGCATAACCAGTGCCTGAGCAACACGTTTCCGCACCGAATTGTATGCAAGTTGAAGCAACCGCTCCTCGCGGTCTTTAATTTCATTTGACAGCATTTTGATAAACTTGGAAGCTACCTCACGGTTACCGTTAAGAAGCTTGAAGAAGTCTTCCTTTGGTATTATCGCGACTTCAGATTTTTCAAGCGAAATTGCTGTTTCCCGGTAGGCCTCTCCCTGCAAAAGATCCAGATATCCAAAGAAATCTCCCTCCTTGTAGAGGTCTGTGATGTACTCCTTGCCATTGTCGTTTGCTTTAAAAGCTTTTATTTTTCCTGACTGTAAAAAAAATACGTTGGATGGAAAACTCCCTTCCGTGTAGAGCGTTTCTTTTTTTCGCAGCAGCTTGGTCTTTTTGTCTTCGGCAAGCCTAGCAATCAGATCAAAAGATTTTGCTTCCTGTATAAACTGGTCCAGTCCTTCCGGCGTACGCTCGAACTGCTTTTTAAGTCGTTCGCTCTTTTTTAGCCGCATTTCAACTGCGTTCAGTAGCTCAACATCATCATACGGTTTGGTAAGATAATCGTCAGCCCCCATCGTCATGCCTTTGCGATAGTCATCTTTTTCAGCCTTTGCTGTTAAAAATACGAAAGGAATATTTGCGGTGTCATCGTTCTTGCCTAGAAGATGAAGGACACTGTACCCGTCTAGCTCCGGCATCATAATGTCACAAATGATGAGATCCGGACTGCCCTGGTGTGCAAGTTGAACGCCTTCCTTGCCATTTGCAGCCGTAAGAACCTTGTAATTTGCAAGTTCGAGAATTTCCGCAGTGTTTTCCCGCATCTCATTATTGTCTTCGATCAGCAGGACGGTTCTTGTTTCCAATGTGATTTTGTAATTATAAAGTGATAATCACTATGTTGAATTGAAATTTTACTATTCGGTTTTAGGCAGGTAATTGGGTAAATCCACGTAAAAGGTGGTCCCTTTCCCTAAATCGCTGGAAAATGAAATATTGCCCTTCATCAGCGCTACGTAGTTTTGTACAATATTTAGCCCAAGTCCCGTACCCTGGGCGGTGCCTGCGTTGTGGGCACGGAAAAATCGCTCGAAAATATGCCCATGGTCCCGTTCAGGTATGCCAATACCCTGATCCTTAATTTCGATCGAAATGATTTTGTCGTCGCTTCGCATTTTTAACGAGATTAATGTTCCGGCTTCTGAGTACTTGATCGCGTTTGAGAGCAGATTGAAAAGAATATTACGCAAGAGTTGTGTGTCAATCCATGTTTCCGATTCTTTTTCATACGAAAAAGCAATGTGTTGGTCATCCTTGCAAAGCCCCCGGATTTCTTCAATCAGCCCCTGTGTAAAGATCTGGAGGTCCACAGAAACCGGTACGAGGTGAATCCGACCTTCTTCCAGTTTTCCGATCGATAAAAAATCATTCAGGATCTCAGTAAGGTTTGTCACGCCTGATTTGATCCTTTGTACGTGTTTTTGTCGTTTGTCTTCTTCTTCTGTTTTTGCATATCTGCCAATCAGTGAAGCAGATGAAAGTATGGTCGCAAGCGGCGTCCGGAACTCATGTGAGGCAATGGTGACAAACTGACTTTTCATGTTGTTCAATTCTCTCTCCTTCTTAAGTGCGCGCATTACTTCCGCCTGGGATTGCTCGACTTTTTGAATAGCTGTTGCCAGTTCCTGTGTTCTCTGGTTGACCCGCAACTCTAGTTCGGCATTCAGTTTCTGTATTTCGTGGTTTGCCTCTTTTATGATATTTTCATTTCTCTTCCGGTCAGTGATATCAATCACAAAGCTCACTACAAATTCTCCCTCACTCGTATTAAAAGGGCTCAGGCTAACTTCTACCGGAAATTCACTTCCGTCTTTTCTACTTGCATACAAATCCAGAGAACTTCCCATTCCTCTTGCTTTTGGAGCCTCAAAATAGGCATTCCTATCTTGCACATGCGTTCTGCCGTGGCGTTGGGGAATCAGCATTTCTATGCTTTTTCCAGCTAGCTCTTTATCGTGATAACCAAATAGTTCGAGCGCCTTCGGATTCAGCATGACAATAATTCCCTGTTTATTAACCACGACAATCCCTTCAGTTGCGTGCTTAAAGAGCGCATCCAGCATTTCAATATGCCGTGTCATCTCGGTATGTTCTAAGCTGGATGTTGTCAACATACCCAAGTACAGGACAATTGTGAATATTTTAAATTCAGACAAAAAGCTGGGAATCTGAACCTCTGGCCACAGTCAACTCCTAGCACATTAATTTTAATTGCGATATGAATTTAGTATCTAAAAGGTTTGGCTAAAAATGGTCGTTTGAGGTAGCTCTGCCCACAATCTCGCGTCAAAAGCCATACACACATTTCTTACGAACGGCTTGCCTTTTTCAGTTACTTTCAGGTGAAATGGTGTTATCTCGATCAATTCATCATATTCCATTTCCGATAGTCTTTCTATCGACTGATATAATTCGTCGCAAACCAAATCTTTATTTTCCCAGTTGGTCTCAAATTGAGTCATGATATTGAGAATGTGACTTCTCAATACCTGATCCACGGGAGTTAGCTCGTGTCCTTTGGCAATAGCAAGCGTGCCTGCTTCGATCTTTTTATAATAATCTTCCAGGTTTTTCTCATTTTGCACATAGCCATTCCAGCTGTCGCTAATAGCGGACGCTCCCAGGCCAATCATCAGTTGAGTGTGGGTGTCTGTGTAGCCCATAAAGTTCCGGTGTAGCCTGCCTTCTGTTTGTGCTTTATGCAGTTCGTCCGTTTCAAGGGCGAAATGATCCATGCCAATGTCCTTGTAACCAGCAAGTTCAAGGGCGTTGCGACCCGTTTCGTAAATAGCCATTTTCTTGTCCGGATCGGGTAGATCATCCTCCGTGAATTTCCTTTGACCAGGTTTAACCCACGGAATATGCGCATAACTATAAAACGCGATCCTGTCGGGACGAAGTTGGACTACCCGCATCATGGTTTCCATCATATAGCAAGCTTTTTGCTTCGGTAGACCGTAAACGATATCGTAATTCACAGATGTAAAGCCGATTTCACGGGCCTTATGTGTCAGATGGCTTACCTGCTCGAAACTTTGATGTCGGTTAATCAACAAAAGTACCATAGGGTTGAAGTCCTGGACTCCGATGCTAATTCGTCTAAAGCCTACTTCAAATAACGCTACAAGATGCTCATCAGTAGTATTTCCGGGATGTGCTTCGAAGCTGAATTGGGCCTGAGGGTGAACATTTGTGTCGCTAAGCAAACCTTGAACAAGTAATTTTAGATTTTCAGGCGTGAAAAATGTGGGTGTACCACCTCCAAGATGAATTTCACGAATTATTGGTTTTTCATTTCCAAAAACCGACAGGTAAAGGCTCCACTCTTTAAGCAATGCCTGTATATAGGTTTTTTCGACAGAATGAGTCACTGTTATTCTTGTGTTGCAACCACAATAAGTGCAAAGGCTCTCGCAAAACGGGAGGTGTACATAAAGACTTATCCCTTCATTTTGATTGGAAATCCTGAAAGCATCACCGGCCAATTCTTTCCATTTTTCTTCGGTTGGACAGGTTTTTTGCCAATACGGCACTGTTGGGTAGCTCGTATATCTTGGCCCGGGTATGTTGTATTTAAATAACAAATCTCTATCCATCGACGTACTGTTTTAATTTCTTACTGTACATCAAAACTAGGGAGGTTGGAATCTTTAAAACATGACGTTGGTCAGGATTAAAGATTACTTTGAGCAGATTGACGGGCTTTTCATTCAGTTTTGTGTCTACTTTCCATGACAAATCGGGATTTGCCGACCTTGCTGCGAACTCGTGACAGGGTATTGGATCACCACTCCTCTCGCGACCAGCCAAATGCCCGCCAAACATAGCATAACCGGTGTCAGCTGACGCATTCTGGTTCTCATAAAAGGGGTAAACCATTGTCTGAAAAAGCCAACGGCCATCATCGCGGGGAGCGTTCCAAGACCAAAAAATAGCATGTATGTCGAGCCTCCGATAATATCGCCTGTCACGACAGAGCTGACCAGGGCCAAATAAACCAGTCCGCATGGTAATAAGCCGTTGAGCGCACCAAGAATCATGCTGCTGCTTAAATTGCGGCTCTTGAGCCTTTTACTCATACTTTTTTTCAGACGTTGAACCGTTTTGGACCAAAATCCGGGCATGTGTAGAAAGCGATTGACATGGGCGGGCCAAAACACATAAGCGATCATGAGGGCGCCGGCCAAAATGGAAAGGTATCTGAGATAACCTATCCAGGCCAAGGTCGAACCGACAGAGCCCAAAGCAAGACCCAAAGCCGAATATGTGAGAATACGACCAGTATTATAAATTGAAATACGGATAAACTGGTGGAGTCTGGTTCCGTTTCCCAATGGCAAAGCGAGTACGATCGGGCCACACATCCCCACGCAGTGAAAGCTACTCATAAGGCCCATGGTAATTGCCAAAAAATTAATAGAGTCCATCGTTGCTGCCGGGTCTGCTCGAATGATCAATCACGACAACACCTTCCTTCCAATATTTCTGATGGCCGCTTTCCCATGCAACCTGTAAGTGATAACGGCCTTCAGGTATTTCCAACACAGGAATAATCTGCGTGTTATTTGATGTGTTTATTTTGAATTTTCTATCGTTTTTGTCATTAGACGGACAGTAGAAACTTACCCACCCGGTCAAAGATTCGGGGGTAAGCGAAGATGGGTAATGGATGTAGATATCGTCTTCGGCAACTTCCCATGTCAACGGGTCGGATAATTGATTTGCACGTTTTATTTGATCGATTTTATCCTGAAATTTAAGTTCTTCGACATAATATTGGCTGGTGACCAGATCGATTTTTTCTCTGGTGCTCATGAATACCAGTACGAGTATCATCACCACAAATCCCAGGTAAGTAGCAGCAATTCCGGTGCCCCAGTTTAGTTTTATCGTTTTCATGTGTTTTTTGGCTGTCCGCTTTTGGCTGTTAGTAATTAGTTCTCGCTAACGTTGATTTGAGTATTCAAAACCAAGGAAATTATCTGTTTGAATTTTCTTGAGTACGTTTCAATCTTCGGGTGCCATGAACGTCGTTTCAAATTCTTCAAGTTTTTGATTTTGCTGGTACACCGACAATCTCAGTTTTGTTTTTCGGGTTTTCAACTCCGTTTTCGGGATGATGAGAAAAACAGTGCCTTCCGCCATCCCTGCCCCGGCTAAAGTTAGATCTGGTGTTCCTGCAAATATCATTTGACCGTTGATCTGTTCCAGGCGTATCTCAGGGTGAATGGTGTGGTTGGTCTTATTGAAAATTTTGAAAGTATACAAATTGCTGATTGTGCCATCTTTATTCTCAATATACTGGCTTCCGGGCGCCCTGAGAAGCAGTGTCTGGGTGTCCGTTCTGGAGATAATCATAAAGCCTAGAACTGACCAGAGCAAAACTAAGACACAGATGTAGCCGATAACTCTTGTAGTAATGAGCTTATTGCTCGAATTGACAATCGCATTTTCCGAAGTGTATCGGATAAGTCCCGGCTCGAATCCAACTTTATCCATAATGGAATCACACGCATCAATGCACGCGGTACAGTTTACGCATTCCATCTGGGTGCCATTCCTGATATCTATTCCCGTTGGACATACTGCAACGCATTGATTGCAGCCGATACAGTCACCTTCATTGCGGTCCTGCCCTTTGTGCAATTTTCCCCGGGGTTCGCCTCTTTTGTAGTCATAAGCAACCACAATGGAGTTTCTGTCCATGAGGACACCCTGCAGACGGCCATACGGACAAACCACCGTGCATGCCTGATCCCGAAGCCAGGCAAAATTGAAATAAAATAGGGCTGTAAAGGCGACAATACCCGAAAATAAGGGAACATGATTCGCGATTGGCTCCCGCAGGATTACGGAAAGCGCGTCGATACCAATAATATATGCCAGAAGCAGGTTGGCTATCAAAAAGGAGACCAAGAGAAAAAGAAAATATTTGACGCTTTTTTTGATCACTTTGTCGGCCGTCCATGGTGATTTATCCAACGCGATCTGCTGTGGGCGATCACCTTCGATTGCATATTCAATTTTGCGAAAAACCATTTCCATGAAAACAGTTTGCGGACAAGCCCATCCGCACCACAACCTACCAAAAATCGTTGTGAACAATACAATAAATACCATGAATGAAAGCATGGTGAGTCCAAAAAGCCAATAATCCTGAGGACCGATGAACAAGCCGAAAATGATGAATTTTCTTTCCAGAACGTTCAAAAGCAACAAGGGCTGGTTATTGTATTTAAGAAATGGTGTAATGAATAGAATGGAAAGCACAACCACGGTAAACACAGCACGGCGATTATGCCAAAAACCTTTTGGCTTTTGTGGGTGAAACCAGTTTCTCTTCCCATTCTCGTTTACCCCGCTAAAATGATCACGGAAATAATTGTCAGAATCAGAAATATGTACGTTTGAACTTGACATTAAGAACTTTTGAGCTAAGTAGTTTTCCGTAAGGAGCTATTTTTCTTTAACCGTTAACCGTTAACCGTTAACCGTTAACCTTTTGACCGTTTCACCTTACCGCCACCGTACTGTCTTTCACAACCGCCTTTTCTCCATCTTCGAACAATTCTCCCTGCGGCTCTTTTGGGTTTGCTGGTTTGGAGCCTTTTAATGAGATCACATAACTGGCTACTTTTTGAATATCGGTTGGCGATAACTGTTTCTCCCAGGATATCATCCCTTTTTCAGGTACACCGTATTTAATGACTTTAAAGATATTGTTGATGGTGCCTCCGTGCAGCCAGTAAGAGTCAGTTAAATTGGGGCCTACCGAACCACCGCCGTCGGGTCCATGGCAGGCGATACATTTCTGCTGAAAAATGGCTTTACCCAAGTTAACTTCGGCGTCAGCTTTCAGCATTGTTACTGTATTTTCATCCATACTTGCTCCCACTTTATCCATATAGGCCTTTTTCTCAACTTCAGCGGATGCAATTTCCTTGTCAAGTTCGGCAAGCTGCAAGTCGCCCATACCGCTGAAATAATAGGCAGAGTATCCGATCGCGATAAATACTGTCCCAACGAAAAGGGATTGTAACCATGGCGGCATGCGATTGTCCAATTCGTGGATGCCGTCGTAGTCGTGACCTTCAATGAGAATTTTATTTTCGTCACTTAGCGAAACACCAAGGCCTTTGAAGTTTTTCCACCAGATTTTGCTGAAAATGCCAGTCGATTCTTTTGCTCCTGATTGGTCCCTGATCGTTTTGAATATGGCCAGGGCGTCAAATAATGTTTTGATAACCAGTACGCTGATAAAAAATAGCACCCCTAAAACGCATATCAGGATGATTTCCCAGCCGGTAATTGTTCGCAGCGGTTCTTGTGTTTCCTGAGCCGATGCGGGCGTGAAGAACAGGAGAGATAGCAATATTGTAAGTGCGGCGTGCTTAACCACGCCGTCGTTCAGTGGAATGTTGCTCATTCTCTCAACTGATTTTTTATCTAATCGAAAAACATAGATCAGCAAGGAAAGAAAGAATACAAAAAATATGACGAGCGAAATCAGCGGGAAGATCCCAACGCCAGCAATAGTTTCAAGATAGTTTCGAAATTTCATGATAAAGACAATTTGGGTGACACGGCGACACCAGCCGCCGTGTCCGTGTTATAATTTATGATTGAATCACAGGACATCAGTCCATCATTTTTGAGCTTTGATATCGGTACCCAGTCTTTGCAGATAGGCAATCAATGCAATGATTTCTTTGTTTTCACTGGCCTTGATCCCACTTTGTTTTAGTCTTAACTGGATCTCTTTGGCTTGTTTGTGAAGCTGGACATTGGCGATTTGATCATAACCTTCTTCATAGGGTACGCCAAGCGTTTGCATTGCTCTTATTTTTGCGGCCGTCGTGCTGGTATCCAGATCGTTTTCCAAAAGCCAGCCGTAACGTGGCATGATTGATCCCGGCGACATGCTGGTCGGATCTTCCATGTGATTGTAGTGCCAGGAGTCCGGGTATTTTCCTCCTACCCGATGTACATCGGGACCGGTACGTTTGGAGCCCCATTGATGTGGGAAATCATATACAAATTCACCTGATTTGGAATATTCTCCATATCGTTCAATCTCGGAACGGAATGGCCTGATCATCTGTGTGTGGCAGGTGTAGCACCCTTCACGAACATAAATGTCTCTGCCCTGTAATTCCAGCGGTGAGTAAGGTTTTACACTGGCAATCGTAGGAATATTGGATTTGATCATAAATGTTGGGATCATTTCGATCATACCACCGATAGCTACCGCGATAAGGGAGAATATAACCAGTGTCATCGGCTTGCGTTCCAGGATTCTCCGGTGCCAGAATTCGCTTTTCTCCGCTTTCCATATCGCACGAAGCGGCATTGCCTTGGCTGTTTCAGTGGGAACGAATTTGCCATTCAACGCAGTCATCCACAAATTATAGATCATGGAAATAAACCCGATGATGTATAAAGTACCTCCAACGCTTCTGAGGAAATACAAGGGTGCCAGCTGAGTGACTGTTTCAAGGAAATTGGGATATTTCAATAAGCCTTCCTGTGTAAATTCTTTCCACATCGAGCTTTGAACCCATCCTGCCCAGTACATTGGAATTGTGTAAAACAGAATTCCAAGTGTGCCAATCCAGAAGTGGAAGCCGGCGAGCTTTGGAGAATACAACGGGCGATTATAAAGTCTTGGAAAAAGCCAGTACAGCATTCCAAACGTCAGGAATCCGTTCCAGCCCAATGCACCAACGTGAACGTGCGCAACAATCCAGTCGGTATAGTGCGCAATGGCGTTGACGTTTTTGAAAGAAAGCATCGGACCCTCAAATGTGGCCATGCCATATGCGGTAATTGCTACAACGAAAAATTTCAAAACAACATCCTCACGGACTTTGTCCCAGGCGCCTCTGAGTGTCAGCAACCCATTCATCATGCCACCCCAGGATGGAGCGATCAGCATTACAGAAAACACCGTTCCCAGCGTTTGCGCCCATTCAGGTAAAGCTGTGTACAATAAGTGGTGGGGGCCAGCCCAGATGTAAAGGAATATCAGTGCCCAGAAATGAACAATGGATAGTCGGTAGGAATAAATGGGCCTGTTTGCGGCTTTGGGGAGAAAATAATACATCAAGCCCAGGTAAGGTGTGGTCAGGAAAAATGCGACGGCATTGTGTCCATACCACCATTGGACCAGTGCATCCTGTACGCCGGCATAAATAGAATAGCTTTTAAAAAAGGAGATCGGCAGAGCAAGGCTATTTACGACGTGTAAAAGAGCGACCGTGACAAATGAAGCAACGTAAAACCACACTGCTGCATATATATGTTCAACACGACGGTTGATCATGGTCATGATGATGTTGATCAACGCTGAAACCCATACAACTGCTATCGCGATATCAAGTGGCCATTCAAGTTCTGCATATTCTTTCGATGTAGTGAAGCCCATTGGCAATGAAACAGCGGCTGCCAAAATGATGAACTGCCAGGCCCAGAAATGGAACCTGCTCAGCATCGGGCTCCATATTGGTGTTCGTAAAACCCGAGGAACTGAATAATACAATCCGGTAAAAAAGCCATTTCCTACAAAGGCAAAAATAACGGCATTGGTGTGGAGTGGGCGTATACGGCTGAATGTCGTATACGGAAGGTCCATGTTTAGATTGGGAAATACCAACTGAAACGCCGCAAGTAACCCGACAAGCATTCCAATCAGTCCGAACAATATGGACGCGATGGCAAAGTTTCTGACGATCGTATTATCGTATTGAAATTCATCCAATTCAACCGGAGCAAGGCCTGGATGCGGAACGTTTGACATAAAATTTATAAAATTTGGTGAATGGTGACTTTTATTAAAGGATTAATCATGACATTTTCGGTAATTCCATAGATGCCTTAAAATGGTTATGCAATATTCATGGCTGATTCGGTCCGGGTTATTTTGATGAAGGTTTTCTCGCGTGATTATAGTTTTACAGGGCCTTCGTCAGTTACATCATCCATCAGTATCCTGATGGATGGCGTGTAATCGTCATCATAGTGACCTTTTTTGACTGACCACAGAAACGAGCCCAGAAATCCCAAAGCGATTAGCATACTCACGCCTATCATGACAAAAAACGCACTCATGAGATTTTAGATGGTTTTTAATGAATGGATTATGAGATCTGTCGTCTTTTTGATCCATGGTTCAAAACTACCCGGGATCGGTTGGGTTACCGATGATCATTCACCATCGATATTACTGATCTTGGTCAGTTTTTTATCCATCGCGCAGCTGCCAGATTTGTAGCCATGGTTGTGAAAGCTACTATTGTAATTGAACTTACAGGCATCAGTATTGCCGCCACGATAGGCGACAGCTTCCCTGTCACCGCAAAGGACAATCCAAGGATATTGTATAGCAATGATATGCCAAAACTTGCCTTGATTATGCTCTGGCCTGACCTCGCCAGCCGCACAAAGGCCGGTAACTTTGCTAATTGGTTGCCTTCAATAATGGCATCACAGGCGGGGGAGAAGTTGTTGACGTCATTGGATACGGACAGTCCGACATCACTCTGTCGCAATGCGCCGGCATCGTTCAGCCCGTCGCCAACCATGAGCACATTTCGCTTGCGATTTATTTGGAGGCTTTCGATAAAACTGAGTTTTTGCGCAGGGGTTTGCTCGAAAAGTAAGTTCGACTGTTGACCGAAAATGGGTGCTAGCAGTTCTCTGTCAGTTGCCTTGTCACCAGACAACAAATAGGTCTCAAATCCCTCTTTTTGCAATACCCCGACAGAATATGCAAGGTCGGGCCTATACTTGCTTTTTATACTGAAATATCCTTTTGTTTTTCCGTCAATTGAAACAAATACACGCGTTGTTTCAGGTATAATTTTGCTCGATTCGATATCGTCAATCCAATTTTCTGAACCCAGTTTAACTTCACGATTGCCCCACATTGCTTTCATACCTGAACCTGGAATTTCTGCAAATCCACTTAACACTTTCTTACTGACTTTGATCTGAGTAAGCTGGTTTGCGAGCATTCGGCTTAACGGGTGGGATGATTGCATCGCCAGGGTTTTTACCATAATAAACTCTTCATCTGACAATTGGCGTCCGCTAAATATTACTTCTGCATCGCCTGGAAGGGTGATGGTTCCGGTTTTGTCAAATACAACGGTATCAATTTTTGAAAGCCGTTCTATCGTCTGCGCGTTTTTAGGGTAGAGCCGGTTTTTACTGAATAGCGTAAGCAAATTTCCATTTGTAAACGTGGACGAAAGTAAAAGTGCGCAGGGGCAGGCCACGAGTAAACTGGTTGTGAAAGCTTTGAACGCCGTTTCAGGTTCCTTAAGAATCAGAAACCAAAAAAGGAAAGTAATGAAAGCAATCGTAAAAACTACCAGAGAAAAGTAGCGATTAATATTCGTTGCGAGAGTCTGATTGGGATCGTCTTTTTCCTTGGTGAAGATATCATTATTCCAAAGTTGAGTTAAATAGCTTTGCGACACGGGACGAAGTACTTCCAGTTCAATTGACGGACCCGATTGTTTACCACCTGCATAGATTGTATCGCCCTTTTTTCGTTCAATTGGTTCCGCCTCTCCTGAAACAAAGCTGTAATCAATCATCGTGCGGGCGCTCAGTAGCACAGCGTCGGTCGGGATCAGTTCTTCATTTCGAACAAGGATTCGGTTCCCTTCTGTCAATTCCACGATTGGGGTTCGAATTTCAAGGTCATCCTTGATCACGGATACGGCAACAGGGAAGTAAGACTTGTAATCTCGTTCGAATGAAATACCTGTGTAAGTTTTGTCTTGAAAATATCTGCCGATAAGCATAAAAAATACGGCTCCGGTCAACGAATCAAAATAACCCGGCCCGGTTTGAGAAAGAACCTGATACAAACTAGTCATAAAAACACAAAGCAATGCAAGCGCTATTGGGGCATCAATATTCAGATAATGTCCTCGCAATGCGGTCCATGCGGACTTGAAAAAGTCACCGGCGCAGTAAAAAAATACTGGAAGAGTGAGCACAATGTTCAGCAAGTCAAATACTAAACGCAATTGGGGATCAGGCGTGTCCTGCCCGATGCTAAAATACTCAGGGAAGCTGAGCATCATGATGTTTCCAAATGCAAAACCGGCAATTCCGATTTTGTACAATCTTTTTCTACTCCATTTTTGGATTTGTTTTCCCTGCACATCATTCAAACTGATGTAAGGCTCATAACCAAGACTTGTAAGAAGTTTTGCAAGTTGACTCAGATTAATTTCGGCGGCTGTATAGGTTATCCGTATGCTTTTTTCAGGGAAGTTTACGACGGAGCTCCGTACTGAGGGATTTAACCGGTAGAGTTGTTCAAGCAACCAAATGCATGAGCTGCAATGCATTTTTGGCAGGTAAAAACTGATTTGCGACAGCCTTCCGTCGGTAAATTCCAACAATTTCTTTGATACCTCGGGTAGATCCAGATAGTCGAACTTACCTGTGAAAAATGATTGGTTTGGGCTAATACCTTGTGAGCCGTCAATATTGTAGTATGCACATAAGTCATTTTCTTTTAGCAGATCATACACCGTTGCGCAGCCGTCGCAACAGAAAATGTGGTTGTCAAAAGGAATGACTTCTTCCTTACAATCCTCTCCGCAGTGGTAGCAGACAGGTTTGGAATGAACTACTGGTTCTTCGTGAATAAGGCTTCCGGCATTGACCATGATCGTCTTCAATCTTTGATTTGAGTAGGAATTAAGGTCAGGAACGAATGATCATGACGCTGTAAATCACCCTTCAAAATTTGCAGAATAGGCTGGGAGAGGAGATGACGCAGGTCGTTGGAAAATATGACTTTGGTCAGTTGTTTAGGGCTGTTATTCTACTTTTTTGATTCATGAGGAAACCTGTGGGAATTAAAAAATAAATTGATTAATGCAAATCATTAGCCAAGATTAGAAAAATCGGGAAAAGTGCTGTTGCTTCGGTTTAATGTATTGATTTTAAATAGATTATGACTGTAAAAAATAATATATTTGATCATTTTTTACAGTCATTTTTTACGTTCAAAGTTTAAAATTTCTTCCAGATCAAAATCCACAGAGCCTTGACTGCTCAAGGGCTCTAACCATGTCATCACACTGTTTGTCAGAAACTTTTATCAATTCTTTGGATGAGTATACAATAATTCCCGCAAACAATCGGATTCTGAATTAGGCGTCTAGAGGAGCCCTGATAAGATGCTTCTTTAAACGAGCGCATTATTTCGAAAATGTCTTCTAATTTCATTAGAACGTAGGAGGCATGCAACCCCAAGCAATATCCAGGCAAAGCCCCAAAGCCCAATGATCGCGGCGGGTCTTGCACCAGTAAGGAAACGGATGGGGAACATAAACAAAAATGGGAAGGAGCCCGCAAATAGTGGAAGGTAACGTTTCCAGTCAATCCAGATTCGGCTTCGAAGGCATGCTATGCCTACAAGCACCATGCCTGTTCCATTCAAAAACGCACCTACTGGAGCGAATGGGAACGGCATCCAGCACGCCAGGAAATATGAAATCCCACCAGCCATCGAGACAAACAAAAAATTCCGTCTAGTGCCAAAACCTGTTGGTTCGCCGATTTTCCAAAGCGAGTAAGCACCGAGAAACAGCGTAACAGAGGAGATTAATTGCTCCCAAAATGGGAAGCTTAATGGTAACAGGTCATCAATAAGGATAACAAAGGGTAGTATTTTATGGTGTTCCGGGATTTTATCAACTGCATTTAGAAACCAAAACGGAAATCCAAAGCAAATAAAGCCCAAGCCTGCTATTAAGTACCATACAGCTGCCCATTGCAGATTGTTGATTTTTATTCCATCAGTCATTTTCATAGTTTTTTATTTTTTGTTCTGTTCATGTTGTAAAACTGCATTGCCTGAAACACATCTAAAAGCGTCTAATTGTGGACGGTCGTTATTTTGAGCAGGGCGTAAAAAAGATGTTGTAACTGGTTAGAAAGTCGTCCTTTCCCCATTCCCTCAAGAAAAGCTCCATTCACCAGCCAGCTTTGCATAAGCATGGTGCTTTGCGTACTTTTAAAATATACTCCGGGATTATGCGTCGTGCCACCTTTCTTGCTTGTTGCTTCATTTTAACGATCGGCCACTGTCAGAGCCAGGACACCATTAAGTTCGATGGGCAACCGCACTGGAAGACAAGCCTGAGTGTTGCAGATCAGAGCCTGTTTTACAAATTAAACGGCAGGCCAAATTTTAAGACGGGCCTGGATATTGCGGATCACACGCTATTTTATCAGGAAACTTCTAATGCTCCTCTTTCCTTCGAGCAGGCAACCAGGCAGAAGTTTGTCCCTTTTGACAAGCGCTTACGCCGGATTGTGTTTTCTAATCGCCCGCTCGTCATACAATGGTTTAAGTTTATTATCAGTAATCGCTCGGCTACTGACACTGTTGATCTCAGGCTTAGCGTATCATTGCACTACTTTACCCGTTTGTATGCAAATAGCAAATTGATTTCCCTTGGCGGTGCCTTTCAGAACCCAACGGAAGGGCCGGTCTTTTTTGTTATGCCCGTTATTGTCCCTCCAAATACCACCATTACTTACCTAGCTCGAACCGAAGACAGACAGAATCAGCTATTACCGCCAACTGTCATACTAAGGACACCTTATGATGATGCGTCCGAGAAAGTGATTACTAACTTTGGCAACAGATTTATTTTTATGCTGCTTGCTGCACTTTCGGGCTGCCTGTTTTTTATTTGCTTATATGCGGTTTATCAATATTATCTCTACCGGGATTCTGCTATTAAATGGTATATCGCTTACGCAATTATGTCATGTATCGTTTGTTTGTTTTGGATGGATATCCGACTGCAACTACTGATATTCCCTTCCCTGGTCAGAGATATCGTTTTTTCTGTATTTATTTTCTTTGTTCCGGTACTTTATAGTTTTTTTATCGGATCGATGCTACGATTTTCTTTCCATTTTAAAAAAGGCTGGATACTGGTTAAACTATTGACATTTATCGCTGTATTTCAGGGTGTTGTGCAGTTTATTCAGGTCGGATTCGGCTGGTTCGTATTTAATCCGGATTGGTTTGGTGCAGTTATTTCTATTGGGCCAATTGCCTTGCTCAACATAGTTTTATTGGTATTGACAGTCAAAAGCAAGGATCCAGTGAAGTGGTTTTTATTTGTTGGTCTTTTAAGTATGCTGCTTTTATGGAGTCTTAGTTTGACAGGTATTTTTGCAAGACTTCCTTATCACAGTTACGAACTGTATCTGATATTGATTTTCCCACCGGCATTTATGATGCTTGGAATCACTGTGGAAGCCATTTGTTTTTCGTTTGCGTTGTCTTACCGGAGCAAACTGGTACTGGTAGAGAAGAACAATTTACAAAAACTACATAGTCTGGAATTGGAAACAGCATTACAACAGAGAACTCAGGAACTTGAATTACAAAGTAAGTTAGTCGAAGAACAAAAGATCAAACAGATTGAAACCGCATTTGAACACAGGATTGCAGAAACGCAAATGACGGCCCTACGCGCTCAGATGAATCCACATTTTATTTTCAATTGCCTTAATTCGATTAAGCTGTACACACTTGAAAACGATGGAAAAACCGCATCGGAATACTTAACCATGTTCTCGCAGCTCATCAGGCAGGTGCTGGAAAATTCTCATTCTGAAAAAGTTACCTTGAAAAAAGAACTGGAAACATTAAAGTTATACATTGACCTCGAAGGGATGAGGTTTAAAGATAAAGTCCAATACGAAATAAATGTTGGTCCGGGTATCGACCAGCAATATACGGAAGTGCCTCCTTTGCTACTGCAGCCCTATGTCGAAAACGCGATCTGGCATGGACTGATGCACAAAAAGCAGGGCGGAAATCTAAAAATAGACGTGTCACAGCCATCTGAAAATCTGTTGCGCGTTGAGATTACGGATAACGGAATCGGTCGTGCATTGGCAGCCGAGTACAAAAGCAAGTCTGTCATGCGTCAGAAATCGTTTGGAATGACCATGACCTCTGAACGCATTCAGATGATCAATCAATTCTATTTAGTGGACACGGAAACAAAAATCATTGACCTGAAAGATGACAGTAACAATGCAGTCGGGACAATGGTCATTATACAAATACCGATATAACAAAAATGCTGAAAGCGGTAATCATAGACGATGAACCTGATTGTGTGAGGCTGCTGGCTTTACAGTTGAAAATGTATTGTCCCACAGTAGAGGTTAGCGCAGCATGCACAGATAGCGAAGAAGGTCTTGCAAGAATAACAGAATTGATGCCTGATATTGTTTTTCTTGATATTGAAATGCCGTTAATGAACGGATTCGAACTGCTGGAAAAATTAGGAGATATCCGGTTCAGTTTGATTTTTGTCACTGCTTATGATCAGTTTGCTGTAAAGGCATTCCGATTCAGTGCGTTGGATTACTTGCTAAAACCTATTTCAGGCAAGGATTTGACGGTCGCAGTCTCAAAGGCAGAATCGAGAAGCTGGCCAACAGGGCAGCAGGTTCATTTTTTAAAACAGCAACTGCAGAGCGACAAGAAAATTCTTCCAGATAAATTTGCATTACCTTTTCAGAATGGAGTGTCATTTGTGGAAATACGGAAGATAATATACTGTGAATCAGAAAATAATTACACCCATTTTTATTTAATTGAAGGTCAGCGGCATACCGTGGCAAAAACCCTTGGAGATATTTCGGAAGTATTGGAAGATGGGGAGTTTTTACGGGTTCATCGTAGATATCTGGTCAGCCTGGACCACATCAAAAAGTACGTCAGGGGGGAAGGCAATTATCTTGTCCTGTCCAATGGTCAGAATATTCCGGTGGCCCGAAACCAGAAGGAAAAGCTGATTGAAAAATTTGGTTGGTTCTGAATAAGGTAGTTTTAAAGAAAGGGTAGAAGGCTGCCTGTGGGAGAGCCATGCGTTGCTCAGAGAAAAATCACAAAAAAAAGCTGCGCCATTATAGCGCAGCCCTGATATTGGGGATTTAAAATACGATTAATCTTCGATACCGATTTTGCCAATCGCTTTGTCAATTTGGTAACGGCCTGTTCCGTCTTCACCAATAATATCAAAAAGTTCGATAGCGCGGCGAGCGTTATCTTCTTCTTCAATTTGCTCGTTTACAAACCATTGGATGAAATTTTCGGTAGCATAGTCTTCTTCCTTACGGCTTTGCGTCACGATCCTGTTGATAGATTGTGTCACACTGATTTCACTTATCAATGCAGATTCAAAGACACTTCTGAATGAAGCAAACTCTTGTCTTACTGCCGGTACTTCAGGAGAGATGGCTGTACCACCGACGGTCATAATGTAATTAAAAATCTTCATCATATGCTCACGTTCTTCGCCAGCTTGTTTGATAAAATATTTTGCACTGTTTCTGTATCCATTGCTATCGCACCAGGAAGCCATCGCCAGATATTTGGCCGAAGCTTCTGCTTCCATTTTGACCTGGTTATTCAAAAGTATTTCTATTTCTTCCTTTAAGGATGTGCGGGCTCTAAGTAAATCTTTCATGATCTTTGATATTTTGCTGTCGTATTGATAAGCACAAATATCAAATGAAAGTTCATGATTCCAAGACAGACGAGTAAATTTGGAATTGGTCTAAAATGAAGAAAATGAGCTATTTAGATTAGTTCTTGTTCTTGATAAATAAGTGAGTGAATCAACGAGTTAAGCTCAATGGCAAAGTGAGTGCCGTTGATCAGTTCGCGTAACTGAATAAGCTCACAAAGTGTGAGTTTATGATAAAGGTTGAGTTGAGGAGCCTCAACGAATTCGTAATCAGACTCATCTGACAAATCAAATATTTTGCTACGAATGTCGATTTTGTTGATGAAACGACGGAAATTCAGGAAGTCCTGAATACGGAAGGAGGCTTGCATCTCGCCAAAATGAACTACAATTCTTGAGGTGATATCGCATTGAAAACTGAAACCCTTGGAGGTACTGAATAATTCATTCGGATTGTTCACTGCAGCCTTATTTTTGGAACGTGGAAATTGTAGTACAAAGATAGAGCCTAAGTTTGTTTTAGGCAAGACTATTTAAAAGCATTCTAATTATATTTTATCGCAGGCTTTGGGATTTTCATGTCCAATGCGTCACGGTGCTACCGAACGGAGACAACTTACATGCCTAACGGCATTGCCAATCAGGGCGGTCAAATGTCCCGAGTAATACGTGTGCAAATCGCACAGGGATAGAATCTGTGATAATTTTACAATCTAATGACCATTTCTTGACCGCGCGGCGGATCGCAATAAATGACTATTTCATTCTTTTATTGCAAAAATTGTAATTCAAAACAAATAAATAGCTCATCTTCGACTTACTCCAAGAGATTCAACTTCCCAAAACGTTCCAACAAAAAAACGCAAAACAAACAATAATACATTGCGTGCTTTGCGTAAAACTTAGCGTCTTTGCGTGAACTTTTTCTTTCTACCTTGTCTACTTTTCGGCAGCTTTCGCCCAATTATCCCTTAAAGTAACCGTCCGGTTGAAGACCAGATTTTCTTCTGAACTGTCAGGATCCAAAGCGAAGTACCCTTTTCTCAAAAATTGAAATGATTCTTCTCCTGAGGCTTCTTTCAACGCAGGTTCCGCATATCCAGTGATGATATTCAGAGAATCCGGATTCATGTAATCTTTGAAATCACCTTCTTCGGAGGTCGGGTCTTCTACGGAAAACAAACGATCGTAAAGCCGGATTTCGACTGGAACAGCGTGTTTTGCGGACACCCAATGTAATGTCCCCTTCACATTTATACCCGTAGTATCCTGTCCGCTTTTGCTGTTTTCAACGAATGAACAACGTACCTCGGTGATTTCTCCTGTATCGTCTTTTACAAAATCATCACATTGAATAATATATGCACCTTTCAATCTTACCATTTTCCCGGGTGCAAGCCTGAAGTATTTTTTGGAAGGCGTTTCCATGAAATCTTCCTTCTCGATATAAATTTCTTTGCTAAATGGCACTTCGCGCATTCCTGCTGCAATATCCTCGGGGTTGTTTTCGCTGTGGCATATCTCAGAAACCTCTTCCGGGAAATTGGTGATGACTACCTTTAAGGGATCAAGCACGACCATGCGGCGAAGCGCTTTTTTGTTCAGATCTTCCCGTAAACAAAATTCCAGAAGACCCACATCAATCATGTTTTCACGGCGGGCAACACCGATCCTGTCACAAAAATCTCGGATACTTTCCGGCGTATAACCTCTTCTGCGAAGGCCGCTTATCGTTGGCATCCTTGGATCATCCCAGCCATTGACATGCCCTTCCTGAACCAACTGAAGCAATTTCCTCTTGCTTGTGATGGTATAGTTTAGATTACGACGGGCGAATTCATATTGACGCGAAGGATAAATTTCCAGCTTTTCGATAATCCAGTCGTAAAGTTCGCGATGCGGAACAAACTCCAGTGTGCATATCGAATGCGTCACATTTTCGATCGAGTCGCTTTGCCCATGTGCGAAGTCGTACATCGGATAAATGCACCAGGTGTTTCCTGTCCGGTGGTGATGTGCATGCTTGATCCGATAAAGGATAGGATCTCGCATCAGCATATTCAGATGGGCCATGTCAATTTTTGCACGAAGTGTACGGCTCCCGTCCGGGAAATCACCATTCTTCATTTGCTCAAACAATGATAGGTTTTCTTCTATGCTTCTGCTGCGAAAGGGGCTATCTTTTCCCGCTTCGGTGGGTGTGCCTTTTAAAGCAGCAATTTCCTCCGAAGTAGAATCGTCCACATATGCCAGATTCTTTCTGATCAGAGTCTTGGCATATTCATAAAGTTTTTCGAAATAGTCGGATGCGTATAATTCGTTTTGCCATTCAAAACCCATCCAACGGATGTCATTTTTGATACTTTCAACGTATTCAGTTTCTTCAGTTGTAGGATTTGTATCGTCGAAACGCAGGTTGGTGTAACCCGGGAATTTCTTTGTAAGTCCAAAATTCAGGCAGATACTCGAAGCGTGTCCGATATGCAGATATCCGTTTGGTTCCGGTGGAAACCGTGTCACGATTTCACTATATTTCCCTGATTGCAGGTCTGCCTCGATGATTTCTTCAATAAAATTCAGGCTCTTCTCTTCTTTTTTCTCTTCCGTAATCATACCGTACTGGAAATATTATCAATTGTCAAAGTTAACGTTCTTCCCGTCAACCCCGAAATAATTTAACTTCTTTGAATAAAATACCGCTTTAATGTAATTATGTCTGGCAAAATTTATACGAATGGGGCTAAAGAAATCCGTAAAGATATGAGTCGGACTATCCGTTTTCTGCGTTGTTAATGGCGGAAATAACCTTAAACGCGGAAAGATTGAAGTACGTATTCCTGGGCCAAATGGATGTAAACTTTTAATCCAATTTCTTTCCATTAATTTTGCCGGATGCGGTATTTTATTGAGTTCAGTTATAAGGGGACAGCATATAACGGCTGGCAAAAGCAGAAAAATTCCTTGGGCGTTCAGCAGGTTTTGGAGGAGGCCGTCAGTAAGATTTTACGGGAAAACATAGAAATCACAGGCAGCAGCCGGACTGATGCTGGCGTTCACGCGGAACAGCAATTCGCACATTTCGATTATAGGACAGATATTGCTGATCTTGAACGGTTTGCCTATAGTTTGAACGGCATTATCCCGTATGACATTGCAATTAGAAGAGTCATACCGGTTCACCACGAATTGAATTCAAGGTTTGCAGCAACCCACAGACGTTACGAATACCGAATTACCCGATATAAAAACCCTTTTCTAATTAACGAATCCTACCTTTTACGGGCGGATCTTGATATAGAACGAATGAATGAGGCCGCCGGGTTATTGCTGATTCATAACGATTTCGAAAGCTTTAGTAAGATTCACACGAGTGTAAATAATTTCAGGTGTACGATCACTGAGGCTGTTTGGTTTGAGCAGGTTGACTTGCTGATCTTCAAGGTTCAGGCCAATCGTTTTCTGCGAGGAATGGTGCGCGCTCTGGTAGGCACTTTGCTTAATGTGGGCTCGGGAAAGATTTCGGTACAAGATTTTGAGACAATTATTTTATCCAAAAATAGAAAGAATGCCGGCGCACAGGCACCTGCGGAAGGATTGTTTTTGGTAGAAGTAGGTTATCCGGCAGCACTTGTTCCAAGGTGTTGATCCGACATTTTCTGCAATAACTTTTCGACCTGCCAGTCTCCGAATCCATATACACCTTCTCGCTTGCTGAACTCCGCAAATACGGTTTTAAAATCTGTCGTATTCTTCTCTGTCATAATGGCTCTAAGGGCTTTTTCTGGTCGTCCGGATAGGCCGTTTTCAGACCTTCTTGACAATTGAGCCTGAATCACCTCACGCAGGAATGGGAAATTTGCAGTTTCAGTTTTCCCAAGTTTTTCCAGGGCTAGATTATCCCCATGTTTATAAGCATCCCAAAGTGCAGCAAGCAATTTGATATCATCCCAAGAAAGCGGCTTTCTTTGTAAATATGCTTCGGCAAGACCATTTCGTCCCAATGAGCCGAAACCACCCCAATCTGGTTTTTCATTTTTTAATGGCGGCTTTATAAGATAAATCGAATATTCGCCTGACAACTTACGCAGCAGTGACATGCAGAACCACAGATTTACCTGACAAAACAAATCTTCTTCAAACCACAGGTTTACTTCCGAGCCAGGAGGAATTGATGTTATTTTTTCAAATTCAGGGACGACATCAGAAAAATAAGTATCTGGCTCCTCACCATATTCCGAAGCGATGAAAGATGCTCGGACATGCCAAAATGCTTCTGAATTCTCTCCATCGGTGGGTCCATCAATCAGACATTCACGTGCGATAATAATCTCTCCCGGTAAAATTTCCGGAAAGAAATCCAGCAACGCGTCTCCGTTAAGAATATGAAAGGTCTTTGGCATAGGTTTCAGGTTTGGCCATCGGCGGTCGGCTATCAGCCGTCGTTTGCTGGATTTTAACTTCTAAATTTCTATAACTTCTTAACCGCCCGGCCCGGTCCATTAACTTCTCCTCTAAATTTCCTTCCGAGTCACTTCATTATTCACCAGCCTAAAGATTCCCAACGGATTGGCATTTTTCAATTCAACAGGAAGCAAGGCATCCGGCCAATCCTGAAATGATTGTGGCCTGACAAACCTTAAAATTGAATGCCTCCCAACAGATGTGAAACGGGCGTCCGTGGCCGAGGGAAACGGACCGCCGTGGTGCATGGAAGGGCAAACTTCCACGCCAGTTGGAACACCATTCATAATGAATCTTCCTGATATATTTGCCATGCTTTGGATCAGGACGGCATTTTGAGATGCTTCATGTTCATCTGCCATGAGAGAGGCGGTAAGTTGTCCTTTCAAGTGAGAAATAGCTTCGTTAATTTCCTCGGTGTTGGTACAAACAACGAGCAAGGAAAATGGCCCGAAAACTTCCTCGTGCAGTTTGGGGTTCGAAATGAAACTTTTTCCGCTCACGCGTGCCACTGAAGCCTGTGATTGAGTCTGTAAATCGGATGTCACATTGGAAACAGCGAAAGGATCGACATCCTGCTGAGAGAAAACTTCTTCCCTTAATTTGAAAAAGTGGTTACAAATCCCTGCCGTTAGCATAGTTGCAGAAGCGGTCTTTTGAATTTCTTCTTTGTAAACTTCTTCAAATAAATCCAATCCTTCTGTATTCGTTATGAAAACCAGCCCCGGGTTTGTACAAAATTGTCCGGCCCCTAAAGTCACTGATCCAGCCAGGGTTTTAGCAAGTTGAGCCGCGTTATTTTTTAGATATTCGGGAAGTACAACAATTGGATTAACACTTCCCATCTCAGCAAAAACAGATATTGGCTCGTCCCGTTCCTGTGCCAGCTTGTGCAAGGCCATTCCTCCCCGAATTGACCCCGTGAAACCAACTGCCTTACTGGAAGAATGCTTGACGAGCGCACTCCCCACTTCGTATCCATCATCATAGAGCATGGAAAACACACCATCCGGCATGCCAGTTTTTTTGGCAGCAGCGACAATTGCCTGGGCCGTCAGATCACATACACCAGGATGAGCCGGATGTGCCTTTACGATTACGGGGTTTCCGGCGGCAAGTGCGGGGCCGGTATCTACACCAGCAACGGAATAGGCAAATGGAAAATTGCTGGACCCAAACACGATCACAGGTCCGATGGGAATCAGTTTTTTACGAATATCCGGCTTTGGAATCGGTGATCGGTCCGGTATCGCTGTGTCGATACTTGCTTCCGCCCAGGATCCTTCACGAATCAATTCCGCAAACTGAGTAAGCTGGTTGATCGTTCTGGCCCGTTCTCCTTGCAAACGAGCAATAGGAAGTCCGGTTTCAAGACTGGCCCGTTCCAGCAAAGCATCGCCTGCTGCCAGAATTTCTTCTGTTATGGCCATTAAAAATTCTGCCCTTTTTTCAGCCGAGACCTGAGCGTAAGGAATGAATGCTTTTTGTGCGAGCTCCATTGCGCGATTTACTTCTCCTGGAGTAGCGCAATAAAATTGCTCAGGAAGCTCCGTTCCGCTTGCTGGTACGAAAGACTTGAATGAACGCGTGTTTTCCGCAGAAAGGGAATATCCGATGATGTTCTTGCCCTGGATGGTCATTGGTTGAAAGGAAATGGGGACACATGAAACCGTAAACGAATGTATTTTCGAGCAAAAAATTTGTGCCGCATCATCGCTGACCGGCACAAATTCAAGTTTATTAAAATAGCAACACCATCACTTCGCTTAGACCAAACGTGCGATGATGTCATCGACAGAAATTCCTTCCGCTTCCGCTTTAAAGTTACGTATGATGCGGTGTCGAAGGACAGGAAGTGCAACTGATTTTACATCTTCAATGTCTGGAGAATATTTTCCGGAAAGCAAAGCATTGCATTTTGCTGCCAATATCAGGGCTTGCGAGGCCCTCGGCCCAGCGCCCCATTCCAAATAATCACTTGTGTCTTTATTGGCCATTGCAGAGGCCGGTCGGGTTTTATGCACCAGTTTCACAGCATATTCAATAACATGATCGGTCACCGGCACCCGGCGGACCAAATGCTGAAAGTCCATAATTTCTTCCGCTGTTACTACTTCCTTAACTTGGTACCGGGAGTCATTTGTTGTACTTTTTACAATATTTACCTCCTCGGAATAAGAAGGATAGTCGAGCTGAATCATAAACATGAACCGGTCGAGCTGGGCCTCAGGCAGGGGGTAGGTTCCTTCCTGTTCAATGGGGTTTTGGGTTGCAAGTACAAAAAACGGCCGATCCAATGAATGTTTAGCTCCTGCAATTGTTACCGAGTATTCCTGCATCGCTTCCAAAAGTGCGGACTGCGTTTTTGGAGGCGTCCGGTTTATTTCATCAGCGAGAATAATATTTGCGAAAATAGGGCCTTTGATGAATTTGAAATTTCTGTTCTGATCCAATGTTTCAGACCCAAGAATGTCTGAAGGCATCAGGTCCGGTGTGAATTGAATCCTGTTAAATTTTAGATCAAGCGAAGAAGCAATTGTCTGAATAAGAAGGGTTTTAGCCAACCCGGGAACGCCAACCAATAAGCAATGACCCTGACAGAAAATAGCGGTCAATAACTTTTTAACAACCTCGTCTTGTCCAATGATTACCTTCCCGATTTCAGTACGAATTTTATCATAGGCTACTTTCATAGCCTCAGCAGCTTCAACGTCCGATGAGTATTTCACAATAGCTATTTATAGTTGGTAATTCCTGATAATTAAGAGGAATTGTGAAGATAATAATTCTGCTGATATAATCTTAGAGCGGTTCGAAATATCTAAATATCATCCCCTTTGGCGAGTCCCAGTATGCTGCAATTTTTATATTCGGGTTCTACACTGATGAAAACATCACCCTGTGCTTTCTTGAACCATTCCTCCAGCGCATTGTTGCGTTTGTTGTTCAGTACAATTTGCGCCAGCTTTTCGTAATCCTCTTTGAGGTTAGCGGTGTGAGGTTCTGACTTGCTTTTGTACCAGATGATTCTCATTGCACTCCGTCCATCTTCTGTGCGGTATGAAACAGGTTTGCTAAATGTCCCAACCTTCATCGTGTCAATCGCGAAATACAGCGCCGGATCCATCGATGCATCAAGGGTAAGGCGTGCGATCCCGGTTGCGGGGTCAGAAAGGAGCCCGCCGGTTTCAGCCGTTTGCTTATCTTCAGAGTTATTCAGAGCGGCTTTTGCAAAGCTCAGGGAATCTTTCTCGATCCGTACTTTCAGGCTGTCCAAATAACGCGTTGCAACTGACATATCTGTACCCTTGTTATAGTCGGGGCGAAGCAGGATATGTCTTGCATGATACTCCGCACCTCTTGTTTCAATGAGTTTAATAAGGTGAAAGCCATACTGCGTCTCAACAATGTTAGACATTTCACCAGGTTTAAGACCAAGTGCAGCTCCTTCAAATTCAGGAAGCATGGCTCCTCGTTTTGCGAAATTCAAGTCTCCACCGTTTTTCGCTGAACCTACATCTTCGGAATATATCTGTGCGAGCATGGCGAAATCCTCGCCTTTTTCTGCTTTGGCTTTCAGATCGAGAAGCTGATTTCTCAGTTTTTCCTTTTGCTCCTTAGTGACCGTTCCTAGCCGGACGATATGTCCGATCTCCACTTCCGCCGGAATATAAGGCAAGCTGTCTTTTGGAATTGAATTGAAGAACTTGCGTACATCACTGGGCGTAATTTTTACATTGCCCGAAATGGTGCGTTGCATCTTTTCAATTACTTTCTGTTCCTTCACGTCTTTTCTCAGCTCTGCTTTGAGGTTGTCTATGCTTTTGCCATATGCCTCGACAATATTTTTCTCAGATCCGAAGCGTTGGATCATGTAGCCCATTTTGGCGTCCAGGTCGTTATCCACTTCTTTATCTTCCACCATTACCGAGTCAATTTCGGCTTTGGCAAGAAGTAATTTGCTGATAATCAAAGATTCCAATATTTGGCAGTTTTCAGGAGCCTTTTGTCCGTTTGCTTTAAATTGCGCCAATCTTTCCTGTAATTCTGAATTGAGTATGTAGTGGTTGTCAACCCGCGCAATAATTTTGTCAATACTGATGCCCTTCGCGCCCTGTCCGTAACTGACTAAACTTAAACCAAGGGAAAGCGCTGCAAACCACTGCAAAACGACAAGCTTTTTTATTTTCATTTTGTATATTAATTAATCTTTTAGGAGCACCGGTCGTTGTAAAGGCCGGGGAAATGCTAATTTACGTTTAACGCTTAATTTTATCTAATTCTTGTTCATTCACTTTTACAGGAAACTTCTGATGAAGTTTCGATAGGAGCTGTTTTTCCAACTCTTTTTGGTATTCATTGATTACCGTTCCTCTAGCTTCAGCGAAGGTTTTCGCACGCGGCGGTTCAACCTTTTGAATCTGAATCCATTTCACAGATCCGTTCGACTGAACGGTCTGTTCTCCAACAGTCCAGTTGGCCTGATTTAATATTGGATTGGCCTTTGTAAAATATCCTTCGTCAATGCTAACGGCATTAGGCGTCTGCGAATTATATGCTTTTTCAACATCTTTCTTTGACTGGCTAAAAAACTGAAAACCAACCCTTCTGTTTCGTTCCGTTTCGGAAGCCTGCCGAAATGAGCCATAGTCTTTTTCAATGATCCGGATAATGGAAATGTTTTTGGAGGTAAGGTATTTTACCACGTTACGGATCCGGTTTGCCGAAAGGGCCTCTGCTTCCTTTGGTAAACGATACCCGGCAACTTCTACCATGTAGTCGGGATTCTTTTCCAGAATAATGAAAATATCATTCAATTGCTGTAATTGCTCAGCTGAGAGGTCACCGTTGCTCTCACTGAAAATCAGATCGTTCGCTTTCTTTTCAAGCAAATAGGGTGTTTTAGATAAGGTTTTTTTTACTGCATTGACAGTTTGAGTATCTGGCGCGGTTACAATGGTCGCAAGCACGCGCTCAGGATATTGATAACGGGACGCATTTAGGTTGTAGTAATTTTTCTGTCCGACAGAATCTGACAACGAACGCTGCCACACGTTTTCTTCCATAAGTTGTGAAAGCAAAACCCCTTCACGTATTTCAGTAATAAGGCTCCGAAATTCGGGCGAGGTTTCTTCCAGGTGGTCTTTTTCATACTGTACCAATCTTTCGTTCAGGTATTCATTGTAATACCTTTGAAAAATAACGATCGGTGAGGAGTCTTTTGGACGGTTTTGCTGACGCTTCTTTACATATTTTAGAAATCCCAGGGCATCATAATTTTCCTTTTCAATTGTGAACAATACATTGGCGGACCAGTCTGTAGAAACAGGCTTCATATAATCCCATTTGCCGATTATCAGTGTGCTGTCTGCCAGACGGGCAACAAGGGTCCATTGATCCGGGAACTCCTTTACCGTGAATTTCTCTTTTAAATGTCGGGCGAAAGCTTGTTCCAGAACTTTCCCACGTGAATCCGTCACCACCTTTTGTTTTATGGAAGGTGCCAAAGTCGAGTAGGGTTCAAGTCCCTTCTTCTCAATCAGCCTGATGATGTGCCAGCCGTAAGGACTTAAAACGGGTTTGGAGTAGCTGCCGATTTTTGACAACGAAAATGCTGCATCCTCTACTTCGGTGACCATTTGCCCGACACCGAACATCGGAAGCAATCCATGATTTTTGACGGACTCTTTGTCGTCTGAGTAAGCCGAAACGACATCATCCCAGTCCTGTCCATCCTGAAGGCTCTTATACGCTTCTTCTATGCGGGTACTTGCAGCTTGTTTTTGCTCATCCGTCGATTTGGCATCCAGCCGTGTCATGATATGCGCGATTTTCACCATTCCGCGATTGGAACGGCGATCGGTCACTTTAATAATATGATAGCCTGCACGGGTTCTTACAGGTTGTGAAATTTTCCCCGGTGAAAGACTATACATTACGTTTTCAAAAGGGTAAAGGGTTTGGAAAGCTGTATTGTATCCGAGGTCGCCTCCATTCTTTACTGCGGTAGGATCTTTTGAAAATTTGGAAGCCATACTGCTGAATTCAGACCCTTCTTCGAGGCGGCCCTTCATTGCCACAGCTGCCCTGTATCCCTGAAGGGTATCTGAAGGTGAGGCGTCTTCTGATACCGGGATCAGGATGTGAGACGCCCTTATTTCCTGTTTCATTCGGTTGTATGCCTCAGTTGACAGCTTTTCAACCAGTGCTTTATCCACGAGGAAATTTTTAGCGAGCTGTTCCCTGTATGATGCAATTTCTTCTTTATAATCTGAGGTGGTGTCGCGGCCTTCGCCTTTTGCCTGCTGGACTTTCAATTTAAGATCCGTGTAAAGCGGCAAGTATTCCTGCGGAGTTAATCCTTTGGAAGAATCCGTAGCAAACCGGTTTTTTGAAAATGATTCCTGAAAGTCTTCTGCCGAAAATTTCTCACTACCAATTTCTATCAGTGCTGCTGGTTGCACCACTTTCTGTACCACAGGAGGTTTGGTTTTACAAGAAGCAAATAGTGATATTATTAAAATGGTAAAAACCAACCGGGAACGATGCATAAATTACTCAATTCGTGAAGGAAGAAAACATGTTTCCGCCTGAGATTTTCTTTTGTTTGAATTCTAATCTGATCATATCTGACCTGTAAAGTTAAGGCCTTTCCTTAGAGTATAAAAATATCTGATTTTGGCGGTCTCACTTTGACGCAAAAACACACAATCTTTATCTGACATATTGCCACAATACAGTACGCGGACGGACTTCGAAATGTGACGGAAAAAAATTATTGGAATATTAAATGTAATTCTTGAAGTATAAAATGGAATGAGGTATTAGTATATCAAATTGGTCGACTTGGGCACAGAAATTGCTGTGAATCGATCATACTCAACAATGGCGATTATGAAAAATGAGGAAATGAGAGGTGGGGAGTTTGTTCTCAAAATAAGCGCTTTATGGCATGAGCAAAAAAGGAGAGAGTTCCTTTATCTGGTCGCATTGAAAAAGGAGAAAATGGGGTCTTTAAGAAAAATGCTTGCACAGGGCCATTTTAGTGCAATGCTTTTTCAAAGGGAAATCAGCTCGTTATATGACTATTTCAAATGTTTTTTGAATGACAAGGATTTGGACGATTCATTTGTAATTACGGAAGTGACCGAAACCAGTTTACATCGCCTGGAAGAGAAAGAACAGGTTGTGGGATATTTGAAAAAAATGGAAAGTAAAATTTTGAATTCTTACCGAGGTCTGCACGCCTACATCGAACGGGATTCTGAAACCCGCAGAATTTTTGATGCGCACCTGAGCAGGATCTCCGAATTTTATGAAATCCTTTCCAAACAGGAAGCCATCAAAACGTCAGAGCTGAGACCGCTTTAATCAACAAGCCCACCATTTATTTTTCATACAATTCTATTGGCAGATCGTCGGGGTCTGCAAAAAAAGTGAACCTCTTGCCCGTGAATTCGTCTATACGGATCGGTTCCGGGGTAATTCCTTTTGTAAGCAAAACATCAATTGATGCTTCAATATCATAAACCTCAAACGCAATATGCCGTAATCCGGTCGACTCGGGCCGTGAAGGTCGCGACGGAGGATTTGGAAAGGAAAATAATTCAATACAGTATTGGCCGTTAAGGGATAAATCCAGTTTGTAAGATTCCCTCGCCTCGCGGTAAACTTCCCTGTCGATTTTAAACCCTAAAATTTCGGTATAAAATTTTTTAGACTTGTCATAATCCGAGCAGATAATGGCAATATGATGTATTGATTTTAAGAATTGCATGGATTCGTTTTGATTTTTATTTTGAACCAAAGTTATGCAATCCTTCTCACGGTTGTCAAAGGGAATCTTTTACACGGATGATTTGCATAGATCCTAAATCGTAATAAAAATCTTCTTTTTGTACATCCAATAAAGTATCCACCATTCTACCAGTAATATGATACCGCCTGTAACAAGGGTGCGGTAGGCCTGGCCAAAGATCAGGTTATAGTCAGGGCCAATGTGTATTCTGAAAGAATCTGCTATAAAGCTGTCTATGGTATGTGCGATGATGTAAGCTGCTATCGAGTTCGTGCCTATGACGATCAATGGCAAAAACCATGATTTTCCTTGTTTTACATCGACCAGATAATAAAATCCGGCTAACAGAACGAACGCCCATCCGCCACTGAACAATACCCAGGCCGGTGTCCAGATTCTTTTAACAATCGGGTTAATACCCAAAAGATCCAGCGCCAGGCCGGTAACAAAAAGAATGGTAGCCGTGATCAGGAAACGCTGAATCAGGATCGCAGCGTTTGTGGTATTTTTTAACCATTTTCCTGCAATAAGTCCCAATACCATCGTACCAAGTGTAGGGACGAAACTGAGTGTGCTATATCCGCCTCCGTTGAAACGGAAAGTAGACGCTCTCGGGAACAGGTTCATAAACCAACGGTCAAATGCCCAGGCGGCATTGGTATTTTTGTTCCAATGTGCTGCAAAACCCTGCAGATTGTGTGGCCAATCGGCGGTAGTACCGGTCTCCGCCCAATCGAAGTAAGGACCCGGTAAAGGATAGAATGCAAAGAAAAGTCCGTAAGCCAATAGTATGAGTGCCAACGCGCTCCACTGCACACGTTCCGTGGCGAAACCCAAGGCAAATAGAAACGGGTAGCCTAACCCAATCTGACTGAGTGTGTCTTCAAAAGTGAAATTTGTTTGATCGGAGTGCATCGAGCGCAGAAAAACTCCAAGGAAAATCAGAATAAGCGATCTTCTTATTGTATGAAACCACATGGTTCCCGTATTTTGCTTCTGGGTAGCCCGGCTCGCAATTGAATAGGGGAGCGCTACACCAACGAGAAAGGAGAATGATGGTTGAATCAGATCGTGAAGTGAACATCCGACCCAGGAAACGTGGCTTTGATGATGATTCAAAAATGCCCAAAATGCGCTGCCGGGTAGTGCCTCAGAAACCTTGCCAAAGCTAAGAACTTCGGCCATCATTAAAAACATAACGAATCCCCGATATGCATCAACCGATGATACGCGCTGGGGTGGGAGTTGGGTAAAGTCTTTCAAGATCGAGTGGGTTAGGTTATGACAAAAATTGAAGGCCTGTCTGGAATAGTGCGTTTGAATTGTTTTGTCAATATTATAGCAGAAGTACATTTATTCTGCTGTAACGGGCTATTTGCAAATAAAGTAAAAGCCTTGCTGGTTTTACCCAACAAGGCTTTATATCGGAAAATGAAACCCGTGACCCGGATCTTACATATTCATCTTTTTCAGTTCCTTCACTGCGTGATCTGCGGCACGCGCAGTCATCGCCATGTAGGTCAATGAGGGATTTACACATGAGGCGGAAGTCATAAATGCGCCATCGGTCACATACACATTTTCGGCTCCCCACACCTGGTTGTTTTTGTTCAAAACCGAGGTTTTGGGGTCATTTCCCATGCGTGCGGTACCCATCTCGTGAATCCCGATTCCTGGGTGCTTTGACTCGTCATTGTAAGGAGAGACATTTTTCATTCCCGCAGCTTCCAGCATTTCGGCGGCGTCATTCATCATATCCACACGCATTTTCTTTTCATTGTCTCCATATGCTGCATCAAATACTACCTGTGGTAATCCCCATTTATCTTTATCGGTCGCATGAAGTGTAAACCGGTTTTTTTCATCGGGCAGCATCTCGCCAAAACCCTGGATGTTCATGTTCCATCCACCAGGTTCCGAAAGTTGTTTTTTGAAATCCGCACCGAAGCCGTCCATACCTACGCCACGTCCCCAGCTGTCGCGGCTTGCACCACCCTGGTAGCCAAAACCTCTCACGTAATCTCTCTTATCTGTTCCCCAGTTGCGATAACGAGGAATGTAAATTCCATTTGCACGACGTCCAAAATAATATTTGTCTTCAAAGCCAGGAACCTCTGAGCGTGCACCAACAGCAAGGTGGTGATCCATGATGTTTCGGCCAAGTTGGTCGCTTTCATTACCCAATCCGTTCGGGAATCTTTTCGATTTTGAATTCATCAGAATGGACGCAGAGGCAATTGCCGAAGCGTTCATGAAAATGATCTTCGCATAATATTCCTTTGTTTCAAGCGTATTTTGATTGATCACACGCACACCGGTCACTTTTCCAAGCTTGTCGTCATAAATCACCTCAGAGACAATAGAGTCATTGATCAAAGTAAGATTTCCTGTTTTTTGTGCTGCTGGTAACGTAGATGATTGCGTACTGAAATACGCGCCATACGGGCATCCCCGCATACACATATTGCGGAACTGACATGCCGCGCGACCGAGTTCGGTATGAAAGGCCTGAGGCTGAGTCAAATGCGCACAACGGCCCATAATGAAGTGGCGGTCAGCAAATTTCTTTTCGATTTCACCTTTTACATGTTTTTCTACGCAGTTCATTTGCATCGGTGGCAGATATTGACCGTCGGGCAGCACGTCCAGGCCGTCCTTTGCACCGCTGATCCCTGCAAATTTTTCAACGTAATCGTACCAGGGAGCGATATCATTGTATCGAATGGGCCAGTCAACACCGATGCCCTCTTTTGCGTTGGCTTCGAAATCCTTTGGATTAAGTCTGTAACTCTGCCGCCCCCATAAAAGTGAACGCCCGCCCGTATGGTATGCCCTGATCCAGTCGAATTTACGGGTCTCCTGATAAGGATTTGCTTTATCATTTTCGAACAGGTACCGGTGTTCCCCATTGGCAGTGTAACCAGTGCGGACACCTGCCCAGTACTCTTCTTTGGCTACCGTAGTAACCCGGCCCCGATGATCGATTTCCCAGGGCGCCAGTGTTGCCGTTTTGTAATCGGTAATATGCTTGACATCTCTTCCTCTTTCCAGCATCGCCACTTTTAATCCCTTTTCACACAGTTCCTTAGCCGCCCATCCTCCACTGATCCCCGATCCCACCACGATGGCGTCAAAAGTTGCTTGTTTTGTTGCTTTTATGTTCAGATTCATTTGTGAATAATTTTCAGAGTTTGTTACTTTTTGATTGTCGAGGGATGTGTTTTGCCCCATCCTCCCTTGTCCTTATTCCTTCCTCCTTGTCAATTTACATCGCCCAAGCCTTTTGACCTGGTTTCAGATCAATGCAACCGTCGTAACGACCTGGTACCGGAACATATTCCAAAGCCTTTGTAGCGCCCTCTTCGGATGTGAAGTAGCCAAGCAATGTCAATTCTTTCATCAGACGGAAGAACGGAACACTGGCATCGGTATATTCTTTACCTGCTTCGGTATACTTCTTTTTTTCTTCGCCGGCTTTGGTCATTTGTTCCTTGGAAGTCTTTTCCATCTCTGTCAAAATCGTTGTTTGTTCGGCAGGCGTTGCTTTCAGGAAATTTTTATCTTCCAATTCTTTTAAGCCAGCACCAAAGCTGTCCTGATCCTTTCCTGCATAGCAGTCTTTTAGCATCATTTCGATAAACTCGCCCACTTTGGCATCCTTTGCTCCGGGAGTATCAGTTTTAGGGATGATGATCTCTGCAATTTCCGATACCAGATTTTTTTGTTCAGCCGAAAAGGGAAATGTAAGCCCGGCCGATGTCTCATTCGCCGATTTACAGCCCTCAAGAAAAGCCAGCATAGTAGGTGCAGAAAGGGTACCACCCATCAACAGAGCCACGCGGCTAAGTGCATCACGTCTTTTCATTTTATATACTTAAAAAGGTTAACAATCAAAAGTTTAAAAATACATTGGATAAATACAATTTGAATCTATTCGCTAAATTTAGTGATTATTCTTTTTTTGATCTTTTAGAATAATTCTATATAGCACAATTGGGCTACAATTAATTGTAAATCAATTTGTTGAAAATGATTAAAAATTTTTAATCTGATAGCCCGATGGCTGATGATCGGAGTATCGGCGAGTGCGGGTTTAAAGTACCATTAAGTTGCACCCTCTCACATCAGAATTGTCGAAGCGGCCCATGACATAAAAAGTGTTGGGTTCGGATCCATACCTTCCAAGGTCCTGGGTTTCGATAAAAGAGCAGCTATCCAGGTTCGCCAAATCAATGACATTTATACCCCCTGTTTTATTGCGGTTAGAGCCATGGTCAAAGACAGCAAACGGGTCATTGGTTTCACGCAACAAAATGCGCATGGTAGTGCCTGGAGAAAATAACCCGTCGCCTTTGGAATAAGCCTGGGAAAGCAGTTCTGTCATACCATATTCCGAGTGGATTTTCTCAACGCCAAAGCTGTCTGTCAGTATATCGTGTACCTCTTCTCTGAGCAATTCCTGCCTGCGCCCTTTCATTCCGCCAGTGTCCATTACCGAGAAATTCGGCAGATTTCTGAGAAAAGAGAAATCAACGCCGCTTTCAGCGAGATCCAGCAGGGCGAAAGTTACTCCCATGAGTAGTATCTTTCTTCCGTCTTGATTTTCAGATAAATAGCGTAATCTGTTCAACATTTCATCCGTGTTATTCAGATAGAAATCTGAGTGATCCGAGCCGGTCTGATCAATAAAATGGCGTAACATATACACCAGTGATGAGTTGTTTCGTTCAAGGTAGGAAGGCAGAAGAGCAAGCAGGTGGTACTGGCTTAGTTGGCCGTATTGTTGCTGAAAGATGCTTGTGGAGATGGTTTTGTAGAGCTTGGCATCGTGGAGTTGATGGCGACTGGTGTTGGTACCACTTGTTCCGCTGCTTTCAAAGGTAACCGAAGGTGCGGGTGTGGCAACGCCCGGCGCACCGGCGGCCGGCGAACCGGTTCTGATTAAATGGTTTTTGAAGAATTGAATGGGGAGGAAAGGAATCTCCGTCAACCGCTCCACACGGTTCACGTCTGTTTTACGGTAAGAAACGTATTGATTATAAACAGGGTTTTGCGTAGCCTGGTAGCGAAAAATCTTTAAAGCAAGTTCGTTGAACTGTTCGGATCTCAGATCCACGATTTGCGCCCTCAATTCCTGACGTAGTTCGGAAGAAGTTTTGTTGCTTGGAAGTTTCAATACTGTTACTTTCGTAAATTAGGAATGCAAATTTATAAGTTAGGGATGGAAATAGAACCATTTTCAGGCAAATAACCGCTAGGCTGCAACCATATCGGAGCAAATTGTGTCAATGTGTCTGGATGGAACGGAAGATTGGAAATGAAATAAGAAATTAAAGTGGCCGCCCAGCGGTTTGAACAATGAAATTAAACGTCTGCTTATTTTTTGTGTCTGCAATTGGATTGGCGAGTTGCGTCGATATACCCGATTTTAGTGACACGCCAAAGATCTACTACAACGGCATAAACCAGTACACTGTTTTGGATACGGCTGGAAATAAATCAGAGGAGAAAGTAATTATCACAATCGATTTTGAAGATGGCGACGGAGACCTTGGGGCGACTTCGGAAGAACGTGGAGATACAGTTAAATACAAGGATTGGGGTAACTATGAGCTTGTGACCATGACCAAACAGTTGGACGGTAAGTGGACGGAGAAAATCCGATCGGAGGATGCCAAGAAATTTATGCCCATCTTGAAGCCCGACGGAAAACCAGGCCCAATCAAGGGGAAATTGGATTTGAACACCACTTTCAAATATTCAAGAAGTGCTGTTCCTATTACACTGAAATTTAAAGTACGAATCCGGGACAGGGCTTTTCACGTCAGTAATCAAACGCCTGAATCTGATACGGTGGTGGTTCCAGGGTTTAGGTAAGTGTTTATTCAAAGTTCGAGTTGGTTTCTTTGTTGGAGCCAGCTTTTTTTATGCGAAATCTCACAATGATACATAGCTGGATGTAAAACCAACTTTGATATGGCTGTATTTGAATTCAATCGTAAGTTAATAATCCTTCTCTGTGCCTGCTTGGTTGCTTGCAATAAAATCCCGGATTTGGATCCTATCCCGAAAATTTCTTATAGCGGCATAACACAATACACAGTGGTTGATTCATCTGGCAGAAAAGTTGCAGAAAAGGTAATTCTCTCCATTAATTTTGAGGATGGAGACGGGAATCTTGGCGCAACGTCGGAAGATCGTGAGGGTAGGTTTAAAGATTTGCCAAATTATGAGCTCGTTACTTTGACTAAACAGTTGGATGGGTCTTGGACCGAAAGGATTAGAAATGAAGATTTGCCTAAATGGATGCCAATACTTAAACCCGATGGTAAGACAGGGCCGATCAGGGGTCGGTTGGATTATAACTCAACGTACCCTTATGGAAATTCAACGGTTGCTGTTACTTTGAAGTTTAAAGTAAGAATCAAGGATCAGGCTATGAATGAGAGTAATCAAATCATGGAAACGGACACTGTTGTTGTTCCAGGTTATAGATAGTCGCGTTAATTTTACCAGTGATGCGCGATGCCCTAATCACTGCGGCTAGCCCCTGTTTGCAATTGGGGGGGTCCAGTAGTTGAGCGTTTCAAAACGTTAATTTTCTTGCCGATTATCGCGTTGAAAACGCTGAACCATTAGCGCCCCGTTTGCAAATGAGGGGGAGCTTGCGAGCTTGGGGGCGCTCCTCACTCTTCTGTTTCTCCAATAATCTTCGCATTCAGCACAATCCTGAACGTAGTTCCCTTCCCAACCTCGGAGCTTTTTACAAACAGTTTCCCGGCATGGTAGTTTTCAATGATCCTTTTTGCGAGGGTCAGGCCAAGTCCCCAGCCGCGTTTTTTTGTGCTGAATCCAGGGTTGAATATTTTTTTCATGTTAGCCTTGTTCATTCCCTTGCCCGTGTCGGCAATATCAATCGTGATTTCTTTTGTGAAAGGTGGCGATTGCAGTGTGACATTAATTTCACCAATTCCACCCATGGCGTCCACGGCGTTTTTGCAAATGTTCTCCACCACCCATTCAAACAGATTTTTATTCACCAATGCGGTTTGTCCATCGGCTAGCTGGTTGAATACGTGGAATTTGACCTTTGTAGATACCCTTCTTTCCAGATAAGTGATGAAGTTGGAAACAATATCTGCAACGGGTTCTTCTTTAAGTGTAGGGGCCGAGCCAATATTTGAAAACCTGGTTGTGATCATTTCCAATCGTATCACATCTTTTTCAATCTCTTCGGCGATGGAAGGGTCGATGTTGGGATCACTTCTGAAGTATTCTACCCATGCCATGAGAGAGGAAAGTGGCGTGCCCAGTTGATGCGCCGTCTCTTTTGCTAAACCAACCCACACTCTGTTTTGTTCTGCCTTGCGAGCCGAGCTGAATGCCAGATAAGCCAGATAACCAATGAGCAGCATCACGGATAATTGGAGGAAAGGATAATATCTCAGCTGCGTAAGTAAGAACGAATTGCTGTAATAAATGTAGCCAAAACGGCCCTCCGCTATCTGTACTGGTATGGGCAGATGCTCGGTTTTCATTTCAACCAGCATTTCCTCCATAATCTGCTCCTTGACTCTTCTGGACGCATTTTTTGGAAAATCAAGGTTGATGTCCTGGCTTGCTATGTTATTTTCATCCACATAGATTGCGGGGATTTTGTAAAACTTAACTGCGTCCTGGATGACCTGGAATATGGTGTTGAAATTTTCATCGTTCGGGGTATTGATTACGTATCGCAAGCCTTTTGCATAAAGCTCCACTTCACGCTCTTCACGTTGTTCCAGTTCTTCGACCAGAATATCGGTATAAAAGAGTGATCCGATGCTCAGAATGAGCAGAATAATGCCGATCACATACTTGTAAATGCCTTTTTGCCCATAGGTATCAAGCAGAGAAATACGCAGGCGCTCGCTATTCAAAAGCGCGACGGGGTGCAGGCGGAACCGGGGTTTGTTTTGCGGTGTTTCTGTTGACATGGTCGTTAAGCGCCTTCCTGTACACTTCAACAGGGAGCCGTTTACAAATAACGTAAAATTATCGTTGTTAGTGGATGATTATGATTTTTCAATGATTGAAGAAATCATTGAAAAAACTGACGAATGTCATTCGTTTGGGTGATCGGATAGTGGAAATTTACAGAACAAAGAACGATTTTATTTATATATTTTCTAAATAGGTGGCTAGCTATTGTTCGGCGTTCTTAATCTAAATTTTGTGGCGTATTTTTGTTAATCGAATTATAATTGGTGATGTACAATCATTTTAAGTCAGTAAGTTTATCACATCGGAATGCGCCTCTTGCCGTCAGAGAAAAACTGGCTTTAACCGAGGACAGCGCAAAAGGAATGATGCTTCGCCTGAAGGATTTCTTTGAAATTTCTGATGTGCTCGTCGTCTCAACCTGCAATCGTACAGAAATATATTACTCGTCATCAGAGGATCTGAATGATGAGATTATCAAACTTTTGCTAATAGAAAAGGGCATTTCAGATTCAGAGTCATATATGGCTTATTTTGAAAAGTTTTCTAACGGTGAGCAAGCCGTTCAACATTTGTTTGAAGTGGCCACAGGGCTTCATTCGCAGGTTGTCGGTGATATGCAGATTCCCAATCAGATCAAACACGCGTATCAATGGACTGCTGATCTGAATCTCGCAGGTCCTTTTTTGCACCGATTACTTCACACCATATTTTTTGCAAATAAAAGAGTAGCGCAGGAAACTTTCTTTCGGGATGGAGCTGCTTCTATTTCCTATGCAGCGATCGAACTTTTGGATGGGCTGATGCCAAATCCGAAAATACTTGTTGTAGGGTTGGGCGAAATTGGCACTGATGTGTGCCGGAATCTTGCCGGCAGAGAGGGCGCAGATATAACTATGCTGAATCGTACGAGAAGTAAATCGGAGCGGTTGGCACAGGAACTTGGATTTCGCATGGCTGATTTCCAAAATATTGAAGAAGAAATTTCGAGAGCCGATATCATCGTTACGTCAATCGCCAGGGATGAGCCATTTTTTACAAAAGAAATGATGGTTCGTCTTAGAGGGATGTCATTCAAATATTTTATTGACCTCGCAGTTCCAAGAAGCGTATCTCCGGACGTGGAGGAGGTGCCCGGAGTGATGCTTTATACGATCGATTCCATACGTTCAAGGGCTGACGAAGCATTGCACCGCAGGCTGGGAGCTGTTCCGCATGTGAGGGAGATTATTGGGGAGGCTGTACTTGAGTTCAACGATTGGTCTAAAGAGATGATTGTTTCTCCTACAATTCAAAAATTGAAGGGTGCTTTGGAGCAGATCCGTAAAGAAGAGTTGATAAGATTCACCAAAAATCTGACGGAGTCTGAGTTGGAAAAGGTGGAACGGATTACGACCAGCATGATGCAAAAGATCCTGAAACTTCCTGTATTGCAGTTGAAAGCTGCCTGTAAGAGAGGTGAAGCTGAAACGCTGATTGACGTACTAAATGATCTTTTCAACCTGGAAAAGCAGCCGGAAAGTCATTGAGCTCACAATATTACTATGGCGATACAGCCCTTGTTACCGAAAGGTATTCAAGGGCTTTTTTAATCCCTGATATCGATCGCCATAAGGGTAGAATGGGCAATAAAAAAAGAGCAGATTGCTTTTGCAATCTGCTCTATGCATTACCTTACCCTCCACAATAATCTTTAATATTTTATTCGGCGCTTACGCCGATCCACACAAAGATTTGAACCTAGATTGCCTATGCCATAGATTTACAACTTGTAAAATAGGAACATCAGGCAGGAAAAATACTGAACGTATACACCAATTATTGAATCCTCGACCAGACACGATACGCTCTCTACAAATACATACGAGTATTTTTGTCAAATGGATTCGTGGGGTAAAAAAAAAGTTTTTTCACTAGGTGATTTGATATTGAAAATTTGAATTAAAACGGTACTTTTTGATCATATTGGCTTATATCATTGCAGTATTCGAAGGAAATAATAATTTATTTTTTTTGAAATTTACAAACCCAGCTCACCGTTATTGTCCGTTATTAAGAATTTGCATGCATTTTTACGTTTTAAACTTTCGTTGTTTTGAGGTTACTTTCGATAGAAACATAGAGTTGTAGGCTGCGAGTAATCTTTTTTACATTGCATAACGTACTATAGTATAGATCGTGAAAAGCTTTTAATGTTTATTCCACCAATCCCATCCTCAGGTACATGTTATTTCTTCTGGCCAAGGGTGCTATTTTCTTAATTTTACGGAGGGTTTTGGCTTTGTCGAAAGATTTGTTCTTGAATAAGAAAGCCTTTGTTCTTCTTTTTTGCATGGCTCATGTCTCACTTGTGAAGGGACAACAGAATCATTGGAAAACCTCTGCGGAGGTCGGCACCTTTGTGGGGAATAATTCAAAGCTTCCCTTATGGCTCAGAGCCAACCAGTTTGGAACCGTCCCATTGGAAAAACAAAATTTTGCTGGGAGGTTAGCGCTTCAGTACGATTCCGGTACTTCAGGTACCCCCGACTCTATACAAAAATACAAATCCAGGGCATTTAGATGGGGATTTGGAAGCGAGGTCGTTTTCAATGCTGCCAATCAATATCAGAAGGTTTTGCTGCCGGAGGCTTTTGTGAAGGTTGGCTGGAAAAAACTGGAATTATGGGCTGGACGCCGAAAGGAGATTATCGGTATTGTAGATACTACGCTCACTTCCGGATCTTTTACCTGGTCGGGAAATGCGTTACCGGTACCAAAAGTGCAGGTAGGGTTCCCCGAATACGTGCCGCTCCGCTTTTTGAAAAATTATGTTTCTTTGAAAGGCTTTTTCGCACACGGCTGGTATAACACACCTTATATTCAGGGGGCGTACCTTCACCAGAAAGGATTTCACATGAGATTAGGGAAGCCGACAAACCGGTTTAATTTCCAGGTGGGAATTAACCATCATGTCACCTGGGGTGGTCATGCGGATTACCTGCAAACCAGCCCGCATGCAGTCAACGGCAAGTTGACCGACTCTTTTCAGGATTATTTGTGGGGCGTAGTATTGGCGAGAGTATCCAAAGACTACCACAATAGCCGGTTTACAAATTTCGATGGTGAAAACAGGATTGGCAATCATGTTGGCCAGTTCGATTTTGCTTTTGAGTACAAATTTAAAAAATCAAACCTCCTTTTCTACAATAACCACCCATTTGAAGACGCTTCGGGCGTCGTATTCCGGAACATGCCGGACGGGCTTTATGGATTGAGCTGGCGTAAGAAATCTTCGAATGCATGGCTTGATATCACGGGAGTTTTGGCCGAGTATTTGTTCAGCAAAGATCAATCGGGAGCTGGGTGGAACGTAACAGGGAGCCGCTTTAAAGGAAACGACAACTATTTCAACCATGGTCAGTACATAGAAGGGTGGTCTTATTTTGGGCAGGGCTTAGGTTCACCATTCATATCGCCGCGAAGTGAAATACGGCCTGAGGCTATGGGCTTGAGAGAGTTTTTTCCGAGTAGCCGGGTTGTTGCTTATCATTTAGGCTTGCAGGGAACGGTTGCTAAACGGGTCAATTGGTTAGCAAAGGCTTCTTTCAGTACTAATTTTGGTACAAATAACATTGTTTACGAACCTGCACTCAATCAATTTTCCTGTCTGCTGTCTGCGGATGCACCAATCTTTAAAAAAGGAAATACCAGACTAATTACCAAGCTTGCTTACGATCAAGGCGATTTCCTGGTGTCTTCCCTTGCCGGCTACATCGGTGTAAGATCTTCTGGCTGGATCAAGTGAGGTTATTTTTGTCAGCTCTCTTTCTAGAAGTTTACGTCTACTTAACTCCCAAAACTTTCCCTAACTTCTTTTTTATATTCAACTTTTTCACTTTTTACCTGACCTCTTAATCGGACGACCATACTTCTGCATTTTCTCTTCAGCGTGATTTCTCCGAACATTGACCTTTTTGTTTTTATCGATCTTTTCATGGAATGCCGCACCAACCGTACCTCTTTTCGGAAGTTTTACATCGATGCTTTTCATAAAGATCTTTGGCTTTTCAAATTCCATTAAAATCTCCGAAATCTTAAGGCTTTCTGGCGTTGGTACAACCGGTATTTTGTATTTCATTAGAGACTCAATATTCTCGACAAACTCAGAATCGTTTTCAGTAATGAACGAAATGGCGACTCCCTTTTTGTCCGCCCGGCCCGTTCTTCCGATTCGGTGTATGTAATTCTCAGGCACCTCGGGTATATCAAAATTGAAAACGTGCGAAACTTCTGCAACGTCCAAACCGCGCGAAATAATGTCCGTAGCGATCAAAACCCTGTAACTGCCATCATGAAATTGCTTCACGCTGTTAAAACGATGGTTTTGCTCTTTATTGGAATGTATAACGCCTATTCCACCGGGAAACTGAAATTCAAGTTGTCCAAACAGCTGATCTGCCAGTGATTTGGTTGCCACAAACACAAGAACCTTGGACATATCCGGGTTTTCGTTTAGCAGCATATCCAACAAATTTACTTTTGTGTAAAAATTTGGGAGATGATAGGCTCGTTGCTCTATATTATCAAGCGGTGTTCCTACGGGGGCAGCTTCAATGCGAACCGGATTGTTGAAATAGGTCTGCATCAAGGCCTCTACTTCATCCGTAATTGTTGCTGAGAACAAAAGGTTTTGCCTTTTTTGAGGAAGCAGATCGAGGATATTTTTCAATTGAGTCCTGAACCCCAGATTGAGCATTTCATCTACTTCATCTATCACCAGTTTTTTAATCGCCTTCGTTTTGAGAGAACCGTTGAGAGCCAGATCAACAAGTCGTCCGGGTGTGGCTACAACTACATCCGCCCCGTTTTTTAGCTCTGCCATTTGTACCTTAATGTTACCACCGCCATAAACGCCAACCGCTTCAAGGGTCATGTAGGCTGCCAGCTTTTTTACTTCTTCAACAACCTGTACAACAAGTTCTCTGGTAGGGACAACGATCAAAAGCTGCGGAAGTCGATCCTTTGAAAATTGAAGCTGACGTAGCGAAGGAAGAAGATAAGCAAAAGTTTTCCCTGTACCAGTTTGCGCAATACCACAAACATCCTGCCCGGACATCATGACAGAAAAAACCTTTTCCTGGATGGTGGTAGGCTTAGTGTAACCTAAATCTGCGATCGCATTCAGTAAAGGTTTGGTAAGATTTAATTCCTCAAAAGTCATAACAAAGCTTGTAATAAAGCACAAAGGTAGGTTAATTTAACGGACCCAAACCCACTCCGCCTTCGGCAACCCGTCCATGGATGCGATTTTATCACATTATTTCGTGTAAATCCAAGCCCACCAGATCAGAAAAAACTGTAACGGAAGTCGGACGATGCTTAGCCAGAAATACGGATGATGTTTCTGATAAAAACTGAAAGCCATCTGAAAATTAGCCGGAAAAACAGCAATCAGGATCAATATCGTAAGCCAGCCGCCGATAGGCCTGGTTATCGGGAATAAAAGAAGGAGTCCTGCTAAAATCTCCATCACACCGCTGATATAAACCAAAGGCAGATGTAATGGCAGGTAGTCAGGCATAATCTTGAGATATGCCCGCGGTCGTAAAAAGTGCATCGTTCCTGCAAAAAGATAAAACAAGGCCATGACATACAGCGTAATTTCCTTCATCTTGATTTAGTTAATTTTTGCTTCTCCTAAACTTAACACCTGGGTTCTGGGTTTCCATTCTAATGCGCGTTAAGGGTTACAACTCATTCATGCCAATCGACAGGAACTCAATCTAAACAATTAATCACTTCAAATGGAAAACCAAAATTATCGGAATCACGTGCGTTATTATGCAGCGCATCATTTTGTTTTTTATCCGGTTTTGTTACTGCTTCTGGGTTTTAGTATTTATTTTATTTTTTCGAAGGAAGATCAAGCCATCTGGTTATTTATCACAGCTATTTTGTTAATGGTTGGATGGTTGTCGCTCATGGTGCGGCAACATTATGCATTAGGAAATCAAAACAGGATAATTCGGCTTGAAATGCGGTTTCGCTACTACGTTTTAACCAATGAGCGGTTGGAAACCTATGAGGACACGCTTTCATTTGGGCAGATTGCGGCATTGAGATTTGCATCAGATACAGAACTACCAGGACTTGTCCGGCGTTCAGCTGCTGATAATTTATCTCCAAATGATATTAAAAAAGCAATCGTTTCGTGGCTGCCTGATCATATGAGACGTTAGGCATTGAAAGTGCGTCAGAGCCGAATTAAAATTCTCCTTTCCAAAACACTGTTTCTGGTTTTAGGATTCAGGAATTTTCCTTTTAGCATTGACACCGGGAAATCACCATTTCGGGCCACGATCTTAAGGTCGGGCCTTGCTTTTTGAAATTGAGCTAAAAGATCTTCATTGGTGTAAACCCAGCAATTCTTTTTGTTGATCAGCAAGTCGAAATCCTTTGTCTCCTGTACCAAAACACCTGAATAAAAATTGAGTGTATGCGGAAGGCCTGTCTGATAACTGTAAAAACTTCCTTCCAATACACCATTCTCTTTCGCTTTCATTCCTAATTCGGATCCAGCCTGATATCGGAGGATGTTGGGGTAAAAATAACTGTTTAAAATAGCGTTAACGCCAATAATCAGAATGGTACAGGCAAGTATCAGCTTATGCTCCGACTTTAGAAACGCTACTACCCATGTGAACAGACCGAGAACCACGGCAAATAGGATCAGACCTAAAAAGTTATTGTCCGGAAAGGGAAACCACACCAACCCGAATATCAGTAGCAGCACAAGGTAAAGGAGGATAATCTGGAAAATATAAAGGGGCCGGGACCATACCGGTTTTAGATCGTAGAAGATTTTAATAATATAATCAGCAGTTATTATTGCGCCAAGCGGGTAGACGATGAATGCATAATGGGGCAGTTGATAGCGGCTGGCACTCAATGCCATGAATGGGAGAATGAAGCCGAAAAGTGTAATAAATTCTATCGGTTCGGATTTACCTCGGAGGTACAAAAGCAAACTTTTGATTTTATTAAAAAGGCCTAGAACAAGGAAAAGGCTCCATGGCGCAAATGCCCACATTGTAGAATGAGATAAAAAAAACGGGCTGGCTCCGTTGTCCCACACACTCTCGCCAGTAATTCTTCCAAAACTTTGCGTCCAGTAAAAAAAACGCAGCCCTGAAACACCTGTTTCACCGTTCACGATCTTTTCGGGCTGGGCGTCAAATTGTTGATATAAGCCATACGACATGGGAATGAGCACTATGGCAGTAATAATTAATCCCGGTATCCACAATGGGTTAAAAACTAATTTCCATTTGCGCATCAAAACCAGATGAGGAAATATTGCCATTACAGGTGCTATAAGTCCTATTGGTCCTTTGGAAAGCATTGTAAATCCTACACCCATAAATCCCAAAAGTAGATTCTTCCATTTAGCATCCTGTAAATATGTGGCCAACTGCCACAGACTGAAAATGTAAAATGCCATCAGATTAGTATCTGTGCGCACATCGTGATTAATGAGAAAACTAGCCTGAAGCGTAGCCAGAATTAATGAGGAAAGCAGGGCTGTTTGTTTTGAATAAAATAATAAGGCAAACCGGTATGTGGAATAAATACCAAGCAAAGTAACCAGGAGGGCAGGGATCCTGTAAGCAATGTTATTGACACCGAAAATGCTCATCGATAGACCTGAGACCCAAAAGATCATTGGCGGCTTATCCAAATAATCCTTGCCGTGGTCGGTAAATGTGAGATAGTCACCCCGTTTCAGCATTTCCATGGTCATGGCTGCATATTGTGCAGCATCCACATCCATGACGTTGATAAACCATCCGATGATATATACAATGCTGGCGCTTATAATTCCCCAAAGCGCGATCCGCGATATTTCTTTTTCTGACACAGTTATCGATAAACGTAAATTTTTACGAATATGCGACAATTCACTTTATACCGTATATTTTTATTGGTTTTTCATGAAAAAAGCACCCCGAGATTGGGTGCTTTCAGTTCAATAATTTGCGTGAACGGAGCTTAGTTCGTTCTTAATCTGCCGGTATTTTTGTTGTAAGTTCCCAATGGGAAACTCAATCCAACATTAATTCCCCAGTTGTTGTTCATAACCGAAGTGCCGGCGTTTTTGGTGACATCCAGAAGACCCAGACCATATCGGGCATCTACATTCAGCCATATTTTTTCCTGAAGGCGATAGTTTAAACCTGTACCTACTGTGACGCCCAGATCGAAGGGATTGTAAGTGCGGTTATTGGAATCACCATCCAGATTATTACCGTCTTTGTCTTTCGCTGAAGTAAGGAAATTTAAGCTCGGTCCAAGAAATATTTTTGGACGCACTCTATCGCCAAACTTTCCAAAAAAGAATGTTGCGAAAAGAGGTACCTGAACATAGTTGAGGTTGATTTCGTTGGTTTTGTTATTTACCTGAGCACCCATTTGGGTATAGAGCAATTGACCACTGAATCCGAAGCCAGTTTTCGAGCTGTAATTGTAAAAACCGCCGACAGTAAGACCTGGTTTCCAGTTTGTGTTAGAGATGTCTCCACGAAGGTTAGCTATAGAAACGCCGGCGATCGGGCCTATAGAAACGTTCTCTTGTGCGTAGGTCGATAAACTTAGGCAAAGAGCGGTTACAAGAATAATGCAATTTTTCATAATCGTAAAAGTTTGATTCATTTTACGAAACCTTAGCAATGATTATGCCAGGTGATAATTAAATTGAAATTATACGTAACTCAGTTAATACCAGAGTTATGAGATTACTGCAATTTTTTGGTTTCTAACGGAAGATAGGACAAATGGGGGCGGTTCATCCACATTTTACACAGAAGACAAGTCCGGACAACAGCGATGCGGATTTCATTTGCCAATTCTTTGCAGCACCCAATACAAAGGTGCTCCTCCCAGAAAGAGGCCCCATCCTACCATTGCAGACGACGGGTCCGTTACGATTACATTTACGGCGATCACCAGGAGAAATAAAACGAAAAATCCGGGAAGCCAGGGATAGGCCATGATCTTAAAACCGGTGTGTGGATCGTTCACGCCTGCCTTTTTGCGGAATACGAAAATCGTGGCTGCGGCACTGGCAATCGCGATACTATCAATTGACATGACGTAATTGACGATCTGTTCAAAAGTTTCCAATAAATACATGGATCCGAGTGTAGTAACGATCAAAAAAGTCAAAGCAAATTCCTGGACCTGTGTTTTTGAATTAACTTTTTTGAAAATCGGAGGAAGGATTTTGTCGTCGGCAAGCGCGTAGTAAACGCGGGGTAACGACAGCATGTTCGCATTAATAAAACCCAGGACGGAGAAAAATATCGCCACGGAGAAGAAGATTTGTCCCCATGGACCAAACAAAGCGCGAGCTGTGTCGGCGGCAATAAGGGTTGAATTTTGTAGCCCTTCAAAACCCAGCACATTAAAGTAAGTGTAATTCAATGCCAAATACAGCCCAAGGATTAAAAACATCCCCAGGAATATGCCTCGCGGGTATTACGAACGGGATCTTTTATGTCAGCTCCAAAATTCAATGTTTGTTGATAGCCGCCGAATGTATAAAATACTGCGATCATACTTGCGCCAAAAGCTGTCAGCCAATTCGTGCCGTTAGCGGGTAAAGAGGCAGGGGGAGAAATGGTTACCGGCGCATTATAAAAAATGCCGGTACACAGTACAAGCATCATCAGTATTTTCAAACCGCTTAAAAGGTTTTGTGTGCGGGAGCCCGATCGGATTCCCAGCATATTGATGACATAAAAGAAAATCAGGGTAGCAATCGCAGTTGCCTGTATACCTATGGGGCTATGAATTGCCTCGGGGAGTAGTGGGTTAATATATTCTGATCCAATGAGTGCAACACCAGCCATGCCAGCTCCGTAGGTAAGCACAATTACCCAATTGATCATAAAAGAATACAACGGATGCATTGCCGTTGATATCAATTTGTAAAAGCCGCCCGGGAAATGGTGTCGGGACCCAATCTCTGCAAAAATGAAAGCACCAATTAAGCTCACAATTCCCCCTGCGATCCAAGCTGAAAAGAAAATGGTCGGTGTACCTGCCTGCTTGGCCACGATCGCCGGTGTCCTGAAAATTCCAATCCCGATCACCAGACTGATGACGATCATTCCGAGATCAAAAGCGCTGATTTGCGGGCGAATGTTGTTGGAGGGCTCAGACATTTTTAATAGAGGATTGAGCATTGAAAATTGAGAATGCAAACCACCGCGATGACACAATTCAAAGGTTTTTGACAATTCTATTTCCTTTTGAGCCTAATCATCGTATTCATCTTCATCGAAATCAGGTTCATTGGGGATTTGATATGTTTTCAAAAATGCTTTCAACCGGGATGGTACCTGCCAGATCTTCAAGGTGTTTTTGATTTCTTTTATCTCCGCTTTTACTTCATTGATATTGGTATTGAACTTCACGATTGCCGTCGTGAGCGAATTAATATGGCGCGGCAGTAGACCTGTGACATTCGCAATCTGAAGCTGGATCTTCTCCTTTTCTATTTCAAGATCTTCGACTTGCTGCTGCAGTACTTTGTTGTAGTAGTTGAGCTGCGCTTTGCCAAGATTCTCAAGGTGCGCCTGGTCAATCCTTTCAAAATCAATCTGTAATTTGAGCAGATCCATCAGATTATTGTCCTGATATGCCTGGGTTACCTGCTGCATGATACCGGTTTTTCTAATCTTCTCGGTTTCGTCTGACTCACGGTCGGGATGGAAAGCTTTTACAAGATCCATATAAACCGTTCTTACAGAGCGGGTTGTTTTTTGTCTTTCAACATTCAGTTTTCCCTGTTCCTTTAGCTTTTGAAAACGCTGCTCCTCTTTCAGTCTTTGTTGCTGCTCTTCATCCAGTTCATGAAAATCGATGAGTGACCCCGCATTTTCTTCAATCAGGGCTGCCGGTTCTTGTAATTTGGCATTACGCTCATTGTATTCCAAAAGCGCGGTTTCAAGATCGACATCGCTATATCGATCATAAATCGACTTCAAATCGTCAAAGCCATGATTGACGATCAGGTCAAAAGAAGTTTCTGTGATCAGGTAGGCAAGTTTGGTCTGGTATATTTTGCGAAATAAATCTGCCGAATAGGTTCTGTCCATAATATGAACCATCTCTACCCGATACGTTTGATATTCCTGAACCAGCGGGTTCAAATCTTTGGGTATGCGTTCCAGGATTTGATCATAGGCGGTTTGTAACTCTGGAATCAACAAGTCCAGCTGCTCTATTTTTTCACTCAGGAAGTTGAATTCTTTTTGTCTTTTGTTCAACGTGGTTTTGGAATGACCAATACGAAGAACGGAAGTTGGTTGTGTCATGGTGGAGCGGCTATTGGCCGAAGGCTTTTAGCATATTTGTACTTAAAAAAATAAATGTACTAAACAATTGTTGATAACAGGGAAGACGAAGTCCCGAAGCAAGGGCCGAGGCCGATAAAAGAAGCTAATATTATTCAAATCACCTCATCTTACAATCCTAATTCCTGATATGAGATCAAAACAACAGCCACAACGGCTAATGCCAGTCCAAACCTGTTCAGATTGTTCAACCGTTCTTTGTAAATAAGCCAGGCAGCCAGTGAAGAAACAAGCATACTCAGAATGTTGTAAATCGGAAAAACGAATGCAGCGCTGTTTCCGAATGACGACAATGCTAAAAGTAAGAAGTAGAGCGACAGGAAGTTAGGGACACCCAATATGAAACCACCAATGACGCTTCTCAACGCCAACTTCTCTTTGCCAATAATCATTTTGTAAATCAGTAGGGTGGTACCGACAAGTACGGCGCCGATGCAGGCTATGATCATAAAAACGGTCGTGTGGCCGGGAGCGTAATATCTGGAGGACAAAAAATTAATCAATGTGTTATTTGTGCCGCTACCCAGAAATGTCAAAGCGGGCAGGAGCCATATCAATGTTGACGCAGATGAAAACGATGATTTTTCAGGCTGAGCTGGCTCTTTTGCAGGAGATTGGATCGCTCCGAGAGCCAGGGCGGCCAGTGCCACAACCAGTCCGGCGTAATTGAGCGCAGTAAACTCCTTGTTATTATTTTTGAATACAAACAGACCAAACAATACAGGAATTACCAATGACATATTTCCGGCCAGTGATGCCGCTGTCACACTCACTTTTTGCGCAGTAAGCCCAATAAACATAAATGCTATGACAAACATGGTTCCCAGGGCAAGTGTCAAAAGTGTGCCTTCGGAAGTCCAGTTAAGATTTTGAAAATCAGTAAAATCAGGAGTGAGAACAAGTCCAGTTGCGACGCACGCATAGTAGTTGAAAACGATCGCGTGAAATGAATTGACCCGGTAATGCGGGTACGATCGCATGATCAGATACAGAGCGACTGTGAAAAGTACGGATAATGCGAAATACAGCATAAAGCAGATTGTTATTAATTTCCATTCATGTTCAACGCTCAGCAAAATGTCCGATTTTCATAAAGATCCACCGGAAAGAGATGACTGAGGAAGTATCCTGAAAGCAGGGAGTTTGCTAAAACCCGGGACCTGAAATCACTTCGTCGATCACTCTTGGGAAATGGTAGTGTTCCAGAGCGTGAATTTTTTCGGCTACGTCGTCTGCTGTATCGGTTTCCAGTACCTCGCAGGTAGTCTGGAAGATCACGTTCCCTTCGTCATAATGTTCGTTCACAAAGTGGATTGTAATTCCGGACTCCTTCTCTTTTGCCGCAACCACAGCCTCATGCACAAAACTTCCGTACATTCCTTTGCCACCATATTTAGGAAGCAAAGCCGGGTGGATATTGATCATTTTGTCGACATATCCCTGTACCAAAAAATCGGGAATCAGCATCATAAATCCGGCAAGGACTATGAGATCAATACCTTCATTTTTGAGTAATTTCAGAATACGTCCTGTTTCGTAAAATGTTTTCCTGTCGAATATCACAACGGGAATATGGAATTTCCTGGCCCGCTGAATTACACCAGCTTCAGGATTATTTGTTAATATGAGTGAGACTTCTATGTCGGTTCTGGCAGAAAAGTATTCTGCTATTTTCTGTGCGTTGGACCCTGAACCAGAGGCAAAAATGGCTATTCGTTTCATCGATTTAGCTGTTAGCTATGAGCCGCGCGGCTGACCGCGGCTGGCTTTTAGCTCAATTGTAATTGTAAGAAAGTATTCATTCCACTATTGAAATTCTGACAAAGCTATAAAAAAGAACGGCTTTCGCTGTGATGGTGAAAGCCGTTCTGCCTGATGTGAAATTTACGATCAGTATATTTTCGTGAGCTCACTGTAACCCATGAGCTTGCCTTTGCGATAAGTTTCTGTTTTAACGTCCCAAATCACGCCAGGCGCTCGATAGGATATTGAGTTCATTTCGAACTTCATGTTCATTCCCATGAGCGTTTCCATCGTCATGTCGGAAGTGATCTTGAAAGCGTCAAAAGCTCCCGCAGGTGTGGTAAGCTTTTCCTGGGCTTCAACCGTACGGTTGTGGATGAGCATTTTAAAAGTAATCGCCATGGGCCCTGATTTGCCTTCACCCTTCACCGACGCATCTTTCAGATTTTGGCCCACAGACAATTTGGTTGGATATTCAATGTTATCGTAGGTGAATTTCATTTCCATGTTCTCAAACGACTTCATTTGCTCTGCACTTACCAATGAACTTGCATCCAGCATCATGGTGTTGCCGTCGCACTTCATTTTATAAGTGTTTTTCATTCCCGACTTTCCTTTGGTGTTAAAGGTTTCCAGATCAATCGTGAACACCGTTTTTCCTGCTTCGGAAGCGACGTTTGCAATTTTATAGACAAGCTTTCCCGTTGCCTTGCCTTTACCATCGTAATTGTTCATTTCAAATCCGTTACCCGCTTTTAAAGTAATTCCTATACAGTCCTGTGCATAAGAAACTGTACAAAAAAGGAGACATAGGGCGCTAAAAACAAACCTTTTCATCACTTCGGTATTTCATTTAATATTTAAAACACAAAATTCAGACAACCGGCCCGCTGAGCCTTGCTATCATATACGATATATTTCCGGTGCTCAAAAAATAAACGGCCTTCCTGAGATAAGATTTTATACGGATCCATTTAGGAGACTCGTCGATATTTCCCTTTGCACGATAATGTTCACTGATCCTGGTTCTTTCATTGCTGTAAGCCGGGGTGATCAGTGTCGTCTTCGAAGTGGAATGGATACGGAACGCACCCCAGAAACCTTCAACGTAGCGGGGTTTGCTTTTGCCGTCTTCGGTATATCGGCACATGAATTCGTAGTCGAAAGAATAATTATAATTCTCATCGAAATAGCCGTAATCCTTGAAAATGGAAGGCTTCCAGAACATCGCCTGATTGTGCATCTGCATGCCCAGGTACAAGTGCTCTACATACGAATAAGGCGTCATGCGCATGGTGTTGGTCACCTGGTCATTTTCATCGACGATGAAGATATTACCAAAGAAAAGCGAACTCTCGGGCGATTCTTTATATGCTTTCGCTATTTCGAAAAACGCGTTGGGAGCGAAAATGTCATCCGCATTCTGGAATCCTATGATATCGCCGGTTGCATGTCGGAAGCCATGGTTGATCGCAGCAGTTTGTCCCCTGTTGATGCCATCACTCAGTAAAGTGATCTGGTTACCGTATTTTTTGATGATTTCGTTGCTGTTGTCCTTGCTGGCATCGTCTACAATGATGTATTCAAGGTTGGGGTAATTCTGGTTCAGGACGCTTAAAATCGTTCTTTCGATAAATGCTTCCTGGCCGTATGAAGGGGTTATGAGAGAAATCTTGGGATAGTCATTTTTATTCAAAGCGGTCTTCTCGGTAGATGGAATGCGCCTGGATACAAATTCGCTTAACTGCATGTTAAAAAATTGATGTGAGTGTTGTTACGAACGAACTGCAAAAGTAAGGAATCAAAGCAGTTTAATCCTAATTTTGGACTGATACAAAGTACATCCGGCGATTGAATTCAGGGTGAATCTGTCAAAGATAACGGAGACCCAAAATAAAACGGGAGCAAAATTTTGGCTCCCTCTCATACATGAATCACTCACATTGAAATTATTTTACATTGATCATAAAAGAACGGCAAGCGCCCTTTGCCAGTATTGATTGCCTCACACGGTTCAATTACCTGGAGCAAACAGACCGCGATTTCGGTTCTTCTTTGCCAGCGGGATACGCATTGATTAAGGTATGAAAACATCCATCTTAATTGATATTTCAAACCCTCATTTTGCACCGATAACCGCCATAACGAGCTCTGCTGCATTACGGGCGGCTATTTCATAGAATCGCATCATGTCACCTTTTGCTTTGTTGTTGGCATTGTCACTCATGCTGCGGATAATCAGAAAGGGAACCTCCTGCTGATAGCATGTTTGAGCGATTGCTGCCCCTTCCATTTCCGTAGCGGCCGCGTTCAGATCTTTTCTTAATCTTTGAGTAATGATTTCTGATGACACAAATACGTCACCGGTCACGATTATTCCCTTGATAACTGTTGGCGAAAAGCTTCCATTTTCACGCTGGACTTTGGAAAATGACAGCCCTGCAGCGGTTGCAAATGCCTTCTGAACCAAAGCCGAGTCACAAATAAAACGCACTGGGTTTTCCTGGAAGGTAAAAGGGTTTCTCGTAGGGCGATATATCATCCCTGTGTCCTGCACAGTTCCAAAATCATGGTAACTGACCTGTGTTCCTATCACAATGTCGCCAGGAAATAAGGACGGATCGATGCCGCCTGCAATTCCGGAAAAAATGATCTCTTTCGGTTTAAAATGTTCGATCATCAGGGTGGTTGTTATCGCAGCATTGACTTTGCCAATTCCGGTTTGTGCCAAAACCACATTTTTCCCGCTTAATATTCCTTTTGTGAAGAGAGTGCGACGAATGATCGTGTCCTTTTTATTCACCATCTTGCTCTGCAGCAGCACAATCTCCGGCGGAAAGGCGCCCAAAATTCCGGTAACCTCTTGTGCAATTGTGTTGTGAGCAAGAACAATGATCAGCAGTAGTGAAAATCTTTTCATAGGAGTTGGTTAAGATTTGTTGTCGCAAATTCTATCATAGAACTAGCGCCAGAATAGCGAACAAATTGATGATCCAGAGTGCCAGACTTATTTCCCTGGCCCGGCCAGTTGCAATATGTAAAATAGTCCAGCTCAAAAATCCCCATATGATTCCCTGGGTAATGGAATAGGTAAAGGGAATCAGAACCATTGCTAAAAATGCAGGAAACGCTTCATGAAGCTGATTCCAGTTTATTTTAACGACCGGTTTCATCATAAAGACACCGACCAATACCAGCGCTGGCGCGGTTGCGATAGCAGGAATGGCGCTGATCAATGGAGACAGAAACAGGAATGGCAGAAACAGGATAGCACCTGTTATGGCTGTCAGCCCGGTTTTACCCCCTTGTTCAATTCCCACAGCCGATTCAATGTACGCCGTACCAGGACTGCTGCCGGTTAGCCCGGCTATGGTGGTTGATACTGCATCTACGATAAGCGACTTTTGGAGGTTCCGGGGCTCGCCGTTTTTATCCAGCAAATTTGATGCTTCTGCGAGACCCACAAACGTAGACAGACTGTCGAACATGTCGGTAAATACAAATGCAAGAATGATAGGGGCGAGGCTCCATTTCAATGAATTGACGAGATCCAACTGAAGCAGCAAACTAAAATCAGGCTTGGCGACAATGTTGCTTATCGTAATCACGGCATCAGGCCCACCCCACCATCGGCCAATCGGCCAGGCGAGTAAGCTTGTTAAAATAATACCGATCAGGATGCTACCTTTTACTTTTCGGATCAGCAGGACGACGGTAATCAGCAGACCCGCAAGAAACGTAAGCGTGGAAGCGTTCAATGGTCCCAGACCAACCATGGTGGCAGGATTGGCAACAATAAATTTTGAATTTGCAAAACCAATGAGGGTGATAAACAATCCTATTCCCGAAGCAATGGCATAACGAAGTGGTTTGGGAATGGCTTTGACAATATACGAGCGTATGTTAAATGCTGAAAGAAGCAGAAAAAAAATGCCTGACCAGAAGACCGTCCCCAACGCCACCTGCCAGCTCAGCTTGTCTGTAAAGACGGCCGTGAAGGTAAAAAACGCATTAAGGCCCATTCCAGGCGCGACCAGGATTGGATTGTTTGCATAAATCCCCATCATTACGCTGCTGAAAAAGGAAACCAGAATTGTGGCCGTCAAAACGGCTGCAAAAGGCATTCCGGTTTGGCTCAAAATCGATGGATTGACGACAATAATGTAGGCTGTTGCCAGAAACGAGGAAATTCCCGCGAGAATTTCGGTCGATATCGAGGAATTGTTCTTTTTTACCTCGGAAAAAGAAAACATAGAAATGCGGTTTATTCAAATATATTGATTGAGAGCTGTTTTAAAAAGCGAACAAGGATTGTTTTCCATAATTAGCTAACTTGAAGGTGAATGTACTTGATGAATGATAATTCTAAACGGATCATTACTTTGTTGAGGCGCTGTGTAAAAACGACTTCTTTTTTGAGACCACATCGGATGGGACAGACCTACAAAACATACTTCACAAAGGCGGTCGAAAGTCACTTCCCTGACCGGGGACAGCTCTTGATTACGGAAACGGAAGAGCGATTTAAAGTGCTTTCGAAAAGCACCTCGTTCGTTGTAAAGTCAAGTAATCCGATTGACAGACGATTGGATTTTGCTGCTTATTTTTTGGCATTTATCCAAACCCTTGAGAATAATGCACAGTCATTTGAATTGATCAGGAGTATCTGTCTTGAAATCACGTCTGATTATGTCTCCCCAAAGAATGGATTTCAGGCATGGCTGAAACGCTTGCCGCCAAGAATGATTGGATTGGGTATTTCCCGGTTTTTACTTGAAATTTTCAACAAAAGGACAAGTAAGCTTGGACACCCTGACGGTTTTCGTGCCAATGTCATAACTGAAAAAGCTGCGACTTTCGGGTTAGGTTATGGGATCGACATTTTAGAATGCGGCATCTGTAAACTTTTCAGCAAACACAATGGCAGTAAATATGCTTCTATTTTATGCGAGGTCGATCAGGTTACTTCCGGTTTGGCAGGTCTTGAATTGATCAGAAAAAGTACTATCGCGAACGGTGCGGAAAAGTGTGACTTTAGATTTAAACGCCTGAACACATCTAACCTGCAGGAAGGGTAAGTATAAATTGGTATCGTCTTTCATTTGAATACCCTAACCATGCTACTCAAAACTTCGACTATGCAGCGCAGGACTTTCTTGAAGACCGCAACCCTCACCGGATTAAGTCTTTACAGTTTTGGAAATACATTTGAAACGCTTCATGTACCGGTGCGCGCTATTACGAATGGACCCGGTTTTCATTGGTTTGGCTATTACGACAAACTGCAGTTTGATCCTTCCAGCCGCTATGTACTGGGTATGCGGGTGGACTTTGAGGGGCGATCACCACTTCCAACGGACGTGATAGAGATTGGAATGATCGACCTCAAAATGGGTGACAAGTGGAAGAAACTTGGCGAAAGTCAGGCTTGGGGCTGGCAGCAAGGTTGTATGCTACAATGGGTTCCCGGATCATCTTCGGAGGTGATCTGGAACGATCGGGCGGGCGACCATTACATAAGCCATGTTGTAAATGTATTTTCGGGTAAAAAAAGAACGTTGCCCAAAGCAATTTACGCGCTCGACCCGCAAGGAAGGTGGGCAGTTGGAACGGAGTTTAGCAGGATTCAGGATCTGCGGCCGGGATATGGATACGCAGGAATCCGGGATCCATTTTATGATGAAAAGGCGCCGGATGGTGTTGGTCTTTATCGAATGGATCTCAAAACGGGCGACTCGAAGTTGCTGCTTTCTTTCGCAGATGCAGCAAAAATCTTACACAACGGTCAATCTGTGACCGACAACTTTCACTGGTTCAATCATTTGCTGATCAATACGGATGGAAGCAGAATAACATTTTTACACCGTTGGCGTGCGAAACGGGAAGACCGGCAGGTGATGGCAGCGAGGAACTTTGTTACCCGTATGTTCACGATTAATCCTGATGGTACAGATCCTTTTATCATTGACCCTTCGGGTTTTACATCTCATTTTGTGTGGCGCGACCCAAATCACGTCTGCGCTTACACTAAACCAGAAAACCAGAACAGCGGATTTTATATTCTGGAAGATAAAACTTCTCACATAGAACAGATTGCGAATGAGAAAATGCCCGTAAATGGTCACCAGACCTACGTTCCTGGTAAGAACAATGAGTGGCTGATGAGCGATAATTATCGAAATAAGACAAATCCAAATCAAACCCCATTTCTGTATCACATTCCGACAGACAAACGCATCGACCTCGGTGATTTTCCAGCAGGAGATGAGTATGTGGGCGAGTGGCGTTGTGACCTGCATCCCCGTAGCAGCAACGACGGACGGTATGCATGCATCGATTCTCCGCATGGCGGTAACGGGAGACAGTTGTATTTATTGGATTTATCGAAGGCGTTCGCGACCGGTTGAAGTGAGGAATTATGTGTTAAGAGTGAAGAATGAAAAATTAAGAATGAACATGTAAGGACGAAGAATGAGGCCGGAGGACTAAAGGAATTAGCGGATGCATTATATCATTTTCAACACTTCAAAAAATCCTGTAAATCCTGTCTTACAAAAAACACATAGAATTAAGCGGATGCGTTATATCATTTTTACCACTTCAAAAAATGCTGTTAATCCTGTCTTACAAAAAATAAGCCATTACCAGCACGAGTTAAAACCGCCACGTAATAGGCTAAATGTTCAAAAATACAGTAGGATATATGTTTCAACTTCCATAATGCTCAGATTTAAAATTTCAAAGGTGTCAAAATTCAGCACAGCTTTCGGATTGCTATTGGTCATTCTGATTACAATCTCTACTATAAGTGGCCTGTTTGCTCAAACAAAAAAAACGGAATCGGCCGGCAGTGAGATCGTATTATATATTTCTCCGAAAGGAAAAGACAATGGCCAGGGTACCGAGAAGTCTCCATTAAAAAGCATGGAAGGAGCAAAGCAACGCCTTAGGTCGATAAGAAAAACAAATCGCGATAAGCCGGCGATTGTATATTTGGCAGGCGGGGTCTATCAATTAGAGAAACCTGTTTTATTCACCGAGGAAGATTCGGGAACTGAGCAAGCGCAGGTAATTTACAAGGCGAAGGAAGGGGACGATCCCGTATTTTCCGGTAGTAAAAAGCTCACCAATTTCAAGATTTTGAGTAACAAGGATATGCTCAAAAAGCTGGATCCTTCGATCTCAAACAAAATATACGTGACAGATCTTAAAGCCGCCGGTATTACTGACTACGGCGACCCAACAGACCTTGGACTAAGACCTGAATTATTTTGTAATCAGACGTTGCAAACATTGGCTCGCTGGCCGGATTCCGGACTCGCAACTTCAGGTCAGGTAAAGGGTCAAACCGCCTTACCACCTACCTATATGGCCAAACGTGGTACCAAAGAAGGAGATTTTGAATATCTGGATAGTCGTCAGAATCGTTGGGCGCTGGAAAAAGACCCCCGACTTGGCGGATACTGGTATTGGGACTGGAGTGAGCAATTTCAAAAGGTTGCTAACATTGATTCTTTAACGAAGACAATACACATCGCACCACCATATCATAACTACGGATATAAGGACAGCCTCCATTATTTTGGTTTGAACCTGTTTTGCGAAATGGATAAACCGGGCGAGTGGTATCTCGATCGAAGCGAGGGATTGCTTTATTGGTATCCGCCAGCTCATGTCAAACCTTCCGAGGCCGTGGTTACGCTGTCCCTTTTTGCGGCACCTTTTATGGTTGAAATGGACAACTGCACCAATCTCTCGTTAAAAGGTTTGTCATTCGAAGAAGGTCGCGGCAGTGCTGTTCGAATAAAAGATGGTAAAAATTGTCTCATATCAGCGTGCCGGATCGAACGTTTCGGGCAGGATGGAATACATATAGAACAGGGTTGGGGGCACGGGATTTCAGGCTGCTATCTCAGGAACTTTGGCTGCAGCGGAATCAGAATGTCGGGTGGAGATCGTAAAAATCTCATACCTGCCGGCCATTACATAGAGAATTCGGTGGTTGAGTATTTTTCGTTATTCAAAAGGACTTACCAGCCAGCCGTGCATTTCGAAGGCTGCGGGCAGCGCATCAGCCATAACCGTTTCGGGTATTCTTCTTCATCGGCTTTCCGGCTGGAAGGAAACGACATGTTGATCGAGTACAACCAGATAAGTCATGTTGTCAACGAGTCTGACGATCAGGGCGGGCTGGATGTATTTTACAACCCGTCCTACCAGGGAAACGTGGTGAGGTACAATCACTGGGCTGATATTTCCGGAGGAACACTTCATGGTGCGGCCGGTGTGAGGCTCGACGATATGATCTCGGGTTTCAAGATTTATGGAAATGTGTTTGAAAGATGCGGTGCCCGTCATTTCGGAGCTGTTCAGATCCATGGTGGGAAAGACAACCTGGTTGAAAATAATGTTTTTTACAAATGCCCGGTTGGTGTAAGTTTCTCGACGTGGAAAGAAGATAGATGGCTGAAAGAACTGGAATCACCAGCCATCCGCAAGCGGATATACGAAGACGTTGACATTCGTTCTGCCATTTATATTGAAAAATATCCATTGCTTAAAGATATCAGGCTCAACGCCAATGCAAATAAAGTTGTGAACAACTTACTTATCGATTGTCCTCAAATCATAAAAGGAGGAGGAAGTGTGCAAGTTTTGGAAAATAACAATTCGGTTGCCTCTGACGGCAAAACCATTGCTTCATTCTGCAGCACGGAGTTCCTGAAAACGATCGGTTTGCAGCCAATTCCCTTTCAGGATATAGGTCCGAAGGGTAATCGGTGGCTACGAGTACAGCGCCAGTGATTTGAAAATACCTGGACGCAGCATTGGATTCTATCAGAAGGACGATATTTCACTTAACAAACATCCTGATCCCGTTCGTCGATTTCAAAACGATTTGCGGTATCATGCCAACCGGGTGCGAAGGAAGGGTTTCAAAACTAAATCGTTTGATCATGGAGGCAAGTAAAAGTTGCATCTCCATCAAAGCAAACTGTTGTCCTATGCAAATTCTTGGCCCTGCACCGAAAGGCATATAATTGAATTTGGGCCTGTTTTTCACCTTTTCAGCGCTGAAATTTTCCGGATTGAAAACAAGCGGATCATGCCAGATATTTGGATTTCGGTGTAAGTGAAATATTGACATAAACAGTGAAGCGCCTTTCGGTATGTTTTTGCCCTCAATGATGTCATCCTTAACGGCAGCACGCGTTATTGTCCAGGCGGGAGGGTAAAGTCGTAATCCTTCTTCTACGACCTGTCGGGTGTAGGTCAGTTGCATCAACTGCCCGAAGGTGGGAACGTCATCAAATATCTCAGCCTCTTTTTTTATTTTGTAAACAATCTCAGGTTGTTTTGACAACTCAAAAAGCAGCCAGCTCATTCCTGTTGCAGAAGTTTCATGTCCCGCAGCGAACATTGTGATTGCTTCATCTCTGATTTGCTGATCGGTCATTCCTGCTCCCGTATCTTCATCCAGGCTGTCAAGCAGCAATTGCAGGAGATCGTTTTTACTTTCGCCCGAAGTGCGGCGGTTTCGTATAAATTCGATGATGAGTTTATTGAAGTATTTAAGATCAGTTTCAAACTGCTTTTTTTCTCCGTTGATCGCCATAATCGGAATTCGGTAAGGGCGACGGACACGGGTAACCATGTACTTCTGAGAACGGTTTATTTGCTGGTAAATTCTGGATTTATCTTCATTTGTGATGTTTCCAAACAGGGTTTTCAATGCGATATCTGCTGTAATAGACATCATCGTTGCGTCGATATCAACGGCATCTTTGCCGCGCATGGATTCCAGACTGTTCAGAAAATCGGAGGTGAGCTGGCCCATCGTCTTAAACAGTTCGTTTAATCGTTCTCTATGAAAAGCGGGCTGCACCAAACGGCGCTGACGAAGCCAAAAATCGCCGTCACTTGTCAATAACCCATTTCCTAGCACAGGTCGCAACATTTCGGCCGAGCTTCCTTTGACATAATTTTTGTTATGTTGAACCAAAATATGCTTCAGCATTTCCGGATCTCTCGTGATGACAAACTCCCTGAATAATTTCAGCCGGAAGGTGTCACCGCAAGCATCAAACCCTTTGCCTATGAAATGCAACGGATCTCTTGCAAACAGGAAAGGACCGGGCAGTGCGAATCTTCCGATTTTGAACTTTGGAATGGTCTGAGAGATCATAAAATTTGTCGGCCTTGTGAGGTGACAAATTTATGAATTATAGCATGGTAACGGTTTGGTATTACAACTTACTTTTTGACAGTAAAGGATCTCGGGATTCAGGTTCTTCCAATTTCAAGAAGAGGTTCTGAGTTAAACTCAACCGATTTTCCGGAACCAAATATTAAAGCATAAGAAGGAGAGATGTGGGGAATGGAGTAGAACGAAGGTTCGGAAACGAACGGTGAGTGAGTGTGGATGGACACTGAATTGAGTTGACACAAAAAAACCAGCGAAGCGCCAAATTGAATTAACTTTCCGCTGGTTTTTAAACTTAAGTGACTTTATTTTTAATATCTGTTGATGTTCAGTATGTTATCATAAACTTCATATACACAACCTGGTGCCTTGTCTCTGATGACCGATTTGGCAACAAATTCAAGAATGGAATCCCGCTCGCTCAGTGGCGTGCCGGTACCAGCTTCCCAAAAAACCGGCTCCTTGATGAAAATGATAACGATACCCTTTCCTCCGGCAAATTCCCAATCAAAAACAATGCGCTTGTCGCCGTCGATGTAAGTCATTGTGCCACCTCTCCCGTCTTGCTCATATTCCATGCGTCTCGAAAGGGATGAAATAAGTTTTTCCTGTTTTCTCTGTACTTCATTGATGATTTCCACATTGTTAGAGTCAAACAAACGGTACTCGTCATCATTTTGCACCATCGTAAGGTTGCCTTTTGGATGCTGATACACTTCATCATGAGGAAATCCGGGGATCATTTTAATGAAATGAATTTCATGAGTCCAGCCGTTGGGCCAGTTGGTCGTGATGGTGTAAAAACCCGGCTTGTAGGACAATGTATCCAATAATATCATTGTGCTGCCATTCAGCTTGTTTCTCACGGGTTCTCGAAATATTTCTGTCTGTCTTACTTTATCAAAGAGGCAAATTTCATCCGCGTCCCATGCGTATTCTGGCATGTGAAACTTTAGTTGTTGGCAATCGTCATAATGGATGATCTCAACCTGGCGAAAAATCACTTCTCCATTAATTTCCTTTCCATTAATCACTTTCACATTATCAGCGTCCAGATAGTTATCGACACGGGTCAGGATGCATTTTCCGAAATATTCATCGGCAGATTCCGTCTCGTCCACGACAATTTCGGTATGCTCAGCGGGCAGGATACCAGGCTCTCCCTCGCCGGTATCTGGTATTGCATATCCTACTGCCAGCTCGTCGTGGTACATTCCTCCACCTATTTGGTCGTCTAGTTGCAGTGTAATTCCTTTCTGGAAAATGTATGTGGTTGTGTTTAATTTAACTGTTGTGATAGCCATTTTGGTAGGATTTATTGAATTTGAAATTTTTAAGGTTTCGGAATGAATTGCGGATGTAACCGGGATACTTCCAAGTTTCTTGGACAATGCAAACTTACCACCGGTAGCAGCGACGCTCCAATTTCAACAGGTATACAAGAAGTGCACGACTAGAAAAATGGGGTATACAAGAGGTTGACGAAGTAAAAGGGCAGGTTGACAAAAGGTGAACAAGTAATAGATAAAGGGAACTGGTGACAGGTTTGGGCCAAAAATGAATTTTTGGGGAGATGAAATTTCAGGAGGGCGAACCCAGGAAGTAAAATAATCAGCAGCGCAGGAAACATATTTATAAATCTCCATAAAAATTTTATAAAATCTGGTTTTAAAATTTAGACAGCTATCTTGGACCTCCCTTTTACTATAACTCTACTCCAAATGCCACAATTGTTAGGACTTGTTTTTCTGATTCCAATTAGTCCATTAGCTCTTTACAACCCGAATGACAGGTCAAAAGTGATTACGATCTAATAAACTTCTCATCAAAATCATTGCGACTGGTTATATTGTCTCATTCTTCAACGCATTTTGAGACCAGATATCAGTGTCGTTTTTAAAAAGACTTATTGTCCTGACTAATTAAAATTTACAATGAAAATAAAGTACATATTTCTGATAGTTCTTTTGGACCTATGTTATAGCCGGAGCCTGGCACAGGTGAAATTTGAGAAAGGGTACTTCATCAGCAGTGACAGCCAAAGGACAGGTTGTTTTATCAAAAATATTGATTGGGGTGACAGCCCAAAATCATTTCAGTACAAATTGGGGATCAATGATGTGGTGCAAAAAGGTGAGCTGGAAAATGTCGTTGAATTCGGAATTGACAGCGGAGCAACGTTTGTAAGGGCCAAAGTGAAAATTGACTACGTCCTTGCGGATGAAACTTTCTTGAATTCTAACCGGAATCCTTCTTGGATCGAAGAAACTATGTTTTTGGAGGTGCTGGTGAAAGGCGCAGCTTCGTTGTACATGTACAAGCAAAATCATTTTCGTCAGTTCTACTACCAAAAGGGTGATTCCGTGCTCGATCCATTGGTGACGAAGCGATATTACGATGAGGCAGGTAAGCTTACCACCAATTTTAGTTATCGCCAACAGCTTTGGAATGAGCTAAAATGCTCCTCTTTGAGCTTGGATTATATTGGTAATCTAAAATATAAAGAAGCCGATCTTACCGAGTTTTTTAATCGTTACAACACTTGCAAGGATCCAAATTATGAAGTGAATGTCAAGAAAAAAAGGAAGGATGCGCTCTCACTTAAAATTACACCAGGTCTAAGCTTGTCTAGCCTTGCAGCTCGCGATTTTACTCAGAAAATCGGGAACGATAGGTTGTCTTTTCGGTTAGGGGCTGAGCTTGAATATTTAGCACCTTTTAATAAAAACAAATGGGGACTGGTGTTGGAACCGACTTTCCAGTACTATAAATTCCAGCTGGCACGGACTGGTCTGAAGTACAATATTAGTTACTGGACCATAGAACTTCCGGTGGGCATCCGGCACTACTTATTTTTAAGAAAGGAACTGAAATTGTTTGCAAATGGGCTTTTTATTCTGAATATGAAAAACCAGCAATTTAAAAAAGAAGCTGATATCACAAAAATGGAGATCAAAACTGGATCGAATGCTGCATTTGGAATAGGTTTGGCTAGCAGAAAACTTAGTGGAGAGCTCAGATATTCTTTGAAAAGAGACGTGATTACTTCTTATATTAAAACAACTGCTAGGTTTACCAACGTTTCTTTTGTGGTTGGATATAAGATATTTACGAGGTGATTGTTTACCGGCATGTGATAATCGAAATTTCATTGTCGAAAAACGCCATTTGTCAGGGTTAAGCCGTCAGCAACGATGGACTCTAACGATCCAGATGTTTATTTGAGAGTCATCTAAAGTTATTTTGGCTATGATGTTGATGTTCCCTCACTCATTCAAATCGAAGTAAGTAGTCAGCTCAATGACGTTGCTCACGCCAAGCTTTTCAAAGATTTTGGTTTTGTAGGTGCTCACCGAAGAGGGAGACAGGTGCATTTGATTGGCTATTGCTTTGGTAGTCATTCCTTTGGATAACATTTTTGCGATCTCAAGCTCTTTATCCGAGAGTTTATCGGCAATGGAGTCCTGGCTTCCTTTCGAGTTGAACAGGATTCCGAAAGCATTTTGCAAAACTGTAGCACTCGCGTAGATCTTGCCACTGATCACCTGGTCCACGGCCGTCAGGAATTGTTCGTTGGATGCGGTTTTTGAAACGTAACCATTTGCTCCCGCTTTAAGAAACGGAAGTGCATATAGCTGTTCGTCGTAACTTGAACAAACGAGAATCGGGACTTTTGCTTGTTTCATTCGCACCGAATTCACCATTCCTACCTTATCGCCGCCCGGAAGATTGATATCCATCACCAAAAGGTCAAATTTTTGCTTTTCAAGCAGAACAAGCGCTGTGGGGAAATCTTCCGCGGTGCAGATTGTGGCTCCAGGGAAATGCTCTATCAACAAATGCTGGATGCCCATTAAAACCAGGGGGTGGTCTTCAGCTATTAAAATCTGTACGTTCATGGATAGAGGTTAGTGATATCTGTTCACTCCGGAGAAAATATCAAACACAATATTAGGAAAAATCAACGGTAGAATTAATTCTATTAAGATTAAATTTATTAAATCAAAAAATAAGGAAATTTAATTTTCTATTCAATTTTTTATGAATCCTCTGAGCCTTGCTGGTGGTAGCTTTGTAAAATAAAAGATCAGGATACCAGAATGTTAAAGCGCCTGCGACCATTTCGACTTTCCATTCGTATTGAATTGTAAAAGAGCAAAATATTCATCCAATCAATTGCTAATGACCACATATACTATTCACACACCTTTTGTTATTTCGGTGGGATAATTCCGCCGGTAATATGCTAAAAAAGAATAAGTATTGAAAGTTTCATAACGTTGAGTTAATTGATCATCCTCCCGATTTTGTCGGGAGACTTGATTTTACTCACAATCGACATTCCGAAAACTTCAAAAAACCAGGATAGAGAATGAAAATTGCATCCATTGATAAGCATCCGATCATACGTTCAGGTCTGTCAGTATTTCTCAGGGCGCACTTCTGTGACGTCGAAATGCTTGAAGCAGAGTGCATTCACTCGTTTCAGGAAAGTTACAAAAACATTATAGCAGATCTTATCATCATTGGACTTGCAGAAGAGGCCGAGGGGATTGATCTGATTATGTTGAAACAAATGATCAGAAATAATCCTGGGGCTGCTTTTGTCATCTACGCAGGACGACCTCAGTATGATCTTGCCATTTCCTCCATGCGTATAGGAGTGAGAGGGTATCTGCTGAAGAGTAACGAGCTGGATGAACTTGTTCGATGCATGGATACAGTAATGAAAGGCGAGCGCTACTTGTGCGCCGAATTTGCCAATTTAGCCATCAAAGAATGTTTGGGACTGGTTGTGTCGGATTTACCTCAATACGTATTGACAGAAAATTAACCGTCTCGACGGAATAAAAAGTTTAAGTCAGAAAAAGCGCCCAATCCAATCTGGATATGTCTTATCCGTTTCCGATAAAGGCATAATGGTGCTGTGAATTCATCGTTTTCGCTCCCCTGAAAACGTATGGTTCCTTTGGTTCCTTACCAATCGAAGTTCCTCACAACCAAGCGCATCCGCTTGGATGTATCAAAGAATATCCTGATCCGGATTTCCTGCCACAGCGAATACCTCGCTGTATGATAACTTTTATAGAAATTTATTGAAACAAGATCAATTTTGTTCGTCCCTTTTTTGAAAATCGAAAAATTTCGGTAAAAGCTGAAATTTATTTAAAAAAATATGGTAAAATGAGTTACCAACTGGTTTCTATTGGTGGTTGGGCATAAAACGATCTCAAGGAGCCTTGATTTATAAATCTTGTCCTGTCCTTTCCCTCAAACATGCTTTTTAGGTTGTAAATGTCGTACTGAAAATGAGAAGGGTTCTGGTCATTGCTTTGCTTGTCGCTGCATGTTGTCTTTTAGCCACATCATTTTCGCTGGCACATGAAGAAGCCAGATCAGGCTACCACATCCAGCATTATACAGATGAGAATGGCCTTCCTCAAAATAGTGTTAAGGCCATTATGAAGGACAGGAATGGCTTTGTATGGCTATCTACAGAGGCGGGACTTGTCCGTTTCGACGGGCATAGGTTTTTAATATTTACCACATCGCTCATTCCCATATCCAGCAACCGTTTCGCCGGTTTTTTTCCATCTCTATCGAAGTACGACAGCGGCAATCTCTATGAGTTTTATGCTCAAACCGATGCGGGGGATTATGCCGGAATTTTGAGCAACGGTCTTACGGTCTTAGATACATCGTTTTTTGATCACAACCGCAATTTTGCCCTTGGAAACCTCCCCAGTCCACAAACCAACGTCATTTTGCCGAGCTTACCTTCTTTGTATGGAGTTGACCCGTTTTACCAGCCCTATCTCATTTCTTCGGGAAGTAAGAAATATTACAAATGGCAGGGAAATAAAGTATCCTTTTACAGCCAGGGAAGTAAAATTTATCAAGTGGAGGGTTCTTTTAAGGACTTTTTTCTGATAGGGCAAAGCCCCTACGCAACGACAAGAGATGGTGGCTTTGTGAAAATTCATTCGCGTTCCGGTACAGTCAGTCCGGGCGGTGATATTTTACGTAACCCTGTTTTCGCAAAAGAACAAAAACAGGCCCGCCTGTTCTGGAATAATGGTGCCCAACGGGCATTCCTTTACCTAAACAAATGTTTCTATAGCCTTCGAGAATCAAAGCATGGTTTTTTGACGACAGAGTTGCTTTTGGAAGACTTCGATTTTGATGCTAACGCGATTGGGTCAGCTTACTATGACGAAGGATCGGGCTACCTTTTTCTGGGCAGTCCTACCAAGGGGCTTTTTGTGATTAAAAGGAAGGATTTTCAAACTTTGAAATCGAGCAACAAGGAGGCCGATAATGTATTCTATTCGCAAATGCCTCTCGCCGATAATGCAATCCTGGCGGCGCAGGGTTATAAAATTAAGCGAGACTCAGGATCCGGATTGGTAAAAATAAGTGATGAATCAGTTCTGATGAGCGCAATTAAATACAAGTTTTCGCTCTCCATGAATAGTGATAGCACCTTTTGGATGGGTTCGGGGAACGACCTGTACAAGTTTAACAAAACCGGGAAAGCACTCCTTAAACATTGGGTTCTTAAAGAGAAATTCAAGTCGTTATACGTAGACAAGCACGATAATCTTTGGATTGGTGGCTTGAATGGTACTTTGTTCAGGCTCAATCCGACAGATACTTTACCGGAACTGATCGTCCGCGGAACTTTTGGCGGAATTCTGGTCATGCATCGTGAGACGCCGGATCAATTCCTTCTCGCCACAACAAAGGGCTTGTTTCGGGTTTATACAGGATCAAAAAGGGTGGAAGAAATCAGAAATTTTAGGAATATCACGATACGCAGTTTTTACACGAATCCTGATGGTACGTGGATCACAACTTACGGAAACGGCTTATATCTTTGGGCAAAAAATCGGATCGTAAATTTTCCCTTGGATAAATACCAGTTTCTGGCCACAGCACACTGTATTGTGGAAGACGCCAAGGGATATTTTTGGATAACGACGAACAAAGGCCTGTTTCAGGTGGCCAAAAAACAGTTGTTGGATCACACCGAAAACAACCGCTATCCGATCTATTATCTTTATTATGACAAGAGCCACGGGTTTGAGACCAACGAGTTTAACGGTGGCTGCTCACCATGTGCGGTCCGCCTACCGAATGGCGTTGTGTCTCTGCCCTCTATGGATGGGCTCGTATGGTTTTCACCCAATGAAATCCGGTCAGAACTACCTGATCGGGGGATTTTTATCAGCGCAATAGAAGTCGATGGAAAGCCGGTTTCGCCAAAAGATAATCTGGAAATATCAAGGGATTTTGAACAATTGCGTTTGCATTTGGCGACTCCATATTTTGGTCATGTCAATAATATCCAGATGAGTTACTCGCTCACAGCCAATGACGAAGCTCCAAAGTGGTTCGCTCTGGATGACTTTGTTATTCCCCTTTCCAAAATTTCATCTGGGAAGTATGAGCTGGTGATTAGGAAGGTGAATGGCTTTGGCGTCAACGATTATACCTACAAAAGGATTAGCCTCAGTATTCCGCCTGCCTGGTACGAGACATGGTGGTTTTGGTGTGTACTCGTGTTATTGATCCAGGCAGTGATTCTGTTGGTTGTCCGGTTAAGAACGAGATATCTTATTGATAAGGAAAGAGAAGATAATCTGCGTCGGCACTATCGTGTTATCAGCCAGATTGTTGCAGCCGTAAACCATGATATCCAAACCCCCCTTCACTACGTAACCTATTCGTTACAACAAATAAACAGCCACCTGCATAAGCAAAGCAATGGTAATCAGCTGATAACCCGGATGAGCGATGAGGCCCTGAATACAACATTGCGGATAGGCAGCCTCACCAAAAACCTCCTTGATTACATCAAGCTGCAAAACAAAAATGCTTCTGCCCGAACTGAGATGAGTTCGATTCATGTATTTCAGCTCGTTACGAATACTTGCAAGTTATTCTCGGCAATTGCAGAGAATAAGCATATAAGCATTAGTAATGAAGTAGAACCTGACTTTGAGGTTTTTAGTGATCACAATTTGTTGTCCATAGTTATCCATAATTTTCTCGATAATGCGCTTAAAATCAGCAAGTCAAATATTAATATTTCGTCTTCATTTCTGAACGGCAGAAAGCAGATTGTGATGGCAGATGACGGCGGCGGGATGCCTGAATCCTTGCTCAACTGGCTGAATAAATCTTACAGATCTTACGAGGAGTGGCTCCGGTTGTCGGCCTACCCGGAGCAGAAAGGGATAGGACTTGTGATTGTGAAGGATTTATGTGTGCTGCTCAATATCGAACTGATTGTGACCGTAACGGCAGGAAAGGGGACCGTCATTCAGCTTTTATTTAATAAAACCGGAGTAGGTCGATAATGCTTGTACATTGAAGGCTCCGTGGTTTTGATCAGCAAACGGGGGAATTGGTGACCGCCAGTTATAAGTATTTTTTGTCGGGTCAAACTTCATCCAGCCTGAACGGAAGTTTACGTATACGTTTCCCGGTCAGATCAAAAATAGCGTTGCACAGGGCAGGAGCAAATGGAGGTAGCCCGGGTTCGCCGACGCCACCGGCTTTTTCGTCGTTATCCATGATGTGGACTTCTATTTCCGGAATGTCGGTTATGCGGGGCATTTCGTAGGCGTCAAAATTTTGTTGAGATGCTTTGCCGTCTTTAAATGTGGTGGCGTGTTTAATCGCTGCACCCAATCCCATCACAATACTTCCTTCCACCTGGGCACGAATGATACCGGGATTCACATACCAGCCACAATCCATCAGAGCAATTACTTTGTCGATTTTTATCTTTCTGTCATCTGAATTGCGTGATACCTTTACCACATGCCCACAAATACTGCCAAAGGATTCTGTAATGCCTACACCCCAGCCGTCGTTTTTAGTTTTTGATTTCCAGTTACTGATGATTTCTAACTTGTCAATCAGCAGCTGATAGCGCCTTTCGGGAAGGTGTTCCCGCCGGAATTCAAGCGAATCTTTTTTTGCTAAATTGGCCAGTTCGTCCATAAAGCTCTCACAGGCCAGTCCGTTCGTGGATGCGTATACGGATCTCCACCACATGACAGGAATTGGCGTTCGGGTTCCGACACCGCCGAAACTGTAGTGCGGAATTGATTTTAAATAGGGATTTAAAAGTCCATCCATGTTCCCCGTGTTGTAGCCAAGCGGCCCAGGATTGGGATATGGATTGGGGCTCCATTCCTGTCCAATCCATTGCGTAGCGGTAACGATCTCAAATGCTGAGATTTTGCCACTTTTGTCGATTGCGCCTCTGCAGCTGTACATTGCTCCGGATCGAAATGGCCCAAGAGTCATGTCGTCTTCTCTTGTCCAGACTACCTGCACAGGTGCCTTCATTTCCCTGGAAATTAATGCAGCTTCATGCGGGTAATCGGGGAATCCTTTTCGTCCGAATCCACCTCCCAGAAAAGTCATATTCACTTTCACGTTTTCAATTGGGATGTGCATACGCTCGCTCAGGTCGGCCTGGATCCAGTTCGCTTCCTGGATTGGGCCCCATATTTCAATGCTGTTTTCTCGCACATCGGCGATGCAATTGAGCGGTTCCATACAGCTATGAGACTGATATGGAGTTTCATACACTACTTCGATCTTTTTTGTGGCATTCTTTAATGCTGTTTCTAGTTTTTGAGAAGACACTGGTTTTTTGAGATTTTCAAGCATTTGGGATGACAATTTAGCGGAGTCGGCATAGTCAAATCCTGTATCATCCCATTCCACCTTTAAAGCTTTGCGAGCCTGCATTGCTGCCCAAAATGTATCTGCGACCACGGCGACACCTTCGTAAAGATCACTAAAAACTGCCCTTTGGACTTTAAAAACTTTTTTCACGCCATAAACAGCCATCGCCGCAGAATCGTCGAAGCTTTTTACTTTGCCCCTAAACCTGGGACTTCGCTCAACCATGGCATAAAGCATTCCCGGCAACTTTTTGTCGAGTCCGAAAATCGCGCTGCCATTGGTTTTCATTGGAATATCTTTTCTCGGCAATGATTTACCAATGATCTTGTAGTCTTTCCTGTCTTTTAAAGTTACGCCTTGAGGAGGATTTAGGCTGGAAGCTCCCTCCACCAATAATCCATAACCCAGTTTTTTGCCAGATGATTTGTGAATCACCTCTCCATTTTCAGCATGGCATTCTTCAGTGGCGACTTTCCATTTTTTTGCGGCAACCTGGATCAGCATTTGTCTTGCGGATGCACCAATGGTTAGCAGTTGCATATACCATCCTCGAACCGAAAAGCTCCCTTCCTGTGGCTGGGGGCCAAATTTTTTAGGATTGGCAGGTGCAAAGAGAATGTTAACCTGATCCAGATTTACTTCGAGCTCTTCGGCAATCATCTGCGGGATAACATGATACGTCCCCTGACCCATTTCGGAGCGGTGGGCCATGATCGTCACGTTACCTGACGTGTCAATCGATATCCATGACATCAGTTCTTTACCAGTCTTATCGCTTTCCAAAACCGGTATAGTCCTGATTGCCGATGCTCCTGATTCTGGTAAAAACAGCCCGACTGTTAGCGCAATTCCGGTAAAGCTGGTCTGACGGATGAAATCACGTCTGGATAATTCCTGTGTTTTTTTGTCCATGATACCCAATATTATTTCCCATTAACGGATGCCATTCTAATCGCTTTTCTGATTCTCGGGTAAGTTCCGCATCGGCAGATGTTGCCTTGCATTGCAGCATCAATTTCACCATCCGTGGGGTTGGGTGTTGTCTTCAAAAGGGCCACTGCGGACATGATCTGTCCACTTTGGCAATAGCCGCATTGAGGCACCTGTTCTGATATCCAAGCCTTCTGAACCGGGTGCGAATTGTCTGGAGATAGTCCCTCGATCGTGGTCACCCGCTGGTCCGCAACAGCGGATACCGGAAACAGACAGGACCTGACCGGGGCTTCGTTGAGGTGAACCGTACAGGCCCCGCATTGACCAATCCCGCATCCATATTTTGTACCCGTAAGTCCCACCAGCTCACGAATCGCCCAAAGTAACGGCATTTGAGCATCTGCTTCAATGGAATAGTCTTTTCCGTTTATTGACAATTTAAATAAAGACATATCCATGGCGACTCAATGATTAAATGGTATTAGTCAGTTTGGGGCCAATACCATTTAAATGTAGTTACACCAAAAGTTCCTTGAAAATTGTCTTGACAAAAGGGATTGGGCAGTATATCAAATGACATACATGATTGATCATTGGTAAATCAAGCAGGAATGTCCGCAGATCAAGATCTGGACCTGCCGAAAGTTGTGATGCGTTTTTTGGTTTTTCAAATGGAAGGGTTCGTTATAAGGTCCTCGCTATGACTTGTAATGTTAGGGTAAGCAATAAAATCATATTGGTGTATTTGTCTGAACTTCTTCTTCGGACTGAATAGTGTCTTTACGTGTTGTCGATTTCGGGACACAGTTATTGTTTTTTTTTGAATGCTTTTTTTGTTCGAAAACCAATCCCGAATAGATCAGAAATCCGAAATCGGCATGCCCAAACAGAAGACGAGCGAGTAAAGGCCATAAGATGTTTTTCATAGCTTAATAAAAATAAATATTCGATACAAAGAGGCTGCAAACTTACCGGGCACGTCCTGATTTGGGTTAGTACGGATGTTGCAAAAGAGATTATTCAGGTTGTATTCGAATCACTCACAGGTAATTTGGGGTCAAAAACAGTGATGAGGTGTGTGATTTGTGAGCATGTCATCAAGTAAAGGCCAGTGAAGTGGACGGGAAATTGGCCGGGGTGTACATATTTAGGGTAAAAAGGGCCAAATGAGACTCAATGCAATGTTTTGAATATTTTTCCAATTACATTGTATTTGCAATTGCACCGCTAAAATATCCGGACAACTTCCAGCTGAACGAACAGGGATGATTATGAATCGTATTTATTTCAAATTAACAATTGCCGTTACCCTGTTAACAGGTTTTAACAGCTATGCCCAGCAGGAGGCCATTGACACTGCAGTGTTTAACAGAATACGGTATGCCGAACTCAAAAGCTCGCAAATTCCACAGCTGGCACATTATCTCACCGACGTATCCGGTGCAAGACTTACCAATTCTGCGGGTTACAAAAGGGCCAGCAATTGGGCCGTTGCCACCATGAAGAAATGGGGGCTTGTGAATGCCTCGCTTGAACCGTGGGGCGAATTTGGGAAACAGTGGGAATTGAAAGATTTCAGCATTTCAATGAAGGTTCCTTATGCGCAAAGCATTGTTGCTTATCCCATTCCATGGAGTGCCAATACAAAGGGCTTGCGCCAGGCCAAAGTCGTGTTGCTTACGCCAAGACAGTCGATGGACAGTGTATACATCAGCCAGCATTCGGCAGAATTTAAAGGGAAAATCATTCTGAAAACGGGCTCGGGAGCAGGAGGTGAACCAGTCGAGGAGCCGTCGATTGAGCGTTTCTCAGATAGTTCACTGGCAAATATGCAGGATTCTCATTGGGTTACAAGAGCCATGATCGATCGGTATCTGGGATATTTTAAAATGATCGAAAATATCGATGCCATGCTTCTAAAATCCGGTGCGATCGCAATAATCAGTGCTGACAACAGCGACGTCAATGGCACCGTTCACGTACAGGCAAATAATGGCCATAAACTCAAAGCCCCACAGCGTTTGCCGGAAGCGAGTATGTCGTGGGACGATGGGCAAAAGATAAAAAGGCTCATCGAGTCGGGGCATGAATTTGAACTTGCGCTAAATATTAACGGGACATTCTCTACTGAAGATACAAAAGGGTACAACGTGGTAGCCGAAATTCCGGGATCGGACCCCAAATTAAAGGCTGAACTCGTTATGCTGGGCGGCCATCTGGATTCATGGCAGTCGGCGACGGGAGCCACGGATAATGCGGCGGGATGCGCTGTGATGATGGAAGTCGTTCGTCTGCTGGATTCGCTGAACCTAAAACCCAGGCGTACCATACGTATCGCGCTTTGGAGCGGGGAAGAGCAAGGCATATATGGCTCTTATAATTATGTGAAAAACCATTTTATGAATGCTGACGGTACCCAAAACGCGGAGAACAGCAAGGTGTCGGCCTACTTCAATCTGGATAACGGAACCGGCAAGATACGGGGTGTTTTCACGCAGGGTAATACGGCAATAAAACCGGTTTTCGAGCAATGGCTTGCTCCATTTAATGATCTGGGAGCGAAAACCGTAACCACTAAAAATACGGGCTCAACAGATCATACATCCTTTGACTGGGGCGGAATTCCGGGATTTCAGTTTATTCAGGATCCGATCGACTATGAAAGCCGGACGCATCACACCAACCAGGATGATTACGATCATTTACAGATCGACGATTTAAAGCAAGCTGCCATCATCGTCGCATCTTTTGTTTACCAGGCCAGCGTCCGTCCTGAACTTTTGCCCAGAAAACCTTTCGTCAAAGAAACATTTGCTTTTGACGGGTTTTGATCAGGTTTCGACGCTTTTTAGGTTAGGATTCATACCGGTCATTTCTGTGTTTCAGCGTCCTGGATGTGTGAATAGCATCTGCAATTACTTCTGGTGGATAGCCGTTCAGTTCCAGTATCCTTATTGCGTTGGTGGTCACAAGGTTTCCCCGTTTTAGTTTATAATCGAATAATATATCGTGTTCCTCAATTACTTCCGAAAAGTGGTAGAGGTCAAAAGTCTCACTGAGGTGATCCGCCAATTCGAGGTCGTGCGTGGAAACGAATACGAGATTGGAGCCTTTGTTTAAGTAGGTGAGTACGGATTTTCCGGCGGCAATCCGCTCAACGGTATTGGTTCCTTTAAATAGTTCGTCCAGCAAAAATAAATTGCCTGGCCCGATTTGACTTTCATCCAGTAGATTTTTTACCGCAAGTACCTCTTCGAAATAATAGCTTTTCTCATTAAGCAGGTCGTCGGACACGCGGATGCAGGAATGAACTTTCATTTCGGGCAGTACAAATTCTGTTGCGAAGCACGTATTGATTGCTTGACCGAGTATGACATTGGTCCCTATGCTTCGTATGAAGGTTGATTTGCCCGACATGTTCGAGCCCGTAAGCAACACTGATTTTTGGTCAACAATTATATCATTTGGTACTGCATTGAAAATAAGAGGATGATACATGCCCCGTGCACCTAAATATCTGTGATCTGCAGAAATGGAAGGAATACATGCGTGCGACAAATCTTTCCGTAAAGCTTGTATAGAGAGCGCAGCGTCAATTTCTCCGACGAAATCGAAAACTTCCTGTATCTGTGATCTTTTGGAATCGAGTATTTTTAAAGTCCTGAAAAGTAAGATTGGCTCGATCAGAAAGAGCGCCTTTATCAGTTCCATCAGGTATTCAACAAAAAGCCCCAGCTCACTTTGCAGATTTGCTTCCAATTTGAAAAGAGACATTGAGAAACCCAGGCTGTCAAGCATTTTTATTGAGCTTGACAAACTGCCGTTGCCCGTATCAAAGAGCCTGAATTCCAATATTTTTTTGGCCACCCCGTTCATCCGCATTAATTGAGGAATGGAGCTACCGTACTGGTGAAGATTGTTTTTATTCCAATAATGAAAACCAAAATTAACTGCCAGCAGAAGTAACAGAAAAATGAGGAACTGGGGGAAAACAAACGATAGGAAAACAGAACAAACACTAGCCAGAGAGAGCACTTGCACAATCCAGAACCACCCTGGTTTCTCAATGTATTTTTGGAGAAAGAGTGCATAGATGTAATAGGCATCTTTATTGTGCAATCCAGAAAGTTCGCTCAGTATAGCCTGTTTCACAGGAAGATTTTGGTCAAAGATTTTGATCAGATTTTCGATGCGTTCACTTCTGTAATTTCCAGCGGGAATTGTTCTTAGCATGTTGTATAGGTACTGCTGACCAACGTTGCCGGATGTACGGTCGATGAATTTGAATACATCTTCCAGGTCAAGATCCTGGTAAGTTCTGTCGGCAATAGTTTGCAGGATGTTGTCTTTTTTTACGAGAGCAAAGTAGCGTTCGATTTGGAAAAAATTGAAAGGAGCGGTTTTGATCCCGGGAGAAGGGGCTTGTGACGAAGGTTTTTTCTTGAACATACAGTTTTGTTACTTACAAAATCCTATCGGTGTTTGTCGCTGTTGATGACGTTATTCATTCTATTTATAGCCAATTTAAGTCATTAATGGGCTGAGCCTGCTTGCAGAGGGATGAGTGGGAAATCGGCGATATGAGTGGAATGTCGGAAGCTGATTGGTCTCTCGCGACTAACGATCTGCCGTTTAATAAGAAGAGTTTTCGTCACCTGCGGAATCGGATAATAATTTATAAATTTATTCATAAATATCTCAGTTCAATAAATTAAAAACCAGGTACTTTGGAGGGATTTTGAAAAAATTTACCGCATCCCCTCCCATTTTAGGTGATAACGCGAACCGCCACTGATTTGCCGGTAACATGAGATTTGTGTTACAATTTGAGATACAATATTCAATTGTCAGTTCAACGTTTTGATAATAGCAAACTAACATGGTATATCTTCATGAAGCACCTTCCTCTCGCAGGCTTCGCATCCTGACCTTCGATCCGAGTCTTGCAACGATGCTTGAGACAGCAAGTATAAACCAAATTACCCTTCCAGTGGTATGGGAACAAGACCTGAAACCAGGGCCGATAGGTGAGTACATCGAAGTAGTGGATTACGATCCCGCGAGTGAGGTCGGCTACCAGCCAGTGGACCTGAACGATCCGCACCTTCTGGCTCAGGATGGTGTAGTTCCTTCTGAATCTAATCCGCAGTTCCATCAGCAAATGGTTTATGCCGTGGCTATGACGACCATTAATCAATTTGAACGGGCACTGGGGCGGGTTGCATTTTGGGCGGACAGAAAGTGGAAGACCAGGGAAGGAGAATATCGTCAGCAATTTGTGCGCCGATTGCGGATATACCCTCATGCGATCAGAGACAGGAATGCTTATTACAGTCCGGTCAAAAAGTCCATTTTGTTTGGCTATTTTCCTGTTACAACCACGGATGCAAACAATACACCCGGGACGATTGTTTTTACCTGTCTGTCGCATGATATCATCGCACATGAAGTCACACATGCGTTGTTGGATGGGGTTCATCCAAGATTCAATGAACCGACAAATCCCGATGTTCATGCATTTCACGAGGCGTTCGCCGATATCGTCGCACTTTTTCAGCATTTTTCCTATTCGGTCGTACTGGAAAACCAGATCAGTAAAACGAAGGGCGATCTACAGACTGAAAATATGCTCAGCCAACTCGCCCAGCAATTTGGTCGTGCCACCGGACGTGGCGCGGCTTTGCGAGACGCGCTGGGAGGACCCAATAAGGATACCGGTAAATGGGAACCCCGTCAACCTGATCCACATGCACTAATAAATGTGTTCGAAGCCCACGCGCGTGGGGCGATTCTTGTAGCGGCAGTTTTTAGGGCTTTTTTGGTCATTTATCGCTCGCGAACGGCGGACCTTTTTCGAATTGCCGCAGGCCCCACCGGGAGGTTACCCGAAGGTGACTTACATCCCGATCTGACAAAAAGACTGGCCGTGGAGGCAGCAAAATGTGCAGACAGAATTCTTCAGATGTGTATTCGGGGAATTGATTATTGTCCACCGGTCGATATCACTTTTGGTGATTTTCTGAGGGCTGTCATCACTGCAGATCTTGACTATTCACCCGATGACGAAGGGAGTTTTCGTATTGCATTTATTCAGAGTTTCCGCGAATGGGGTATTTATCCGAGAGGTGTCAAAAGTCTGGGAGTAGATGCCCTGGCCTGGAAAAGCGGTGATGAGTTGATGAGAAATATGCTTGCCGCGAGCAAATCCGGCTACGGCACTTTGGGAAGTACTGAAGACCAAATAAAAAGTGAGGAACTGGGATACAAAACCTATCTGAAGGAGAACTTTCTTAGCGGTACCAATAACTGGAATCTCGAGAGCGATCGTTTTGAAGTTTGGAAGTCACTTCAACCGATCAAAGCAATCCTTTGGCAATGGTTGCGGGGAGGGGATCATTACGGCCAGGGATATGCCAAACTCTTTGGCCTGGAAATATATGGAATGACTTCCCTGTCAACGGTCTATCAAAAGAACGGGGAAGCGACCGTTGAGGTCCACGCAGTAAGGCCGGCTGTAAGGCGTACGATCCGGGGAACAATACGTACGGATCTGGTTATTGAGATTACCCAGCGGAGGCGGGGATATTTTGATAAGGAAGAACAAGTTAAAATGGATAGTTCCCCTGAGCCGTTGTCATCTGAAGTAAAAGGGGATTTCACTTACCGTTCCGGCTGCACCATTTTAATCGATCCAACGACGCAGGAAATACGCCGGGTAATCAAGACGCCAGGTACGATTACCAATAACGACGAGCTTGAGAGGGTTCGCAGATTTCTTTGCGGAGAAATGGGAATCAGCGGAAATGCTTTTGATTCCGGATTGGCTTTGAGCCTGAGAGCTGAAAATTATATCAATAATAGTGAACCCTTTGCCATGTTACACCAGGAACAAGAAGACTAGTCATGAAGGAAAATCTGTTAAAAACGCCAAAAAAAAGTGCAACAGTGCGTATGTATCGTCAGGGACATGGTGATTGTTTCCTGATAGCTTTTGCCCGAAAAGGCAACACAACTCCATATTATGTGTTGATTGATTGTGGCTTAAAGCCTGGCTCTCAGAATTTTATTCACAAAAAAGAAGGCTCGGATGACTTTGCAGACGGCCCGGAAATTGAAGAAATTGTAGAGCATATTGGGCAGTCCACCAATTTTCATCTCGACCTGATGATCGTTACGCATGAACACCAGGATCATGTCAATGGTATTTGGAAGAAAACCAATCCCTATTTTGAAAAGTTTGAAATTGATGAAGCCTGGTTTGCCTGGACAGAGGACCCTACCGACGAACTAGCGAACTCCCTGAGAAAAAAGCATCATGATCAGTTATTGGGGCTTATCGCTGCAACAGATAAACTTGCTTCGTTTGAGACAGATGACCGAAAGATTAGCGCAGTCAGCAGGCTTAATGAGCTGCTTGGTATGGAAATCGGTGGGCAGCAAGAAGTCTTTGGTGCGGGAATGATGGGTGCAGCGGCGTCGGATCCGGCGGGTTCCGTTAACAAACAAGCGATGAAATTTGTTAAAGATAAGGCTTCTCAAAAGCGTGGCGTTCGTTATCTGAACCCAGGAGATCATGTTGTTTTGGAATCGGGGGAGCCCGGAATAGGCGTATACGTGTTGGGTCCGCCGAGGAGTGAAACATTGCTTGTGGATGAAGACCCCGTTGGCAGCGAAGGATTCCCGGATGCTATCGCAGCCTCGCACAATGTGTCGTTTATGGCAGCTGTGAAAACGGATCCCGGATGTGGTGCAACTCCGTTCGATCCCCGCTTCAATAACCCTTTTTCTGACAATTACGATTCAGAGGATTTTTTTGTCAAACATTATGGATTCGGACCAAAGGCCAGCGGAATTCCGGAAACTATTGTTGAGGCTGATGCAGATATGGAGGAAGTTAAAGACAATGCGGATTGGAGACGTATTGACGAAGATTGGCTTGGTTCCGCTGAGAATCTGGCCTTGAAACTCAACACAGGCATTAATAATACGAGCCTTGTTTTGGCATTTGAACTTCCTTTTTCAAAGAAAGTGTTGTTTTTTGCCGGAGATGCACAACGTGGGAACTGGATTTCATGGGACGACCAGACCTGGGGAGTCTCGCCTCAAACGATCTCGGCGAAGGATATTCTCTCCAGGGCGGTACTTTACAAAGTGGGGCATCATGGAAGTCACAATGCAACTTTGGCCGGCAAGGTTACAGACGAGCATGCAAGCTTATCCTGGATGGGGCAGGGGAAATTCTCGGGTGAGTTTACAGCCATGATCACGGCAGTAAACAAGTGGGCTATGACAAAAAACACCCCGCCATGGAGGCATCCACTGCCCTCCATTCGTAAAGCATTGGAAGAAAAAACGGCGGGGAGGATTTTTCAGACCGACATTTCAACACTCACCAAACCCGTCGACGTGTCGGACTCGGCATGGAAGAAATTTCTTGGGAAGTGTGCGTTCGACAGGTTGTATTTTGATTATACGGTGATGGATAGTTAGGAAGGCAAATATATCAGTGCCATCAAGTCATTTTAAGCAGGATGCCCTCAAAAAATCGCTGCTGAAACAGGTTGCCTTAGCCGACCAGCATTGGCTATTTATTCCTTTTGATTTTAAAATGCCGTTGCTATCTTTATGGAAGTGGCATTTACCAGAATATAGCTTTTGCTTGCCGCGTATTAATTCCACCAATTTCACTCTTATAGCTCCTGTACAGATGTATAAAATTTCCTTCGTGGTACTTTTCCTTTTCATGCATCTCCCAAGCAGCATCCGGGCACAGCAACCCGATCTGGTTATCCTTAACGGAAAGATTGTGGATGGATCAGGAAATTCCTGGTTCTACGGAGATGTATCGATCAGGGATGGAAAGATTGTTGAGGTGGGGCGTTTGAAAAACAAAGCTGGGAAGCGGGTGATCGACGCAAAAGGATTAATTGTGGCTCCTGGTTTCATCGATGTGCATACCCATATCGAAGGTAACGATCTCAGGGTGCCGACGGCTGGAAATTTTATTATGGATGGAGTGACTTCCGTGGTAACTGGAAACTGTGGTGGATCAAGTCCTGATGTAGCGGAGTATTTCAGGAAACTGGATAGCGTCAAAACATCGATTAACGTGGCGACGTTGATCGGGCATAATACGGTGCGTGGAAAAGTGATCGGGCAAAATCAGCGTGATCCTTCCGCCCAAGAGCAACACCAGATGGAGGAAATGGTTGAAAAGGCAATGAAGGACGGAGCGGTTGGTCTTTCTACCGGATTGATTTATGTACCAGGTACGTATTCGAAAACGCCCGAGGTGATTGGTCTGGCAAAAGCGGCGTCCAGGTATAGCGGAGTATATGCCTCGCACATTCGTGATGAGGCAGAGCTTGTGACGGAGGCCGTTGAGGAGGCAATAAACATTGGAAGACAAGCAAACATTCCGGTGGAAATATCTCATTTCAAAGTTACTTATAAACCGAATTGGGGGAAGTCGGCGGGCATCATTGAACAGGTAGAAAAAGCGCGAAAAGAAGGTATTGATGTGACCGTGGACCAATATCCTTACGTGGCGAGCAGCACTTCGCTGAATACCCGTCTGCCAACGTGGGTGTTTTCGGGTGGTGATGATTCTGTTAAACTCAGACTGAGCGATTCTAAAGCGCGGGCGAAGATAAAATTGGAAATGGTGGAGCTGGAAAAGATTAAGCTGGTGAAAAATTATAGCTATGCCGTGATTGCCCGCTATGGCGCGGACACGATGTGGAATGGCAAAAATATTTCAGAGGTAAATCTGTTGCGCGGCCGTAAGACCAAATTAATCGAAGAAGCAGAAACGATTTTGGAAATGGTAGAAAAAGGGGGAGCTCAAATGGTTTTCTTTAGTATGAATGAAGACGATTTGAAGCGCATCATGCAATACCCTTACAATATGTTTGCTTCTGATGCGGGTATTTATAGATTTGGTTCAGGCGTTCCACATCCGAGAGGGTATGGTACCAATGCACGTGTACTTGGTCAGTATGTGAGGAACTTAAAAGTAATCAAGCTGGAGGAAGCTGTGAGGCGTATGACCTCTCTACCAGCACAAAAATTTCAACTGCGCGACAGGGGCCTTATACGCGAAGGGATGGCTGCCGATATCGTTGTTTTTGACGAAAGCAAGATAAGTGATCAGGCCACTTTTGATAAACCGCATGCCTACTCCACAGGGTTTGAGTATGTATTTGTCAATGGTGTGGCTGTGGCCGAGAAAGGGAGCCATACCGGACTAAGAAGCGGGCAGGTGCTAAGAGGGCCGGGATATGTTAAGTGATCAAATCGCTTAGCCTTTTCAATTGCTAATCCTTGGACATTTACCCCTTAGCCATTTAACCCTTTCTCATTTCTTCAAAAGCCACGCCTCCGATACCATCGTTCCCCAACCACCTGAATTACGCCACTGCTCACGGCTCACGCGATCGCCATGCGCGACGTTTGGCGCACGTTCAAACCGAATTACAACTTCCCCGGATTTTGTGGCTTTGGCAGGAATGTCGAACGTGTAAAAGTCGCTCATTTGTAACGGAAGTTCCACTTTGTCAGCAATTAAAATGTCATTGGCATAGATCGATTCCGACTTTTGATTCATACGCTCCGCATAACGTTCCTGATACCAGGGGCGCACCAGTGTGAGGCGGATTTTGTAGGAAGCCGTCGTGTCCAGGTTACTATAACGTAACGTAACACCCTGATCTTCATCCTGTGTGAAGTGCATAGATCGTTGGCTTGGACGATTGGATTCGGAAAGCATTTGCGCAACATAGGGTTGTCCATGATCATAGGGATAGCCGTATTCAACATTCGGTGCATTGTTAGCAGTTCCGAGGTTGTCATAGAAGCTCCCTTTGCCCGGATTTTCGTAATGTGTGATCATATCCAGCAGTTCTTTCCGCTGCCCGGTATTTGCTATTTTGGCTCTTTCCAGCTGGCGTCGCAGCCATCCAAGTCCGATAAAATCATGTTTCAAATTGAACAGTCCATCATTTCGTTCACCAAAATTGGTATTACTTTCTGCTCCCAACCTGGTAGCTTCCATGCGAAGATTCCTCATTTTTTGGCTTTCTTTCTCAATATCAATCCAACTGATCATTCCATCTATTTTGGCGCCTGTTATTCCAGTGTTTCCACTTTTGCGTATTGTTTCTTCAATTTTTGACTGCGTGCCAACCTGTAATTGAACATTCAGTTTGGTGTAGAAATCCAGCGCCCCCTTTTGCATATACATGTGCCAGATCCAGTCAGATTTCATTTGATTCGGGCGCATTTTTAGTCCGGCACTTTTCACAAAGTTGTAGTACAGGTCAATACCCGTTTTCTGTATGATCGTCTCACCTTTCTTTTCTTCCAGGTTTTCTTCGAGCTGGAAGAGCGCCTTCTCCATCTCCGGCGCTGCTGCGGGTCCAAACCAGGTTGTGCAATAATCATGAACCACCTGTTCAACAGTTTGCCTGGGATTCCAGAGCAGCCTTTGCCACATCCATTGGTTAAAGTGATCATGATGACCACTGGAATGGGTTACATCACCTGAGCCGTACCGCATGAGGTCGTTGAAAACCCGGTGGTAGTACCGTGGCCATGCAAAAAAGGTCAATCGGTTATAGACCATCGTTAATGCCTGATCTGGTCTTCTTTCATAAATTTCATGGCTCGATGGTGGCGGCAGATCTCCGTTTTTGTCAGCTCTTGGATACATTTGAATATAGGCGTGCTGAGCATATTTCCAGTGTGTTATCTCGTTGAAATAGAGAAGTTTATGTTGTGCGGGCATTTGACGGATTATTTCCATTGGATACAAGCCGTAAGGACCGAATCCTGGATATTTGAATAAGTCCATCCGGTGATTTTGCCGGTGACCCGGCTGCCAGGAAGTAGCGTCGGACCCTGGCCCGTAACCCCATGCCCAAAGCCAGTCGCGTGGTTTTTCTTGAAGATACTTGAAAATCGCCTGGTCGTCTTCGTTATTAAATTTTTGGTTGGTAAAGTAAAGTTTTGTATTCGGATGGTACTCATGAATGACTTTCGACAACGCTTCGCATAATGTAATGAACCTTGCGCCATACGGCTTACAAAGATCACATTCACAGCCACCACCATCGCCACCTTTGAACTGTATCAGGTCGTAAGCAGGCCCGGTGCTGAACTCTTCGCGGCATTTTTTTAGCATATAATCTCGTGCCTCGGGTACAGAAAGGCAAACATACCCGGGCCTGCCAATGGACTCTGTAGCTGCCCATGCCGGGTTTTTCACTTCGGAAGCCTGGTTTGGATTGAATTCACCGAGCGTCATTAATCCGAAAGACTTAATAAAATCGAACATTTTGCCAGGAGCGGTGCTGAATATGTTGGCGCCTGCCAAAGCATAATCAAGAATAACACGTTGTGTTTCTTCGTCTGTCCAGGGGCGGACTTTGGCCAGCGTTTTGGCTATATAACTTTGCCCATATTGCGTGCCTCTGATCTCAAAGGCAGGCGCAGATTTTATGTTCAAGTTATCCGGAATGTCTACCGAAAGATCTTTGAATGTAGTTTGTCGTAATAATTCACCTACCGCATAAAGGCATCCCCTGTCATCGATCCCGGTGGCCAATAGCACCTTTTTTGACCCTGTGGTGATACTCCGCAGCAAAAAGCCCTCCTGGCCTGGATCAAGGGTCGTCAATTCATGGATCCTGTTTGCTTTTGTCAGGCTTTGAATTCCGGAATGATGGGCGCTGATTCCCAGGTAAATGATTAATTCGGCGTTGGTGCTGATCTGTGTGTTGCCTTCAATCAATATGTCAGTTTTAATACGGCTTGACTCTGTTAGTCTAACAGCCAGCAATGCAGCTACCTTCCGCTCAACGGGGCTCGCGGTCGCGCCTATAACTATCGCAATATCCTTGTAATCCCCAGCATAAGCGTTACAAAAAATGAAGGAAAAGCAAATAAAAAGTGACAGAATCCGAAAAATGATTTGCTTAGGCTGTGACATCGTTAAATATCGTAATGGGTACAGTTGTTTATACGGAAAAAACCTGCGAAGGGCTATCGAAGGAGGTTTTTGGAGGGGATTCTAGTTTTTGGAATATTGGTTTTGGGAAGAGTTCATCTTGTTTTAATAAAGACAGGATTGATAAGATTAACGGGATGCGGTGACCTAAGATAAATCCTGTAAATCCTGAAATCCTATCTTAAAAAATAGCAGGGAGTAGCGGTGACGAGGAAAATTGATCTTGTCCAAGTTAACAAAGGCAGAAGTAGTAAGATTAAGAGTAAGCCGTGACTGCGAATACTATTGCTAAAACCTGAGCTCAAAAATTTGCTTCCAACCAAAGCCCCATAATTGAAAACTCCCCAATAAGCCGCATCTTGTAGATTCTTAAAAATCTTTCAAGGAGATATGGAGCTAAGTGATCAACAAAGTACTCTATTTGAATTTGTCAAAACATACCACGGCGATCAGAAGCGGAAGTATACAGGTGCACCTTACTGGACCCATCTTTTGTCAGTAGCAACAACGGCCAGTAAATATTCGAGCGGGTTGATGGAAGTTGAAATTGCATTATGTCATGATCTGGTCGAAGACACGGCTGCGACATACAACAATCTAAGGATCAAACTGGAAGCGTTGAATTATACAGAAAGTCAGATCAAAGATATTTTAAAAGGAGTTGAAGATTTGACGGACGTCTACACTTTTGAAGATTATCCTGAATTAAATCGTAAGGAAAGAAAAACGCTGGAAGCCGATCGCCTGATCATGACATCTCCGCATTCCCAAACAGTGAAATATGCAGATATCATTGACAACACCACTTCGATTGTCGAGCACGACAATGGATTTGCCAAGATCTATATCGGCGAAGTCTCACGCTATTTGTACAAACTCGACAAGGGCAACCCGGAATTATACAGGCGCTGCGTCGATTGTTTTGAGTCGGGGAAGGAAAAGCTGAAGACAGGGTCAGGTACTTCGCCACGATGAATTTATGGCATTTTTGTGATCTTGGTTATCTCGATTTCAATGGGACCACGATAACTGCTGTAACCTGGCTGGCAGCTCAGCTTCGTGTTTCCGCTAATGACATAGTTAGGTTTGGATATCTCGGTGGATACAATCCAGCCGCCATTTACTGAACAAGCGGTCGCCAGAGCTTGTAAAGGAATCCCATCCACGGTGATTGGCTGAATATTGAATCGTCCCCCGCCAACATATTGTACCATCTCATTAACAATCTGCTTGTCTGCCGGGCCGATGCAGCCGCACATCGTTTTGGCCCGATCCGTTTCTTTGCAAGACAGAATCACCGGGAGCAGGGTGGAAAGGCAAATTTTGATTACAAACTTCATGGTGGTGGATTTAGGTAATTCGGGGTTAAAGCAAGATGATAAAAAACGTTGAATGGTTGGAATGAAAGAAAATCTTTAATTATATCAGGGTTGATTTATTGGAAAAACCACTTGGTTATTGAAGAAACAGTTCAAATTGTTTAGATTAATTTACTAATTTCATACTATACCTTGCTTGTTCCGCAATCCCTCGATACTCAATCGTTATGAATCAATTATTGGACCTTCCTTTGGGCATTACTTCTCAACAGGAGTTGCTTTTAAAAGCCGCAGTACTTCCCCCCGAAAAGGCGATAGATTTTTGGAACACATGGAAAAATAATCAGCGTTTTGGTCAGGCGCATTTAACGAAAGCGGATGGTTTAACAGGGGTTTTTGATCTTCTGGATTATGATTCCCGGAGGCTGCTTCCACTGGTGTATTGCAATCTTGAAAATTCGGGAGATCCGCTTGTTTTTTCCTTACGAGGTAATTATAGATATAATTTACTCAAAGGCAAGTACTTGCTGAGTGGCGCTGCGAGGGTAACGGAGGCTTTGCAGAACGCAGGGTTCGATGTGATGCTCTTAAAGGGAATGCCAATTGCGCTGCTGTACTATCAAAACCTTGGCGTCCGTCCCATGGATGATATTGATATTTTCATTCCGCCACATCAAATTGAAAAAGCGATCACCTTCCTGGAAAACGATTTGAATCTCACCCTGAATCAACATGAAAACGAACTCAGGAAGTTGGGTATGTTTCATGCTATTCACTTCACCGATGGCAAATCAATGGATTTTGACCTGCATTGCCACTTTCATATATATAATCTGAATGCGGAGTCTGACCAACCAATGTGGGATCAAAAGATACCATTGCCACTGACTCGTGGTGTGACGACTTTTACGCTTTCTCCAACACATCAACTGTACCGCAATTTCACACATGGCTATCCCTGGTTGTTGTCTGGCGCCAGTATCAGATGGGTACCCGACAGTATTTACATCTTGAAAAAATCTCAGGAAAACATCGACTGGGTAGGTCTTTTTGAAATGGCGGAAAAACAAAGGATGATTTTGCCGGTTTGTTCTATGCTCAGGTATCTAAAACAACACTTTGATATTCAGTTCCCCAAGCATGTCACGGAAAGAATCAATTTGGTGAACGGTTCAAAAGTGGAACGTTATTATTTCCAACTTTTATTAAAAGCGACGTTGCGAAAAGGCAGCGAATGGATGTATTTTAATAACAAGATCTCACGCATTTTACTTCGCTATTATTTGTATCAAGAGCGGGACATCAGGGACAGCTTCCCGGTGTGGGTAGTAAAAAGAATAAAATATACCAGGATTTTCAATAAGTTGTAATATGATGATCGCTTGGCAGAACTTAGGTTCTGGTTAAGGTTTTACATTTCACTGAATTTGTGTAATTTCAATCGAACTGTTTCTGCTCAGCTATCCTAGGGCGTAGGTAATTAAGTTCTGCTATTCAAATTTTATAACCAGTTAAACTTCAATTTAATGAACAAAATTATTGACAAAGCCAGTTTCGATGTAGAGGATTTTGAGGAAGAGATCGTATTGGTTAATTTTCACACAGGTGTCTATTATACCATTAAGGGCTCCGGTCCGGAAGTGTTACGCGCTTTCACGGACGGGTTAAATCAGGAAATTTTTCTGGAAACACTAAAAGGTAATCTGGACGAGCAAAGGTTTCAGGAAGTCGAATTGTTCATTGCAAAGCTGACCGAAGAGGGGATTCTGATAGAAACAGATATTGATGTGCAAAACGGAAAGTTGGTTATTGACGTACAGGACTCTCCGGTTTTCGAGAAGTTCGATGACATAAGCGACCTCGTGAAGTTGGATCCTATACATGATGTTTCGGATTTGGGCTGGCCACACAAAAAGTAAATGGCTCTACAATATTGGCAATTGCCTGAAAATATTGTTGTTGCGTTAATGGCACCGCATTCTGTCCTTAACGCGCTGGACAATAGCATTGTACTACATCAGGACGTTTCATTGGCTTCCTCACGGGTAGTCGACCTGGTGTGGTCCGAGGATGGCTATCGTCAATTCCATTCGCAATTTTGGCAGGATGATTATTTTCAGGACGATGTAGTCTGGCGTGAAAGTGATTCCGGGTGGCTATTTCTCGGCGCAGGATATTTCCTTGCTTATTCCAAAGCGACGGATTCTGCAAGATTTTTTACAGTTCCCGAGCAAATGGATGCGTTGCTTGTGTTCAGCTATCCTTTTCTGAATTTGCTGGTTAATCTCTTGAAGCCAAGTGGCTATGTGTCGCTGCACGCGGCAGTTATCGGTGATAACGATAAGTTCGTACTCATTCCCGGCAAACAGAATACGGGCAAATCGACCACATCGGCTAACTGGGTTTTAAAGGGTGGGCGGTTCCTGACCGACGATTTCTGTTTTGTAAATATTGACAATCCGAAAATCGCCCATGGCTTTTATCCATCACTTCGTCTTAGAAAAGAAGCTTTGCCTTTGCTGGGCAATCTTTTGGTTCCGCAATCTTTGCAGCAAAAAGGTTCTTCCAAATATTTTTTCAGTCTCCTTTCCCAGGCGCCCGATTGTTTCGTTCCAAGGGCTGCGCTCACTTCTGTTTTTTGCCTTCATATTCAAAAAGGCAAACCTTCACATTTAGCGGTGAGTCCGAAGACAGGCTTTGAATATCTGGCGTCATCCATTGCATTTTCCGTTCAGTACCGGGGTGACAGCAGATTATGCCTGCAGGCGATAAAAAAAATCGTCCGTGAGCTGCCCGTTGTACAGGTAAATCTTTCACCTGACATGAATGAAAATTATCATTACCTGAAAGAGTTAATCGCTTCGAGTTAACTTATACCGAGAAGGTTTCGAAAAAAACGGGTGGCTTTTCCAGGAATTTCCTTTGTTCTGGTTGTTTCAACAATATTGTAATACCAAATAATTAACTTGTTTATCAGATGCATACTCAGGTTTTTTTCATGATTCATACCATGAAAGTTTACAATCTGGGCGACTCGAAATTTTAGGTCGGTGGGATTTTTTGCTTGCATCACGTACCGGTCTGTTAAAGCCAATGGCTGTGCTTCATAAAACTTCTGTTCTTCAACGGATCCCACCCGAAACTCCCTCCATAAAAATTCAAGCATGGTGGCAGTTGTGTGGTAGAGATGTATCTTTTCCATAAACGGCCGCGGTGTTTGAATCGGAATCACATATTTTCGACAAAGTAAAACAGCGTCTGCGATCCAGTACCAATCGCTTGAAAAGGAATTGTTCAAAAGGAGAAACACAAATAATTTTTCGGGTTGTAATAAGCGTATCGAAATACCTTTAAGCTCAACCTTTTTCGCGTCTTCCAAAAAATCTGAATTCGTAAGCTTTTGGTTATGAAAGGGCGAGGGGAAGCAATGAAGATAGATGGGTTTCAATGTAGCATGTGCGAGAATGAAAGCTGAATAAACTCCTGACGTAACCTTCTCAGGTGTAATTTCTGAATATCTTGCACTATATCCCATTTGCTGTAAATCGGTAATAAGTGAAAGTAACGCCTTAGGCTCGATCAGGATGTTGATTTGGTCAATTGTGCGTATACCATGATCCCGGTATAAATAATAGTTTACGGCAACCGAATCAGTAAAAGCGTAATTGTAGCAGCCCTTTTCCAAAACTTCCACAAGTTGACCGAGAAGGTGATATTGGAGCGAATTATTATAAAAGCTTTTTTTAAACAATCCGCCAAACCTTTCATCGAGTGGGCTGCCATGAAGCTGATCCTTATATTTTCGCCAGATCAGCGGGATCAAAAGTACTTCTGACCGGGGAACATGTGCTTCGAAATCGGTTGCGTTCTGCCATTTCATCAGATCTTGAAAGCCTGCAGTTTCGTCGGTATTTACTGCAGAACTTAAAAGCCAGGTTTGTGATTGACCAGGAATGCAATTCATGATTATAGGATGATGGTTTTGTCAAAATGGATAGCAATATCCTGATGTGTAATGACGAGTAGTGTGACGCTTTTCGGGAGTTGGCTGATCAGGTTCAGTGTTATTTGCTTACGTTCTACATCGAGGGAGGAAAAAGGCTCGTCCAGGATAAGCAGATCGGGAGATAAGTAGAACGACTGCACAATAAGGATCCATTTCAATTGCCCGGCAGATAGGTTATTGACCGCAGAATCGTAGAAAGTTTCGAGTTTTGCAGGATATTCGTCAAAAAGACTGAGCAGTTGATTTGCGGTGAGCCAAGCTGTCACTTCCTCACGAGACACTGAAAAATTGCCGATGATTTCCCAAATCATGCCGTTGTAACATTTTGCTGGTTCCGTAACCGCGGCCGCATTTTTCCAGAAGGGCGTGAGTCCATTGCCTTTTTCGAGGTTGTCATTGAGCCAGAGCGTTGTGTCTGAATCGGTATACAGGCCTGTCAGGATTTTCCATAAAGTGGATTTGCCGCGGCCGTTTCTCCCTTTAATCCATACTTTTTCGCCAGGAAGTATTTCGAAATCCGGATAGCGGATGGGCTTTTTGCTGTCCTTGTAAACGAACTTAAGATTGTTGATACGCAAGGGTAGAAAAGACCTGGGGTGTTGATCTTCCTGGTTTTCTTCTATTTCTGTAGTCAGCCATGGCACCAGGGTTTTCGCACTTTCCCGTGCTCGTTGGAAGCTGTTGATGTTACCGAATACTTCATTCCCGATTCTCCTTATTTCCAGAAATACCAGTGTGAGAACCGCAACTTCAGTTGAGGTCATCGATCCATTGTGCTGCATCAACCACAAAGCACCCCATAAAAAGAGAAGCAAAATGGTGGAGACGTAGGTCGAGTATAACTGTCGGAACTGGCTCAATCTTGCTGTTAACTTCCCAAAATGCGTTAGGTGGTCCTGAAGAACGTTGAGGTAGTCTTTTTCGCTGCCGTACAAACGAAATTGAAAGGCATTCTCAACATAGTTACGTATTTTGTCCTGCAAAGTAATATTGGTTACGTGGTGATCGACCTGCATCTTCCTGATGCCGCGAACGACCCGGTAAGCCGTGGCAACCAATGCCGAAAGAGCAACGAAGGACCCGGCGACGACAAAGAAACTGCTTTGAATAAGAAGCAGTAAGAGTAGATAGATCATCACCGGCAGATTGAAGCAGACATTTGCGAAAAATTCGCGCCAGAAATGATACATGTAATCAACGTCCTGCGTAGCCGCCTTGACAAACGTATGGGCGTGCAATTGTTCAAGGTCGTTTGTGGGGGTCCGTGCCAGATTTCTAAATAATTTGATTTGTAACTTACCTGTTGACCTTACCGCCAGTCGGGATGCGAAAAATCCGGCAAGGAATGGCATCACGATCAGTATGACACCGCGGGCAATCAGTGATGCCTGGGTAACGGACGGGTATCCTATCAACAGATGTAAAACAATAATTTGGGAACAGCCCGTGATAATCAGTGCGAATAAGTTGCCAGGATGGATATATGTGTTCTTCTTCCAGAAGTTGAAATCAATTTTCATGAAGTAAAGATTGTTCTGCGTCGCGTAAATTGGTGATGTGAGTTTGCAGCGCAAGGTTTTCAGGATAGGACTTATAAAACTGGATCAGACCGCCTTCGCATCGCAAGGCATAGTTGATCTCAATTATCGGCAGTGTTTTGGGGTTTTCGAGCAACATGGTTTTCCACTTCCCAAAGCCATCGATCGCAGCGTCTTCGGGTGTTTTAGGGATGTCCGTCGCAATTAAATTTTTAAGCGGCATTTGAATTGTCCGTTGGTACAATTCGAATGTTTCCTTCACGTAATCAGTGAGTTGGTAGTGTATCCGGGTATATTCCAACGTATTTTCAGAAAGAAGTTTATATCTGGCCGGATCAGCTGCGAGTTCCTCGAGGCAGGCGCGATACGCATATTCGTCTTCCGCCACAATTCCGTTTGTATCATGCAGAATGTGATCCGCAATGTAACTGTTTTTGAGCACAACGACTGGTTTTCCCATCCATTGACTTTCCGTCATGATCTTGTCAAAAGACCCATAAGACAGTTCCGTTTGTGGATTGCAAAGTAAATGATAGGGTGCCATGTCTGCATAAATATTGCTCGAAAAACCCTTGTAGTTTGCATGCGCGGCACCCTTAAGATCTTCTGCAAAGCTTTGATCCATCCCTGCTCCCCATATATCGAAAGCGTAGTTGGGGATTTGAAGTCCTTCATGCAATGCGATCATCTGAGGATGAGCCTTGAAATGATTAAGTGTTCCTGCATGGAATATCCTGAATGTGCTGAAGTCAGAAACTGGAGGCGGGGCGGGTGCATCCGGGAGGTTGACTAGACAGGGAATCGTTGTCTTTTCTACACCTGGCCGCATGCCGTCGGATGGTGTTCGGGGATGGATGTGAATTAGTGCATCACATGATGCATTTACCCAATCCGGCACAACCTGTGGTAAGGTACCGCCATTAACCCTGACGCTGACACAAAGCCGGTGATAAACCTGTGAGTCGGCAAGAAATCTGAAAAACCGGAACATGGAAGGGCAGTTCCAATATTGAACAACGGTGAGATCGGCCCGCTCTATTAATTTCCTAAGAATCAGATCCGAAGGAGATAACATGACTTTTAATCCGATTCTAATAGCCTTAACCATCATTTCGGTGCTCAGGTCGCTCTCCATTGCAACAACCGTTGCGCGGAAGTTGGCCGTTAATTCCCTGATACCTTTTACTTCGACCAAGATATTGGACATGCCGCCACCGTAGGTCATTCGCGGTATGATATATAGAACGTTCATTAATGTTGAGCAAAGTTTTATTAACGCCGCATAATATTCATCATTTCTGCACGGTACTTCTTTTTCTGAGTAACCGACAAATTATGATCATGTATTCTTTTTGTCAGCAAAGTAACAGGCAATACCTCATATTTCATTCCTTGTCTGATGGCTCCGATAAACCACGCATGGTCCGAAGCAACAGTCCATTGCTCGTCGAAGAGCCCAAACTCATTAAAGACTTCGCGACGGAATAAAAAGCCACCGGGAGTCATTGCAGGCCATGTTTTTTCGGAGTTTTCATCAGACTTAATCAAGTTCGCGGTAACGGCGTGTAGGTGCGGTTTCTTCTCAAGAATTTGCGACTGAAGGTCCAGTTTTTCAGGGTTCCAAATGTCGTCAGCATCCAGGAAGCTAATCCATTTACCGTTTGAAGCCAGAATGCCCTGGTTTCGGGCATTTGCTATTCCGGTGCCCGATTGTTCCAATGTAATCAAGTCCTGCTGTTTCTTTAGCCACTCAAAAGTCCCATCGTGGGATTTGCCATCTACAACAATAATTTCGCCTGGTTTCCGGTATTGTTGCCGGATGCTCGCAACGCATTCGTCAATATAGGGCCAGGAATTCCGGGAAATAATAATTGTTGAAATCATCATGCTATTGAATCAGCCTTTGAAATACATTTTTATACTTTGTAAGTTCGGGGTGTGCGATGAAGGTTTCGAGGTGTATCAGGATTTCAATACATAATTCAGGCTCTCGAAATGGCTGAAGGGTGCAATCCCAGCCAGTCTGGCTCTGATGTTTCGGAATCAACTGTGGGTTTCTATAAAAGAGATAAAGCTTCCGGATATCCTTGTACAAGCTGAATATCCCAAAAATTAATGACTGATGGTCAAATTTTGTTGCTTCATCTTCATCGTCGAGCACTCGGTTTTCTTTGATCTCTATGTCGAATGACGGGAAAAGTGCTCGTAAGTTGAAAGAAGTAAGGTGTGCCCCTTCCTGGTCAAAACCAATATTGCGGCACAAGTTTACACTCGATGTGATTACCCGACCATGGTTACCATAAATCGCTATAGTCCACTGGAAGTCCCAGGTCTTGTAACGATGCCAAAGTTTATGCTTGTAGATGTGCAGATAGAGTTTAATCCAGAACGGATTTGAAAAGTAGGAACGCAAACGGTCATTAAATTCTTCAACTGACCAGCTTGGGTCAAAGGCATAATGATTCCAGGCCCGACGCCATGTTGCCCAACCCCAAATGCTTAGGCTTTTACTTTTAATTGCATCGTACATGGCGCTTTTGTATTCCACCAGATTGTTCCAGCCGGAAATAGCCATGACTTTCGGGTCATTTTCATAACGCAGCAACATGGAAGAGCAAAAAGTGAAAAAGGCAGGCGTAACAACAATGTCATCTTCGATGATAATGGCTTTTTCACATTTCCTGAACACTTCATCAAGTCCGCTGGAAATACGATAACCGCACGTGAGATTCACGTTGGAGTAGATATACGTGACCTTACATTTCCAGTCGATATGTTCAACAATCTGACGTGTTTCGGCTACAAGGAAAGCATCTTGTTCGTCTTTGGGGCCGTCGGCAATGATGAAGAGCACTTCGGGCTGGGCTGCCCGGATTGGCTCAAACGACTGCCTGGTTTTGTCCGGACGGTTGTAGATAATGAATACAACAGGAGTATGCAACACGTTGAGATTGAAGTTTTCGACTTAAAGCGTATCAGATGCAGTTCATCTGCAACCCCCACGGCTTAAATAAAGCATGAACTGCTACCTAATGGCAATTTAGAAATTTAAAGCGGTGCTGTCGGTTTTTTTTGTGATTAAATTACTTCAATATGCTGCTGCCAGTTCCCCGCGGGGTCGGCGGTATGTGACTTTTTTTTACTTAAAGTTTTATGATCTTGAAGCTGCCGGCATGACCATCAAGGTAATTGATTTTCAATATATATATCCCTGAGAGAAGCTTTTGGACATCATTCTCGGTCGACACAATCAGGGAATCTACAAGTTTGCCGCTAAGGTTATAAATTTCGGCCGACCGCATCATGCTGACAGCACTTGCTTTCATGTGAAGTGTATTATGAACCGGATTAGGGTAAACAATATTTTCATGAGTACCGTTTAATCCATCGATCTCACGAATTCTGCTAAACGTGAATGAACCGTCGAGATCCACCATTTTTAGTCGATAGTAGGCCTTGCCATTCACATCGGCGTCTGTTAACGCATATTCTTTTTTCTCATTGCTTTCTCCCGCTGCTTCAACCCTGGCCAGCATTTTCCAGGCTTTTGCGTCAATACTTTTTTGAATTTCGAAGTAGCTGCTGTTGCTTTCATTGCTCGTAGCCCAGGACAATAGCGCAGTATTATTTTCATTCGTTACGCCAAAGCTGATCAAGGTTACAGGAAGTGCCGATTGATCTTTGTCCATAGCAGAGATGACTCTGATGGGAAGGTTTATCGTATTGTAAATGTAGGAGGTGGCTGGAAAAACAGTACTCAGTGATGAAGGAAACAGTGTTAGAGAAGGTACACCGACCACCGCGATTTGAAGTTTCGTTTCTTGATTGCCGTTTAGCTCTGAAAGTAAGTAATGTATGCCTACTCCACCATGGTAATACGCGGGCTCTGCAAAAGAATAGACTCTTTTGATGCTGGATTTGAACTCGCCGGCAGCAGGGGTGTGACTCATTGTTATAGCGTTATTATTCATTTCAAATTCGCCGTCAGGAACCAGAGACATGCCGTCAATGGTAAGGATCGTTGCGTTACTAATAAAAATCCCCTTGTTACCTGCACTTAGTTGCGCAACAGAGATTGGGACGTACAAAAAGTACGGTAATAGTATTTGTAAAAGGCTCTTCATTTTCATAGCGTAAAGTGATTTAAAGCTTAATAACCATTCTGCCAGAAAATCTACACAAGCCCTTATCTGTCAAGACAGACTTCGACGTATTATTGGAGTGAAGTATTCTCACATACAATTTATCTCCGGGCTGTAACTCGTATTCGATATTGATAAGATTTGACGCAACAATTTCTGTTTCCACGTAGACAGAATGTTGGCTTATCGTTGTTTCCACGCCATTTCGGATCAGCTGCAGCATGGCGTTCACGCGAAAGAAGCCCGTCAGTGCGATCCAGGAAACACTGGAATTGATCTGATAGATTCCATGGGTCGGGACTGTGAATGTTGAGCCGGAAAGGTTATTGCTCAGGTCGTAATTTTCAGCCTCGAAAAGTACCTTAGTAAACAACCCGCCCGAAAGGTTAAGGTTGTCGGTAGCTGCGCCGTCGGCAGCGAAGGCAACAGCACCTTCCCAGCTTGCAATTCCGTTGGCGTCAGAAGTAAGTACTTTACCTTGTTTTGTGGTTTGTCCCGCGCCGGAAATTTTTACTTTACCGTTTACGTCGAGTGCCACATTTACATCTGGTGTCAAGGTACCTACGCCAACCTGAGCCCAAAGACTGGAATTTGAAATGATAAAAACAAGGATTGCAAAAAGCTTTTTCATGGATAATTTTTGAATATGAATTGGTAAAATTTGAATGATAGCGCATACGTTTGAAATGCAATGCAAACCTACGGCTACCATGCTGGTGAGGCAATTTTAAGAGGTATACAAGACGTTGACGACGCCGCAAATCAGGTATACAAAAGGTGAATTATCGCTAAATAGGTTTCCTTAAAGAAAGTATTTGTAAAGAATTTTGGCCTCAGGCTACATATCGCTTGTTTTTAACGAATCTCACACCTTCACAGCGCGAAAATATTTTCCTACATTTGAATTTTGCAACAGATAAATGTATGAAAGCGACAACCGTAGAAGAGTTTTACAGAGAAACAGCAGAGCTTGTTCCGGAGGGAATCAGCAAGGAAATAGGTCATTTCAATGTTTTCAAGATAGATGATTTGATCGCCCGGAATAAAGAAAAACCGCCTATGCCTTACAATCGCAGGGCGTATTACAAGATCAGTCTGATTAGGGGCAGGAATACGGTAGAGTATGCTGATAAGGTTATCGAGATTGAGAAAAACGCGGTTTTGTTTGCAACACCCAAAGTGCCTTATAACTATATTCCACAAGATTTAGATCAGTTTGGGTACTTTTGCATTTTTACGGATGAATTTCTGATCCATACAAAGAGCGGCGTGGTGCTGGACGATTTGCCCATTTTCAAAGCAGGCGGGTATCCGGTTTTTATGATTTCAGAAGAAGACACAATGGAAATTGATGCAATTTTTAATAAAATGCACAAGGAACTATCTTCAAATTACGCGTATAAATATGATCTTTTGCGTAATTATGTTTTGGAATTGATCCATTTTGGACAAAAACTGCAGCCTGCAACAGCACTTTACCCAACACATTCGGCTTCGGCACGTGTATCTTCTTTGTTCGTAGAGTTGCTGGAAAGGCAGTTTCCTATTGAGTCGCCGAATCAGAAACTGAAACTCAGAACGGCGAAAGATTATGCAGATCAACTCGCCATTCATGTGAATCATCTCAACAAGGTGTTAAAAGAGATCACAGGAAAAACGACCACGGATCTTGTCAGTAACAGGATTGTGCAGGAGGCCAAAATACTGCTCAGGCAAACGGACTGGAACATTTCGGAAATCGCGTACTGTCTCGGCTTTGAGGAAGTTGCTCACTTCTCCAACTTCTTTAGAAAGCAGACCGCCTTCTCTCCGCTGTCGTTTCGCGGGTAGGAGATTTGAATTTTGCAAGTAATCGATTGATGTTCGCAAACACTGATGTGGCTGGGTGAGCCAACTTTGTAACATCAAATTGCATAGAGTAGCCAGCTTTTATCAGAAAAACAATTGATAAACTTTAAATTTTGGAATGATGAAGATTGTAAGTGGAATATTGATTTTGATCACAGCTTTTTTGAGTTTTAAGCATGGCTGGGATGGCTTAACAATGAATATCAAACCGGGTGCGCCCGATATGATGGCGGAGTTGGGCATTGGAAAACAAATGGGTTACGTAATCAGCGTTTTGTCGATCGCAATAGGGGTTATGGTGCTTTTTCCTCAGACATTTTTCCTCGGAAATTTAATTAATGCGACCGTTATACTCCTCATTATGGCGCTGTCGCTCCGTGTAGGGAATATCAAAATAGCTTTGATAGAAATCCCTTTTCTTCTGATGCCGCTGGTGCTTATCTATCTCGGGCATCCTTTTAAAAAGTAGGATGATCAGATTGATGTCAGTTTTGATTTAGTAAGGTTTTGGAATTCTGACGATCTGAAAGGTATAGTTCAGTGTACTCTACCTTTTTTAGTATTACAGGTGAGCTCTAAAAACTATAAATCTAAAAACGGTGAAACGGGTCACCGAATCGGTTTTTCCAAACTTTCTAAACCTTTGCCTTAATGACTGACGAAAACCGCGACGACCCAGATAATCGGGAAAGTAATTTGTTCAATGCTTTACAGGAGGATCGACGGGTTTTCCTGAAACAGTCCATGGCCATTGCCGGGCTCGGTTTGGTACCCGCAGGTTTTCTAAAAGCCGCTGAAAACGAGGACTTGCCCGTGGGCGATGCGGACAAAATTAAATTGGCCTTGTCAGTCAATGGAAAAAAACACAGACTTGCCATTGATCCCCGCGTAACGCTTCTGGATTTATTGCGCGAAGAACTAGGCCTGACTGGTACCAAAAAAGGTTGTGATTTGGGTCAATGCGGCGCATGCACAGTTCACGTGGATGGCCAGAGAACGCTGTCCTGTCTGAGCTTTGCTGTAATGCAGCATGGTAAAAAAGTGGTGACTATCGAGGCCCTTAGTAATGAGGACAGTCTGCACCCGTTGCAGGAGGCATTCATCAAACATGACGGTTTGCAGTGTGGATATTGCACACCAGGACAGCTCATGTCTGCGGTATGTTGCATTCGTGAGGGCCATGCAGGATCCGAAGCCAGCATACAGGAATACATGAGCGGGAATCTGTGCCGGTGCGGAGCCTATCCCAACATTGTGAATGCCATATTGGAAGTCAAATCCAGCGGTCAAAAAGTATGAGGCCATTTCAATACATCCGCCCGAAAACAGTTAAGGAGGCTGTGGATGCAATAGCCTCAGATCCTGACGCACAGTTTATTGCTGGCGGTACCAACCTGATCGACCTCATGAAGCGCGGTATCGTATCGCCGGGAAAACTCGTTGATATCACTCATTTGCCTCTCAAAAAAATCGAAGATAAATCGGGCTTTTTGCGGATTGGAGCATTAGCACTCAATGCCGAAGTAGCTGTAAATAAGCTGGTTTTGCAAAAACACCCGTTGCTGGCTATGGCGCTGAATGCAGGGGCCTCTGGTCAGATCCGGAATATGGCGACGGTTGGAGGAAATATTCTGCAGAAGACCCGCTGTACTTATTTTTATGACGCTTCATTTCCGTGCAATAAACGCAGCCCGGGAAGCGGGTGTAGCGCTCTGGAAGGAATCAATCGTACCCATGCCATCTTTGGAGTTAGCGCCCCGAACAACGCGCGATCGTGTATGGCTGTAAATCCAAGTGACATGAATGTGGCATTAGTAGCAATGGATGCAACAGTTGTGGTATTGGGTCCTGGCGGTGAAAGAAGAATTCATTTTGCCGATTTTCACCGTTTACCTGGAGAACGGCCGGAGTTGGAAACGAACCTTGAGAGGGGCGAACTGATCCTGGGCGTTGAGATACCTGAGTCAGCGTTTACAAAACATGTCCATTATTTAAAAGTACGTGATCGGGCATCTTATGCGTTCGCGCTGGTTTCGGTGGCGGCTGCTCTGGAAATCGAAGACAATAAAATCACGGCAGTCAGGCTTGCGATGGGAGGCGTTGCGCACAAACCCTGGCGGCTATACGAAGCGGAAAAGTTATTGGTTGGTCAGCATGTTTCTGATGGCATATTTCTTGATGCTGCTAAAGTGGCAATGAGGAGTGCAGTTGCGTCGGAGCACAATGCTTATAAGTTAAAGCTAGCACCGAATGCCATCATGCAGGCATTAAAAGCAGCCGCCGGAATTTAAATTTAGGGCTTCGTGTCTGGTAACTGTATTATGTAAATGGGCTGTATTTTAATTTGAAATAATCAGCCAATAGCTTTTCGCTAACGGCCATTAGTTTGGCAGAAATCAATCATTCTATGATCCCGGAAAAATTAAATTCCACCGAACCTGACCTTTCACTCGATCGTGTTGATGGGAGACTTAAAGTCACGGGAGCCGCGAAATATTCTGCAGAATATCAGTTCGAAAACATGGCTCACGCGGTGTTGGTAACAAGTACAATTGCCAAAGGGGTAATCACTTCAATCAACTCCAAATCAGCCGAAACGGCAAAGGGTGTATTGGCCGTGATCAGCCATTTAAGCTCACCTGGTGTTCCCGGATATGGACCTGCTAAGCAACCGGCGGAGCGAGCTGCTTTGGGAACCAATTTTAGAATATTTTTTGATGAATTTGTTTATTTCAGCGGTCAACCAGTTGCGATGGTTGTCGCGGATACTTTCGAACAAGCGGTTCATGCTGCTTCGCTGGTAAGTGTTGAATACCAGTCTGAAAAACATCGGACGGACTTTAAGGCAAATGTGTCAAAAGCAGCCATGGCGCAAAGTGTACAGCGGAATAAAAACTCGCCGTTTCAGGATTACGCCAGGGGTGGCACAGATGATATTAGCAATTCGGAAGTAACTTTAGAAGCAACTTATACCATTCCGACGCAGCATCACCAGCCGCTTGAACCACACGCGATCATCGCCATTTGGGAAACAGATGATAAATTGACCGTCTACGATAAAAATCAGGGCGTGAAGTCTGCACAAGGACAACTCGCACAGGCGTTTAAAATACCCAGGGAGAACGTAAATGTTAATTCTAAATTCATTGGCGGCGCCTTTGGTTCGGGTATTCGCGTGTGGCCGCACACCATTGCGGCGGTAATAGCTGCCAAAAAAGTGAAAAGGCCCGTGAAGCTTGTGCTAGGTCGTGAGTTGATGTTTACATCAGTCGGTTATCGTCCCCATACCGTTCAGAAAATAGCAATCGGGGCCACGAAGCAGGGGGAACTTACATCCATCATCCACGAAGGTACCGGGCAAACTTCTGCTTACGAAGAGCATCTTGAACGGACTGTTTTAGGGACGCGGGCCATGTATGATTGTGCCAATGTATCTACGAAGTACCGGCTGCTCAACCTGGATGTAAACACACCTACCTGGATGCGTGGCCCAGGGGACGCCACGGGTATGTTTGCTCTGGAGTCCGCGATGGACGAAATGGCTTTTGCGCTTCATATAGACCCATTGGAATTCAGATTACGCAACCATGCAGATTCTGATCTGGAAAGGAAATTGCCCTGGTCTGCAAAATCATTGAAAGAATGTTATCACCTGGGTGCTCAGAAATTTGGCTGGAAGGATCGGGTTCTTGCTCCACGCACCATGCAAAAAGACGGAATGTTGGTTGGATATGGGATGGCTTCAAGTCTGTATGGATTTCATCGGCATCCGTCCAAAGCAAGGGCCATCATGCTGGCCAATGGCTCGGTTATCGTACAAAGCGCAACGATGGATATCGGTCCGGGAACAGGGACGGCGATGATCCGAATCGCTTCAAAAATATTAGGTGTCACGGCGAAGAAAATCCGGTTTGATCTGGGCGATTCCAGCTTACCCGATGCTCCGGGCCAGAATGGATCATCGACGATACCCAGTGTTGGTTCCGCGGTTCATGTTGCCTGTGAAGCATTGAAAAACAAGCTGTTGGTGCTGGCTGCTGCAATGCCCGGGTCTGCACTTTCCGTCGTGAAGCCCGAGGAAGTAACTTTTAAGAATGGCCGGATCTTTCCATCTATTTTCCCTACCTCTGGTGTGTTGTATACTGATATTTTGAAGCATCATAACCTGGCGCAGGTGGAAGTCACAGAAGAATCTAGGTCAGGGCAAGAGGTGAGCCAGCATTCGATGTATTCATTTGGCTGCCATTTCGTGGAAGTGCATGTGAATCCGCTCACCGGTGAGGTTCGCGTGAAACGTGTGGTGACCTGCGCGGATGTAGGCAAAATCATTAACTACAAGACGGCAAGAAGCCAGTCGATAGGAGGAATTGTTGGTGGTATCGGAATGGCGTTGATGGAAGCATCCGTCATGGATCACCGATATGGCCGCTACGTTACCAGCGATTTTGCCAGTTACCACATTCCGGTCCATGCCGACATCCCGCAGATTGATGTTTTTTATATTGATAAAGCCGATACACTCGCAAACCCGATCGGCTCAAAAGGCTTGGGTGAAATCGCGATCGTGGGTGTGGCCGCAGCAGTCGCGAATGCCGTATTTCATGCGACCGGGAAGAGGGTTAGGGAGTTGCCGATAGGGGTGGAGCAGTTGGTTTGAAATTTTTTTATTCTTTGTGCACGGAACACGGACGTTGAAATGCCTTTGATTACAAACCCTACTTCTCCTGACCACCATTCCCCCAGTGCGCCATCATGAGCAATGCGCCTGCTGTTCCGTCCATGGTAGGTTCATTGGTGCTGTAATCTCCGGTGTCGTCGTGATAGGTTACATGATTGTTTTGAAAGGCAGCAAACTCGTCTGGCTCAGTTAGTTTTATACCAATGAGACTTTTGTAAATAGACATGTACACCGGCCCATCCACCAGTCCGCCCGGAATCTGAATGTTTTTCAAAATGTAGAGGCTGGTGTGTACTGCGGTAGGAAATTCACCCTTAGCCGGGATGCCCGAAAACATAGACGTTCCCCATGGATTCCGGCCAAATAACCAGTCGCGCTGGGCAATCAGAAAGTCGTTGTAGACATTGCTTTTGGTCATTTTTTGATAAAGAATGACCTGGGCGGCCAAACTGGTAACGAGGTTATTCGAGCACCAGATGAAAGGAACGCCGATCGCAAAAGGATTGCGGCCGCCTCTTTTCATTGTGTATTCGATTCCCTCCTGGTAATATCCTTCAAGCGTTTTTCTGAACTTTTTATCAACAAATTCGTGCAGTACAAAATGACCCATATTGATAAAAGGATAGAGGCGATAGTGATCGGCCGTGTCGCGTACCATCCATGAATCGGCATTGCTGCTTTTTAAGGCATACCCTTTCGCTTGTGTAAGGTATCCAGCTTCTTTGGTCAGTTTGTACAATTCGGCAGCCCCCCATTCCATGTCATCATTCCAGGTGTCCTCGTTGTAGCGGTAAGGAGCGCCGTACGAATTTCCCTGCTGGTACCCTTCCTTTTTCCTCCCCAACTCATATACCGAGAATGCCATCTGTTTACATTTTTTAGCAAAATCTGCGTCGTAAGTCCATAGCCGTGCGGCAATAGCAAAGGCTGCTGCACACCTGCCAGCGAGGTTGGATACACCGGTCGCCTGGCTTTTATATTTATTAAGCCCCTGCGGTTTTCCGTTGGCAAAGTAAGCGGGGCGGTAACTGTTTTGACCCCAGCCATAATCTGAGTTGTCGCTATCCGGCATTTTGAACCCACGGTGATCGCGGTCATCTGCCACCTGATGAATGATATCACTAGGATTGGGGTGGGCCTTCATGAGCCAGTCGAGTCCCCATTTTGCTTCATCCAGAATGTCCGGAATTCCGTTTTCCCCTTTGCGTCCCATGGCATCGTACTGGTCCGCGAACTTTTTCGGATAAAGCTCGTAGGTCTTGAGCATGTGCGCAGTGGCATAACTGCTTGTGATCAGATATTTCAATTGGTCACCGGCATCATGCCATCCTCCTGAAATGTCAACCTTCGAACTGTCGGGCATGCTTCCATAAAAACTCAAGCCATCTTTCTGATGACAATATACGTTCAGCGTTGGGTTGTAGCCACATCGTTGCTGCCTCATAAATTCGAGCAGGCTTTCCTGGTGACTGCCAAATGCCTCCTGGCTGATACGGATGGGTTGGGAGCGGTCTCCGGATTTTCCTGATTTTAGGTAATAATCGCCTGTTTCTCTTATTTTTGAAAAATCAAATTCGTAGTAATAGTCAAACGTTCCCCAGTTGCCATTGGTAACGGATTTAGCTTTTGCTTGAAGGACGCGTGTATTTCCCTTCCATAGTTCAATCGGTGTTTCTACCGGAGCCTTCGAAAATACAATCGCCTTCTTCGTTTCGTTCGGGAAATAACCCAGCTGATTTATTCTGAAATGGATGGCACTATCCGACGGGTTAATCAGGAAAAGGGGGAGCAGTAAAGCCAGCAGATTCATTGTATAAGGGCGTTTATTTTTTCAAATGTATAGCCTTTGCGCTGCAAGAGCGAGAGTAGCTCTGGTAATTTTCGGTAAAATTTGTCAGTTCGCTCCGGAGCCGTACCGATGTGTACCAATAAAATGAAGCCATTGAGGGTTTCTTTGCGTTCAAAATCCAGAATGCTCTTGAGGATTTGGTCGGAGGTGCGGTAGTTTTTCAGATCCGGCGTGGTGTAATCGGCAGCGGAAAGTGTCCCGGGGGAATAATTCACGACTGTCACGTGCATTTGCCTGGCCCACGCGCTTATGGAATCGTTGTACCATTCAAAGGGCGGCATGAAAACGCTGGCGTCCTTTCGCTTGATGTCGTGCATTTTCATTGCATCATAATTATTCTCCAAATCCGTGATAAACTCCTGTTTGGAAACTAAAAGACTGTCCCTCTTTTCCCAGGCGCAATACAGTAAATGTTTGTCGGAATGTGGACCGAGATAATGCCCGGAACGCTTAATTCTCCCGATCAGATCCGAAAACGCTTTGTTTCTGTAAAAGTTCCCCGTCAGAAAAAACGATGCTTTGATATTCGAAGTCTTTAAAGTTTTCAATATATCGTACCCACCGTCTGCATATTCATGGCCGGTAAATACCAGGGAAATCCGCTTCTGAGCCGTATTCCCACGGATCAATCCACCATGGCTGTACATCTGTGCGAACGATGTTGCTGAGGTGAGGAGAATAAGGGTGAGCAGGATGGGGTATTTCACTGTTCTTGCAAAGTCAACAATTTTCTCATGGCTTCCTTTGTCTAACTTATTGTAGTCCTATCAATGCTTCTCAATTTTTTAATCAGTCGTTCCTGGGAGAGGGAATTGAGGTAGATGAAATCCTGAACAAAATTCACATTCCCTCAAATTCCTGACTTTTTGAGGTACACCTAAAAGCAAACGGTCTTTTATTTCGACATTTCTTTTTAATATCGCGCCAACGTTTGATGACCTGTTCTACCTGTTCCCAGTATGAGTATCCATTTTTCGAGGGAGGGGTTAAGAAGAATATGCCCACTCCATGCTGTTCAAATAATTCACGCTGTCTTCGGGACCGATGTATGTTGATATCTTGCGTTATCACAACTCCCCGTTCTTCACCAATTTTAGGAATCCAGTCTTCGTCCTGAGCACCCCTACCAAATACTTTGCCGATAGACAAAACTTCAAAATCCTCATTATTAGGAGACTCTAAAATACTCAATCCGTCAGCAATGTATGGAGATAGATTTTCGTCGATGTAGATTTTCGTCATACTGTAACTTATTGAGGCGGATTTAAGCTACATGACGGTGAAAATCAATAGCATCTTGCACTTGCGTTGTTGTTAGGTCGTAAATCCTAGCTATTAAGTCAGTGGATTCTCCGCCGCGATAAAGATTATAAACTGTTTCTGTAAGGATATTTGTGTTACTTATGACAGGCTGCCCAAACTGCCTGTGAGGATCTATTACAATTTCAGAGTCTCTCCCAAATGGGTAAAAACGTTTTGCCAGACTATCGTCGTCAAATTCAATTTTCTTGCAAAAAGGTTCCAGAACCTCCTTAATGGTAATCTGGAGTGTTTCATCCGCGCGAATAATATCTCCAACTTCGCCTTTAAACAAGACTTCCTTCCCGTCTGTCAGAATTTTGGAAGTGGCAAATGGATATGCGGTCTTATATACATCTTCCAAAACCTGATGAGCTCTTACGATTCTCTGCGCTGTAACACCGAGGGCTCGAAGTTGATAGAAAGTAAAAAATTCGATCAAGGTATAGAAATTGGTAACCAATTCGGTTCCAGTTCCGTCCGAAAAAGCGATCTGATCAGCCTTTCCAAAATGGACTTTCCAGTACTCATGCATCCATCTCCTCACCTTCGCCTGGGGAAGATTAAGGATGGCCGCAATATCTGGTAGTGTGTAAATGCCAGTGCCTAAGCCGAATACAGGTGATTTTTCTAATGCCATAGTATGATTAGTTCACCTACAAAGATACAGCTACTGAATCTATAAAAGACATTCTTACCCAATAAATCCAAAAGCAATCCAACGGTATTTGCTTAACCGCGGTCTTCACAGACCTCATCGCAAAACGAAAGTCTTGTGAGGAGACAGGCCAGGGAGAAGGGTAAATTTTGTCTAATGTACCAATTTTTGCAGGAAGAGTGCAAAAGGTTACATCCTTGGATTGGTGCTCTTGATACGTTTTTCCGATTTTGACTGATTTGTGTGGAAAACCGTGGAATGAATGTCCCTTTGCATGTGAGTATATTAGTACGCATCACAAAACCAACCCATACCGGACACTCCGGCCACCTCCTTCTGCATGAAATACGCCCATTTCCAGCAGATGTTGTAAATCACGCGTTGCCGTTGCTTTGGAGGTTTTAGCGATGGTCATGTATTTTTTGGCCGACATTCCACCTTCAAATCCGTCTTTCCCTGCTTCGAGCATCCTTTGGATAACCTTATTTTGGCGGTCATTTAATTGTCCACGGTACCGGTCAAAGAATTTCGTTTTTTGCAATGTGAAGTCAAGGAGTTCCCTGCTGGCTATCTGCGCCTTTAACACTGTTTCGGTAAAATAGCGGATCCATACCGAAATTTCATTACTCTTTTGGGCTGATTCGAGGGCCGCATAATAGCTCATCTTTTCAGCTTCAATGGTTCGCGATAAGCTCAGCATCAATGGCTTTGCCGCGGTCTGAAGTAAGGCTTTCTCGGCAAGCGAGCGACCAATTCGCCCATTTCCGTCTTCAAAAGGATGTATGGATTCAAAGTACAAATGTGCTATGGCGGCGCGAATAGGCGGATTGGTTATCGGGACTGGTCCGTTTGGCGCGGTATCGTTAAACCATTTGATAAATAGATTCATTTCGGCAGGAACCTGGTATGATGGCGGAGCCTGAAAGTGAATTTTTTCTCGTCCAATGCTTCCGGAAATGATTTGCATCGGCTCCGCTCCGGTTCGCCATTGTCCGGACCGGATTCGTAGAGAGCTGCCTAAAATCATTTTGTGCCATTGCCACAACTTTTCCGTAGTTAAAGGCATCTCATAGGTTTTTCTCACATCAACGATCAATTCTCCGATACCCTGAGATGGTTTGTCCCGAACGTTTTCAGGAGGGATATTCAGGCCCAGATTATTCCGGATCGAGGACATCACATCCTGCCTGCTTAAAAACTCTCCTTCGATTTCCGAAGTTTTGATGGCTTCCAAAAGCATTGTTTCCAAAAGAGATTCCTGCTGGATATTTTCGGGCAAGGAGCTCAAACGGCCACTAATTTCTCCTGTTTCCAGTGCAAACTGATAGGACAGGGATTCGGTGCCGTCCAATGAATATTTGAAGTCTCGCCAGTCTGGCAGTTCCCAATTGTAGATCACGAGCCGATTAAATTGCTTATTCGGCTCAAATGTAGCAAAAATACGAGCCGAATATATGTTTTATTTGACTCAATATAGAAAAGGTGACCGGATTGTTGAAAAGATCTGCCCAGTTCTGACTGCCACGGCCTCACATCTTCCCGATGTCCGACAGAATCTTGATCCCGCTCTTTCTCATTAACTCACTTGCATTGAAATCCGTGCAAATGCCTTCTGTGAGTGTGTAGTTGAAGACCATTTCACCCTCGTGGATTTTGCTGTTGAAGCTAAGGTTGGCGACGATCAGGTGATTTGCTGCCAGTCTCGCCAGCTCCAGATCGTGCGTTGAAATAATTCCAAAGGCGTTGAGTTCATTCAGCTGTTTGATCAGCGAAACGCCGCCTTTATAGCGATCTTCCGAATTGGTACCTTTGAACATTTCGTCCAAAAGAAAGAATATAGCCTCGCCGCTTTGCAACAATTTCAATAGCTGTTCGATCTTTTTCAGTTCTGCATAAAAGGACGAAACACCCTCTTCCAGGCTATCCTGGGTACGCATACTCGAAAATACTTTAATGCTGGACACCTGTCCCGAGCGGGCACAACAGGGTGCCCCCATTAATGCTAAAACCAGGTTCATCCCAACGGTCCTCAAAAATGTGCTTTTTCCTGCCATGTTGGAGCCGGTAATCATCGCGATTTCTCCCCGGCCGTCAAGCTTGAAGTCATTACTTACGCGGCGCTGCGCCAGTATCAACGGGTGTCCAAGCATTTCAAAATGGAGGCTGTAAGGCTCGTCTATGATTTCCGGAAAAGCAAAGGATGGATTGGAATAGGAGAGGCCAGCTATACTACTCAATACTTCAAATTCACTGACGGCCGATGCCCAAACCCTTAATCTGAATTGGTTTCTTTGGATCCATTTTTCCGTCAAGATAATCCAATAAACATCCAGAAGCCAGAAGTTGTTGAGCAGCGTGTAAAACTGGTTTTTGCCGACCGATCTTTTTGTTCCTCTTTGTTGAAACATCGAAAGTATTTTCTTTAGCTTGTTGATCTCTTTTACCGCCGAATAGTCATTTTTCCTAAAAGTTGATTGAAGCCGTAACAGGTACGCTGAGTTAAACTGTTCTGATTCGATTTTGGCGATCAGAGACTCATAGCCACCCAGTATTTTTATGTTGTGGTTCGTATTGTCAATAATATCCTCCGCGATGGGTCTTGCACTTTTTAAGACCTGCCTATTGACCAGCAGAATCGGGATCAGTACCAATAAACCAACCAGAGAAAACGGCTGATTGAGATAAATCGTCCGGAAAAGATCCATGTAGAAATTTACCGCCGCTGCCGTTGCCAGTATAGAAAGGACTATGCTGAAAATCAGGTATTTTGATTGCTTTGGAAGTAGTCTTACCGGTTTTTCGATCCACGCCAGAAATTTATTGTAGTCGCTTTTGGTATTATTATGGTGCATACCCGACGCCTGGAAATCCTGTCTCCATTCCAATTTGGGAGCTAGTTCCCTGATGACCTGCTGTCTTTGGAGAATAGCATCTTTCGGTACTGACTCAGACAGCCAAGCCGCAAGCAAAATCCTTCCGGATTCGGTCGTCGCTCGGTTTATGAGTTGAAATAGTGAATGAGAACCGAAAATATCCAGGTCAGAAACGTAGGCGTGATCAGGATTAGAGAAGGCCTGCCCGTTTGGAAGGTCAGAAAATTTGTCGTCCAGTCTTAAGATTTCCTGCTCATTTATTTCCAGCAAAAATTCGCAGTGTCGTCTCTGATACCTGGCCCGGTTGTAACGGTTCACTACATAGCCGAACCCAGCCAGGCATATTGGAACTAAAAGGGATAATCCGGATACGAATCGCAGGTTGATAAAAAGGATTATAAAGAAGATCGAAAGAACGAAAATGCCCAGACGCAGCGCTGAAAGCTGTTTCAGGGTTGCGTCTGATTTTGAGATCGCTGCTTTGTATTCCTGGATTTTGCTCTTGTAAATATGCATTAGCCTTGCTCAATGGGGTCTTGATAATGATGGGTTGAACGCATCAAAGGTAGAATTTTTCGCTAAGGTCACTACGGATATCTTCTGCTTGTTCGGTTTTTCGTAAATAGGTCAGCGCTAGGAAATTGCCCTCCTTAGCAAATTGTGCGTGATGGTCTGTACTCTCGGGTCCGGGCCGTGTGGTCGATTGTAATGCGACCACGGGAGTGTATGCCCGGGTGGGCTGCTAAGTCCTTGTGCCCAAAAGATCGTGGATGCATTAAAGATAAAATTTCCTTTCGGGCCAGGATAAATTACAGATTGCCACTTGCATGCAACTTCGCCACCCTGCCACGCAAAGCCTTCTGCTACAACTTCCAGGCCTGGAATATCAGCGGCATCACCCTGAAATTCCCAGCCGATGAGACCCGGAATTGAATCACCTTTTTTCATTCCCGTATCTTTGAAAATCCAGTGATCAGGCTTAATGACAACCCAATCCCCACCACCGTTAATCGGTTCGATGTTTCGGACGCCCATCAAAAGCCCCTCGTCCGGGCCCCTTTCCGGAAACGGTCCATGAAGCTTTTCTCTGTCGACGGCCCAGTTATTTTGTGCTCCATAAGGGCCGCCGCGAAAAATCCTGCCGTTGGGATTGCCACTTTTGCTTTCCGTAAAAGGAGATACCCAGCAAATGGAATTACCTGAGAAAAAAAGCAGGTTAATTCCTTTTTCTTTTAAAGTCTCCACGCTTCGGAACTGCCTGATATCCCAGTATTCGTCGTGCCCAACGCTCAAAAAAGCTTTTGCTTTCAATCCCAGAGCGGGGGTGAGCATATCGCTATTTGAGCAATAGGACACATCGTAACCATGTTGCTCCAAAAAATAAGAGAAAGGACGCTCAAAGGAAATAAATTCGCCGGAACCAAAGGAAAGCGGATCGTTCACGATCGCGTCATGCTGAGACTGCCTGCCATAGGGTCGGTCGAAACTCACCTGAGCCCATGGCCCTTCTACACCTTTTGGGTGCGTGTAAATCGAGTAATTGCCAGGCCATCTGTTATAGGCTTGCCAGGTATTGTCCGAGCACTGGAACAATATATCAACGGGTCGGGAATCGGTTACAATAAAAATGATATAGCTTTCCCAGTAAGGTTGACGCTCGGTTTTAGGAATTGTTCGCAATTTTCCGAGGTAAACGCCACTTAGCCAATCATTTGGAATTATAATACTCGTCGACACCTGCCATTCACATTCATGAATGTTTTTCTGTCCTTTGTCAGGCGTGGCCTGCTTGGTACCGGAAAGCGGTCCGATCGTCTGCACCAGTCTGGCGCCGGTTCCGCCATAATAGCCGGTTCTGTAAATATCAATTTTATAAATCTCGGCCGGATCTGTTGATACCATCATATCGAGCTTGTCGCCAGCCTTGACACTTTGTCGCGAGCAATACCCTTCTATCAAAGTGGTGCGTTGCTGGCTTTTATCCTGTCTCACCCGAGTAAGCTGCCAGTCAGTCGATCCTTTCTTTTGGTTTTCGATCAGGACCGGGTTGCTGCGCGCCAAGCCGGGATCGCCCAAAGCTTCGGATGCAGCTAACGAAATAGACAGACCAGTACCCGTTCCCAGCTTAATGGCATCACGGCGGGTCAAGAGTTTTTTATCCTTTTTTAGCATAAGAAGAAGAAGGTGAAGGAATTTGTTCAATGGAGCTCATCAGGCATTACTTGGTACGGATGTGATAGGGCTATTTTCGCTTAGGGAAAGGGTATTTACGGACGGCTGTAATCATTCATTTTTCAAACCAATTTTTTGGAATGTACAACGACCAGATATCATTCGTGAGTGGCGGTACCATTCCTCCCGCTATCCAGATTTTATCCTGAAAAACAAAGGCGGATGGTTCGTGGCGTTCCTTCCATATAGGGGATGATTCGAATTTTTCCCATAATTTCCCGTCTTTGGAATACCATACATCGTTCCAGTTTTTATAGGGGTTGTTGGACCAGCCGCCTAGCAGCCAAATCCTGTCGCGGTATACCACGGATGAAAACCAGATCCTTTCATGCCAGGGAGCCGCAGAAGTTTCTTCTTTCCAATGGATGCCATCCCTAGAACTCCATACGTCACTAAATGCCTTATATTGAGGCACATAATTGCCGCCGCCAAATACATACATTTTCCCATTAAGGACCGCTGCCTGATGATACGCTCTGGGCGCCCATCCCGCAGAAGTCGTTTCGAGCTTCCATTTTTTTCCATCAACGGACGACCACACATCGTTTTTCAGACTTTTTTCATCCCCGAAATAATAGTTTTCCGTTCCGCCAAGGATCCACAATTTCCCTTTGAACTCGATTACAGCCGCGGCAGCTCTCGGGTTCCAGTCAGCCTGTTCGTTTTCCAGTTTCCAGTTGGCTCCATCAATGGACGACCACACTTCGTTGCCGGCTGAATGCCCTTCCAGCCTGCCGTTGTACCAGCCGCCCATCATCCACATTTTTCCCTTAAAAGTTATTGACATTGGAAGGTCGCTGTGTTTCCAGGGAGCTGAGGGCGTTACCAAAGTCCAATCTTTGCCGTTTACTGAGCTCCATACATCGCGTGGTGGCGCTTCTTTGGAATTGAACCATCCGCCCAAAATCCAGAGCCTATTCTTGTGGACCAATTCACCCTGTGAGTCCCGCGCCTGCCAAGCGGTATTTTCGGTTTCCCTGCCCCACTGAGGCTTCTGCGTTTGTCCGTATGTCAGACAAGAGAATATAAGAAATTTGAATAACACTATAAATTGTTTTTTCATTAAGATTTTAAAATAAATTGTAGCTTTTTTTGTCCGCAATGTCCGTCAGGCAGCAACTTATATACCTCTTTCAAAAATAAGGTTATCCTGTACAATTACGGCAAATTGAAAGCTATGTACTTCTTGATTTACGAAAAAGTGGCTTCGTATACCTTTTGTACCCCACCATTTGAGGGGCATATACCTTTTGTATACCATCAAAAATTGTGGACCGCATTTACCCGTCTTAGTTTTGCATTGCCTTCTGGGACAGACCTGATGACAAGAAATAATTAGTAGACCTTTCTCCAATTACATGATGACAATAGTTTCAAACTTACAGCCGAATTCAATTTTTTGGCTGACAAATCAATATCGGTCATGTTGATCCGATTCATGTGGCAGGTGGCTGGTTTCGCCGTACTTTATTCACTCGTGATGTTGGCGACCCTGCCGTTCCTGGTTTACTTCGGTCAGCCAAAGCCCTGGCAGAAAGTAGTTGAATTCCTTCTGTCATTTCCACTGGACAATGAAAAGCTGGGTTTATTCTCTTTTGCAGGAGCCGCTGTGATTGTCTTTTTAAATGGACTACTCTGGGGTGTTGTTTTTGTGAGTGTGTCAAGACTGATTCAAATGATAATTGGATTAATAATCAAGTAGTTGTAGTAAAATTAAAAAATGGTAAAATGGGAAATGTAAAAAAAATAACCGACGAATGGGCGGTTAAGGATCTGGAGGACGGTTCGTCGTTAACCGTAACCGTGTTGAGCTGTACTGAGCTTGGCAATCACTCCGTGCCAGGTATTCAGGTGTTATATATGGGGCAAACCGTCAATTTTGAACCCAATATCGTTGAGCGTTGGTCATATCAGGCTTCAAAGGCGGGATTGACGGATTTGTTGCTCTCAGACTATTCCTGGATGGCCCATGAGGATCAGCTCGTTAAAAATTATCTGGTGTTAGGCCCACCCCTTAAAGCGAAGGTTGAAGTGAAAACACGCAGTTCGAGGACGTTCAGCAGAGAATACGAACTGCCTTTTGAAGTATAAATAAACACATTGTAAACCATCTCATTTATGAAAATCCTTTTGTTATCCCTTACCTGGATCACGCTGTTTGCGTTTAATTTTAACAAAGCACCTGGGACGCATACCGACATGCGTTCTTTTGTTCTTCAATCTAAGCCCACAGAAGCAGAGCAGGTGAGGAATGAAGTCCTTGCCTTTATGGCCTGGTACAAAAATAATATTGGTACAGCGAGTAAAATACAGTTGGTCAATCAAAAAGAAGGAATACCCTACTCTGTTAATTTCAAGAATGGCGAGCGATACCTGGCATTTCTGAAAACAAGTAATCGGCTGACCGACAGCTACCTGAATGAGTGGAGGAAGTTTTTTAAAGAGCGAGAACAAGGATTCAAGCTGACCGCTCAAAAAGAAGGTCCTCCCACCGGATTTGAATATGATCTCGTGATGCTGAGTCAGGAAGTGGATTTACAACTGGCTTCATTGGATTCTATTAAAATAGACGCGGTTCATGTATCGGGCAATAAGGCCACTGTTTACTGTACACTTCTGGATTCCTACGAATTTCGGCTTATAAGGCGGAATAACCGATGGATGATCAACGAGATTCTGAATTTGAGTCAGGAGTGAATTGGTGGGTGAATGGACCTAGCTACATTATCTGACAAATTACGGCCGTGTATTTTAATGAGCAGCGAAGTGGGATCAATAAACCATAATATTACTTCAATGAAAGGCGTTTAGGTTGAAAAGCCTTCACCACATGTTAAAATTGCTTGGTGTTCTTTTAGTTTTTGTTTCGGCATTAAAAGCACAACCTCATTACACTAAACTTCGTGCAGGAATTGGCGTTGAAGCCTTAGGTGTTGCACCGGTTGGAATGATTTTCACGGATATGCCATTTTCGTATCGATCCAAAGGGTTTTTGGAACAGCCAGTTTGGTATTGGTAACACCGAGAGTAACAATTCAAGATTGACTTTTTCCGTGTCCGGAGCTGCTACATACAATTGGATCTTGAATCCATATCATCGCAGTTTGTGCAGTCCAGCTCCGGCTTATAATCACTTTGAGAGTTACCTGGAAACGGGTTTTGCTCTGGGGGTATTTGATCCACATCATCATGCATTACCCGAGCATCTCAGGAGTAATTCGTATTTTTCACCCGCCGGGCTACTTGGAGTGAGGATACATTATGTGACAGAAAGGTGGATATATTTCCTTAAAGCAAGGTTAACTCCATTTCTGGATCGGCAACCAAATATTTGGGGAGCCGCAGCTATTGGATGGGGTTGGCGGTAACTTGGCCACCATGATCGCCTGGTTGCTCAAATGCCGGTGTACCAGGCCCATCCAATATCTCCATGATCGACAAATTGATCCGTAACGACAATACGCTGTAAATACTTCATGCTTTTATAGCCAATCTGCGTTTCGACCCTGAGGCGTAACGGTGCTCCATGCGGAATTGGCAAATTGCGGCCATTCATTCCGTAAGCCAGTATAGTTTGTGGGTGAAATGCATCCAGCAGGTCAATACTGTCTTCCCAACCATCATACGAGAAAAAATTCACAAAGCGTGCACTGGGAAGTATGCCCGCGTGTTGAAGTACCTGGCTCAGTGGCACACCGGTCCATTCGGCTATAGCGGTCCACCCTTCCTCACAATTATGCCTTGTGATCTGTTTCCGGGTATGAAAACGCTGGAGATCTGCAACGGAATAAGATCCGGGTTTTTGGACACATCCTTCCACGGCGAGGCGCCACTTTGCGAAGGTATTTCTTTGAAGTTGTGCGTAGTCTTTACTGAAACCCGGGATTGATTCATTGCCCGGATTGGTTGTACCGGTCGCTGGAAAGGATGATATATCCTGATATGAATATTCTTTTACAAGCGACTGCCCTGGAAGCAGAGCCCTGTGTGCATTGTATGTCAAAACATCACCCATCCGAAGGATATTTCCGTAGGTTGGTGGTGACGACTCAGAACACCCGTTTAGGAATAAGCCACCCAAAGATGATAGCCCGGTAATAATTGCATTACGCCTGGTTATGAGATTTTTGTTTTTCATCTTTACACGATGTCTTTTGAAATAATCAGATCCAATTTGCTGCAAATATGTCATCCTAACCTGAGAAACCTGCTCGGAAACATTTGCGCTGCACTAATATTACTTTTCGAAAGTCATGGCGCGCATATGCCGTTTGAAACCTGTGGCGATAATCATTACCACGTGCACGAAAAGAAAAATGACGAGCAATACTGCCGCAAAGAAATGAATCGTGCGGGCAGATTGGGCTCCGAAAAACAGCTTCAAAAGGAAGGGATAAGCCGCACTGACTGCCGGAGACATTGTGAGCCCGGTCAGTATGATCACTGGAGTCAGAAAAAATAGTACGACCGCATAGGCGCATTTCTGCAGCAGGCTATATTGAGGCCCATAACTAACCGGCAAAATTTTAAACCGTAAATGATCAATGATATCCTTTAAGAATAAACGGTACGAAAATTGTCTGGCTGGAGGCAGAATGTTTTTGCGAAAATGCCCGCTGAAAACCCCAGCCAATAGGTAAATGATGCCAGTAAATACCAGAAACCAGGCGGCCAAAAAGTGAAGACTCCGTCCCCAGCCATTTTGGTTGTAAATTTCAAATGTACGGCTGGCACTTACCGGTGAGCTGGTGCCTGCAAAAAAAGGAGTCCTGTTTTCCCAGCCTTCGTGATGGTAGTTTTTGCTGATAGGCAGTTCAAAAAGTGCGGCAGTTAGGTCATTTCCAGCCTCGCCCCAGTAAAGGCGTGGGTGCGTCATGAGAATCACATATCCGCTGAACACCAGGAAGAAGAAGCTCGCAGTGCCAACCCAATGGGTAGTTTTTACCCAAGTCCGGTGTTTTGAATGTTCGGGAGGTAATAATTGATCGGGAATTTTCTTTGTATCGACCATCGCCCGCGGATTTTGAGGTATAGGTAAATATACATTTTTTACATAATCTTCTTTAAGGCTCCGAAGCACTTTTTAGAAAATTCCTGCTGTACTGATACTATGCATCGCTGCGTTTTCGCGGCTTTAAAAATGCATGCACCAGTTAACAAAAATGTGTAAGAATAGCTTTGTGGATTGCTTTCTGCCTGAGTGGGTGTTGGTAAAAAAAAGGAACTTTATCAGCATAAGAGGCCAACATAGTTCCTTTTTTTTAAGCCTTCCTGTGGTAAGGGTAAATTAGCTTTCAACTGCTAAGCCTAATGCTGTTTACCGTGACTTCACATCAGTTAGCTGTCAATTTCATGATTAATCCAGGCCCGTAGTACAACACGTAATACGTATCGGGAGTAGATGTACTTAACAGAATGTCCACGGGTGTAATGGCGGGAGTAAGCAAACTGACACCAGCATCTTCGCCGCTGGCCACCCGGCCCGGGGTCGAGAATCCGAACTCGGTGACAAGCAGTTTGCCGCCAGGAGTAAATGCAAGATCCGTCAGTCCCGAAAATCCGGATTTATACACAGTTGGTGTAACAGGGGCGGGACCTGAGCCACTTACCTGGTAAATTTTTGAAATACCTGTAGGAAACGGGAAACCTATTAGACTGGTCACAAAGAAGTTGGTGCCATCGAAAACGATACCAGTTGGAACAGGATCCAGGGTTGGCGGACCCATTGGCGCACTCGGGAAGGTTGGGTTCGGAGAATCCGGAAAGATTGCATAAACACTAAGCGTACCGCTGGTTTTGTCACGGCGAATGATGGCATTGCCGCCCGCGTCGGTAATGAATAAATCACCGTTCGGGCCGAATGTAAGATTGTACGGATTGGAATCTTTTGGATCTGGCGCATTAGGCTGCTTATCTCGAACAAAAGTACCAATGTCAATGCCAGTGAGCGTGCTGGCGTCTATTGGCTTACTTACCCCTGGAACAAAGCCAGATACATCGACGATATATAGTTTTTCATCTACACCGTGTAGGATGTAGAGCTTGCCATCTCTGTACAGCAGGTGGTTGAGTCCCTCAGGTGAATTTTCCGGGCTGATGGCGGAAACAAACCCGGTAATGGCAGGGTAGGCTACGCCGGCAGGAGTGATTACGGTGACCTGCCCGTCTTTTGCTTTTCCGCTACCCGCCTCTGTAACCCATAAATTTCCTTTTGCGTCGTCCGTCAGACCAATTGGTGCCTTAAGTCCCGAAGCAAAGGGTGGGCCCGCGACGGGGGCTAATACGGATGGAGCCTGGATTTTGTGGTCAATCAGAACGCAGCTTGTAACACCCAGGATAATACTGCCGATGAGTAGCAGTGTGGGCTTGTAGATTTGTTTGGTCATCATAATCGGGTTGAGTTTGAAATTATTAAAAAAAGAAAAGTTGCAGATAAATGGTTGCTATTAGAGTGGCTGTTCATCCAGAATTAGAATGTGCTTTAACATAATTAAATGTTAGAATTTGATGGAAAAGCGTTATGTGCATTATTCAATGCAATATAGAATTTTTTGATACTTGAAAATTAAACAGTTGGTAGAATTTATTATTCGGTATTGCCGTATCCTTCAGACTATTGCCGATTCGGTATCGGCTCTTCTATTTTCCATTTTTTGCAATTCTTCGGGGAAAATCCAACCTCCGGAAATACCGGACATTTTCGATCGGTTGGCCCCAGGAGGGACCGTGTTTTAAAGTTTTTTACTGAATTCCATTTTTTTATTTTGTTCATGCAACAACACCAGATATTTTTTCGTCATTAATATGTCACCGATACTAGCTTTAATAGAGCCCATTCGCGGATTTTGTTAGTAGATAGTATGTGACAAACATGAGAATCGAAAGCCCGAGCGAAAAGATGGAAGAATTGAACCCGAATGCCTCTTTGACCCGCGTATGCGGTGAAATTTTAAAAAGACTTGAAACCAACCCCGATTGCCGGAAAGAATATGTTAATGGCTTGCTTCAGTCAGGACTCAAACCCAAAATGTCGGAACAGGATTATGCGTACTATCAATTTATCAAGGCGTTAAGTCAAATGTACCAGGCTGGCTTAGACGAAGGAAAAGACCTTGTTGAAACCCCGAAAGAAGCGACTGAAGTCGACGAAAAACAAGATCAACTAACGATCGGCAAGTTTTTGAATCAAAAAATTTCGGACCGAAAAAAAGTGTCTGATAATTACGTAATAAAAATAGCCCCGATCATAAAAAACATTCGTGAAGGCGGAGCAACAAGCCTGAAAGATGTGGCGGCTAAATTGACGGAAATGGGCATAAAAACAATTTCCGGAAATTATCTGTGGCACCCTGCAACGGTAAGAGAGGTTGAGGTAAAGATTGGTAAGAGATTAGCGGAATTGAGAAGTTTGAATGCCTCTATCAGAGAGCAGATCAGTTTATTGAAATGAAAACACAAAGGTTCGAGGATTGTTGAACCTGCCAGAGGAATAGTGAACCACCTAGGATCTCCGGAGGCGACAGAAAAGAAAACTTAGGTCACTCTGACTTGGTTTAAGTTGTTTTATCCGGGTTCCAAATGGACAGCTGCTTGTGCGTCGCTTCAAAATCCAGAAGAAATTTTTTGTTTGAGAGGCCTCCGCCAAAGCCGATCAGCTTACCGGTGGCGCCGATCACACGGTGGCAAGGCGCTATAATGGCGATTGGATTTTTGTTTGCAGCGCCTCCCACGGCGCGTACTGCATCTGGGCTGCCGATTTGCTTCGCAATCTCACCGTACGTCCTGGTTTCGCCAAACGGAATCGTGAGTAGCGCTTGCCAAACCTGCACCTGAAATGCTGTTCCTTCAAAAGCCAGGTCAAAAGAGAAGTTTTTTCGCTGTTTTGTAAAGTATTCGCTGAGTTGCTTCTCTGCTTCCAGCAAGATTGGGTGATCGTCTTTTTGTAAGCAGTCTTTAACGCTTTCCTGGGTTGTATCAGGTGTTTTCCAATGAACACCCGACAAACCTTTTGCGCCCGAAATGAGGATCAGCCGCCCAACGGGCGATTCCACGGTTTTATAATAACGTTCCATTCCGTTTAAAAGCCTAGGTGGTTCTCATCTCACTGAATCGTTTCTTATGAGACTGTTCGTTCATTTACTTTCCGTTGAGAGCTGGTCAAAATTAGAAAAATACTTTAAGAAAACTGAAAAATCGGCACCCTGGCTAAGCCCTGAGATGAATTGCGATTTTTGTGGTCAACAGGATCTTATTCGCAATCTTACGGGCTGAGGCACAGTCTGATGCGTTGAATTCCTGCCTGCGCATGGTCTATACTGCACATCTGACGTACTACAGATATATATCCCGTTGAAAAAAACTTTTGAATTCATTCAAACCAATTGGTTAATTCTGGAACGTCAATGATGCAATTAAAAAGGAGGCATTTGTGCATATCAAATATGGGATTCGCAACGAATCGATTTTTGTTTTTAGGTCTCTTTATGGCGCTATTTGGCCGAACGGAAGCCCAGTCGACGATCAAAAGCGTCGATGAGAACATTGATATTTGGATAAAAGAAAACTTTGCGAAAAGCAAAATCCCTCCATTTTCTTTTATATATGGTGAAAAGCAATCGGCTTCGTTCATCAGAAAGTGGAATTTTCATGCAGAAAAGCTACCAAGCGACCAGCCTGATGTGGACAAATATCTTTTTACTTACAGGGAACCCAAGGGGCATTTGCTGGTAAAATGTGAGGTTACCGGTTTTCAGAATTTCCAGGCAGTGGAGTGGGTATTGAAATTTTCCAACACCGGTAATGCCAATACGCCGCTTATTGAAAAGGCAAAGGTGGCTGACCATCAATTCGCTGCGACGCGTAAAGGAACATTTATCTTGCACCACGCCAAAGGCAGTAACGCAGCCAAAGACGATTTTATACCCCTGGACGACACCTTGGCTGTCCAAAAAAGTATTCTCATGACTCCCAAAGGCCAACGGGGTTCGTCCGACGATACTTCGTTTCCCTTTTTCAACATCGAATATCCTGACCAAAATGGAATGATGGTGGCCATCGGATGGACAGGGAAATGGTATGCGGAAGTAACGCAAAACGACGAAGCCAACTTCTCGCTGACGGCTGGAATGGAGCGGATGAAGCTGGTATTACTTCCCAAAGAAGAAATCAGGACGCCGAGCGTTTGCCTGCTTTTCTGGAAAGGTGCCGACCGAATGGCGGGCCATAACAAGTTCAGGAAGTTTATCCTTGCGCACCATTCTCCAAAAATTAATGGGAAATTTGCCGTACCTCCGATAGCAGCCGGCTTAAGTCGGGGCGGCCCCTCTCCCTGTAACGAATTCACCTGTCTGACCGAATCCTATGCGCTGGCAACGGTGGAGCGATTCAAACAGTTTGATATGATGCCCGAAGTGTGCTGGGTAGACGCAGGCTGGTACCCTGGCGGTACAGGATGGCATGAAGGAGCGGGCAACTGGTTTGTCGATAAAAAGCGATTTCCTAATGGACTAAAGCCAGTCACCGACGCAGTTCACCGTGCTGGTTCTAAGTTTATACTATGGTTTGAACCTGAACGGGTTAGGAAAGGAACAAGTATTCAGGTTGACCATCCTGAATGGGTATTGTCGCAGTCCGAACCAGGTAAAAAGAACAAAGATCCGGATACCTATTTATTTGATCTTGGAAATACGCAAGCCAGGTTGTGGCTGACTGAACATGTTTCAGATTTTCTGAAAAAGGAGGGAGTAGACTATTACAGACAAGATTTTAACGGCGTCGATGCCGAAACCGTATGGAAAGTAAAGGACGGCCCTGACCGTAGCGGGATATCAGAAATCCGTCATATCGAAGGATTGTATGCATTCTGGGATAGTCTTTTGGTAAGATTTCCCAATCTGATCATCGATAACTGTGCAAGCGGGGGGCGTCGTCTGGACCTGGAAACGGTCTCGAGAAGTATACCGCTCTGGCGTAGTGACTACGGCTACGGGGAACCAGACGGATACCAAAACCATACTTTTGGCTTAAATTTCTATCTCCCGCTTCATGGTACGGGGCTCTTTAATAGTTCTTTGTATGAAATGCGGTCTAGTATGGCCAGTTCGATTGTGTTTTTCTGGGACATTCATAGTGCCGCAAGTTCCATACCCAAGATGCAACGGTGTATGCAGGACGCGAAACGGTTCAGACCCTACTATTTTGGTGATTATTACCCTTTGACAAGAAAGGAAGACCTGATGAGGGAGACTTCATGGCTGGCTTACCAGCTGAACAGGCCGGAGGATTCCGACGGAATTATCGTAGCGTTTCGCCGAAAAAACTGTGCAGAAGAGATTATAGATGTTAAGCTCCGTGGCGTAAAGGAAAATGCTCAATATGAAGTACGCGACGAGGATTCCGGAACCAGGCTTATAAAATCGGGTAAGGAATTAATGGAAGGCATGAAGCTTTCTTCTCTAAAGAAAGAAGGTTCTGTTTTGCTGGTTTACAAGGAGTTGAAGTAAATATTCTGACCAAAGAGGGGTTTTGCTTTACCCATTGTTTGGGCCAAATGTTTGTAGCAAGATCGGGTGTATTGATTTCATTCGTCAACTTAGTGCTCAAATATAAGCCCTACTTTCCCAAATTATGCTGCAGTAGTAGCCAACAAGATAATTGCCGGCACCCCAGGCCCATGGATTGTGGCGTTGCTTGTCTCATTCAACCAGACCCTCACAACAAAGTGATTTAAACCGCACAACAAAACGGGCTTTCATTTTCATCCCGAACTTTGCATGAATAAAAGTTCATAAGAAAATGGAAACTAAAAACATAGAAAAGCAAGTGCTCGTAACCGGTGGGACGGGCTTTGTCGGGTCACATTGCATTTTGCAATTGCTGCAAATGGGTTATAAGGGCCCCAGATCTCTCCTGAGCAATTTATTTCGGAGCATTTCTTTCTTTTCCTGATCAAGGGAACGATGACAGGATACGATGGGAACAAAAGTTTCACTTTAAAGGCAGGTGAATATTGTCTGGCCAGGAAGAACCATTTGGCGAGAAATCACAAGCAGAAGGACAATGGTGGGTTTGAGAAAGTTGTGATGGTTTTTGAGGAAGCTTTTTTGAAAGAATTTAAAAAGAAAAATACGATTTCTGTAGAGTCTTCGGATTCCAAAGATGCATTCATCCTTTTGAAAAAGGACAAGCTCGTGCCAAATTTTATAGGTTCTCTGGAACTGTACTACAATGAAGATGGGAAAATAGACGAGTCATTCTCGAAAGTCAAAAGGGAATCAACTTCTGCTGATTCTATTGCGCACCAACCCCGGGCTACGAAACATTATTTTTGACTTTAAGTCACCTGAAAAAATAGATCTACGCGCCTTCATGAATCGAAACTAAATTTAACGTCAGTCTGGAAAGGTTTGCTTACCTGACTGGAAGGAGTTTGTCGGTCTTCAAGAGGGATTTTAAAAATATATTTGGAGATACGCCCAGCCATTGGCTCATACAAAAGCGATTGATTGAGGCTTACTTTTTAATTGACAAAAAGGGTAAAAAACCTTCGGAAATTTACCTCGACCTGGGTTTCGAAGACCTCTCGCATTTCTCTTTTGTATTCAAAAAGAAATTTGGATTTAATTCTACCAATTTGAGAGTTGGTGCGGTTTGAGAAATGTGTTCTAAGTGATTGTTTTTTGAACGCGTTACAAACGCCAGCCATTCAACCCGGCGTGGATCGCCCGGCGTGGATCGCCCGGCGTGGGTCGCCCATCGTGGATCGCCCATCGTGGGCCGCCCCGATTGCGAATCGACCAGTCGGTCAAATCGGGTTTAGTGCCTTGTTTACGGAAGGCCTAACCTTCGTTCCTAAAAGCTCAATTGTTTTCATAAGATCCTTGTGCGAAGGGGCACCAACGTCGACATGTAGTAAAAACCTGGTCAACCCAAATAATTCCTGGTGATACAAAATTTTGTCGGTCACCTGCTCTGCATCACCAATAAAAAGCGCACCGTGTTTGCTGCGGCCTCCTTCAAACTGAGCCTTTGAGTAGGGAGCCCAGCCCCGGTCTTTTCCTATCCGGTTCATTTGAGCCGCATAATGTGGGAAATAACGATCCGAAGTTGCCTGCGCGTCGTCACCAATCAAGCCATGGGAGTGGGTTGCCAGCTGCATTTTGGAAAGGTCATGTCCAGCTTTTAAATATTCATCTCTGTATAGTTGAAAGAATGGCTGGAACTGTTTGGGCATGCCCCCAATAATAGCAATGATCAACGGAAGCCCCAGCTTTGCAGCCCGCACAACGGATTCCGGTGTTCCACCTACGGCCACCCATATATCCAGATGATTATCGACTGGTCGTGGCAAAATCTGTTGTGCATTCAGAGCTGCACGATACTTCCCTTTCCAGCTGAGGACTTCGTTTTCATTGATCGCGATCAGCAATTCAAGCTTTTCGGAAAAGAGCCCATTGTAGTCGTTAAGGTTATATCCAAAAAGGGGAAACGATTCAATAAAACTTCCCCGGCCCACGGTAATCTCTGCCCGGCCATTTGATAACAGATCGACGGTCGAGAAATTTTGATAGACCCGCACAGGGTCCGTTGAGCTCAATACCGTCACGGAACTCGTCAGTTTTATGTTTTTGGTCATGCCCGCAGCCGCTGCCAGAATAATTTCGGGAGCGGAGACGGAAAAGTCCGGCCGGTGGTGCTCGCCTATGCCAAACACGTCCAGTCCCACCTCGTCGGCAAGTTTGATTTCTTCCAGCATTTCCTGTATCCGCTGTTGCGCTGGTTGAAAAGAACTGTTGGATTGGCTGTAAGCCAGATCTCCAAACATGCTGATTCCGATTTCCATAGTATTAAATTTGTCTTATTTGCCCCAAAAGGGAGTGTGAAATAACAGGCTGTCTCAAAACAAAATCGGGCCAAATATTATTCTGCTCATTTAAACACCTCACTGCAGCGGCCGACCGCCCCCTAATCCCCCTCTCCTTGTCGGAGAGGGGAACTTTTAGCCCTTCTCCTCTTAGGAGAAGGCCGCGGTGGCGGGCCACTTGGGATGAGACGGTCGGCCGCTGCCGTGATTGACAGAAGATTATTTTGCTGAATTTCTTTTTGATACACCCTCGTTGTTTTTTTTAATGATTCAGGTCCTTTTTTGTCAGATACTGCATAAGTTGAGTGGCATTGGTCAGTGCCTGACTTGCCATTGGGTCACTAAACATAACATTTATAGGTCCTTCTCCAAAATAGAGGCCGTCCGATACCAGAAAAGTAATTCTTAGATTTCCCTTCGTGGGGTTTGGCCGCCTTGGTTTGTCCCAGGCACCAATCTGGCTTACTATATTGCGACTGTTCGAAAATAGGTCACTGGTTATTTTATTTGCTGATTCGTCATCAGTCGTTTCCCATACGACCACTCTTCCGGTGTGATTGATATATCTTGCTGTTCCGTTTTGAAACGATGCTAATACGTCAAGCCCGTCATCAAGTCCCACTTCCACTATGACTGCGAGAAGTTCTTTTTTATCCGGTGCCCATCCGCTTGCAAGTTGTTTGTTATAGGCAAGAACTTTGATTCTCGGATCTGAGTGCCGGTCATCAATAATTTTTTGCAGCTCAGCTTTTGTGCTCGCTTCTGCAAATAAAACGTCAAATGGATATTCATATGGCGGTTGCTTATTCCCTTTATATAGGCTGATATCGTCACAAAAAAGCAAGTTGTAAATGAAGTTTGTGGAATCGTCACGGTAGGGCGCTATTGATAAAGTTTGAACCTGAGGAGGTGTTTTTTTTAAGAAGTTGAATATTCCCATAGGTATTAAATCGGGCGGTTAATGATCGTTTGATACTATTGTTTAGAATAGAGGTAAAGCCTGCTGGCTCACTCCTTCACCTGTGAAAACTTTACACGATACCTTTATGAACATGAAATTGGCATTCGGTTCAACGACAGACACTTGTGTTTTTGTTTTTCTTTTTTGAAGGATTAAACCTGTTGGCGAATTAACAACTTATTCCTCTCCACCAGAAATAATTCTGTGAAATAGTGATTAACCGGAGAGACAATTGAGCAAAGGGTTATCTGTGTTCCATCAATAGCTCAGTCCGTCGCCAAATTTAAACAGTGCGTAATCCTTCGGCTTCATGAAACCTGGAACGTCGGACTGATTTTCCAGCACTGCTTTGTTGGAGACGGGCGTTGTGAAAGGCATCTTACCTGTTGGGTTGAATGTCCCATTGATTACATCGACCAAAGCATCCTGCGTGGTGCCAAATGTTGCCAGAATCGTTTTAGTCTTCGACGAAGAACCATTGTCTATTTCGTCGATCACCCATGGACTTGTGTAATTGATCACCACGATCGTGGGTTTGGTATTGATAATCTCATTTACGTGAGCCACGTCTATTTTGTTTTTTGACAGACTAAGTTCGATCGGGCCGCCCGTGGACGAAAACAAACTACCCGCCGTTGGGATAAGCCATAGCAAGGCTACGTCAGCCTCTTCTTTTGTGGAGACAAATTCGAGGTTGCCGTTTTTTGTAGCTGGTTTATTGACAGAAATCGGATTTTTTGTTCTGCCATTATCGTAATAGGTTTCAAAATAGACCTTTGTTTTTTTATTGATAGGGAGCAGTTTTGCATCATTTCTAAGCAAGACAACGGACTTCCTCATTGCGAGGTCTGCTTTTTTCTGAAACGCCACATTTCCAACCAGCTTCTCAGCCTCATCTGGATTTACATATGGATTTTCAAACAATCCCAGGTCAAATTTTTCTTTCAGCAAACGGGTAATCGATTCATCAATTCGGGATTCGGTTACAAGTCCCTTTTTCACCGTTTCCAGTAGAAGTGCAGGATCGGCACTGCCGGAAAAAATATCGACGCCACAGGCGATCGCTTTCTGATAACGTTCCAGAATCGAAAGGTTCTCAACACCCCAGGGCATCATATCAATGGGCCCCGTGTCGGAGTTGATTATTCCTTTAAAACCCATTTTCTTTCGTAACAGGTCATCGATAATGCCTTTGTTGTAAGCGAAAGCCAGTTCCTCATATTTCGTGCCGATCGGTTTTGCATAGTAGGGCATAACAGAGGATGTCCCTGCATCAATGGCTGCCTGGAAAGGTTTGAGGTGGTAGTCAAACATTTTTCCAGGATAATGCTGGTTTTTACCCCATTCAAAATGAGGGTCTTGACCTTCTACTTGTGGTCCGCCGCCAGGGAAATGTTTTGTAGTCATGGCTACCGAGGTCTTGCTCAGCTTACTTCCCTGAAACCCAAGGACAATTTCGCGGATCATGTTTGAAGCGAGGTCGGCATCTTCTCCAAAAGTACCTTCAATACGTTGCCAGCGAGGTTCGGTTGCCAGGTCGGCCATGTACATATAGCCTTTTCGCAAACCGACAGAAGCCCATTCCTTAGCCGCTATTTCGGCAAATTCGCGGGTAAGTTTCAGATCTCGCATGGCTGCAAGTCCGAGCTCTCCCGGCCATTTGGAAAAAACAGTCGAGCCAACGCTAAGCCCGATCGCAGCATCCAGTGTGACATGATTTCTTGGATTGGAGGCAACGGTAGAAGGAATACCCAGTCGCGATGTTTCTGACAGTGCCTGCAGATTGTTAGACCATTCGGCCATTGTTTTTGCACCTGTATTCGCCCTCAAAATGAAGTGTCTCAAATGGTAGGTCATTACGCCCTTTGTTGTGCCAGCCGCGGACACAGTTGGGTTGGGAAGCGGTTTCCGGCTGAACATATTTATATTTTGCACCAGGTCTTCCTCATTGAAACCGCTCGTGATCTCTGCCTTCGGGGCATTTTGCTGAAATGAATAGTCACCTGCCATGCGCGTGGTGCTAATGACCATAAAGCCGATCTTTTCTTCAATGGTCATTTTAGAAATAAGGTCTTTGATCCTCGCTTCCACTGGTAGCCGCCAGTCTTCATAGGGGTCCAAAACCTTGTTTTTGTTCAGGTCTTTGAATTCCTGGTTGCTTATTTTTAGAATTTCTACAGTCCGTTTTCCTAGCGTAGGTTGCGTAGCCTTCTGAGCATAACTTGTAGAAAAAAAGGTCAGTAAACATCCTGTAAATAGAAAACGGTGGATATTTTTCATGTGTCTTTTTTTGTGAATGACTTAGTCAGTTTTACAAAAATGAGACGTGGTAACTATTGACATTACCTGACAACTTTTTTCAAATATATCGGTTGGGGTCTGAGCTTATCTGGCTGGAAAGCTAAGGAGATTTATAATTAAATTTTTGTCAAATGGCCTACGGGGAATTTTGGTCGCCCAAGCGAGGGTAAAATTTTGCATTATTCCTTACTATTGAAAAATGCGCAGGCAGGGAAAAATAGTGGCGTTGAAAGTAAGCTATAATTGTCGCTGAAATTACCAGAGTTAAATCCTGAAAACAGAAAAAGCTCCTGACGACGGGAGCTTTTCAGTTTTCAATTGTGCGTTAAATCAATCAATCGAAATGACACGGTCACTGGTTGTACGAATGTCCACTTCTTTGGTGACTTTCTGATCTCCGCTTGTTAGCTCGAAGTAATACGTACCGTCAGTCATGTCGTCAAGATCGAACACCCGACGATATTGTAGGTCTCCTTTACCATAGGTTTCACGATAATAGATCCTTCCGGTTTTGTCCTTCAAAACAACGCTTAGCCGTGCCTGAACATCTTTGTCAACAGCAAGTTTTACTTTATGCGTGTTTTGGACCTGGAAAACTGAAGCACTAAGTGCAACCTTGTTTGGCGAACTGCTGGTTTCACCGTTCCCTTTTTTTTCAGATGCAAATGATGTCAGAGAAAACATTACGGCAACTGCACAAACTGCTTTGGAGATCATTGTAATTTTCATGGCTATGTAATTTTAAGATTGATTATTTTATTTTTCATGGCTGATCATTTACTAAAAAAGGCTGTGCCAGTTTTCAAAAGACGTATTTTATTATCGTAAAATTTTATTTAATGATCTTATTTACAGTGTGTTGTGAATTTTATCTGACGATTTTTAATAATATTGTAATGCGCTCTTCGGTGTTCGGAAGTGAACGAACGATACTGAAACCGAACGGTTTTAATGGGCTTTGTTTTGGATCTACCTTCGTTTTAGCGTCAAAGACGAAGATAGATCCAGCCCTTGCTGAAAGTTGAAATTGAGATAACCTACAAATTAAAACCAAGATCAGTGACCAGGTATTCGTATACTTTGCTTTCGGTCAGCGCTCCACCCGACATATCGTATTGGTCTCTTTTCGTTACGTGTCCGTCGGCATTTATGATATAATTGAAATATTTTCCACCCAGATTCGAGTTGTCTGTAATGAGTTTCACCAGATTTTTGCTGGATTTGCCGAAAACCATCAGGTAAGGGTCGGGAAGATTCGCTGCCTCACAATTGATCGGGGATAAATCTGTCAGGATAGGATCGCCTGTTGGTTGGTCGTAATATAGATTCGATTCAGATTGGAAGCCCTCGTAGCCGCGGCCATTGTTGAAATTATAGCCAGTCAGTTTGGTCAGGTCGCCACCCGCGTTCCATACAAATGTGGTTTTCTCGTTGATATACTTTTTGTTGGTACGGGTTAACAATTGACCTTTTACATTGTATTGGTATGTGAACTCGCTTATTTTTTCAAGCGTTTGGTTAGGTCCATAAGGAATAAGCTCAACCTGTTTCGATTCATAGCAGCGACCTTTATTATCGAGCAGGTAGGTGCTTACTTCGGCAACAGCATTGTTGTAGTACAAAGTGGATACAATAGAGTTGATGCCATATTTGTATTGAGCATATACGCCACTGTTTCCACGCTGACTCGCAATGTATGTTACTTTTTGTAGTCTGCCATCATCGAGGTAAGCGAGTTTGGTGTTTCCATGTTTGATAAGCTGATAATGTTTGGGCATTGTAGCCACTATGCCTTCTCTCAAATTACTTGCTGAGACTTTTGCATCCTCAATGGGTGCAATAAGGGTTTTTTCTTCCTGGCATGAGGCCAGTGTTATCGAAAGGGCAACGAGGCTTCTAAAAAGATTTTTCATGACTTGTAATGAATGATTTTGATAAAAAATAATTGAATTTGTTCCGCCTTCCTCGTTCAAAAAAGTTTGTTTCGGATGACGATACAAACCTAGGGCGGATAAAAAGCGCCTGCAATTCGGAGAGGTATACAAAAGGTTCATGTCAAGGGAAATGAGGTACACAAAACGTGTACACCCTGGTAATTGAGGTAGACAAAAGGTGGACGAGACTTTTTTTTGGGAAAATGAGGAGTTTTGAATTCATTTTACAAGAGAAACGGAGGTACTTATATTGATGCTACTCAATTTTTCTTGCGACAAGCTTATGGACATGAAATCTGTCATAATAAGGACAAAATACAGAGGTGCGGACTTGGTAAAATCGGAACGGGGTGTATCTTCGCGGCTAAATCTCTCACCTTATCTTTATGATCAAATTCGCTCTCAAAATGGCCATTTTCGCGATGATAGCCATCGCGCCGGTCCTCGGTTTTGCCCAGCACTACAAACTACCCTTCAACCAGGCTGCCTGGACAAAAGATTATCCTCCGTTCCGGATTGCCGGAGACTTGTATTACGTTGGAACAGAAGATTTGGCGAGCTATTTGCTGACAAACAAAGATGGGCACATATTGATCAATACTGGCCTGGAAGAGTCTGTCGGGCAGCTTAAAAAAAGCGTGGAGGCACTGGGTTTTAAGTTTTCCGATATTAAGATACTCTTAGCAACCCATGCTCACTACGATCATGTTGCAGGAATGGCGGCGATCAAAAAGGCCACCGGTGCGACGTTAATGATCCAGCAGGCCGATGTGCAGTTGATGAAAGACGGCGGCAGTTCGGACTCCGTCCTTGGTAAGGATGGCGCTACTTTTGCACCCGTTGTTCCCGACCGCATATTGAAAGACCAGGAAATTGTAAAACTGGGCGGTGCTTCTGTTAAACTTCTGCACCATCCGGGACATACGCCTGGTGCCAGTAGCTTTTCGCTGACCGTTAAAGACGAGAAACGTTCTTATAAAGTTCTGATCGCCAACATTCCGTCGATCCTGGACGAAACAAAGCTCTCGGGCATGCCGGGATATCCGCAGGTAGGGAAAGATTACGGCTATACATTATCAGTGATGAAAAAAGAGCAATTCGACATCTGGCTTGCCTCTCACGCCAGTCAATTTAATCTTCAGAAGAAGCGCAAGCCTGCTGACCCCTACCGCCCCGAAGCTTTCTACGGTCGGGAAGATTACGACAAAGCGCTGGCTGGAATTGAAGCTACTTATAAGAGGCGCCTGCACGAATAAATGTTAGGCACTATTTGGCTGTTTGGGTTGAGGATCACGGGTACTCTTGCTGCTGTTCACCCTTTGCGCAATGGTGCATTTAAATATACCCAGCGTTTTGTGGTCATTTGTGTCCTCAATAACGAACGGCGCATCTCTTTGATAGATCTAAATTCTATCTTGCCGCCATCGTTGCTGCCCTCGTTTGTGTCCTCACAAACGAACCAGCGACTTCCCATAAACCTAAATCCTGTCCCCAATATGGGTCAAAAAGCTGAAATCTTTTTCTCCTGTGATATAAGTACCTGGCCGAAGAAAATGGGTCGCTTTCCGGACTTTCTGCCAGGCGCCAATTTCCTTTAAGAGGATTGTTGTGTATATATTCTAACTTCTGTCGCCATCGTTTGTGTCCACACAAACGAAACAGCGACTTCCGATGAATCTAAATCCTGTCCCCAATATGGGTCAAAAAGCTGAAATTTTTTTCTCCTGTGATATAAGTACCTGGCCGAAGAAAATGGGTCGCTTTCCGGACTTTCTGCCAGGCCCCAATTTCCTTTAAGAGGATTGTTGTGTATATATTCTAACTTCTGTCGCCATCGTTTGTGTCCTCACAAATGAAACAACGACTTCCCATAAATCTAAATCCTGTCTCCAATGTGAGTCAAAAAGCTGAAATCTTTTTTTTTTTTTTCTGTCATATAGTACCTTGCGGATGAGATGGATGGCTTTCTGGATTATCTGCCAATTGCTATTTCCCCTTAACCGGATTGTTATGAATGTATGTCGCCATCGTTTGTGTCCTCACAAACGAAACAGCGACTTCCCATAAACCTAAATCCTGTCCCCAATATGGGTCAAAAAGCTGAAATCTTTTTCTCCTGTGATATAGTACTTGGCCGACGAGAATGGATAACTTTCCGGACTTTCTGCCAGGCGCCAATTTACTTTAAGAGGATTGTTGTGTATATATTCTAATTTCTGAAATATCACTTTGGGTGAGTAAAGCAGAATAGGCAGTGAATCTCTTTGCCAAAAATGGTATTGCCGTGTTTGTAGATCAACCTTAAATTCGTCCAGGATTTCTGGATGATTCAATCGTAAATCTTTCTGGATCGTGTGACTTGTATGCTTCATAAAGCTCGCATGGGGAAGCTCTCTACCATTCATTTCTAACAGTTCCCAAATAAAATGTATGTGATTAGGCATAATAACAAATCCATAAACGGCGATTTTTCCATGATTTGTCAGGTAATGAAGACTTTCTAAAATGATTTGCTTGTACTTGTCCGCGACAAGGAGATGCCGCCATTTTGTAATTGTCGCAGTAAAGAAGTAGACTTCACCTAACTCCATTCTATTTCATCTAAACAAGTGGTTATTGGTCTGAAATACGTTCGTTTTAGGTTTTGGTAACGGTCATTTTAGAAATAGTTGCTTTTGGATGAATTTGATGAGCGTTTTTTGCTCTTTTTTTAACTGTGAAGATGGGCGTATGAGTATCCGTTTGTGAGGACACAAACGGTGGCGTCGGGTATCCGTTTGTGAAGACACAAACGGCGTCATCAAGTTTATTTTCCCGTTGGATGTGGAGGTGGCGGTGGAGTATCCGTTTGTGAGGACACAAACGGTGGCATTGTAATCTCTGGTGTTTTATGAAAAGGTTAATAAATAATAGGGAAGATGTTTTTTAGTGATTTAATATCTCCCCTGCTTCCCTAACAAGCGCCGCCATCAATTCCGCCGATTTAGTATGCTTCAAATTAACGGCATTTTGCCCCGACCAGAAGTTGATCATGTCTGTTTTCCCTTGTGCAAGGGCGGCTTCTCTCAGTGGCCCTATCAAACGGGTCTGTAGTGGGAAGGGAAGCACTTCTTTCTCGTAGGTGATCTCTTCTGAAATTCTATTACGTATCATCCTGCCCATCCTCCCTGTCAGAGATTTGGAAAGCACAGTATATTTTGCCTCGTAAGAAAAAATTCTTGCCTTGTGAACAGGTGTAGCATTAGATTCGTCGGTAACCAAAAAGGCTGTTCCCAATTGTACAGCATCTGCACCAAGCGTCAATGCGGCCGCAATACCTTTGCCATCTGCAATACCACCTGCGGCGATAATCGGTGTTTTTACTTTTGCTTTCAATTGTTGAACCAGTGCAAATGTGCCCGTTAAGGATTCACTCGCGGGTTTCAGAAATGACGGTCGGTGCCCGCCAGCTTCAAATCCCGTAGCGACAATGGCATCGACATTTGCTTCTTCCAATGCCAGAGCTTCATCCAGTGTGGTGGCAGCTCCTACGGTTTTGATGCCCAGTCGGTATGCTTCGTTGAGAATCTCCTTTGCCGGAATGCCAAATATAAAACTGAAAACCGCAGGTTTGATCTGGAAAATCGCTTCAACCTGATTCTCGAATTTGGACGGAATATTGGTATCCAGATTTGGCATGGGAATACTTAACTCATCAAAATAAGGTTTGAAGAGCGCCTTTATTTTGTTCAAATTTTCTTCGGGGAAATCAGCCAGTCGCTCGTCTACATCCGAAACCCAAAGATTGATATTGTAGGGCTTGTCGGTCAGCAACCTGATCGCCTTATCTGCTTCCAGAATCTGATCAGGAGTCAGTGTGTAGGCACCAAAGCTTCCAAGTCCGCCGGCGTTTGATACTGCCGCCAATAGTTGAGGGGTTGAAAATCCTCCACCCATAGGGCCAAGCAGGATTGGATATTTGATCCCTAACAATCGGGTGATTTTCGTTTCATTCCACATGGCTTAAACGGCTACATTTGTGAGTAATTTATTTACGATAACCCATTCGCCATTGATCTTGTTCAACGAAAGGAGATCATAGTAATTGAAATCAAACATAGGCACATGTGCCTTGACAACTGCTATTGAGTTGATGATTTCTATTGCCAATATTTTCATCCTGAATTGCTCGTTCAACTCAAGCGGGCTTTTACGGTTTTTAACGCCATCCAGATATTCGTCGAGTGTTTTGAAATACGGTGTGCCATTTATGTCGCCGGACACAATTGTTTGTGGATGAAATACTCGTCTGAGCAATTCAACATCTCCATTAAAAACACCGTCAAAGTAATTTGATAATACGGCCGATACAGCCGCTGCATGATCTGTGTAATCGTTCATTTCTTTTCGATTTTTGGTGGTAGGTATGCGTTGACGCCTTACGCCCCAACGCATACCTCTAAATGTTTACTAATGCAATAATTCCCTACGCGATGTGGTGACCAGAAAGGTGGCCTCCGTCAATATTGATGATCTCGCCCGTTATAAAATTGCTTCCTGCGAGATACAATGCGAGCTCAGCAACGTCATCTGTTTCGCCGATTCGGTCAACCAGATGAAGCCCTGCAAGGCTGTCTGCGTCGCTGATACCGTTTTTGGCCTGCAACTGACTGCGGATGATGCCGGGTGCAATTCCGTTTACACGTATGTTGTTTTTACCAAACTCAGCTGCCAGCTGACGTGTCAAAGCGTGGATGCCGCCTTTGCTTGAAATGGGCGCGGTAGCGGGAAAACCGCCGATCGCATGGTCCACCAATACGGTTCCGATGTTGATAATTGATCCTTCGCCTTGTTTAAGCATCTGTCTGATTGCTGCCTGACTGGTAAAAAAAGCACCTTTCAAATTGATGCTTAAAAACCTGTCCAGATACGCCTCACTGACTTCCAGAAATGGTTTTGGTTCAAATATACCTGCATTGTTTACCAGCACATCCACAGTGTCAAAGCGTTCGATTGCCGTATTAATCAATTCCTGGCCTGTACCAGCATTGCTAATGTCACCTGCAACCTTTGCCAGCCGATCGTGATGGCCTAGCTCGTCAAAAGCGGCTTTCAAATTATCGGCATTGGCAGCGTTAATCACCACATTATGCCCGTGTTTCAGGAATAAACCTGCTATCGCCTTGCCAATGCCTGTCGATGCGCCGGTTACGATGATGGTTTGTGTTTTCATGATTGTTTGAATATTTGTTACTGAAATGATCTGTTTGTCGTGATTCCCTTTTCCCGGAGCACGGATACCTGTTCGCCCGCATATCCCCAGTCATCCAGGTCGATTTCCTGTATGACCACGTGTGTTAGCTTTGGATCTTTGTCTAATATTTCTGTGATCAATTCGGTTACTCCTGCAATAAGCGCTTGTTTTTGAGGGCGTGTAACGCCTTCGCGGGTTACTTCAATTTTTACGTATGGCATGGCTATTAAATTAAAGGGTGGCTAAAGCAGTCAATTTTACATCCAGGTCAATTTCGTTGTAGATCAGCGTATCACCGAGGTTTTGGAAAAAGTTACCTGAGCGAAACTTCATATCGTAGAGCGTGCGATCAACGATGATTTTGCCGGAGGCGGTCAGCGTGCCATCGGTGACAAGCACATTGGCGGAGAAGGTGACAGGATGTGTTATACCCTTAATGGTCAGGTTGCCGGTAATCGTGTGTTTCCCTTCTTTAGATTGAGCAGATCCTGTGATGGTGAAAAATGCTTCGGGAAAGCGGTCTGCAGAGAAGAAGTCATCGGAAAATAAATGACCGGCGAATTGGTCGTTGGTGGCTGGATCAGTGACATCCAGTATTTTGATGGAGGCGATGTCAATGACAAAACTTCCTCCGACGTATTTGCCATCGGTTAGTGAGATTGTTCCCGATTTAATGGCAATGGTACCATTATGCGCGCCGGTTACTTTTTTGCCGGTCCAGTCAATGTTGCTTTCTGCCCTTGCGATTTCAAATTTTCTAGTCTCCATGTTCTTTGTTTTATCAATTGTTAATAATTTGATAGCACAAAGGACCTCAGGAAATTTCAGTCGGTTAGGTGATGTAGATCACATTCGTATTTGGCGTTATCTATGGGCATTGTAGAGTCTGCTAAGCGTCTCACGCGACACGCCAAGATAGGCGGCAATGAGATGTTTGGGGACAAGATTGTAAAGCTGGGGGTATAGTGCCAGAAGTTCTTCATAACGGGCTTTCGTGTCGTTGTTCATAAAAGACAGCAGGCGTTTTTGGGAAGCGAGATATCCTCTGTTGGTTCGCCATCTAAAGAAATGTTCAACCTGATGCAATTCGTTACAGAGTTTTTCGCGATCCTGATTGGAAAGACAAAGTACCTCTGCGTCGGTAATGCAATCGACATTGATCGTGGCCTTACTCTGATTGTATAAAGCGCCATAGTCAGAGGTCCACCAGGTTGGCATCGCAAACTGCAGGATATACATTTTGATCTGATCGTTGATGAAAAACGCCTTCAGACACCCCGACACCACAAAGTACTCATGATCCACTTTTTCCCCTTCGCTGATCAGCACCTGCCCTTTCTTAAAAGACTTTGGCTGGAAGTGGGAAAAAAAGTGTTCGAATTGATCATCATTCAGCGTGGCTGTTTTACCAACAAGCTGTTTCAGTATTTCTTTTGCTTCCATGTTCGGGACTCGCCGGGACTGGCGGAGTATCGTGAAATTATCCATTTTTTTATCCAAAAACCTGCGGAACACCGATTGATCCCGAAAAGTTATTACTCGTAAAAATGAAGCCGTTCCATCAGCCGAAGGCTGGTTATTGAAATAAACTCACCTTTGACCAAAACGCTTTTTTCTCGAAAAGTAGGATCTTAGTGGGTCAAATACAATATATAAGTTTATGATTAATGTAGAAATGAACGTACAAACAAGAACGACGTGGGCGACTAAATAAACTGGACACCTGCATTCAGATTTTATTTGTAGTGCTATTATAAAACAGACCGCCAGGGTAACGGAAATATAAACCGCTGATTTTATAGCGTATCTTTTTGATCTCATCATGGGTCGGGTTCCGGCGGTAAACTCAGGTAGTACAATTTACCCGAGGTGTCTTAATGGATTTTGAGCCATTGAGAAATGACCGGATTCGTGATGATATACTACAAGTTACATGACAAAGGTTGGGTTCGATTATTTGTCATGAAGGCGAATAGGTAACTTGTAAAACCTTTTGCCGACTGCGGCGTACAAAGCACTGGCAAGTGCCGGAGCTATCGGGGCTACACCAGGCTCACCCGCACCACCCATACGTTCAGTACTCGGTACGATATACACTTCTATTTCTGGTCCTTCATTGATCCGCATGATACGATAATCATGGAAATTACTTTGTTGTACCTTTCCGTTCTTCAAAGTAATCTCACCGAAAAGTGCTGCCGTAAGTCCAAAGATAATTCCACCTTCCATTTGCGCATATACGCCGTCGGGGTTTACCGCTAGGCCACAATCAATCGCGCATACTACACGGTTTACGCGGATCTGTTGATTTTCAATAGATACTTCAACAACCTGGCAAACGTAACTGCCCATGGCGTTGCATACCGCAACCCCTCGAAAACGACCTGTTGGTAAAGGCCTGTCCCATCCGGCTTTCTCGACCGCCAGATTGAGGGCTGCGAGATGTCGGGGCGAATTTTTCAATAAGATTCGTCTGTATGCGACCGGATCCATTCCGGCCGTTGCAGCCAATTCGTCGATCATGGTCTCGACTACAAAAGTGGTGTGGGTGGCGCCTACCGAACGCCAGGGCAACACAGGGACGCCGACCGAAGTTGTGTGCAATTCGAATGAATAATCGGGAATTGAATCCGAGTAAGGTGAAGCGGTAGTGACCATGCTGTAGTCGATACCGTTGTGAACGATCATCGATTCCAGCGGAGTGTCGGCAAAAAGCGATTGTCCAACAATCCTGTGCTGCCAGGCATTGGGAAAACCATCCCGGCCAATCGACACTTGTACACGATGCAGGTAGACCGGCCTGTAATAACCACCCCGTACATCGTCTTCCCGTGACCATACCAGTTTTATGAACTTGCCGCTACTCTTGGCGATATGCAGGGCCTCCATGATCCAGTCGGACTTGAAAGAACCTCGTCTGCCAAAACTGCCACCCAGATACGGCGTGTTGAGCTGCACCTGCTCCGGATTTAGTCTCAAAAAATCTGCAATTTCCACCTGATGCAAGTACGGTGTCTGCGTGCCTGTCCACACTTCGCATCCATCCTTCCCGATTTTCACTGTACAATTCAATGGTTCCATAGGTGCATGTGCCAGATAGGGAAAACTGAATTCTGCAACAATTTTCTTGCCATCTTTTCCCAGCGCGCTTGCCGAGTCTCCTTTTTGCCGAATAATTGTACCCTTCGTTTGGGCGAGTCGTCTATAATCTTCCAGCTGCTTTTCGCTATCCAGATTGGCATTGATGCCTAAGTCCCAATCGATGATGAGTGCGTCTCTTCCCAGCTTCGCAGCCCAGAAGTTGTCAGCAATCACTGCGATACCCGAAGGTATTTCAAACACCTGCCGCACTCCTTGAATTGTCATGGATCTGGCAGGATCAAAAGATTTTACCTTTCCACCGAAAACAGGTGCGTGCGACACAACGGCAGTAAGTAATCCCTCAAATTGAATATCAAGCCCATACCTGGCTTGTCCGTTGACCTTTTCCGGCGTGTCAAGCCTTTTCTGGGATTTACCGATATACTTCCAATCCTTTGCTTCCCGTAGCGTAACTTCAGTGGGGATGGGAAGTAGTGACGCCTCCAGGGCCAGCGCTCCATAGCTTATCCGCTGGTTGCCGACGATCACATATCCTGCCTCGGTCCTGCATTGCTCCGGTGTTATATGCAGTCGTTTTGCGGCTACGTTTATCAGCATGGCACGGGCTGTTGCGCCAGCATTTCTGCAGCGGTCAAATTCTGATATTGTACTTTCGGATCCGCCTGTGGATCGTCCAATAACGGGTGTCTTAAAATCTGATTCTGTTCCGGGTGGGCTCGCCTCTACTTTAATGTCGCTCCATTCACAATCGAGTTCATCTGCAATCAGCATGGCAATGGTGGTCCAGATGCCTTGGCCCATTTCCACTTTCGACGAGATAATATGGATGCTATTGTCCTCGCCTATACGCAAATATGCATTCAGTTGAGCATCAGTGGACAACGGTACGTTGCGTGGTTTGTATGCGGTTTTATCAACCAAGGAAAATCCGATCAACAGACTGCCCACGCCCAATGTGCTGGTTTTGAGGAAAGACCGGCGGTCAAGGGTTGGCTCTTGATTCATTTCTTTGGTTTTTTAGTTTGGTTGTACAGTGACTGGTTTTGCCAATGGGTTGGACAATGGCTGCTACAAAGAAATGAGCATAAGTAGCCGCCCGGGAATTTGATTGATAACCAGTAGCGTTTAATTGATGAAATGCATGATATCCTGCCAGTAGGTTGCATTTCAAGACATTGATGAAAGAAAAATGGATCTGTGGGTACTTATTGCGACCTTATTGGCAAACGTTATCCAAGTTTCTTTGCGCTGAATTTGTATTGTTCAGGAGATTGCCCCATGTTTTTTTTGAAAACCCTCGAAAAATAATAAGGATCATCATAGCCAAGGCTTACGGCAATGTCTTTGATCTTGGATTCATTGGAATAAATCAGCTGACAAGCTTTCTGCATTTTTAAATGTGTGAAGTAATCAAGGGGAGGCATGCCGGTTGCTTTGCGAAAGAGCATCGAAAAGTGCGAACAGGAAAGTTTATGCATGCCTGCCATATCTTCTACGGTTAGCTTTTTACCAATGTTTAACCGCATGTTTGTGATGGAATCCGTGATGATATCTTTTTTATCGTCGGTATCAGCAATGAGATATTTATCGGGGAACAGAAATTGTGCCACAAAATAATTCAAGCTCATGTTTGAATTCGCCAGATTCTCCATGCTGTAACCCATTTCAAGGCTTTGGTAAATCTGATGCCATATTTCTATTGCCTTTTCGTTGAAAGGAATACTTATGGGGCCTTTTTGGGTTGTGATTTGCAAAGACTGATTGTAGTTGTCGATATCTCTGCCCGTGAAATGTATCCAGTAGATAGTCCATGGGTCATCGGTATCTGCCCAATAACGCATATAGGTTTCTGTTGCCGGTAGGAGCAGAAACTGATTTGCCGCAACCTCAAATTTTTTGTCCCCAATCACGAAATGTCCCTTTCCCTGCAAACAATAGATGAAAATGTTATCCTCACATCCTTTTCTTCGCTCCCGGTAATGAAACTGGGCCTTCGGGAAATAGCCAATGTGCGTGATGTAAAGTTGAAATAAGATCGGATTCTTTTGAATTACGTCGCGGATAATGCCCGGTGGAAGGCTTATCAGTTTCTCTCCCTCGAATCCATCTCGTCTCCTGAAAATGCTACTCATAACATTTAACTTTTTTTAATCGAATTTTCTAATACATTCTGACATTGAAAGCCATTATAGGCTGTTTTCTCTAATATTCCTAGTAGGATTATCATTAAATAAATAAAATGACTGAACTTGTAAAATCAAAAATCGTAGAATAATCTATCAAAATAGGCGAATGATCTATTCGTAACCTGTTTCAGGAAGCATACTTTTGTTCAGGAAATTTTATAAATCCTCCAAATGAATTTTTTGAATTATGATATGGACAAACAATGGCTGAGTTGTAATTGTCTTCAATTCAACAGGTTTACATCTTAAATAACATGCTACTAGAAAATAAGGTTGTCTTTTTAACTGGCGGTACCGAAGGCATTGGATTGGAATGTGCTAAAGTATACCAAAAGGCGGGAGCGAAACTCTGTATCATTAGCAATCAACTTCCCAGCTTAAAAGAAGCTGAGCTGACATTGAATGATGAGCGCATCCTTTTTATTTATGCTGATGTTTCTAATAGCCTGGACATTGAGAATGCTTTTGCAGGATGTCTGCGCGTTTTTGGAAGAATTGATGTGATCCATAATAATGCCGGAATCTCCAGTCCTTCAAAGGCGTTGCATGATACTTCTGAGGAAGAATGGAAAATGTTGTTTGAGGTCAATTTGGGAGGTATTTATCACACAACGCGGTTTGGCATAGAGGCTTTGAAACAATCAAGAGGCACTATCCTTAATACCGGAAGTCTTGTCGGCGAGATTGGTCAGGAAATCCATGCGGCTTACAGTGCCACAAAAGGTGCAATCAATGCGCTGACAAAATCAATGGCCCTGGATTATGCACCGTTTGGAATCAGGGTGAATGCGGTGGCTCCTGCGGGCGTGCTAACGCCAATGTTGAAAGCATGGACACAGCAACAGCCTAACCCTGAACAGGCTGAGGATTATCTCAGCAGCATTCATGCACTTGGTTACTGCCCGGAAGGAGATGTCATCGCCGATGCCTGCCTTTTTCTGGTGTCCGATATGGCCAGGTTTATTACCGGCTGCATTCTGCCAGTGAGTGGAGGTGCAGAGTTAGGTTACAGAAAAACAATTAACGGAATGTTCAAGACAGCGAGCGCCCACGGTTTTGAGCATTGACAAACAGGTGTTTTTGAAATGATAAAAAAAATAGAAGTTCGGGATGCCAGGTACGAGCTGGAAGGAAGCGCCGGAAGTGATGCCATCCATCGTGATCCGGTTTACTCTTACGCTGTGACCAGATTGTTTGATGATAGCGGGATCGTTGGCAATGGTTTTGCGTTCACATTGGGCAAGGGAAATGATCTGGTCTGTCAGGCGGCCAAATATTATGCAGAAAAGCTGGTCGGCAGAGATATTGAGGAGACAATGGCCTCTTTTGGTGAGTTATTTCGGGAACTATCTGATGATCAGCAGTTTCGCTGGCTTGGGCCACACAAGGGTGTCGTGCATCTGGCACTGGCTTCGGTAACCAACGCATGTTATGACCTTTGGGCAAAAAAGAGACGGTTGCCGTTGTGGGGATTATTGACCGAGCTTTCCCCGCAGCAGTTGGTGGATACGCTCGACTTTTCGTACCTGGAAGACGAACTGACAAGGGAGCAGGCAATAGCGATGTTACAGGCTCAACAAGCTTCCAGAATAAGCAGGGCCGGTATTTTGAAAACCGGATACCCGGGTTATGATACGTCCGTTGGCTGGTTCAATTATTCGGATGAAAAAGTCAGGGAAAATTGCCGTAAAGCCCTGGATAATGGCTTCATGGCGATGAAACTAAAAGTTGGTTCAGCAGATCCACAAAGGGACATACGGCGCGCGCACATTGTTAGAGATGTGGCCGGTCCAGATATTAAGGTCATGCTGGATGCCAACCAGCAATGGAATCTACCTCAGGCCATATCAATCTGCGATCAGCTGAAAAGTATGAATCCATATTGGATTGAAGAACCAACCCATCCCGACGATATTCTTGCGCACAAAACACTGGCTGAACACATTGCTCCGATAAAACTGGCCCTGGGTGAACACGTACCCAATAAAGTGATTTTCAAAAATTATTTACAGGCCAAAGCGGGCGCATTTATTCAGGTTGATGCAGTTCGGGTTGGCGGCGTTAGCGAATTCATCACGATCAGTTTGTTGTGTAAAAAGTTTGGAATCCCGGTTGTTCCGCACGTTGGTGATATGGGGCAGCTTCACCAGCATCTGGTGCTGTTCAATCATATAGCTATTGGGCATGAAGCATTGTTTCTGGAACATATTCCCCACTTACAGCAACACTTTGTAAATCCTGCGGTGATCCAACATGGGGTTTACAAAACACCTCAGGAAGCGGGTAGTAGCTGCGATCTGATCGCTTTAAACAATTAATGTAACTGTGATATTTACATAAACCGGCATGATTCATTTTTTAGATATTTCGATCAGCGCACTATACATCTCAGCTATTTTGGCTGTTGGTCTATGGGCCGGATTGAAACATAAAGGGAATGTTGCGAAAGGAGAAAGTGAAGCGGGGGCCTATTTTCTGGCGGGGAAGACACTGCGCTGGCCGACAATTGGCCTGGCACTGTTTGCGACCAACATATCGTGCGTGCATCTGGTAAGTCTCGCACAAAGCGGTTTTGATACAGGTCTTTTAAACGGTAATTTTGAATGGATGGCGGCGTTTATATTGATCCTGCTCGCCTTGTTTTTTGTGCCGTTTTATATACGTTCCGGCGTCTCGACGCTGCCTGATTTTCTGGAAAAGCGTTACGACCGAGCCAGCCGTGACTGGCTTGCCTTTATTTCCGTTTTATCAGCAATCATTGTTCATATTTCGTTTTCGCTTTTAGCGGGAGGCATTGTTTTACATACATTATTCGGCGTCAACATGTATGTCAGCGTTATCGGTATTTCGGTCATCACTGCCATTTACACCATCGCGGGAGGGCTGAAAGCAGTGGTCGTTACCGAGTCGATTCAAACCATCGTGCTGCTTTTTGGGGCTATAGTCATCAGCATTGCTGCATATAACAAAATGGGTGGATGGCAACCGATGGTTGACGTTTTACAGTCTTCCAACCAGGTGGATAAACTTTCCATGATGCGTTCGCATGGCGATGAAAGTGGCATGCCCTGGTATGCTGTGTTTTTGGGATATCCAGTTTTGGGTATCTGGTACTGGTGTGCGGATCAAACGATCGTGCAGCGTGTGCTTGGAGCCAAAGATGAAAATCATGCGCGCACAGGCCCGCTTTTTTGCGGCTTTATCAAAATCTTGCCTGTGTTCATTTTTGTGTTGCCAGGGCTTTTTGCCTATACTTTGTCGAAAACCGGCGGCCTGGATGTTTCCGCATTGACAACGACAAAGGGCGGTGTAGAAGTTGTCAATTCCAAAGGTATTTATACGTTGATGATTACACAGTTACTTCCTCAGGGTCTCATTGGTGTCCTGGTTGCAGCCTTACTTTCCGGCTTGATGAGCCAGATATCCGGTGCACTCAATTCGATCTCAACGCTTGTGAGCTACGACATTTATCAACGCAGAAATCCGCAGGCAAGTGACAAGAAACTAATCAACGTCGGAAAGATTTCCGCAGGGTTTGCAATAGGCTTGTCTTTAATGCTCCTGCCATTGCTAAACAGTTATGAAAGTATTTTCAATGGGCTGAACGACATCATCGCACATATTGCGCCACCGATCACCTGTGTTTTTTTATTGGGGATATTTTGGGAAAAAGCTTCTGCTGAATCGGCAAAGTTCACTTTGTGGATCGGATCGGCATTGGGAGCGTTCGTTTTCGCTATCAACAAATTGTATCCCGACACGGTGATGGGCCAGATTCCTTTTATGATGATGGCGTTTTATTTGTTTTGCTTTTGTGCCTTGTTACAAGTGATTTTATCGTATCGGTTTCCCGTTGATCATTCCCAAAAAAGTGCTGGTCTGTGTTGGAAAACGCCGCTGGAAGCTTTGGATACGCCCGGTTGGAGAGGGCTTGGCAATTACAAAGTGCTTTCCGTCTTGCTATTTTCTATTATGTCTATTCTTTTCTGGGTTTTTCGATAATTTTTTAATTCTGTTAAACCGAGCCGTTACCCGTTTTTGATCTTTAAAATTTACCTCGACTTGTTAAATCCAAAACTAACGACGTATTGTGTTTACCGTTATGCTAAAACCAAAACAATTACAATGAGACCTTTTAGATTTCTGCCCCTCTTTTTGCTGTTTAATTCTTTTTTTGGCTATGCTCAGAAAAGCGATTTGCCTGAATTGCCAAAATCCGCTTACAATCTCGTTCTGCAGGCACCCATCAAAACATGGGATGAGGCTATTCCTTTGGGTAATGGTCTCATGGGAGGACTTTTGTGGGGAGAAAATAATACCATTCGCCTGTCGCTGGATCGGGGTGATTTATGGGATGAACGTACCACCGGAGAAAAGGACTGGTGGAAAGCAAATACCTATCAGAAAGCCGTGGATATGGTCGCTCAGGAAAAATATAATGTGGTGCAGAATTGGTGGAGTGAACCTTATAAGGGTGTAACGCCGACTAAATTGCCTGCTGGCAGAATTGAAATAAAATTACCCGTTTCACAGATTGTCAAAAACTTCGAGTTAAACCTCGCCACAGCGGAAGGGTTTGCGCGATTCAATTCACCGACCCTGATTAAGGTGATGTACAGTGCAAACCAACAGGTTGCGCTGCTATCGATTAAAGGTGTCGTTCCCGACTCGATCAGCCTTATGAGTACCATGGACGTGTTCCGCCGAAACCAGATGAGCGGCGGTGGTTTGAGCAGCGGCGGTTCGGTCAATAAGTTAGGGTATCCTGAGGCTGAAAAGAGCAAATCGGGGACGGCAAAATGGTATATCCAGGAAGCTGCGAATGGTTTGAAATATTGCGTTTATCTCAGATCCAGACAAGTTAAAGACGAAACGCTGCTTGCAATCACGATCACATCTACCAATGACTCTGCCGATTTTTTGTCGTTGGCTAATCAGAGATGCAATAGCGCCTTGCAAAGCGGATATGCTGACATTCAAAAATCACATGTTGCGTGGTGGAAAAACTTTTGGAAGCAGTCCAGCGTGAGCGTTCCCGACACGGCTGTTCAAAAACAGTATAATCTTGTTCAATATTTTTATGGTGCCGCGTCTCGTTCGGCTTATCCTCCCATGGCATTACAAGGTGTATGGACTGCCGATAATGGCAATCTGCCACCATGGAAAGGGGATTATCACAATGACCTGAACACACAAATGACCTACATGGCCTATCAGCAGGCGGGGCGGTTTGATGAGGGTGCCTCATATCTCAATTTTTTGTGGGAAAGACGTGAAGTTTTTAAGGATTTTGCGAAAGACTTTTATGGAACCGGCGGACTTGCCTGCCCGGGTGTGATGTCTTATTCAGGGCAGCCGTTGGGTGGCTGGGAGCAATACAGCCTTTCACCGACCATGAGTGCGTGGAGCGCACACCTTTTTTACCTGCACTGGATGTACACCGGAGACGATAAATTCTTGAAAGAGAAGGCTTACCCCTGGGCCTCCGGCGTGGGAGCGTGTATGTTGGGGCTATTAAAAGCAGACAAAAATGGCATTTTGAAATTACCGATTTCATCCTCACCCGAGATTTTTGACAACAGCCCCAAAGCCTGGCTGAAACCAAATAGCAATTACGATTTGATGTCCCTCAAAATGCTGTTTCTTGCCCTGGCTGAAATGGCGACAGCAAATAACAGGCCTGCCGACGTCAAAAAATGGTCGGAGGCCGCATCTGCATTGGGTGATTATTTCGCAAAGGCGGATGGTACATTGCTGCTGGACGCGGTTACCGAACTTCCGCGAAGCCATCGACATTTATCGAATATTATTGGTCTTTACCCTTTTAATCTGATCACAATGGATGGAGGTAACAGGGACATGGAAATGATACATGCAAGCCTTAAAAACTGGGAAGCCCTCGGAACGAGTCAGTGGTGTGGTTATAGCTTTTCATGGATGAGCTGCTTGCAGGCACGTGTAGGGAATGCGGAAGAGGCGGTTAAGAATCTGGATATTTTTGTAAAGGCGTTTGTGTTAAGGAATGGCTTTCACGTTAACGGTGATCAAACAAAAAGCGGCTATTCCGATTTCACCTACCGGCCATTTACACTGGAAGGTAATTTTTTAGCCTCGCAGGCCGTGCAGGAAATGTTGCTCCAGAGCTGGAGTCCCACGCCCGGTAAACTCAACACGGGAATAATACGATTGTTTCCGGCTGTTCCAAAAAAATGGGAAGATGTATCTTTTAATGACCTTCGAACTGAGGGTGGACATAAGGTTTCTGCCAGTCAGAAAAATAATAAGATTGTTGGTTTTAGTATCATTGCGGGTAATGCGGGAATGGTACGGATCAAAGATAGCTTTAACGGGCAAACTCCAAAATGGAGCCTTGCCAATGTTCAAAAGAAAGGAGATGTATTTCAGATCGACCTGGTAAAGGGTCAAAAACTGGTGGCGAAGTTTTAGCTTCGAATGCTTATTATATCCAGTTTAAAGCGTTTGGTTGAGGCTACTCTTGGAATCAGGTAAGCTGGCTGCTGTCTGTGCGTGGTCGTGTCGTTTATATTGACAAATTAGTTTTGGTAATAATGGCTGGTGAGTACGCTTAGGGCGCTGCAACCAAAAATTTGGGTAATTAATACCTTCGAATGCCTAGCATGTCTATTACGCAATTCATGTACTAATTTAATTGTATTGTCCATCTAATTAACAGTTTCATCCATTTCAAATCGTTTTTCATCACCCTAATTTTATCAAATGGAGAATATAAAAAATTGATGAAAAAATAGGAGAGCAATAATATACAGTGTGGGCGAGATTTCAATTAAAATGCCGATCTCCTCATGTGTATTCAGAGCGCAAAAAACAAATCTTCAATATCGAATCACTCAAAAACTTTCATATTTCTCACCTGTAATACCTAGACAACCTTTTCAAAATCTATGAACAAACATTACAAATTTAACGCGAGGGCAGATCGAGACTGGCTTACCGCCAGAAGTCTCTTTGTCCAGATTAGAGGACATTTTAGGAGCGCAGCGCGTTTCAAAAGTCCCGCGCTCAAGTCGTTTCTTCTAACGATAACGGTTCTGACTATTTTCAGTCATATGTTGTTCGCGCAGGGTCGGAGGATTTCCGGGACGGTATTGGATAACGGTGGCGCTGCTTTGCCGGGTGCGAGTGTCCAATTGAAGGGTACAACCACTGGAACCATCACCGATGCCAGTGGCAAGTACAGTGTTGAGGCACCAAACGATGCTACATTGGTTTTTAGCTACATCGGCTATATCAAGCAGGAGGTGCTGGTGGGTTCCAAAACGACAATTGATATCAGTTTGGTCTCCGAAGCGTCAGCGCTGTCCGAGGTTGTGGTTGTAGGGTATGGAACCCGGACCAAAGCCAATTTGACTGGCTCTGTAACAACGGTATCTGGCAAAGAACTGACGGAGCGTCCTGTACCCAACGTACAGAATCTTTTGCAGGGCCGCGTGTCCGGTTTGGATGTGATCCAGTCAACGGGAGAGCCTGGTCGTGATGATGCCGCCTATCAATTGAGAGGATATGGATCATTTGGCTCGTCAAATGCACCCCTGATTCTTGTGGACGGGATTATTGGTACAATAAAGAATCTTTCTCCACAGGATATCGAGAGCGTTACGGTTTTGAAAGATGCTGCTTCTGCTTCTATATATGGTGCGCGTGCGGGCAACGGGGTTATCTTGATCACAACAAAAAAGGGAAAGGTTGGCGCATCGGAAATTGAGTATACGGGAAGCTACGGGCTGAGCGAAGCCACAAGAACACCAGATCTGATTACAAATTCCGTCCAATACATGGAAATGTATAACTCCGCACGAGCAAGAAGCGGACAAGTCCCGCTTTACACGCAGGCGCAGATTGACCTTTACAAAAACAACCCCAATAGCGACCAATATCCTAACTTCAATTGGCTGGACTATGTTTTGGGGAAAGGGCCGATCAAAAATCATCACCTTGGATTCAGTGGCGGTAACGAGAAAACGATTTACAATATTTCGTTCAACTATCTGGATCAGAACAGTATTACAAAAGGGTATTTGTATAAACGTTACAACGGGTTAATAGATTTTTCGTCTCAGGTACACAAGAGGGTGCGGATAGGAACAAATATGAACCTTTCGTTTCAGGATGCAAAGGCACCATGGTTGGTAAATGATGATTTGCTTTTATTGGCTTACGCTTCGGCACCGACATTTAGGCCCTTCCTGCCAGACGGAAGCGGGAGAGCAACCAACAGAGATTTCGCATCAAACGGAGCAGGTAACAGGGGTGTTGAAGAGGTATATGCTACTGGCGGTCAATTTACTAAAACCTATAATGTAAACGCGCAGGCCTTTGCCGAAATTGAGATCCTGAAAGGTTTGAAATGGTTGAATAAGGGTGGGATCACTTTTTTGAACAGTCAATATAAAAACAGACAATTTGCCTCTCCTTCATTCGCCTACCAGCCCGACGCCACTGGCGCTTATGTACAGGTAGCAAACGGAAATCCAACCTTTTCCGGACTTCGCCAGGATGAGGGCCGAAGCATTACAAAAACCTTTTTTAGTACGCTGACCTATACCAAACAATTTGGACAGGATCATAATCTAGGCCTTTTGGCAGGGTTTGAGCAGCAGAATAATTTAACCGAAAACATTATAGGTCAGCGCTATGACTTTCCAAACAACACCATTATGGTACTGGATGGTAGCGGCGCGAACAATCAGGTAACTGGAGGGACTGCGTCAGAATGGGCACTTAGATCAACTTTTGGCCGTGTCAATTACGACTATAAGGGTAAATATTTTTTGGAAGGTAATATTCGCAGGGACGGGACTTCACGTGTTAACCCTCATTATGGGACATTCGGAGGCGGCTCAGTAGCATGGAGGATGTCGGAAGAAGGATTTATAAGAAACTCTTTGTCGTGGGCGGATAATATCAAGCTTAGAGCATCATACGGTAAACTAGGCAATCAGGAGATAGGGAACTATCCTTATCAGGATGTATTAAGTCTTACAGCTTACCCATACACTGGGTTGGCTTCCGGTGCTCAGTTGACCAGATTAGTAAACCCCAATTTGAACTGGGAAAAGACTTCCATGCTGGATTTTGGTTTGGATGTCGATATTTTCAAAGGATTATTCGGCGCAACTGTGGACTGGTATAACCGTAATACTTCTGATATTCTTTCCCCACGCGCTGATTTGCCATCCAGCGTTGGTTTAACTGCTCCAACAGTCAATGCGGGAGCCATGCAAAACAAAGGTCTTGAAATGGAATTGCGGCACAGAAAGAGTTTCGGCGATTTTAATTATGGTGTTAGTGTGTTGTATCACAAATACAACAACAAGGTGACCAAGTTGCTCGCTCCAACCCTTGGCACCATTGAAGTAGGGCAGCCGTACAACAACTTTTTTATCTACGAATGGATAGGCGTGTTCCAAAGCCAGGCAGAGATCGATGCTTCTCCCAAGCAACCATCTTCCGGTACCTTGAAGCCTGGTGATCTCAAGATCAGGGATGTAGATGGTAATGGTACAGTTGGACCAGAAGACAGGGTTAGGATAAGCAGATTTCCTAAGTACAATTATTCGTTCAGTTTGAATGCGGGTTGGAAGGGCTTTAGTCTAACAGCGTTTTTCCAGGGTGTAAAAGGAGTTAATACGCAGGTAACTGGCTGGGGTTATGAGCCATTTCAACAAGGGTCAGCACCTCCTATGAGATTCCTGAACGCCTGGTCGCCTACTAATCCAAGTAACACAGTTCCTGCTACTTACCTGACCGGCTATGCAGGCGTGGCAGGTTATTCATCAACCTATTTTATTCAGGATGCTTCTTACCTGCGTTTAAAGAACCTGTATCTTTCTTACGCATTTAATCAGAAAATTTTGAGCAAGATCAGGTCTAAGGGATTGACGATTTATGTTTCTGGCGATAATCTACTCACCTGGACTAAATATGAAGGAAATGACCCGGAACGTGCCGGTTCAGGCAGGTTTGCGCAATTTCCTCAATTGAAAATTTACACCGCCGGGGTAAGCATTAAGTTCTAAGAAAATGTGAATCTGATTCGCGCCAATTTAAACTGTAAAAAAAAATGAACTTCAGACATAAATATATATTTTCTGCATTGCTGGCAACATTGGTGCTTGGTGGTACCAGTTCCTGCGATGAGAGTTATTTGGACAAAAATCCGCTGAACGCCATATCGGGTGCTAGTTTCTGGAAAACTCAGACCGACGTGGATATGGCACTTGTGGGTGTTTACCGAAGGCTGCAGAGTGTCACTTTCGGATATCGCAAGTCGATACTGGATGGCTATTCGGATAATTCCTATGACCGACACAACCAAATAGGCTTTCAGAACCCCAGTATTGGTATTATCAACGCATCTAATGTACCGGGCGCATTATATAACGAGCCTTATGCCGGTATTGCTTCGGCTAATTATTTTCTGGAGAATGTAGGAGCGGTCGCAGCGGTACCCCAGGCATCCAAAGACGTTTACATAGCAGAAGCCCGTTTTCTTCGGGCTATGTTTTATTTTGAGCTGGTGCAATATTTCGGAGACGTTATTCTTTACAAAACAGCTCCAAAAACTGCGGAGGAAGCGAAAGTGGCGAAAACACCAAAAGCGGATGTAATCAATTTTATCGTTGAAGACCTGGATAATGCAATATCCAAATTGCCGGCAACTGCTTACGCAGGTCATGCAGTGAAGGCAAGTGCTCAGATGTTAAAAGCCAGGGTGAGGCTCTATCAGCAAAACTGGGCCGATGCAGCGGCTTTGACCAGCGCAATTATTGCAACCAATACATTTTCAATTTATCAGGGAGGTTATTCCAATCTTTTCCTTCAAACGACCCAGCAGGGTAACCCGGAAATCATTTTTTCAACCAAATATCTTGCACCAAATAACCCTCAGGGCGGTGAAGGCATGCTGGTGGAAATCGGATGGTATGGAGGCAATCAGCCTTACAAAAACCTTGTGGATGACTATGAAACGATCACAGGCAAGCCAATTACAGATCCGACTTCGGGATACGATCCGGCAAATCCTTATGCAAAAAGGGATCCGAGATTAAAAATGACTGTGCTCGTACCCGGTGATCCATATATCAATCCCGACGGTTCCACATTTGTGACTACGGACCCGATCCTGACCGGATTTGCCCAAAGGAAGTACATGGACCTCTCGAAGCTGCCATTTGACCGATCCAAAATTCCGGTTACCGATATGAACGTCGTACACATGCGTTATGCGGAAGTTCTTTTGGCATATGCCGAAGCTAAAAACGAGGTTTCAGGCCCGGATGCATCCATTTATGACGCGCTGGACAAAATTCGTACGAGGACGGGTGTTGCTTTGCCGAAAGTAGACCAAACGCTGTATGGTACCAAAGAAACACTACGCGAGTTTATCCGTCACGAAAGACGTATTGAGCTGGCCATGGAAGGGCATCGCTATTTCGATTTGAAACGCTGGGGTATTGCCGCTGCAAAATTTGCCGCAGTTAAAAACCCGGCCGGCGTTTCACTGGTCTTCGGAGAGAAAAACAATGTATTACCTTATCCACAGGCTGAAATAGATAAGAACAAGGCTTTGATACAGAATACAGGGTATTGATAAAATACGAGCATCTTTGAAATCAACAGGGTTGTGCCATCGTTGCGAAACGCAGACACAACCCTATTTGGTGAACAGCGTGTCGCTTTCCGTAGTACTCGTAGGGCTGTTTAAAGGATTTTTGCCAAGGATAAATCATGCCTGTATCGTATCTGACCACGGGTTTTCTTTTGATTACACTTGTAAAGAACAGTCCATTGGAGTCATCGTCCGGTATTTTTAAAGCACACTTTTTAACCATGTCTTTTGAACTAATATATTTAACAGACTATCCTAACCCCTTAATCAATACACTTAATTGAGCACGGTGCAATCTTTTTCGCTCTTTTGATGCTGCTTCTACCTTTTAATTATTCCTAAACCTCAGATAGTCGGGCTGTTTTTTAGCCTGACTATCCTTCCTTTTCGTCAATTATGACACAGAATCGGCGTAAATTCCTTCAAAATATGGCGATCGGCGGCACGACGGCACTGGGAGCAGGTCTTTATACTGCTCCTAAATCCCAGTCGCTGACATTAAATGAATTTTTTCGCGAAAATGAAAACCTGCCCAAACCGACTAAAGGCCAGCAAATCTGGCAGGAATCAGAGGTTGGTCTTATTTATCATTTCGATTTGTCTGTTGCTTCGAGGGATTTTACTCATCAAAATAATGCGTACAAGCAAAAATTTGATCCGCAAAATTACAATCCCGAAAAGCTGGATACGGATCAATGGATCAAGGCCGCCAATGCGGCGGGTGCGAAATATGCTATTTTCACAGGAACACATTTCAACGGGTTTTTGCAATGGCAAAGCGACGCGTATCCTTATGGGCTTAAACAGGCCAAATGGAAAAACGGGAAAGGGGATATTTTCGGAGATTTTGTAAAATCCTGTCACAAAGCCCATATCCGGCCTGGCATTTTTATTAGTACACACCGAAATGGATATTGGGACCTGTGGGATTATTATGTGGACTGGGGCAAAGGAAAGGGAACAAAAAGACAGGAAGAATTCAACCGTGCTGCCGAGAAAATGGTTGAAGAGATCTGCTCAAAATATGGCAATCTGGTTCAAATCTGGTTCGATGCAGGTACCAAACTGCCAAATGAAGGTGGCCCCGACATTTTGCCAATTTTCGATAAATACCAGCCTCAATCTGTATTCTACAATTCTTCTCAAAGATCAGAACACAGGTGGATTGGTAACGAAGCGGGTTATGCCAATTATCCCTGCTGGGCTACAATGCCTGACAATCCGGTAAGGTCACACAGTTCGTCGTTATGGAAACCAATATTGGGATCGGGTGATCCGAAAGGAACGATTTGGTCGCCTGGAATGGTAGATGTACCGCTCAGGGGCGATGGTAAAATTCACAATTGGTTTTGGGCGCCGGACCAGGACCATGCCGCGTTTTCCAAAGACAAACTCGTGGAAATGTATTACAAATCGGTAGGGAGGAACTGCAACCTGATCATCGGAGAGGTAGTAATGCCGGATGGGCTGGTGCCTGAATCGGATATACAGAGACTGCGGGAGTTTGGTGATGAAATAAAAGCGCGATTTGGGAAACCTTTGGCCAAAACAAAAGGTAATGGGAACACTTTGCAATTGAAGTTTTCGGTCAGCCAGAAAATAAATCATATCATTATTCAGGAAGATATTGCCCAGGGCGAACGAATTCGTAAGTATACTTTGGAAGGACTTACAGATGGCAAGTGGCAAATGATCGCTGGTGGAGAGTCGGTAGGGCAGAAGCGAATTGAAAAATTTAACGATGTAGCTTGTCATGCCATTCGTTTAAATGTGGAGCAGCAGACAGCAGAACCTAAAATTAAAAATCTGGCCGCTTATTTTGTCTGATCAGAGCGTATTTGCGGAAATCCAAAAAGGATAAGCGTGTGGCGAAATGGCCTGGTGAATTGTGAAGCTAAAAATATATCCGATGCAGTGTTCATTTATAGAATGATTCGTGTACGCATTTCGGACTTTATAAGCCAGTTTGGAAAACATGGCTTTTGAAATAATATATTTGCCAGACTATCCCAATCCCTTAATCATTATACTTAACTGATCCAGATGAAATTCTATTCGGTTCTCATAGCACTGCTTATCGGTAATGACTTGTTTTCTCAGGTCAAACCGGTGGAAATAACCACTCAGGACCTGAAACTCTGGTATGACAAACCTGCGGAAGTATGGACGGAAGCGCTGCCGATTGGAAACGCTCATATGGGAGCCATGATTTTTGGTGGAGTCGATCAGGAGCATCTGCAACTGAACGAGGCAACCCTTTATTCAGGCGATCCCAAGGGTACATACACCTCGATCGACATACGCGAAAAGTTCAAAAACGTAGATCAGCTTTTCAAGGATGGGAAATACAATGAAGGGCAAAGCATCATCAGTGATGAGTGGCTTGGACGGAATCATCAGGATTATCAGCCGTTGGGGGACCTCTGGATGAATTTCAAACATAAGGGCACCGCAACCAATTATCGCCGGTCTCTTGATTTGGCAACTGCTATTTCAACTGTTCAATACACCGTAAACAAAACGACTTTTCAGCGAGAAATTTTTGCAAGCTATCCAAACCGCATCATCGTCATCAAGTTATCGGCCCAAGGCACAGAAAAGATCAACGGTGAAATCAATTTTTCAACACCCCATACGCCATCAGCCAAATTTACAGCGGCCAACAATCAGCTGATCATGTCGGGCAAGGCACCGGGCTTTGTACTGCGTCGGACGCTGCCGCAGGTCGAAAAAGTGGGTGACCAAAACAAGTATCCCGAGATCTTTGATAAGGACGGTTCACAATTGCCGAATGCAACACAGATTCTTTACGGGGCCGAGGCCAATGGTTGGGGAATTGGGTTTGAAGCCAGGATTAAGGAAACGCACAAGGGCGGCAAGGTGCTGATCTCTGATCAAAAGTTGACGATCATTGATGCAAGTGAGGTGGTTATCATATTCAGCTGCGCCACAAGTTTCAATGGATTTGACAAAAGCCCGGTCACCGAAGGTAGGAATCCGGCTGAGCTTACAAAAAAATTCCTGGCGTCGACTGAGAATAAAAGTTATGAAACGTTACTTCAAGTCCATGTTGCTGATTATCAAAAGCTTTTTAACCGATCCCAGATTCAGATCGGGACTGTCGGTGATCAGGCGAAGCTTGCTACGGATAAGCGTATCGAACTATTTTCGAATGGCAAAGATGAAGCGCTGGCCGGGCTGTTCTATCAGTTTGGACGTTACCTTATGATCGCCGGTTCCCGGCCAGGCGGACAACCCTTGAATCTTCAGGGGATTTGGAATGATAAAATTATCCCTCCCTGGAATGGTGCTTACACGACCAATATTAATGCAGAAATGAACTACTGGCCCGCAGAGCTTACAAACTTATCTGAGTGTCATGAACCGTTTTTGAAAATGGTGAAAGAACTTTCTGTTAATGGAGCAGTTACCGCACGGTCCATGTATGGTAACAACGGCTGGGTAGTGCATCACAATACTGATATTTGGCGACATACCGAACCTATAGATATCTGTAATTGTTCGTTTTGGCCGATGGGTGCCGGATGGATGACCAGTCATTACTGGGAAAGATATCTTTTCCATGGCGATAAAAAATTTCTCAGAAGCGAAGTCTATCCGCTGTTAAAAGGTGCGGTTTTGTTTTACAAAGATTGGCTGGTTCCCAACAAAGATGGTTATCTGGTCACACCGGTGGGACATTCGCCTGAACATAATTTCAAATACGGTGATGGTCAGATGTCCACAATGAGTCCTGGTCCTACCATGGATATGGCGATTATCAGGGAATCTTTTAGCCGTTATATCGAAGCCTCGGATGTTTTGGGTATTGAGGATAAAAAGCTTTATAACGAGATCAAGTCAAAGCTTATCAAGCTGCTACCGTACCAGATTGGTAAATATGGGCAGTTGCAGGAATGGCAATTTGACTTTGAGGATGGAGAAAAAGAGCATCGTCATATTTCTCATTTGTATGGAATTTATCCTTCCAATCAAATCAATCCTTATGCTAATCCGGAACTCAATTCGGCCGTGGCGAAAACCATGGAACGAAGAGGTGATAAGGGCACAGGTTGGGCGATGGGGTGGAAAATAAATATTCAGGCGCGCTTGCTGAACGGAGACAAGGCACATACGCTATTATCTAATCTGCTGACTCTGGTTAGAGAGAACGATCCTAAAAGCCGCGGACTTGGGGGGCTTTATCCCAATATGTTCGATGCGTGTCCGCCGTTTCAGATTGATGGTAATTTTGGTGCAACTGCAGGTATCGCTGAAATGCTGGTGCAAAGTCATGCAGGTGAAATTCATTTATTGCCAGCGCTTCCCAAAGCCTGGGCTTCTGGTAAAGTGAAAGGCCTGAAAGCCAGGGGCGGTTTTGAGGTGGATTTGGAATGGGAAAATGGAAAGTTGAAAAATGCGGTGGTTCATTCCATGCTGGGGGGTAAATGTCGTATCAGAACCAACTCGCCTATTGAAATAGCGGGAGTAAAAGCAAATGACTCAGCAGGGGCAGAAACAAATGCGCTGTTACGTTTTATTAATCCGGGAAAACCTTTGAAAGTTAACAGTACTGAGGTGGCGGTTCAAACTGATCACGAATCCTATACGCAGGATTTTGAAGCTGCTACCGGGAAAGTGTATGTCATTCGGGGGAAATAACATTTGGATATTTACCCCCAAGTGAGTCAGTGCTGACGTTCAATTCAAAGGTGTGACGTTGTATATATTTTAATTTGCATCAGCGGATGTGATTAATCTTAATCGTATTGTCCAGGTGTCCATGGGATTGTCCATTTTGGGTTGAAATAATTTTGACTAATTTTCGTCGATTAATCAGGCCAATTCGAAAGGCGGAACCAGCGCTCTGCAAATTCGACTGGTGGATCTATTCGATGCCGGGATTAAAATGGGTAAAGTAGTTTTTGCTGTAAGTTTAACTTCTCTGATTCATCAGGTCTATTATATAAAAAGTTTTTATCCAGATTGGTAGTGAGCAATGAAAAAAGAATTTTTCTTTTTAACGGCAATAATAGTCGCAGTCGGAATATTGGTTGTTTCCTGTTTTCAAAAGAATGGAACTTTCCAAAAGGGATCCAAAAGCGACGTTGTAAGTTATAATTTCGATATCCGCCCCATTTTATCGGACAAATGTTATGCATGTCACGGACCGGATGCTAAAAAGCGGGAAGCGGGACTAAGGCTTGATATTGAAGAAAGTGCGTATTCAAAATTGAAGGATGGAAAAGGGGTAGCCATTTTTCCAGGCAAACCCGAACAATCAGAATTATACAAAAGAATCACATCTGTTGATCCTGAATATCAAATGCCGACTCCCGAATCGCATTTGGGCCTTTTGAATGACAAGGAAATTGGCTTGTTGAAAAAATGGATCGAACAGGGTGGGAAATACGAAAAACACTGGGCGTTTGAATCACCAAAGAAAAGTCCCCTTCCCAAAGTGGACGATGAACAATGGCCCAAGAATGAAATTGACTATTTTGTTCTTTCCAAAATGGAAGAGAACGCCCTTGAGCCGAGCGAGCAGGCAGGTCATGAACAACTTGTAAAAAGATTGTCATTGGACCTTACTGGCCTGGCACCTTCACTGGCTCTTCAGCAAAAAATTGACAAAGACCACATCGATAAGTCTTATGAAAAAATTGTCGATGAACTGATCAGTCAGAAATCCTACGGTGAGAAGATGGCCTTGTTATGGATGGATATCGCGCGTTATGGGGATTCATTTGGATATCAGAATGATCACTCAAGGACACAATGGCCATGGCGGGATTGGGTAATCCATGCCTACAACAAGAATATGCCTTATGACAAGTTTGTAACCTGGCAACTGGGCGGAGACCTTCTGCCAAATGCAAGCAAAGAACAAATATTGGCTACGGCATTCCTCAGAAATCATAAGTATAATGAAGAAGCCGGCATCATTCTGGAAGAATATCGGATTGAATACAACCTTGACAAGACTAAAACGGTCAGTTCTGGTTTGATGGGCCTTACAGTGGAATGCGCGCAATGTCACGACCACAAGTATGACCCGATCTCCCACGAGGACTATTACAGGATGTTTGCTTTTTTTAACAACTCTAAGGAATTGGGACAAGCAAAAATCATGGAAGGTACAGCGGTCGTTCCTGTAATTGATATTACGGATGCCGAGCGAAAAAGTATTTTGAAGTTCGTTAACAGTAAAGACACAAGTAGGGTCTGGGTATCGGTCATGAGTGAAAATGATACGATCCGGCCGACGCACATATTAAATAGGGGTGTATATGACGCCCCGGGCAAGGTTGTCACGGCTAGCGGATTAAAGGCTGTTATGAAATATGATACTACCAAATACCAAAGAAACCGTCTGGGATTGGCTAAGTGGATGTTTGACAAAAATAATCCGTTGACGGCAAGGGTATTTGTGAATCAGATATGGCAGGAATTTTTTGGGAGGGGAATTGTGAAGAGCACAGGTGATTTCGGGATGCAGGGTGATCTACCCACACATCCGGCTTTACTCGATTGGTTGGCCGTTGATTTTATGGAGCATGGCTGGAATGTGAAACGACTTGTAAAACAAATCGTCATGTCGGCGACTTACCGTCAGTCCTCCAAATTGACAGATGACAAGAAAGAAAAAGATCCGGAAAATATCTATTTGTCGAGAGGGGCGCGGTACCGTATTCCCGCCGAGATGGTACGTGATGTGGTTTTGTCGAGTAGCGGACTGTTAAATGCTGAGATAGGGGGAGCTAGTGTGAGGCCCTATCAGCCAAAGGGGTTGTGGGAGTCGAGCACCGCTGGCAGGGGTGACCTCACAAAGTATGTACCCGATACAGGAAGTAACCTTTACAGGCGAGGGATTTACACCTTTGTTAAAGTAACCTTGCCGCCGCCGGCAATGATCGTTTTCGACGCCAGCAGCAGGGACCATTGTGAAGTGAAGCGGCAAAAAACCAATACGCCGCTGCAAGCTTTAATCATGCTGAATGATCCGGCAGTGCTTGAAGCGTCTCGTGTCCTTGCAGAACAAATGACAGAACGTAAATTATCCACCGAGGACAAAGTAAGGGAACTATTTAGACGGATTGTGTGCCGAATGCCTGACGATAAGGAGGTTGATCTTCTAGTGGGTTATTATAACTCGGAGATGGTGAAATTTTCAAAGAATAATAAAAAAGCAGAAAAGGTGCTGAATGTCGGGGACTTTGCCCACGGGAAGGGCGTAAAAAAAGACCAGGCTGCCGCATTGATGCGCGTGATCAGTACGATTTACAACATGGAGGAGACGATTACCAAGTCTTGAACAGCTGTCGGCCGTCAGCTATCGGCAACGATGCCACCGTCGGTAAAAGTTTTATTGAAATGTGAAAGTTGTTTTTTAAGAACAATGCTGCCGACAGCTGATTGCCATCGGTGCGATGGACCGCAGTCGATAGCCAAAGAATTGAAATGTAATTATTCATTTAGAGCACAACGGAGCTGATGGCTGATAGTCGACCGTTCGACGGACCGCAGTTGACAACCAAAACATATGGAAAAACAGATTTTTGATTTTGGAATGAATACCAATCGCCGGCACTTTTTGTCCAAACTCAGCCTGGGAGTTGGCAGCGCGGCTTTGGGCTCTCTGCTGATTCCGGATATTTTCAAAGGATCGGAAAGTAGCGTAAATGACATCATCACTGGTTTACCGCACTTTGCACCGAAAGCAAAACGGGTAATTTATCTTTTTCAAAATGGAGCTCCATCACAGTTTGAACTATTCGATAACAAGCCATTACTGAACAAGATGTTCGGTGAAGATCTGCCTGAGTCGGTGAGAGGGAACCAAAGACTGACGGGAATGACGGCGAACCAGGCGAAATTTCCATTGGCTGGATCCATTTTTAATTTTGCACAATACGGAAAATCGGGGGCTTGGGTAAGTGAATTAATGCCGCATACAGCGAAGATCGTTGATGATCTTTGTTTCATTAAAACCATGAATACCGATGCTATAAACCATGACCCGGCGCTAACATTTTTTCAAAGTGGTGCGCAGGTGGGCAGTCGCCCAAGCATGGGTTCCTGGTTAAGCTATGGTTTGGGAAGTGAGAATCAGAATCTGCCCGCTTTTTGTGTTCTGTTGTCAAGAGGCATAGGCAACGGACAGGGAGTTTATTCCAAATTGTGGACCAATGGTTTTCTGGACTCAGTGCATCAGGGAGTTCAATTTAGTAGTGGAGAAAACCCCGTTTTGTATCTTGGTGATCCGGATGGAATGGATAGGACTGAGCGTCGGGAAATGCTGGATAAGTTGGCGACGTTGAATAACGGAACTTTTAATGAATATGCAGATCCTGAGATCGTTACTAAAATTCAGCAATATGAAATGGCATACAGAATGCAGGCTGCCGTTCCAGAGATTACTGATATGAGCAAAGAACCGGAGTCGATTGTTAAAATGTATGGTCCTGAATGTCTTGTGCCAGGTACCTACGCAGCCAACTGCCTTCTGGCGCGAAAATTATCTGAACAGGGAGTTCGGTTTGTGCAGCTTTACCATCAAGGATGGGATGGTCATTCTAATTTGCCAAAAGAAATCAGGGCACAGTCTATGGACGTAGATCAGGCTTCTGCTGCATTGGTTACAGATTTAAAACAGCGTGGACTGCTGGATGAAACCCTGGTGATCTGGGGAGGGGAATTTGGCAGGACCAACTATTGCCAGGGTGCCTTTACCAAGGAAAATTATGGAAGGGATCATCATCCAAGAGCCTTCACGATTTGGATGGCAGGAGGAGGTATTAAGCCTGGACTGACTTATGGTGAAACGGATGATTTTGGCTATAATATTACAAAGGACCCGGTGCATGTGCACGATTTTCATGCAACTGTGTTGAATCAGCTTGGCCTGGATCATGAAAAACTGGTTTTCAAGCATCAGGGCCGTCGTTACCGCCTTACGGATGTAGCAGGTAAATTGGTCAAGGGAATTATTGCCTGAGGTATTCACTTTAAAACGGTAAGTTGCTATTGGTTATACCTGCAAATTCTGTTACACAACGAGGTATCTCTGAAACTGCATGTCATGGAGATTAGTGTTATTGTTCGTCTTGTTGTTAGTAAAGATGAAATTGATGCTGCATAAAACTAAACAGTGGTATTTAAAACCATCTGGCAAACTAAAAACGATGATGAAAATTAAAAATCTGATACTTGCGGCTGTGGTTTTGTCGGCAATCGGCAATCCGCTTTTAGCGCAAAAAGGGAAGAAGCTTTTCCCTCAAATGCCGGGAATGGTTTCCTACACCTACCGTTCCAGTTTTTCCAAAGATGTTGCTCCGACCCTGGATACGCTCAAAGGATTGGGGATCAAGGATATGGAATTTTCAAGTCTGTTCGGTAAAACGGCGGCAGATCTAAGGAAGCTACTTGATGAGCGCGACATGAAATGCTCCTCGTTCGGCGTGAGTTACGACGAAGCATTGAGCAAAACCCAGCAGGTAGGCGAGAATGCAAAAGCGCTCGGCGCTAAGTTTGTTCGTGTTGCCTGGGTGCCTCACAAAGGGTCTTTCACATTGGAAATGGCTGATAAAACGATCGCAGATTTCAACACAATCGGAAAAAGTCTGAAAGATGATTTTGGCCTCACCTTCTGTTATCACAACCATGGCTACGAATTCGAAAAGTATGAGGACGGTACACTGATGGACTATATTATCAAGAAAACGGATCCTAAATATGTGAGTTTTGAGCTCGACGTACTATGGGCATTTTTCCCTGGCGGCGATCCCGCAGCGTTGCTGGAAAAATATCCGACCCGTTACAAGCTGATGCACATGAAAGATTTGCGTAAAGGCGTTGAAGGAAACATGTCGGGAGGAACGCCAGTAACCAATGATGTCGCTCTGGGAACCGGCCAGCTAAACATACCAGCCATTTTGAAAGCAGCCAAAAAATCCGCTATTGAGCACTATTACATCGAAGACGAAAGCCCTAGTTACGCCACCCAGGTCCCACAGACAATGGCTTATCTGAAAGATTTGAAAAACTAACCCACGGTTTAGCAAAACCTGAATTTCACAAGGTTCGTTCAAATGGCGTGGTGACTGTCAAATAGCCATCACGTTATTTTTTACATTTTTCTGCCCCGATTTACATTTTACATTTCACTTTTCACTTTTCACATTTTACCTTTCACTTTTAACATTTCACTTTTCACCGGCTTGCAGCTCGGATTTTACTTCTCACTCCTCACTCTAGACTTCTCACTCCTTTCCTACGATACAAAAACGGAGCCTTGTTCGCAGCACCTGTAAACTTCTTTTCAAGGCGTTCTAATACATTGAGGTCCAGAATTTTTTTCTGGAAATTGTTTCTGGCAAAAGGTTTGTCATAAATGGTCTCGTAGAGTTCCTGTACTTCCTTCATGGTGAAGGTTTCAGGAAGCATGTTAAAAGCAATCAATTTCTCGTCTAGGTTAAGGCGAAGCGTATCAAGCCCCTTTGCAACAATGTCGTTATGGTCGATGATCATCACCGGCAAATCTTTAATGTTATACCAATTGATGGATTCATCCAGATCAGTTTTTTGGGGAATGACCTTATTGATATCCACCAGCGCATAAAAGACGATTGAAACAAAACCGCCAGGTACAGCCCAAAAATCTCCATTGAAATTGGGCTTGGGGACCAATACTTTCAGCTGCTTATCATGATAATTGATTAATTGATGCCGTATCCCAATACAACATAATATAACCCTCCAACTGAGGGCCCACCCAAAAATGAATTGTAGTAATGGTTGAGCAAATTGCTCGCGCCTAATTTGATCGTGCCTTTTATGGCGGGTAGGTGATAAGTGACTTGTGCGTCCAGACTTCCGTATGAAGGAACCTGGCCTGTGACCAGAAAAGTTTGCGAATAATAGCCCGACTGCCATTTATATGCCAAAGTTGCGTCAGTATTTTTGACCAGACTCTTCTTCGAGATTGAAATGTTATAGATCCAGTGTGGTGTGTTAAAGCCATCCTCCAACCCGTCTTGTTTTTCAGCATTTTTTAGTTTTGCAAAGGTGCTGTTAACTGCTACGATCAAGTTTTTCTCCCATTGGTAATTCAGCCCGGCGCTAAATCCATAGTTGTAAATGATAGATTGTGAATTGGTATACATGCGGTAGGGTGATTGTTTTGCTTTATCATACAGATCGGCAGGAATCGTTGAGGGCTCTTTTGAATTGGGAACATTCATATTCGCCTGAGCAATAAAATTGCTGAACCGGCTCAGGTACACGTCAGCGTTTGCGTATAAACGTTTGCTAAAAAAGAGTCCCTTATAGCCAGCTTCCCAGGTCTGGGAATGCTCTGGTTTCATGTACGTGTAGGGGCTCTTTTTAAGGAGGTCTTTATTTTTTTCTATTGCGCCAGCCTGGGGCAATCCGCCTTGATTGATATCTGCCAGAACGGCGGTTTGGAATGCAGTGATGGAAGTCGCCAGCCAGGCAGTTTCGAAAATTCCGTTTGACATGACAGATAACCCGCCGACGCGTTTGACGCCACCGCTGTTCACGTTACTGTAAGCCTCAAATATGCTTGGAAATCGATATCCACTTTGAAATGAAGCCCTGATGTTGTGTTCGTAAACGGGACTGTAAACAGCTGTAAAACGTGGGTTAAAGGTCATTGAAAAGTAATCATTCTTATCGGCCCTCAAAATAGCTCCCAGCTTCAATTTGCTCTGCCATAGCCCTTTACTAATAGATATATAACCCCCGGTTTTTCCATAGTTGATGTTTTTTCCTTGCTTGTCCGCAACCGGATTTACAAAATAATTGCCATCCGGAACGATAACATAGGTTCTGTGATCGGCGCCTACAAGCAGATCAACATCATATTTGCTTTTTAAGAATTGTAGATAGTTTTCGGTAAGGTGTACCTGTGCTTCGGCATGGACAAGACTGGCCTTTACACGGAGAGCAGCACCTATGTCCCAATTGTTTATATCCTGTAATTTCTCTAATTGTTTTTTGAAGGCAGCTGTCCCAGGTAGGTAGCGTCCGGCATCAGCAATTGTTCTTGCCTGTTTCAGCGCATCGGCCACACCAGCGCCTCGTGCAACGGACTGGTCAAAACCATTGGTGAAATGGGTATACCAGGTGTTATCGGGTTTGTAGCTTCTATCCAGATTCTCCGCCATCGAGCGCAGATTATAAGATTTTCCGGTGTTTTCTGAATTGATGTACAACTTAGCTTGCACCGATTTTGACTGATATTGAAGCGCATTTTGCTGTAAAACATAATTCTGGAGTCTGAAACGATTGGCTCGCTGATACACATTATCAAGCTCACTGAAATGATAAGTGTAGGTTAGCATGGCGCCCGGGGCGATTTTATAATAGATACCGCCGTCCGCTTTTACATTTTTCAGATGGTAATCTACCACATCGCTTTCCTGGTAACCGGTACGGCTTACTACATATTTTTTTCCGCCAAGCGTAATCGTCTTTCTGTCCGAACTTTCGTTCCCGTAGCTGTTTACCGGATCCTGAGCAGGGTTGTCGGAGCCAAATAACTTTGTGCTGCTATTGGCATTCGGGTTCAGTTCGGTCTGGTCCGACGCAATCCAATCGTAACCCTTTGTAAATGCGGCATTTACTTTAAATGCCCACTTTGGAGAAATCACCTTTGCAAAACGGACCGTTGTTTCGGAAAATGGCCTGGTATTACCGTATCGATCGTTAACGTGATTTATGGCAGTCTTTTGCTGTATGGAGAAGCCCTCCGAATTGAATGGGTTTTTAGTAAAAAAATTGGACAGCCCGTTCACAGTATTCATGCCATAAAGTGCTGATGCTGTGCCAGGTAGGATTTCAACGTTGTCGATGTCAAGGTCAGTAGGGCCCAGCGAATTGCCGATTGCTCCTCCGATGTGGGGGGATTGTACATCCATGCCATCTACCAGTTGCGCAAAACGGACGTTCGTCGTGTTTGAAAATCCCCTCGCATTAAGGACTTTGAACCCCAGGGAAGGTGTGATCATGTGTATTCCCTGTGCGTTTTCCAAACCATCAAAAAAGGAAAGGGCAGGGGATACGGCAATGCTGCTCCGATTCACTTTTTGTACGCTCACTGGCGATACCAGAATACTTTCGCTGATCCGGGATGCCATTATGACCACTTCCGAAAGGGCAGTGCTTTTTAGGGTATCAGGTGTTGTTTGGGCTTTTGCCAAAAGTGCAGCGAAGCAGAAAATACAGGTAGAGATTCCCTTCATTCTTTTGGGATAAATGCGTTATAGCTTTATGGATACAACGATAGTCAAAAAAAATTGAATTAGGATTGATTCGGTCGCTAATAGATCAAAAAACGCGTTGATTGAAGAATATCTTTCTGGATTTGCCTTTTAATGTAGACTATCTACACAGGTCAGCAATGAAAATCGCTTTGGAGATTCCTGCTCCAAAGCGATTTTAGTTGCCGATTGTAAAGGAATTTTTTTTGCAAATTTTTCCGGAAAGTGCATACTACAAATTATGCTTCTTCAATTCTTCAACAGCATGATTTGCGGCTCTCGCCGTCATCGCCATATAAGTAATGGATGGATTCACGCAGGATGAAGACACCATGGCAGCGCCGTCTGTAACAAACACATTTTTACAATCGTGTACCTGATTGAATTTATTCAAAACGGAGGTTTTAGGGTCTTTCCCCATGCGAGCCGTTCCCATGTCATGAATACCAAGGCCCGGATGCGTATCTGTACGATTGAAGCCCGACACGTTTTTAAACCCAGCTGCTTCAAGCATCTCTACAGCCGATGCCATCATATCTTTTCGCATGGTAAGTTCATTTTCACCAAAAGCCGCATCGAAGACGATCATCGGAATTCCCCATTTGTCCTTCTTCTCCCTGTCTAAAAACATCCGGTTTGACGGATCCGGTAGAATTTCTCCAAAACCCCCAAAACCCATTGTCCATGTTCCGGGGTGTGTCATGTCTTCTTTGAAGTTGGCGCCAAAGCCATCCATGGTAATACCACGTTTCCAGTCAGTTTTGCTTGCACCGCCTTGATAGCCATAGCCCCGCAGAAAATCCTTTTTATCCGTTCCCCAGTTTCGGAAACGGGGTATGTAAAGCGCATTGGGCCGTTGGCCGAATATGTAGTCATTTTCAAATCCATCGACGGTGGCATTTGCCCCCACGCCCAGATGATGATCCATGATGTTCCTGCCGACCTGATCGCTGTCATTACCAAGTCCGGCTGGAAAGCGGGTCGACTTTGAGTTCAGTAACAGAGCTGCTGAATTCATCGATCCGGCATTCAAAAACACGATTTTGGCAAAAAACTCTTCAACAGCCATTGTGTTCTGGTTGATGACCCGAACGCCTTTCGCTTTTTGCGTTTTTTCGTCATAAATGATTTCACTGGCAATGGTGTCGTGGAGAACCGTCAGTTTTTCCGTTTTTCGAGCTGCAGGAATGGAGCCGGACAATGAACTGTAATAGGCACCGTATGGACAACCTCTTGCACACTTACTCCTATACTGGCAGGATGCCCGGCCGAGGGCAGTATGCCATGGCTGGGGTTTGGTAAGATTTGCAATTCGGCCGATCGTGACTGGCCGGCGTAGCTTTTTCATCATCATCTCCTTGAAATAGAGTTCAGGAGCGCTCATGGGCATGGCAGGTAAATAGTGCCCATCGGGCAAAACTTCCCAGCCTTCTGCTTGTCCGCTGATACCGACAAATTTTTCTACATGCGTATACCACGGTTCAAGGTCTTCATAGCGTATCGGCCAATCGATCGCGATACCTTCTTTTGCGTTGGCTTCGAAGTCCTTCTTGTTCATCCGATACGACTGTCTGCCCCAGTGCATGGATTTTCCGCCTGTATGGTACGCTCGGATCCAGTCGAAAGGACGTTTCTCGATGTATGGATTTTTTTTATCATCTGTAAAAAATTCGGCGGTTTCTTCATTAGCCAAAGTACCGAACCGGCTGTTGGCCCAGTACTCTTCTGCCGATTGAATAGAAACTTTCCCTCGGTGCTCAAATTCCCAGGGACCTCTCATCGCCGTATCGTAGTCTTCGATGTGCTTCACTTCCCGTCCGCGTTCGATCATCAAAACAGTCAAACCTCTTTCGGTAAGCTCCTTTGCCGCCATACCGCCAGTCATGCCTGAGCCAATGACTATGGCGTCAAAAGTACGTGCCTTTTCTGCTTTCAAATTCAAGTTCATGGTCGTTCTGGTGCCTAGTATGCGAAAGATTTTTGGTTTGGTTTTAGTTTGATCATTTCCAGTTTGCCAGGAATAGGTACATAATCAAAAGACGATTTGATCCCCGCTTCGGAAGTGAAATAGCCGAGCATTGTGAGCTCTTTCATCAGTCGCCAGTAAGGTATGCCCTTTATGTTCGCTGCCATTTGTTCGCGGTCTTCATTGTCACCCATTTTGGTTTGCTGCACCTGATATGCTTTCATTTGTTCCACAGTGTCAATTTCCAGCTGTTTCAGGACTTCGGTTTTTTTTGACTCGTCGAGTGAGAGAAACTTTTGCTGCTCAAGGTTTCGGAGGCCCGCTAAAAAGCTGTTATGCTCTGGTATTTTATAGCAATCCTGCATCATCATGACAATAAACGTAGGAACGCCAACGTCTTTCGCACCAGGTGTACTGGTTTTGGGAATGATCAGCTCAGCAACTTCAGCGATAATCTGTTTTTGAGTGTCGGTGAGAATAAAATCAGCAATTGAGCCTTTCAAATAAGATTTCTTTTCCCAGCGGTCCATGGCCATTATCGTAGGAGCAGAAAACGAACCTCCCAGCAAAAGGGCAACATTTTTAACGGCATCTCTTCTATTCATCGTCTTTCTTTTAAATCTAGTTGATAACGCTTAACTATAATTTAGAAGGATGTCGCTTATACTTGATTTTATGGAATTATTTTTTTTCTCCTGGCGGATGCGATTCAGGTAACAGTGGCACGAAAGTCGTTAGATGCTGTAATGGCTTGGATAGATTTAGACTTTTCTCTCTTAGCATCGGCATTCGACGATATGCCACTCATCAAATAAATAACTTGACACTATGTAAATTACTTATAAAAGAAATTTATATATTTGAATCGTGTCCATCCTAGCATTTAAAATTTGCCAATTTCTACCAACATGAGCCTAGACCTGCTTCGTAATTATCTAAAAATCACGTTGCGCCGTTTACTGAAAGACCGGCAGTTCACACTTCTCAATCTGATAGGGCTGTCCACAGGCTTGTTTTGTGCGCTGCTCATTTGTCTTTGGGTTATTGATGAAATGGCCATTGATAAATTTCATGAAAAGGATGACCAGCTTTACGAAGTCATGATCCACGAAAAGGGAGGAAATGGTATTTTGACATCGAATGGTACGGGGGACCGCATAGGGGAAACACTTCTGAGAGAACTCCCGGAGGTGGAAATGGCTGTCACCACCACACCACCATCCTGGTTTCAAAAATTCAGCCTATCTGTTGGTAATAAGACGATTAGCGCAGGAGGAAACTTCGTGAGCAGCGATTACTTCCGTATTTTCTCGTATCCTTTGATTCAGGGGAACAAAGACAAAGCACTGGCTGATAAAAACGCAATCACTATTTCTGAAAAACTGGCTATACAGTTATTCCGTTCTACGGATCGTGCTGTCGGTAAAATTGTGGAATGGAAGTGGCAGGCATTCAGCGGGAAATGCATGATCACAGGTGTTTACAGAGATTTTTCGGATAATTCTTCACACCATTATGACTTTCTGCTATCGCTCGAAGCCTGGAATCAGATTGTTCCAAAAGGAGGTATGCCTGGCACGGCCAACGGACCTTTTAACAATTTTGTCGTTTTAAAAGAAGGCGCAAGTATCGACCTGGTTGACCGAAAAATGGAGGCTATTGCAAGGAGTACCTTCGCCGATTCTACATCGACTTTGTTTTTGCGTAAATATTCGGATGGTTATTTGTACGGAAAATACGAGAATGGGATGCAGGCGGGTGGCAGGATCACTTACGTCAACTTCTTTTCAATGATTGCCATGATTATACTGGTCATTGCTTGTATCAATTTCATGAACTTGTCCACGGCCAGAGCTACCACACGGATAAGGGAGGTGGGTGTGAAAAAGGCGCTTGGAGCAGGCAGATCTACACTGGTGTTTCAATTTCTCGGTGAATCTTTGATCATGAGCATTGTTGCCCTGTTGGTTGCTGTAACGATGGTATGGCTTCTCCTTCCTCAATTCAATGTAATTACTGGCAAACAACTTTCATTGCACTTTGACTTGAAAATCGTAATGATGATCCTTGCGGGCTCGATCATAACAGGATTGCTGGCAGGAAGTTATCCGGCATTTCATCTTTCACGTTTCAACCCAGCCTTCACACTAAAAGGTGGTTTGGTGAGCTCATTTGCTGAATTACTGGTACGGAAAGGACTGGTTGTTTTTCAATTCACAGTGTCGGTTGTCTTTATCATTTCTGCGATGGTCGTTTACAGGCAGATCAGTTATGTTCAGCAAAAAGACCTTGGATATGACAAGGAGAATCTTCTTTATTTTGAAATGAACGGAAAAGTAGCAGAGCGGCCTGAATCGTTTCTGTCTCGGTTGAAATCGCTGCCAGGTGTCGTGAATGCTTCCAGCATCCAGCAAAAAATCATTCTTCCATCCTTGTTACCCGGTACCGGAACGGGTGTGCGTTGGGAAGGAAAAAATGCGGACGACAAAATAAGGTTTTTTCGAATGCCTGTTAATTATGACCTGATCGAAACCGTTGGAATAAGAATGGCAGAAGGACGGAGTTTTTCAAGAAGTTATGGTTCCGAAACGACAAATGTTATTCTCAATGAAGCGGCGGTGAAAGCCATGGAGCTGCAAGATCCAATTGGCAAGATCGTGATGGTTGGAGGGCAAGAGCGACACATTGTTGGCGTGACCAAAAATTTCCATTTCAATTCTTTACATGAGGAGATACGGCCATTTATCCTCTATCTATCACCGGCCGAAACCATGCTGGTCATGACCAGGATCGCGACTGGGACGGAAAAGGAGACGATCAACCACATCCGTGAATTTTACAACGCATTCAACCCAGGATATTCATTCGACTATCAATTTCTGGATCACGACTATCAGGATCAATACGCATCTGAGAAGCTTGCCGGTGAGCTGGCAAAATATTTTGCGGTGCTGGCAGTTATCATTTCCTGTTTGGGCTTATTCGGGCTGACTGCGTTCACCGCCGACCGTCGTAAGAAGGAGATTGGTGTCCGAAAAGTGCTTGGTGCCACGGTTGCTGGTGTTGTAGTGATGTTGACAAAGGATTTTATGTTGCTTGTGTTGATCGCAATTTGTATTGCGTTCCCGGCCGCGTGGTGGTTCGTTGACCAATGGCTTCAAAATTTTGCCTATCACGTACCAATGAGCCTTAATATATTCATCGTGACAGGATTGCTGATGATGCTGATTACCCTGGCAACGATAGGTTATCAATCGGTCAGGGCAGCGTTGATGAACCCTTCAGCGTCGTTGAAATCGGATTGACGCACTTGAATACGATTTGCGTTGACGCGTTGCAAATGCTAAGCCACTCAATTCTGGCTCAGGACGTCCCCGATTGCAAATCGGGGGTGAGTGGCTTAGCGTAATTCGAATTTAGAATGGGTTTATATTTTCCGGTTTAAGCAGATTTAAGATCACCGCTCAAACACAAAGAATTTGCCTCCAACAGGCATATTCACCAGACCTTCATTGAAAATCCACCAGCCACCTGAGGTATACCAGACGCCAACTTCCTGATTATTGTATAAAGAAGTCCAATACTGAGTCAGGAAAAGTGTTGAACCTGAATTGCCGATGGCCGGATCTATCGCAAAAGTATGAGAAGCTATCTTGCCAGTTTTTGCCTCGGTTAAGAAAATCCGGTCATCCACTACGATGTTAAATTCAGATCCAGCTTTCATCGTAGCTAACGTCTGGTTAAAGACGCCCCATCGTCCTGATGTATAATAGATACCAATAGGATTTGCATTGTAAGTTCCATTCCAACGCTGTGTTACAAGTAACTTTGCGTTGGGATTACCGTTCAAAGATGGATGATCCAAAAAGGTGACATTACCCGAAACATTGGAAGCTGTGGCGACATGCTTGAAAGCAGTGCTGGTTGGATTTGTAATCAGCAAATTGTATTTGACTCCCACCGGCATCGCAGCCAAATCCTGGTTGAAAATTTTCCACTTGTTCTCAGCATAGTATACGCCAACCGGGCTTTTGTTATATACAGCTCCACCCTGCCAATTGGCTGTCAAAATCACAATTGCATTCGGATTATTATTTAACGAGGCGTGGTCGATGGTGCTGATATGCCCCGACTTATTGGCCGCCGTAACAACATGAGTCGCAATGGTGTAACTGGGAAGGGGGGCCGCCGTCCTGAAGGTCGCAATTTCAACACTGTAAGAAGGCGTAGGCAAGCCGTTCCTGGCGTAGGCGCGAACACGATAATCGGTATTTGGGCTCAGGCCAGATAGATCCACTTCGTATGTTTTGGCCACTGGTGATGTACCTGTAATCTTAAACAGCGTACTATTATCTAACTGCGGGGGATCGTTCGTTCCGTAAGCGACACCGAACTCCGATATGGAGCTATTGCCGATATTGGTAATATCAAAGCCAATATGTGCAGTGTTGGAAGTGATGTTGCTGATTCGGGCTTTTGAAATACTCACTGTTGAAAATGACTCGGACTGCAATCCAAGCGGACTCCCATACCCGACTCCGCCCGTATTTTTTGCATATGCTCTCACATAATACGTCGAGCCTGCTTTCAACCCAGTAATCCGCTGGCTAAAATCCAATGGCGATGCCGTAACAGACGACCCGACATTTACAATGGTTCCATTTTCGAGTGTAACGGTTTGTTTGTCTCCATACACAAAACCGTATTCTGTAATGCTTCCACTTTTATCCTTTTGTTCGCTGTTTTTAAAATTAGGATCCGAAACGGTACCACTAACAGTGGCTTCTGTCGGTTTCACATTGGTAACACTGCCAGTTGTCACTACCGGAACGACGGGATCGACAGATTTAAAAATATCGCAGCCGGAGAGGGTAATTAAGAAGCCAAAGAAAGCTAAACTCAGAATCTTTTTCATGATGATCAACGGTTTGTGTGTTTGAACAGATAAATTCGCCCGGACAGATCTTTCTAAAAATTTGTAGGCGAATACCAAAAGATCAAACAGTGACAATGAAATTTTGATGTTGCAGAATTGCAATTCAAATTTCGACACGCAGAGAAAATTAAAAAATCAACAATTTTGTGGATGTTAGCTGATCAGTGCATTGCTTGGCTGCGGATAATTACCGATTCAGACTTAGCCCGGAACAGTTTGCGGATTTAGAATAGAAGTGCATTACTAAAAAGGGGTTACGAGATAGCCTTGCAAGCCGCTCAGCACATACGATGAGAAGGGTTTTGGCTCGCCGATGCACGTGCATAATGGTCTTGAGGTCAGGGCTGCGTTGATTAACTCTGCCAAAACATTGCATTCGGATTGAGGCGTAGATACGTGCATCACGCGGAATGATCGTGCTATGGCGTGACAAACGTTAGGCGGGGCAACCCGGCGCGGGTCGCCTCGTTTTGCAAATCGTGGTTGTCCGGTGATTCCTTCAGAACTCCGTCACCGAAATGTAACTTCAATAGTTCACTCATGGAAACCTGAACACTTTCTAGGCATTTGACTAGCAAAATGGCCGTGAAAACGGTAATTCGCATCAAGCTTATACCCCCAAATTTAGTACAGTTTTGACCCGCAATTTTTAGGGGGGCAAATGCATAGAACACGATTGTAGCAAAATTTTAAGCCCTGGCCACAACAGCGGTCCTGTTCAACTTTCGGTTTATTGAATCTTTTTGCAGAGACAAAAGAGGTGACAAACAATCTATATTTTAAGTCGTTGATAATCAGTGCTATATATATTATTCGTAGAAATTGTCTTTATTTTTCTTGATTGCACGGAAAGAGGTTAGCATAGACGTTACAATTGTTTTCACGCAGCAAAAAACAGGTTCAGGTCCGATTTGTCAGGTAATTTTGATGTTAAGTTGTAATTGTTCTACAAGGTTCAGAAGTTTTTTCTATAACTAAATTTAACCAGGTGAATGTCACTGCTTTGTAACTACACAGAGCGAAGTTTCATTGAGAAAAAATCGTTTACATTTGCCTATCAATTCCTCCCGATAGAAGCAAAATAAAGTAAGTTTTTGCACAACGAAAGTCCGTTACAGATTGCGATATGACAACCCGGTCTCAGGGTTTTCTATTGGCAGTCTGCCTGTACTTTTTTGTGCCTGCACTTACGCAACCGTAAAGCACACTAACCAAATTTTAATGAACACAAACAAGACAATTATGGACAGATTATTACAAAT
>Ga0123337_10000055_pt1 | contig 238665 bp, 195 predicted proteins | sample frozenSSSSmetaG_FD_89792 | JGI IMG/M metagenome (GOLD analysis project Ga0123337, IMG submission 89792) | Glacier valley bacterial and archeal communities from Borup Fiord, Nunavut, Canada, to study Microbial Dark Matter (Phase II) -... | ecosystem: Environmental > Aquatic > Freshwater > Ice...
CAAGTTGTTTGCGTTTGGAAACTTAGAAAGGTCTACATGAAAATGTGGATAACTTGCTTATAATCAGAAATTTTCCACCAAAATTTTAAATACTCTCTTCTTTTTTTAGAACAACCCCTCAATAAAGCAAAGAGTGAGGGAGAAATCTCCCTCACTCTTCATTCCCTAATAAGATTCTATTACTTATATGCCGGATCTTGTGTCAGTGTAGCAGCGCCTGCTTTGTAAGAGCGGTCTATCGCTTCCTGAGGTATCGGGAAATATTCGTTTTTACCCTTGGTGAATATTGCACCTTTTTTATAGATACGCTTAGTCGCTTCGACTGCTACGTACTTATTAAGTGTCTCAGCTGCAATTCCCCAACGCTGCAAATCAAAGAACCTGTGTCCTTCCATGGCAAACTCAAGCCTTGACTCGAAACGAACTGCTTTTCTTGCAGTCGCTGCATCAGTCCATGGTTTGTCATACGTTTTTATTACATAGTTCGCTGCTGGCTCATTCAGAACGGTAAAGTCATCTCTCGAAGCCGGGCCTTGTACTGCCTTTTTAACAAACGAAGCCGGATTCGCCGCGCGGGTGCGGATCTGGTTGACAAGCTTTCTGGCATTTTCGAGATTGCCAAGTTCAACTTCCGCCTCAGCAAGCCAAAGGAGAATCATATCATAACGAACCATACGATAGTTATTACTTGACAAATTACCCCAACCATTGATACCAAAACCAGCCTTTTCTGCAATATGCTTTTTAGGAGAGTATGGACCTGCATAAGTCGGATCGCGGATAAAGTCGGGGCCATGAATTTTGAAATCCTTGAACAATATACCTCTTCTTCCCACTGTATGATCTAAACGAGGATCCAAATTTCCCGCGTAAGGTGTAAACGGATCTGTATATTTCAATCCCTGGTCATTCTTTACATCCGTATCGTTGAAAGTTTCAAGTAATGGCAGACCATCTGCATCCGTTTTATAAGCGTTCACGAGGTTTTGTGAAGGTTGATAAAAACCGCAGCAGCCCCATGGGTCGATATAAGGGTGAGCCAAACCTACTCCAGCAGATGCAGCGTCGCCAGATGCACTGGAAACAGAATATTGCACTTCAAAAATAGACTCCTTGTTGTTCCGCGTAGCGATCAGATAGTTGTCCTGAAAGTTGGGCATTAGGGAGAACTTACCAGAGTTGACAATTTGATCAAGAATGGTTTTTGCCTTCGTCAACGCTACAGTGTTAGCAACACCTGTGGTAACGTTCCATCCCTGATACATATAAAGCTTAGCCAGAAATGCGCGTGCCGCCCATTTGGTTGGTCGTCCAACCTGAGACTGAGTTTCAGGGAGCCCGTCGATTGCAGCTACAAAATCAGCTTCAATCAAAGGCCACACATCCTTGTCATTAGGCACCTTGGTACTTTCCAGATCATCCAGCTTATAGGTCTTCTCGTCGATATATGGAATTGTCTTCCACATTTTTTTAGCTTCGAAATGATAAACACCTCGTAAAAACCTCGCTTCTGCAATAATTTGCTTTCTTCTGTCCGCGGTAACAGCAGCTACCTCCGTCAGTGTATTTAACGCGTCGTTAGCCCTTGCAATTCCCTTGTACAAACCTCTCCACTTATTCTTGATGTGGTTATTGGTAGGCTGGAAATCATATTTTTCGATAAACGATTGCTCAGGCTGGTCACCAGCATCAGTGCCCTTGTAAGAGTCATCAGAAGCAAGTCCGCCAAATACCCAGCTTTGAATGTCGTTGTTCCAGGAATCCTGGCCATCGAGCCCCTGCCCGTCAAGCATCGCATAAGCGCCAATCAAAATCCCCTCAACGCCACTGGGTGTTTTCAAGGCGGTAGGACTGTATTGACCCTGAGGATCTTTGGATAAGAAAGAGTCCTGACAGGAAAGAACCACGCCAAAAACCAGGGCTACGGGAAGTATATATTTTAAATATTTCGTGTTCATATTACTTTTATTTAACGCCATTTTGAGTTAATACTTAGAATGATACATTCAGTCCAATCAATAAAGTACGCGACACAGGCATGTAACCTCCGTCAAAACCCAAAGTATTATCCTGTCCGCTCTGAATTTCAGGATTCAAGCCGGTGTATTTTGTAGCAGTCCAAAGGTTTTGGCCCTGGATATAGATCTGAGCATTGCCAAATCCTATTTTAGACGCCAACACTTTAGGAACAGTATAAGTCAACTGGACATTCTTCAGACGGAAGTAGGTACCTTTTTCCACGAAATAACTCGAAGGACGGCTACTGATCTGATCATCCGCATCCATAATTGGTACAGTACCTTCCTTGTGCGTTGGCTGCCAGGCGTCATAAAGCGCACGTTTTGCACGGTTACCCTGGAAAGTATTAAAATCACTGAAATAACGCTGATAGTTGAAAATCTCATTACCAACTACTCCATTACCGAAGACAGTCAGGTCAAAGGCTTTATAACCTGCGTTAAGGCTGATACCATATACGAAATCAGGGTGAGGATTACCAATAACGGTACGGTCATCATCTGTGATCTTACCGTCGTTGTTGATATCGGCCACCTTAAATTTCCCCGCCTTGTTGTAAGTTCCGTATGGAGCCCAGGCTTTCGCTTCTTCGTCAGACTGGAAAATACCCAGGATCTTGTAACCATAGTAAGAAGACAAAGGTAGTCCTGCCTGTGTAAGGGTAACCGCCGGAACGCGGGATCCTGCGCCGAAATATTTGGTATTAGGACTCTCATCCAATTTATCCACTTGGTTTTTGTACATGGAATAATTGAATGACACACCGTATCGGATATCCCCTTTCATCAATGTATTACGATAGCTGATACCCAGGTCAATTCCTTTATTGGTCATCCCTCCCACATTGAAAGACGGAGCATTTGCATCTCCGGCCGTAAATGTAATTGGCGTAGAGAACAACATATCGGTTGTTTTTCTATTCCAGAAATCAAGTTCCAATGTCAAAGCATTGTTTAGGAATGTTGCATCCAGACCAAGGTTGTTCGAGGTAGTAGTTTCCCACTTTGCTTTAGGATTACCAAATGACGAAGCGTCATATCCAATAGTAGGCTGGCTTCCGGATCCGTCAATCGGATAACCTGCGTGGAATATATCTGCACGATAAGTTGTGTAAGCATTGTAGTCTCCAATCTTCTGGTTACCCGTTTTACCCCATCCATAACGCAGTTTCATGTCTGATATAAATGAAACGTCTTTCATGAATGCTTCATCTGATAACCTCCATCCAAAACTGAATGCCGGGAACACAGCGTTCCGGGAAGCCTGCTGAAAACGTGAAGAAGCATCCCTTCTCAAGATCGCCTGAAACAAATATTTGTCGGCATAAGCGTAGTTCAATTTACCAAATTGTGAATAAAGACTGTAATCTTTGTTCACGCCACCATAATTGGTCGCCTTGGTTGCATCTCCAAGATTCAGATAGTTGATAATCGATGGGATTTCAAATGCATAGCCCTGACGGGATGCGCCAAACTCCTCCTGAAATTCGCGAATTGCCTCGATTCCGACGTAAGCGTCAACTTTATGTTTAGTTCCGAAGTTTCTCGAATAATTTAACGTGTTACTCCAAACCCATTGGTAAGAATATTGATCCGTTGAAGTCGAACTATTTACAAAGCTACCCTCCACGTATTCGGGGTTAGCTCTTCCTATGTAGCGACCACGCTGACTTACTGCATCAATTCCAAGGCTGGTTTTAACTGTTAAATTAGGAATAATATCCACTTCACCGTACACATTACCAAATGCGCGTAAACGATAAGTGGTATTGTCTTTTTCCCGATACAGGGTAGCGTATGGGTTAGAGTTATTACCCAGGTTCAACCCACGGGATCCGGCGAAGTTGCCAGCGATATCGTAGACAGGCAAAAGCGGATGGTGTTTATAACTTCCTGAAACTGCATTCTGTTCCTGGTTGTTACCGAATCCGCCTCGTCTGTTGTCAAAGGAAACCGCCAGGTTTTCACCGACGCGTAATTTTTTGTTTAATGCAGAGAATTCGGTGTTTGCACGAATCGTATAACGATCGTACCCAATGAATTTAACGATACCATCCTGTTTGAAGTAACCGATAGAAGTGCATATCTGCTGTTCTCTGAACCACCGCTAGCCGATAACTGATAATTCATAATCGGCGCAGTGCGTGTTAGTTCTTTCCACCAGTTGGTATCGGCAGACTTGGTAATCGCATAGATATTGCCCGGTGCCAATGAATATTTTGCAGGATCTACATCAGGCGAACCGTTCTTCCCAGCACTTGGAAACACATAATCAGGAATGGTCACTTCACCATTTGGGCCAAATGTGTACTGGCCGTGAGATGGGGTTTTACCAGCATATTTATCCGCGAGATAAAGATACTGACCTAATTCTTTTGCATTAAGAGCTTCCACATCCTTATAAGCCTTCTGCGTGCCATAGTAAGCGTTAAAAGAAATAACAGGCTTACCTACTTTACCGCGTTTGGTGGTAATGATCACGACCCCATTGGCAGCACGGGAGCCGTAAATCGAAGCAGAAGATGCGTCCTTAAGAATCTGGATCGTCTCTATATCATTGGGGTTCAGGTTACCTTGATTTTCAGTAGGTACTCCGTCGATGATAAACAAAGGATCGTTATTACCAATAGTACCGAATCCCCGTATACGCACGGTGGCATTACCGCCTGGTGTGGCATCATTCACGATGTTCAACCCCGATGCGCGTCCTTGTAACTGTTGTGCAAAAGTTGTTGCAGGAACAGATTGAAGATCTTTTGCATTAACCGTTGTCACAGAACCAGTAATATCTCTTTTAGATTGAGAACCGTAACCTGTTACGATGATCTCCTCAAGAGCACTTACATCACTCAAAAGTTGAACATTTATTACACTCTGATTGCCAATAACAACTTCCTTGGCCACATACCCGATAAAAGAAAATACCAATGAACCAGCATTGGCAGGCACCTTCAAAGTAAAATTACCATCAGCATCTGTTGATCCCCCAATGCTGGTGGAACCCTTCATGGCAACAGTAGCACCCGGAAGACCGGTACCCGTTGCATCGTCAGAGACTTTACCAGTAATTGTTCGATCTTGCGCCCAGACACCCGTGGCTAAAATAGAAAGCAGAAAGCAGACAAAGAAGCTGCCTTTGTACCGCAAGTACATTTTTTTCATAATAGAACGTTAGGTTAATAATAGTTAACAACTCAAAATTATATTTTTTTATCATAAGATAATTACATTTTACCATAATATATTTTTTTCTCTATAATATTGTATTATTTTAATGGTCATATATTTATAAAATTGCATTAAATCAAGAAAAAGAGCTAAGATTAATGTCAGATTGACAATTCATTTTCGACAAAAACATCACTTAAACGGCTATCTGTCAGGGCACTTTTGTAAACAATGGGTTACAAAATTTTGACAGTGAATTGTACAAAAAACATTCAAATTCTAATATTTGCCATAAATACAGTAATAAATGCGCTGATTTGAATGCGCATCGGATTCAAAATCAAATAATTACGTAGTCAATAAAGACTTAATTAAGTGCACGGAAGTATGTTGAAATACACGCGATTAAGCCCCCTGAAAGCATCTTAGAAGAATTGAAATATTAAATGTTTTGAAGAAAACTGGCGAAAATGCGTAGATACTGAATTTGCGAAAAATTTTAATTCATTTTCCACATTAATTTGAAATTTTTAGTCGCAATTATTCGGGATTAACAAAAAAAAGAAAATTTGTTAAAGTCTCATTTCTGATGCCCGAGAAATCTACTTTCCGAGATTCTTCTTAACGTTATCAAGGTCCTTCAATTCGCCATCAACGACGATATTCACATCGGAATTTTTAAAAATGTCATTCTCCGAGGCGAGCTTACTTTTGAAGTAAAGTGAGAATGGTACAGACTTCCCCTGAGCGATCAATTGACCCGCCGCTTTTAGCAGTTTTCCCATATTTATGCTCAATGGAATCTCAAAAAACTCGCTTTTTTTCGCAGGAACCTTTGTGAGACTGGTGACATGACCCTCGGCTAATCTTTTCTGTTTGCCAAGGTCCACCACGTAGGAAGGATCACGAAACTGAATTCCAAAAGCATTTTTGTTGGTAAACTTCAACTTGATGACAATCTCGGATTTACTTAAACGAAATTTCTCCATGTCATAACCGACGATTTCAACTTTGGGTAACTGATATAAGGGTAACCTTTTGTCTATCGCCAAACGAATGGTGTCTTTTCCTAAAAATGGTTTCTGCAAATGGAAAAGTCCTTCAAAATGATAGTTGGCACTGTCTTCTCCTTTCGCAGCCTCACTCTTACCTTCCATAGACAGCTTTTTGATTTTCAACTTGGTTGGTAATGCCACCATCACGCTATCATGCGCTTTGATTAACAGCGGTTTTGTATAGTCGTTTTCAACAATGGTTACACCATTCATCTGAACAAAATAATTGAAGTCCTTGATATCTAACTTGATAGGCAAGGGATTATGAACCAACAGATCCAGCCGCAAATCAATTGTACTGTCAGTAATATTTGTGATGTGCCCAAATCCCATTTCTACTTTTGGTAAAAGACCTGAAACAGGATTTTCATTTTCATTCCTGTATTTTTTGAACCATAATACACCTCCGATGGTGAGAATAGCAATCAGAGCAACTATAACTAAGGCAATTTTTAAGGGCCTGGACATATACAATAGTGGTTACGTTTAAGCGATTGCAACTCCCGCTCAAAACGTATACCTATGTGCATTTGAGCACATATTTCCTCCGTATATTCATAATTTCTCCGTTAGATGTAGATTAATATCTTCGTTCGATCATTTGCACGCGTTTGCCAGGTTTGGAACAGAAATTTTAATGAGGCCAACTAATGTAAAACTGTTAAATGATTCACTTTCAAATAAACACATCAAATAAAATCTTTGTCACCTTATGAAAACTTCGAACAAAAAGACCACCCGCACACCTGTGAAAATCACTGAATCAGACAGCGAAAAACTGAAAGACCTGTTTTTAGATGGCTTGAAAGATATCTACTGGGCCGAAAAGCATCTGGTCAAAGCGCTTCCAAAAATGTCTAAAAATGCAACCTCGGAAGAGTTAAAGGCCGCATTTGATATGCACACTACTGAAACTGAAGAACACGTAAGCCGGCTGGAAGAGATTTTTGGAATGATCGGAGAAAAAGCGCAGGCAAAAAAATGTCTTGCTATGGAAGGCCTACTGGAGGAAGGCGATGAGATAGCTGAGAGTACCGAAAAAGGAACGATGGTACGTGACTGTGGACTAATCATGGCTGCCCAAAAAGTGGAGCATTATGAGATGGCGTCGTACGGTACGTTGCGTAACATTGCCCGCACATTGGGCCACAGCGACGTTGCAGACCTTCTTCAGCAAACTTTGGATCAGGAAGGCAACGCAGATCACAAACTTACCGAACTTGCAGAAGCCTACGTAAACGAAGAAGCAAGTGCAGAATAACCTGTAAAAAATGGTATGCCTTAAAAGAAAGGCCTTCCCGATCTTTCGATCGGGAAGGCCTTTCTTATTGTGTCACACTTTATAGCAAATCTAATGTGCCGTGATCACCGCCGTCAGGAGTGGACCCTGTGACAGCCGCCTTGATCATGGAGAAAAATACCACCATTTTGGATGACCCGCTATCCCAATAAGCAGCTTCCTGAGTAATAACTTTGATCATTAACAAATCCGGATCGTCTTTACCACCCTGAAACCATGCTTTGGCCATAGGATTCCATAGCTTCTCTTTCTTAGCCTCATCTTCGACCGCTTCGGCATGGCCCGAAATAGACAGGTAAGAGCTCTTTGCCGGATCAGAATAAATCAATGTAACCGATTCTGAAATCAGCTCTTGTCCCGACGCCATGTCCTTTTCACTTGCAAAGAACCAAATATCACCGTTGGAATCTATGTCCTGTGGTGTCATTGGTTTGGATTCAATTTTTCCGTTTTGGTAGGTTGTATACATACAAAAACGAATATCATCTGCCAGAGATTTCAGCTTCTTTATTGCCTCCTGGTCTTGAAAGTCTTTTTCCATAACAGTTTTTGGTTTTGGTCGTTGCATAAATCAATCACCACCAACACCTAAATAACCGTTCCATGAGAATCCATGAGTTCCATGCATCAAGGCAGGATTCCTTTTATTTCAGCCTTCGCCTCTCAGCAATTTATCGTACTCCTTCTCCGCAAGATGCCTTTCATCCACATTTCCATAAGCCGAAAAATAATGCGATGCCAATCCAATGCCCCATCCTAACATGGGGAAAATTGGCCAGGGCGTAGTATGATGTCCCCAGGATTGTGCGTGGCTAAGTAAATAAATTGCCCAAAGACCTCCATTTACGAGCAAATAAGTACGAAGATGAACTTGAAATGAGGCTCTTTTTTTGGCTTTTCTCCAAAGAAATTCGTTACGAGGCGTTTCCATTGCTTTTTTGTTTTAGATAAATATGCTGATTATTTAATCCGAAGGATTTCGTCTTTCTGATACCCTAAATTACTTGACGACCAGTTTGTTATCTAATCAATTGGGATGGAGTTCATAATTATCGTGACCAGACATCACAAAAGCAGGATGGACTTAAATCAAATGGTGTGGGCCTTTAAGCAACAACTAAAATTCGAGACGGTAATTCAATATTGGGATTAGTCCGGTCTGCGTTGTCAGAATCAATTTATCCTTTTTCACGTCATAGTAACGATCATAAGGATTCAACCGGTTGGTCACGTTCTGAATATCGAGGGAGATGGTTGATGTCGTGCGTTTATTATTTTTGGTATAACTCACCCGTATGTCCGTGCGAAAATAACCGGGTAACTGCTCGGAGTAACTCTTTGACCAATCCCTAACTGGCTTACCTTCAACCTTTGATTTTTCAACATCGAATGGCGTTGTGCGGTTGCCACCGGAGGCCAATAACTTAATGTTTGCAGCAAAAACATTGGTCTTGTTTTTACCCACTTTCCACTCCTTCCCCGCCAGGATATTTTGCACATATTTCCCGTTAAATCGACTGTCTCTCTCAATGCCATCCCTGCCTGTATATTTTGATTGATACAATGAAGTGGTGCTCATAAAATAGATCCCGTTGGTGAGCGACTTTTCAATAGTCAGCTCCACACCATAGCTTCGGCCTTTGCCATCACTTGCTAGCGAATCATTTACAAAACCGCTGATTTCATTGATCAATGAATTACGAAGTAAAAACGGGGAAGTCGTGTTTGCCGGTCCGATCGGAATATTGTAGTGGTGTTGATAATATGCCTCGGTCTGGACTCGCCAACTGTTTGTCGGCCTGAACTCATATCCGACAACCATATGTGCAGACTTCATTAATTTTAAATTTTTATTGAGCAGATCAGTTCTTCCGTCACCTACATTTACTTGCGCAAAGTATGTGGAAATGGCCTCAGTTTTACTGTGCAATCCTGCTCCAAAACTTATAGTATGTCCTGGCCTCATAGCCCACTTAAGTCCTACCCTTGGCTCCACGGAATGCTGGCTATTGAGAGCCAGCAACATAGCGTGAACGCCTGCATTTAAGGTTACCGTTGGAGCTAACCGATACTTCCACTGACCATACGCTTGCAAAAGCTGGGTATTCCCTTTTTGATCAATGTTTGTTTGAAATGCTTTACCTCCGTCATTATCGCCTTCATACAGATTAAATTCCAGGTGATTGACGATCACGCCCATCCGAAAAGTATTTCTTGAGTTCAGTTTGTAATTATATAAAAGGGAAGCCCGAAATGCCTGGTTGACAAAGTTCTGCCTGGATGTGGTTTTTGTATCAAAATCAAAGGAGTCATCTGACTGACTAGTAGCCGAGTACGAAAATATATTTTCGATATAGGACTTACTGTTTACGTATCGCAAGTAGTTCACACCAACCATGCCCCGGTTCGATTTAAACTTGCTGGGTGACTCGCCTTTTTCCATCGAGGTACTCAATCCTCCCATACCCCAAACGCTAACGACGGCTTTATCGCCATAGGGCAGGTGGATTTTAAAAGCACCGTCCTGAAAATCTGTAGTGGCGTCACCGCTCACGTTTACGCCAATTTTATTTAGGATAGATAAGGTTGAATATCTGTAATTGGCCAGATATGATGCGCCGCCCTTTTCTCCAATCGGCCCCTCGGCAGCAAAATCGAGCCCTAAAACACCGGCTTGCATCGCATACTCGCGCTTTTCGTTATTCCCTTTTCGCAATTTAAGGTCAAATACACCAGACGTGGCATTACCATACTCAGCAGGAAAAGCACCTGTGAGGAAATCAGAATTTCCGAGCACATTGGCACTTAAGGCGCTAATCCCGCCACCACTTGAACCCTCATCGGCAAAGTGATTTGGGTTGGGAATTTCCACCCCTTCCATGCGCCACAACATTCCTTTCGGACTGTTTCCACGTATTACAATTTGATTGTTACCATCATCATTGGTAGCTACGCCCGCGAAAGACATCGCCATGCGAGCCGGGTCATTAACGGCCGCAGCAAAACGTTTTGTTTGATCAACGGTAAACGAACGCCCACTGACAGTAACCATATCATTTAACGCTGCCCCATTTTCCTTTTGTGCTTTGATCACCACCTCGTTCAGGGACTGGAAGGATTCGGTGAGTTTAATTGTCAGCTCGACCTCCTTCCCGGATCCAACCGAAATCTCCTGTAAAAAGGCGTTATCGTAACCAATACTTGTAATTTTGAAAGCATGCCGACCAACGGGCACGTTTTCAATCCGAAAATTTCCATTAACATCAGTTGCGCCCCCAATTACCGGGTTCAAAGAAATAATGATCACATTTGCGCCAATTACCGGCTGTTGTGACTCTGAATCAATTACCTGCCCTCTTACAAGTTGAGCAGGTGGCTGGGCCTGCGCGATTGCACACCAGGATGTTGTAAGTAATGTAAAAAAGAAGTTTTTCATGGCTAGTTGTTTTTGTTATTGACAACCGATCCATGTATTACCCTAAAAAAGTGAGAAAAAAAATGCTAAAAAGTTTTAAGTTGATAGTCTGCCAATTGTAAAAAATGGCGGATCAGATCGTGTAAAGCTGAAATATTCTCGCTTTCCGGCACATTGTCTCTATAAGATGACAAAAAATACGTAAATCATTGTTGATTAGAATTTTATCATTAAAAATTGCCTGTTATTATACTTTCCACTTCTCCAAATTATAAGCGCTATCCCAAAAAATATATTCCAATCGGGAGGATGTCAAATAGGCTTCTTTCATTTTATTTCGGGTTGAATCCGAGGCAGTCTCTGCCAATTGATCGCAAATTCTCAGTACTTTTTCGACCGATAAGCTAAACTCCTCTCCTGCATACGCGTCGATCCAGTTCTGATAGGGGTTGGGTTTCGTTTGATTCTGATATACATAGTCTCCTATTTTTTTATATATCCAAAAACAAGGAATCAAAGCCGCCACGGCAACTTCATAACTTTCAAAAGCACTTACTGTTAACAGATAATTGGTATAAGCAAAGCAACCCGGCGCCTTCCCCGACTGAAAGTCAATCTTGTATTCATTAAAGTATCCAATATGCAGGGCACGCTCGACGAGTATCGCATTTTGCGCGAACTGAAGAAAATCCAGTAAATCCTGACTGGCTTCCGCTTTCGTTCCTGTCGCTGCCAATGCCCTGGCAAAATCGGCCAGATATAGTGAGTCCTGGTAAATGTAAAATTTAAATTTTTCGACGGGCAATATTCCGTCTTTTAGCTCCTGATTAAACGGATGATTTTGAATTTTATCATAAACGGCCTCTGCATTGTTCCACAATTCATCTGTAAATCTCATAATTTGATCTGCATTTTAACGGGCGAAAAAGAATGATTGAGTGGTCCCAAACCATTTCCGGTTTTAATATTTTTACCAGCCTCAATTGCTCTGGAAATGTAATTTTTGGCAAAAAGAATTGATTCAGGCAGAGAATTCCCCTGTGCAACAAACGTGGCGATTGCAGAAGATAAGGTACAACCGGTTCCATGCACATTCTTACTATCAATGTAATCTGTTTCCAGAATCAACGACTTTTCTCCAGATCGTGAAAACACATCGTAAAGTTTTGCCCCAATTAAATGACCCCCTTTCAATAAAACGCCTTGACATCCCCTCAGCAACATTTCTTCCGCCGCTTCCGTCATTTCTTCTTTGCTGCCAATGCTTCTACCAACGAGTATTTGTGCTTCGTCAAGATTCGGCGTAATCAGATTTACCCTCGGGAATAATTCTTTCCAAAGGATCTCAATCGTGTCGTCAAGAATCAGTTTAGCGCCACTTGTTGAAACCATCACTGGGTCAAAAACCACAAACGGCGGACGATATTTTTCCAGCATTTCAGCGACAATTTCTGCAACCTCGACGGTGTTTACCATACCAATTTTAACTGCATCGACAATAAAATCGTCAAAAACTGCTTCCAGTTGTTGTTTGAGAAATTTACCCGGAACAGGATGTATGGCTCTGACGCCCGATGTATTTTGCGCCGTCAGTGCTGTAATTGCGGATGTACCATAAGCACCCAACGCAGCGATCGTTTTCAGGTCTGCCTGAATCCCGGCACCTCCCCCGCTGTCAGATCCCGCAATGGTGAGGACTGTAACATATCTTTCCATGTGAAATAATTTAGAAATGAGCCGGTAAAATTCCCTGCATGCTGGCAACAAGTGTCCGCGCCGCCACACGCGGAGAAGGAGCACTACAAATAGCGGAAATAACAGCAATTCCTTCAGCACCATTTTGAATGGCTTCAAAAACGTTCCTTTGATTTAAACCGCCAATAACTACCAGTGGATGACGGCTGTTCTTTCTGACCCATTTCAACCCTTCAATTTCCCAAGGTGTCAGCGTATCCGTTTTTGAAGGCGTGGCAAACAATGGACTCACCGCCAGATAAGAAATATCGCAGCTCTCCGCCGCAAATACATCTTCGGCCTTTTCAGCAGAGATACCAATTATTTTTCCCGGCCCCAACATTTCTTTGACCCGGGAATAAGGCATATCACTTTGACCAACATGCACACCGTCTGCCTGAATAGCCTGGGCTATGTCAACACGATCATTGATAATCAAGGGAACACCATAAGGTTGCAACAGATCCATTAGCCGTTTGGCACGTTCCATAAAAGCATGTGTACCCAATGACTTTTCACGCAATTGTACCATGGTGACACCACCTTTTACGGCCTCCTCAACTACCCAGAAGAAATCCCTGCCCAGGCACGCAGCGTCATCCGTCACCAGATATAATTTTATTTGATCCATGAGGTTCTATTACCTGATTCTGGCAGCTTCAGCAAGTTGTTGCGGTGTAATTCCAGAAAGTGCATCAAGAAAATTGATCTGGAAAGAGCCTGGGAGTTGTGCTTTTTCGTATGCGATTTCTCCGCAAACCCCCATCGCAGCCGCAGCTGAAATCGCTGCTTCGAAAGCATCAGACTGAATCGCTGCAAATGCGCCTGCGATCGCCGAAGCCGAACAGCCCATGCCCGTAACTTTCGTCATCAGCGGTACACCATTTTCAACGAAGGCCATTTTGCCGAGATGGACGATCACATCCGTAGCGCCGCTTACACTGACAACACAGCCATAAGCATCACTCAGCGCCATTGCCGCTTCCAGGCTATCGGTGGAGTTAGCAGTACTGTCCACACCTTTTGTCTTTACCCCAAAGCCTGCCAAAGCAAGTATTTCAGACGCGTTTCCTCGAATTATCTTCGGAGATGCAACGCTGAGCAACTCTGTGAGGACATTATTACGATACGGTGTGGCACCAGCTCCAACAGGATCGAGGATAATGGGCTTACCCAATTCCGCGGCCTTTTTCATAGCAAGCTTCATCCCATCCACCCAAACCGGCGACAAAGTTCCAATGTTTATGACCAGTGCCCCGCAGATTGAGACCATATCCTCAACTTCCTCGGTAGAATGCGCCATGACTGGTGAAGCGCCAATGGCAAGCAAGGCATTGGCAGTAAAATTCATTACCACAAAATTGGTAATGTTGTGGATCAGTGGGGATTGCGCCCGTAACGAGATCAGATTTTTTTCGAGACTGAATTGCATGTCCGTTTTTAATTTGTAAAAAATCAAAGGAATGGACATTCAGGAAAGCAGTTTTCTCCAAAAAAATTGGAAAAACAAAAGAGAAAAAAGACAGACAGACCATCTTTTCAACGCTTTTTCCTACGACAGTATAAACTGTGTCAGGTTCAAAGGGTATAAATCTCAGTCCGTTTTTGGACACCCCTAAAGCCATTCTTACTGGCGAATGTAGTAGTTTTAAAAGGTAAATACTCCTGATCTACTGAAATATTTTCAATGAAGGTATATTTGAGAAATGGGCGTCTCTCGTGAATATAGGCAAATCGTAAACTTTACAAATTGCTGCAATCCAGATGTCGTTTTCCGGAATTGGAAAGCCTCTCACTTTGAGATGTTTTTTTATTTCAAAATACTCCGAGGCAACTGGCTCCACAGTATCCAGTACCTGACAATCAGCGATAAAAGATTCGAACCGTGGAAGATTGTAGTATGCTTTGCCCGAATTTTTCGCTCCATACAATAACTCTCCACACACAGTTATTGGAAGGTAAATCGAATTGCCTCAAAACTTGTATTGTCAATTCGTTACTCTTTAAAACTTCAATGGCAATATTTGTATCCAGCGCAATTTTAGTTAATGCCATTCACTGTCAATTTTACCAAAGTCTTCATTAACTATTTTAGTAATTTCCTCGGCGGAGTCATTGTCCAGAGTTCCGGCATGGGACAATACTTTATCGAGGTTATGCGAAAGCGGCATATTTGCCTTTAAAAGTTTTAGAAAATCGAAAAGCTGGGTCTGCAAATGGCTGTTTGCAGAGATCATATTTACATCCAATTGTATTTGGTCTTGTATGCTCATAAAAAATATGGTTAACACCTCAATTGAACAAAATTGTACCCGCTTCAGGTTCAAAGGGTATAAATCTCAGTCCGTTTTTGGACACCCCTAAAGCCATTCTTATTGGCGAATGTAGTAGTTTTGAATAGAAATTAAAAAATTGAAAAGATATAATGATCAAAGCTGCCATTTTTGATATGGACGGGCTGCTGATTGATTCGGAACCGTACTGGACAGAAGCCGCCCGTGGTGTGATGCAGAAAGTGAATTTCGAATTGACCAATGCACTGAAACTCCAGACAACGGGACTGTCAATCAAGCTTTTTCTCGAATACTGCCACAAAATCCAACCATGGTATACGCCCACATTTGAAGAGCTGGAAAGAGAAATTCTTGAACAAGCTCACAAAACAATATTGGAAAAAGCGAATGCAATGCCCGGGGCTGTCGAACTAGTAAAAAGTCTGAAAGAAATAGGGCTGAAACTTGCCGTTGCCTCGGCCTCCCACATGCATCTGATCGAAGGCGTTTTAAAACGATTAAATCTCACGGATTACTTTGATATCTGGCATTCTGGAGAACTGGAAGAATTCACCAAACCTCATCCAGCTGTTTATTTATCAACCGCCCGAAAATTGGGGGTAAAACCTGAAGAATGTATCGCCTTCGAAGATTCTTTCGCTGGGTTACGCTCGGCCCATGCCGCGGGAATGATCACGATTTCGGTACCGGATATGGAGGTGTTTGAAGATCCCAAATTCGATCTGGCTCATTACAAAATTAGTTCATTGGACAAATATATTTTTGAAAAAATGTCCGGAATCCAACAAACCAACGAAGATATTTAAACCGAAAATTTGATGATTGGATTACGCCATTTCAGCATTATGATTGCAATAAGGATCATCCTTATCATCGTTACTATGCTTGTGCTGGGTTGGTTAGCATCGCTCGAAACCAACTCGGGCCTTATCTATTTCCTTGGTGCAATCCTTATTCTCATCCAGGCTTCGTTGCTTTATCAGTATGTGACCAATGTAAACCGCAAACTCACCTATTTTCTTGAATCTGTAAGATATTCGGACTTCACGATCAATTTCCGATCGGACAATAAAATGGGTAATACATTCCGTGAATTGAATCAACAATTCAATGAAGTGCTACATGCGTTTCGACAGGCCAGGGCCGAAAAAGAAGCGAACTTACAATATCTGAACACAATCGTACAGCACATCGGCACCGGCCTGATCACCTTCGACAGCACGGGTCAGGTCAATATCATCAACAACGCCGCTTTGCGCATGCTGGGCATTTACCGACTTCATCAGCTCAGTGAGTTACAGGATAAACACCCTCGACTATTTGAACTATTGTCAAATCTCGACAGCGGTGTAAGGGAGCTATACCGCACGCCGTCGGATCAGCCGCTCGCTTTGCAGGGCGCTGCTATTCAGTTGCGGGGAATGTGGGTCCGGATTGTGGTTCTGCAAAATATTCAAACTGAGCTGCAACAACAGGAAGTGGAGTCCTGGCAGAACCTTACGCGCGTTTTACGACATGAGATTATGAACTCCATGACACCTATCGTTTCCCTTGTGGGCACAATGAGACTGATTGTCAATGAGGATATTGAGAAATCAACCACAGACCAGGAAGCGGTAAATGATCTGAAAGAAGCGCTTCATACACTTGAAAAACGAAGCAAAGGTATGATGCAATTTGTGAATGCATACCGGGATTTCACCACGCTTCCTAAACCTGTTTTTTCTAATCTGGTTGTTAAGGAAGTGCTGCAGGATGTGTTGCAGCTACTACAAACTGACCTCACAAGTAATGGCGTTCTGTGGGAGTTGAGTGTAAAACCTGAAACTTTGATCGCCAAAGCAGATTCCAGTCAGATCCAACAGGTATTAATCAATCTGATAAAAAATGCATCAGAATCATTTTCTTCACAACACAACCGGTTGATCAAGCTGGATGCTTACACAAATGACAACCTTGTGATCATTGACATCACTGATAACGGTGACGGAATAGAACCCGAGGCACTTGATAACATTTTTATCCCCTTTTACACAACAAAAAAAACAGGATCAGGTATTGGGTTAAGCCTTTCGAGACAGATTCTTCAACAGCATGGCGGCCAACTCAATGTCTCTTCACAGGTCGGCAAAGGAACCGTTTTTACGCTGATATTTTAAAGGCAATTGCAGGTTAGACAAGCCCCTTTAATCCCAAAAATTGTTTTCCAAGAATTTCCGTGTCCTTCGCGCCTAACCAATCTCGTAAGAGAGACGCGTAAACATCCCGGAAATCAATTGTATAACGAAGATCTCCTCCGTCCAGATCGGTTAGACTAGGGCTCTCGTTGTAAATCACGGAGCTCCGGGGCGGGCCGCCGATCAGAAAAATATTGTTTGCTGTTCCATGATCGGTTCCGTTGCTGCCGTTTTGCCTTACCCTTCTTCCAAATTCACTGAAAGTAAGCACCATCGTCCGGTCCAACTGTCCTTGTTTTTTTAGTTCACTTATAAAAGCACTCACAGCTTCAGAATATTGGGTCAATAGCCTTTCCTGTCTTCCACGTTGGCCAACATGTGTATCGAAACCCGAAACGGACACATAATAAACCGTTGTATCGATACCGGAATTGATCAATCCCGAAATTGTTTTTAAACTCTTACCCAGTTCATTGTCTGGAAATTCAGCCAGGTTTTTCTGCATTTTCCCCTTTTGATACAGATAGTCGGCACTTGATTTCGTATCTGCCAGTGTTTTATATAGATAGCTTACGGGATCGTCATGATCGTCGTCATTTTTTGCAGCTTTTAGAAGCGACCCGATCATTCCTTTTTGGGTTTGATTGTAAAATTTTTCAGGATCCAATAGCGCTAAACCATTGCCTTTACTCCCTTTCATTGCCAGGCTCAAAGTATCATCAATTTCCAGCATCTTGTGCGGAGCATCCTGGTAATCAGAACATTCCGAATCCAAATATCGCCCCAGCCAGCCAGTACTCAGGTATTCTGATGAGCCACTTGCCGTTTGCCAGATATCCATCGAACGAAAATGCGATCGATCAGGGTTGGGATAACCTACATTGTTAATCACACGAACACGACCATCCCCATATAAGTCTCTGAGCGAAGATAAGGCTGGATTTAGCCCGATTTCATCGCTTAGAGTAAGAACTTTTGATCGCTCAATAGCCAGCGATGGGCGTTCGCGATAATAAATGTCATTGCGATAAGGGACGACCGTATTCAATCCATCATTGCCTCCCGATAACTGAATTACCACCAACACTTTGCCATTCGAACCGCCCAAACTATACTGATGCGCCTTCAAAAAGTTGGGAATCATCATGGTTCCCGCAGTGGCGAGTCCCGAATACCTCAGAAAATCACGTCTGTTCATGGTTTCATTATTTAATAATTTAAGCAACCTGATATTCCGGCAAACTCATTATCGCCTGAGTAATTTGTCTGATTGTCTGAACTCTGTCCGCTTCAAGAGTTGCCTTTTGACCAATCAATTTCATCACTTCCTCATTTGGAAGCTTCGCAAGCAATTGAAAAGCAATCGCCATAGGTAACTTTTCTGACGAAGTTTTTTCAAATTTCGCTGCCCAATTACTCCAATTCGCCTCAACTTTGAAATTTTTACCTCGCCTGGTCCCGAAAGGGTCATTGTCGTCCCCACTCTCTTTTATCTTTACCGAGGCCTCGGCACCACCGAACATGAGAGCCGGGAGTTGCATTCGGAACAATAAGCTAGAACTGTCGATCCAGTTTTTCCCTCCGGGCCAACCTGCAACATTCGGAGGATTAAACAGCACCTGCCCCAGGGCTTTCTGAATAAAAAATATCGCTTGGGAATTATTGAATGATGCGCCGACCGTCCTCTGAATTCCAACAAGGAGTTCAACCGGCGATTTGATCAATGCGTTCCGGACTGATGAATCATAGAACCAGTCTGACTTGAATATTTTGAGCAGCAACTGGCTGATATCGTAGTTCGAATTATAAAAACCTTCCGCCAGTTTGTCAATTCGTTTCTGATCAGGGACTTCGCTAACGAGCGCACGATAAATTTTGCCCGTGATAAAAACCGCAGTTTCTTTCCTGGAAAGCAAAATCCGGATGATATCTTCACCTGTGAAAGCACCTTGTTGTCCCAGAAAATCCTTGACACCGGTATCATGGGTTCTTTCCCTGAACTGAAACGCTCCCTTCGCGTTAAAGGCCCACCCCGTAAATGATCTTGCGCCTTCTTTAACATCGGTTTCTGAGTATTTGCCCCTTCCCATCGTAAAAAGCTCCATCACTTCCCGCGCAAAATTTTCATTGGGACTATTCTTACGGTTCTGTTGATTATTCAAAAACTGAAGCATGGCTGGTTCTTTCGATACGGCCATCAACATTTCTCGGAAATTTCCCAGGGAATGTTTACGTATGGTATTGATATAACTTTCGACAAAAACTGGAATAACCGACCTGCATGCGAAGTGTCCGTGCCAAAAGAGAGACATACGTTCGCGCAAAACCCCATCGCCAGATGCCATCATTCCGATCCATCCTGTGTTCAGATCACGTAAGCGTCCGCGTTCCACCTGTTTCATCTCTTTTTTTGCAGCCTCACTTACTCGATTCTCCATCAGCATTTCTGCTGGTTGCGACTGATCAGAAATCGCGGGAATTTTAATGGGCTGAAAACGTTCACTGTCTTCGAACAGCTTATCGATAGAGCGATGCAACGAGATATTTTTTTCAGGAATTGCGCACAGCGCAACTCTCCTATAAAGGTGCAATAGCTTTCCATTTAATTCCAAGTCCTTCATTACGATCCGTTTTTTGTTATTGGACGTATTTTAGGTGGTCAAGGTTTAAATAGCCGGCATAGCTATTATATGATTGGATCAGATATTGTCGTTTGTAAAAAAACAAGGGTGGGTTTTCAGCTAATTCTGCTTGAATCATTCTACCAGATTACAACCAACCACTCAATTTTGCTGTCATCAGAAAAAACGATACAACGATGAAAACACTATCATTTCTTTCATTATTGACTTTGTCAATTTTTGGCTGCAAGTCATCCGTCGTAGACAAAAACCATGACGAGATAAGATACAAGGAGACTGTAACTACAAATGATATTCCCAGATCCACTCTGACATTTTTCGAAATCTCAGATAGCCGTTGTCCTGAGGGAGTACAATGTTTATGGGCGGGAAATGCGACTGTTGATCTGGCGCTGACGGGAGTAACAACGGAAGGAGGCGTTACCAGTCACGTTTCGATGTGTCTGGGAGCTTGTGGATCAATTGAAGATACTTTGGACTATGAATTCACCGGCCAGAAATATCGTTTCATCCTCAAAGCTGTCAATCCAAACCCAAAAGCAGAAAGTGCAGAGCCAAAGGAAAATTATTCAATCTCACTCGACATTCAAAAGAAATAGAAGGGTAAAGTCATAAACCGGACTCATGGACATTCAACAATTAATTTCCGCCTGCAAGTTTACTCTTCCGGTAGCCGTAACTGAAGTAAATCACCAAACCGATTGCCAGCCAGATCACGAAGATAAACCAGTTTGAGGCACCCAGTTCGGTCATTAAATAAAGATTGGTAAGTATCCCCATTACCGGTAAAAGGGAGAAATTATATTTGTAGCTCATCACAGAAAGCACAATCCAGGTGATCCAGAAGATGATGGTCAGCAATTTGTGTTCCAAAATCTCTGAAAAGGTCAGCGCTTTCCACTCAGCAATAACGTTTTCTCCATAAAAGAGCAGTCCCAAGACGGCAGCAATTAACGCAGCGCCAACCAAAAACTTACCATTAAGGTACGGAACTTTAAACTTCGATCTCTCGGAAATACCCGTATGATCCAGATAGAGAACGCCGCCGCAGACCAGAATAAAAGCAAAAAAAGTACCGACGCTGGTTAAATCAACAAAAAAGTCCATCTTGAAAAACAAAGCAGGAATTCCAACCACCAACCCGGTGATCACAGTAGCAAAAGAAGGCGTTTTGAATTTTGGGTGAATATTGGAAAATCTCTTCCATAAAAGGCCGTCCCGGCTCATCGTCATCCAAATCCTGGGCTGCCCAAGCTGATATACCAGCAATGCGCTGGTTATTGCAATTACAGAGCTCACAGAAATTAGCCCGGCCATAAAATCTAGACCAACACTTTCAAACACAAACGCCAAGGGATCATTGACATTCAGTTCTTTATAATTTACCATCCCTGTTAAAACCAAAGTAATAAGCACATATAATACGGTGCAAATCAGGAGGCAATAAATCATTGCTTTGGGCATATCCCGTTGTGGATCCTTGCATTCTTCGGCCGTGGTAGAGATAGAATCAAATCCGATAAAAGCAAAAAAGACGGCAGCTACACCGCTCAGAACCCCTTTCATTCCATTTGGGGCGAATGGAGTCCAGTTCTCAGGCTTAACATAAAATGCACCAGCAAAAATCACCAGAAGAACAACGCCAACTTTCAACACCACCATAAGATTACTGGCCGTTCTGGACTCACGTATCCCAACATACACCAGAGCTGTTACCAACGCCGTAATCACGCCTGCCGGTAAATCCAGAATGATCGGAAAATCACCAAAACGCGGTGCAGACTGGTAGGCCGCCGCTGCATACTGTTCGGTTGCAGTCAGTGAAGAAACCCCGCTGGCCTGCAATTTTGCAAATGCCTCTGAGGCGGAGCCAGGATCTATAGTAAGAAAGCCGGGAATTGATATACCAAAACCCTTCAGCATATTTACGAAATACTTAGACCATGAAATAGCCACTACCATATTGGAAACAGCATATTCAAGTATAAGTGCCCAGCCAATGATCCAGGCAAATAATTCTCCGAAAGCAACATAGGCGTAGGTGTAAGCGCTGCCAGATACAGGCACCGTGCTTGCGAATTGCGCATAAGATAAAGCCGTAAACACACAGGCAACAGCAGTGAAAACGAAAAGCAACGACACAGCTGGGCCGCCATTGAAACTCGCCAACCCAATGGTACTGAATATACCTGCGCCAACAATAGCGGCGATCCCCAGGGATACCAAATCCCTCACTCCCAGAATTTTATTTAAACCATCGCCTTCTGCCGAATGGGCGTCTTTAAGAATTTGATCAACAGTTTTTTTCCGAAAAAGTGACGTATTTTTTTCCATTCAGAGATCATGTTATTAATATGAAAGCGAAAATAGGAATATTCTTTAATCATTGCGGTTACGCCTCACATTTTGTTCGATTAATACCTGATTTTCAATATATAATTCTTAATGGGCCACATTCTCCATGATTTTATTTTGAATTCAACACCAATGACAATCTAAATTGAACTGGCGACAAAGTCCTTAATTTTCTTAGTCGTAATTATCCTTTATATTTACGGAAAGCTAATCCTAACACTTTTTTCTGGCTAGCGATGAGATCACCTATTCAAATTTTCGCAATAATACTGCTTTGTACAAATTTACATTTTGGCCAAACCATACAGTCATATACCTCCGCACAGGCGCATTCCCACAATGACTATGAGCAAAAAAAACCTTTCTGGGAGGCATATCAGCAGCAATTCGGTTCTATCGAGGCCGATCTGTTTCTTGTAAATGATTCCTTGTATGCCGCTCATCAGGAAAAGGATATCGCGGGTGACAGAACTTTTACAAAACTTTATCTGCAGCCAATTGTACAGCAAATTCGAAAAAATGATGGTGGTATCTATTCGCAAAAAGATATTCAACTTCAACTGTTGATCGATCTGAAAACTCCCTCAGAAGAAACGCTGGCAGCTTTGGTGAAAATTCTGGAGCCGTATAAAAGCTTCCTTGCTCCTCGTGGATCGGTTAAAATTGTGGTCAGCGGAAACACACCTGCTCCGGAAAACTTTGACAAATATCCTGCTTTCATTTACATCGACGGGCGCCCAGAAGTAACTTATACGAGCAAGCAATTGGAAAGAATAGGTCTTATCAGTCAGTCATTTCAAAAGTATACCCGTTGGAATGGAGAAGGTGATTTACCAGAAAAAGACAAAAAAACGCTGTCCAGAGTCGTTCAGGAGATACATAATGCAGGCAAAAAAGTCAGGTTCTGGGGAACACCCGACAATATCCACACCTGGAAAACAATGATGGAACTCCAGGTGGATTTCCTGAACACGGATCATGTGGTACAAATGGGCGACTATTTAAGAACTGCACCCAGATAGCCAAATTGATGCTTTAAAGAAATATGCTAAATAAAAAATCACTACTGACTACAATCACTCCAATTATCGTTCCATTTACAATAACCCACCTTTCATGTCGTCAAATCAAGCTGTTGAACTTAAAAAAGTATTAAAACCAATTCACTTATGGGCCATTGCAGTTGGTCTTGTTATTTCCGGAGAATATTTTGGTTGGAATTATGGATGGGGCGTTTCAGGAACCATCGGTTTCCTTATCGCTACACTCCTTGTGACACTCATGTACGTCACATTTATTTTTAGCTTTACAGAACTCACGACATCCATTCCCCAGGCTGGCGGGCCTTTTGCGTATTCGCACCGGGCATTCGGCTGGTGGGGCGGACTCCTCGCAGGATATGCGACCCTGGTGGAATTCCTGATCACACCTCCTGCAATTGCTTTTGCACTAGGGAGTTACTCACATTTTCTATACCCGTCTATATCGGTTCTTCAGGTTGCTTTTGCCTGTTACGTCATTTTCATAGGAATCAACCTGCTCGGTATCAAAGAATCCGCCATGTTTTCGCTGGTCGTAACCCTTTTGGCTGTTGTGGAACTGCTGGTTTACATAGGGATTGTTGCTCCTCACTTTTCTTACGAAACTTTTGTTACCGACCCGATGCCTTTTGGATGGCAGGGCGTATTCGCTGCTCTTCCGTTTGCAATTTGGTTTTATCTGGCCATTGAAGGGGTAGCCATGGTCGCCGAAGAAGTCGAAAATCCAAAAAAAACCATTTCACTTGGCTATATCTACGGTATTCTGACCCTGGTGATTCTGGCGCTTGCTGTGATGGTATTCACGGGCGGAATTGCGCATTGGAAAACACTGAGCACCATTGATTATCCTCTTCCAGCAGCTTTGGGAATCGTATTGGGCCGTGATAATACGTGGACACATTTCTTTGCCAGCCTTGGATTATTCGGTTTGATTGCGTCGTTTCATGGGACAATTATTGGGTACTCACGCCAAATTTTCGCTCTCGCACGCAGTGGATATTTGCCGTCTTTTTTAGGAAGCGTAAATACAAAATTCCAAACCCCTCACTGGGCGCTGTTTGCCGGAGGTATTATAGGGTGCGTTGCACTAAGCATGGGAACTACAGATCAGATCATCATCCTGGCGGCTCTCGGTGCGGTGGTCATGTATATCATCAGCATGGCAGCTTTGTTTGCATTACGCAAAAAAGAGCCAAATTTAGAGCGTCCTTTCTCAGTTCCTTTTTATCCGATTTTTCCTGCGGTGGCGTTATTGTTATCAATAATTTGTCTTGCCGCCATCGTGTATTACAATTTGGTCCTGAGCGCATTTTTCTTTGCTGGTCTCATTTTGCTGGGCATTATCTTTATGGCCACCGGACGGCATAAAATTCTCCTCTAAAACTTCCCATTAAAACAGTCTCCCACATTTATGTTCTACTGCTAAAACAGCAAAAATTTGATCCAAACCTATTTTGAGCATTGACCGATTACAAATTTGTTAAGAAATATTAATTACATTTGAATATGAAAGCCCCAAGGGTTTTTCGTGATTGTGAGATAAAGTTGTTGATACCGCGTAGAGTTTTTATTAGTTAGTCGACATTTGCTGCAATTCATAAAACCCCGTACTCTTTTTATAAGGCTATTCTTAAAAAACTGGCTCGTATTGGGGGCAAACTTTTGTTGGCTGATTTTATCAAGTATCCTATGGTTATGAATTCCTCCTTGTTATGAATATTTTAATTGTAGAAGACGAACACATCGTGGCTATACATTTGCAGGGGGTTCTCAAGGAATTTGGGTACCAGGCAGATGATGTTGCCACCAACTATGAAGAGGCAATAGCAATTTTGCAGACCAAAGTGGTACACCTGGTGATGCTTGATATCAACTTAAAGGGCCACCAGACTGGCATCGACGTCGCAGAGTTTATCCGTGAAAACCTTAAAGTACCTTTTATCTTCCTCAGCAGCCACCAGGATATGGCGGTTGTAAATGCTGCCCTCAAAACGTCTCCGAATGCATTTCTACCGAAACCGTTTGACAAGGTAACGATCTATTCAGCGTTAAAACTGGCGTTGAAAAGTTTCAGGGAACAGTCTAAGGAATATTCTTCGCAATCTGATGATCCGGAAAGTACTGTTATCAAGGACGCTCTTTTTATCAAAGAAAAGCACATGTTTACCAAAATCCTGTTGGCCGACATACTTTACATCCGAAGCGACGATAATTATCTGGAGCTACACACGAAAACAAAGAAATTTACGATTAGGGAAACCCTAAAAAACATACTGGGTCAACTGCCGCAAAACTCTTTTTTCAAAGTCCATAAATCGTTCATTATCAATCTAAATGCGATTACAGCCATCAATTATGTGCATGTAATGATTGACAAGATCGAAATCCCGATCACAGCAGAAAACAGGAACGAGCTTCTTAGTAAAATAAGGACATTCTCCTGAATCCATTCGCAACGACCTGAAATAAATGACAAAGCCGGGTCATTTTCCAGCTTGAACAGCGTGGGAAAATCAGGGATAAATCAAATATTTTTTTCTCATCTTCTTAAATTCAGAAAGCCCTGGTTCCCAGCTTTTTCGAATTTCCTCTTCTGAAATACCTGCAATAATCTGCTTTTTCAAATTCTCAGTTCCCGAAAGTTTATCAATGCTCCCCATTTGCTTGCTTTGGCTCATGTCAAAGAACTTGTCTTTATCGGGGTAAGCTTTATACATGTCTATAAGCCATTTTAAACTTATTTTTTTGGTCTTCAGAAAAATCCCAGTGTCAAATTTTCTCAAATCTATACCATAACATTCAACATCCTGGTGCAAAGGGCTTTCGCTCATACCTTTAATACTTTTTGGTGTAAACGAAAAATCGTACTTCCCCTTTAACAGAGGTGCACCGAGCACTGTGAATGGCATATAGGTCCCTCTTCCCTGGCTAATGATCGTACCCTCAAACATACAAATGTGCGGATACAACATGATTGATTGCTGCGTATTCAAATTCGGGGATGGGAGAACCGGCAACACATAAGGCGTATCGTGGTTATAATCAGCCACTTTTATAATCTTCAATTTACATTTCATTTTATTCGGCAGCCATCCTTCGCCGTTAATCATTTGCGCAAATTCGGCGACAGTCAAACCATGAGCAATAGGAATCTTGTACATTCCGATTCCCGAGTGAAGATGATCTTCAAGCACCGGTCCATCCACAATAAAGCCATTTGGATTTGGCCTGTCTAGAATCAGCATTTCAAGATTATTCTCAGCGCATGCATCCATCACATGTCCAAGGGTATTGATATAGGTATAAAAGCGCGCACCTACATCCTGAATATCAAAAATCATCAGATCCAGATCGGCCATTTGTTCCTTTGTAGGCTTTTTCTGTTTTCCGTAAAGTGATACAGCAGGGATTCCTGTTGTAGGGTCGACACTATCGCCCACCTTATCCCCATTGCTGGCAGTACCTCTGAATCCATGCTCAGGCCCAAAAATCCTGACAATATTGACACCAAGAGAAACAAGGCTATCCACAATTGGCTTATTGCCTATAATCGATGTTTGGTTGATCAATATACCAACTCTTTTACCCTTGAGATATCCCAAATATTGGGCGGTCTGATCTGCAGCAGTTATGGGCCTCTTCGCAACCGATTTTGCCCTCTCGGCAACATTCACACTATCGGCGATAAAAGCGCTTTTGTTCGAAGAAGAACTTACACAATTATTATTCAGTAAACAGAACAATGTAAGGAATACCAGAACGAAGAAGTTTTTTGTCATAAAAAAATTTTCCATAGATTATGGACCGGGACGATACACCGATTTTACGAATTTAAGAAAAAAAATTAGGTTCATTACCTGTTCTGCCACACAGTAACTCAGTCTGTAAATATCAACCCAACGCAATCAGAAAAGCGACATTTGCCCACCTCTAATAAAAAGTGAAGTATCGAGGTCTGCTAAAACCCTGTCTTTAAAATATTTACGACAAGAATGGTCATGCATCTGCCGGATATTTTCCGCAAACTTACCCTCCCCACTCATACGTAACCCAAATCGGGAATCATTCAATTTCCCGCCGTGACATTCGGCTATCTGATTTAAAACTTTCTCAGCTTTATCAGGAAAATGGTGATGAATCCATTCTTTGAATAAAGTTGCAATCGAACCGTTCAGTCTGACCACGGTGTAACCTGCCCAGACGGCTCCGTTTTCCGATGCCGCTTTAATGATAGCGGGTATTTCATGATCATTAAGTCCTGGAATAATTGGGGCGCTCATAATTCCCATTGGAATTCCCGCTTCGTGCAAAGTTTTTACGATCTGCAGACGGCGCCTACCAGTTACAGTTCGAGGTTCCAACGCACTTCGTAAGTCTTCATTTAAAGATGTGATCGATACAGCAGCATGTACAAGATTGAGTTTTGCCAGCTTTTCCAGGATATCCATATCCCTTAGTATCAGTGCATTTTTGGTCAGGATGGTTGCTGGATTTCTGTATTTGAGGCAAATTTCGAGTAATTGTCGCGTCAGCCTGAATTTTTTCTCCGCAGGTTGGTAACAGTCCGTATTCCCAGAAAACATGATGGGAACTGCCTCATACTTTTTTGAGTGGAATAATTTCTCCAAAAGCTGCGGAGCATTTTTTTTGACAACAATTTTGGTTTCAAAGTCAAGGCCCGCCGAAAAACCCCAATATTCATGTGAGTTTCGGGCATAGCAGTAAATGCAGCCATGCTCGCAACCTCGATATGGATTAATCGAATTATAATTTCGCAGGTCAGGGCTATCCGAAACGCTGAGCAGCGTTTTAGATTCTTCCATAATAAACTGCGTTTTGGGATTAACTTCCTGGTCTTCCCATTGCTGCCAGTCTTCGGAAGTGTACTCTACCTCCTGTTTGTGAAACTTGTTGTGAGAATTGATCCCCGCCCCTCTGCCCCTGGGTCTGTCCATGGTCAACTTGTAAGATAAAATCTGCTATCAATGATACCAAAAATAACAAATTTTAAATAAAAATTGATACTTAAAATTACAATTAGAATTCAAACAACAAGCATCGGTTTATCTATCAATTAATTAGGGGGCTCAATAAGTAAAATATTTTTACTTATTGAGCCCCCTAATTAAAAAAGCATTTAGCAGAATTATGGCTGCCTCAGGATGTGTGGCTCACTTTATGTATCTGAAATCTTCGTCTCCTTTTAACGAAAGCAACACATCGTACATCAACTGAATAACATTCTGGACGTCATCTTTATGTACCATTTCAACTGTGGTATGCATGTATTTCAATGGCAGAGAAATCAATGCAGAAGCAATCCCTTCCGTCGAATAGGCAAAAGAATCTGTATCGGTTCCAGTTGATCGGCTCACCGCCTGCCGTTGGAAGGGAATATTTTTTTCAGCTGCAATTTTCTCAAGCATCGCCCTGACATTGTTTTGCACTGCAGGGCCATAACAAATCACAGGACCCCCACCGCTTTTTAGGTCACCCTGTTCTTTTTTATTATACATCGGCGACTGAGTATCATGAGTCACATCAGTAATAATGGCCAAATCCGGTTTAAGGCGACGAGATATCATCTCTGCTCCTCTAAGGCCGATCTCCTCTTGCACTGCATTCACAACATACAAGGTGAAAGGCAGATTTATGTTGTTTTCATGAAGCATTCTGGCCACTTCGGCAATCATAAAACCACCCATTCTATTGTCGAGTGCGCGGCCCACATAATATTTGCCGTTCAGTTCGTCAAGTCCATCTGCAAAAGTGGCAACTGTACCAACGTGAATGCCCATTTCAAGAACCTCGTCCTTTTTAGTGGCACCTACGTCAATGAAAAGCTCATGGACCTTAGGAACCTGATCTTTGGCGGTGTCCCGCACGTGAATGGCAGGCCAGCCAAAAACACCTTTCACAACGCCTTTCGTGGAATGCAGATTAACGCGCATAGATGGAGCGATTGCCGCATCCGAACCGCCGTTTCTCCGTACGTAAATATAACCGTCATCGGAAATGTAATTCACAAACCATGAAATTTCATCGGAATGCGCTTCAATGACCACCTTGTATTCTTGCCCCGGGCCAATTACCCCAACTGCCGTGCCATATACATCGATAATTTGTTCTTCGATATATGGCTTGATATAGTCCAGCCAGATTTGCTGTCCCGACGATTCAAAACCGGTCGGTGAAGCGTTATTTAAATATTTATAAAGGAATTCTGTGCTTTTATCTGACATGCCAGTAGTTTAAATTTTGTACGTGAAATTTGTAAAATGTTTTTATATCGCCGAAACCATTTGTCTTTTTATTTTTCCTTCCCAATGTATCTCATGAAGGACCAAAATTTACGATTGGTCAGGTATTCCGTGTTTCTCTCATTCCTGTACGCCTCTCTTTCAAATGATATGTTATAATAAGCCGCAAGATGATCTCTACGTACTGCTAGCTGAACAAGATATTCGACGATGTACCAAAAGTAGAAGAGCAGAACACCCAGTTCGAGCTGTTGCCTTAGATGAATGCATTCGTGGTTCAAAAAAACTTTTCCAGGCGAGCTTCTTCTTGATAAGATAAAAGGAAAAAGTGCCATGCCATCGACCCAAAGAAAAGAAACCGTCAAAACAAAGCCCTTGAATTTCATCTGTGTCGGTCGGCTGATGGAACCATATTTGAACAAAAAGAAAAATGTTGGATTGTTAAATGATCTGGTCATTCTGCAATCCAACACCAGTATATTTTCAGAACACTTTTCAGCTAAACCTGCTGATGTGCAAAACCTCAAACTCCATTAATCCCGCAGGGACTTTTATCTCAGCCATTTCACCGACCTTTTTGCCCAAAAGCCCTTTACCAATTGGAGAACCCACAGAAATCTTGCCGGTTTTCAGATCCGCTTCTTCTTCTGATACAAGAGTGTAAGCTACTTCCATGCCAGTTTTACGGTTCTTAATCTTTACTACCGAAAGTATTGCCACTTGTGAATTATCAATTGACGACTCATCAATGACCCGGGCATTTGACATGATCTCTTCCAGCTTCGCTATTTTCATTTCATGCATTCCCTGTGCATCTTTCGCTGCGTCATATTCTGCATTTTCACTCAAATCGCCCTTATCCCGCGCCTCAGCAATTTGCGCAGCGATCGCCGTGCGGCCTCTGGTTTTCATATCATTCAACTCATTCTTCAGCTTATTAAGTCCTTCCTCGGTATAGTATGAAATTTTAGCCATGACCTTAAATAGTTAATTTATTCTTTGATTTTTGAATTTTTGGGTAAAAAAAAAGAACGGTTCTAAGACCGCTCTACAAGAGTATTTACAACTCGTAGTAGACGACTAGAAAGCCCTGATTTTTCGACTGTAGAATCTTTTATTCTTTGCCATAGTTTTAAGTATGAACGACAAAAATAGCAATATTTGTAAATGGTACAAACCATTTTTCCAAAAGCCGACACAAATATGTCAGAACGATTGAGAATTATTTTTATGGGTACACCCGAGTTTGCGGTCGCCAGTTTAAAAAGGTTGATAGAGAGTAAATCTAATGTAATTGCTGTAATAACCGTGCCTGACAAGCCTGCCGGCCGCGGCCAGAAACTGCTATCCTCCCCGGTTAAACTGTATGCCGAAGAAGTCGGCGTTCCTGTATTACAGCCCGAAAAGTTAAAAAACCCCGAATTTCTTGACCAGTTGAAAGCTTTACATGCCGATTTACAAGTTGTCGTTGCATTCAGAATGTTGCCGGAGGTGGTCTGGAACATGCCCAAATATGGCACCTTTAACTTACACGGATCACTTCTACCGCAATACCGTGGGGCGGCGCCAATCAACTGGGCTATTATCAACGGAGAAAAGGAGACTGGCGTCACCACCTTTTTTATTGAAAAGGAAATAGACACAGGGAAAATAATATTTAAAGAAGCGGAACCCATACATGAGGACGATGATGCAGGAACAGTTTATGGACGTTTGATGGAAAAAGGTGCAGGGCTGGTCGTAAAAACGGTGGAAGCGATTGAAGACGGGCAATATCCGCAGGAAGACCAGGATGAACCCGAAGAAATCAAATCAGCGCCCAAAATTTTCCGCGAAACCTGCGAGATCAACTGGGACCAGTCAGCCAATAATGTTTACAATTTCATCAGAGGCCTATCCCCTTATCCAGCAGCGTGGACGATGCTGAATGGCCTTTCGTGCAAAATATTCAAGACTGAGATTTCCGATGAAAACGAAAACGGGCACCCGGGAGAATATCGAACAGATGGCAAAACATATCTAAATTTCAAGGCCTCCGATGGTTGGATATCCGTGAAAGTATTGCAACTGGAAGGAAAAAAAAGGATGGATGTTGGAGAGTTTTTGAGGGGTGCAAAAATAATACCGTACACAAATTCCTGATTCACTTCACCGATTTAACTGAATTTATGCAAATTTCAATCATAGTAGCAGTCTCTCAAAACGGAGTTATTGGAAAAGACAATCAATTGATTTGGCGGTTGCCAGATGATTTGAAACGTTTCAAAAGCCTCACCCTTGGACATCCGATGATTATGGGAAGAAAAACCTATGATTCAATTGGCAAACCTCTGCCTGGAAGAACGTCAATAGTCGTAAGCAGAAATTCCAATCTTTCAATTGAAGGGGTTCTGGTTGCAAATACGTTTGAAGAAGCGTTGGAAAAAGCTGCATTCACAGGGACAGATGAGGTCTTTGTAATTGGAGGCGGAAACATTTATGAACAATCACTCCAGCTGGCTGATAAGATTTACCTTACCGATGTCCATACGGTGATAGACGGCGATACATTTTTTTACATACCCGACAAAGCCGGCTGGACGGAAGTCGCGCACACTAACCACCCTGCTGATGAGCGGCATGCGTTTGCATTTGATTTTATTGATTTAGAAAAACCCTGAAAATGTTACAAGACCAATCACATCAGTTACATGTTGGCTTTTTTGTAAGCAATAAGGTATGTGAGCATAATATTTTTTAGAAAAACGCTGCAAAATCAGTTAAATTTGGAGCCCGTTTAAACCCACGAAAAAGAACTAGTGCGATTAAGGCTATGTATAAAGAAGTTGAAACGTTAACTGATACGCTTCGTATTGAATTAACAACCCCTGTTACCGACAAAAGACCTATATATATAACAGGAAACTTCTGCAAATGGCTTCCAGATCTCTCAGCATACAAGATGAAAGAGGTAAAGCCGGGGCACTATGAATTTGAATTCCCTGTGGGTTTTGAGTTCCCGTCGCCCCTCGAATACAAATTCACAAGAGGCGGGTGGGACCAGGTTGAACTGGATCGATGGGGCCAGGCATACGGCAACAGGGTTACAACACAAAGCGAAGGGACTATAAAAGATTATGTGACGCGCTGGCAAAAAGACAATACCAAAAAGCCAAATTTGATGCCCATCATCGAGGTACTTTCAGAGACATTTGAAATACCTCAATTAAATAAAAAGCGACGTGTTCACGTACTCTTGCCTCATGATTACTATGAACGCCCTGACCTGAATTATCCGGTGCTTTACATGACCGATGCTCAGAATCTTTTTGGAGATGGCTCGCCGTATGGCAACTGGAAGATTGACAAAAGCCTTGCGAAGCTTGCCGGTGAAGATAAAGCGAACGTAATTATCGTAGCTATAGATCACGGCGGGGAAGAAAGGATTCAAGAATTTTCACCCTACGACAACCCACGGCTCGGCAAAGGATTAGGCGCGCTTTTTCTGCGATTTCTGACCGACACCTTAAAACCTTACGTGGATGCGAACTACCGAACCAAACCAGACAGGTTGAATACCGGTATGGGTGGCAGCTCGGTAGGTGGGCTACTTAGTATTTATGCAGCTCTGATGTTTCCGCATGTGTTTGGCAGGTTGATGATTTTCTCACCTTCGCTCTGGATTTCACAAAGGATTTATTTTGACGCGATACATTTTTTTGAGCCTTTTGAAACCCGTATATATATCTACGCCGGAGGTAAAGAAGGGGCAAATATGATACCTAATACGCACAAACTGGAAGAAACATTACATAATCAAGGTTTTGGATATAGCAGGGTGAAAATCAATACATCCATTGACCCCAAAGGTCAACATAACGAGAAGCGATGGAGTAAAGAATTCCCAATCGCTCTTAAATGGCTATTTTTTGAAAAATAACGATTCGCGGGTTCCTAACGCAAATGAGAGTCACGGTGTTTCAAAAACGCCATGACTCTCATTTTTTGCTATCCAGGATCACCGATAGTAAATGCCTACAGGATAAACTGGCTTAAATCTCTATTTTTTACAAGATGCGAAAGCTTCTCGCTAACCATCTCGGCCGTCACTATAATCGTGGACTCTGCTCCAATTACATCAGGAATATCAAACATAAAGTCATTTAATAGCAGGCTCATCACCGTTTGCAGGCGACGTGCTCCGATATTCTCCACCTCACTGTTTACTTCAAAAGCAATCCGTGCAATTTCACGGAGAGATCCGTCTTCAAATTGCAATTCGACGCCTTCCGACTCCATCATCGCCACGTACTGTTTGGTCAGTGCGTTTTTAGGTGTTTTTAGTATTTGATAAAAATCCGACTCTGTAAGACTGTTCAGCTCTACACGAATTGGAAAACGTCCCTGCAATTCAGGAATCAGATCAGAAGGCTTGGCGACATGAAAAGCTCCGGCTGCAACGAAAAGAATATGATCCGTATTGATAACCCCATGTTTTGTATTGACCGCACTCCCTTCTACGATCGGCAAAAGATCACGCTGAACACCTTCCCGGCTTACATCGGGACCTCCGCCACCGCCCGAGCGGCTGGAAGCTACTTTGTCAATCTCGTCAATGAAGATGATGCCCAGGTTTTCCGCTTTCTGAATGGCTTCCATTTTTACTTCATCCATATCGATCAACTTCCCAGCTTCTTCGTCAAGCAATATTTTTTTCGCTTCTCCAACCGTCACCTTGCGTTTTTTCCCCCGGCGAGGCATCATATTTCCGATCATTTCCTGGATATTCATCATCGACACATCGTCAACAGCACCGCCAATCATACCCACGTTAGGGGCCTGGTTTTGCTGAACTTCAATTTCGATTTTTCGAGAATCCAGTTCTCCATTGCGTATTTTTTCTCTAAAACGTTCCCGTGTCCGCTGGTTTAGCTCTCCATCGTCTTCCGGCATAGACTCTTCGCTCGAAACTCCATTTTCAGAGCGAGTTTTGACGCCATTTGAACCATGAATAGGTGGAATTAACGCATCCAGAATTATATCTTCAACGGCTTGTTCGGCCTTAATTTTTACTTCCTCTTTCTTTTGAGTTCTTACCATTCCCACGGCCTGTTCAACCAGGTCACGCACCATGCTTTCCACATCACGGCCCACATAACCAACTTCCGTAAATTTCGACGCCTCCACTTTTACAAACGGAGCGTCCGCTATTTTGGCAAGCCGACGGGCAATCTCCGTTTTCCCTACACCGGTGGCGCCAATCATCAGTATGTTGTTTGGTATAATCTCTTTTTGAATATCCTCAGGACTATTCATCCGCCTCCACCTGTTGCGTAGTGCAATGGCAACGTTACGTTTGGCGTCATTTTGTCCGATAATATACTGATCAAGCTCAAAAACAATCTGACGAGGTGTTAAGCGATTTAAGTGTTCAGTCATGATATATGGTTATGCTTTTTAGTTTTTGTTTTTCAAAATATACTCCCAACTACGTATAAAGTAATTGAAAGAGAGGGACAATCACACTTGTGAACGACCCAGGGCCCATTTCTTTACAGCCCCTATTTCTACCAGAAAGAACTATGCCGGGTCAAAATGTCAGGTTCGGGTAGGGAAACTAAATCTTTTCGTAAATTGCTTCGCTTTAAAACAAGGGTGGAATAGATAGCAATTTTCTTGCCCCAATCAGTACAATTTATGACCATTCCGGAAAATGAAAAAAAATCTACTTGCCTTATTCTTCACATTTACAAGCCTTTCACTGTTTGCTCAGTCTTTTAGTCCAGTCGATCTAGTCAATCCGCTGATGGGTACCCAATCAAAATTCAGTCTGTCATCCGGTAACACATATCCTGCCATCGCGATGCCATGGGGAATGAATTTTTGGATGCCGCAAACCAATAAAATGGGTGACGGATGGAGTTATATGTACGACGCAGAAAAAATACGGGGATTTAAACAAACACATCAGCCTAGCCCCTGGATCAATGATTACGGTCAATTTTCAATTTTACCTATTACCGGCTCGTTAAAAATTGAAGAAGAGAGCAGGGCCAGCTGGTTTTCGCACAAAGCCGAAGTGGCAAAGCCTCATTATTACAAGGTATATCTGGCAGACTATGACGTCACCACCGAAATTACCCCAACAGAGCGTGCCGCTCAGTTCCGGTTTACCTTTCCCGAATCCGACAGTTCCTATGTTTTGTTAGATGCCTTTGACAGAGGATCTTACGTTAAAATTATCCCCTCCGAACGTAAGATTATTGGCTATACCACCAAGAATAGCGGCGGCGTACCCGCCAATTTTAAAAATTACTTTGTACTAATTTTCGATAAAGCATTTACCTTTTCTTCTGCATTTCATGGTAAAACCCTTGCAAAAGATACGTTGGAATTAAAGGCAGGTCACGTTGGTGCCGTGGTAGGTTTTAAAACCAAAAAAGGCGAAAAAGTCGGCTTAAAAGTAGCTTCCTCCTTTATCAGCGCTGAACAGGCAGAACTAAACCTGACAAGAGAATTGGCATCCGACAGCTTTGATACTACTCTTGAAAAGGGACGCAAAACCTGGAATGAGGAATTGTCGAAAATAAAAGTCGAAGGGGAAAATATCGATCAGATCCGGACCTTCTATTCCTGTCTTTACCGTGTACTTTTATTCCCACGGAAGTTTTATGAATTCGATGCGAAGAATCAAATCGTACATTATAGTCCTTATAATGGTGAAGTACGTCCGGGATACATGTTTACCGACAATGGTTTCTGGGACACATTCAGGGCAGTATTTCCCTTCTTTACATTGATGTACCCAACCATGAATTCCCACATTATGCAAGGTTTAGCCAATGCGTATGATGAAAGTGGATTCCTTCCTGAATGGGCAAGCCCGGGTCATCGAGATTGCATGATCGGCTCTAACTCAGCGTCCCTGATTGCGGATTCCTATGTGAAGGGAATCCGTGGATATGATATTAACAAACTCTACGAAGCGATTATTAAAAATACGGAACATGCCGGTCCCGTAAGCTCAGTTGGCCGTTTTGGACATGAATATTACAATGAACTTGGCTATGTCCCTTACGATGTAAAAATAAATGAAAACGCAGCGAGAACGCTCGAATATGCCTATGCCGATTTTTGTGTTTCACAATTGGCAAAAGAACTCAAAAAACCACAGACCGAGATCGATCTGTACCTGAAACGCAGCCAGAATTACAGGAACGTTTTTGACCCCGAAACAAAATGGATGCGCGGAAAAAACAAGAATGGAAAGTTTCAGACACCTTTTAATCCCTTCAAATGGGGAGATGCCTTCACGGAGGGAAACAGCATTCACTATACCTGGTCCGTCTTTCAGGACATAAAAGGTTTGGTTGGCTTGGTGGGAGGCAGAGAGGCCTTTGTTCAAAAACTTGATGATGTCTTCACTTTACCTCCTATTTTCGACGATAGTTATTATGGCTTTCCCATCCACGAAATCCGGGAAATGCAGATTATGAACATGGGAAATTATGCACACGGAAATCAGCCGATCCAGCACATGATCTACCTCTATAATTATGCGGGTGCTCCGTCCAAGGCCCAATACTGGCTTCGCGAAGTGATGCGAAAATTATATCAGGCAACTCCTGACGGATATTGTGGTGATGAAGACAACGGCCAGACTTCCGCGTGGTACGTGTTTTCGTCGCTCGGTTTTTACCCTGTGACACCTGGGTCGACTCAGTATGTAATTGGATCGCCATTATTCAAAAAGGCCACGATAACATTGGAAAATGGCAAAAAATTTGTGGTGGAAGCACCGGCTACAAGCGACAAAAATATGTACATCCAAAGCGCTGCAATGAACGGGAAACCTTACGCCAACACTTATCTTGAGCACGGAGATATTCTGAAAGGTGGAAATATTAACTTTAATCTCACAAGTCAGCCATCAAAAGTGTGGGGAGTGAAGCCGGAAAATGCACCGTTTTCGCTGAGCAAATGACCCTGAACATTGAACTAATTACTTACACACATTAATGCGAGACACGTATCCGGTTGAAATGGCCTCTAACTTTCAAGTATTTGAATTTGAAAGTGTTGAACCTAAAGGTTCTTTTGTAAAGGTAGTCAGTTACACTGAGTTGAATGAAAAGGGATTCTATAACTTTGGTTTTGGTGATAAAGACCCAGAGACCGGTTTTATAAGCGACTTAACCATTACAATGAAGATTGTCAAAGAGTCTTAGCAACTGTCGCAGCGACTCTGTACAGATTTATTGAAGAATTTCCCGAAGCAATTGTTGTCGCAACCGGAAGTACCCATGTAAGAACCAGGCTTTATCGAATGGGAATAACTAACAACCTTGAAACTATTAAACAAGATTTTGCTGTTTTCGGTTTGAAAGAGGGCACTTGGGAAGTATTTCAAAAGGGTGTTATGCATGATGCGTTTCTTGTCAGAAAAAAACTATAAATTTAAACCTATGAAAGCAAATAAATTGGAGACGAAGGAGCTTCCTAAGGGATTCAAAATCAACCCCTCTCTCGACAATAAATACAAAGATCAACCTTTGTTTAAGGAGAAAGTTGAGAGAGCTAATCAGATCTTAAAGACCGTTAGACTTCCGAAAATTTAAAATGCATGTTAAGGTCAAAATAAATCTGACTTGAACAATATGAAAAGGAATTGATTAGACCAGAGACCCGTGACCCGCGCCTTTGGTCTAATTTTATACTACCCTACCCAAATTAAATGGCATAGTTATTGAGTCATCCGCTTAAATTATCAACTAAGCTAACGGCCAATCGCTGACAGCTAACAGCTACCAAAATGATTTACAGAAAAATAGCAAATGCTGCCGATGCAGAGCACACTGATTTGGAACTTTCAGTTATCACTTTCGGAGCCTGGGCAGCCGGCGGCTGGATGTGGGGCGGCACCGAAAGAAGCGAATCGGTCAAAGCCATTCAAGCATCTTATGATGTGGGCGTAACTTCGATTGACACCGCTCCCGTTTATGGCCAGGGATTAAGCGAAGAGATTGTAGGAGAAGCGATCAAAACCCTTCCGCGGGATAGAGTACAAATCCTGACCAAGTATGGGATGCGCTGGGATTTAAAGAGTGGTGACCTGGCCATGCACAGTAAGGACAACGATGGGAACGACATCGACATTTACAAATACGCCGCCAAAGATAGCATCATTGAAGAATGCGAAATAAGTCTGAAACGCCTTGGAACTGATTATATCGACCTTTACCAAATCCACTGGCACGACAAGACCACGCCAATTGAAGAAACCATGGAAGCGGTTTCCCAACTTATCCAACAGGGAAAAGTGCGGTATGCTGGCGTTTGCAATTACAGTGCGGACCTTCTTCGCGAGGCTGCAAAATACATTAATCTTGCTTCGGATCAGGTTCCTTACAGTATGGTAAGAAGGGATATTGAAGCGGAAACTGTTCCCTATTGCCTCGAAAACAACAAAGCGATCCTTGCATACAGTCCCATGCAGCGTGGTCTTTTGACTGGAAAACTGAAACCAGGACACCAGTTCGCAGAAGACGATACCAGAGCAACGCTTCACTATTTTTCAGATCAGAATATCGGGAAAGTAAATGCGTTTTTAGAAAAAATAAAGCCATTGGCGCAAGAAAAAAATGCTACGCTTGGACAGCTGGTGCTAAAATGGACGATTGAACAACCAGGTATCACGATCGCCCTCGTCGGAGCAAGAGATGCAAAACAGGCTGTGGAGAATGCGGCAGCAGCAGAAATTGATCTTACCCGGGAAGAAATTAATTTCATCAACGGGCATTTAAATAATTTACAATTGGTTAAATAAAAACAAAAGCCTCACTACTTTTGCTTTTGCTGCGTTTGACATTTTCACCAATCCTATTCACTTATTTTGAGCTGTATGAAAAACAATATTTCCTTTATGAAAAAAGGCCTTCCCATTGTCATGGGAGGTATGATACTCACTGCATCTGTTGCCTTTATGAGCAACAACGGAATGATTGAAGAGAAAAATTCCCCAGCAAGATTAACTGAGGCCAACCTGAAAGTAGACACAGTTGTAACCGGGTTAAAAATGCCGTGGTCCACTGCGTTTTTACCAAATGGCGACATGCTTGTCACTGAACGCGCCGGGAAATTACGTCTGGTAAAAAATGGAGTTCTGGACCCTACGCCAATTTCCGGCGTCCCGGAAGTCTATTATAAAGGGCAAGGTGGCTTGCTTGACGTACAATTGCATCCGGATTACGCGAAAAATGGTTGGATTTATATTAGCTACTCCTCACCAAAAGCTGCCGGTGAAGAAGGGGACGATGACGGTGCGAATACAGGTTTAATTCGTGCCAAATTGAAAGACCACGCGCTAACTGACATTCAAAAGCTTTTCAAAGCACTACCAAACGTAAAGGCAAACGTTCACTTTGGTGGCCGCATCGTCTTTGATAAGAAAGGTTATGTATTTCTTTCACTCGGAGAACGAGGACAAAAAGAGAATTCACAGAACCTCGGAAAAGATCAGGGAAAAGTGGTTCGCTTACACGAAGACGGCAAAATACCTACCGACAATCCTTTTGTAAGTACACCGGGTGCAAGGCCCGAAATCTGGACTTACGGACACCGCAATCCTCAGGGAATGACTATCAACCCGCTTACCGGCGTAATATGGGAACACGAGCACGGACCACAAGGCGGTGATGAGCTGAATATCGTTCAAAAGGGGAAAAACTATGGATGGCCTCTGATCACTTTTGGAATAGATTACGACAACAGTATTATCTCAAAAGATACTGCCCGTGCCGGAATGGAACAACCTGTTACCTATTGGAGACCATCGATTGCACCTTGCGGAATGACTTTCGTTACCAGCCCTCAGTTCAAAGACTGGAATGGTGACCTGTTGGTTGGTTCACTGAAATTCTCTTATCTGCAACACCTTACTGTAAAGGGAAATAAAGTGACATCCCGTGAAATTATATTCGAAAAACTAGGCCGCGTAAGAGATGTCCGCCAAGGCCCGGATGGTAATATTTATGTGGTTTTAGAGAACTCAGGCAAGATTGTAAAGATCAGTCCGAAATCTTAAAGAAAAAGTTAAAAAAGGAGTTATGAAGTTAAAGGGAGTTATGAATTCTTACAAATTGATTCTGAATACATTAACCGCCCGGCGGCCCGGTTCTCTAACTCCCTCTAACTAATTGTATAAAAAGTATGAAATCACTGATAACACTGCTTTCTCTGGCCATCTTCTGCTCGGCTGTCTTCCCCAACCAGGATGATGAACTGGCCAAGAGTATCGAGCGGGGAAAAGGAATTTATACAGAGAACTGCATTACCTGCCACATGGGAAAAGGAGAAGGCATCCCACAAACGTTTCCACCTTTGGCAAAGGCCGACTATTTGATGAAAACACCTGAAAAGGCAATTCATGCGATTAAATTCGGCCTCCAAGGAAAGATCAAGGTAAATGGTCTGGACTTTGAAAATGCGATGCCAATGCCTGGGCTCGGCAATGACGAAATTGCAGATGTAATGAACTACATTCAAAACTCGTGGGGCAACTCATCAGAAAAGAAGATCATAACCGAAAAGATGGTCGAAGCAATAAAGGAATAATATATTGATCACATTCGAAAAGGCAGGACTCCCAGGGCTCCTGCCTTTTTTATAGCCAAATTTCACAAAAACGATCTCCCATAAATACCATTTCCAATATCCCACTGATCTTACAACAAATTAAAAATCAGATACTTACTGGAAAACTACAAATTCACCTCTCAATCATATCCTACATTTTTATCTATTTAAAATAAATCCAAATAAACTTGGAATGCTCAATCTCCTGTATGATATTTGCGCCTCATATTATTATTTAGATTAAATACAAATAGAAATGCAAAGAATATACAGCGTCATAGCACTATTTCTGATCACACTGACTTCTGTTTTCGCACAGACCGGAAGTTTAAAAGGTATTGTCAATACCGCTGACGGTCAGCCCGCCATTCATGTTTCGATCACGTTGAAAGGAACACGTCTTGGAGCGGTGAGCAATAACGAAGGATGGTATCTGATCGACAAGATCCATCCTGGTATTTATGTGGTGAAAGTATCTTTAGTCGGTTTGCAATCTGTAGAAAAAGAGGTTGAGATCAAAAGTGGTGAAACTTCTGGTTCAGATTTCGTCCTGGGCGAATCTGCACAACAGCTGCAGGAAGTAGTGGTAACGGGCGGAAGCAGTTTCAAAACCGATCAGACTTCGCCGAGCCTTCGGTTGGCTACACCAATCCTGGAAGCACCGCAAAATATCCAGGTAATAGGACGAAGAGTGCTCGCGGACCAGCAAATATTTGATATGCTTGAAGGCGTAACCCGCAATGTGAGTGGAGCGACAAGAGTGGAGCACTGGGACAATTATGCACTTATTTACATGCGGGGAAGCCAGATTGGCGCTTTCCGAAATGGTATGAATGTGCAAATGCCCTGGGGCCCCCTTGCCGAAGATGTAAGTATGGTTGACAGGATTGAGTTCGTAAAAGGGCCAGCTGGATTCATGCTAGCCAACGGTGACCCAAGTGGGTTTTATAATGTCGTTACCAAAAAACCCACCGGTCAAACAAGAGGAGAAGTCGGCTTCACGCTAGGAAGCTTCGAGACGTACCGCACCACCCTGGATCTTGACGGGAAATTGTCAAAAGATGGAAAACTGCTTTATCGCCTTAATGTAATGGGTCAGCTCAAAGGATCTCATCGGGACTTTGAATACAACAACCGATATTCCATTGTACCCGTAATAAAATATCAGGTCGACGACAAAACGGCTATAACAGTGGAATATACCCGCCAGTTTTCACAGATGAGTATTCTGGGTACTAATAATGCGTTTTCAAAGAAAGGATATGCCGATCTGCCGAGAAATTTCACAATTGCAGAACCTAATCTGGATCCTACCAATATCAACGACAACAGCATTCTAACCATTCTTGAGCACAAGATCAATAACAACTGGAGATTTACGGCACAGGCGGCTTTCTTTAAATACAACCAGGTCGGCTCCACGGTTTGGCCCCAGGGATTTCTAGCGAATAGTGATAGATTCATGCAAAGAGGTGTGAGCATCTGGGATGTACTGGGATTAAGCAAAACCGGCCAGATGTTTATCAACGGAACAGAAAAAACCGGAAACGTCGTACATCGAATCCTGGGCGGCTTTGATATGAGCACCAAGGAATATTACCACGATTGGAGCCAAAATTATGCGCTCGGCGACTCCACTTTCAACATTTACAAACCAGCATATGGCGTCTCTGCCGCTCCTGTTTTAGACAGAAGCAAGTCCATCAAAGAAAGAAGTGTGAGATATACCAATGGCTACTCAGCTTTATACATTCAGGATGAACTTGGTTTTTGCGATAATAAGTTGCGACTGACACTTGCCGGAAGATACACGACACTGAAAACGGGCAATCCATATGATGGGAATTACAAAGGAAGTAAATTCACTCCTCGTGTTGGACTAAGTTATTCAATAGACAAAAGTTCAGCAGCATATTTTGTCTATGACCAATCGTTCAGTGAAAATTTCGGTACCGACTGGCAAGGGAAAAGTTTTGACCCGAAAACCGGAAACAACATGGAAGTGGGATTGAAAAGAGGTTGGCTCAACGACAAATGGAGTTCAACTTTGTCCTTCTACCAAATTACAAAAAACAATGTCCTCACCGCAGATCTTGAACATTCCGTAGGCGCCATATTATTCAGCAAACAAAACGGCCAACAGAAGGTGAAAGGTGTAGAATGGGATATCCGTGGTGAAATATTGAAAGGCCTTGACGTGATGATCAATTATGCCTACACCAATGCGACTGTCACCAAAGATAGTGATGAGTCCGTCGTTGGAAATCAGGTTGCGGGCTCCAGCAAGCATGTACAAAATACATGGCTGAGTTACAGCCTTCGCGATGGAGATCTGAAGGGTCTTGGGCTTTCTCTTGGCTATCAATATCAGGCTGGACGTTCGCCCTGGTACGTTTTTGACAACTCAGCAAACAGTCTTCCAAATTATTTTAGACTGGATGGCGGATTAACATTCAAAAAAGATAAAATATCTTTTAACCTGCTGGTTAACAACATTTTAAATAAATACCTTTATTCAGGTGCACCTTACACCTGGGGCGGCTACTACTATTGGCAAACAGAGGCTGGCACAAACTTCCGCTTGTCTGTGGGATACAAATTTTGATGACAACTATTAATTATAATTAACAACAAAGCCATTCCAGTCTAAATTGACGGAATGGCTTTGTTGTTTTCAAAACGATGCCTACTCGATTTTACCCGCTATTCTGTTAACATCCTTGTCTCCTCCGTCTTACCGGTAACCAGCCCAGTGCAACCTCGATTGTGTGGGATATTTTGTTGGTATAGCACTTTACAATCCCCTCTCCCTATCGTCCAGAAGTGATTCTCACGGGCGCGTTTTCTGTATTTATTCTAGGGGTCACTCTAATAGTGGTGGCTTTTCTCGTCCGCAACGGATGGTTAATCCGGGGCATTTACCTCTATTCAGTACCTCCATCGTTGTTATCGTAGTGTATTCCCTTAAATAATTATTAGTAAATGAGTTGTCGCCAGGTACTGAACTTCTCTGAGTATGTCGAATCTTAATCACGAAAATATCTCATCATGAAATTAAAAGGCTTGTCCGCAAGGTTACACAACATAGCCTTTCACACAAATACCGTGTCGGGTATTGTGATCAGTTTCGCATTGTATGTCATCTTTTTTGCCGGAGCATTCTTGCTGTTTTAAGATGAGTTTTACCAATTAGAGAATCCAGATGCGCGACGCACACTAGCCAAACCAGTTTATTGCGATGGATACTTAAAGAAAAGCACCCCCAAATTTGACCTCTCAGAGGATCTCACCATCAGGACGCCTGTCAAAAGCGAAGCCAGTCATCATCATTGATGGCCATTTAATTGTTCCAAAGGGAAAACCGGAACAGCGCTATTACACTGCGTATTATTCAACAACTGGAGGATTCAGTAAAGAAGAAAAAACAACGATTGGAGAAACCCTTTATGGCCTTCTCTCTAATTTTTAGATAAAAGACATTGCCACAGCTACTGTATCATCTGTTGCTCTATAGCGATAACTATTTTCAATATACATATCAGTGATTAGCCTTTCTAGACGGCATGCGCCAGCATCAGTTTGGACCCCCTGATAAACTTCTCGCACAGCGCTTTATATTTTGCGTGAACCACCGGGTCCGGATCAAACTCCTGCCCCACGAGGGTAAATGCATCCATTTCTGAATAATGCATATAAACCCCAAGCGCTTTCAATCCCATCATAGCTGCACCTGCAGCTCCAGTTTCCACAGTTTCATTTAACACGACCTTTTTTCCAAAGATGTCTGATAGCATTTGCACCCAAACCGAGCTCTGCGCAAAACCTCCATTTGCATAGATCGTATCTATTTTCTGCATTTCCATCAAAACCTTCCCTATACTACTCAGGTTCAACAAAATACCTTCCATAACTGCTCGCGCGAAATGTGAGCGCGTATGCTGGATATCGATCCCCGTGAAGCCTCCCCGAACCTCGGAACTCCAAAGAGGCGCGCGCTCTCCCAACAAATATGGATAAAAGAGCAACCCGTCTGACCCTGGATTGACGGTAGATGCTTCCTCAAACACCTTCTCATATTTCTCATTGGCAAAGAAAGTATTCATCAGCCATTCGAATATCACAGCACCATTATTAGATGGCCCTCCCACAATATACGTTTGTTCATCAAGAACGTAGCAAAAAGTCTGCATCAATGGGTCTGAATACGCCTTATCGGAGCAAATCCTAACCGCCGCACTGGTCCCGATTGTAACGGCCATTGATCCGGTTCTGATGGCACCGCTCCCAAGATTGGCGAGACATCCATCACTGGCGCCCATTATCAGAGGTGTGTCAGCAGGCAGCCCCACAGCATTCTCAGCCGGAAGCTTTTCAATATGGTAAGGGGAAACGGCTCCTGAAAGCTTTGAGGATTTCAGCCCCAACTTTTTAAGTGTGTACTCATCCCACTTCAGCTCCCTGATATTAAACATTCCCGTGGCTGATGCGATCGAATAATCGATCACATACTTTCCAGTCAACCGGAAAATTACGTACTCCTTGATGCCAATAAATTTGCAGGCCGAAGAATAAATTTCAGGTTCATTGTTTTTTAGCCAAAGCAATTTACACACCGGTGTCATGGCGTGAATTGGCGTGCCGTTTTTTTGGTAGATTTTCTTACCCACGACAGATTTCCTCAGCTTGGCAGCTATTTCTGAGCTCCGGTTATCGGCCCAGATAATCAGATCCGTTAGTTCTTTACCATCTTTGTCCAATGCTAAAACGCCATGCATTGCAGCACTAAAACTGATTCCCAGGAGATTGCCTTTGTCTGAACATTGAACGGCAACTTTTTGAAGCGTTTTACAGGCCGCTTCAAATATCTCTTCTGCACCTTGCTCACTCCAGTCTGATTTCGGGTGCCGCATTTCATAGCCCTCGCTGTGCGAAGTAATTATATGCCCTGAAACAGAATCAAAAGCGACAGATTTTACATTTGTAGTACCAATATCACAACCGATTATATACGGCATTCCAGTTTGTTTTAGAAGTATACGGATACACAGGAATTCTGTCTTTCTCCTCTTTGATAAACTAAAACAAATGTAATACTTCGCCGTATAAAACCATTGTCATACGTTTTCTTAATCAGAAACTGGCAACGACAATTGCTTCTCTGTTCTCAATGGTGACAGTTCTGATTGTTCTGGTGAGAACAACGAAAGATTGGTTGAATTTTCGCTCTGCATCAGTCAGTTCAAAAGTATACTGGCTATCATTGAATCCGGACATATCGAAATTCTTTTGGTACTTCTTATAAACGAGGGAGGTTTCAGCAAATAATACATTTTTACTGGCATCGAGAATGCGGATACGAACCCGATCAGAAGCTGGATAGTGATATGTTATTTCAAATTGCATTGGCTTTACCTGCATGACATAAAAGTCTGAATAAAAGGCCGATTCCCGCTTGTCAGATAAGGATTGCGCGGACACACCCGATGAGATGGAAAGCAAAATGAGAAACAAAAAGAGAATGAAGAGTGAGGAGAAGAAATTTTTCATCGTTATCGTGATTTAATTACATTAAACTACCTACAATATCCAATCAAAAAACACCCAAAACTTGATATTTTCAACCTTATGAAATTATAACATATTGAAATACAAATCAATAGAAAATTTTAGATTTACACAAAGTTGTTATTATAACAAATAGCAAACCTTAAATAGTACAACAATTATTGTCTTATTAATGAAGATTGTTCTGAAAATGCAATGCGTTCAGACAGGGCGTGCAAATGTCAGGGGAATTCAGGAAGCCCTGCCACGCAAATGAGATTCACGGAACAAATAATAATTAGAAACTACAAAAACTGGCCGCGATTTATTATTTTCGCATCACAATCCTATTTCGATTCTAATTCACTGAACCATGTCAGATACAACCCATACCGAAACCAAGTCTGTGCCACTTGCAGCTTCAATATTTGCATTCCTGATTCTTTTTCTTATTCTGGCCTTTTTTGCAGATACTTTCATTTTTGTTCTGGGCACCATCGGACTTGTTGTCACCTTCGCATTTTACGGAAATGAGAAGCATGGTGATGACCACCATTGATAAATCAAATATTATTCCGGGGGTCACGAAATATCAATTGGCATTTCTTGAAGCCTGGTTTCTCAAACGGCCAGCTCGGGGATCAGGGTATTGGTTTTCCAGTAGAGTTGGCCGTTTTCTATGTTTATCCTCCATTCTTCTTCGTACACAAGATTATCCAGAAGGTCCCGATATGAGGCCACCAATACGTCTTTACGAATAGATAGCAACACAAATCCGTTATGGCCAATCTCGCGTCGCTTCATTACAGTTCTGACACGCCGGTCGTAGAGATGGATCTTTTCCAAGTCTTGTAAATTATCAGGCATTTCAATCTCCACCGGAAGGCCTCCATGTCCGATACACCTGCCAAATGCAATAGGCCCCGTTCCATTTTTTGCAGGCTTATAAACGACCAGCCTATGATCATGCCCCCAAAACCAGACCACGGGACGCGTTGACTCAGCCATAATCTCTTGAACCTGCTGTCCCGGTTTTGTATATTCTTCACGAAATGCTGAAATGTAGGGATGGTGGCTTAAAAACACCAAACCTCTTTTGTCCTCAGCATTGCCCATCTGCACGACGTCGCGAAGCCAGTCGATCTGCTCCTTTCTTAAATGACAGTCGGGCGGTGAAATTACCTCTAAGAATGGCCTTTGAACGGATGTATAACCCGTATCAATACCAATTATACGCCAATGTTCATTTTCCAGACAAAAAAATCCGGCTTGCTGAGTCTTCTTGACCTCTCCAACCCTGGCATACATGGCCGGGAGTAACTGTTGGAAAAATGCGTTGCCATTGGAATACATTTCATGATTTCCCGACAATACCAGACTACCGGATTCTCCATAATACCATGATGCATAGGGTGCCGTGAAATTCGCCTCTATTTCCTTTGGAGCACCCACAAAATAGATATCGCCGAGATGTATGGAGTAATCAGGCGCATATTTGGCAACCAAGTGAGCGACCGTATCGGATTCACTGGTATCACTTGCCCAGTCGGAAAGTAATGCGATTTGAATGCCTTCGCGGGAGGAAATGGAACCCTGCATCGGATAAACCCCCGAGTCGCCGTTGCTGGGATAAGCCTGATAAGCATGTCGCGGCCCTATCCGGCTTTTTAGATAGTGCCATACAAAACCTAAGAGATTCGTTTTGAAAAATGCCGTGATAACATTGGTAACATTTGATTTTTCCTTTACCCGCTTTTCAAACAACTCCTGTTGAGTCTTAGCATGATTTTCCGCCTCAGTATGCCCTAGATTCAGATATTTTTTTGCTCTCTCCTCAGATGATTCCTGCATTTCAAATATGATTGACTTCGCTAAAAATTAATCTGTAAAAGAAACGAAATACCTTTTAGTAGCCACCATAAAGGCACTTTTAATTTAGTCCGGCGCGGCTACCACTTCGATATGTAACCGAAAATGCACTTTGTGTAAACCAAAAAATTCTGTGCACCATGGAAAATTCCAATTGTTCTGTTACCTTTCGACCTGTTTCATGTTTAACCACCAAACTGATATTAAGATGAAATTTTTATTTACAATCTGCGTAATGCTGTTTGCAGCAAATTCGCTATCCGCACAAGTTGCTACTGCCAAAGAAGTTGCAAACTGGGAACGGGCAAAAATCTACACGAAGGAATATCTGGATGCTATGCCGGAAGATGGTTACAGTTTTAAGCCTACGCCTGAAATAAGGACATTTGCTCAACAGATGGGACACTTGGCCGACGCAAATTTCGCTTTTGTCGCTGGTGCTTCCGGAAAGGCCAAGCCAATGGCAGAATCTGTTGAAAAGATGGCTGACCAGTCCAAGGCTGCTATAACCAAAGCGGTGATGGAGAGTTATGATTTTGCCATCGCCTCGTTAAAAGGAATGACAGATGCTGATCTGGGAAAAGATATTAAGATGTTCGGGATGGATATGAAATCGGGAGTTGCTTTTGAAAAAGCGTTTGAACACCAAACCCACCACCGCGGACAAACCACCGTTTACATTCGTCTGAAAGGCGCTACACCTCCAAAAGAAAAATTATTTTAATCTTGGATCACAGCGTAAATTTCCACGCAACTGTTAGATAAAAAGGCCTCGCTAAGCAAATAAGCGAGGCCTTCTATTTTGCTTCAAATCAAGCCTTGGCTCTGATATTGTACAACGACAGCGCCAGAAAACTATAAACCTTCAGTGCTATGGGAGGAACAATGAAATCACGTATCACCTGTTTCCTTTTTTCCTCGCCTGGATCCCCCCAGGAAAGATACCTGACTGCAAATTTCAATCTGGGCCAGTATGTATTTTGAAATTGTCTGGAGAAAAGAAGCTTGTAATAATAGGTCGCTAGCAGTTTTCGTAAAGTACTATCGTATTTATATTCAAACTGCCTGTTTATATTGGAATAAAGCTGGATACGGTTAAACAGAAAATCAGAACTCTCATGGTTGTCGACAAAGCTCGCACCTCCCCGATTTTTCCTGTAGACAGACATCACCTCATCGATATAACCAATTGGTCCACGACTTGCCAGCATAATGTTTCGGGGAATATCACCGCTAGTGGAAAGGTTAGTCCACTCAGGATCAGGATGCTCAGCAAAATCCTTCGTACGAAACATCAGACTTGAAGTTGCGATGTAGCACAATTCATCTTCCTGAATCAGATCCTCAACGTTGATTTCCGACTTATGAACTGTATTTACCAGGTAAGGTGGAGCAGAATTGTCATCAAATATGACCCTCGCATTGTGATAGCATGCCGAATAATGGGGGTTAGCATCCATTAAGTCCACCTGCTTTTGTAGCTTATCAGGCGAGATAAGGTAATCATCTCCGTCAAATTGGGCCGTGTACTCCCCACTTGCCACTGCAAATGTCGACAAGGCGTTGTACTTGCCGTTCAGCCCCATATTTTTGTCGTGCAGGAGCAATTTAATTTTTTCAGGAAATCTACTCCGATAATCTTTAAGTATAGCTGCCGTATTATCTTTTGAGCAATCGTCTCCAACAATTATTTCAAAGGGAAATGTAGTTCGCTGCATTAGAATGGAATCCAGCATTTGAGCTACGAACTTCTCATGGTTGTAGGTAACCACACAAACACTCACTTTAATCATATTCAAAATTTCATTATTTGTCGTGTGCTTTTGGCATTGCAAATTTAATCCATTTTATTCTCTTATCAGCATCAACTTAGCCCTGATGCATATTATTGAAAGACAACCTTTCGATAAATCAACTTAAAGGGAGACAAGGACTTGGCATCAATATTTCAGCCGAAATATTTTATACCCATGCTTAAATCAAAAGAAACGGTATTTTTGAAATAAAATAAAATACAAAATGCACGACCAGAAGACCATCAGCCCCCCCTCCCTGTTCAGGATTCCAGCCATCTTCCATGCGTTCCCTTACCTCATTTCCGCGGAAAGCACCCGACACGGCGGTGTGAGTTCGGTTCCATATCACTCGCTTAACCTGGGCGGTTCAACACAGGACAGCCCTGAAAATGTTCTGGAGAATAACCGTCGCTTTTTTTTAGCCCTGAATGTCTCCCTTAGCGACGTTGCAAAGTCTCATCAAATTCACGGATCTGAGATACTTAATGTTTTGAAACCAGGGAGATACGAAGGCTACGACGCGCTAATAACTAATATTCCTGATGTTCAACTCGCCGTTACGGTTGCAGATTGCACACCAATACTGATCTTAGACCCGATAAGGAAAGCAGTTTCCGCAATACACGCAGGCTGGCGGGGAACAGTTCAGGAAATTGTGTTAAAGACGATGAAAACGATGCAGGAAGAATTTGGCACTGTTGCTTCGGAGTGTTTCGGGTATGTCGGAACATGTATTGACGAATGCTCCTTTGAGGTCGGAGAGGATGTTGCCGTACATTTCCCAGATACACATAAACGGTGGAACGAAGAAAAAGGTAAGTTTTTTGTTGATCTGAAATCGGCCAACAGGGACCAATTGCTCAACGCAGGCTTACACCAGAAAAATATTGAAGTATCGGCATATTCAACCGTCCTGAACAATGATGACTACTTTTCCTATCGCCTCGAACAGGGAACTACTGGTCGAATGCTAGCGACAATTGGTTTTACCATCCAGTAACCAAATTCACTTTGATGCCACCACGACTCTTTTTTTGAACTGCGCTTTATTTCCACTGATGTCAAATGTGTCGATAAGTATGAGATAATATCCCGTTTTTACAACGGCATTGCTATTGTCGGTTCCGTTCCAGGTTATTGAACCAGCCACACCAATCAGCTGATTTGAAACTAAGGTTTTCACCAAACGGCCGTTGATATCAAATACACTGATCGTGGCAATTCTACCTGACAAAAATTGCTCATATTTGATTTCGGCGACGTCGTCAACTCCATCAAGATCGGGGGTAAACGCTTCTGGTTCTACAGAAAAAACTTCCTTCAATCCTGATCCGGCAACCTGTGAATTAGCATAGCCAGGCGTCGCATAGCCAACCGTTCCTGCGGCGGAATGCCAGTTATCATTTGCCCAGGATGCACGATTTGAATTAATCCTTTCAAGAGATACACCTTCGGCGTCCTGTACCAGTGCATGATGCATGTTTGACGTGTAGTGAAACTGATCCTGAATTCTCCCTTTTTCATTCATTAATATTACGCCACCTTCTTCGTTTGGGAATGAAGGCATCGCTATTAAGTTTAAGAAATTGCGTGGTTTATTTGTGGGATATTGTTCCTTTAATACATCACCGTCCAACGAAAGAGCCAGAAATTGATTTGGAGGCAAAGCCAGCTTTTCCATTGTGATTGGCTTTACTATATCAGGCCTACCGTTACGCAGATTACCTAAACTCCAGTTTTGAAGGGTTACATATCGGGAAGAGCGATTATATATTTCGACAAAATCAACTCCGTTCTCCCTGGGATTAAATAAGACCTCATTAATAACAACATCGCCCGAATCTGCTTCCGCAGGCAAGCCGACAGTCACCTTAGCCTCTCTCAAAACATTCCCTGCGCAATCCGCAAGATTGTGTATAAACAATTCATATAAACGGTCTTTTTGCAATGGCGAATCAAATGTCAGAACGAGATTTTTGAAATTAGGCGTTTCCAGTTTTCTCTTCACTGTTCTATTTCCCGACAGCTCGAAATTTGCCGTTCTCATTGCACTTATACTGTCCAGCCGTTCATTGAAGAAGATGGTCAATTGATTTTCCGAAGTAACATCAACGCGCTCGACGGCGGGTGGTGTGATATCGGTTATTGTTTTTTTGACACTGTTTTGCCGATTTGGCGTGCCTCCATTTTCATCTGTAGACGTCGCCCAGTTACCTTTTTCCAGACAGGGATTATCCATGTCCAACATCTCCAATCCGTACCCCCCACTCCTTTTGTCAGCTGCCCACCAAGTATCGGAGTACGTAACTGTATAAACGAGCTGGTTTTTTTGGTTATACAAGGCCAAAGTTCCACCTTCATTTGGAATCGAAAACGTCGCTAGCCCGATTACCCGACCATACTTTTGCAGGAAAGTGGTGCTATTTGTATGACATAATAAAACGTAAGAAGTTGGAAATAAGACTGAATCTGGCAGAAACGCCGACCTGGATCCCATAACCAGTCTCCACCCTTTTACAAAAACCGGCTTACCAGTCCTATTGTAAAACTCAAGATATTCTACTTCCGGTAAACCTACCGAAGGAGACGGATCCGCCATTATTTCTGTTATAAGAACATCATTCAACGACTGACCGGATGCATAAATGTTGCTCATCAAGGTCAGAATAAAAAGGACTCCAAAATTTTGCATGGCATGTTTGTCTTGAACCTGAAAGATTATCCCTGGTATTGACGGAGTTTCCCCCGGGTGGTAACAGGTTTTGTCCAAAACGAAAAAGGATTCAATCCCTTGAGAGAATGAATCCTTCAAACAAATACCAATAAATAATACTATTTAGGCTCTTCGGTTGGTGCCGAAGTGGATGGCTTTTTGGCGCCAGGAGACACTCTTGTTGTTGGTTTAGAAGGAAGCGGTGCTTTTACGGGCGGTGTTGGAGCAACAGGTTTGGAAGCTGCAACCACAAGCGACGCTACTTTTGCTGCTTTTTCCTTACTCGTCTTTCCTTTTTCTTTTTTCAACGCGTTTTTAGCCTCCTTGGCCTTCTTCTTCAAGGTCTCCTTTTCAAATTTCGAAACCTTCTTAGCAAGTTTTTCAGCCGCTTTTTCGATAGATTTCTTTAGTTTTTTTGACCCTGCCGATATTGAATCCAGCTTCTTAACTAATGTGTCAGAGATTTCAGCGGTTAATTTTTTTGTTGCGGATTTCATAAATTTTCAAATGATGTACAATTGGATATCTAGAAATCAGGCTCGGCCCTATTATCACAGGGGCCTGGAACCCAATTAAAAACTTCGTTTTCAACTTGCAAATACTGTTTAATATTTTCAATAAAAAAATATAACGTATTATTTTTCTGTTAAGTTTTTACTCAAGAAGTCCCACAACACAATTCCAGCAGATACTGAAACATTAAGGGAATGTTTCGTGCCAAACTGAGGTATCTCAAGGCAACCATCTACCGCATCGATCACTTCGTTGGCCACTCCCTCGACTTCGTTGCCGAATACAAATGCATAAGGTAAACCGCCCTTAGGATTGAAGTTTTGAAGCAACATACTTCCTTCGGCCTGTTCGACAGCTAAAACGCAATAGCCCCTTGCCTTTAGCTTTTGTACCGCGATAAGCACACTCTCCTCTTTCTCCCAAATCACCGAGAGTTCCGCCCCCAGAGCACTCCGCGAGATCTCCCTGTGCGGGGGATTCTGAGTATACCCGCAAAGGACAATTTTTTGCGCCCGAAAAGCATCCGCGGTTCTAAAAAAAGAGCCTATGTTATTAAGGCTCCGAATATTATCGAGGACAATCACGAAGGGGAATTTATCTGACTCCTTGAATTCTTCAACCGTTAAACGGTTCATTTCCTCAACCCGCAGTTTTCGCATTAGAATCTTTGTATTCTGTATCAATAAAAAGGGTTGAACACCATTGTTAAATAGTATCCAACCCAATTATAAAAAACTTTGTTACTTCAGCTTGGTAATCAATTCCACAATATTCTTAACACCAAGCTTTTCAAATATTCTCGCTTTGTAGGTACTTACTGTGGACAACTGCAAATTAAGCTTTTCAGCAATCTTCGCAGTACCCAAGCCTTCTTTCAAGAGATTCAAAACGTCCGTTTCCCTTGGAGAAAGCGTTACGATTGGATCAGGCAGATATTCTTTCGGATTAATGAGTCTGTTAATATTGAGCTGTTGCATGTCCTGGCTCATGTATTTCTTGTTATCAAGTACGCTCAATACAGCAGATTTAAACTCTTCTTCCGGCGCTTCCTTCGAAAGATATCCGTCTGCGCCGGCCTGCAGGTACAAAAGGCCGTATTGTTGTTCATCATAACTTGAAAATACCAGAATACGAATTCCTGGAGATGCAGCCCTTATCGCTTCAACCATCTTGGTATTATTTCCCCCTGGAATATTGATATCCAAGATGAGAAGATCAAAAGGCTTAATTTGTAACTCCTGAATTATTTTATCAAAATCATCAACATCTGATATAATTGATTCCGGAATCAGTGACTTAAGGAGGTGTTTAGTACCAATTCTTACCACCGCGTGATCTTCGGCAATTAGTATGTGCTTCATGAAGGAGTTAATTGAATATTTCGTTACTATTACTAATTAAATGTATTAGAAATAATTATAATGCGGTAAGAGGCTTTACTAACAGACCTGGGGGTTTACCCATAGCGACGAGTTGCCGGAAGACCTTATTTCTAACAGTTTTGTCAATCAAATTAACATAAATAAATATAAAGACACAAATTAGCACAATCTAATTGATTTATAGCTAAATAATGTCTCTTTTGATATTTCACGAAATTTTTCAATTCGGGAGATAAATGACTTCATCCGGCACCACAAGTTTGATACGCAAGCCCCTAAAAAAACCCGAGTTTGTCTGGCACGGTCGAGATATGGAGGTGCAGCTGTTTGTAGGAAACCCTCCAGAAGAGCACACCATTCCAAATCAGTATATATATCTGACCAACAGCCATTTAAATACTCAAACTTCAAATGTAATCTATTATTTCTTTTTGTTTGGAGCTAAAAAGAAACACCCGATAGCCGTATTTCAGCTAATTCCTTCGGACTTGGCAACGTGGATTTCTCCTGCTAAAGCGCCATTTGGCGGGATTCAATCCATAGAAAAATCTCTATGCGACGAAATAATATTTCTACTGAAATGCGTCGAAAAAATAATAGGAATAAAGGGCGGAAAAAGAATAATTATAAAAACCAGCCCCGAAAAATATGACGCCGATGGGCACAAAAAACTCTATACCTGCTACAAACGTTTGGGATACGAGCCGAAAGAAATTTTCAAAAATCATCTCATTACCGTAACAGATCTCCCCTTTTTCCATATCATCAGGAGTGCCGAAAAACGGCGGTTGAACAAGTGCCGAAATGCAGATTTTACGGTGATTCTGATTGAGAAGCCTGACATAATTGAGGTCTACGATTTCATAAGAAGTGTAAGAGATCGACTAGGCTATGGTCTTTCTCTTCGTTTTTACGAATTCGAAAATCTAGCTGAAACCTTTCCGAATGAGCTGAAAGTATTTGGAGTATACGATCACGGCAAATTGATCGCTCTTACTGTGACCATCCTTGTAAACCACGAAATACTCTACAACTTCCTACCTGCTGACGTTGTCGAATATAGATGCTACAGCCCAATGGTCATGCTGATGGATGGCGTTTATCAATACTGCCAACAGATGAAAATCTCAACTATAGACCTGGGCATTTCATTAGATCATCTTGGCAATGAGAAAACCTCGCTGATACGATTTAAGGAAAATCTGGGTGGCAAGGAATGCTCAAAAATTACCTGGCAAAAAAATTTAGATACCCAAACAGTTATCAGGGCGATAGAAGACTGTGGAACAGGATTCATGTCCGACGATAGGTAGCATGCCTCTGAAATCAATGCTTTTAAAACCCTTGACCAGCAACAGATCTTTTGCCTTTTGATACCAGTCTCTCTCTGAATTATCCAGGATGAGCACACCATCAGCGGTAAGGTAGTCGACAGCAAACGCAGTACATTTCACCCGATTTCTCCCATCAACGACTATGATGTGGTACAATGCATTCTTTTCCTTAACAGCTTGAATATAAGACTCACCCAATTCCCTTGATAGTACTTCAGAGTTTGATGGCAAGCCAGGCGATATATGTTTGACCCATTGAAAATCGTGTTCAACAGCAGTAATTCGTTTGACACGGGATCCATACCACCGGGTTGAATTTCCGGAGCCATACTCAAACACCTCAAAATGCGGCTGCACGCGAGGCTCCAGAAAAAAAATAAATGAATAAGTATACCATGGTAAAGGATTTCCACTGGCATCAACCGATTGCCGTGAATCAAAACTACGGAACCAGCCATACTGTTTAAGAGCACTGTCTAAGAAAAGCTGCACACTTCCCCCCAATCCAATCACTTTAAGTGCACTCCAAACAAAGTTTTTTAACAACCGGACCATCTTCTTAATCTATTCAATAAACCTTTCCCGCAGAAGTATAAGCAACTTTTACGTCCATACAAAGAAGCATTGCGCAGCTCCATTTTGTACAGGGGTGCAAATATACTACATTCGCGGTCAAATTGAATGGTCAAACCGATTGCCTGGCAAGGATTGAGATTTAAACTTAAAAACCTTTTAGGCAAGCCTATTTACTCTGAGCTGAGATATCCGATGAAATTAAAAACAATAAAGACCATTTTGGGTCATCCTTTAAATAAAAATAAAAAGATAAGTGCGCTGCTCACTTTCATAAGGAGGGGTTTAATTATACGGTTGCATAAATACCCGATCGTGTACCCATTTGTGGAGAACACATTGCTTGTCGTAGACAAAGGCATGTCCAGTGCTGAATTGCAGATTTACACCACCCTGTACGACACAAATGAAATGCTCTTCGTCATGCATTTTCTAAGACCCGAAGATACCTTCGTGGATGTTGGAGCGAATATTGGTGTTTATTCGGTACTCGCATCAGGCATTACCGGGGCTAAATCGCTCGCTTTTGAACCCATCCCTTCCACGTTCGCAAATCTAAAGCGGAATATTAATTTCAATAATTTGCAAGCGAACACCGAGCTGTTCAATTTGGGTGTGGGAGACAAGGAAGAAACACTGACGTTTTCTAATTCGCTGGATGCAATCAATCATGTCATTCACGAAACTGGCTTTTCCGGCGACACAACGAGTGTTCCGGTGAACTCTCTCGACAATCTGCTGGTAGGGAAAAACATTAATCTGCTGAAAATTGATGTCGAAGGGTTCGAGGCCAATGTAATCAATGGTGCTTCAAAAACACTTGAAAGACCCGAGTTGAAGGTGATTATTATGGAAACAAATGGCCTTTCGGATCAATACGAGTTTGGCCAGAATTATATCCACGACAAGCTTCTGAGTGTGGGTTTCCAGCCGTACAACTACTCACCAAAAGAACGAAAACTGAGTAAGATAACGGCCACTAACCCTGAAAACACCATCTATATCCGGGATTTGGATTATGTGCTCGAACGTATTACCACAGCCAGAAAAATTAAATTGAGAAACGAGCTGATCTAGCCTATTTCAACCCAAGCAACTTTTTTCTCGTGTTGGAAACCAGCTCACTGATCTCCTCAGAGACCTGAAATCGCAAAATCATTAAACCAAACAAAATCATGATGATCAGGGAGCGGATGATCATCATGCCCATTGCGGAAATGACGGTGCGCCCATAGGTGGGAACAAGCAGCGAAACACCGTAAAGGGCAAAAAGTATCAGCGCAACCTGGACCGTTTTTAATGTAAAAGGAAGGATGTCGAACTTGAGCCACACGAAGGTCATTCTTGAAATAGAATATAATAAAGTGGTCAGTGCCGTCGCGATAGCAGCCCCGGTAAAACCGTAAAGTGGAATCAACCAAAGATTCAGGAGGAAACCGACAATCGCTGAACCCACAATGAAAAGAGTCGCAAACTTGAACCACCGTGAGTACAAAATAATCTCCGTATTCAATCCGGTGGCGATGTCAAAAACCTTAACGACCGCCAGAAAGAAAACAACATATTTACCTTCCCCGTATGTCTGTCCCTTGGGAATAAGAAAAAATATGTCGTCTATACTAGCCCAGATCAAAAGAAAAAATAACCCGCCGGCAATCAATTGATTTAAAGCAGATTTTTGATTCATTACCCTCAAATGAGCGTGATCTCCCCTTGCCAGAGCTGTAGAAATCAAAGGAATTGATATTTGAGCTATCGCTTTCCTGGGTATTTCAATAACCCCTGCGATATATGCTGCTATAATGAAAATCCCTGCCTGGATCAAACCACGTTCTCCGGCTAACATGGTCCTGTCGATAAACAGCATCAGATTTACACCAATGCCTCCCAAAAGCGTAAAACTGCCATATGCGAGCATTTCACGAATGACGGGAGCCGTAAGGACCGATCTGTCAGGAAAGCGCCAGTACCATTTCCCCAGCTTTTTGATGTAAAAAATGAGAATTACCACTGCCAGACCGTAAGAAATTACGATCAAATACAGCATAAGATCGAAGCTTAACCAGCCCAGGCCGAACGTAACAATAAGCAACACGTTTGCCAATTTCAGATAAACTTCCCTTACGAAGCTCGGAATGGCTATTCTTGAATTGTTACGGCAATATGACTCCAAAACCGAAATATAAATCCAGAAAATTGTAAGCGGAATTACCAGGAAATGATATTTGAGCAGCATTGGAGACTGCTCTGCAAAATATGATTTGATGGCATCGGAACAGGCCAGATAAAGAAGGGTAAAAAGCAATCCTCCTATAAAGGGAAGAAAGAGCAAAAAAGGCAGAATGCCACGATGACCGTCTTCGTCGTCCCTGAACTTTCCGAAAAATTTATCGGCAATAAACGGAGTACCTAGGTGAGCGAATGCTGCGAACAGTAAGCTATTTTCAAACAACAGGCGGGATAAGGACAGTTGTTCGACAGAAAGAAATTTTGTTGAAACATACATCTGATTGACGATACCGATTCCAACGCCAATGTAAGACCCTAACCCAGCCTTCAGGCTTTGCCGAACGACTATACCCACAATATCCTCATTTGCATATTTCTCAAACTAACATTGAATTCGCTAAAATCCTCAAAACTGCCAAAATTAGTTCGGAAGATATTTTTCCCTTAATATCTCAACAATTCGTTCAGCAGCATGTCCATCCCAGAAATCGGGGATACGCCCCTCCTTCGCTCCGCCATCCAGTATTTTTTTCACCAATTCACGCACGGATTCGGGGTTGAGATCACTCAACAAATAATTTGTTCCCAATTCCACTGTCACGGGACGTTCGGTACTTTCCCGAAACGTAAGGCAAGGCACCTTTAAATAGGTGGTTTCCTCCTGAATCCCCCCTGAATCGGTAATGATCATCTCGGCATTTTCCATCAGGCAAAGAAATTCCAGATAGCCCTGAGGTTCCAGAATGATCACATCGTTCAAACTCTGGAGCTCTTCCAAAAGTCCGAAGGTTTCCATATTTTTCAACGTACGTGGATGTACAGGAAACAACACTTTTTTCTGAGAAACAGTGTCTTTGATAATAGTCAGAATACTTTTCAAGCCTTCCTCGCTATCCACGTTACTGGGACGGTGCATGGTCATTAAGATATACGACTTGGGCTCCAGACCCAGTTCTTCCAGCAAATTGAGACGGGAAGCCTTCTCCCGATAATAAACAAGAGAATCGATCATCACATTGCCCACAAAATGCACTTTCTCATCCGGAATACTCTCTCTTTTAAGGTTATTTATACCCGCAATTTCGGTCACGAAAAGCTGATCAGAAATGCAATCCGTCATGATCCTGTTGATTTCCTCAGGCATTCGCCTGTCTCCGCTTCGCAACCCAGCTTCCACGTGAACAACCGGTACATGTTCCTTCACGGCCACCATGGCACAAGCAATTGTCGAATTTACATCTCCAACTACGAGCACCACATCAGGATTTTCAGCTTTCATTACCTGCTCAAACTCAATCATGATTTTGGCAGTTTGCTGCGTATGAGAGCCTCCTCCAACACCGAGGAAATAGTCTGGCTTGGGCAATTCCAGCTGATTAAAAAACACATCTGACATTTTGGCGTCATAATGCTGGCCCGTATGTATGATCTTCGAATCAATATCCGGATAGTTCAAAAATGCCCGGTGCAAGGGTGCAACCTTCATAAAATTGGGCCGGGCACCCACAATACTTAGTACTTTCATTTAATGTCTGATAAAAACGGTTCAGCTACGATCGACCAATCAATGCGATAACACATATTGAAAGGCTCCGGCATATTCACTTAGAACGGTGTGTATATTCACTTCATTTTTTATGATTTTCAAAGAATTTCCTCCAAGCTCCTTTATTAGACCGGGTTCGGAAAAAATCTTCATGATGGCGTTGTTCAAACTGCCCTGATTCCCGTTTTCAAAATAATATCCGTTATAGCCTTCCCGGACAAGCCTCTTTTCGGTACCATCTGCGACAGAGCAAATCACAGGTTTTGCGAAACACATCGCGTCGTTGATGGACAACCCGCCCATACCCCCCAGAACGTAAACCGAAGAACTATGCAAATAGCGGCCCAGAGTAACTGAATCATAAACACCGCCAACAAACCTTACATGGGCCGACGTACCCAAATTTTCCGTCAGTTCTTTCAATGCATCTTCCTCAGGACCAAAACCTACCACAACTAACTCCATTTCAGGAAAGTGGCCGTCAAGATCTTTGATTGATTGAATCAGCATATCGACCCGCTTCCACTTAACGAGCCTTCCTACATGGATAAGGCGATACGGATTGAAGGGCAAAATATCAGGCTCTTTCAACACCCGGTCGTAAGCAGCCAGCAATTCGTCAGTATCAGGTGAATTGGCAGCTATAAAGATCTTTTCCTGGGGAACTCCATAACTTCCCGTGATATGCCTGGCCTGATCGAAATAGTTGATATGCGCATCTGCAAGGGGTAAATACAACCTTCTGATGCAAGTAATGAGCCAGAAATAAATATAACCCGTGAATGTTTTTCCATCCGTACTAAGGTCTTCTGTAAGATTCTGACCAGAATAATAGTATTCCTTACTTTTACCCCAATAGGAGATATTGAAAGGAATATCCCTGCAAATCAGTTTTGCCCCAACCTTACGCAATCTCCTGTAAAAAAATGGATTTAAAATAAGTTGGAGAAAATACGGCCATGCCGACATGACAATGATATCCGGCTTGATTTCATGAAGCGTCGGGATCAGGTTTTCGAAGAATGCTTTTCCATACCAGGCCTTGTACTCCGGAAGCTCAACCAGTCTGAACTGTGTGTTTGAAGCATCTTCTTTCACGCCGGAGCCTACTGCTTTGCTTTTTTGACTGGGTTTTATCAACACGACTTCGGTGCCAAGGTCCGAAACCATCTTGTTTAAGATCAACGTAAAATAATGCGGCAAACCTGCCATTACAAAACAAACACGCATGTACCGGAGATATTGAGATACTTCCCGCAAAAGTACACATAAGGAAGTAATTTTAAGGGTAGCTATTATCTTTACCCTATATTCGTGCCTTAATTTTATTTTTCGCCGCTCATATTTATTTGGAATGTACTGGCTTCGTTATTTGCTCAAAGAACCTTTTCTGGCTTTAAAAACCCACCGTGACAGAGAGTTCATCAAACTTCTGATAAAATACGGGGAGGCCAAACGTCATACTCGGACAAAAGTAAATTTTGGCAAGTATCATTTCGACGTGCCCGACCCGATGTCATTTCTCTGGCAGTACAAGGAGATATTTGTCGACGAATATTATCTGTTCAAAACATCCGATACTCGCCCGATCATATTTGATTGCGGTGCAAATGTGGGAATGAGCGTACTCTATTTCAAGCAATTATATCCCAATTCACGTATTAAAGCTTTTGAGGCCGATCCGGTAATCAGCACAATTCTGGAATCAAATTTAAAAGCAAATAAAATAGAAGACGTCGAAATTGTGTCAAAGGCAGTCTGGAAAGATTCCGAAGGCATTTGGTTTGGAAGTGAGGCTGCAGATTCTTCTTCGATTTACTCAACTGCCGATAAAAAATTAATTGAATCGATACGGCTAAAAGACTATCTGACAGCTGAATCGAGGATTGATTTTTTGAAGATCGATATTGAAGGTGCTGAAACGGCCGTGCTCGATGACTGCAGGGATAATCTAAAACACGTACAAAACCTGTTTGTTGAATTCCACTCCTACATCGGCAATCCCCAGGGACTGGCAGACATCATACAGATATTTGAAGAAAACGGCTTCCGTTATTTCATTGACACGAATCAACACCGCCTGCGCCCGTTTATCAATTATCGCTATCGGGGAAATGATGTGATGGATTTGCAGTTAAATATTTTTGGTTGGCGGGAGTGATTTCAACAATCGTGCGGGCTTTCAGGGTCGGGTGTACTGTCCTACTACCGATCTTGCTCTTCCAGTTATTTGCATGTAGGCAAGGCCAGGTTAAATTCCTTTACCAGCAGCTAAATTCTACAAACGAGAATCAACCGAATCCTTTGGAAGTGTAGATTTAAGATCAAAGAGAACAGAATTGGGATTTGAAAATTCAGAAAGATCCATTTTTCTGAATTCGTCGTGAGCAACGGCCAGCAGAACCCCCTCATACTTTCCTTGCGGACGATCGATCAATGAAATACCATATTCTTCTTTCACCTCCTCAGATGTCGCCCAGGGGTCATATACTTCCACCTGCATACCAAAGTCCTGCAATTCCCGATATACATCCACAACCCGCGTATTCCGGATATCGGGGCAATTTTCCTTGAAGGTAATGCCAAGGATAAGAACCCGGCTTCCTTCGATTTTATGTCCTTTCTTGATCAGCAGTTTTATCAGCTTATTCGCAACAAAAATCCCCATCGTATCATTCACACGCCTTCCAGACAAGATTACCTGTGGATAATATCCCAGGGACTCGGCCTTGTAGGCCAGATAGTATGGATCAACACCGATACAGTGTCCTCCCACCAAACCTGGCTTGTATTTAAGAAAATTCCATTTAGTGCCGGCTGCTTCCAGCACCTCCGTGGTGTCGATCCCCATACGGTCAAAAATAAGCGCAAGTTCATTTACAAATGAAATGTTCACATCGCGCTGGGCATTTTCTATGGCTTTCGACGCCTCAGCTACTTTAATACTTGAAGCCATGTGCGTGCCCGCTTCAATAATGGAACCATAAAGCTCATTTACCAATACAGCAACCTCGGGTGTCGAGCCGGAAGTAACTTTTTTGATTTTGGTGAGTGTATTCACCTTATCCCCGGGATTGATCCGTTCAGGCGAATATCCGCAAAAGAAATCAACGTTAAATTTCAGTCCGCTTTCCTTTTCCAGAACAGGAACGCAGTCTTCTTCAGTGCAACCAGGGTAAACGGTTGATTCATAAATCACAATATCTCCCTTTTTGAGAACACTGCCGATGGTCTTGCTCGCTTTTAGCAAAGGACCTAAGTCCGGCTTTTTGTAGTCATCAATCGGGGTAGGTACCGTTACGATAAACACATTATAAGAGGTCAAATCTTTTACCAAACTCGAAAATGCAAGATCCTGGACAGTCTTCAGATCTTTTTCCTGAATTTCCTGAGTCCGATCATACCCTGTCTTCAATTCCTGAATTCTTTCATGATCAATATCGAATCCCAGTACCGAATATTTGCGGCTGAACTCTACCGCTAATGGCAAGCCTACGTACCCAAGACCAATAATTGCAATTTTCTTCGAAGCAATTTCCGACAACATGTAAATCAAATTTATAAGAGGCTATAAAACTAGGGATATTAATCCTGATCAGAAAAAATCCCAGTTGAATTTAGAAGCGACAGAGCTCAATAGCTCACTAATGGGCGTAAGGATTAGCAGGGAACACATGAATCTGAAATCCCTCCTTTTTCAATGATTCCATCACCAGATCCGATGGTCTTTTTTTGAAAATAATGGCACACAACACCTGTGCAGGCATCAGGGAAAATCTAGTAAGAAAGTTATGAAGAGAAAGCTTACTTTTTATTTTTTTGAATGCCTCCGACGAATCATCGGCCTTTTCGTGGCCGGCCCCTGCATTGTAATAATTGTTATTGATCCCCTTAAAAGCAACCATTGGCAATCCTATCCCGTTGGCCAGCTTATCCATCTCTCTCTCCGAAAGCTTAAACACATAGTTGCCAACTTCCTCAAAAGAATAACGGTTTTTCCAGTACTTCTGAAGCAATGTTGTATCCCATCGATCGAAAATATTTCTCAAGGCAAGCAAAAACGGCATTTTAGAAATCGGATCGTGCGGTTCTACCAAAACAACTCCCTCCCTGGCTACCCTTATCATTTCATACACCGCCATATAGGGCCTGGGAAAATGATGGTACGCCTCCTTGCAAAATATATAGTCAAAAGAATTGTCTGCAAAAGTCAGGTTTTCCGCATTTTCAACTGCGTATTTTTCAAAGAGTCCATGCTGCTGAGACAATGGCAGAAATGTATCGGATATATCTGTTGCAGTAACTTCAAGACCTTTTTTATAAAAAAAATTGGCGTCAAATCCATATCCGTCGCCAACGGTAAGCCAGCTCTTCTTTTCCTGAACCAGTGGATTTACCAGCGCAAGCAATCTACTGTGGATCCAGTGATTGATGGTATTATTCTCCTGATCAAACTTCCAATCCGCAATGGCTTTTTCCTGCGCCTCACGAGTTGAGTATTGCACTTCATACCAACCAGAATGTGCTTCATGGCTTTTTTTTTCGCTCGTCATGCTCTCGGTGTTACCTAATATCCGATAAAGATAGTTTTAACGAATAAAATAAATAAACCCCAGAACTATTTAATTTTACCTTCTCAAGGTGGTTGAGAAATTAACTCTTCACTTTAAACCGATCATTGCCCTGTATGATTCTTCACCTGAGTACATTTCATCTGGAAGGCGGCGCCGGCGTTGCAGCTACCCGGTTACACAGGGCCTTACTAAAATCAGGTGTAGATTCGAAAATGTTGATTCCTGCGACCGGGGCCACTGAAATCGGCGTAACTGCTCTGGCTCAGAACTCCTGGGAGAAGAAAAAAGCGTGGGGACGTTTTGTTGGCGAAAGGTTATCCTTTTATACGCACGAAAAAGATAACAGTGTGCGATTTGCTTTTTCACCTGCGGCAGTAGGCGCAGATATCAGCAAACATCCTCTGGTGCTTGAAGCGGATGTCATTCACCTGCATTGGATCAACTTTGGATTTTTGTCATTAAGCTCACTTGACAAATTGTTTTCCCTTGGTAAGCCTATTGTATGGACTCTACACGACATGTGGACTTTTACTGGCGGCTGCCATTACAGTCGCGGTTGCGAAAATTATCTTATACATTGCCATAACTGTCCTTACTTGTTCAAGCCTGATGAATACGATATTTCGTTCGCACAGTTTGAATCTAAAATTGCCCTGTATGCGAAAACAAAAATGGCGCTCATTTCACCGAGTCATTGGTTAGACAACCTTGTAAAAAATGCTTTTTTGACAAGACACATTACTTCAAAGAGTATTCCCAACTGTCTGGATACTGACCTTTTCACTCCAAAAGACAAAGACAAAATTCGCCAAAACTTAAACCTTCCGACCCAAAAAAAACTAATCCTTTTTGCGGGTGCAAACACGCAGGACGTCAGGAAAGGTTTTGTTTATTTCAGAGAAGCACTGGAAAAATTAGGCGAATCGACAAATGCCTACGAGGTCTTGATTTTCGGAAAATCCCGTCCGGACAGCTTTGCCTCGTTTCCTGTGCCGGTAAATTACCTTGGTACGATAACCGATCCGGAAGCGATGGTCTATGCATACAATGCTGCCGATGTCATTGTCGTGCCATCGTTGGAAGATAATTTACCAAATACCATTATGGAAGCCCTTTCTTGCGGGACACCAGTTGTGGGATTCAAAACAGGTGGCATTCCTGAAATGATTGATCACCAGCAAAACGGGTATTTGTCAGATGTGAAGTCGTCTGAATCACTGGCAGCAGGAATCAAATGGGTTTTGGAACAAAATAAAGAAGGCGCTTTATCCACACATGCGCGGCAGAAAGTCCTTCGGCTTTATGCCGAAAAAATTGTAGTGCAACAATACATGGCAGTTTATGAGTCATTCAATGAGGTATTCACAAGCAAATGACACCCACCTGATATGCCCCTGATCTCCATCATTACAATCACCTTCAACGCGGGTCTGTATCTCGACAGGACCCTGAAAAGTGCGCAACTGGCATTGGCAAAAATCGAAGACGCCTCAGAAGTGGAGTATCTGATCATTGACGGCGGATCAAAAGACAATACTTTGATGATCGCAGATCACTATGCCGAATTTATTTCAAAGATCATTTCTGAACCCGATGGCGGTCTTTACGACGCGATGAACAAAGGTATGAAACGAGCCAGCGGAAAATATTTGTGGTTTTTGAATGCTGGTGATGAAATTTATGATCCGGATGTATTGCATAACCTTCTTTCGAATTTAAAAACAAACGCTGATGTCTATTACAGTGATGCGATGTTTGTCAAAGATGACGGCACGGAGGTGGGATTGAGAAGCGACTTCACACCGCATTCATTGCCAAAAAATCTGAGATGGCAGGATTTTGCTTTGGGAATGAAGGTTTGTCACCAGGCATTTATTGCAAAGAAAGAGATAGCTCCGCTTTACGATGATACGAATCTGAGCGCTGACATCGATTGGGAGATCATGTGCCTTAAAAACACCAAAAAAACGCAATTTCTGAACTTTGTCCTTTGTAAATATTTACTTGGCGGTGTATCCGTTCAAAGTCACAGGCGCTCTTTGACCGATCGTTTTAATGTTTTGCGTAAGCATTTCGGCCTGGTACCAACCGTGCTAAATCATATCTTGATTTTCTGGCGGGGTTTCTGGTTTGCAAGGAAAAATGGGAAGTATTGGTGAGTATCGTACAGCTAATAACTTCGAAAACTGCGCTATTCTTGCATCTGCGTAACTAAAAAAAGGGCTACCATACGATAGCCCCCGTTGAAAATGAACTTCTTAATAAAATCGTGATTCAATTCTACGGCTTTTCGCTTTTCATAAAACGTTTTCCAAGCATTTATGACGAAGTATGCGAGAGTCAAAATCAAGAGTCCCAACTGCCCGGAGTTCTCTATGACGTCATACGTCTAAAAAGTAACTTAAAGAGAAAAGATATCTCCCCTACCGCTGCCAGCTGATCCAGGTCTTTGCATCCTTCGCACTTACCATGTCATAAGTGCTTTCGGTCAGTTGCACAAGGTAATAACCGTTTGTGTCATATAACTGGTTACGAGAAGCTATCGCGGCCGCTGCTGTGCCATCGGTTGGATAGGTACCTAGTGTACCCACTGTTGAAAAAGTAACACGTCCATCACTCGTAAAAGTCGGCGTTTTCGGAGCATCAGCATAAATGAGCGATAACGAATTTCCACTCACAAAAGCCGGCCCAAATGCATCGTAGGTGGTATTGAATGCCGGCCAGTAGAAATAATAATAGTAGTAAGCTGCACCACTTTTCAAATCGTTAACCTTAAACGCATCATCTACGCCATTGACATGAAAACCATCCGGACTAAACCAATACCCGCCAGTAGCGACAGGTGTATCGTACCATCTTTTCGGTGCAGTTAGGTCAATTTTCAATGGTTTGGCAGCTTCAACAACATTTACTTTTGCACCACCAGCCGTAAGGCCCAAAGACACTTTTGTCGCATCCCAGGTGAAGTCAGTAAAGCCGTTAAGCGTGACGGACCCATTTGTAAAGGGCGTTAAAAAGGCCACTCCCAGAGATGTGTAATAATATTCGGTGGTAAACGAGTTTACTGTCGTGCCTACAAGCCAGTTCAGCGTGATGGTTCTTGCATCCTGATTCACAGCGATTTCATACGTCACTCCGCCCAATGTAATTCTCTTAAAATACGTAAGGTAGTTACTAATATTACTAAACAACAAACTTTTCCCCAATCCTCCTGCCGCGTAGGCAACTGATTCTTCCTGGGTTGCTTTTGTAAGCACGAGTCTGCTCCTGTTTTTCGTTCCAATCAAAGTAATCGTTCCGGTATTAAGGGAATCTGCTTTGAACGAAAACTCAAAGTCTGATTTTAGCCCCTCGCCATACTGTCCGCCATTTACAGCACCGTCTGGATCGGCCAGCACGTGTAAGTAGGAATACGTGTCAAAAATAAGTGATGGATTTTGTAGGGCTTTCAAACGGTAGCTGCTTTCCTTTGCTGTCACCGCCGATTCTTTATCGAAATCCGAATACATGACCACCCGGTTTTGCGCATTGAATTTGAAGTAAAAACTATACACACCTCCTGCACCCGGATAAATAACGCCCTTCCATCCAAATTGTGAATCGGTCAGCTGCTTTTGATATCCGTCAAGTGCTGCATTGATACGCTCATCGGCTGTTTGTTCAAAAACCGTATCCTCGCTTTTACAAGACCAAAGACCTACAAATAGCAAAAGGGAAAAATATATTGATAATTTACTTTTCATACAGGTAATTATTTAAAAACCACTGGGTTTATATCAGTTTAACAAGTCTGGCCCGGCACTTTGTCTGAAGGCTGTAAAAATCGATATTCCAGGCAGTCTTGTAATAATTTACAACAAGCGCTTCCTTACGTCTCAATTTGGCTTGCGCATCTGCTTTTGTTGTACCATTTGCACTCACCCCATCGGGAATCGCATTGACCATACGCGTGTAGCCGTCTTTTCCTTCAACAAGTAACTTTGCTATTGTTTCGACAAAATCGTCATCATATCCCGAGGAAGAATACGCAGATACGAATCCATCTCTTTGTGCCTCTGCATCCGTAATATTTATCCAGTTTTCACCCTGAAATAATCCGGAGCATACCTTCTTAAATTCTACAGGATAAAGAATATTCTGATGCAGAATGTGCCCAAACTCATGCTGGAGTGTGTGAATATTTTCCTTCACATTGTTGGAATCCTTAGCGGCATCGTAGCCAGCCATCCCTCTTATTTTGAACTTGTTAATATCCAGAACTACAATTTTTCTTCCTCCTTCGGCCTGCCCCAGTACAACACCACCATTAGACAAGTACTGAACACTTCCAGAAAGCACGAAGAGCTTGGGTGAATACTTGTTAAAAAATGTGATACCAGCCTGCTCTACATAAGGAGAAATCCAAGCCCGACGTACTGTTTGGGAAAATGGGATTACCAATTCCTCCTTCGGAGGGATAAGCGTTTTTGTAATATCACTGAACTGAAACTGGTCCCACTTATAGTTCATGGCTATATTATAAGGCGTAGTAAGACTATCAAGGATCCACTTATCAATAGGGCCCTGAGTCCAGACGTCTCCACCAAGACCGGAAATATTCTCAACATTGGCAAGCTTCTCTTCCTTGCAAGAAGAGAAGCTCACCAAAAATCCCAATAGTGCAATGCTGCGTACGGAAATTGACCTGATATCCATATTTACTCTCTTTTTTATTCTCTGATTCCAGCTTCCGACTGGAAATATATTTTTACACTAATTAAAGATCTATCTTTTGTTAAGCTCAACACCCGACAGGGTTACCGATTGCGGTAATTGCAATTGCCTCTTGGGATCTCCTTTGGGGACTTTAATAGTTTGGCCTCCAACCCTTTCATGCTCAACGTCTATGCCGTAACGGAGCATATCAAACCAGCGCATACCTTCCTGCGCAAATTCCAGTCTACGGAAATCCATAATGGTATTAAGAACAGCCTGGTTGTTACCTGCTGTGGTATTTACCAGGCCGTAGTAAGCGCGCATTTTTGCCAAGGTAACCGCGTGGTTGGCCGCATTGTAACTTCGGATTCTTTTACTGGCAAACAAATTAAGATCGGTAATAGCTGCTGCCTGATTGCCTAATAACAGATTAGCCTCTGCGCGATTAAACAGGACCTCTTCCGCCGTAAACAAAGGAACCATTACATACACTGTGCCTATTTCTGCGTTAACAGACTCTTTTACAAAATATTCGGTCAGCTTAGGAATAAGTAAATTTCCTTCGCCCTGCGTGAACAATGGATATGCCCAGTCAGCGGTGGAACTTGCCACATTAATTACAGCTGTAATTTCATCCCAGATGGGGTTTGTTAGCCCGTAACGATAGCTAGCCACAAATCGCCCGTACAATGAATTGGTTTCTACAAGCAGGAGGTTTGCATTCTCACTTGCTCTTGTATATCTCTTAAACAACTCTTCGTATGACAAGGGCAAATATTCGGTATTCCATGGACGTAAATTTGCTGCAATGTCGCCCCCTGGAAAAACATTGTTGGCATACTGCAGAGACTTCGCGTAATCCTTTTTCACAAGATAGAATCGGCTCGCAAACGCGTTCGCCGCAGCGATGTTGAAATGATATTTGGGAACCGTATAGCTCACATCCTTAATGAGTGGCAGCCCGGCTAAAAGATCTTTTTCGATCATTTCATAAACATAAGCTACCGTCTTACGCTCATATTTTTTTATTACTACTTCCTCCGGCTCCGTAACGTAAGGAATACCCACATCTGATGATGCTGTTGTGGCGTCATAAAATTTACTATAAAAACTTACCAGCATGAAATGAGCGTAAGCTCTTGCTACCAGGGCCTCCCCTCTTTGAGCAGAGAAAGATGATGGATTCGCTGCCGCGTCGATCGCTTTCAGAGCCTGATTGGCAACACCGATAGCATGGTAAGCTTGTGCCCAATACATATCAGGTGAGTCTTCCTTGTCCACCGGCGCGTCCACTACTTCGAACAGATAGGATCCACGATTCACTCGATCATCCGTGCCCACGCCTTTATCGCCAGCGTTATCACTCATTGCTTCACTAAAAGTGACATAGTTTCCCTGCGGGTATGCTGTGGACAATAATTGTGAAACCTCTTCCGGGGTTTTCAAAGTTGCTCTCGTACTATCCGGCTCTGTGGAAAGGAATTGCTCGCATCCGACCAGACCAAGCAGGGGAAGTATCAGCGAAATGCCTTTTATATATATTTTCATTTGTCTCATCACCATCTTCAAACTAAATATGCTGTCACAAATATTAAATTTCATTGATTACCTCGGAGCTTCCGTGTTTATAAAGAAAACTTCAACGACGCGGTAAACTGCTTCTGTACTGGTTGCGCTACCCCACCTGTGTTAAAAAACTCAGGATCCTGTCCTTTCAATTTCTTGTCTGAATAAATCAACCACATATTGATCGCCGACACTTGGAGAGATGCAGCCGTCATACCTAATCTTCTGGTAACTGCGGCAGGTATTTTATATGCGACTGAAACAGATTTCAACCGAACAAAATCCCCTCTTGCAACACGCTGAGACGAATAATTGTAGGCCGTATAAGGATAAATGCCTGCCAAATTAAGTTGATTAGTGGTCAAGTCAGGAATTGACGGGACCGTTGTCTTTTTCTCATCACCTGTCATTTCCCATCGATCATTGAACTCCCTCGGAAACGCATCCAGGTCGCTGTATGCAAACCGTGAATTGGAAGTTCCTTTGTAAAGTGGGTTTAAACGAATCTTGTTGCCCTCCTGTCCGGTCAGGAAAAGATTAAACGTAAAGTTTTTGTATATCACTGTATTGTTCACCCCTCCGGTCAGTGGTGGGTCAACCGGTCCTTCATATTTCAGGTATTTGGTATTCTGATCCTGTAAGTAGATATCTGAACTTTGCTCACCGTTTTCGTTGATAAATACAGGCACACCATTTTGGGGATTTAAACCCTTAAAATCAACAGAAAACAAGCTGCGAACCGGATGGCCCTGAATATTGGCTCCTTCCGCCTTCACCATATCAAAAATCGTCGGCAGGTTATCCACATTGGTAATCTGTGTATGGGAATAACCGGCTGTCAACCTTGCGCGCCAGGACAGGCTTTGAGACTTATATAAAACCGCGTCAACAGATAAGTCTATACCCTTGGATTCCATATCGGCATAGTTGGCTATTTTAAACGTCTGGCCACCAATACCGGATGTTTTAATCCTGTCGATCAGGTCAAAACTGTTCCTAAGGTAGAAGTCGGCAGTCAGAGACAGTCTATTGGCGAAGAAACCGAGGTCCAGACCAACATTTCCGCTGTAAAGCTTTTCCCAGGTAAGCTGTAAGTTAGCCAGTGAAGCTAGGTTTATGGCCGCCTCCTTTTCATCGGCATAGGGCCGGTTTGTAATCATGCTTTGAAGCAATACGGCGGAATTGGTTGCGGGCCCTGTACTTGCCGTCAGACCGTAACTTCCGCGTATTTTAGCATAACTGATCCAGCTTAGCTTTTTAACAAATTCTTCCCTGTCCAGATTCCATGAACCAGCTACCGTCCATGTGGGTAGCCAGCGTCCTATATTGGATTTACCAAACCGGTTAGAACCATCATACCGAGCGTATGCGGTAAAATTGTATTTGTCATTTAATGTGTAGCCCAAGCTTGCGTAAAATGCAGCAAACCTGTCAAAAGTTTTACCCATCTCGTAATAAGGAAAGTTACTTTCGATCGTCTGTTTAAGAATGCGATAATCCACAAAAGGAACGCCTCCCTGGCCATACTGATAGCCGTAACCTGTATTATTGAAACTCTGACGATTGGTAAATTTCACTTCCTGCCCTACCAATGCGTTTACAGCATGCTTTTCAAAAAAAGTTTTGTTGTAGCGAAAGTTATTCCGGACGTTATAAAAACTCATTTCATCCTCAGCCCGGTTGTAAAAACCACCCCTAGGGAGCACAATTACCGGATATGCATCTGGATTGTCGGGATCCGTGTATAGAAACTTGTTGGCTTTCGCGATCGTAGAAGTACTCGCAGCTCGGTAGGCATTGGCCATGTTTGCATCTTCGGTGATCATGTGCTCCCGCCCTGTTTTGATATACCGCAACGCTCCCATAAAATCATACTGGATTGCAGGAGTAATCTTGTAAGTAATATCGCCTTGCAAACGGATATCCGCTAAATTCAGCTGTATTTTGTTATTTTCAAGTTCAGTAAGGATGTTGAAAGGCGCGAAATTTCTTCTGAAAAATTCGCGATTTCCGTTCTCGTCAAATGCGGTCAGTGTCCGGCTTGTATTAAGCGCGTAGCTGAACGGGTTGATATCAAAATCCCTTCCGTATGTACCGTCCACAGGATTGCTTTGCCGGGATAAGGATCCGGGTGCATTCTGGCGTCTCAATGATGACAGGGTGGAAAAACCGAATTGAACCTTATCCGATAATTTGTAATTGTTCCTGAAATTAAGCGTATAACGATTTACTTTATCCGCTACACTCCATCCATTATCACTCAGGAAACTGGTTGAAAAGTAGGATTGGCTTTTGTCGGTTCCGAAAGAAACACTTACAGAATGTTCCTGCAAAAAGTTATTTTTAAATAAAACATCAAACCAATCGGTATTGGCATTCGCATATTTAAGCAAAAACTGTTTCTTCGCCTCAGGTGTATTCGGGATACCAAAGGTACCATCATCCTTTCCTACCAAAAGGCTATAATATTTGCCGTAAACCCCAAAATCAGGTTTGTCAAGGATATTTGAATTAAGATAACCCTTCCTCTCCAATTCTCCCAGAACAGACATCTGTTCCGCAGAATTCATGATGTTGAAATTTTTATAAGAAGGTTTTAGCTGGGTACTGAAGTTACCCGAATAGGAAATGGAAAGATTGCCGCTTTTACCTTTTTTCGTGGTGATCACAATTACGCCATTCATTGCACGGGCACCATACAACGCTGCAGCGGCAGCATCCTTTAGAATGTCAAATGTCTCAATATCATTAGGGTTAAGCCCAGCCACCGCAGAGCCAAGCAGAGTCGTAGGATCACCACTTGAAAGCTGATCATTGGATATGTTTACGATATCTTCCAGCACAACCCCATCAACAACCCAAAGTGGCTTATTATCTCCATTCAGGGAGGTAGCACCCCGGATACGTATTTTCGGTGCGGCCCCAAATGTGCCGGACACGTTTTGAATAGAAACCCCAGCTGCGCGCCCTTCGAGCATACGACTTACGTCCGGAAGTCCGTCTATTTTCACTTCATCGACTTTCAATGTCACAGCAGACCCTGTAAATTTACCTTTATCAATCTGCTGAAAACCCGTCACAACTACATCCTGTAAAGCCACTGCATCTTCTGCAAGGGTAATGTTCAGGTTTCTGGCGGCAGGAACTTCCTTCGAGACAAACCCAATCATCGTAACCGAGATCGTCGACTGCGCACTTACTTCCTCGAGACTAAAAGCTCCTTTGGCATCAGTAACAGTTCCTTTCAAAATACCTTTAACCCTGACAGTCGCCCCTATCAAAGACTCCCCGGTCGCGCTCTTGACCGTACCCTGAATATTAAAGTTTTGTGCTTTTGAATCAAAAGTGAGGAGCAGGAGAAGAAAAATAGTGAAAACTGCACTCAGAAAGAGTCCCCCTGACCGATGTCGGTCAATGCTTCGATAAAAAATGTCCATACAGAAGTATAAGTCTAACTCTAAATTAATGGGCGGCCGATTTCGCGGTCTTGGTTACTAATGAATTCAATAATACACATAAACAAATCAAAAAACGAGAAGTTTTTTGATAAGCCTTTTCACAAATTTTATTATTAACAAAATAGACAAAACCCTATTTTGGCGATTCAGGTTAAAATAAGAATAGAAAGTACAGCTATTTACGCAGAGAGTGGGGGCATCTGTTGAGATTAACGAAAAAAATAAATTTTCGGTATGCTAAGGGAAATTATTTCAGGAATTGGAGTTTAACGCTCTAAAAAGTCATTTTTAGAACGCCAGAACATCCGAAGTTAGCCCGGAATTATCTCTTTCCAGGCTCCTTTAACGCAAGCGTTATAAGTTCGGCGGTGTTCTTCACGTTCGCCTTTTTCATAATACTTGCTCTTTGATTCGCAACTGTATTCGCGCTGATCTCGAAACGCTCGCCGATTTCCTTGCTACTCAGACCTTCGGTAAGACATTGAAGTATTTGTTGTTCTCTTGGCGTAAGTGCCTTCCACACCGACGGGTTTAAAGTATCCTCCGTGGCTAATTTCGGTTCGGGAATTAACGCCGTTTGTCTGATCAGGTTTCTGATGATAATGCTTGAAGTACTTGGAGGGTAGTAAAGTTCACCATTAAAGACGCTTCTGACCGCCCTTAAAATTTCCTCTCTGCTTGTGTCCTTTTGCAGATAACCAGCGGCTCCATTTTTTACTGATGCCAAAATATAATCGGAATTATTGTGCATGCTGAACACGAGAATGCGGACTTTGGGAAATTCAGGCGTGATTTGCCTTATCACATCAATCCCCGACATCCGGGGCATGGTCAAATCCAAAAGAATTACGTCTGGTCTAAATTTTTGTACGCTTTCCAAAACTTCGTCTCCATCGGTAGCCTCCCCCACAATCAGAATATCCTCTTCGTCTTCCAACAAAGTAATTATTCCCTGCCTCACAACGGAATGATCATCAACGACTAAAATTCGGATCGGCATACTTTTAGGTTTTTTCGAAACTTAAAAACCAGACCAGCAATACGTAAATTATACTTCGACTTTAACCACCAGCCTGGTGCCACGATCCACTTTTGAGACTATGTCCAGCTCTCCGTTAAGCAGTTGTGTTCGTGTTCGTATATTTTCGATGCCGTTCTGATTCAGGAATGACTTCCCATTGTTTTTCAAATTACGTATTAAAAATCCTTTTCCGTCGTCTTCGATCTCCAAAGTAAGCGAATTCTTGTTTTGGTCTAACTTTATCCAAATATTGTGAGATTTGGCGTGTTTCAACGCATTATTCAAAGCTTCCTGGGCGATACGATATAAGCCGATCTCAACCGGTTTGCTCATAAATATTCTTTCCTGTGCCCCCTTAAAAAAGACCTTTGTTCCGTCCAGATCAGACGTCTGTTCGCAAAGCAAGGCGAGGGCCGCATTTAATCCGAAATCACTGAGAACAGACGGCATCAAATTGTACGAAATCTGCCGCGTTGTTTGAATCGTGTCCTGGATCATCGACACAAGCTGATCAAACCGTTGCCGTTGCTTTTCATCCTGAAACTGTACTTGTTTTAATTTTTCAGCATGAAGTTTCAATCCCGTCAGCATTTGCCCGATCCCATCGTGCAGTTCCAGGGCAAATCTTTTTCTTTCCTCCTCCTGTCCTTCTATTAACGCAGCCGTTCTGATTCTTTCTTCGGTAAGTTGCATTTGGTATTTCTCTTCCTCGACCCGTACGAGTTCGTTTTGGGCCTCGGTCAGCTGCCGATTCGTCTCCTTGAGCTTTTGGTTCGAGTTTTTGAGCGCCTCTTCCGATTCGGTAAGCATGTGCACGACTCTTCGCGTGGTATTCACAACAGGCCTAAAAATAAGCAAACCCTCAGCCAATAGTACCAGAATTGTCATGATATCCAGTATCCATTCTATCCTTTCCAGATTTTCAAGTCTCTCAAAACTTTCTTTGTCAAACTGAAAAACAATTTCATTCATTTTGGAAAGAAACGCCGGTTCCATTTCCAGAACGCTGGCAAGCGCTTGTCTCTTTGCCTCAATGTCAATGTCAGGACTTGCGATCAGGAGAAAATTGCTGTAAATAAGCTGAAAAACAGGATGTAAGTCCTGAAACATCTTGTCCAAAGAGGGACTTTTCCAGACCACAATTTTACCATCGACAGACAGTCTTTTACTGGCTAGCTGGTCATGACTTTCTTTCCAGGAAATGAGTAATGAATTGAAATTAACTGAATCCTTGTACGGAACACCTTCAATTTTGAGTACCGCAAGTTTAGCAAGACGCTGACTGAGCATACGCTGTCTGCCCGCAACGTTTACGATACGGCCGTCGTGATTCAGGCTGCTGATCGTCCTGCGGATCAGAAAAAGTCCGCTAATCGTAAGTATCGCAACCACAATCAACGCCACTACGTAAAAACGTGTCAGACTGCCTGCAACACGCTTGTCAAGTCGCTCCATTTATTATAATCCAATGTACACCTGGTGGTCTTTCACCATGACCGGAAAGGTATTGATTTTGTATGAATCATCATTAAGACAAAGGCCGCTTTGAAGTGAAAACGTTTTTTTATGAAATGGACATGCCACTTTTGGCTCTCCTTCATGACTTCCAATCATTCCACGTGATACAGCCATTTGCTGGCGGTGCGGGCACTCATTGTCGGTTGCATACCACTCTCCTCTTCTCGCAAAGTTAAATATAGCAATTTGTTTGCCCTCAATGAGTGCACATCCTCCACCATCTGCGGGAATAGCATCAACGTCACACGCGTGATGCCAGGTAATTCTGTCTTTTGTGTTTTTTGCAGGCTCCATAATTTCTTAGATGATTTACTCTTTTATAAAGACACAAAGGCCATTTCTAATGAATTATAAATTAAGAATGAAGAGTTAAGAATAGAGACTCTTCAATTGGTTACATTACAGCTCTGTTCCAGTCTTCAATGTCGATCTCGGCCCGTTCATTTCCTCATTCTTAACTCTTAACTCTCAACTAACTAAGCCCACTCCTTGACACGCTTCTGGTTACGCATGGATTCAAATTGAATACTCGGATCCTTAGTTGGGGCATTAACGAAATGCGTAAATCTTTTTCGCAATTCAGGATTATCCACCACCTCTTTCCATTCACATTGATACACATCAATCAAGGCCTGCATGTCACGTTCCAGATCCGACGCGATGCTTAAAAGGTCATCAACTACAACGGCCTTCAGGTAGCTCAGTCCGCCCTCCATTTTGTTAAGCCAGGTAGCTGTGCGGGTTAAAGGATCCGCCGTCTTGATGTAAAACATAAGAAAACGATCGATCAGTCGAAGACAGGTTTCTTTGTCAACGTCAGTGGCAAGTAGTTGCGCGTGCTGGGGTTTGGAACCGCCATTTCCACAGACATACAGGTTCCACCCCTTCTCCGTGGCGATGATCCCAAAGTCTTTGCTCTGTGCTTCGGCGCATTCACGGATACAACCGGAAACCGCAGATTTTAATTTATGTGGCGATCTTAAGCCTTTATATCGGTCCTCAACTTCAATCGCAAACGAGACGGAATCCTGCACACCGAACCGGCACCAGGTAGAACCGACACAACTCTTTACAGTTCTCAAGGATTTCCCATAGGCATGTCCACTTTCAAATCCAGCATTGATCAGCTCCTCCCAGATGGACGGCAAGTCACCTAAGTGGGCTCCAAACAAATCGATTCTTTGCCCGCCGGTAATTTTGGTGTACATGCCATATTTCTGAGCCACCTGTCCAATAACAATTAGTTTTTCTGGCGTGATCTCGCCGCCAGGAATACGTGGAACAACGGAATAGGTGCCTCCTTTTTGAATATTTGCTAAAAATCGATCGTTGGAATCCTGAACGGTAGCCCGGTCCGCTTTTAGAATATTTTCATTCCAAAGACTGGCCAATACAGAGGCAACAACTGGTTTACAAACCTCACATCCATCGCCCTTACCAAAATGATTCAACACCGAAGTATACGTTTTCAAGCCTTCCATTTTTACCAGATCAAGCAGCTCCTGACGGGAATGGTCGAAGTGCTCACAGACCACATTGCGAACGTAAACACCTTTTTCCTTCAAAACACCCTGAATAATATCCTTCACCAGGGGAACACAACCACCACATCCGGTACCGGCTTTACAACACTTTTTAATAGCATCCATTGTAGTATGCCCATTCTCTCCCACTTCGTGACAGATCATGCCTTTCGTTACTGCTTCGCACGAACAAATCAATGCATCGTCCGGGAAGCTCATGACGCCCGTACCTGCGTCTTCACCACCGCGAGAACCCAGTATCAAGTCTTCTGAATCGGGAGGCAGCAGTGTTTTGTTTTTGCAGGTCTGCAGGAGCATGTTATACTGTTCGGCATCGCCAACAAGAATTCCACCAAGCAGCGATTTTCCGTCTGTGGAGATATTGATTCGCTTATATACGCCCTTTGCTTTATTCTCGTATCTGATTGTCTTGCAAGCTGGCTCCTCGATAAACGCATCTCCAAAACTTGCGACATCGGTTCCGATTAATTTCAATTTTGTAGACATATCAAAAGGCGTAAACTCCTTTGAACCACCCATCAGAGCCGTTACAACAACCTCAGCCATTTCATAACCCGGGGCAATAAGCCCGTATATCATGTGATGCGCGAGCGCACATTCACCGATTGCAAAGATGGAAGCATCCGAAGTACGTAAATGATTATCTACTATAATCCCTCCGCGCGGATGCGTTTCCAGCCCCGCGATTTTAGCAAGCTCATCTCTTGGTCGTATCCCGGCCGAAATCACTAGCATATCCACGTCAAGAAGAGAATTATCGGCAAACTGCATTCCGGCAATACAATCACCACCAGTGATTTCCTGGGTGCTTTTTGCAAGATGTATCTGCAATCCCAGCGTCTCGAGCTGGTTCTGCAGCATTCGCGAGCCCGCATCGTCAATTTGCCTCGGCATAAGCCTGGATGCGAATTCAACGACATGGGTTTCTTTTAAGCCCAGATCCAGCAAAGCCTTGGCAGCTTCCAACCCCAGCAGACCTCCGCCCAATACAGCACCTTTTTTTGCCCGCTTTGCGTAGGACTGTATCAATTCCAGATCTTCAATCGTACGATATACGAATACGCCATCCTTTTCAACGCCAGGTATTGAAGGGACGAACGCGCCCGAGCCGGTAGCTAGAACCAAATGGTCATAATGTACTACAACACCATGGTGAGATCTTACTGTTTTTTCATCGCGGTCAATATCCACAACCGGATCAGAAAGGTAGAGTTTAATATCATTTTCCAAATACCATTCAGGAGAAGCCAGAGTTAAATCTTCGGCAGTTTTACCTGCAAAATACTCGCTCAAATGCACGCGATCATAGGCTACGCGAGGCTCTTCCCCAAAAACCGTCAGTGTAAATCCTTGTTCTTTTTTTTCTTTGGCTAACAATTTCTCGCAGAATTTGTAGCCAACCATGCCGTTGCCAATCACAACAATCCGGTTCATTTTGTTTGCTTCCATAGTTAATAATAACTATTATTTTTGAATAACCTCGCTTTTTTATTGTACTATTAAAATAATAAGGCATATTTAATACCCCCTACTTCACACCAAAATTAAATCGCGTTTTCCCCATTTCCTAATTTTATATTGGTCAAATTGATAATATTTAAACATAATTTTTGGCATTTGTATTGTTTTATAAAATTTTGCCTCTAATTTTGACCCAACAAAAGACATAGTTATATTATACTATTGATAGTACATTTCTAATATTCACCATATATTAACAATAAGAGATGGAGGCGAAACTTACCTTAGTCGGAGCAGGTCCCGGAAACGGAGAACTCATTACGTTGAAAGGAATCAAAGCTTTACAGAAAGCAGATGTAGTTCTTTACGATGAACTAGCAAATGCCGAGCTTCTGGAGTTTGCGCCCGAAAATGCTCTTAAGATGTATGTTGGAAAAAAGGCTGGTAAAGCTTCCTTTCCCCAGGAAGAAATTAATGGACTCATTGTACGCCTGGCGCGGAAGCGTGGTCATGTTGTGCGTCTAAAAGGCGGAAACTCGTTTGTATTTGGGCGGGGGCATGAAGAAATGGAATACGCAAGAGACTTCGACGTACTGTGCGAGGTTGTTCCAGGAGTCTCCAGTTGTATTGCGGTTCCTGCCGCTATGGAAATCCCAGTCACACGAAGGGGAGTAAGTGAAAGTTTCTGGGTAATCACAGCCACTACACAATCTGGTGAAATTTCAGAGGATCTGAGGCTTGCGGCTCAGTCCAAGGCAACGGTTGTGGTATTGATGGGAATGAACAAGATCAATGAGATCTGCGATCTTTACAAACAATTTGGCAGAGCTCATCTTCCGATGGCAGTAATCCAGAACGGAACACGACCGGATGAAAGAAGTATCATGGGGCAGGTTTGGGAGATACCACATCTGGTCCGGGAAAACAATATTGGCACGCCGGCTATCATCATGTTGGGTGAGGTTGTAGCCCTCCACCCAACCTATTCTCTGGAGTATTTAAAAACAATGCAGACGGTTTCATAAAAAAGCCGGTCTGGTGTGGGGACACCGTGACCGGCCAAGCAAGGATGTTCATGTTCCACACAAACAGATCAAAGGAAATGGAAAAAATCACATAAAGCAAATACAGGGCCAGAAGCTTTGGGAGCGTAGACTTTTGCCATCGGATCAATAAGCCATTTAAAGCATGGCATTTTCCATTTTCCATTTAATCACTGATAGAAATGAAAACAATTCTTTACCATTTTTTTCTGTGCCTCATCTTCGTTAGCTCATTAAAACCAACAGAGGTAAACGCACAATTCAGCGCATCCGGACAAATACGGACCCGGTCCGAGCTGCTTCACGGCCAGGGAACCCTCTTGTCAAAAGGAGACAGTCCGGCATTTTTTACATCTCAAAGAACAAGGCTGAATGCGGGCTATAAAGGATATCGAACACAGTTTTATGTTTCTGTTCAGGATGTACGCGTATGGGGACAAGATGCTTCCACCAACAATCGCGTTACCAATACTGCGCAGAATGGCCTGATGCTACATGAGGCCTGGGGAGAAATTAGCTTACTAGATACAAACAAAGCGAAAGCCGGAAAGGAGTTGGCACTAAAAGTAGGACGTCAAGAATTACTGTATGACGACAGCAGGTTACTCGGAAATCTGGACTGGCTGCAACAAGCAAGACGTCATGATGCGGTCTTGCTTAAATACAGTAATGCAGGATTTACATTCCATATCGGAGCTGCGTATAACCAAAATCGTGAGTTAAAAACCGGCACCCTATACGATGGCGTTCCAAATGGCTATCCAGCCGGAACAAACGGTATCGGTACCATGTACAAGTCCCTGCAGTTTTCGTATCTGGGAAAAAAATTGAAACAAGGCACTGCCTCTTTTCTTATCCTGAAAGACGATTTTCAAAAGTATACCGCCAATGAAACGGGTGCAAAAACACTAAAAAAAGGAACCTGGAACAGGGTAACACTTGGCCCGTACCTACAAACCAAACTTGGGAAAAACTGGAACCTGACAGCCAGCGCGTATCTTCAGAATGGCAAGGACAAAGACGGTGCAAGTCTCAACGCCTATATGTATGCAGTCAAAGGCTTGTACCAAGTGAATCGCTTTTTCAGTGTTGGACCAGGTTTCGATTATACCTCTGGCACCGCGGCAGGATCCACAAAAAACAGAAGTTTTGACCCGTTGTATGGAACGCCGCACAAATTTTGGGGACAAATGGATTATTTCTATGCGGCGAATGGCTTTGGCAAAGGCGGTCTTTCTGACTTGTTTATCACAAGCACCACCAAAGTAACAGACAAGCTTTCTGTCCAGGCGGATTTACATCAGTTCTCCAGCGCCTCGCAAATACGTAACGCTAAGGACGAAAAGCTTTCACGAAATCTGGGAAATGAGTTAGATATTATCGTGACTTACAATCTTACTAAAACCATCAGCTTTCAGGGTGGCTACTGTACTTTTCTTTCAACCAACAGTCTGGCGCAGGTGAAAGCGGTAAAAGACCCTCAAAAAATGGCCAACTGGGCATATTTGATGATTAGTATTAAGCCTGAATTTAAATAGCCATTAGCTTATGGCTTTTAGCGATTAGCTGTTGGCAAAAAACCGAGTACATATTTTTGGCAAGAATGAAGCTTCTAAGGTTGCCTTTATTCTGCGTACCGAAATAACATAAAACTTGCTCTGTTGAGTGACCGGGCAATAACTCCAAACTATTTGAAACTTTTTAGAAACAATGGAAACTACAAATAAACCACTCGAAAAATTAAAGATTTTCAGCTCCCAAGGTGTTCAGATGCGCACCTTTCATCTGACCTGGATGGCATTCTTCCTTTGCTTCTTTGGCTGGTTCGGGCTGGCTCCTTTGATGTCGGTCATCAAGGTAGATCTTGGTCTTACGAAAGGACAGATTGGAAATATCATCATTGCATCTGTTGCAGCGACAGTAGTTGCCAGGATCGCGATCGGAAAACTATGCGATACCTGGGGACCACGTAAAACCTATACCGCGCTGCTTGCTTTATGTTCTGTACCCGTAATGACTGTTGGTCTTGTTCACTCATATGAAGGCTTTTTGCTATTCCGGCTCGCGATTGGTGTCATTGGCGCTTCTTTCGTGGTGACCCAATACCACACTTCCGTGATGTTTGACAAAAAAATCGTTGGTACAGCCAATGCAGTTGCAGGTGGCTGGGGAAACCTGGGCGGTGGGATTACAAATATGGTCATGCCACTCATTTTTGCAGGTTTTGTTGGAATGGGCTACTTGCCTAAGTCTGCCTGGAGACTGGCAATGATCATTCCTGGTGTCGCGCTTCTGTTATTTTCCGTTTTGTATTTTAGGTTTACAAAAGACACGCCGGCTGGAAATTTTGACGAATTAAACGCAAATCCGGCGACATCGGCCGTAAAAACAAAAGGCACGCTGGCTTTGGCCATGAAAGATCCAAGAACTTGGGCCTTGTTTCTGGCTTACGGAGCTTGCTTTGGCATTGAAATTACTTTCGACAACGTCGCTGCACTCTATTTCTTCGACAATTTCCATACTACGCTTGCAATGGCCGGAATATTGGCTGGAACCTTCGGTTTCATGAACCTTTTTGCTCGTGCTGCCGGTGGTATTATTGCTGACAAAGTCGGAAACAAATACGGAATGATTGGTAAAGGACATCTGCTTGCAGGATTGCTGGCAATGGAAGGCATTGGCATGGCATTGTTTGCAAATAGCGGAAGTTTGGTTGCCGCAGTAATTACCATGCTTTGTTTCGCAATGTTTCTTAAAATGGCAAATGGCGTTACTTACGCTATCGTTCCTTTCGTAAATAGAAAAGCAATCGGCTCAGTAAGTGGGATTGTAGGTGCCGGTGGAAACGTAGGCGCGGTACTTGCTGGTTTTCTTTTCAAATCCAGTTCCATTTCATACGCTCAGGCTTTTATGTACATCGGTGTGGCCATTGCCTGCGTTGCTGCGATTGTTGCTTTGATCAATTTTGACAAGGCAAGAGAACTTACGACGGAAGTCGGTTCTTTGGAAACGGCAGAAGCCTGACCTAGCCGCAAAGTAGCACAGCAATTATTACAAAAAATTAGTGAGCTTACAATTCTATGAAATCAACTACCACTTCCTTTAAGTCAACTTGCTGCTACTGCGGTGTGGGTTGTGGTGTTGTTGTTCATAAAGAAGATAACGGGCGGCTAACGCTCGAAGGGGACAAGGAACATCCATCAAGCAAAGGGATGCTATGTTCAAAAGGAATGAATTTGCATTACACGGTCATGGATCAATCCGACAGGCTGCTATATCCACAGATGCGGCTGAACCGATCGATGCCTATGCAGCGCGTTAGCTGGGATGAAGCATTGGAACGTACAGCGGCTGTATTCAAGACTTTGATCAAAAAATTCGGCCCTGATTCGGTTGCATTCTACGTTTCGGGACAATGCCTGACGGAAGAATATTATCTGGTCAACAAGCTGATCAAGGGATTCATCGGGTCCAATAACATCGATACCAATTCAAGGCTCTGTATGAGTTCGGCCGTAGTCGGCTATAAACTTGCCCTTGGCGAGGATAGTGTGCCGGTTTGTTATGACGACATTGAAGAAGCCGATGTATTTTATGTAACAGGTGCAAATCCGGCCTGGTGTCATCCGATTTTATGGAGGCGAATCGAGGCACATAAGGCTGCAAACCCTGAGGTAAAAATCATTTGTGTTGATCCACGTATCACAGACTCGGCAAGATCGGCAGACCTGCACCTGGCCATCAATCCGGGAACCGATATTGTGCTTAACAATGCCATTGGCAGGTTACTGATCGAAGGCGGCTTTACTGACCAAAAATTCATAGTTAACCATACCGACGGCTTTGAAACTTTCCGGGAGAAAGTTTTTCAAAGAACCATTCAGGAGGCTGCTGAAATATGTGGGATCTCTTCAGGAGATATCTACAAAGCAGCCAACTGGATTGGTTCATCCAAAGGCTTCCTGTCATTATGGACGATGGGGCTGAACCAATCGGCCATTGGAGTAAATAAAAACCTCTCATTGATTAATCTCCATCTGATCACGGGCAGAATTGGCAAACCCGGCAACGGGCCTTTTTCATTGACCGGCCAACCCAACGCCATGGGAGGCCGCGAAACAGGTGGGCTAGCCAACATCCTTCCGGCACACAGGGATGTTACAAACCCAGCCCATCGGGAAGAAATGGAAAATTTCTGGAACAGCCCGGTAAAAATTGCCAGTAAACCTGGCCTCACAGCCACAGAAATGTTCGAAGCGCTGGCTGATGAAAGACTCAAAGCCATCTGGATTATCAACACCAATCCGCTCGTGAGCATGCCCGATATCAACGTGGCTGAAAGAGCATTAAAAAATGCACGGTTTGTAGTGGTGCAGGATATTTCCAACCGAGCAGACACTGTGGCATTTGCAGACGTGGTACTCCCCGCCGCAGCCTGGCTGGAAAAGGAAGGCACAATGACCAATGCGGAAAGAAGAATTACGCACCTGCCAAAAGCCGTCGATGCACCGGGAGAAGCGTTACCAGATTCAGAAATAATCTGGCGTTTTGCACAAAAAATGGGATTTGGAGATGCTTTTAACTATTCCAGCCCTTCAGAAGTTTACGATGAATATACCAGAATTACGGCTGGTACCACCATTGATGTGACGGGGGTTAATTATGAGTTACTTCAAAATGAGCGGAGTGTGCAGTGGCCATATAAAAGGAATAATGGAGAAAGGAGGATGGAGGAAGCCGTTGCCGAAAATGACAACTCCATCGATAGCCTGAAAGGCTTAAACCCCTCTGCCCATGGCGCTGCCATTGGCCCATTAGATGGAATTGGCACCAAGAGATTATTTACAGACCATCAATTCTACACCCCTAACAAAAGAGCTCAGATTTTTGCCGTAGCAGATGAAAATACCTCAGAACCTACAGACAACGACTTTCCACTCGTATTGACTACCGGTCGGATTCGGGATCAATGGCACACGATGACAAAAACCGGTCGTGTCGCAAAACTGAACAAACACAGTCCGCATCCGTATTTGCAAATCCATCCCGATGACGCAAAAGAGAGAAATATCCGCCAAGGTCAATTGGTGGAAGTGAAGGGCCGTCGCGGCGAAGTTCGGGTGAAAGCGGAGATCACTGAGGATGTGAAAAGGGGCCTTTGTTTCCTTCCAATGCATTGGGGGAAGATCTTGGGAAGCAATCTTGTACGTGCCAATAATCTCACGAATTCACTTGTTGACCCCAAATCAAAAGAGCCCGATTTTAAGTTTGCAGCCGTACAGGTCGCATTATATAAAAAACCCATTGAAAAAATCATCGTAATCGGGGCGGGATCGGCAGGACTAGGCTTTATCAACACCTATCGCACGCTGAATCAAGAGGACGAGATCCACGTTTTTTCCAAAGAAATTTATCCTTTTTACAATCGGGTATTGCTGCCCGACTACATCAGTGGCGCGCAATCGTGGGAGCAGCTCGTAAAACTGCGTGAAGATCAGTTTGCCGAAAACAAGATTACCGTTCATAAAGGCATCGGTATTGTGCACATCGACCGGAAAAATAAAACAGTTGTTGACAGTAAAGGGCAGGAGCATTTTTACGATAAGTTGATCCTCGGAATGGGCAGCAGCGCCTTTATGCCAAAAGGCGTTCCCGATTTACCTGGCATTTTCAACATGCGCTCCCGCCTGGACGCAGACTCACTCCTTCCCTTCCTGAAACAGCCTTTGCCTCACGCCGTGATTGTTGGAGGTGGTATTCTAGGACTGGAACTGGCAGCTTCATTCAGAGAAATGAACGTCAAAGTAACTGTGATCCAGAGAAGTGGCCGACTGATGGAACGTCAGCTGGATCCGCTCGCGAGTGAATTACTCTACCAGGATCTGATTGGCAGAAAAGTAGAAATTTATTTTAATGACGAAGTTTCGACATTCACCGGAAGCAATCAAATTGAAGGCATTATACTTAAATCAGGGAGAAAGATAAGCTGTCAGGTGGTGGTGCTGGCAATCGGTACAGTGCCAACAATTGATCTTGCCAAGGAAGCCAGTATTAATTCAAAAAGAGGGATCCTGGTGAACGATTACATGCAAACATCTGATCCGGTTATATTTACTGCCGGAGAAATCGCAGAGTGGCGTGGACAAATGTGGGGAATTACACTGGCAGCAGAACAGCAGGCCGAAGTTGCTGCCCGTTTCATTTCGGGAGATATATCTCACCCATACAAGGGCAGCACCTCGATGAATATCCTTAAAATGGAGGGTTTGGATTTATGCAGCATTGGCATGACTGAGGTCCCTGCCAACGATCCGACATACGAGGAAATCGTGTTTATTGATAAATCGAAAAGATATTACAAAAAATGCATTGTGCACCGTGACAAGCTCGTCGGCGCAACGCTGATTGGTGACAAAAACGAATTTCTAGAATTCAGAGATCTCATTTCCAGCGGAACTGAACTTTCTAAAAAACGCCTTCAATTGTTACGCGCCAGTCAAAAATCAGATCCTCTAATGGGTAAACTGGTGTGTTCCTGTAATAACGTGGGCCAGGGAAATCTGGAAAATGCCATTCAGAATGGATGCAACGACTTTCAAAAACTCTGTGAAAAAACAGGCGCCGGAACTGGCTGCGGTTCATGCCGACCGGAAGTAAGATCCATACTAGAGAGAATGAATCAGGGCGTATTGGTTTAATGAAGAACAGTAAAACCCTGAAAGGGTTACATATTTTAACGCAGGGCGCTGCCCTACGTTTTTAATGCACTCACATCATGCGCGACTACTACAACATCAAGATCAATCTGCCGGGAGGTATCGCCTCACCGGGGTATCTGAAAGAAATATTATTTGCTGCCTGGAAAGTGAAAGTCAGTAACCTCCGACTCGGCTCGAGACAGCAATTGCTTATGACCGTGCATTACGAGGAAATGCGCTTCTTTGAAAAAGACCTGAAGAAACTTGGCATCAGCTATGAAGTAAATACTGAAAAGCTGCCAAATATTATCAGCTCCTACTGCGGCGAGGAAGTGTTTCGAACGGGACAGTGGCTTGGAGCGAATGAATACCATACTGTTCTGGACAGCATCGACTTCAAACCAATGTTGAAAATAAACATTTCAGACTCGAACCAAAGCTTCACTCCATTCTTCACAGGAAATCTCAATTTTATTTCTTCAAAAGACCCCCATTTTTGGTACCTGTACATTCGCCCTAAGCAGGGAAATACCCTTTATAAATGGCGGGAATTAATTTATACAAACGAAATTGGAAGGGTTGCCAAACTTGTTGAAGAATCGCTTTTATCTGAAACTGCCGACGATGAAGAAATCATTTACCAAAGCGTCAAAAGCCAGCTTAACTACATTTCCGCGCCCATTACCGAAGAGTTGGAACTACCCTCCTTTTCTTTGCCATACTATGAAGGTTTTAACCGATACGAATCCAGAACCTGGCTGGGACTTTATCGTCGGGATGAACAATTCCCAATCGAGTTTTTACTTGACATTTGCAATCTTTGCCTGAAAACAAGAATAGGCGAAATATGCACAACACCTTGGAAATCATTAATTATCAAGGGTATAGAAGACCAATTCAGAGCTGAATGGAGCAATATCCTGGGAAAACACAACATCAATGTGCGCCACGCCGCGAACGAACTTGCATGGCAGACGGAAGATAATACGGAAGAAAGTACAACCCTGAAAAAGAAACTCGTCCGATATTTTGAAAAAAACGACACCCGCACTTTCGGACTGTGTTTTGGAATTCAAACCCGTCCCAAGTCCGAAGTTTTCGGCTCGGTATTGATCAGAAAAAGGCCTTTGATACAGATTGGGCAATTGTCCTTGTTCAGTGTTTATGACCTCTATTTTACCGAAAACTTCAATCCGAACAGCCGCGCTTATATTCTTTTCGAAAAGGGATTGTATAAAATTCATCTCGCCGGTCAGTTGGAAAGGCTTTGCAGAAGATTCAATAACCGTCGGTTAAAAAATAATCTGGATATAATAAAAACTGAAATTGACGAACAGAGGCTGGCTTCAAACCCCATTTCTGCAGTTTACCAATGCCCAAATTGCTTCACAGTGTACGATCCGGATTTCGGGGATCTACTGAAAAATATCCCTGCTGGAACACCGTTTAAGCATTTACCCGATAGCTACTCGTGTCCAACGTGCGATACCGAAAAAAACCAGATGATGGAAATCCAGCTGGCAGAACCTATTCAATCAGCTTGAAATTCCCATCATGAAAACAGTACAGATTCAACCGTTTTTCTTTGCATTTGAAAGTGACTTTGTAAACACTTTGAAATGCGTACCCATGATCGTTCGCTACAAACTCGATAGCTGCGGTGTGAAACTCAGGTTGCAGGAATGGGTACGGTTCAGCCTGGACGATAAGAAGATACTGGCTTACATGCCTTGCTACACGGTCAGGGAAATCGAAAACTATAGAAGATTCGTTAAAAAGCTCGTTCGCCATTATTTCAATTACGAAGCAAGCATGCTGTCATCTGTTGATGATTCGTGGAACAATATTTATGAAATCCCGCAGGAAGTTCAGCAAAAATCAGCGGAGTGGCAATGTCCTGAGGTCACTTTGAAGTATTGGATTGAGCTGAATACCCTGCAACGATTTGCGTTGGTAAAGCTCAGCAGATCAGGCCACGAAGGGCGAAATTTCCCGGTTGCTTTGAGGGAATTTGGGATTATCTGACGTCAAACAAAGGTTTCGGAATGTTTTGAAATACGTTTTGTCACTCTATACCCATTATTCCTATGTCTGTCACCATTTTACATCTCACATTTTACATTTCACTTTGTCCTACAAGTTACTTCTTCTGAACCAGCACCGAAGTAATCCTGTTTAGTTCATCCACTTTGTAGGCAAAATCACCTTTTAACATATCCCGTACCGCTTTGAGCTGCTCCATGGCAGTTTCTAAATTATCGGGCAGGGCATCATTTAAAACTTCCTTCAATCGTTTCGCCATAGTAGGCGACATTCCGTTTGTGGAAATGGCTACTTTCAAATTGCCTTTCCGGACAACCGACGATAAATAGAAATCGCAAAGCGCAGGCGTGTCAGCAACGTTACATAACAAATGCCGGGATGTAGCTACTTCTTTGATTCGCTTATTTTCATTCTTATCATTCGTTGCAACAATGACGAGATCTTTATCAGCAAGATCTCCGTCCTCAAATTTCCTTTCAACAAGTCTGATTTTCGGATTCAAGGCTACGATCTCCCGAATTTGGTCACTGATCTCAGGTGAAACAAGGGTCACGGTTGCTTCCGGGGAATTATCCAAAACGGCAGCGATTTTTTCAAAACCGACATAACCTCCCCCAACAATTAAGGTGTGCAGATTTTCGAGTTTCAGGAATATGGGAAAAAGGTTGTTCACGTCTATACAGATTATTTATCAAGCTCGATGCCAGCCTGTTTCAGAATACCCAAAAATGTGCCTTTTTTAAGATCCTTCCCCCATGCACGGGAACAATTGCAGTTTTATTTGATTCCTGATTAAAATAAACTTGGTGCGACCCTTTTGCTCTGCGAAACACAAATCCATTCGACTCCAAAAGTTTTATCAGATGCTTGGACGACAAATTCATGCAACTAAACTCAACGAATATTCCAGCGTATTACTGTCGTCCGGAATGGGCTCTCCTCGCTCAGCCAAATCCTCCAAATATAACGAAATCGCCTCCTTTGCCATCTCAATAGCTTCATCAATTGTTTCCCCGTACGTGATGCAACCAGGTAGTGCAGGAACAAAAACTGTATACCCCCCCTCAGGTTCAGGAAGGATGCGAAGTTTATAAGTGTAGTTCATTTGATTCTTGATTATACTCTGTTGTTTCAGCAAACAAATTTACAAGAATAATGTTGCATTTCGGATTAACAATTTGATTTTATAACTATTCCAACAATTACCTTTTCGCTATCTCCATCTTTCCCCGTACCTTTGCGGCATGATCGCGATTACAAACATCAGTTATTTTCTTGGCGACCGTGCATTGTACGATGGCGCGTCGCTTCATATTAAGCCAAAACAAAAGATCGGCCTCATTGGTCTGAACGGAACCGGTAAATCTACCCTACTGAGGATGATCAACGGCGAGTTTCAGCCAGATGGTGGTCATATATCAAAATCCGGTGATTGTACCATTGGTTTTCTGAACCAGGATTTACTATCATACCAAAGTGATGAGTCTATTCTTTCGGTAGCCATGCAGGCCTTTGAGCGTCAGAATCATTTACAAGTGCAGATCGACAAGATCCTGCATGAAATGGAGCATGACTACAAGGATGAATTGATTGACAAGCTGGCAAGGGTGCAGGATGAATTCGAGGCGCTGGACGGATATACAGTTCAGTCAAAGGCAGAAGCGATTCTGGAAGGTCTTGGATTTGTTACGGATGACCTTCACCGTCCACTGAGATTGTTCTCCGGTGGGTGGCGGATGCGGGTAATGCTTGCAAAGCTTTTGTTGCAAAAGCCTGCACTTTTAATGCTGGATGAACCAACCAACCACTTGGACTTACCGTCTATTCAGTGGGTTGAAAAATACGTACAGAGTTATGAAGGGGCTGTCATTGTCGTAAGCCACGACAGACAGTTTCTGGATAATACAGTTGATACCACAGTTGAAGTTTCGGGTGGGAAATTAAATTACTATTCCGGCAACTACTCCTATTACCTAGAGGAAAAGGATCAGCGTAATGAAATTCAGCGTGGCGCCTACGAAAATCAGCAGGCAAAGATTCGCCAGACCGAACGCTTCATTGAACGTTTCAAAGCCAAAGCTACCAAGTCAAAACAAGTACAAAGCCGGGTAAAAGCACTTGACAGGCTCGACGTTGTGGATCAGGTCGTTGACGAAAATGCGAAAGTACATTTCCGTTTTCAGTTCACCACTCAGCCCGGTCGGCACGTCTTTCAGCTTGAAGAAGCTTCGAAAGCATACGGCGACAAAGTCATTTTGCAGGGAACCAATATCAGTATGGAGCGCGGCGACAAAATTGCACTCATCGGTGCGAACGGCCGTGGAAAATCTACCGTACTACGTGTTGTCGCAGGAACCGAGCCTATTGAAGGAAAAAGAAGATTGGGACATAATGTTTCTTTTACGTTCTATGCACAGCATCAGCTCGAATCCCTGAATGTTAATCATAATCTGATCGAGGAACTCAAATACGCGAATTCCAATAAAACAGAAACTGAACTAAGGACCGTTTTAGGTTGCTTTCTATTTTCAGGTGATGATGTTTTCAAGAAAATCAAAGTTCTTTCCGGAGGTGAGAAATCACGGGTTGCCTTGGCCAAAGTTTTGCTTTCACAAGCCAACTTCCTGTTGCTCGATGAGCCTACCAACCACTTGGACATGCAGTCTGTCAACATCCTGATTCAGGCTTTGCAGCAGTATGAGGGAAGTTATATCGTAGTATCCCACGACAGGTATTTTGTCGAAAACATAGCAAACAAGATCTGGTATATTGAAGATCACGAGATCAAACAATATCCTGGAACTTATCAGGAATATGAAGTGTGGGTAGAAGAACGCGGGCTACAATCCGCTGTCAGCGACAAAGCTGTGGTAAGCAGCGCGCCACCACAGAAAACAGCTCCACAACCTGCGGCTAACGGGAATTCTCAAAAGAACAACGGACGTTCCATGTCTGGCGAAGATACTCAGAAATTGAAAAAGGCGCAGAAACAGGTTGAAGAACTGGAAACTACAATTAATAATCTGGAAGCCAAAAAATCGGAGACAGAGGCAAAGCTCGGAGAACCCGCGATATACAACGACGCCAAAGCATTAGCAGATCTGAATCGATTTTATTCAGACATCAAGCAAAAACTTGAAAAGGCAAACGGCGATTGGGAGAATGCGATGATGGAAGTGGAAGAGCTGGCAGGGTAATGAAAGGGCCATAGCCAATAACCAAAAAAGGAAGCTTTGAAGCTTCCTTTTTTGGTTATTGCAGCTATAAAGACTATCAAGACGCAGGAATCAAATCTTGGGTATCCGCATAGATCTCTGTCATTTCCAATACCACATCGACGCTTCCAAGCTGGATTGAGCCATCAACATCGTAAGCCTTCGAAGCCAGAAACCATACTCCATCATTATTTTTCCTCCATACTTCTGCGGCAATCGAAAACGAATCTACAATCGCATATTCTTTCAACGAAGTGATACTTCTGTAAAAATGAAACTTTTCACGCCGATCATAACCGGATGTGCTTGGAAAAAGGACTTCTATTATCACTGTTGGATTTAAAATTGTATCCTTTTTGTCGTCCAGAAATTCATTCTTCCCACAGATAATCAGAAAGTCGGGATAAGTGTAAAGCCCATTCGCCGGAATGTGGACACGCAGATCGCTAGAATAACCTTTACAACTTTTTCCTTTTAGTCTTTGATGAAACTCGCCTGACAAATTCTCGTTGATCCGGTTATGATTAAAACCGGCTCCAGCCATTGCGAATATCTCTCCGCGGTAATATTCGCTTTTATAGTCCGCCTCGCGCTCCATGTCCAAATACTCTTCTTCGGAATATTTCTTTTGTGGTTGTGCCGGCATTTGAATTCGTTTTTTACAAAAATAGCGATTTATCTCAAAACTGGCTTATTAGAGGTCCCGCCATAATACCGCAAGTTTCAACAAAAAAACAGCACCGAATTGAGAGAAATCAGATTTCAGTTTGTTTATTACGCAATAATAAAAAATGGGGCCGTTAATTTACGAAACATCGATGCGCTATATACTTACCCTTTCCTTCTTGGTTGTATTCTGTTTGACTGGCAAAGGACAGACAACCAACGTTTTGTTGGAAGATCATATCTATAATGAGAAAATAAGAACGGTACTGCTTTATCCTGCACTTAATGACCCCGAAAATCCAACCCGACTAATTAGCCCACCTTTACTACCGCTGCAAAGTCAGTTGCCCCTGGTTTTGGAATTTGACGACATGAAAGGTGTTTACGAAGGCTATCGAGCCAAAATTATACACTGCAACGCAGATTGGACTAAGTCAAACCTGAACGATATTGAATTCACTTACGAATACAATGATTACCGTATCCTTAAATATGATCAGTCATTCAGCACGAAAGTCCCCTATTATCATTATCGTTTCGAGGTTCCAAAATTGAAACTTTCGGGGAATTACGTTCTGGTTGTCTATTCCGAGAGAGACCGAAGTCCTGTTTTGTCAAGGAGGTTTATGGTTTATGAATCAAAAATCAACATTGCGGCACAGGCTCGCTTTTCCCAAGGAATTGATCAGCAATTTGCGGATCAACAGATCGATTTCAGCATCAATTACAGCGGCTATCCACTCATTGCTCCTCAAACAGACTTAAAAGTAGTGATGCGTAAGAATTTTCGATGGGATCAAATCAGGACAAACTTCAAGCCGACGAACGTGAGGCCATTTGACCAGATTCTGGAATACACTTTCTTCAAACTTGAAAACACATTCCCCGGCGGAAACGAATTTCGTTATTTCGACAGTCGCACTTTGTCTGCGCGCGGTTACGGAATTATGGAATTACAGCGGGAAGCAGATTTTACACGCCTTATTCTTTTTCCTGACAAATCCAGGGCGGACAACAGCTATTTACAAATGGATGATCTCAACGGTCAATACATTGTGGATCAGCGGGAATCCGGTCGCGGGAGTGTCGAAGCAGACTATACGCCCGTTTTATTCCATCTTCACATCGCAGAAGATCCCGACATTACGGTTTACGTAAATGGAGCATTTAATTTATGGCAACTGGATGAGCGGAATAAAATGACCTACAATCCAGATACCAAGGCTTACGAAGCTGAAATTTTATTAAAACAGGGCGTCGTTAATTATGACTATACAGTTGTACGCGCGAATACCAAGCCGGATGAAGCTTATGTGGAAGGGAATTATTCAGCAACGGAAAACGATTATGATATTCTGGTTTACCATAGACCGCCAGCAAGCCGGGCCGATCTTTTGGTAGGTTATAAAACGGTGGAGTGGAATCGGAGGCGGTAATAAAAAAAACTCCCGAAGGTCGCGATGCCTTTCGGGAGTTTTTCATTATTAGGCCTCTGAAAATTACCTACACATTGAACCTAAAATGCATAATATCACCGTCGGCAACAACATATTCCTTACCTTCAACAGCCATTTTCCCCACTTCCTTCACGCCTGCCTCCGTCTTATACTGCTGATAATCAGCGATCTTGATTACTTCCGCACGAATGAATCCTTTCTCGAAATCCGAGTGGATTACGCCAGCGGCTTGGGGTGCCTTCCAGCCTTTAACGATCGTCCAGGCGCGAACTTCCTTTACACCGGCTGTGAAATAGGTGATCAGGTTTAATAAGGCGTATGAGGCTTTGATCAATTTGCTTAACCCAGATTCTTTCAATCCGTATTCTCCCAAAAACATTTCATGCTCCTCGGGATCTTCGATTTCAGAAATCTGGGATTCAATAGCAGCACAAAGTATTATCACATCGGCACCTTCGTGTTTAACGGCTTCTTTTAGCTTTTCTGAAAACTCATTTCCTGTTAGCATAGAACCTTCGTCAACGTTCGCCACGTAAAGAACCGGCTTGGCAGTGAGCAATTGCAAATCGCCGATTACTGATTCCTTAGTTTCTTCATCGATCTGGAGACTGCGGGCATTTTTGCCGGCTTCTAATGTCTCCTTGTATTTTTTCAACCATTCCAGTTCTACCTTCGCTTTTGCATCACCAGCGCGAGCGCCCTTTTCAGTTTTTTGAATTTTCTTGTCAACCGACTCCAGATCTTTCAGCTGCAATTCGATATCGATGATTTCTTTATCAAAAACAGGATCAACGCGTCCTTCTACATGCACCACATTCTCATCCTGAAAGCAACGCACAACGTGCACAATCGCATCCACTTCACGAATATTGGCTAAAAACTTATTTCCAAGACCCGCTCCCTGGCTGGCTCCCTTTACCAAACCTGCGATATCCACAAACTCAATGATCGTAGGAATAGTCTTTTGCGGACTTACAAGACCGATCAGGATATCCAGACGCTCGTCGGGAACGGTTACCACCCCAACGTTAGGCTCTATAGTACAGAAAGGATAATTTGCGGCTTCGGCTTTACCGGTAGAAATGGCATTAAAAAGTGTGGATTTCCCTACGTTCGGCAATCCTACAATTCCACATTGAAGACTCATATTGGCAAGTATGCAGTTTAAAGTGGCCGGGAAGCAATGTTAATGCTGTGAGGTTCGGCCAACTAATCTAAATAATAATTTCGGTGCAAAATTACCATTTAGGCAACACAAAAACTAAAAGCCCCCGGAATTGATTGCGAAGGCTTTACTTTTGAACATCTTAATTCCGGATTATTCCCACTTCAAATCAGACTCGCCAACTACGTCCACTTCGTCCGCCTTGGCTTCGTACTGAGAAAAATCAACTTCCGGCATCAGCTCGGTTTTCACGTGATCTACTGCATCTTTCAACGCATCCACAAACTTGTCAAAGTCCTCTTTGTACAAAAACATTTTGTGTTTTTCATACGTAAACCCTTCACCCTGAGGATGACGACGACTTTCAGTGATTGTTAGGTAGTAGTCATTGGATCGCGTCGACCGAACATCGAAGAAGTAAGTCCGTTTTCCCGCCCTGACCCTTTTAGAGTAGATTTGCTCTCTGTCTTCCACTATGTTTAGTTTTAAATAAGTTTCCGAACGCTAAAATATAAAGTTTATTGCTGCGAACAAAAAAACAAACATATAATAACGATTTCTTCCAAAGTCAAAACTGCATTTTTACCCCCAGATTTTGGACTTTAACCTTACGAAACATACAGGTTTAGGATTTATCTATTACATTTGGAAGATTTGCTTTCTGTATTTCCAATTTCCGGGCACAATACAGGCTATAAAATTCCAAAAATTTGGATTGATTTTGTACGTAAGTAAAGCTTCTGATTTCTCAGTTTTATTAAAGAAATAGTTGCCCAAACTGAAAAGCAAACCTAATGAATGAGATAAGAATAAGGCGTAAATCCTTATTTATGTTCCATCCTAAACCTGACATATGGCTTGTTATCGGATTCTGATTTTTTGTATCACGGCTTTATTATGGCAATCTAATGCCAAAGCACAGGCCATATTGGGCAAAACGGAAGTAGGCAAAGCTTCATTTTACTCTTCTCGCTTCAACGGACGTAAGACCTCCTTCGGTGATGTTCACAAAAGTACAGATTTAACTGCCGCGCATAGAACGTATCCTTTCAATACGATGCTGGAAATCACAAACCCAGATAACCAGGAGAAAGTCATTGTCAGGGTTAACGACAGAGGCCCCTATTCCAAAAGTCGACTCGTAGATATCAGTAAAGAGGCAGCCCGATTACTAGGCATTGTTGCAAAAGGAGTTGCACATGTTTCTGTCAGAGTTGTAGGAATGGAAGGAATGGTACTGCTGGGTAAAGACGAGCAAGTTGATATTACAACAGGAAAAATCATCTCTTTAAAGAACCAAGACTAATTTACGGGAGAATGATTTTTCGTTGTCTCTGGGTAAAATACCACCGTCAAAGTGTGTCTAGCATTTACGCCGAAACTTTCACCGCCTTTCTTTTCCTGACACTTCAAATTAATCTAACTAGTTTGGCCTGGGATTGCGTTGATATATTATATATTCACTGAATAATATTGAAACAACCTTTTTTCTGGCAAAATGGCTATTCGTCAACTGGATCTGGCAAAAGTAAGAGTATTCGGAAATCTGGAATTTCTGGCTAAACAGCTGGTTGAAGGCTTTATAACTGGACTGCACAAGTCTCCTTTTCATGGCTTCTCCGTGGAATTTGCAGAGCACCAGTTATACAACACCGGCGAATCAACCCGAAATATTGACTGGAAGGTGTTCGCAAAAACGGACCGTCTTTATGTAAAACGATACGAAGAAGAAACCAATCTTCGGTGTCATATCCTCCTTGATACGTCTTCTTCCATGTACTACCCACAGGAGACGCTTGGTAAAATAACATTTGGTGTAATGGCTGCCGCAAGCATTACGTACCTTCTTCAACGTCAAAAGGATGCTGTAAGCTTATGTACTTTTTCTGATGACATTGAAATACAAACGGCCGTAAAATCGACGCCATCCCATGTCCACAAAATTATGCTTGAACTGGAACAGGTGCTCCAGTCCAAGAGACCGCTTCTCAAGACGTCTGTAGCGACGGTCTTGCATCAGATCGCTGAGAAAATTCACAAGCGTTCGCTGGTTGTTATTTTCAGTGATATGTTTGACAACTTAGAGGATGCTGACCTGATATTCTCTGCGTTACAGCATTTGAGGCACAACTTGCATGAAGTACTTTTGTTTCATGTTACTGATAAAAAAACAGAGGAAGATTTTGCATTTGAAAACAGACCCTACGAATTCATTGATCTGGAAACGGGTGAAAAAGTAAAAGTCCAGCCAGATCAGGTAAGAGATTCTTACCAGAAATTCGCCTCGGAGTTTTATCAAAAACTTAAACTCAAATGTGGTCAATACAAAATTGATTTTATTGAAGCAGACATAGCCAGAGGCTTTGACCCTATACTTACGGCCTATTTAGTAAAACATTCCAAAATGAGGTAAATTTTTCAGACATTTGAACGCATAAATCCCTGGTTTTTGCCTGCGTTTCACGATTATGAAAAAATACGTTTACCTCCTGATCACGCTTTCGATTATTTTTCTGGCTGGCTGCAAATCAGCAAAAAAGTCCCTTAAGCGCGGAGACTTTGATGACTCTGTTCTGAGAGCAGTTGAAAAACTCAAAAATACGCCAAATCATATCTCATCTCTGGACATCCTTAAAGCAGCTTATCCAAGAGCTTTGGAGCAACATCTGGATGATATTTCCCGAAATAAAAACAACTCTGATCCTTTTCGATGGGAAACAGAACTTGACGGTTATGTAAGTCTCAACAAACTCTCCGACGCGATTAATAAGTGCTCAGTCTGCGCCAGGGCGGTAGAAGCCCGAAGTTTTGTTCCCGAAGAGAGAAACGCCCGTGATCAGGCATTTGCTACCCGTTATCGGGAGGGAGAAAAGTCATTCTCAGTGGGTACCCGGGAAAGTGCACGTGTAGCCTACGAGCATTTCGAAAGGGCCAATGCGATAAGTCCGAATCGGGACGATATTCAGAGAAAACTGGATGAATCTTTTGAGGTTGCTACTTTTAAAGTCGTCGTTGAACAGGTTTTGGTCACTTCAAAAGTTTATCAACTCAGCAATGCGTATTTTCAGGATCGTATCAATGAATTTCTTCAGACCAACAAGCGTATGAACAAATTTGTCCGGTTTTATACACCAGGCGAAGCAACGGATATCAAACTAAAACCCGATCACATTATCACCTTACAATTTGACGATTTTGTCGTAGGGCAAACCCTGGTTGAAAGGAATACAGAAACAGTCACCAGCAAAGATTCTGTTAAAGTGAGTGAAAAAACTGTTGGTAAAATGAAGGTACCTATTTATGGAAAAGTGACGGCCAAGCTCACAAAAAGCCGCAAAACAGTGCATTCGAGCGGATTGCTTGATATGCGTATTCAAGATTTCCAAAACAAACGCATTGTAGATCAGGAAAAGTTTACCGGAGAGTACAACTGGATGTGTGAATGGGCAAATTATAACGGAGATGAGCGCGCCCTAACCGCAGCCGAACTACGCATGTGCAAAAGTCAGGAATTGTTGCCGCCAGCTCCTCAACAGCTATTCATCGAATTCAGCAAACCCATTTACGATCGACTGACTAACAAGCTGAAAAACTATTACGCGAAATATTGAATTAGCAGTAAGCTTTCAGCCGTCAGCTTTCGGCCTCACTTGGTCGACCCCACATTTTCAAAGCTGTAACGCCGTTCTCTAAGAACTGAAACGGCTTATTTTGTTAGAAACAAATCCAGAAAAAGTTGATCCAAGTGCGGTACTGGCACAATTTCAATTTTTGACCGTTTCAGATCCAATCCTTTGCTATTGTATTTGGATATATAAATTTTCTTAAAACCCAGTTTTTCAGCTTCAAGGATTCTGCTCTCAATTCGATTTACGGCCCTGACCTCACCTCCGAGCCCCACCTCTGCTGCGAAGCAGACCGATGGTGAAATAAACGAGTCCTCATAAGAAGACACAATTGAAGCAATCACTGCAAGATCAATGGCAGGATCTTCAACCCTCAGGCCACCGGCTACATTGAGGAAGACATCCTGCACGCCTAAGCGAAAACCTCCCCGCTTTTCGAGGACAGCCAAAAGCATTTGTAGCCGTTTTGCATCAAAACCTGTGCTGCTTCTTTGGGGTGTGCCGTAAGTCGCCGCGCTCACCAGCGATTGAATTTCAATAAGTAATGGACGGTTACCTTCCATCATTGAACCAATGGCAATTCCACTGATAGGTTCGTCACGTTGTGAGATCAGAATTTCCGAAGGGTTACTGACCTGCCTTAAGCCAGCACTGTGCATTTCATAAATACCAAGTTCAGAAGTGCTTCCAAAACGGTTTTTTACAGTCCTTAAAATTCGATAAGTAGTATGACGGTCTCCTTCAAACTGCAGCACGGTATCAACCATATGTTCCAACACTTTCGGTCCAGCCAGAGAGCCATCTTTGGTGATATGTCCAATCAAAAATACGGGAACACCCGTTTCCTTAGCATACTTCATAAACTCGGCCGTACATTCCCTCACTTGCGAAACACTTCCAGCCCCGGACTCTATATATGCCGATTGCATCGTTTGGATAGAATCGATCACCACGATATCCGGACGAAATTCCTCAATCTGCCGAAAGATGTTTTCAGTATGTGTCTCGGTAAGAATATAACACTTATCGCTCTTCGACTCCATACGTTCTGCGCGCATTTTGATCTGCTGCTCGGACTCCTCTCCGGAAACGTACAATACCTTTTTATCAGCAAGGGTAAGCGCAATCTGAAGCATCAATGTAGACTTACCTATTCCGGGCTCTCCGCCTATCAACACCAGGGATCCCTGAACGATACCGCCCCCCAGCACGCGGTTTAACTCACCATCCAGGGTATGAACTCTGGGTTCATTTTCATATTCAATTTCTGCCAGTGCCTTCGGTTTTCCAACCAACGTGATAGACTTCCAGGAGACAGTCGTCTTTTTATCTTCTTTTTCTATAACTTCCTGAACAAAAGTATTCCATTCGCCACAAGTCGGACACTTACCGAGCCACTTGGGAGAATTGTAACCACATTCCTGACAAAAAAAAGCTGTTTTGGCTTTGGCCATAGGGTGAATATCTAAGTAGTTTGCTGAAATGAACAACAGGTTTTGCTGAAATTTTGTCCAAATATGCTAACGTTTTATCCTTTAAATCAAAAAATCACTTCGTCAGGTATTGTTTTCTATTTGCTTTACGTTATCAACCGGTTTTACTAATCAAATATTTTTGAATGAACATCCTAACAAAAATTACCTTAATGTGCCTTATGAGCCTGGTGGCCATATCGTCAGTGCATGCACAAAAAAAGGGTTTTGCATTCGGTATCAAAGGTGGTGTGAACCTTTCGCGCCTGACAATGGGAGACGTGTTCACGACACGTTATGACGACAACGGGAATCCGTATCTGGGTTATGATGGAAAAACGGTCAGTGCAAATTTGAAACAAAGCTTCGACACGAAGACCGGATTTGTTGGTGGTATTTATGCAAGATTTGGTAAAGTTCTTTTTATTCAGCCAGAGGTTTTAGTATCGACAAAAGGTGGATCTTTTGAGATCATTCAAAAGAACAACCAGGGAACCAATGTTACAGAAAATGTCAAGGTGAAATATAGCAATATCGACGTTCCTCTTTTAATAGGGTTGAAGGCAGGACCAATTAGAATCCTTGCGGGTCCTGTGACATCATTCCGAATCGGGGATAACCAACGCCTGCGGGATGCTTTCAAATACTATACATCGAATTTTAATGATTCAATGAACCAGGCTACTTTTGGCTATCAATTTGGAGCTGGACTTGATATAGGAAGCTTCAGTCTTGATGTTCGCAAGGAGGGATCATTTACTGATCTTGCGACTTTTCAGGTGAACGGAACACCGGTCGATGTCAATACAAAGGTGAAGCAAAAAATAACTTCGTGGCAGGTAACGCTTGGAATCAAGCTATTCTGAAAATTTGCAAAATGCTATGCTGAAATGATCTAAAACAAAGGTGGCCGAATTTGGAGATTCGGCCACCCTTGTTTTTAGATGCAATATAAACGAAACAAGCAGCCTTCGATCAATGCGATGGCTGCTGTTTTTATGAATAACCCACTAATTTAACCTAAAAGATCTTAAGCACTAAAACGGAGATAGGAATGATCCAGAATTCCGGTAATCTCTCTGAATTTTCTCCTGCTAACCATAACTTCTTTACCACCTGCCATTTTCAAAATGCGCTCGTGTACAAGTTGTTCAACAACATAGTGTGCATTCACAACATAAGATTTGTGAACTCTTATAAAATTATCTGTCAAATGTTCTGAAAGTGACTTCAATGTGCGCGATACCAGATATCTTTTCCCAGCATTGGTATATATAAAGGTATAGTTACCCTCTCCTTCCATGAATGTGATCGTATCGGGAGATATTGAAATCGGCCGACCCATAAATTGAATTAAAATAGGAGTACCTGATGTTCCAAAGGATGGAGTCGAAAGACTGCTGTTTGAAAAAGCTGAGAAAGTTTTCATATTATTATTTAAGTATTGCGTTGAATTAAATTTCTGTATCAAATGTACTGCAAAGAGTAACATCTGTAAAGTACGTAAAACTACGTATACAGAACTAAATATCTGATTTTCAGATTATTAAAATATATTTAAAACGCAAATACCGTAAGCGTCCTTACCAAAACGCGTAATTTTACGTAGTGCTAAAAACTGCCGAATTTTGTCCTTTTAAGAGGGCAGACAAGAAAGACAATCCATCGGGGACTCATGCGTGATAACTTTATTTATCTTTGCACCGGTTTTTAAACCGTCCAAGGGGAACAAAATCATCAGATTCAACACCGATGAGTAGGGTTTTGAAGCGGACATCAATAACATAACATTTTTATGATCACTGAACGGGTAAAAAAATTACTCTCCGAAATAGAGCAGAGCCAGGTTGAAAACAAAGAACAGCTTGAAGCATTCCGCTTGAAATATATTAGCAAAAAGGGCGCTGTAACTGAGTTGTTCGATGGCCTTAAAAGCATTGCTCCGGAAGAGCGTCGTGCAGTTGGACAGGAACTAAACACCCTCAAAAATCTGGCACAATCCCGGTTTCAGGAGTTCAGTACAGTAATCGAAAATATAGAAGAAGCTGCCGGATCCGATCTTACTGACCTTACCCTGCCGGTGATACCAAACCTGAACGGAAGTATTCACCCATTGACCATCGTTCGCCAGAAGATCATTGAAATTTTCGAGAGAATGGGTTTCAATGTGTCATATGGCCCCGAAATCGAAACAGATTGGTATAATTTCAGCGCACTAAACTTTGCAGACAATCACCCGGCAAGGGAGATGCAGGATACCTTCTTTATTTCAAAAAGCGAAGGAGAAGTAAAAGATGATGTGCTGTTGCGGACTCATACCTCGAACGTCCAGGTTCGGTTAATGGAAAGACAAAAGCCACCCATTCGTTCGATCATGCCGGGACGTGTCTTCCGCAATGAAGCAATATCTGCCCGTGCGCATTGCGTGTTTCATCAGGTGGAAGGCCTCTATGTTGACAAAAATGTGAGTTTCAAGGATTTAAAAGATACCCTTTACCACTTTGCAAAGGAAATGTTTGGCAAGGATTCAAAAATCCGCCTGCGGCCTTCGTATTTTCCGTTTACAGAGCCCAGTGCTGAAATCGACGTAACGTGTTTTATCTGCAAAGGAGTAGGATGCAACATCTGCAAACATTCCGGATGGGTAGAGATAGCCGGGTCAGGAATGGTCGATCCTAATGTATTAGAAAATTGCGGAATCGACAGCGAAGAATATACCGGATTTGCTTTCGGAATGGGGATAGAACGGATCACAATGCTCCGATACGGCATTAATGATTTACGTCTGTTTACCGAAAATGATGTAAGGTTTTTGCGGCAGTTTGAAGGGGCGTAAGCGAAACTAGGTAAAAGGTAAAATGTAAGAAGTAAAATGTTCACTTTTCACTTCTTACATTTTACATCTCACATATTATCTTTCACCCCTCTCAAAACCTCGTTTCCAGATAATAGGGCAACATTCGTTTCCACGCCCACCAGTCATGTGGGATATCTTCTCCCCATATATCCAGCTCATGATGGACATTTTTCGAATTAAGAATGGCAGAGATATGACGTGAGCAGTCTGGCCTTTCATGCGCTCCTGAACCGGAAATAAAATGAATGTGACGACTCTCGCGGTACAGCGATAAATGCCATTCTGCCTTCAGCTGCGGCAGGTAATGTATGGGGGAATTGAAATATACATTGTCATCATAATAACCGTCCGTATACATGCTCAAGTCGTAACATCCACTCATTGCAATGATGCCATTGATCATATCGGGATGTTTGAAGAACAGATTAGCCGCATGCAACGCTCCAAAAGATGCACCGCCAGCGATTATTTCTATTGATGGGCTGGTTGTCTCTCTTATAAATGGTACAACTTCTTTGAAAACGTAGTCATTAAAACATTGATGGCGGACTGCCTTATCATAACCGTGCATGTGCGGGTTAAGCCAGCTTTCGGAGTTAATACTATTTATGCAGTAAACTTTTACCTTTCCCTGGTCGATAAAGGGTGCAATACTATCAATAAGTCCCTTTTGCTCATATTCCAGATAGTTCGACGCGGCAGTTGGGATCAATAATAGGGCAAAACCGTAATGACCATAAACTGCCACTTCCATTTCTTTACCTAAGGAAGGGCTAAACCAACTTTGTACTTCACGACGCATATTCTTTAATTAAAGTGTAATTAAGTCATTCAACAATCATAACGGGAGTTTACACCGAGCATTAAGTTGGTACAAGTCAAACTCAATCTTCACTGTCAATCATCCCGTCAGACGATCGAAAATGCTCAATATAACACCCAGGTATCTTTTCCACCTCCACCTTGAGATGAGTTAACAACAAGTGATCCTTTTCTTAATGCCACCCTGGTTAACCCACCAGGGATTACATTGATATCATCACCATACAATATGTAGGGACGAAGATCCACATGACGTCCTTCAGCATGCCCGTCAACCATACATGGCACTCTTGAAAGCGATATTGTTGGCTGAGCGACGTAGTTACGCGGATTATTTTTTATCTTTTCCTTGAATATTTCGTGTTCCTCAGGTGTAGCCTTCGGACCAATCAGCATCCCGTATCCTCCTGCCTCATTTGCTTCCTTTACAACGAGTTTTTCGATATTTGCCAACACATAATTACGGTCCTCTTCTTCTCCACAGATGTATGTTTTCACATTTGGAATAATGGCTTCCTCTTGTAAATAATACTTGATGATGCGTGGTACATAAGCATACACAACCTTGTCATCAGCAACTCCCGTGCCAGGGGCATTGGCAAGCGCTACCCTTCCCTTCTTATATACCTCAAAAATACCAGGAATGCCTATTAAAGAATCAGGGTTGAAGGCCTCAGAATCCATGAAAGTGTCGTCAATCCGGCGATAGATCACGTCAACAATCTGCAGACCGCTGGTGGTACGCATTTTTACGTAACCATCCGACACGACCAGGTCGCGCGCATCCACCAACTCAACCCCCATTTGCTGGGCCAGGTACGAATGCTCGAAATACGCCGAATTATAAATACCAGGTGTAAGTACAGCGATGGTTGGATTCGGCCTGTCAGCAAGATGCTGTAGCATTTGCAGCAGCCTCGTTGGATAATCAGAAACAGGTCTCACTCCGGTTCTTGCGAGAACATCCGGGAAAATTTGTTTCGACAACTCACGGTTCTCAATCATGTAGGAAACACCTGACGGGCAACGCAAATTATCTTCCAATACCATGAAAGTGCCATCTTCGCCCTTAATTAAGTCGGTACCTGTTATGTGACACCAAATACCCTTAGGTGGCTTAAGTCCAATGCAGGGCTTCAAAAAGCACTTGCTGGATTCAATCAATTCCCGAGGCACGACGCCGTCGTTCAATATATTCTGCTCGTTGTACACGTCATCAATGAACATATTCAGCGCTTTTATCCGCTGCTTCAATCCCTTTTCGAGCCATTCCCATTCCGCACTTGAGAGCACCCGTGGAATAATATCAATTGGCATAATCCGCTCCGTCCCCTCGCCTTCGGAATAGACATTAAATGTTATTCCCATAGACAGCAATGCACGTTCGGTGGCAAGTTGCCGATTTGTCAGGTCTTCATTTGTGAGGTTTTCGAATTTATTCTTGAGATGTTCATATCCGGGACGTATATCTCCTTCTGGAGTAAACATCTCATCAAAGAAATTTTCGTTTTGGTAATCGGAAAATGAAAAATTCATACAATACAAAATTTGAATAAGTATATTTCTATATTTTACAGAACAATATATGGCCTTTACAAGAATTTACAAAACATTTATTATTATATGTTGTTAACGCCTTAACCATCATCGTAAATACTGAATATATTATTGATCCGCCAAAAAATCTTGCCAAACTTTCATATTAATAGTCCGAGAAGCAGCTTGATCAACCCCTGCCAATCCTCTTAAAAGCGTACCAAAGGGCTAATTTGCCCTGCTTTAGATGCACTATTTTAATATTAGTTTACAAAAATTAGGATTAATGCGACGGGATAAAAACTACATCTATTGCGGACTAGCTTTAATAAGAAAGCTCATCATTAATTCAAAAAAACGATATAATAAATTCAAATCTCTCTGAATCATAAAGAATTATCTTTTTCATTTTTATCCAGGGTTGCAAGTGACTCAGCTTCCGCCTTTCTTTGCAACCGCATAATGAAAACTCAGGATTTAGCGTTCTTATCGGACTATGACTAAAAATTTACTGGTTTTGGTATTTGTACTATTGTCCCTATCGACAAAGTCGCAGCACTTGCAGGGTGTGGCTATGGGCAATTATGCAGGAACAAATGCATTATATCATAATCCGGCATTTGTAGCAGACAATCGTTACAGCATTTTTGCTAACGTAGTTGGAGCTCAATACTACACCGCCAACAACCATGTGAGATACGACGCACCTTTTTCATTTTTAGGCCTTATTACCAATACCGTTGGAGATGAGTATCGCAATGATCGGGGCAAAGTACAGTTTCCTAGAAAATATCTGAACGAAAAGTTAATGGGGAACATCAATTACCTTAATGCAGGTGGAGATGCCCGTTTACCATCTTTGATGTTCGGCTTATTCAAAGGACGTGTGGGTGTTGGAATTACGACAAGAATGCGATTTTTACTTAATGCAAGCGGGTTAACCGAGCCTCTTGCGAGACTCATAAGCAAGACCACCCAACTCGAAGAATTACAAGGTCCTACTTTTAGTAACCAGTCTGGTCGGGTCCATTTTAATGGGTTCGGAGAGCTTGCTTTTACTTTCGGAGGAGTGGTATTGGACGATGAAACAGAGTTCATCAAAGTGGGCTTTACCGCAAAAAGGCTTATTGGCCTCTACAATGCGCATGCAATCGTTGAAAATTCGTCCTTCAACCTCCTGCCTGATCCTGCCTGGCAGAACAAAAGGCAAATTATCAATGTGAACGAAATCAATGTAAAGTACGCCTTGACCCGTGATGAGGGATTTAAGAATATCAGGCCTTCCCCGGCATGGCTAATCGGAGACGCCCCTCCGGGGAGCGGATGGGGTTTCGATTTGGGAGCTGTTTATGAGTATCGACCAGATATCAATAAATATTCTTATACAGAAAAGGGCGTGAGACGCCGGGATGCAAGTAAAAATAAGTATTTATATCGTGTGGCCGTATCGCTTACCGATATAGGGAAGATTCGCTTCAACAATCCCAATTACATTTTACAGCAGGAAGTTCATACCACGAAAAAGTCCTTTAAGTTTGACGATTTTCAGAAGCTTAAAGGTTCAGAGGGCTTTTTCAATGCGATCGACAAGTCTTTAAACGCGGGTGACAATATAGCGCCCAACTTTACATCAGTACTCCCGATGGCGTTTCAGGCAAGCATCGATTATAATGTCAAGCCAAATGTTTATGTGAGCGGATTGTGGGTTCAAAATCTGATCCCTCAAAAGGCTTTTGGGATGAAGGCCGAATCAATGATCGCCGTGACACCCCGCTTTGAACATAAATGGTACGAAATATCTGTGCCGTTGTCACTGATGAATAGATATACGTCCCCGGCTATCGGATTAGCGGGACGTGCGGGTCCTCTGTGGATCGGAACCGATCATTTGACCGGCCTCCTTAACATCGGCAACCCCAAAGCTTTCAACATTTACTTTGGGTTTTCGGCCGGATTATTCCGACAACCACCCGGACCGCAAAATCAGTGCTGGCCACCAGAGGACTCCTGGCTAAGGAGAATTTTTACAAAGCGATGAGCGCGCCCACCCCCGCTTTGATTGACTAATTTTATGAAAAAATTAGATATTTTACTGCTTTATCATTTATTCATTAGCCAAATGAAAATTAAAATATCATTGATAGGTATGGGAAGCCTTAAAAGGAAGATTGTTTTTAGGTACACTTTCCTATCTTTGAAATCCTTATGAACCTTAACGTTTGATGGACAGTATCAAAACATTTTTCAATAATTTAAAAGCCATGTTCCAATTTGTTGGAGCAACGCTAGCAAGATCTATTGGAAACATTATTTACAAACTTGCATGTTTAATAGCGGGTAAAGAACGGATTGATTCTTTTCTGCTTTCGATAAGAAAAAACACAAAATCGATCAATGGGTGGTGGGAAGATAATGTAGACATCCACTCAAGATATTACCGGACTATAGTGACAATCTGGAAAACTTTTGTTTACGGATTTATTGGCTTCACCTTCTATATTTTCTGCGTGCAAACGAACTTCCTGTGGCTGATGGGGAGCATGCCCAGTGTTGAAGATCTTCAGAATCCCAAGGTAAATCAGTCGTCGGAGATCTACACATCCGATGGAGTGATGATCGGCAAGTTCTATACTGAGAACAGAACGCCTGTAACAGCGAAACAAATTTCTCCTTACCTGGTAAAAGCATTAGTAGCCACCGAAGACGCTCGATTTTACAGGCATTCGGGCATTGATTACAAGGCCATGGCCAGCGTCGCATTGGGCATTGCAACGGGCGCCACAGATCGCGGCGGTGGCAGTACGATCACGCAGCAACTTGCTAAAAAACTATTCAAAACCCGAAGAAATGGTGCCCGTGGGCTCTTGGGCTATGTTCCCGGAATCAGTACCCTTATCTACAAAACCAAAGAATGGCTGACTGCGATCAAGCTGGAAAGGAACTTCACAAAGGAGGAAATACTTACCATGTACTTCAACACCGTTGATTATGGTAACAATACGTACGGGATCAATACCGCTGCCAAATCGTATTTCAGCAAGTCACCAGACAGCCTGAATATTCAGGAGGCTGCTGTTTTGGTTGGTCTTCAAAAAGCCACAACGACTTACAATCCGATCCGCAACATCAAACGTTCCATGGAACGCAGAAATGTTGTGATTTCTCAAATGCAGAAATACGGTTACCTCACAATGAAGCAGGCCGACTCCATTAGTGCTTTGCCTATTGAGCTGAAAACGAAATTCGAAACACCCTACGACGGGAATGCTAATTATTTCAAAAACGCTGTCGTAGATTTCGTAAAAAAATGGGGCGATAAAAACGACTACGATCTGTATACTGACGGTCTGAAAATATACACGACCATCGATTCACGCATGCAGGCTCACGCTGAAGAAGCGATGACGCAAAAAATGAAACAGCTACAGCGTGTCTTTGAAGACCATTGGGGCAAACAAAATCCGTGGGTTGACGAAGACGGCAAAGAAATCCCTGATTTCCTGGAAAATGTTATCAAAAGAACAGCAACCTACAAGGCGCTGGCCTCCAGATTCCCGAACAGTCCTGACAGTGTCAGGTATTATCTGAATAGAAAGGATACGATGACTGTATACGATTGGAAAAACAGCAGTGAAATGAAACGCTACTGGAGTTCTATGGATTCATTGGACTACTACAAAAGAGTGTTAAGAGCCGGGTTAATGGCAATGAATCCTTACACTGGTCAGATCAAAGCTTGGGTTGGAGGCCTGGACTATAACTATTTCAAATATGATGCGGTGAAGCAGGGAAAGCGTCAACCAGGATCTACCTTCAAACCGTTCGTGTATACAACGGCGATCGATGATTCCACTTTTAACATGTCGCCCTGTAGCCAGATCGAGGACAAGCCGTTCTCAAAAAAATACATGGAAGATGGCGTGGAAAAAGAATGGAAACCACGAAATGCCACAGGTTCATGGTCCTACTCCAACATGACCCTGAGGCGAGCAATGGCACAATCTATTAACTCGGTAACCGCAGAATTAACAGATGAAGTGGGACCGGCTAATGTGGTTCGCTACGCTAAAAAAATGGGTATTACTACGCCCCTGCGTGCGTTACCATCGATTGGCTTAGGTCCTTTTGATGTTTCACTTTACGATATGGTTGCTGCTTATAGTGTTTTTGTCAACAGTGGCAATTATACAGAGCCCATTCTGGTTACCAAAATCGAGGACAGCCAGGGAAAAGTTATTCAGGAATTCCAGTCGGAGTCCCGCCCTGCAATAAGCAAAGAATCCGCGTTCCTGATGGTACACATGCTTAAGGGAGGTGTTGAAGAACCTGGAGGAACTTCGGGAAGCATTAAATGGAGATTCGATGTCGCCAAAAACAACAATGAAATCGGAGGCAAAACCGGCACAACATCCAATAACTCAGATGGTTGGTTTATGTGTATCACACGAGATCTTGTGATCGGCGCCTGGGTTGGCGGGGATGATCGAAGTATTCACTTTCGAACGACCAATCTCGGGGAAGGGGCTAAAACCGCATTACCGATTGTGGGTAGTTTCCTTGAAAAAGTATATCGCGACAAATCGATCGGGATAGAACCGGGACCATTTCCGAAGCCCGGATTCAAAATTTCAAAGGAGTATAACTGTACCAGCTATTACCAACCCAAGGACGAAAGTGATTCACTGGAAGTGGTGAGCGATAGTATTGCCCCGGCAAAGAAAAATGAAGACGACGAAACTTTGCTAGGTCCCCCACCTATTCCACTGGATACAGCTAAGAAGAAATAATCAAGATAAATTTCAAGGAAACGGGCTGAGAAAATTTTTCTCAGCCCGTTTTTTGTGCATTTCCCCAGACAGGTTATCTGGCTTTCTTATGAAAATATTTAAGGTAAATCAGGATCAGCAAAATGATCAACCCGACTGTCATTCCAAGATAGATTCTGGGCACGCTCTCTTTCCCGTACCTGGGATTGGCGAATTCCTGATAGGTCATCACACCCATGAATATTGCAGTGATGATAATCCCTATGTTATATTTTAAAAACTTCATTTATAACTAAATTACCGATCCGTACTAATTTAAATCTGCATTGATCACATTTAGTAAATAGCCTTTTGGATCACTGAAATACTCCCAGAAAAACACGCCCGCCAGTTTGTTCTTTTTGACATACTTACATTTGTCTTTCACTGATTTTTCGTCGTCGTACGTAATCAGCACTTTGGTTGATGGGTTAAAAAGGTACGGAGCTTTGGACTTTTTATCGTAGTATTTGGTATACCCGTTCTGATTGATAAGGGAATCCTTGATTTTGGTATATCCGCCACCCTGCACTGACTTAACCCTTTTTTGCCCAAGCCCATTGTTAGCAGTGCTTTCTGCCTCCCATCCCTTTCCATAAAAGGCTACACCTAGTCCAATCTTGTTTGCAGGCAAACCAGCTGCTATGAAATTTTTGATCGAGCGGTCAGCTGAAGACATTTCCGGATCTTTCTTATTGGCGTAAAGATTGGTATGGTGTCCAACTGTTCCGTTCCTGCCGCCATAATCGTAAGTCATAATCAGCACATAATCCATGTAAGGAGCCACTGCGCGCATATCTGTGTGTTCGATAAAAGACTTGGATGCTCCTACCGCAGCTGTAAGCAAGTACCTGGCTCCTTTTTCCTGGCCAAGTTTGTCAAGCTCCTCGCGTATGCCTTTGAACATCAAGGTGAAATTTTGCTTGTCCTCGGGTCGGAAAACATTACCTTCCTCACCCCTCATACCCGGATATTCCCAGTCAATATCAACACCGTCCAGATTGAACTGACGGATAATATCAACACTGGATTTCGCAAACATTCTTCTTGAACTTTCAGTGAGCACAGCATCCGAGAAATTTTCACTCCACGCCCAGCCACCAATTGAAATCAAGATTTTGAGATCCGGGTTGATCCGTTTCAGTTCATTTAGTTTTCTGAAATTGGTGGAATCGGTTTGTAGATTCGTGAGCACTGCCAGACTGTCCTTCACATTTACGAATGCGTAATTGATGTGAGTGAGTTTTTTGACATCGATTAATTCGGTCTTAACCAACCCACGGAAGCCACCAACGTAGCCGTTGACTATGTACTTTTTGGATGCCTGTGATTGTGCACGCGAAAGACCCGCCGTGCACACAAAAAAAATCAAAAGAAATAATTTCAAATGGCTTGAATTCATGGCTCTAATCGCATTGAGTGACTTTATTAAAACCTGAATTACCGCAATTTTACCCAAGCATGGGGAAAACTTGGAAAATAACCTTGCAAGTTTTAGACTCAAAGCTTGTCAGCTTACCTTCTGCATGATTCGGTAAGCCTGGAAAGCATTGACGGCAAAACTAAGTGCCAAAAACAAATTTAAAAATAGTGGTCCGGGAAAGAATTCATCCCAGGAAACGTTGATATTATGCTTGAAAACGTAATAGAACGAGAAAATGATCTCCAGGACACAAATGGATGTGAAATATATAAACCTTGTCTTAGGATTTTTCATGATCTAGGTTGATGCAGCTAGTCTGCAAATATAAAAAACACTTCGTTCGTTTCAACCGATCTTCAAAACCTCCTTATACTGCATCCTGTACAAATTTGCGTAAAAACCATCCTTTTCAAGCAATTCTTCATGGTTGCCTTCTTCCATAATTTCGCCTTTGTCCACGACAATAATCTTATTTGCCTCCTGAATGGTTGATAAACGGTGCGCGATAACAATAGCGGTGCGCCCTTTCATCAGTTTCTCAATCGCTTTTTGGATCAGCTCTTCTGTTTCGCTGTCTACCGAAGATGTAGCTTCATCAAGCACGATGATTTTGGGTTCGTGAACCATTGCTCTCACAAATGAGATCAACTGCCGTTGCCCCACTGATAGAGTTGCTCCACGTTCCATGACATTGTATGTGTAGCCTCCGGGAAGTCTCTCAATAAAATCATGTACACCAACCAGCTTGGCTGCTTCCACAATTTTCTCATGCGTTATTGTAAAATCACCCAGCCGAATGTTATTTTCAATGGTATCTGAAAAAAGAAACACATCCTGCAAAACCACACCAATATGTTTACGCAACGCATTTAATTCGTAGTCATGGACTTCCACCCCGTCTACCAAAATATTACCCTTGTTCACATCATAAAAGCGGGTCAAAAGGTTGATGATTGAAGATTTACCAGCACCTGTAGCACCGACGAAAGCTATTGTTTTCCCTTCTTCAACTTTGAAATTGATGTTCTTCAGCACATACTCTTCGTCGTTATATGCGAACCACACATTCTTAAACTCTACATTACCTGCGATATGATCCGGGGAAAAGGTGCCTTCATTGGCAGTATATTCGTCGCTGTCAAGCAACTTCAGAATCCGGTCCGTACTTACAATCCCCATTTGAAGTGTGTTAAACCGATCTGCCAATTGCCGTATCGGCCGGAAGAATAAATTAATAAAGATCACAAAAGCTGTAACCGTTCCCATCGTGACATTGGATTCTAATATCTGTTTCGAACCGTACCAAACCACCAATCCGGTACCCGCTGCGGAGATCACGTCTGCGACCGGATAATAAACGGAGTAATAAAGTATTGATCTGATGTTCGCGTCGCGATGAACCTTGTTTATTCCCTGAAATTTTTCAAATTCAATTTTCTCGCTACTAAATATCTGCACGATGCTCATTCCGGTGAGGTGCTCCTGCACAAATGAATTGAGATTGGAAACTGCCGCCCGCACTTCGTTGAACGAATCTTTTATTTTTTCTTTGAAGACATAAGTACAAAAAAGCATCAAAGGAATCATAGACAAGCTGATCAGCGAAAGCTTCCAGTCGGTGTAAAACATGACACCAATGATCAAAACAAGCTGTAAAATATCACCGGCAATTGCCGCCATTCCATCACTGAATACGTTTGAAAGCGTTTCAACGTCAGAAATCGTCCTGGTCACCAGCCGCCCGATCGGTGTGTTATCGAAAAATTTCAAACGGAGACCAATAATCTTCTGATACAATTGTACTCGAATGTCGCGGATGATATACTGGCCAAGCCAGCCCGACATATAAGTATTCCAGAACTGAACCAGGCCCTGAACCACCAACACAAGCAACATGATAAATAGCATTAGAGCCAGCTCCGAATAATCGCCCTGAACAATTGCATGATCGATGGTATACTTGATGAGTAATGGAGTTAAGGGCGCCAGAATGGCATTCACCAGAATGATCCCAATCAGCAAATAAAACCTGCTCTGGTACGGTTTAACGAAAGTATATAATCGTCGTAAGGTGGGAAGGTCAAATATCTGGCCGCTTTTTGTTTCCTGATTCACAGACTTGTTTTTGGTGGTTGTTCAAAGCAATAAAATTATATCATTTCCCGCTCCAAGGTTCTGATTAATCTTACAACAGCATATTTGATGCCAACGTTTAAATTGTAAAATTCATCACAAAAAAACCAAAGAATTCTTTTTTTGCCTAACTTTCTTCCGGCCGCCCGACGGCGACTTCTCAAAAACCGGAAGTCAACCATCATCAAACATAAAGCCATGGAATTATTTTTGAGCATTTGCCTGGGACTTGGATTGAGTGCCAGCTGTGGCTTCCGGGTTTTCCTACCCATGCTGGCTGCTAACGTTGCCGCAATGAATGGATGGGTCAGCCCGGGCGAAGGTTTCGAATGGTTATCCTCATGGCCAGCATTCTTTGCGTTGCTCTCAGCCACGATTGCGGAAATAGGCGGCTATTACATCCCTTTTGTCGATAATTTGCTTGATACGATTGCTACTCCTGCCGCTATTGTTGCAGGAACATTGCTAACCACGTCCTTCATTCACATTGATAGCCCCGTATTACATTGGGGACTGGGACTTATCGTTGGCGGCGGCACAGCTGGACTTGTTCAGGCTGGCACCGGGCTGCTTCGGTTATTATCATCCAAGACCACTGCGGGGTTTGGCAATCCGATTGTCTCCACAGCCGAGAATGCTGCTTCATTCGGTTTGTCAGGGCTGGCGATCTTTTTACCAGTCATTGCAATGGTGCTGGTCGTACTTTTGGTGCTGTGGTTACTAAAGAGGCTGACCAGCTTAAGAAAATCATAAATCTTGTTCATGTCCGAAGCGATTCCTGTTCACTCTCTTCCCAAATCACGGAACCAGATACCGGCTTTAAAGATTTATCGGTTCAAAAACAGCATTGATATACAGAAAGGTTTACCCACCCCTTTACCTACCACGCCGTTACCTACCAACGCACCGCATCGACACACGTATTACGAAGTATTGTTTATCGAACAAGGTCAGGGATTTCACGAGATAGACTTTCATTCTTATCCTGTTCAAGGCGCCTGCCTTCATTTTTTAACACCGGGTCAGGTACATTTACTTAATTTTTCGACAGCTTGTACCGGATATATCGTTGCATTTTCTGAGGACTTTTACACCTTTTACAATCCCACAGCGCCATCGTTATCAAAGTTTCCCTTTCTTCAGGCAAGCCGAAGGCAACCGCTTATTTCTTTAAACGAAACCGAATGTCATTATTTCCACAATCTGATGGAGAACATGGCTGCGGATCATTTACAGGATTCAACCAATCAATCCTTAACCGGAAGTTATCTGGGATTAATTCTTCAAAAGTGTGCGCTCTTGGGTCAAAAAGAGATAGCTGAGCGAAGTGCGACAAACTCCGGTGTGCCTGAACTTGTCGGACGATTTCAGGAAATGGTAGAAAAAAACTTTAGAGAGATGCATGAGGTTCAACAGTATGCGACGAAACTCAATGTGTCACCGGACTATTTAAGTAAAATTGTGAAGAAATACCTCGATACATCTTCCCAGGAGTACATTCTCGACAAACTTTTACTAGAGGCTAAAAGACTGTTGGTCTTTACAAATCTGAGCAATAAAGAGGTTGCCTATCACATACACATTGAAGACCCATCCTACTTTGGCAGGATCTTTAAACGAAAAACCGGACTCACGCCCAACGAATACCGTGATCATGTTCGGAAAAGTGCCATTCATTAGCAAACATGTACCTTGCGAGCAGTTCATCCGAAGAATATCTTTGTATTATCCTAAAAAAAATACTATTGATATAATTCATGCAGATTCGTAACGACCTGACCGCTGCTTCGCTCCAACCCAAAATAGATCGGTTGTGGGATCTTTCAGCAGAGAAAATAAGCTTAATTTCAAAAGAATACGATAACTCGAAAGGCACACCGGTATTTACAGTCAACGGAAAGTACACCCTACGTGGATGGACCGAATGGACACAAGGATTCCAATACGGAGCCGAAGTTCTACAGTTTGACGCAACTGGCGATCAATCCTTTTTGGAAAGCGCCCGCAAGAACACCGTAAACTATATGGCTTCACATGTAGGACATTTTGGCGTTCACGATCACGGGTTCAATAACGTCAGCACCTACGGAAATCTGCTTCGTCTGATGAATGAAGGGCGAATTCCTGAGAACGAATGGGAACGCAACTTTTACGAAATAGCACTAAAAATTTCAGGATCGGTTCAGGCAAAACGTTGGACCAACGCCAAAGGTGGAGAAGGATACATTCACTCTTTCAATGGTCCACACTCCCTATTTGTAGATACAATCCGTTCGGTAAGATCGCTGATGGTTTCTCATTTGATGGGGTTTGGCCTGATGGGTGAAAATGATATCAAAACGAGCTTACTGGAAAGAGGAACTTTACATTCGTTGGCAACTGCCAAATATTCCGTTTTCTACGGAGAAGGTCGTGATAGCTACGATGTTTGGGGCAGGACGGCACATGAAAGCGTATTTAACACCAACGACGGTAATTTCCGTTGCCCAAATTCGCAACAAGGCTTTTCAGGATTTACAACCTGGACACGTGGATTGGCATGGGCAATGACCGGTTTCGCGGAGCAATTAGAGACACTTCCACTATTTTCAAACGAAGAACTCGCACCATTGGGTGGTCGGGCTGAGATTGAAAGAATTTATCTGCAGGCAGCTCAGGCAACCTGTGATTTTTATATTGAAAACACTTCTCTGGATGGTATTCCGTACTGGGATACGGGCGCTCCATCGATTCATAAGTTGGGCGATTACACGCAAAAAACTTCAGATCCATACAATGATTTTGAACCAATAGACAGCTCAGCAGCCGCGATCGGAGCACAGGGTTTACTTCGTTTGGGCAAATATTTAAATGATAAAAACGAAGACGGAAGCCGTTACTGGCAAGCTGGACTTACTGCACTTGATTCACTTTTTGCTGAGCCATATCTATCCACCGATCCTACGCATCAGGGCTTGATCCTGCACTCAATTTATCACCGTCCGAATGGCTGGGATCATGTGGCCGAAGGACAAAAAATTCCCAATGGAGAGTCCAGTATGTGGGGCGATTACCATGCGCGTGAAGCCGCATTGTATCTGCACCGGATCAATAAAGGGTTGCCTTACTATGCTTATACGGGAGCAGTGAAGGGATAGAGGTCAAAAGGTTAAGGGTGAAAAGGCGAAGGACGCTAATATGCACCATTTTTGCTTTTGACCGGTTAACCGTCGACCTCTTCGCCAGAGCCTCCTTTCACATTTCACAATCAGTACGTTTTAAAAATGAACAGTATTTCCCTCGATCGTTGCTGCATACATACGATTACCACCAAACCATGGAGCCTTCCCGAAGCTGTAGAACATTATGCTGCGGCGGGTGTGAAAGGAATAAGCGTATGGCAAAATGCTACCGAGGGGATCGGTCCGCATCATGCAGGTGAAATAATTCGTGGAGCCGGACTCGAAATCGTGTCTTATGTACGGGGAGGCTTCTTCCCGCATACAAGTAGTGCAGGCCGGGCACAGGCAATTGATCACAACCGTAAGCTTCTCGAGGAAGCCGCAGCTTTGGGAGCTCCAATGATCGTGTTGGTCTGCGGCGCATCTCCCGACCAGTCTTTAGAAAAATCAAGAGAGCAGATACGCGAGGGAATAGAAGCGATTTTGCCATTAGCTGAAAAGTTGAACGTAAAACTTGCCATCGAGCCATTACACCCAATGTACGCCGCCGACCGCTCTGCGATCAATACGCTGGCTCAAGCCAATGACATGGCAGAATTCTTCAAATCAGATTTTGTGGGTGTTGCAGTCGATGTCTATCATTTATGGTGGGATGCCGATCTGGAAAAAGAAATTGCCCGTTGTGGTGCCAATGGAAATCTTTTTGCGTACCACGTTTGCGATTGGAAAGTGAACACAATCGATTTGCTTAATGATCGGGGATTGATGGGAGAAGGATGCATCGATTTGAAAAAAATCAGGGGCTGGGTAGAAGCAACCGGTTTTAATGGCTTTTGTGAGGTTGAGATATTTTCCAACATCCACTGGGCAAAAGACCAGCACTTGTTTTTGAAGGAGATAACCACAGCTTTTTTAGAGAAAGTCTAGGCAGTGGACGGCTTTTAGCTTTTGAAGATAAGCTTTTGGTCACTCGATCTTACTATTGATAAAAGTGTCAACCAACAAACTAACAAAGAACAGAGACAAAAAGCGCATCGCTTTGTCCACGGTTCTGTCGATTTATAAAATTCAATACGATTTTAAATAATTTAATACGATCATTCTCAGCGGTGAACTTGCTCTCCAGAAAAAGCTAACCGCCAATCGCTAACCGCTAACAGCAAAAAACAATGACAACACATACCATTGGTATTATCATGAACGGCGTAACCGGCCGTATGGGGACAAATCAACATTTGATGCGTTCCATCAAAGCGATTATTGAGCAAGGAGGTGTGAAGATTTCTGCTGACGAAGTGATCATGCCGGATCCAATCCTCGTTGGACGTAATGAAAGTAAATTGCAGGCACTTTGTAAGCAGTCAGGTGTTCAAAAATATACGACCGACCTTGATTCTGTGCTGGCCGATCCCCAATATCAGATATATTTTGATGCTCAGGTGACAGGCAGAAGAGCTCCCGCAGTAAAAAAAGCGATTCTTGCAGGAAAACATATTTATTGTGAAAAGCCTACGGGAACCACCACCGAAGAAGCACTTGAACTTTATGACCTTGCCACATCGGCCGGACTTAAAAACGGAGTGGTTCAGGATAAGCTGTGGCTTCCTGGTATGCTTAAACTCAAACGCCTGATGGAAAACGGATTCTTTGGTAAGATCCTTTCGGTACGCGGAGAATTTGGCTATTGGGTATTTGAAGGTCATAGTATTCCGGCTCAACGCCCATCATGGAATTACCGTAAAGAAGATGATGGCGGAATCATCGTTGACATGCTTTGCCACTGGCGATACGTTCTGGATAATTTATTTGGAAATGTAAAAGCAGTGTCTTGCCTTGGCGCAACACATATTCCGGAACGTATTGATGAAAATGGCAAGCCATACAACTGTACTGCCGACGACGCATGCTATGCGACTTTTGAATTGGAAGGTGATGTAATTGCACAGTTCAACTCGTCGTGGACGGTGCGCGTTCGTCGTGACGACTTGCTGACTTTGCAGGTTGATGGAACAAAAGGATCGGCCGTTGCCGGATTACGCGATTGTTACATTCAGCATTACGGAAATACCCCGAAACCAGTTTGGAATCCGGACATCGCTCAGCCGATACCATTCTTTGAAGGCTGGTCGAAGGTTCCCGAACAGGAGAATTTCGACAACGCATTCAAAGCGCAATGGGAACTATTCCTGAAACATATCGTGAAAGACACGCCATTTCCATGGGACCTTAAAGCTGGTGCCCGCGGAGTGCAGCTGGCGGAAAAAGGAATTGAAAGCTGGGAAAAACGTCAGTGGGTGAATATTGAAGCGTTGTAAAAGACGACAGTAGTTTTATAGTTTGAAAAAGTTTGAGGGTTGAAGGAGTTTGAAGCCGTCGGGAGATCTGCCCCAAACTCTTAAACTTTCAAACCACGAAACGGTTAACTAAACTGGCCAAAAATCGAAAATTCATGAAAAAAACAGCATTGATCACAGGCGGAAGTCGCGGGATCGGGTTTGGTATTGCGAAGGCGTTAGCCAGTGAAGGATTTAATCTGGCAATCAATGGGGTTCGGGCTGAAACAGGTGCCGCCGAAGCACTTGAAGAATTGAGACAGCTTGGAGCGGAAGTCCTGTATTGTCAGGGAAACATTGCTATTGCCGAAGACAGAGAAGCGATCGTCGAGAAAGCCTATTCTGTATTCGGCCAAATCAACGTATTGGTTAATAATGCAGGTATCGCGCCAAGAGTACGCCTTGACATTCTTGAAACTACCACTGAAAATTATCAGGAAGTACTGAAGACCAATCTGGAAGGGCCGTTTTTTCTGACCCAAGCCATTGCAAAAAGAATGGCGCACACCAAGCAAAACAATCATGCTTACGATGCCGCGATCATCTTTGTAACTTCTATTTCAGCAACAGTCGCATCGATTAACCGAGGAGAATACTGTGTTTCTAAAGCCGGTCTTGCGATGACAAATCTCCTCTTTGCAGTGAGGATGGCCGAATATAATATTCCGGTTTATGAAATTCGGCCGGGTATTATTTCAACTGACATGACTTCCAAAGTACAGGAGAAGTACGACAACCTTTTCCAGAATGGAATTGCTTTACAACCGAGATGGGGTACACCCGAAGACGTGGGCAAAGCAGTGGCTTCTCTTACGCGTGGTGACCTTCCCTACTCTACCGGCCAGGTTATCAATGTGGATGGTGGCATGCTGATCGATAGATTGTAAGTAGCTATGGCTATTAGCTTTGGCAGGTAGCCGAAACTGCGTAAACATGTTGGTTCACAGTTTATTTAACAACAGTCGTAACCAAACAAACCCAGTATTGCTTCGTATAGAATAAAAGAAAATCATTTCATTGATAATATTATTCACAGATAAACCTTAGCTGAAAGCCAACAGCCTAAAAAACATGTCCTTAACTTCCGAATCCAGTCCGTCTTTACTTAAACAGCTGTTACAAGTGCCGGTTATCGTGGCTGCACTTGGTTATTTGGTCGACATGTACGACCTCTTTCTGTTTAGTGTAGTTCGGGTTCCAAGTTTAAAAGCCCTGAATGTTCCAACAGAGCATCTTTTGACAGAAGGAATCAGGCTGCTTAATTATCAGATGGCCGGAATGCTGATAGGCGGTGTACTCTGGGGAATTATCGCCGACAAAAAAGGAAGGCTATCGGTACTTTTTGGTTCTATCATCATGTATTCATTGGCCAATATTGGTAACGGATTTGTCACCTCTGTCGATCAGTATGCGATTCTTCGGTTCATCGCCGGAGTAGGGCTGGCAGGAGAACTGGGGGCTGGAATTACACTTGTGACTGAAGTCTTGCCAAAAGAAATTCGCGGATATGGGACAACGCTGGTGGCGACACTCGGTGTGATGGGTGCGATACTGGCTTACTTTGTAGCCGACTTATTTGCCTGGCGCATTTCCTACTTTGTAGGAGGTGGGATGGGTTTATTACTGCTTGTTCTCCGATTCAACGTTTTTGAATCAGGCATGTTCAAACAAATTAAAGAAAATACGGTTGACAGAGGTAATATTCTGATGATACTTACCAATGGAAAGCGCTTCACTAAATATCTGATGGCAATTTTGGTCGGTCTGCCGATTTGGTTCGTCGTCGGTATATTGATTACATTTTCTCCAGAATTTGGCGCTGCCAAAGGTGTCGAAGGAATTAATGCAGGAAAAGCTGTGATGCTCGCCTTTTCAGGGCAGGTTTTTGGTGATATCGTCAGCGGATTGTTAAGTCAGTATCTTAAAAGCCGTAAGAAAGTGATCGGACTTTTTATTCTGCTTTCGCTCGGAATGGTAATCGGTTATCTGATGATTCCGATGAAAGATCTTTTTTCCTTTTATCTGCTTTGTGCTTTGCTTGGCTTTTGCAACGGATACTGGACCTTGTTCATCACGATTGCAGCTGAGCTGTTCGGCACTAACCTTAGAGCAACGGTTGCAACTACCGTTCCCAATTTTGTACGTGGAGCAACAATTCCCCTGGCAGCTTTATTTGTCCAGTTCAAACCCGATTTCGGCGTCATTCAAAGCGGATTAATGATAGGCGTTGCGACGAGCTCGGTTGCATTGATAGCCCTCTACTTTTTGGAAGAGACATTCACGAAGGATATGAACTTTGTTGAAAAGCACTAATTATTTAAACTTCGAATCACCATAAAGGCTGTCGGATCCCTCCGGGAGCCTTTTTTATTTGACCGTTTAATCAGTTGCATTGGATATCATCCATTCGTCACCGGAAGTTGCCATTCGTGTACTTTGCAATGCATAGTACCTGATATAGCACTTACATTTGTCATGTTCTTTAACACTAACCGCAACAGCGGCAATCAATCACAAAAACAATAAATAGATATAGCCATGAAAACTTCAATTAAAACCTTCGTTTGCGCTTTGGCGCTTGTTGCAACAGCTTTTACTGCACATGCAGAAGATAAAGAAATCAAAAAATCAGTAGGATTTGGTACAGGCATTTTCGCCAGTAAAGATGGAAAGATCAACGTCCTGGTAGAAAAAACCGACGTTAATGCGTCAACCACCATTTTGCTTAAAAACGCAAAGGGCGAAATTTTCTATCGAGAAACCGTAGCGAAAAACAATCAGAAATTTGGTCGGATACTGAATGTAGATGCTTTGGAGCAGGGAAAATATGAAATCGAGGTAACCAGCAAAGGTAAAACTCAATCAAAATCCTTCGAGCTTTCTGCCCCATCTACTGAAAGAGTAGTCGCGGTGAAATAACAAAGATTTAAAAAAATGAGAGAATGGCTTCTGAGATTCAGAGGCCATTTTTTTGTGACTATAATTTTTAGGCTTTGGCATCCGCAACTAACTTATTTATTACGCGTCTAACCCAAAATTACAAGTAAAGCAGCATCGCAACATGATTAACACTTTGCCAGTATGAAGGATTCTATAAAAGTTTCACTTTTTATGGAACTTATAAATTTGATTTTGCTCTATTTATGAGATTAACAGGAAAGAAGATTCTAACCAAGTTGAAGCTTAAGGAAACGGGACATACCAAACTTCTCCGTGAGATAGACCAACTCATATCCGATTTAGAAGATAATGATTTTCATAGTTTTGAAGAATTAAGGTCTTTGCGACCAGATGCTGATCGCGTGCATCACGAAGGATTCTACTTTTTTAACATTAATATTCACCGTACGTTGATTTTGGTGGAGATTGAGGCAAATGGAGAGGCAACTATCGTATGGGCTGAGAATCTTCAGGAGTATGAGCGGATTTTCAAAAATAATAAGGCAGTAATCGAAAAATGGCTTAAAAACCATGGTTGGGTAAATTAAAATCTATGAAAGAGAGACATTAGGACACTGATAGCTTCTGGCAGGTTGAATACCGAACTGCAGTATGAAAGAGCTTCATTAGCCGATCGCACACTACGACTACTTGTAAAAGAGGAGCCTTCATTAAACTCGCTAAGAAATGACTTGAGAGACTTGATAAAAAATTATGAGACAAAGAATTGGTCGGCAGCTGATAAAATCTATCAGCAACAACTTGTCGACAGCGAGCTCTCAGAAAAACAATCAATTTCAGAGCAACAGTTTCTTGTTCAACGGAAGAAAATTATTTTATCAAAATTGCGAGAGTTAGGATTGATCCAAAAGGATTTAGGAACTCTACTTAATCATAGTAAATCTTATATATCAGAGCTACAAAATGGAATAAGAGCGTTTTCATCACGTGATTTAATCCTCATACATAATTTTTTAAAGATAGATCTAATCTATCTGTTTTTTACCAACGTTCCTATTGAGACTAAAAATCGTGTTCACGCTGCTTTAAAAAAAAATTTCATCAAAAAATATCTCCTGGTAGGCGATCCACCTAAGCGCCTTCGTTAATGAGGCTTCCGGAAATTCTATTTATCTTCGGTTCATTGCAGAACCTCACTCCTTTTCCTTCAACCTAATGCAAAGAAGAGACTTTGTAAAACTCGGAAGTATCATTGCCGCTGCCGCACCGGCTGGCTTGGAAGTTTCAAATCATTCGGCCAAAGGAGGACCTCAAATAGATTTCCTTCATGACGGTTTACAATTGACGCCAAAGGAATATGCCGCATTATTGATGAAACTGGCGGATGAAGGGAAAATCAAACCTGATTTTTATTCTAATGGTGGCGTCGTGGAAGAACTTGAGCACAAGTTTGCCCAATTGCTCGGCAAGGAATCGGCTGTATTTATGCCGACAGGTACCTTGGCGAACCATTTGGCAATCCGACAATTGTCGGGTAACAATCGCAGGGTAATTGTTCAGGAACAAAGCCACATATACAACGATACAGGAGATTGCTCTCAGATTTTAAGTGGCTTGAACCTGATTCCGCTTGGTGAAAACGCAGTTGAATTCTCGGTGAATGATGTGGAAAAAGTGTTTAACAAAACGAAATCGGGGCGTGTTGAAGCGGGCATCGGTGCGATCGCGATCGAGACTCCCGTCAGACGCCAGCAGGACCGAATGATTAGCTACGATAATTTAAAAGCGATTTGCAATTATGCCAACAGTAACGGAATAAAAACACATCTCGACGGTGCCAGGTTATTTGTCCAGTCTGTCCACACCAATATTGATCCGAGTCAGTACGGGAAAATTTTCGATACCGTTTTCACTTCCATGTGGAAGTGTTTCAATGCAAGCTCTGGTGCAATACTGGCAGGCTCAAACGTGTTTACCGAAAAGCTATTTCACCAAAGACGTATGTTTGGAGGCGGTCTTCCTGCCTCGTGGGCCTTTGCAGCGGTTGCATTACATTATGCAGACGGGTTCCTCGGTGAATATAAAATGGCCTGGGCTAACGCAGAGAAGTTTTTTGCAGAGATTCAAAAAAATGAAAAATTCAAAATTGTAAAGTTTGAAAATGGGTCTCACATCGTTAAACTTACCATTGCAAATACCAATCTGATTAAATTTAAAGAGTCTTTGAAGAAGAAGGGTATTGAACTGAGTGCCCCGAACGAAACCGGATTTGGGCTAAAAATTAATCCATCAATCAATAGAGACACCCCTCAAAACCTGGCCGGATACTTTCTAGATTCTTTGAAAGATGCTTCTTAGAAATCAGTAAATGTAAATTCCCACTAGTTTTCATGGCTTGAATCGGGGTTATAACCATTCAACACTGCGTTCTACCACCCATGTACTTTGCAATGCATAGTACCTTAGATTGCACTTACATTTGTCATGTTCTTTTAGCCATAAAAATTAAATATAAACAGTCATGAGAAATTCAATTAAAACCTTCGTTTGCGCTTTGGCGCTTGTTGCCACTGTTTTCACTGCTAACGCTGAAAATAAGGAATCAAAAAAACCAACAGGATTTGAAGCGGGCATTTACCCTTCAAAAAATGGAAAAATTAATGTGAGAGTTGATAAAATAAACAATGCAGCCCCAACGACACTTTTACTTAAAGATGCAAGTGGAAACATTGTTTACAGAGAAACAATCAGCAAGGGGGACCAAAAATTTGGCCGTGTGTTAAACCTTGAAGAATTGGCATCGGGTAAGTATGTAATTGAAATTTCCAGCAACGGAGAAACTCAATCAAAGGCCATTCAGCTGTCTGAGCAGAAAATTGAACGTACTTTAACCCTCAACTGATCAGTAACAATCACAACAAAGAAACGGCTTCCTATGCAAGGGAAGCCGTTTCTTTGTTGTAACTCAAGCAAATATTTGAATTATGAGCGCAAGACCTCATTTATGAAATCAATCTCCTCATTATTTACGCTGTGTCCGAAGTTTTTATAAAGCTGCACCGTCACGAGGGCACCCATGGTAGTGAACACCTCGCCACTTTCTACCACCCGATCCTTTGGTATATGATGATCAATATCACTACAACCCAAAAATACAGGTGTTTGCAACAGCGAACCTTTATAATCACGGGGAGTCCCCTCCGGCCCGATCAGCCCTCCACTCAGGCCAAAGATACCTCCGTACTGACCAGCATTTCTCGCAGCAAACTCCAAAGCCAGACAAGCGCCCTGAGAGAACCCTAGCAAATAAATATCCTCTTGCTGAAAACCATCCACTGTTTTCAACTTTTCAACCAACCCACCTATTACACTGAGCGCCGAAGACAGGCCAGGTTGATTGTGTTCCATTGGCGCCATGAAGGAATACGGATACCACGTATTTCCTGTGGCCTGGGGTGCTAAAAACGCCATTTTTTCAGCATTAAAATGGGCTGAAAGCGACAAAATACTTTGCGCCGTAGCTCCCCGTCCATGAATCATGATCATGACTTTTTTCGCTTCATTCAGGGGGGTACCCGCGGTAACTATGTGATCTGCGTTATGCATCGAAATTCGATTTAGGCATTCTTTTAGGTGAACTTCAGTCGAGTTTGAGCGTTTAAATGTTTATTGAGTCTGAAGCACCGCCCAAATCAACATCATCCTAAACTCCCAAACTTCAAAACTATTTAAACTTCAAGACTTCCTGCTTTTACTTCGCTTTCGCAGAAATCACCGGTAAGCCAGCTTCGATCTTTGCCCTTCTCGGTTCGTACCACTCAGGCAATTTCAAGGACGAGCCCAATTCATTCACATTTTCATCCACCGCAAATCCGGGAGGATTCGTTGCAATTTCAAATAAAATACCACCAGGCTCACGGTAATAGATACTATGAAAATAATTCCTGTCTAATACCTCTGTCGGATTATATCCAGATGACAACAATTTCTCTCTGATTTCCAGCTGGCTTTCATCTGAATCCGTTGCAAAAGCAATGTGGTGAACAGATCCTGCACCTTGCAAGGCTCTTACATCTTTTGGTGACCTCATCACGTCAACGTATGATCCGGGACCACCGTTCAATGCTTCGAAGCGGAACAAATCCTGCTCTTCAGCGATCAATTTGTGCTGCATCACATCTGTCAACAGTGATACGGTCCGCTCAATATTGAACTCGTTCAGTGTGGCTGTGTAAAACCCACGTATGGAATATTCTGCCGGAATTTTACCGTTATCCCATCCAGGACGTTTGTCGTTGCTATTCGCCACCAGCTCCACGCCCATTCCATCAAAGTCTTCGAAGCGAAGATATGTCTCATCAAATCTTTGATATGGACCTGAGTAAGGAATTCCAAATTGCAAAAGGCGATCCATCCAATAGCTTAAAGAAGCTGTTGGAACCGAAAAAGCCGAGTAAGTCAATTGTCCGCCTCCCTTACGTCCGCGGGTCAATCCAGCGTATGGAAAAAAGGTTAGAATAGACCCAGGTGATCCTGTCTCGTCTCCATAATATAAATGATACACGTCGGGTGCATCAAAGTTGATCGTTTTCTTCACCATCCTCAATCCTAAAATCCCCACATAAAAATCCACATTTTTTTGAGCGTCACTGGCCAAAGCAGTAATGTGGTGCAAGCCGTTAATCAGATTATTCATGAGTTCCAAATTTATATGTTGTTACATTTAATGTATATACATGTATTGTTTAAAATTCGTTCAGCGTATTGAAAAAAAAGTAATTATTAACTTCGGCGATCGGATGTTGGCTATCGGCAGATGCGGCGCGAAACATCCTATCAATCTCAAAATGAGGTCACAACAGGCTTGAAAAATTTCTATGCAAAATTCAAATCTAAAAATAAAAAGACAAAACGGGAATCGTCATCGAAAGGTATAAACTAGCCTTTACGACTTTAATTGGTGTATTAACAAATGCAAGGAAAACTCGACCACTTATCACACCACCGCTAACTTTCAAGCCTAGCTGATTTTTCTTAATTCAATCAATATGTTTAGGATCGCTCTCTTCAATACCTACTGGCTTTATTTTATTCTTTTGAATACAAATGTTTTTGCCCAGGGATATGTCGACGGCAGACCTATGGCAACCAAAAGAATTGCATGTTCCGATGAAGGAATCGTGATGCGCTATGCCAATGGCCCGGATAGCTGTGACACTTACGGGGCGAGAGAAGCTGTGGTAAATAAAGACGGCGATAAATACTATCTATTTTATGACGGCGCAGGCAAAGATGGCTGGATTGCTTGTCTCGCCGAGAGTAGAGACTTACGCTCCTGGACAAAGAAGGGTCCGATACTTACATTGGGACCTGTTGGAAAAAACGACTCAAAAAGCGCGTCATCGCCGTGGGTTATTAAAGAAAAGAACACATGGCACATGTTCTATGTGGGGACGCCAAATACCACGCCCCCGCCATACCGAATCCCGGCATTCCCATATCTGACTATGAAAGCCAAATCCCAATCACTCGCAGGGCCGTGGGAAAAGCAATATGATGTAATTCCGCTTCCGCCGAAAGAAAACAGTTACTACACGGTCACTTCCAGCCCGGGATTTGTAGTGCGATATAAAAAATCTTATCTGCAATTTTTCAGTGGAGCTACGCAGGAAGGGAAAATAGTAAAACGGACGCTTGGGATCGCCAGGACAGATGATCTGAACAAGTCATGGATTATCGACGAGAAGCCGATCTTTCTTCCGGACGAACAAATCGAAAACTCGTCAGTTTTCTTTGATGAGCCAACAAAAACCTGGTATTTGTTCACGAATCACATTGGTATAAACGAAAAACGAGAGGAATACACCGATGCCATCTGGGTTTATTGGTCAAAGGACATTAACAAATGGGATGCAGCCAACAAAGCCGTTGTACTGGATGGTAAAAACTGCTCCTGGTCGCAAGGTGCAATTGGCATGCCCACCGTTCTTAAGGTTGGAAATAAACTGGCAATGCTGTATGATGCATCGGAAGGCAAAAGTACAAGTCACATGCGGAGGAATATAGGGTTGGCGTGGATGGAGCTGCCGCTTAGAGTTGAGTGATGAAAGGCGCTTCGATGGAAACCAGCCCAAGAGGCGCCTTTCAAATGCAAACAATATTTTCTACCACCGTGTTAACAAAACTCCAAGACATTCAGAATTCACTTTCAAATAAATCCGCACTGTTTTTCAATCTGATAAAAAGGCTGCTGTCGCTATTTGAAAATGACTAGTAAGTCTAGAAGCCCAATTTCATTGATTAGCAAGGTTTTTCATTTGTCCCAAGAAGTGACTATTCGGATCACGAAGTTATACATCAGGTGACTGGGGATTTATATTGGGAAAAGTCATCAAACATACTTAACAATTTCTTTACTGTGCAACATTTTCGTCCCGCAAAAACTCTTCACCACCTCGTTCCGACACCCGGAACGAATTGATTTTCCTTGCCAAACCGTCATTGTCTTTGATAATTCGCGCCTGACCCACTTTCAGAAAATAATCACCCGGGTCGTTTTTCTCCGTAAATACGAGGGTTGTAACCAAATCTTTAATCCCGTCAGGCGTAATTTCTCCCGAAAAAATCCTGATCTGTTTTCCCGTAGCCGATCCGTTGGTAATCTCCAATTCAGCGAAAATGCTGAATTTATTGCCGCTACCCGAAATAAACCCACCGAAGCCTTTACTGGTTGTTGATCCTGATTTGGTCGCTATGACAATAGAACCATCTTCGAAATTCTGATTTGAAAACTGAATTGTCAGATCTGTAAATTGATACCCTGCCTGGTTTGGATCATCGGGGCCATATGGCACAAGACAAGTATGAGGACTAGAAACAAAAATCCCGTCTACTTTCGGAGGCTTTACGCCTTCATTTATTGGCATTCCTTTCGTTTTCAAATCGGTAAGTAAAGCTTCCGGAGCGATTTTCTGAATTTTGGCAGATAGCGCCGGCTCGGTCTCTTTGTCTTTACAACTGTAGAATGTTACGGCGCTACCGAGCAGTATGGAAGCAATGACGGATGTAATTAAAGTTTTCATTTGCTTTTTATATTACAAAAGTGATTTGAATTTGATTGATATTGTAGCATTCACTCCATCCCCGTTTCCTTTCTGACGCTTAACAAAGTGCCTCTATCGGCAGACCCCCGAAACAACATTCTCATCTAGGTCTGCTAACGGCGCAATCACCTATACCATTTACCAATATCCCCCACCAGCCCAACGCTCCCAAAAAGGTAATTATAAGGAACCTCCGCGGACGTAAACTGCAGGGAAATTCCGGTTTGTATTTGCATTTTAATCCACTTGTACCCGACCCGCATGGTGATAGCAGGCTCGGCAAATAAATGCAGGCGGTCGCCAAGGTTACCTATTGAACTGTATTTCAGTGTAAATGCACTGAAATTTACCGATGTAACAGACCCGAAAGTCAATCCCGTAATCCTTGTACTGAATGCGATGTCGATAGCTTTACTCGCAAAACCCAAGTTAGGCTGCAAGAAAAATCGCGCCCCCCTCGTGTTCAAATGGGTGGTGTATGACGAATCTCTGAGGGCGGTCTCGCCCGGATAGACGGGTCTTGTGTCCTGAAAATCGCTTCTCAGAGCTGTTTTAAAAACACCAAGACCGCCATAGGTTTCAAACGTCCAGGTACTTTTATCATCTGTAAAAAAACCTCCTCCTACCTCAACCATTTTGCTTACGACCCTGTTATTGCTACCCGGCCTGGCCATAATCTCCCGGACAAGCCTGTCGGAATTTTGAGCATTGACCATCACGGCAGTATGGCGTCCAACGGCATAGGCCACCTGATAGTCATATACCCCTGCCGATAATTTCACTTCCCCTTTTTCCCTGAATACGGGGACATTTTGCGCGGCGGGCAAATAGACGGAAGCACAGGATTGAAGTATCGCAAAAACGTATCCAAATACCAGAACGCGAAATAGTATTCTCATAAAATTGTTTGGTATAGACTCCTTTACTTAGTCCAAATCGTTGAGATACCCAGGCAAGAACAACTTTTCAAGTACATCATCTACCACATCCCAGGTGATCATCTTTTTACTATACCTTTTTTCCATCTTCTATTCAAAGCCCGGATCAAATTCGACTAAATTGACCCAGGCCTAAGTTGCTTATTAAAAAATGGGGAACGTTTCCTCAGTAGCACGGAGGGACAGCTCCGCCGGTTGGAGTCGTGCCATTTTGGTATCTGAGAAGACCCCCGACTGCATAATAATTACCGCACGGAGCGCCGTCAATTGCTCCATTCTGGAACCTGACGTATTGTTTCCCTTCAGCTATATTGGGATCGCAACTCGTGGTTGGCAGTCCAAGCCATCCACCATCATACCCCAGCGCATTGTATAATTTGTCAATCTTGCCCCAGAAAGCCTGGGCACCGGTAGCTGCTGAATAATAGATCTGGGCTGTATATGGTGTCCCCGATTCATTTTTCGAAAAATGCTGGTAACGTCCTTTTTTACTGGTCAGATCCATTTCATCCGTAATAGGATAGCCCAAAATACCATCCCAGCGATCAAGTGCCTTGTATTTTTTGTAAATTTCTCCGTCAATCAAAGTTGTCAAACCCGCCGGATTGGTAATGATTATTCCGTCGCTATTATCGGAAACCTTTTTTATGCCAATATAGCCGACATTGTTTTTCAATGACACATAGTCGGCCAAGATCAAAGCGTAGTTATCCTGTCCCAGTTGATCATACTTCTTCATCTCATAATTCAACACGGCATAGGCAGTGCTATTGAAATAGTAAATCGCCCGATCCTTGCCACCGTAGTACTGAACCCATCCTTTTTTACCAGCGGTCTGGATTGCCTTTCCGCCATTGTCCGGCCCATTGGTCCAACCCAGCGTTTTGTACTTCGCATCAATAACCTTCTGGTAGTCGTCTCCGGATGGAGTCACATCGGTGGTTTCCTTGCCGCCAGGACAGGCCGTCATCACCGTAATTAAAAATAAGAGGCTAAATAATTGTGTTACCGTTTTCATTGTGTAATTGTTAAAAAGTAAAAGAAGATTTAGATTGATTAGCCAAAGACTGCCGACAAATTGACACACCAAAATTCGGGAAGAACGTTAAGCTGAAAAATCAATAATTTTGTGGATATGCGAGGGCTAAAATAAGTGTCCGCCCTGTTGATTTTGATATGATTACCGAATGACCCCTGAGCGAATGCGGATGCAGAGGCCAGCAATGGAGGCGAGCAAACTTGATCCCGTTCTCATGTAATCAGAACTTTCAGTGTGACTTATTTTTTGTACCATTTGGCAATGTCGATCACCAGCCCGAGGCTGCCGAGCGTAGTGTTATAAGGGATATTTGCGGAACTCAATTTTAAGGAAAGGCCAAACTGCGCCTGAATTTTCAGGAATTTATAGCCACCCCGCAAGGTGATTGCTGGTTCCAGAAACATGTGCGTATGATCTGCCAGCTGATCGAGATCCTGGTCAATGAGGTATTGTTTTGAATAAATCGTTGTGGCGGTACCGTACTGCAAAGCGGTAAAACGAGAACTGAGTGCCACATCGAAATACCTGGAAGCAAAGCCGACGTTGGGCTGAATAAAGAGCTTTAATCCATTTGCTTCTATCTCGCCCAAAACTCCGTTATTCGTGTTGAGATCAGCAATGTGCGTCCTGCTGAAGCCACCACCACCATACACCTCGTAAAGCAAATTCCGCTCACCTTTGCCGAGATAGCCTATGCCCGCTTCGATAACAGAATTGTTTTGTGCGAAGCTTACGTCAGGCTTACCGTCTACGGTTGCGTTAGGATTACCCTGATGTTCGCGCTTGGCGACTTGTCCATTGGCTATGATGCCGATTTTATCTGTAACTGCATAAGCAGCCTGAAAATTATTGGCTGACAGCACGAATTTTGTTTCACCCCTTTCTTGCAAAAGCGGCACATTGAGTGCGTTGGGGATGTAGGCTGTTTTGCAGGACTGGAATAAAATAGCAAGTCCAATTAATAAAAAACAACCATTTCTTCGCAGTTCAACCCGTGTTTTGGCTACTACAAGTGAGGTCGGTGGTATTGATGGGGTGTTCATTTTGTTTCGTTTAAAAGTGAAAAAGTGATTTGCAGAAATTATTATTCAACATGTCAAAATCTCCCAATGAATCAAGATGAAAAATTAACAATCCAGGGAGCAATGGAAGTGTTTGCAATAGAGGGATTTCAACAAAAAGACTATTGATTTTCAACATAATAGGATGAAATGACGGCACTGTTGCTTGCGGTGGGCAGCACATATTTGGACACAAAAAATGCAGTAAATGCCTTGTCAAATTGCATAACGCCATTTCTCGTTCTGCGCCTGACCGCCAGTATACTGATTTTAGAAAAGATAATGGATTGATCGCCGGTGCGCCTTATAACAAATAGCGTATCGCCACAATCTCTTTTGCCGACTTTAAGCCTAAAACCGAACGAGTCTCCGCCTTTTACTGATCCTGGAATATGATAGCTTATTGTATCGCCCTTGACGACAGCATTTACCATCACGGAATAGTTGGGCCTTTTTAAACCATATTTTCGTAACGGTATCACACATACGTTTCCAGACGTCGAATCAAAAATTATGTTTTTCAAAGTCAGCTCATAGCCCTGCATGGTCTCGGAATGAAAGCGATCCTGTGCAATGGCCCGATGTGACTGCACGAAATTCAAAAAACAGCCTAAGAGCAAAAATTGAGAATAATACATCTGATAGAGGAGTTAGAATATTACATTTTTAAAAAACTCTGAAGAGTTCCTAAGTCAATGAGGATAAGAGGTCATTCCGGCCATCATCATTGATTTACAGGAATTAAGATCGTGTGTGATGGTCGAAACGAGGCTGACATCCATTTTTCCGAACACTTTTATGTGGTTTTGCGTGTCCCTTCCAGCCCATTCATACCAGCCACTAAAGGGCTTTATCAAAAGGCAGCCTGCTTTCAATCCCCCCTGCCCGACTCCACCTTTCATCAAAATGGCGTTCCCTGGCCCGGCAAGGACAAGTTTATTGCACACCGTGTTCAAATCCAGGTAGACCTGCAAATCCGTGGTACATTCCCAAGCCGAAAAACTTCCGACAGTAATTGCCAAATTATCTTTCGGCACCTTGTGGGAATGGCGATTCGACTTCGAAATGGCTATATTTGGCTCGTAAGCCAGGTTCAACTGAGCTGAAACAAATGGAGCAAAGCAGAAGAAACTGATAAAAAGCAAAAGTGTTTTCATGACCGTCTACGTTACAAGGTGAATTTAAAAAAGCGGGCTTTTGGAAATGACCTGCCTTGCGCTTGCCTTCCAGCAGATCAAAATTCGGCAGAAACGAGAATGTAGAAAATCAATAATTTTGGGGATACAAGATAGGTGGGATGGTCGCCTTAGTTGGTATTGTCACCAACTATCACACCCCAATTCCGCCAGAGCGGATGTTTCCACCAATTATCCGTAAGATAGCATTGTCTCACACTAATAAACAAACGTATTTAGGGGACCCAACTACGTTCAATTCTTTACAGCTACAATTTTGTGGTGGAAAAAACTTCTGGGACCCGATAAGTTGTTGGTGACAACACCAGCAATACGGAAATTATCAACTTTTTTTTGGGGATGCGAAGAATGAGTCAGAAGGTTGCCGTTATTCTTGATACCATTTCCCAATATCACCGACGAGACCAATACTACCGAAAGTAACCTGATTTCCTTTGAAGTACCTATCCATACAGAGCGATAGACCAGTTTGAAGGCGTATTTTGATAGACTTATAACCAGCTTGTATTGTAACAGCAGGCTCTGCAAACATTGAAAACTTCAGTACACGGAATCCCGGATAATCGACCGCGTCCACCCCATTGTGCAATATGTTAACAGACTTCCACTTTAGCCCGACGACTCGGGTACTGAACGCCACATCTACATATTTACTTGCAAACCCCACGCTACTTTGCAGAAAGTACCTGGCCGCCCTGGTTTGAACATCGTAAAAATAAGAATCATATTCGGGTAACCGGGACGTGTCTCCTGGGAAACGGTATGTTGATATTCTCTGTTCAGCATGGATCAATCCACTTACTGAAACACCGGCCCCGGCATAGATTTCAGACGTCCAGTTCTTTTCACCCTGTGCAAAATAACCTGCTCCAATTTCCAACATTTTGTTATCCACCCGATCCGGTATCAGATGAAAGCCCTGAAACGGCCTTTGGCTCATCTGCCGAGCGTTAACCATTATCCCAATATGATTTGTCACAGCATATGCTCCCTGATAATCGTTGACAGTCGCAGAAAGCTTGACCTCTCCTTTTTCTTTCAGTAGCGGTATATTTTGTACGCCGGGGTGATAGATTGTGGCGCACGACTGAAGGAAAGTGATTGCGCACAGGAAGAACAATAATGCGGGATTGGCTTTCATGATTTGAGCGGATAAAATATCGTTACATCAAATTTCACTAGAATCCTGGCTATGGAAAATCAACGATTTTAGAGATCGTATGCTTCCACTATAGCGAGTCTTGTCACCAACTATCAACATTAAAAACTTGTTTCAGATCCTGCGGATTATTGCTTCAGTCCCCATCGTTATCACCATACAGGTCTTGATGATTTTGGATTTTTAATGCATTATTTAGAGGAGTGGTTGCAGGCCCTACTTTTGGCTCACAGCGTTAAAAAGTTTGAAGAACGAAGAAGTGAAGTCTTGGGCATTTGTTGCCTACAGCACCAACAATGGCGGTCAAATTATTCCTTTCGCTGAATAACAAACTACGACGAAAGGAATAATTGAAAAACATGCCGATTTCCCAATAGAAATTACTTTCTGAAATTTCAGAGTCGGTCCAGTTCGCCGACCGTTTCAGACCCCGTATTGATGCTGTTAACAGAACCTGCGCTCACGAATGAAAAGAAAACCGGAGATTCGTTTCTGAGCAAATCCACGCAATTACTGAAATCATCAATATAATAATTGAGGCACGTTGCCCCAGCAGCATATCCATCGGGTGGCAAAGTGGTCCCCAGCGGATAAAAGACCAATTGCCCGGCCACCCCGCTTCCTGATTTCAGGATAATCCGGCGAGGTGTTTTACTACTCGAATAGATTATTTCATAAGAATCAATTTTTGTTCCTGCCATCATTGTATTTGTTTTAGTACTTGATAGTGAATGTGTATACGGCTGCTCAAATGAATAAAAGAGATTTTTTAGAGCGTGAAAATGGACTTCAAGAAAGACAAGATCCTACTGCACCATGCCGCTGATGCCTGCGTGATAAACTGTGCCATCTTTGGCCACTACACAGGGTGAAGATTGATCAATGGTACGACCAGTGTCGTATTCCCATTTTTTAGAACCTGTGGCGGAATCAAAAGCATATAGTTTTTTGCCAATACCGAGGTAAACTAAGCCCGTTGCCACGACCGGCCCCGAAAGAATCAGATTGCCGACTTCGGGTTTGGCTTCCCATTTTTTGATACCCGATGCGGCATCAACCGCGTAAAGCGTTCCGCCCGCACCGATATAGGCAATACCGCCGACCACCGTAGGCGACGAATAATCCGAGCCTCCATCAGGGGTTTTAAATTCCCACTTCTTCGCTCCGGTCGCAGCATCCACAGCGTAGAGTTTATTATTTTCCGTGTTAGCCCCAAATGCACCTGCTCCAATATAAACAACGCCATTGGCAATCGTAGGGGATGAATAGGTGATCAAGCCACTATCAAACTTCCATTTAATCGCCCCAGTCGCTATGTCGAAGGCCATAAAACCGCCAAATTCTGAGCCAGCAAAGAGGAGGCCGCCTGCTACGGCAGGCGAAGACTCTGAAATACCAATGTCAGGCTGATGCCATTTTAAAACACCTGTTGTTGCATTTAATGCGTGTAAACCAGACTTCCCACCAGAGCTCCCACGAATAGAGGCATAAACCACACCATCAACCACTGTTGGGGAGGCTTGCCAGCCGTACACTTCATCATGTTGATACTCCCATTTTTTGGCTCCGGTGGCGGCATCAATAGCATATAGATGATGATCTCCTCCATAATAAAGCATTCCATTCACAACCATCGGAGCCGCAAAAGGTTGGTTCAATACAAGTGTCGTTGGGTTCGATTCCCATTTTTTTACGCCTGATTCAGCATCAAATGCATAGATTTTTTTATCCCAGCTTGCAAAAAACACCACACCATTAACCACAGTTGGGGTTGATTGAATACTAGACCCAGCCTTGAAGCTCCATTTTTTTGTACCAGTCAGAGCATCTAAGGCATAAAAATTACCATCAAGGTTCCCGATATAGACCGTACCGTTGTTCAAAATTGTTAGGGTAACAGTATAAGCTTGCGTTGTCCCATCCTCTGCCGTGACCGTATATGTTACCGGTTTGCTAAAATCCTGAACAACTCCTGACGCAGGCGAAACGGTCGATTTTTCTGAAACGCTGATCGTTGGCGCGATCTTGGTCAAATCTGTTCCAACCGGCAATTCCGCTTTTATTGTTTTGGCAGATGCGTCAACAATTGCAGTAACCACGGGATTCAACGCTGCCAGGCTAAACGTCTTGATTTCCCTTGCACTACTCTTGGTAACAGGAGCTATTACAGGGTCCTTTTTTTTGCAAGCGATAGTCGAAAAAAGCAGCAGTATACTTAGTAATGATATGAGCCTAATTTTCATTATTCTATTGTTTAAAATTGATAATGTACGTTTTATGAAAAATTATTGGTCTGATAAGCTATCTACTGCACCACCCATTTCCTGCTTATTCCATTTACCCGGATCAAATACAATCCTGGCGGAAGGTTTGCTTTCAGCAACAGCTGCACACTACCTTCCGAGAGCTTTTTCCGGTCGAATGATATAGATTCCCCTTTGGGGTTTAGAATGGTAAGGTTAGAAGTCGCCGGAACGTCCAGGTTAAGGAATTTCCCGTTCGATGGATTGGGATAAGGTGCATCCGTTCCTTCAGTTCTTACTGAAACCACCCGGTAGTAATGAGAAGTACCATCAAGGTCCACCTGCTTTAAGCGATAGTAGCCAATTCCCGGAATCGGATTTTCGTCGGTTAACTGGTAAATGGTCTTATCTGATTTATTCTCTTTTGCTTTAACTTTTCCTATAGCTGAAAAGGATTTCAGATCAGCACTTCGTTCGATGTCAAAGTAGTCCGAGTTTTGTTCGGAAGATGTTTCCCATGTCAGACTGACCTTTTTTTCGTCGTTCAGTTTCGCGTTGAAATAGGTAAGTGTTACAGGAAGGGCACCGTAGTCTTCGCTCACACCGGACAGCGTAAGTGTCACTTCGGTGTTGTCTGTATCTTTTATCCAGACTGAATTCTCCGGAGGACGCGTGCCCGTTATCGCAGATGACCGTGCTGACATTCTTCCACCGGAGTTGCTGGTCGGGAATGCATTTTTGGTGTGAAACAAGCGTGTGTAAGTAGGGGGGCTGTACATTGGCCCTGATCCTGAATATATCTCCCAATAATCACTTTTCCGGATAATAAAATATCCACTCCAAGAAGTTGGAAAACTGGTATCAAACACGGTGCTGTAGACCTTTGTATCTGCATCGGCTCCCGGGGGCACGTAGAATTGAGGATATGGACTGCCATTTCCGCTCACGATCCCACCGGCATCAAGGTGCACACCCCGCCCCTCTGCATACACAAGATCTGCGCCACTATTTGTTCCTGAAATGGTGACATTAAAAGGTATCCTGATTCTCGAAGATCTGGCAAAACAGCTGTGCGCATCCGTGTAAACCACTGAATAATAAGTGGTTGTTTCGGGGGTTACATCCACCTCGTCGGTGGTGAGGCCAAGCGATGTTCCACTTTGCCAATACTGCGTTTCCGAATGACCATACCAGGTTTTGGTAGTTCCCGACAGTACCGGCGCGCTCAAATGTATTACCTGACCAAGTGCAGTCACCGCCGAGAGCCCGGTGGCGGTTATGGTCCCCGCAACAGGCTGATAAATTGTAATCGGATAATCTGAGCTGGAAATATTGTTTCCAGCATTCACGACCACGATCTTATAAGAGATTGTAGCCGCTGAACAATCATTCGTAACTGTTTGAAGAATCGTGGTTGGAATAGTAAGCGTCGCAGTCAAAGAAGAAGTGGAAGCTGTAACCACATCCGACTGGCTCGGTGTATTACATTGCGAAGAAGTCCGGATCAATTTCACCGTAAAATTACTGTTGCTAAATGTTCCCGTTGTAGCGAAATTAACAACCACCTGAGTACCCTTTGCTCCGCAAGATTCAGTTTGCGTATTGTTAACCGTAATAGTTGGAGAGCCTGCAACATGCACCGTGACTTGTCTGGACGGAGAGGTACATGCCCCATTTGTTTGTGTCACATAAAAATCCTTTGTTACCGGGACAACAACTTGCATCGGATTGCTTGTGGAAGTATTAGCTCCACTATTCCAGCTCCATTTGTAACCAAAACTGGCGTTACCGGTAGCAGTGAGCGTTACGGTGGTATTGGCCGCTACGTTATCCAGATTCGAAGAAGCATCGGTCGGCATATCCGGTATATATTTCACGGTCACCGTTTCAGTATTTGATGGTGCTGATGTCACACCATTTACGGTACAGGTAGCCTTAAATCCATAAATTTTACTGGCTTTGTTGTCATTGTCAGCATCCAGCGCTGATGTTTCAAAATGTAGCCCTGTGCCAAGGACCCCAGCTGTTGTCTCACTCCAGGTGACTATTCCTGGTGATGGACATCCAAAAGCGTCCAGGCCTACAGTGGCTCCCGAGCAAATGGAATAAGTACCGCTCACTTCGATACTGGGTGGAGAAATACATCCCCCATTGATTGTGCGTTTATTGCTCACCGGCGAGGAGCATCCATCAAGTGAAAAAGTGACATAGTAATCGGTTGCTTCCTGCTGGTTCTGAACCTGATACTGATTGGAGCTGGTATTCTGGAGCACACTTGTTCCATTGGTCCAGGTATAGGTTCCCACTCCCAAATTGGAAGACGTTAGTGTGGCAGTCTGATAACAGTTTACCGTTGAAATGTTGGAAGTAATGACCGGAGTATTGGAGAGAGATGCCACCTGAACATATTCCGAATATGCACTTTGACAACCATCCGTAACGGACATAGCTCTGTAAAAACCGCCATTTGAAACGCTGATCTGCGCGCCGGTCTGCCCGTTGGTTTCCCACATGTATTGTGCCCCATCGGCCCCGGAGGCTGTTAAGGTTACCGATGCTCTGGTACTGCAAATCGTACTGTTTGAGGCCGATACCACGGGTACGGCAGGCGGCGTACATTTTCTGAATTCAACCATCGATCCCGCAAAATCGTAGAAATAACGAGGCGAAGGTATGTTTGCCCCAGCGTAGGGGTTATATACATACAAGGGCGCATAATTGCTGGCTTCTCTGAATAAGTCGCCTGCTTTGTTTTCAACACCAACCTGTCCCGGGCCTGAGTCCGAGTCGGTTCCGCCGACAGTCTGGTTAGCGGTATTGTGTATCTGTATTTTCCCTATTGCTCCTTCAAAAAGCTGAATCTGAACATTAATAGTGGCTTGTCCGGCATTGGGATAGGGACTACTTGCCACCTGGTTGATGACTACGCCCTTATAGTTGACGACCAAAACCCTGTTTGGTGCCGTGCCTGAGACAAAGTAGTCGATGGCAGCATTGGTAAAATCATAGTTTCCATTTTGCCATGCAAAGGCAATAAAATTATGTAGAGAACTGCTTCCCCCTAATCTTTGGGTCCCAAACGGCCCTGGATTCATTTTCGTCACTGAGGGATTTTCAAATGAAAGCGTGCCGTTCGGGTTAATGTAAAAAGTGGTGTAAGTGTTTTCCCAGAAATTAAAATCAAAGCCAATGGGCAAAGCGGCGGATGATGTCGCTGCATCCAGTGTAACAGATGTCCCTGTTCCACTGATTTCCTCTAATGGAAGACCGGTTGTGAGCGCGTAGCTCTGTGCGCTTACCCTACCGGCTATCAGGCAGGTAAAAATCAGAAAAAGCAAAAATGGTTTCATAAAAATAGATTTTGAGGATTGATGGAATAGTTTCTATCTGCTTGAGTGGTTAAATGCCGACTTGAATTCAAAGGGGAAATCTATATGCTGGTTTAGTTCGATACTATCGTGTACAGGCGAGAGGTATTAAAGAGCTGGCTGATTGCCGTTTTTGTGAGGGAATGGTTTTCGTCGAAAAACTGACCCGTTACGTGCTGCTCACCAGCACAAAACAACCATTCACCGTGGGTGGGTCGTCACTGGCAGCGAATGTGAGGCAGGAAGGAGATATTCATTTTGACGATTGGGTTTTGAAGCATTGTTCAACACGCCAAAAGTCGGGAGAAGGGGTTTAGTAGAAAATCAACAATATTGGGGATGGGGGGGACTAATTCTTCATAAACTTAGTTGAATTTTTAGGTAAAGTCTTGGTAATCACAAAGGATTGATACTACAAAAAAATACAATTTGCACGCAGATGGACTTATGTGGAGCCTAACGCGCCCCTATTACGTGCTACATAATTCCCAAATTATGGATGGGACGAAGTCTGCACATGTAAAATGAAATGGCAAATAGAATATCCCCGGCAAAACCCACAACATTTCTAAAAATAACAGCCTTAACATATAGAACAAAGTCCGATTCATGCAGGCCATCACCAATGAAAGACATTATTAGTGTTATAGTGCTCGGCAACAAAATTCCAAGACTGATTAAAAAAACTGGATTTTTAAAAACGCTTTTACTTAATTTAATTTGAGTAATTTGTCTAATGTAGAATAGTGATAGTCCAATCTGAAAAACCCTTACCAAGATCGCGTTAAAGGTCCCATATTCGCGAAAGCCATCGATAAAAAAGTATATAAAAATTGAAAAAATGCATAAAAGCAATGTAAGCTCTTTAATGGCCACAATAGACCTTGTGCTACTGCGCATCACTCGGTCATAAAACAAGCCAACAAAATAAAGACAAGCAATCCGATAAGTAATATTAAAAAAATTGGTATCCTTAATCCCAAATTTTTTCATAAACTCCCAGTAAGGGTCGTTTATCAGTACAGTTTGGATATGAACATGCTCTACTATATGAAGTAATAATAAAACAGACAGATAAGCCCCAAAAATTTTCATTGAGGGCTCCAACCTTCGCCAACTAAAAAAAGCAAATGGTAAGGGAATTAGCCAAAAAAAGATACTTAACCGGTCGAAATAAATTAGGATTTCATTAAATAATTTTTCTTGCCCAGCTAAGTTATCCATGCAAATTTTCGATTAACGTACCACTGCACCAGACCCTTCCGGTTCACCACCAATTCCTCCTCTGTGAACAGAAACTTTTGCCCTATTAAAATAGACGAAGAAGTTATCCCCTATCAATTCAGGCGAGCTCCCTAGCTTATTATGGACACCTAATCGAGCGCATATATAAGGGAAATTTTCAGCAGGATTTCGACCAATCTGTGTAATTTTATTGATGGTTAATTCATCTAACACAGCATAAAACAAATTATCCTCGGTCACTGTATCGGAAGTCTGATTGCCATTGTTGTAGGATATCCAGGAGGCTGTAACTGTGGCCTTGTTCTTAAAATTTTCAACCCTAAGCGCAACAGTATGTGTCTGAGATGCGTTCATCAGCACTTTTAGCTGTTGTATATGAATCGGGAAAGTCACCTCATTAGGGAGCACTTCGTTCGTTGCTGTATTCTGCGATATACCCCAATAATAAGCTACATCTTCATTTAGTCTTGAAAAAGTGAAATGTGCATTGACATCCCGTGTTTTAAAAATAGCCATGAAAACAAAGTTTAATTTTATTTAACATTAATTTTATTTTTAATATCAAAATTCAATTTCCGTAAATTGTTACTAAGGGGTTTAATCCTTTTCGACTGCGGAAGGTCATTCGTTAATTCCAATTTTTTTATAGTTGTCTCCAATTTGTAAAAATCCTCGTTCCATTTCACCGTTTGAAATTTTCTTATTTGTTGTGAATTAACATCCAGCATTGACCTCCATAACGCATCAGGTACAAGTTCAGTACCAATTTTCAAACTTTCATTAACACTGTATTGAGGCTTAAATTTCACCATACCATTTAACCTATACTTAAAAAAAGAGGTATTCAAGCTGGGAACAATAACCAACTGATCTGGCATATTCTGTGTAAATCCATTGGTGTAGTAAAAATTCTCCATTATTTTAATGAGCTTCCATTTCTCATTACTGAACCGTTGATATCGAAAAACCGTATTTTCATCCAATACTACATCTTTGATCGTGTAATTTAAAAAAACATCCCCATCAAAGCCAGTCGCCAATTTCATTTTTTGAGAATCCACAGTTGACACATCAACCGTATGACTTGCCAGTGAACCACCACTACTTATAATATTCGTCAGAGAATCAATATCAATCCGGCCAGCAGTTACAAAATACGATTCCCTTGGCGTTGGCAGTGAGCCAGAACTGATAGTCTGAACGACGCCACAGGATTTACAACTTAGATTCAATTTATTATCTATATTGGCTATGTATTCCTGCGAACGAATGTGACTTTCGGGATCAGAGAGCACTTCGTAATTTAAGGAATAAACCTGGCCGAAACAGTTTCCCCAAGGATCATAAACAACCAGGAATCTCTGGTATCCTTTTTTGTAATACCCTTTTACAACGACCTGATGCCTACTGAACTGATCGGAGCCGAAGATGGAAAGCAATACAGGACGACAATTGTCAATCTGATTCGCCAGAAAATCCCAGCTAATGGTAGAAGCATCCTGATTCGAAAAGTATCCCAATTTTGCCAGTAGTATTTCCATATCTTTTGGATCACTTGAACCCATGGAATAATCATAATAGCCAGATGTAGAACTCGTTGTTTCTTCCATGAATTCCGCCAGCTTGCATTCTTCCGACACAACAAAGTCGGCAGGCATTTCTGGGTTATGTTGCCTGTATATTTTTGTCAGATTCACTGTGCTGTCAAAATATTTCAGAACCATTTCGAGGCTAGACGCCCAACACATATTAACTGTCCGCTGCGGAATCAATTCTATACCATTTATATTGCGAACAGTATTTTCAAAATTCGAAGGGACATAGCGATTCTCTCTGTTTACCACCGGCTGTGACCAACATTCCACAGAAACTAGGCAACTCAATAAAAATCTGAAAAGAATAGCATTTCTCATATCAATGTTAGACTAAATTTCTTGCCTTCAAACCAACCGCCACTCCAGCGCCTTCACAACTGCCTCAGGAGCGGAATTGACATGTAATTTTTCGTATATGTGATTAACGTGGGTTGCTACGGTGCTGAATGAAATGCCGCAGGTGTCTGCGATCATTTTATAACTCAGTCCTTTCACCATGCAGCCAAGTACTTCTTTTTCGCGTTGGGTAAGTTGTACAAATGTGTGTTCGCTTTTCACAAACTGTCTCTGGAACATCTCCACCACCCTTTTGGCGATGCTTGGTGAAAGGTGCGAACCTCCTGCATAAACCTCCTTAATCGCCTGGACGTAAACTTCGGGATCCGGATTTTTAACAACATAACCAGAGGCTCCGGAACAGATCGCCTGAAAAATCTTGTCGTCATCCTCAAAAACGGTCTGGATCAAAATCTTGGCTTTGGGTGCGTATCTGATGATTTCGATCATTGCCTCAATGCCCGATTGGTGCGGCATTTGAATATCCATCAACACCACATCGGGCTTGTGCTTTTTCATGACCGAAACTGCATCGCGGGCATCGGGGAATGCACCGGAAAACCAAATACCTTCTGTTCCTGAAAGATACATCGCCAGACTTTCTCTTAGATTTTTATTATCCTCAAACAATACAACACGAATCATTAGCAAAGCCCCAAGGGCGTTTTTGATAGATACTGAACATTTGATACAAAAATCTTCGAATCGCCCCGGATAAAAAATCAATAATCTTGTGGATATCCCGGCTCAATCCAAATTACACAAAGATGACTTTTGCCACGAAGTCACAAAGACACTAAGATATTTACTATCACATATTTAGATTTTCAGGTTTGATCTTTAACATGCTTCCCATTCGCCACGTAGAAAAATTTTTGTGCCTTAGTGCCTTAGTGGCTAATTTAACATGATCCAATACCAACAAATTCAAGCCGCAATTCTCAAACTAATTTTTGTTCCCACATTCATCTGAGACTCTATTTTCAGGTCAATTTCAGCTTCCTCCGCTCGTTCCTGAAAGTTGAAAAGCCCATTGCCCTCATGCATCTTTCCAAGGTCAAACCCCCTTCCATTGTCCTCGATCTGCATTTCCATAAATTCTTTTGAAGATGTTATGTGTATACTCACCTTAGTCGCATTGGCGTGTTTCACGGCATTGTTGATGGCTTCTTTAAAGATCAGGTATACGTTTTTCCGCTGTTCCATAGAAAAATTGATCTTCGCTGGGTTCGCATCTATTCTAAATTCAAAGGCAATATCCTTGCTGCTGAGTACCTGTGACGCAAAAGAGTTCATTCGCTCAAACAACTTTGCAACGCTGTCATTCTTAGGATTTATAGTCCAAACGGTATCCTGCATCAATGTAACCGATTCACGTGAATTCTCAATGATCTTTTCCAGAATCGGAAGCATCTCTTTCGGCGCTTTTTTTCTCAGCACTTCAACAAAAATGGCAATACTGTTCAGGTTAGAACCCACTTCGTCGTGTAAATCAGCTGCGATCTGATTTCTCACACCGAGCATCTTTAGACGTTGCCTGAAATCATAAAGAAAAAATAAATAAATCCCTACCCCGATTAACACCAAAGCATAAGCAACGATAGACGGAATAAACCAAAACTCATTCCAGAATGCCTTTTGCTTAACAATCCTGATCTGAGACAACGTGGAGTCTTCACCCTTCCCATTGGCTTTGATCTGAAAAATGAAACTTCCGCCTGGCAGATCCTGGTAGCGGGTCACTGGATAGGCCGTTTCAACCCACTTCTCTTCCAAGCCTTGCAAGCGATACAAATACCCGATCGAATCATTGGGAATCCTGCTGAATTCGAGTGTCAGCTCATCCTCGGAAGCTTTGAGATGAATTACCCCTTTTACAGGCTCTGCCCCTTTTCCGTTTACCAAAACCTTTGTCAGCTTCACCTGTGCCGAGGCTTCCAAAGAAAACAGGAGCAACCAAAAGATAGCCAGATGACGAATTGCGAAAAACATTGAAGGGCTTGAGAGGATACATCTCAAATATATCGATCTAAATCAGAAAACCCAATGATTAACAGGAATCTAATGCAACAAGGCGCTGCCCCCAACGAAGACAGCGCCTCAGTTTTATCCAGTGAAAAGAGAGGAGGATATTCCATATCTCACAATACATTTTTTAGCTCTGATGAATGAAAAGCAATTTGTTAAGAGAGTCAGCGTGTGTATAGATGCTCAGGCTCTTTTCGAGATATTCTTCATTTACCAAATGTGTTGATTTGCAGGCTGAATTACCACTCCCTACCGGTGAATGGTCGGTAATATCGGGTGAGTGGAATGTTTTTGCAGGTACACAGATTATTTGGATGCAAAATATTCGGACGTCACTAATCATCCCATACACCGGGCCGAACCCTCCATTCACGAAAAATTATTGCCATTTACACCGGATCTATTGTGGCTCGCATACATCTTTTTATATTGTAAAACGTTTCTTGCAAACCTGCCGACCGACACGTATCAGTATTATTTTAAGAAACACACTCATGGTGGATATGCCTCATTTGTTATTTTAATGCATTCTTATCGAGCCCTCCTTCTGATTACACTGACGTTTATTTGTTGGCACCAGAATGCCAATGGGCAAGGTAGTACCCTGTTGATCGATTCTTCAACGGTTCACTCTGAAAAGTTAGACATCAGAAAGTATATACTTTTCTACCCGGATCTCAGCAGTAGCAAAAGTTTCGAAGAAATTTACGCTGATACAACATTCATTGATTTCAGAAACTTACAGAAAACCACGTTTGCTTCAGGAACCAGCTGGACCCGAATCACAGTGAAAAATATCAGCAACGATACACTGGATATGATCTATTTTCTCGGTTATCATACCATCAAGGAAATGCACATTTCAATTGGCAATCTAGTAAATCCGGCAGAAATGAGTGCCCCAAGGGAATTATTTGACTACAAAGATCAATTTACCGCGTCCCTTCACATTTTACCGATGCAGCAGGCTACATACTGGCTAAAATCTTCACCATTTCTATTTCCCAGGGAATTTAAACCCATCCTTTTTTCCAGGAGTGGATATCGAAGTTACAAGCGACAGCATACAGACGGGAGTATGTACAACTTCGGATTTCGTACCATGATCATGGGCCTTTGTTTTCTTCTTGGCCTATTTGCATTTATACAAAGCTTGTACGGCAAGGATAGAACCTACGCCTACTGGGGCCTTTACCTGTGGTCCAACTTCGCCTACTTCTTCACCGGCTTAGACCGCCACTTCAACCTGGGCATTCTCAGCGAATCCGGCAAGCCGTGGATCATTGTCTCACAATTCCCTATCCAAATGTCATACCTCTTGTTTATCAGTTCATTCCTGATGATAAGCAAATATGACAGGCGCATTTTCCGGGCAATTCAAATTACGATACTTGCCCTGTTTTGCGGCTTTATCTTATCATTTTATGCAGTATGGAATAATAACAGCGACCTCAGGAACCTGACAGAGGAGTTTACGTTTGCGACGGATTTCGTCATTCTTCTGATCTTCGTAACAATCGTAAAAAAGGGTGTTCCGCAAACGCGACTTCTGATGATCGGCTCCATTGGTATACTTACAGCCGCAATCATTGCAGCCATGATAGATCAGTTTGACCTTATGCAGTTTGATGTTTTCTGGTTTTACCCCGTTAACATATTTTCGCTAGGTGTATGCTTTGAGCTTGTCTTTTTTACACTTGCATTAAGTGAACGCACCGAAAAGATCAAGATTGAGAATCAACAATTGCAGGCAAATTACACCAGAAAGCTTGAAGCCGATCTGGCTGAAAGGGTCCGACTTATTCAGAGCCAGAGCCATTTACTGGAGGAACAGCGCGTTCAAAATCTGACCCAAGAATTTGAACAGCGGATTGCACAAACGGAAATTGCGTCACTTCGCTCCCAAATGAACCCGCATTTTATTTTCAATTGCCTGAATTCCATTAAACTATACATGCTTGAAAACAATGCAGAAGCAGCATCCGACTACCTCACAAAATTTTCATTGCTTATTCGCAGCGTGCTGGACAACTCGCGTTCGGAAAAGATAAGTCTAGAAAAGGAACTGGAAACACTCGGATTGTATGCCAAATTGGAGGTGATGCGGTTTAAAGAAAAAGTGGAATTCATACTCAATGTAGACAGCGACATTGATTTATATTTTGTACAAATACCCCCATTACTGCTGCAGCCGTTTGTGGAAAACGCAATTTGGCACGGACTGATGCATCAGGATCTTGGAGGAACCGTGAGGGTGGAAATTACCCAACCAAAGGCTAGTTTACTTCATGTAGAAATCACGGACAACGGCATCGGTCGTCAAATGTCAGAAAGGCTAAAAAGCAAAAACGCCACGCTGAATAAATCCTACGGCATGAAAGTAACCGGTGAGCGCATTGACCTTGTGAATCAATTATACCGTATTGATACAAAATATCAGGTTCAGGATTTGTATGATAAGAACGGAAAACCACAAGGGACGACTGTAATCCTCGAAATCCCAATATGAAAGCATTGGTACGTTTTGTTTCCTTTATGCTCGTTCTGCTCAGCAGCCAGGCAATTTATGCACAAAACGACACGCTCATTATCAGAGGCTATTCCGACGAAGGGGAGCCAATGAAAATTGATTCTTACGTTGCCGTATACGAATTTGGACATAAAACAAAGCAGTTTGATTATGTAAGAGACGTTGCCATATTTACCCCTTTTAAACAATTCGATGCTTCACGTCACCAAAACCAGCCCATATGGCTACGACTTACAATAAAAGACATAGGCCCACGGGGAGAGCATTCTGACCGTGTCTTGTACCTCGGCAACCGGTTCATAGAAGATATGTTCGAAAACCGGAACGGAAAATTTACCCGCAATAACTTCTGGGATTCCAAGCCAAGAAATTCTCCCCTTACAACGCTGGATGGCATGGGTATACCTATACGTATCTTCTCAGGAGAGACCGTTACGTTTTGGGTCAAGAGCACCGACACCATACTGGCGCATGACCTGAACCCCATTTTGTTTTCTCCGTTCGCTTACGGCGACTTCAAAAAGGAACATTCGTACGGAAAGCTGTTTCACTACAGCTACCTGTGCCTGATAATGGGATTATGTTTATTTCTGGGGCTAATGGCCTTTATTCAAGCCATTTACAGCAAAGACACAACCTACTTCTTTTGGGCCCTTTATCTTTGGTCGAATTTCATCGTTTTTTTCACAGCGCTGGACTACACTTTTGAAATGGCTCTGATCAGTTCGGCACGACATCCATGGACAATTGTTTCGCAGTATGTAGTGCAGATATTTTACTTGTTGTTTCTCAATTCATTTCTGGAAATCCGTAAACACAATCCAAAAATATTCCGGTTATTGCTTTTGCTTGAACTGGTTATTTTTTCAGCAACATTTTTCGCGGTATTTGCCGTATCTCAGGCCAACGCAGATCTCCGCCAGTACGCCGATGCTTTTACCTTCGTAACCGCTATTTTGACCCTGATGCTCTTTGTAAGGATCGTAAAAAGTGGTATTCCACAGACAAACTTACTGGTAATCGGTTCTTTCGGCGCATTGCTTGCGGGGTTCGAAGCAGCGATTTTTGATCAGTTTGAGTTAAGTCACTATGGTATATTCTGGCTCGACCCCTTCATATTTTTTTCGTTGGGTGTGATTTTTGAGCTTATATTCTTCTCATTGGCACTCAGCCAGAGAACCCGTTTGATACAGCTTGAAAATCAGCAGCTTCAAAAAAACTACACCAAACAACTGGAAAAGGATCTCGCTGTGAGAGTGGCTACCATTCAAAACCAGAATAGTCTTCTGGAAGAACAACGCATAGCCCATCTCACCAATGAATTTGAACAAAAAATCGCCGAAACGGAAATATCAGCCCTGCGATCTCAGATGAACCCTCACTTCATATTCAATTGCCTCAATTCCATTAAGCTCTATACCCTGGAAAATAAATCGGAAGCGGCATCGGACTATCTGACCAAATTTTCACGACTGATTCGGCTCGTGCTGGAGAACTCACGCTCTGAAAAAGTGACACTGGAGAATGAGCTGGAAACCCTCAGCCTGTATGCCGAAATGGAAGTCATGCGATTCAAAAACAAGGTTCAGTTTCATCTAAAAGTTGCCCCGGACTTAGACCCTCTTTTTATCGAAATACCGCCGCTATTACTCCAACCCTTTGTAGAAAACGCGATCTGGCACGGCTTGATGCACAAGGAAGAAGGTGGCAACGTGACGGTAGATGTTTCTATGTCGACAGAGAAATTACTTCATGTAGAAGTAACCGACGATGGAGTCGGGCGACAGAAATCCATGGAGTACAAAAGTAAATCTGCGACCGTTAACAAGTCCTTCGGCATGAAGGTCACCAATGAGCGGATAGAAATGATTAATCATATTTATAAGATAAATACCTACATCAAAATCATTGACCTAAAGGATCAAAATCAGATTGGTATTGGTACCAAGATCATTATTGAAATACCGGTTTAGAAAAAAAGCAAAATGGAGGAAGGAGGAAGAAAAATGGAGGAAGGAACAAAGCCGAAACAGATGGGCAACACAAATCGCCCATTGATAGCCATTTTACCGCCGTGCCGCCATTAAGCCTTTAACCATTAACCTGTTAACCTGTTGACCTGTTGACCAATTTAGCCGATTACCAGTATTACTATGTAACTTATTGCTTATTTTTCAAATAAATACCTATCCTCTATGCTGCGTGCCATCATCATCGACGACGAACAAGACTGCGTAAAACTGCTTTCTCTTCAATTGAAAATGTACTGTCCACAAGTGGAAGTCATTGCGGAGTGCACCAAAAGTGAGGAAGGATTACGAGCCATTAAGGAATTGAACCCTGATGCTGTATTTCTGGACATTGAAATGCCCCGCATGAATGGATTTGAACTGTTGGAGGCAGCCGGAGATTTAAAGTTTGCACTCATCTTCGTTACCGCTTACGACCGGTTCGCAGTAAAGGCATTTCGTTACAGTGCCATTGATTATTTACTTAAGCCAACCGACACCAGGGAACTGAAGGAATCGGTAGCAAAAATTGAACAGCAAAGGAGAACACAGCAAAGTCAGCTGACTTTTGCACAGGAGCAACTTACAAATGTGCACAAAGCGCTCCCTGAAAAGATCGCCCTACCCTATCAGAACGGTGTCACTTTTGTGGGGATCAACGATATTCTATACTGTGAGGCGGATGACAATTACGTCAGGTTTTACTTAAATAACGGGGAAAAACTTCTAGCGACCAAAACCCTGCGCGACGTACAGGAGATCCTGGAAGAGCGGCATTTTCTTAGGGTGCACCGGCAGTTTATCGTGAACCTGAACCAGATCAAAAAATTCGTCAAGGGCGAGGGCAACTACCTGGTCATGAACAATGGGCAAAGCATTCCCATCGCCCGAAATCAAAGAGAAAAACTTGTTCAGCGTTTTGGATGGTTATAGAACAAGCGGGAGCTGCGAATAGATCGTTTTCGTATTAAAACTCAATCTGGTAACTAATAACCGGAACAAGGCCAACTCCATCCTTTTTACCTGTGAGTGTGTGCTTTATTGTGTTATACTGCATGCTGGTTACATTGTTTCTGTTCGTCACATTTTGAATATCAAGTGATAGAACAGAGGCTATTTTCTTCCTGTTGGTCCGGTAAGAAATGCGTCCGTCGACTCTGAAATAAGTGGGGGCCTGTAACTGATAATCTGCTCCCTGAAACGGGACATACCGATTAAACTGCTCCGACTGGCTAACGTCCAATGGTGTATATCTGAAACCTCCGTTGTAAAGTGCTCTGAATCCCGCCTGTAAAACCGATTCATTTTTGAATTGAAACTCTCGTCCAAAATTCAATGCCGTACTGAACTTGTCATTGAATGCAGTATTGCGGAAGTCGTAACCCGGCGTTTTATATTTCGATTCAAACAATGAGGCCGTTGCCAGCAAATAGTAATTCTCAAAAAAGAACCTTTCGATCCCGATATCAATCCCTGCGTTCCTGCCCGTTCCTGCACTTATAGCCGGAATCTGCGGAAACCCATCTGAATTATTCAGCATATAATAGTTAGAGGATGCCAGTTGCCCGGAGGGAATTTTATTAAGTAATTGATAATATAGTTCAGCAGAAAGCCTCCATTGATTTTTCAAATAAAACTGATAACTCAAAATGAAATGCTGCGACCTTGGCAACGAAAGAGAATGGTTAGGTCTTTCAGTTGTTGTTCTTCCATTTATAGTATCTTTTTTCAAATAGAAATAAGTGCTCATGGGCAACAGCTGACTGTATTTCCCGTACGCCAGACTCAAAGAATGGGCCTTTTTCCATTTATATTGAAAAGATATTCTGGGCTCAACAGAGTAAGTTTTATTCAAAAACAGATACAGGAAATGAAACCCGGCATTAACCGTAAAACCCTGAAAAGGGCTGTGAATCACCTGTGCATATAGTTGGGCAGTCTGGGTATTTCCGCTACCGTCAATGGAAGTTTGCTGCACAACTCCATTCTGGCCAGCATCCGTTACACCATATCTTGGCGCAGCAGCTTTGAAAAAACCATATCGGATCGCGTTCAATTGCGCACCTGTTTTCAATCTCGTCCTGGCTGAAAAACGGTACTGATAAGCCGCGGTTCCGGCTATTCTCCAATCCTGATACTTTTCTGTATTATACCTGAATCGCGTATTGGCTAAATTCAAGGTATCATATTTCCTTTGAATATCACTTCCAATAACAGCCAGAACCATTCTAAGGGAAGACTTTGGATTAATGTTAACAGCGTGCGTCAAGCCCCAGGCACCCATGCTGGCAGGTTTTCGGCGATCTTCCCATTGCTCGCCCTTGCCCGTTTCTCTCGCAGACGGAACAGACACCGGCAGGTGATGTTCGTTGCTGACTCCATTTATGCCAAAAACTGTGGTAATACGCTTTTCATTAGGGCTATGGAATGTGAGGTTGAACGATAGGTCCTGAAAACTATTCGCCGTCCTTTCCCCTGCCAGGTAAAATCCCGCCTGGCTCAAAAGTCCGAGCGTTGAGTATCGATAGTTGACAAGATAGGACGATCTTCCGTTCTTAAAAGGTCCTTCGGCAGACGCATCGATTCCAATAAGCCCCAATCTGAAACGGTATTGCTTTTTCTGAGCGTTCCCTTCACGAAAATGCATATCAAATGCCGAAGAGAGTGTGTTACCGTATTCCGCCGGCATTCCTCCAGTGAAGAAATCGGACCGGCTAAGCAGTTGAGAACTAAACACCGTGACTCCTGCCCCGCCCGATCCTGGCATCGCAAAGTGATTGGGACTGGGAATGTCGATCCCTTCCAATCGCCATAAAACACCAAATGGAGAATTTCCACGAACGATGAGCTTATTTTCGCTTTCATCCCGGCCTGGCTTCACCCCCGGATATGAAAATGCCAATCGTCCGGGATCATTGAGCGCTGCCGGAATCCGTTCGGTTTCTTCTGCTGTAAATGACCTGGCACTTACAAATGCAAGATCGTTGACAGGTTTATTGACGTTGCCCGATGATAAAATGACGACTTCAGACAGTTGCGTTGCCTGCTCAGCAAGCTCAATTTTCAGACTGATCACTTTGACAGAACTGACTATGAACATTTCAGATGTATAAGACTGGTAGCCAATGACACTGCAACTTAGCGCATGCCGTCCGGGCGGGACATCAGGTATGGTAAATCTTCCAAGCGAGTCCGAAGTGAAAGGCCCAGATCGGCCCAAAACCTCCATCCTGGCACCATGGATTGGTTTCATGCTCAACTTGTCGGTGACAGTACCGATTATTTGCTGAGCGTTCAATGATGAGAAAACGTAAAGGAAAAGAGTGAAAAATATTGCAATACGTCTCAGAAAAACCATTTTTCAAAATTTGTCGACGCCGTCGGTGAGGGAGCAACACGTTAACCGCGTGCGAATCAAATTACGCCAATTCAAATATCAATTACAACCCATTGCTTCCCGGATCGTTATCCGGTTGCACCATAAGGAGATTTCCTTTGAGCTACCCTTTAACGAGTATCTCAAAAACCATTAACATTGACCAACCTTATGGATTCTCGTCGCGATTTTCTTCAAAAGTTTTCGTTTGGAATTGGCGTTACTGCGCTGGCTGGTTTGCCGGCTGTTGCAAATGATATTAACCCTGCCGGAAAGGCAGACAAACAGCTCCGCGTTGCCATTCTAGGACTTGGAGGCTATGCCAATATTGTGGCTCGCGGGATGAAGGATTGTAAAATCGCGAAACTGACCGGGATTATTACGGGGACGCCGTCGAAAATTCCTATCTGGAAAGAGAAATATGGAATTGAGGACAAGAACGTCTACAGTTATGACAATATGCACGAGATCAAAAACAACCCGGATATTGATATTGTGTACGTGATCACCCCAAACTCATTGCATCATAAACATGTGTTGATGGTGGCGGCCGCAGGCAAGCATGTGATTTGCGAAAAACCCATGGCTGACAATGCCAAACAAGCCAGAGAGATGATTGCGGCCTGCGAAAAAGCCGGGGTCAAACTTTACATTGGATATCGTCTTCATTTTGAACCACACACAAAAGAACTGATTCGCATGCGCGAAGCAGGAGAATTTGGTAAGGTCATGCATGTGAATAATTACGCCGGATTCAAAATCGGTGACCCTACGCAATGGAGGCTTAAAAAGGCACTCGCTGGTGGCGGAGCCATGATGGATGTGGGTGTATATTCATTGAACGGCGCCAGATATTGCACAGGTGAGGAGCCGATTTGGGTGACTGCGCAGGAGGGAAAAACCGATCCCGTGAAGTTTGCTGACGTGGATGAAACCGTTACTTTTCAATTGGGCTTTCCAAGCGGTATTGTTGCAAACTGCGGGTGCACTTACAACTTTAACCACGTAGAAGCATTGAAACTGATGGGTGACAAAGGTTGGGCTGAGCTGAATCCAGCCTTCGGTTATGGCCCTATCAGAGGTACCACGCACCTTGGCCCACTTAATCAACCCGATGTGACGCACCAGGCCTATCAAATGGATGGTATAGCAGAATGTATACTGAATGGCAAAGCCGACCCCAATGTAACAGGACAGGAGGGATTAAAGGATATGATCGTCGTGGATGCCGTGTATGAGTCACTTAGAAAAGAGGGTAAGAAAATCTTTATCAACAAGGCGTAGAAAAGAACAGATATGGGTGTTATCCGAATTGTAAAAATGATCTTGATCATGCTTGTTGTGGCTGTGCCTGGTTACAATAGCACTCACGCACAGCCCCATACTTCGGACAAGACCTTTCGTGTAATTGGTTACCTGCCTATCGGACAGGATCTTCTGGCGGGTGCCAATGCAATTGATTACGGGAAAATCACCCATTTGAATATCGCATTTATAAACCCTGATTCGCTGGGCATTCTCAAAAAAACCGAAAACCTGAAAGCAGTTGCCGCGATCGCTCATGCCCAAAATGTAAAAATCATGGCTTCCATCGGCGGTGGAAGCGCACCGGCATACTATCATCAGCTACTGGTCGGCGACAAGCAGGCAAAATTAATTTCTGATCTTGTCAACCTGGCTGTAAACAGTGACCTGGAAGGTATTGACGTCGATCTGGAAGGTGGTCTTATTGACGGAAACTATGAAAACTTCGTGATCAATCTCGCCAAAGCGCTCAGGCAAAAAAATAAACTGATCACTGCTGCAATCGCAACCGTTTACAAAGAAAGCTTTACCGATAAAGCACTGGCACAGTTTGACTTTGTAAACATCATGTCTTATGACAGGACGGGACCTTGGAATCTTTCGAAACCAGGACCGCACGCACCATTCGAAATGGCAGTAGAAGACCTTGACTATTGGACCAAAACCCGCGGAATTGGTAAAGATAAATTGAGCCTGGGTGTTCCCTTTTACGGATATGGATTTGGCGGGCAGGCTCCGGAAAGCATGTCGTTTAAAAATATAATCTTAAAATACTCCGGCTCTGAAAACCTGGATCAATTGGAGACTTCTGGTGGAATGCTTTATTACAATGGCATTGCTACGATCAGAAACAAAACTGCTCTTGCCCTTGAAAAATCAGGCGGGGTGATGATCTGGCAGCTTCTTCAGGACTCTTCCGGGCCGATGTCGTTACTCACGGCTATTGATTCGGTCATCAAGGCAAAATTCAAGGAATAGGCGATCACGTGATAAAACAGATTTTCAATGCCATGCTAAACATTATTGCAATCCTTAACATGATGATCAAAATACGCTCTGTTAACTTTTTAACCATTTTCTGTGGCCTACTTTTTTTACCAAAGGTACTTTTCGGTCAGATCATGGATTCAAAATCAATTGTACAACCGGGCGCTCAGCTGGAAAAGCTGGGGGAAGGATTTAAGTTTACCGAAGGGCCAGTATCCGATAAAAAGGGGAACGTTTTCTTTACCGATCAGCCCAATAACAAAATCATCCGCTGGGATGCGAAAACGGGCAAATTCAGCAATTTTTCAGAGCAGGCCGGTCGTTCCAACGGAATGTATTTTGACCAGAAAGGGAACCTTGTGGCATGTGCTGACGAAGAAAACCAGGTCTGGTCATTTGACAAAAAGGGAAACCACAAAGTTTTGGTTAAAGACTACAATGGTAAACTTTTGAATGGGCCCAACGACCTTTGGATCGATCCGAAGGGAGGAATATATTTCACTGACCCGCTGTATAAGCGAGATTACTGGAAACGCGATCCGGCGATGCAACAGGATGGTGAATGTGTTTATTATTTGACTCCGGATGGGAAAAACCTCGTTCGTGTGGATGATCAGATCAAAAAGCCTAATGGAATCATCGGTTCCAAAGATGGCAAAAAATTATATGTGGCAGATATCGGTGCCAGTAAAACATACAGTTATGACATTACCAACCCGGGAACATTGACCAACAAAAAGTTATTTGTATCAAAGGGGTCCGATGGCATGGTGCTGGATGAAAATGGAAATCTTTACATTACTGGAAAGGGTGTCACCGTGTTTGACACCGAAGGTCAGCAGATCGCTCAGATCCCGGTTCCTGCGGGCTGGACAGCCAATGTTTGTTTTGGAGGAAAAAATCGTGACCTACTTTTTATTACTGCCGGAGAAGCTGTCTATGGATTAAAAATGAAAGTAAAAGGAGCAAAATAGTTTGATTTCTCAATTTTGTCGCTCAGTTTTGGCAACTAAGTCTGGCCTGCATTTCCCAAGAGAGCGTAATTCACCCTGGGTTTTCACAGATCGTCGTGATGCCCTTTTGAGTCAATTTTTGTCACTTCGTCCTTAAAGCCGAAAGCGATTTTACCCTTCTTGACCTACCAAAATCACTAAAACGTAACAACCAGCCGTCGGCCAGATTATTCGCTCCCCCTGAAGCGATCCTGCTGAGCATCCGTTCTTTGTGCATTATTCAAGTCCCGTGCTGCTCAGTTTTGTATTTAACACAGATCCAAACCCTGCAGGTTTCTTTGCTACTTTCGGCTCAGGCGGATTTGCATGGCTCAGAAAGGGCCTGGAATTTAAGACAAAGAATTAAAACAATGATCGGCAACATTTTGATAGTGCGGGTACTTTAATTAAATTCAAATGCGATTTAATAAGCAAGCCAACCCGATATCCAACAACAAAACCCAATTCATCATTCAATTCTCACTTTTAGATTTTAAAAACCGATATCATTTTTAGAATCTTTTAGGTCATAAATACTACGCAGTCAGTAAAATACCGAATAAATACTATTTCAAGATACTCAACGTTAAAATTAAACTTACTGCATAATTATCTATGTACAAACTAGTTACCGTTTTACTACTCTTACTCCCATTCACTACATTTGCCCAGGAAAAAATTACGATCAGCGGTTTTGTTAAAGAACAGGGAAGCCAGGAACAGCTTCCTGGAGTTAACGTATTTATTGCCGATACGCAATATGGGTCAGTAACGAACACCTACGGATTTTACTCTCTCACGATTCCTTCCGGCGATTCAGCTACGATTTCATTTTCATTTGTGGGATATGCGAAAACAGAGCAAAGAATTGCATTGACCAAAGATGTCGCATTGGATATCCTCCTTGCTACGGTCACTCAACTGGATGAAGTTGTGGTTTCTGCCCGTCGACAGGAAGACTACATCAGCAGATCGGCGCAGATGAGCCAGATCGAAATTCCGATTCAGCAGATCAAAAAGATCCCAGCCTTTTTCGGCGAGAAGGACGTATTGAAAGTGCTTCAGCTGATGCCGGGCGTCCAAAAAGGAACCGAAGGGCAAACAGGACTTTACGTACGAGGCGGTGGCCCGGATCAAAACCTGATCATTCTGGATGATGCCGTGGTTTACAACGCAAATCACCTTTTCGGATTCTTTTCCATTTTCAACAGTGATGCACTTAAAAGTGTAGAACTAACAAAAGGTGGCTTCCCCGCCAGATATGGAGGACGGTTGTCGTCCGTTCTGGAAATGAACATGAAAGAGGGTAGCAAGGAAAAACTGCATGGCGAAGGAGGAATCGGACTTATTTCTTCACGCCTTACCCTCGAAGGGCCGATATCAAAAGGCAAATCTTCTTTTCTTATTTCAGGCAGGAGAACTTACATTGACATCCTGGCGGCTCCATTGATCGCCCGTCAGCAACGCGGTGCGGACAGCCAAGTGAAGCCAGGCTATTATTTCTACGACCTGAATGCGAAGATCAATTATGACCTCGGAAAAAAAGACAAGGTGTATGTGAGTGGATATTTTGGTCATGACAAATTTTATGTCAGTGAAAATAGCAGCACATCCGAAACAAAAGCGGGTCTGGATTGGGGAAATGCTACGGCAACATTTCGATGGAACCACCTGCTTAATCAGAAGCTTTTCGTTAATAGCTCATTCATTTACAGCAATTTCAATTTCGGCGTTTCCAGCTACTCGAAAGACTTAACGACCGAGGGGGGTGTTTCTGACGAGTTCAGCCTCCAGTACGACTCACGTATCCGCGATTTTGGCTTTAAATCCGACTTTGACTTTTACCCTTCTACCAACCATTCTGTCAAATTTGGGCTTCTGGCGACCTTTCACAAATTTGTGCCTTCTGCCGTTGCTATCGCTGGTTCATTTATTGGTGTTCCCATCAACCGCAGCGTAGACCCGGTGCATACGCTGGAATCGGGGATCTATATTGAAGATACCTGGCAGGCGCTGGACGCTTTAAAGATGAACGCCGGCTTTCGGATCAGCTCTTTTCAAACCAAAAGTAAAAATTACATACGGCCTGAGCCAAGATTTTCGGCAGCACTCAGGTTAGCACAGGATTTTTCATTTAAGGCTTCTTATGCCCAAATGAACCAGTATGTACACCTTTTATCGAATACCGGACTGGGCCTTCCAACAGACTTATGGGTTCCGACAACCGATCGCGTAGCTCCGCAGCATTCCAAGCAGGCGGCAATCGGTTTTGCTAAAGATATCGATAACCCCGCGCTTACATTTACAATTGAAGGTTATTACAAGCGCATGAATAACATTCTGAATTACAAAGAAGGGGCTTCGTTTCTGACGATAAGCGGTGAAAACGCCAATGCGTTAAGTTGGGAGGATAATGTAACTGCGGGTAAGGGTTGGTCATACGGGGCTGAGTTTTTGGTACACAAAAAAACCGGACGATTTTCCGGATGGATTGGATACACGCTTTCATGGACTAAATGGCAGTTTCCCGAACTGAATTTCGGAAAAGTATTTTATCCGAAGTACGACCGTCGTCACGATCTTTCGATCGTCGGCATTTACGAATTGAGTAAAAAAATTACCATCTCTGCTACCTGGGTTTATGGTACCGGAAATTCGCTTACATTACCGCTATCAAGCTATACCGGTATTGCGGATAACTTCTACCCACGCTCAAGCCAGGGTGTTGCATCATCCACCATCTGGCGCGGCAGGCAGATCAATGAGTACGGTGATAAAAACAGTTTCAGGGCACAGTCTTACCACAGAATGGATGTGGCGATCCAGTTTCACAAGAAAAAGAAAAGGCATGAACGTACGTGGGAATTCGGAATTTATAATGCGTACAATCGTCGCAATCCATTCTTTTACGACATAGCCGAAATAAAAAAAACCGAAGGTTCAGTCACAACGACCAGGATAGCTTTGAAAAAATATTCCCTGTTTCCCGTTTTGCCGTCATTCAGTTATAATTTTAAATTTTAGTCATGCGATTCAAAAGCCTCATATATATACTTGGTGCGATCGCGCTTGCCTCTTGTGAGAGTCTTGTGACGGAGATTCCGCAGTCCAAACTCCCTTCCATTGCATCCAAACTGGTGGTAAATTCCTATATCTCACCGCAAACGGCCAAAACAGTGGTTGTCGTGACGGAATCTATACCGTTGTACGGAGAGACCACCTCCTCGGATAAGGTCATTTCAAATGCGATTGTCAGACTTTCCGATGGAGTAAAGGAGATCACAATGCCATACGACACGGCTGCGAAAGTGTACAGCGTCACCCAGGCCCAGTTTCCTATCAAAGCCACCCAAACTTACAAACTCACAGTCTCCGACGCCAAAAGATCCGTCAATGCAACTTGCACAGTACCCGCCAAGCTGGTTACGATTCAGTCGTATGTCATTGACACCGCGAACGTCAGGGAAGTGGAAGGGCGCGACACGGCGCTTACGTTAAAAATGACCTGGGTTGATATCCAAAGCGAAAAAAATTTCTACCGTGCACGGGGTTTTACAGAAGTTGAATATTCCGTGTTGCAGGTGAACGCAAACAAAGAAATGACCGAAAAAAGGGTCGCAGGCCGCTTCAATTTTGACTGGGACGACAACACCGGGCGCAGCAATTATCAAAACGATTTAAATCTGGATGGAGCTGTTTTTACGTCTCCACTCGGAAGAGCAACCCTTCCAACATCATTGCTATACTACACCCCGGACGGTAAACCTGTTTATGCCAAACAAAAGGTAAAGGTACTTTCGTTAACAATGGAAGTGCTCAATTGTGACCAGTCATACTATGACTACCACCGTTCCCTTGACCTGAACAGGAATACGGACAATCCTTTCGCCGAGCCCTCACTTGTCTTTACTAATATCAATGGCGGATTGGGATGCTTCGCGGCCTATAATAGCAGAATGATTGTCTACAAACCTAAATAGTCTCTAAACAAACTAATGGATTTTCTCGCGTTGTTGATTATTCTACATTTTCAGCCACAATGAGGTCAGACCACCTCAATCTGCGCGTGCAGAATAGAAAACTTCTTCAATGTTTCCGACCAGCATACTAAGTTTCTCACTTTTACAAATAACGGGCAATCTGTTGATTATCTAATTGTTATAATTAACCAAACTGGATAAAAAGAAAAATTGCAAGTTCCTGTAAAATAGATCAGAGATTAAATACCGACGACTAGATACCACATCTCCGCACGGCATGCTTTTTTGTCAGATTAATATGATAAAGCAACTGGAAAGAAATTTTCTACAACAGTGATTTCAATCAATTCAAATTAGGAAAATAGATATTTCCTGAATAAAGATTTTGCTTTATCCACGGTAGTTTCAACCCTAAACACTGATTTGTGATGAACTTAGAGGAAACAAATTTAACACAGGATCAAACTGGCAACCCGGAGCATAAGGACATTAACGAACCGGATACCCTTATAGAGACACTTGAGCAATTAAAGGAAAAAGGATACACATACGACTTCAATTTGACGGCGCAAGCATTGGAAATTCACAAGGAAGATGGCGTTAAGCTGGCTTTGTCTCCTGAAGATTTCACAATTGTGGACATTTTCAGATTTGAAGGAATGAGTAATCCATCCGACAGTTCGATTCTTTATGTTATCGAGTCCTGCGACGGCTTAAAAGGAACACTTGTCAGCAGCTACGGTATGTACTCCGATGCCATGTCTAACGAAATGATTAAAAAGCTGGATACCCGAAGTAGCATCATTGGCTTCAACAGCGACGATATTGCCCATTAAACGGCAAACCTAAAAATTACACTTGCATTCAATAAGCTATCAGATGTTACCTTACCAATCCATGGTGGGTAACATCTTTTTTTTAGGGAAAAACAAATTTGATACTTAGTCAAGGTAGCCTGACTTCGCATCTTCCTTTATTACTTTATTACAGTCATAAATTATCCATGAACCAGTCACCATTCCGCCTTAACTTCCGCAATTTCTTTGGTAAAGTGTTTGTGCTTTCTACCACCATTTCATTGCTCTGGGCATGCGGAGATTCAAAAAAGGAATCGCAGACAGCGGGGCTTTCCGGCAGATTCGTAAATCAGACTTTTTTGGAAGCAATTCCCGACTCCATTCCAGGTCTTGTTCCGGCCTACTGTTATGAACTAAACTTTATAAGCCCGGATAGTGTGGAAATTTTGTATGGGTTTGAAGAAGCAAAACTCGGATATCGAAAGAGCGGTAAAGATTATATTTTGATAAAGGCCATGCAGGATAAGGATATGCCGTTTCGGGTGAATAAAGACCAAACAATTTCCCTCATAGACAGCGCCTGGACGAGCGCTAAAAGTACCTCAAATTTCAAAAAATCAATAAATACCGGCAAACGGAAATGGGATTTCGAAACGTATCTGAATCAGCAGATGATTGCAGGGGAATATATGCTTTACAAAAACGAGCAACCGACTGGACAGAAGGTAGTATTTATGTCCGATGGAAGCACTTCCGGAATTGGTGATTTCAACACCTATTCCATTTGTTACAGCGGCGATTGCGTTGGTGAGATATATCCAATCTCCAACAATCTTACGTTGACCAGCAAAAACAAGGAATCAGTTACGTACGCATTTGTCAAGCACAAGAAATCCAATAAATTAAGCATTCGAAATATTGAAGCGCCCATCAAAGACATGAAAGGTGAAAGGGCTATTAAAGAGGAAGTTTATGATTTGAGAAAGCAGGGCGTTTGAAAAAAAGAACGAAGAGTTCGGGCGCGAATATGTACCGAATCTGGTGGGCGGCTATGCACTTAAATGTGCTAAAAATTTCACAATGCTATCCTTCAAACCTAGAAGCTTACAAACTTTTAAACCACCTTGTCCTTTAAACTTTATCCAACAAAGTAACTATATTTGAAATTAAGGCGACCGTCGCGCGGATCTCCTAAACAAAACATCTGAAATATGAACTTCATCGAATTGAACGAAGAGCTGATCGCCTCCATTGAAAAAAAATCTCAGGGGCAACCCTATCCATATCTGATTAAAAATCTGAAGGCAGTTGGTATTGATAATTACGTTGTGAAGGTCGGCAATCACAAGCGTACCTACACAGACCAAAATAGCACGACGCTGGTCATACCCGGTAATCTTCCTGAAATTGAACCGGCAGAAACCTTCGAACTCGAAGCGGTGAAGACTGCTCTGAAACGGACACAGGAAGGGCTAACCGACTACCCTACTTTTCTTAAAGAGATCGCAGCAGCTGGTATTCATACTTATGTGGCAGATCTGGCAGGAATGAAGGTCATTTACCAGGGGCCTAATTCTGAATATGAGTATGAAGAATCGATTCCTGAAGTTTAACTCACGAAGTGAATCAATCCTCGCTTTTCAAAAAATGAATCGCTTTTTGCTGTATCCATAAGCTTTCCTGACTAACACGCCCGGGCTCAATAGATAAACCTATATTCATTTCATTTGCCAATGAACCTAAAACTTACCACTATTCTTGTTGCTTCAACGATGATTTTTTCCTCCTGCAACAAATCAAAAGAAGAAAACGCCGCATCGTCCGAAAAGGACTTCAACGTACGCGCCGAGTCATTTGCTGACCTCCAACTTCTGCGTTACAAGGTTTCCGGCTGGGAGGATTTGAGCCTTCAGCAAAAAACACTAGCCTATTATCTGTATGAAGCGGCGTTGGCCGGAAGAGATATTTTCTATGACCAAAACGGTAAAAACAACCTGACGGTACGCAAGACGATTGAGGCAATTTATTCAACTTATAGTGGCGCGAAATCAGGAGAAGAATGGGATAAATTCAAAACTTATGCGGGAAGGGTGTGGTTTAGCAATGGCACATATCACCATTATTCCAATGACAAATTCGTTCCCGAGTGTTCCTATGAATACTTCTCGGAGCTGGTTAAAAACAGCGACCAAACGATGCTTCCCCTGCAAAATGGTGAGTCAGTTGACGCATTTCTAACTCGTATAAAACCTGTAATAGCTGACGCCAAATTCAAAGCAAAAAAAGTAAATCTTACTGCAGGAATCGACAACATCGCCAACTCGGCTAACAACTTCTATGAAGGCGTAACGCAAAAAGAGGTAGAAGACTTTTATGAAAAATTCCCAAAAACCGACCATGAACCTGAATGGGGGCTAAACAGCAAGTTGGTAAAAGAAAATGGGGTAATCGCGGAGAAAGTGTGGAAGTCAGGTGGCATGTACGGAAAATCGATTGACAAAATGATCTTCTGGCTCGAAAAAGCGGTTACTGTCGCAGAGAACGATCAGCAAAAAAAGGCGCTGGAACTTTTGGTGGCTTATTTCAAAACGGGCGACCTTAAAAAGTGGGATGAATACAACATTGCCTGGGTTGCGGACACAGCTAGTAGACTTGATGTGACCAATGGCTTTATCGAGGTCTACGATGATGCACTTGGTATCAAAGGAAGTTATGAGAGTGTAGTTTCGATGAAGGATCTTGAAACCACAAAACGTATCAAAGCAATCGCAGATCAGGCGCAATGGTTTGAAGACAACTCTCCGCTAATGCCCGCGCATAAGAAAAAGCAGGTGAAAGGAATCAGTGCAAAAGCCATTACGGTGATCGTAGAAGGTGGTTCGGCTGCTCCGAATACACCCATCGGGATCAACCTACCCAACTCGGATTGGGTGCGTAAGGTACATGGGTCTAAATCCGTATCGCTCAGCAATATCGTGCATGCCTACAATGAAGCGAGTACTGGTGGTGGATTTCTGGATGAATTTATCTCAAATCCGGAAATGCTGAAACGGCAGAAAGAATATGGAAACCTGGCTGATGACCTGCATACCGACATGCATGAGTGCATTGGGCACGCTTCCGGGCAGATCAATCCGGGCGTGGCAACACCAGACAAAACTTTGAAAAGCTACGCTTCCTGCCTCGAAGAAGCCAGAGCAGATTTAGTAGGACTTTATTACATTCTGGATCAAAAACTGATCGACCTTGGCGTAATGCCTAGCCTCGAAGTAGGTAAAGCAGGTTATGACGACTATATGCTGAACGGACTCATGACCCAGCTTACAAGACTCAAGCCCGGCGATAATATTGAAGAAGCCCACATGCGTAACCGGGCAGTAAATGCATATTGGGTTTACGAAAAAGGCAAAAAAGACAACGTCGTGGAATTCATCAAAAAGGATGGAAAAACCTATGTTCAGGTTAATGATTACAACAAATTAAGGGCGCTGTTCGGCGAATTGTTAAAAGAAATTCAACGGATCAAATCTGAGGGGGATTATGAAGCAGGAAAAAATCTGGTGGAAACTTACGGTGTAAAAGTGAACCAGGAACTGCTTAAAGAAGTACTGGCTCGCTACGAAAAATTAAATATAAAACCCTATAAGGGCTTCATTCAACCTCGGTTGGTGCCGGTTATGGATGGGGATAAGATCACGGACGTGAAACTTGAATATCCCGAATCGTTCTACGAGCAAATGATGGAGTACGCGAAAAATTACTCGTTTTTGCCCGCGATGAATTAACTGGTCTTTTTTTGAACCAAGTGAGAGAATTATTAATTATCTGTGCAAAAAAATGAACCACCTGAGGCGGTTTATCATTTTGACTCGACTACCCTACACAAAAATCCCCGTCGTTACCCGGCTCTGCATTTCAGTCAGATGATCATCTGTGAAGTCAAGATGCGTTACAAAACGAACCAGGCCTTTTCCAAATGTGACAGCACGTATTCCGGCTTCTGCCAGATTTTGCACATATTTAGCTTCCGAAATTGAAGAATTCAAGCGGATTATCACAATGTTGGTATCAACCGGAAAAATATCCTCGATTTCGGGCTTCATAGCAAACATATCTGCGATCTGCCTGGCCCTTAGATGGTCTTCTTTAAGCCGATCGACATGATGATCCAGCGCATAAATACCAGCAGCCGCCAGGAATCCTGCCTGACGCCATCCGCCACCCATAACCTTTCTGAATCTACGAGCCCTGGTAATAGCTTCCTTCGATCCCAGTAGCAGGGAACCAACAGGACAGCCTAGCCCCTTTGACAGACAGATACTGATACTGTCGAATACCGAACCGTATTGTTTCGGCGTTTCTCCGGTTTCCACAAGTGCGTTAAAAAGTCTTGCCCCATCAAGGTGCAAAGGAATTTCATTTTCGTTACAAACCTTCTTTATCTCAACCAATGCATCAAAATCGTAGTAACATCCGCCACCCTTATTCATCGTATTTTCCAATGAAACCAACCTGGTTACCGTAGAATGTATGTCGGAAGCAGGGCTGATGGCTTCCTCAATTTGCGTTGCGGATAGTCTCCCGCGGTCGCCGTCGAGCAGTTTCACGGACGAAAAGGAATTGAGCATAATACCCCCTCCCTCGTACAGATAGATGTGTGAGGTTTTATCACATATGACATCGCTTCCAGGTTGCGTATGCACCCTTATCGCCAGTTGATTTGTCATGGTACCCGAAGGACAGAAAAGTGCGTCCTCCATCCCAAAGAGATTGGCTGCCTTTTCCTGGAGACTGTTCACCGTAGGGTCATCTCCAAGTACGTCATCCCCAACTTCGGCTGACCACATCGCTTCCTGCATTTCACGGGTTGGCCTGGTAACAGTATCACTTCGAAGGTCAATGGTCATATCTTAAAATTTCAATGTTTGACAAAACGCATGGGCGGTTACAAACGCGCCATTCCGTTTCTTCAAATATACGATCAGATCTTCAAGCTTTTTTAATAGTCGTTCTCCATCCGGACTTTTCACATAACCCGGCAACGCATATTCGCCTATCCCGGCAAACTCCCAGGGGTGAAAATATAGCATTAATGATTTCCTTTTGCGGAGCGTCAGTCCACACAATGCGGCATACAAACCAATCGGTAGATTTTTAAATGAAAGCCAAAACAATGGGAATCTTAGATATGGAGTTGTGGAACAGGGAAGTTCAATCAGCCCGTTTTTTAAATTTGGAAGCGGATTTTCGTGAAGCAGGTTGTAACGACCAGGCAAGTAAGTCGGGTTAAGAGATGAATCATACAAGTAACCAATTTCCATTAGCCGGTCCATATCAAAAGGCTTCAATCGGGGCATTCTGAAGCCGGTTACTACCTGACCTGTTATCGATTCAAGGATCTGCTTCGATTCCAGCAGGTCCGATTCCTTGAATTCATAAAATGGGTCGTGGTATAAGGCATGCGACGCAATCTCATGTTTTAAGGAAATTTCTTTGACCAGGTCTGCATTTTGCCTCGCATAATTACCTGTTGTAAAAAAAGTCGCCGTAACCTGATGTTTGTCCAACAGGGCGATTATCCGCTCTGTGCCCATTCTGGTGACGTTCATTTGGTCCTCATGAGAAACCTTTTGACCATATTCTTCGGGAATATCGAATTCCTCCAGATCAAATGTCAGGTTAATCAAGTGTGGTCTCTTCATATTTTTAAATCCCGGGTTGAATTAAGCCGGATGTTGAACATTAGCATTCAATATACTATTCAAATAAAAGAAGATCAGCACTTAAAACATGCTCGCATAAAGGATTCGGGAAAGACTCAACGCTTCATGAAAAAGAACTTTTGAACTAAAATCGGTAAACACGATCGATGGAATCGCGCTAACGTCAACAGATTTAATAACTACCTTCTTTTTTATAAGCTTTCGGATCAATTCTATCTCAAAAACAAAGGTATTTGTTTTGGTCGTCAAAACGTCCTCTTTCAGTTCACTTCGCAGCCCTTTTATGCCCGCCTGTGTATCTGTGATCGTTTTCGAAAGAAACAAACGGTTTATGCCATGAAGTACCCTCGAAACGAATTGTCTTTTCAATGGTAACTTTTTGAAATAGCCCCCAACGCGATTACCATAAATAAACTGGCAGTCCGGATCTTTTTCAAACTCCCTCACCATGTTGACGATTGAACTGACTCCAAATGGAAAATCCAGGTCGACATAAATAATAATTTCGCCATCAGCCAAAGCTGTTCCTTTCCTAATTGCCGACCCCTTTCCCTGATTCTGAATGTTATTCAGAAAAGTCAGATTGGAGAATTTGCTCACACTCCTGACACTTCCCTCGTTTATTTTCGTTGAGCCGTCATTCGACACGATGTACTGAACATCGTAAATCCGAAGCTGCTCGTTCAATTCTCGCATATTGTTCATTAATGCCTTGCACCATCCGTCCGCGGGATTGTAGCAAGGAATGACAATACTGATCTTCTTTTTGTTAGGAATTAGCAGGTTTTGCATGTAGGAGGAGTTGTACTTGTAAAACAGTCCAAACGATAAAGCAGGGTATTACCTTAATCAGGTAAGGTTGTAGAAAATCATGTCGCCATGACAGCGGATATATATCTGTGGGAACCATCATGCTGAACCAAAACACACCCCAGATCAACACAGTCGCCCAGGGTTTCATATTGGTTTTGTTAACAATGTAAAAAATCGCAACGCCCTGAACCGCAATGATAAAGGTGGGCGATTCAGCAGCGTGATTGAACAGAATAACCCACAAAAAAGCGTAAGCAAGAAGCAGAAAACGACGGCTCTCAGACCGCACACCTTCGGAAAAATTAAAAAGCCAGGTCAACGCAAACAGGCCAACTCCTACATATTGCACATAGGTTACGCCTTTTTCGGTAAATGGATCCCACCATACCTTGATGAGTCCCATGATTGAGAACCCGTAATTGACTTTATGATCGTCGATCAAGCACACCACCCAGTCCTTGTAAATCTGTATAAAATGATCTAAACCGACAATAGGTAACGGAATCAACGCAAGCACCAAGGCCCACATCAGCGAATACAAAATGTATTGTCCACGTTTGGGATAAAAAAGAAAAAGCGCAGCGAAAATAACGCCATATCCTTTGATACAAAAAGCAAGAACCGGGAAAAGCGCAGCCCATTTCGCGTTTCGTTTTTCTAAAAATGAATAGGTAAATAATCCCAGCGCAGCAATAATGGGATTGGTTTGCTGCCCATGTAGCGCAGTAACGAGCTCTACAAGTATGTACCACCAGAAAAACTCCTTGTGATCCTGAGAAACTGGCAGGCTTTTAATTGCATAAAACATCAGAAGAGAACAACCGATCAGCCAAAGCAAAAGGCTTGGTAACACAGGTAGCACACTGAAAGGGCTGAACAGGACACTAAAGGTAGGATGATAAAGGAAAATATCTACATATTCTTCAGGATAAGTGAGATGCAGATTTTTTTCCGAGAGCAGATGAAAAAATGACTGCCTGAAAATGACAAAGTTATTGTATTTCAGCGGCCCGCCTACGAAATGCTGGACGCCAATGATGACACTGAGCAACATATACGTCGCTCGAATCACATTCTCCCGAAGGAAGAATGCTTTCAAATTATTCATTACTTATTCTTTGTTAGGGATGTATTCTAAAACAAATATAACGACAAGTTTTGTATCCGAATAGTTGGGAAGGGAAACCTTATTAAATATAATCCTATTTTAATAACCAATTGGGTTAAAGGCATCATGAAGTGGCTACCTCATGAAACCGGGGCTGGGTTTGTCAAAAATCCCCTGCAAATGGTAAAGATGTTTTAAGGAAATATGCGGAACACGATCGGCGTTTTTTTGATAACCCGGAGCTAGAAAACTCCGGGCTTCTTCTGTTACAAAGTCTCTTTCAGCCAGCCAAAAAACTCCCGCTGCCAAACCAGCGCATTTTGCGCGCTCAGCACCCAGTGATTTTCATCGGGCAGATATAACAATTTACTTTTAATCCCCTTCAACTGAACAGCCTGAAAAGCCTGCAGGCCTTGTTCGATCGGAACACGGTAATCTTTTCCACCCTGAATGATAAAAATGGGCGTCTTCCATTTGTCTACAAAATTACTCGGTGACTGGCTGAATGAGCGCTGGGCAACGGCGTTGGTTTTGTCCCAATAGTTACCCCCCTTTTCCCAATTTTCAAAAAACATTTCATCGGTAGTTCCATACATACTTCTGAAATCGAAAACACCGTCATGGGAAACGAAAGACTTAAATCGTCCGTTGTGTTGAGATTCCAAGGCGAACACTGAAAAACCTCCAAAACTAGCACCCACACAGCCCAGCCGGGTCTTATCAACATAGGGCTGCTTCGATTCTGCGTCGATAGCGCTTAGATAATCGCGAATCACCTGCCCGCCCCAGTCCTTACTTACCTGCTCATTCCATTTTGTACCGTGGCCTGGCATCCCCCGACGATTCGGTGCCACGACAATGTAACCCTGCGACGCCATCAACTGAAAATTCCAGCGGTAGGAATAGAACTGGGTCAGGGCAGCCTGCGGCCCTCCCTGACAATAAAGCAAAGTGGGATATTTTTTGGCAGGATCGAAATCGGGCGGGTAAATAACCCAAACCAGCATTTTTTTACCATCTGTTGTGGTCACCCATTTTCGCTCCGTTTTGCACATCGGAAGGGTACTGTAAGCTAGGTCGTTGACATGCGTGAGCTGTTTCATATCGCCAGAGTCAATATCGACAGCATACAGCTCCGTTGCATGATTCATATCGGTCCTCGAAACGATCAGTGTATTACCAACCTGCCCGTGAACCCCGTTGATATCAAAATCACCTTTGGTAATCTGAGAAATCACAGGCGCCATCCTTGTCAAACCAGGATAATTTACTTTAAACAGCTGGATGGTCCCATTGATTGGAGCCCAGAAGAAAATGGTCTTATCGTCCTCTCCCCATTTGAACCCATCGACATGAATATCATCCCTTTGTGCTGTGAGGTTCATTTTAGAGACTCCGTTCGAAACCACAAGATCCTGCTTGTCAGCTTCATAGCCATCCCGTTTCATTTGTAGCCACGCAAGCGTTCCCTTTGTATTATAGGAGGGCGACATGTCGTAGCCTTTATTTTCCTCTGTCAGGTTTTTTGTTGTGCCTTTCTCCACATCATATTCAAAGAGGTCCGTATTGGTACTTACCGTGTAATCAGTCCCGAATTTCTTTTTGGTAACATACAATATCCTTTTCCCATCAGGATTCCAGATATAATCTTCATCTCCCCCGAAAGGCTTTTGAGGACAGTCAAATTTTTCACCTGCCATGATGTCCTTTGCGTCACCTGCTTTCCCATTTGCATAAGGCGCCACGAAAACATGATCAAATTTGCCATCTTCCCAGGTATCCCAGTGTCGGTAATTTAAAGATGTAAAAACGTAGGCATTGGATTTCTTCAAATCGGGATATTTATCCGCGCCCGTGATATTGAGTTCCTGTACAGGATTGCTTGTCAAAATAAATTTGCCATCAGATGAAATCCTGTCATTTAGCAACAAGTCATCTGAATTTTTTATTTCAATCGCCTCACCGCCGCCAACAGGAATCTGAAAGATTTTTCGCACAGACTTGTTTTCAATTACATCCGGCGTGCTTACGGAATAAATGACAAACTTTTTGTCTTTTGAAATGCCTAATCCAGAAACGCGCCCAAGCTTCCAAAGCTGCTCCGGAGACATCCGGTTCTGAGCGTGAGCTAAAAATGAAAAAAGTACGAATGCCGACAAAATGTAGATTTTCCTCATGTAATTATCGATGATTTTAAAACTAATAAAGCTCTTTCAAATCTAATGACAATATCCAAATTACCAAGATAATAAGAAACCCCGGGCAATGCCCGGGGCCAGGTCTTTCACCCTTTCAGTGAAAAATATCCAACGACATTTTCATCTCTCCACTTTCAATTATCAATTCCCTGGTCTACCCCTTCATCTCGGTCATTACTTTGTCAAGAATAGTAAATACCTTTTCCGTTTGTTCACGGCTTGGCGTAGTATCCCAGTTGCCCAAGATTCCGTTGCTTCCCAGATAAATTCCATCCTTCCGGGAGATGAAATTGGCGCCCTTTGTATAAAGTTTATAATTCACATCACTTTGCGGAATAAGGCATGAAAGCTGTCCGGAAACGGGTGTAAGTTCTTTGTCATCAAATACTGGCTTCGCTCCCAATCCCATACAATTGACAACAACTCTTTCCGGCAATGAATCTATATCTTCTAACTTCTTGATTTCCATGATTTTGACCTTACCACCAAACATCAGGAAGTCATTCAGGTGATGGCGCAAGTAAGATGGTATATTAAACATCATATTCGCGCGCCTCGTAACATGATTGGCATTGAACGGATGCTCCTTTCTTTCAAGTTTGACTCGTTCTGGCAATAGGCCTTCTATTTCAAACTCCTCGCCCCCCGCCCCTGGAATGTAAACCGGCGCGTCATTAAAAACACCATATTCCTCGGCCCAGCAGGCAATATCGCCCATGCCCAATAGATTCTGGAAGCGCCTGAACGAAAACCTTGTTGCTTCTTCCCACACAGCGCGAAATTCCGGTTTGGCTACTTTCACATCGCAAACCCTGGAAGCAGGGGACCAGGTTCCGGTCGCCAGATTGCTGGTAATATTTGGCGGAACATCCTTGGTATAAATGGTTACTTCAATGCCACTTTCCTGTAATAGACGAGCAGTGGCAATACCTACTGTGCCACAACCCAGAAGAGCAACTTTTTTTACGTTCGTTGCCAATACCATTTTACGGGCCATATTCCCTGTACCCCAGGACAATGACCATCCGCTTCCACCATGACCATAATTGTGCACGATCGTTTTACTCCCCATTTGCTCACTTTCAATACGGGGCCCTGATGGACGGAAAGGTCTCAAACCGACTGTTTCTTTTACAATCCGATCCAGAGACAATCTCAGTTTGGGTATCTGATGGTAACCTTTGCTGATATGATAATGTTTATCAGCATACAGAGGCTGCCCTTTCGGCGCACAGGAAGCCGCAATGGTCCCCAAGGCAAAACTGGCAGGTATGGCCTTTTCGAAAAAGTTTCTACGGTTCATTTGAATTGAGTGAGAAGTACGGGATTCAAACGAAAATTAAAGAAGACAGAGGTCGATTACAAATTTTGTATTGCAATAAATTATATTTTCAGAATATAATTTCTAATAATTAAAATTAGTGCAATTATTACATGACATTATGCCAAAAATGTAAAATTTAGTTTCGGCATTTTATCTAGACAATGAGGGTGGCGCGTCGACAGATTCCGAACCCCATTTTTCGTTGGGGTTCGGCCCCATTATTAAGGTCAAATTTCCGCCTTTTGTCAATTCATCATGAGATAGCCAGGTGCGGGTAAATGGCTTACCATTTAAGTTGGCAGATTGAATGTACGGAGCAGTCAGCGAAACATTTTTGGCTTCAATTTCAAAGCGCTTTCCCTTTCCGAGATTCATTGTGAGCTTCTCAAAGACAGGACTTCCGATTACATAGTTTGGTGTGCCTGGTGTTACCGGATAAAAACCCATCATGCTGAATGCCAACCAGGCAGACATCTGTCCACCATCTTCGTTCCCACTCAATCCACCGGCCCCTGTGTCATATTCCTCACTGATTATCTTCCTCACCCATTTCTGGGTTTTCCAGGGTTGTCCGGCGAAGGTATACAGATAGGATATCTGGTGGTTTGGTTCGTTTCCATGCCAATAGTACCCCTGTTCAAAAAGGGTATCCAATTTGGTCAAAAAGGGTTTATTGCCTCCAATAATATTTTTTAATCCGGCGATATCCTGCGGAACAAACCAGGTGTATTGGGCTGGCGAACCTTCTGTAATAAAATCGACGCGCTTTGCAAACGGGTTAAATTTTGCGATCCAGGTTCCATTTGCATATCTGCCCCGCGCATATCCCGTAGATGGGTCAATCACATTCCTATAATTGAGGGCTCTTTTCCGTAACGCATCCGCGTCCGTTTTATGTCCTAGACCCGTGGCAAGCACAGAAAGACAAAAGTCATCATACGCATATTCCAGGGTTCGTGACACTTGCTCACGTTTATGGAATGCCTGCCATACACTGTCTTCCATTGGTACATAGCCATATTTTAAATAAGAGTTCAAAGCCCTTCGTCCCTTGCCGGCCTCGTAACTTTTTTTGTCCGTATTTACGTCAAATGCATTTTTCCGTAGATAGCTGTAACCCGATTCTACATCGAAGTTCTTAACTCCTTTTACATAAGCATCAGCCATTACAGACATGACATGATCCCCGATCATCGCTGCTGTATAGTGATTCCATATTGGGAAAATGGGCATCCAGCCACCTTGCTCGGCTTTTTTGACCAGCGATTCCATCATATCGCCAGCCTGCTTGGGTTCGAGCAAAGTTTGGAGTGGCATTGCAGCCCTGAATGTATCCCACATGCTGAAATCGCAATAGTAGTCAAAACCGGTCGTCTTCTGCAAGGGTGTACCTCCCGCAAAGGAAGGGTAACTTCCGTCCACGTCGGAATAAAGTCTTGGCGATAATTTAGTGCGATACAGCGCGCTGTAAAAGAGCGTTTTATCTTTCTCACTGCCCTTTACTTTGACCTTTCCAAGCTCGTCGTTCCAAACTTTTTGAGTTGCTTTTTGCATAGATTCAAAAGTCTGGCCTTTCGTCTCTGCTTCCAGGTTACGCCTGGCGCCTTCAATGCTGGTAAAGGAAGTTCCGATACGCACATTTACAACCTGTTTTATCTCTCCAAAACCAAAATATGCGCCCAGTTTTTCGCGCTTACCGCTACCTCCAAATGATCTTCCGGCTGGCCGTAGTGTATCACCGCTCCAGACGCCATACTGGATGACTTTTTTGTCAAATTTCAAAACAAAATAGCCGCTGAAACCAGCCGATTGCCCGGCACCCTGATATATCCTGTGCACCGGATTGTAACCAACTATCTCCCCTTTCTCCGGAAAAACCTCTACAAAACCCTGCCCTTCGTCGCTATTTGGCTCGACGATAATAAATGACTCATTGGAGGTCATAAAGCTGAAACGCATCATCGCCGAACGCGCCGCCGCTGTTACTTCCGCCTGAATCTGCTGATCCGGGAGCCACACAGAATAGCAATCAGGACTTGTTTTTTCCCGATCATGCGAAAACGAAGATCCTCTCATTTCCGGGTTGACGATCAGTTCCCCGGACAAAGGCATGATTGTAAACGTCCCATAGTCCTGGACACATGAACCGTTGAGCCAGTGTGTGCCACGAAATCCCTGGAATTTGGTATCGTTATAATAATAGGGCGCGATGCACTTGGTTTCTGTTGACCTTGTCTGCGGCGTCCACTGAGTCATTCCGTGCGGTCGGCCAACTGCCGGAATCGTCTGCCCCTTCAATTCACTACCCGCTTCACTGTGCGAACGGGCACTTTCGGTGGTGGAAGGCGCGGTGCCAATCCGTGTTTCAACATATTGTAAAAGCGACTTTTGGGCAAAACAACATGGAACTTCAAGCAGGAGAATTAATAATGTAATGTGACCGTATTTGAAACCTTTTTTAGAAAAGATCATACCATCGGCTAATTTTTCCCGGAGCATATTAAAACTGTAAATGATCATCATATAATAAATGGGGACGCCTTTGAACAAAACTCTTGACAAAGCGAATTATATTGCAAAGTGATAAAATTACGACGATTAAAAATAACTATTCCCCTATGAAGATATCAGTCATTGACACAGGCTTCTTTAAACTTGACGGTGGAGCCATGTTCGGCGTTGTACCCAAGACGTTATGGAACAGACATAATCCGGCAGATGAGAAGAATCTGTGCAGCTGGGCAATGCGCTGTCTGCTTGTAGAAGACGGGGAGAAACTTATTCTGATTGATACAGGATTGGGAGATAAGCAAGATGAAAAGTTCCTGAGTTTTTATGACTTACATGGGGACGCCACGCTTATTAACTCGATCATACGCTCAGGATATGACCCGGTGGATATTACAGACGTAATTTTAACCCATCTGCATTTCGACCATGTTGGCGGTGCTGTAAAATACTATGACGACCGGACACTTGCTCCCACCTTTCCCAATGCCACCTATTGGTCAAACGCAGATCATTGGGCCTGGGCTACGAATCCTAACCCGCGAGAAAAAGCATCCTTCCTCAGAGAAAACATTTTGCCGTTACAGGAATCGGGCCAATTGAGATTCGTAGAGAAAAATATTTCACCCTTTCAGAACATAGATTTCATACATGTTAATGGGCATACGGAAGAGATGATGTTGCCTGTGATTACATATCAAAATCAGAAAATTATTTTTGCCGCTGACCTGATCCCGTCGTCGTATCATTTGCCTTTACCGTGGATTATGAGTTACGATGTGAGGCCACTTGTTTCGATGGAAGAAAAATCCAGGGTTTTGCAAATGGCGGCGGAGCAGAAATGGATTTTATTATTCGAACATGATCCCATTTACCAGGCAGCGGTTGTTGAGCAAACTGAGAAGGGAATAAAAATTCTTGAACGAGGCGATCTTGGTAACTTTTTGTAAGTGTTTTAATCAAAAAAAGAGTCGAAAAATGCGACTTGCTGTTTTTTTTAACCACCTAAGGGACCTGAGTTAACCTAAGTTTAAGCCGCCTTCCGTGTCCTTAGATTACTTAGGTGGTTAATTTTTAAATATCACATGAAGAGAATTGGACTGGTTTTATCGGGAGGTGGTGCGCGTGGGATGTCGCATATCGGCGTGCTGAAAGCACTTGTGGAGCATGGGGTAAAACCGACTATCATAAGCGGAACAAGCGCAGGTGCATTTGTAGGCGCATTATTTGCCTACGGCTACACACCCGACGAGATCCTAAAGATTGTCATTGATACTAAATTTTCACGTTTTCTACGATTTGGGCTCAGTTTTAGCGGACTGCTAAAGATTGATCGTGCCGAAGAAATCTTAAAAAAGCATATTCCCAAAAATGCCTTTGAAGCGCTAAAAATCCCTTTGGTAGTCACAGCCACGGATATACATGCCGGGCAGGAAGTGGTGTTTCGAGCAGGTGAGTTGGCCAAACCAATACTCGCTTCCTGTTGCCTGCCAGGGCTGTTCAAACCTCTCAACTTTCAGGGGCTGGATCTGGTGGATGGCGCGATCTTCAACAACCTACCGGTGGCTGCGATAGAAAACGAAGTGGATTATATTATTGGCGTCCATTGTAATCCTATAACGGTTGGGAAATCATCAACCCACATGCATCAGATCACTTACCGCAGCTTTAGACTAGCCATGCGTGGAAAAGCCAAAGCAAGCCTGGATCGATGTGACTTATTGATTGAAGCACCTGAATTAAGCACATTCAACCCTTTCGATTTCAGAAAGGCGCAGCAACTATTTGATATTGGATATAAATATGCGAGTGAGAAACTAGAAGCAGAGCGCCGATTGCCGAAAGCCAAAGTTAGTTAGCCTTTTCCTCTAAGGTCTTAATTACCCATTTACCAACTTCAAAGCCCTGTTTTTGACCATTTTCAATAGCATCCATAAAGTGAATTCCTCCGTAAAAACGAGACAAACCCGATTCCTGGGCCGCGGCTAAAAATGACTTAAACTTTCTTGCCTTCAAGCCGAAACGTTCTTCCACTGTATCGGTGTAGGCGAAATTGTCACCAAAATAATGCGTAAGAATAATCGCAGAAGCGGATGAAACTACCGAATGCCCGCTCAGGTATTCGGGAAAAGGCGGTGTTTGCAAAAAGGGTTTCCAGTTTGGATCAATGTACTTCCTTATCGCTGTTTCGGGTCTTATACGGTTGCTTCTGTATTTTTCATCCCAACACGCCATGAATCCGTCCATCAGACCAATGGCCACTGATGTCGTCACCAGAAGGGTCTTGCCAAAATCGGCTTTACTTTGTTTACAAGCAATATCCGTGATACCCATCCAGTGTGCTCCCGGTGAAATTTTCTTCATCCCTACCAGCAAATGCCCCCTGTTTTCCAGAGCAAATGGATTACAGTCCCAGAAAGCCGCGGTGATTTTATGTTCGCCTTGAGGTTTATCATCATAATTCAATTTCATCAACTTATAGAACGTGGAAGTTTTTTCGTCCGAAAAAGCAATTGGCGGTGCTGGTTTAAACTGTGACGACGAATCCAAAGTAAATGGGCGAACGGTCTTGAAGTACGGTTCTACCGGCGGAAAATAGCCAGGAGGTGTCGGATACCAGCTTCCTTTTGCCTCGTTAGGCTCATAACGGGGGAAATTACTGATCAGATTGTATTTATCCGCCTTTGCATATTTAAGGACCTGCTTGCTGATATCCGCAGCGTAAGCCTGGGAGCCAGCGATCACTTCGTCGGTAAACCCCAAAGTTCTGCAGGAGTCAACGAACCTATCCTGATATTTTGCAAGCATTACTTTTCCTGATGGCTGCATCTTCCTGGCCGTTTCCAGCATAGCCAGTATTGCAGCCAACTGATACGAATATTGCTTCACACCTTCCATAGGCTTTATCTCCGGAAAACCATTCAAAACACCATGCATGCTTTTGTAGGAAGTGTCGTTTTGGGCTACTACTTCGTAACCTGCCAGGCATGCATAGGAGTAGAATCTAGCTCCTAACGGTGGATTCGTGACGTCATGTACCATCACATCAGTCATTTCGGAAGTAATCTTTCCTACCATTGATGCGCTTATTTCCGGCGACTTTTCGGTCTGTTTATTACAACCGATCAGCCAAACAATTGCTATTACCGGCAGCAGATATCTGATATTCATTAAGGTCGGATTTGATATGCTTTAATTTCTTGTTGATTAATTCCAAAAAGCAGCTTTTTACCGATCGGTAACACGCTCCTTACATCGCCTTTCAAAGAGAAGCCGGACTGGTTTTGTGGAACATAACTAAACTTTCCTGTCCCATCGCCACGCAACAAAACACCATAATTGGCATCGTACTTCCCAAACCGCAAACGAGCTTTGCTGATGTTGCCGCAGAACAATAAATCTTTCTTTCCGTCCTGGTTATAGTCCAGCGATGTGATCGTAAATATCGGCGATGACTGAACCTCAATAGGAAGTGTTTTAGGAACAAACTTATTACCTGCACTACTTTCAAAATAGGCCGTTTGCAAATAGTTGGATTTCAGTTGTTTCGCTCCCTCCAATTCTTCCGGCGTAAACACCTCCTTCAAAGTCGCCTCTGCGTAGGTTTTGTAATCCTGAAAACGGGTACGCATGATGCTCATCTGATCGAGCATTTCATCCCTTGTGATGTAGGGATAACTTTTACCTTGAATGTAAAACGTCAGGATAGGATCAACCGAGCCGTTATCGTCGAAGTCTTTATAGGTCATTTCAGCGGGTTCAGTATCACTTGCTTTACACTGTGTATTCAGGCCAACGTTTCCAATCACAAGATCAATCTTGCCATCCCCATTCATGTCTTCAACCAGGATTTTATTCCACCAGCCACTGTACGGTTTATCAAAATAGTCTGTGGTTTTGTTTACCAGTTTCCCATTTGTATTGATCAATACAGTAACGGGCATCCACTCTCCTACGACGATCAGATCAGGTTTTTTATCTCCGTTCAAATCCGTCCAGGCCGCATCGGTAACCATTCCTATTCTTTCAAGTTCCGTTGAAAACGTGGCAGTCTGATCCGAGAACTTACCTGCGCCGTCGTTGATCAGGATGTAACTTCTTGGTGTTTCCGGATATCTGCCAGGGACTACCCGACCACCCGCGAAGAGATCCAATTTTCCATCACCGTTGATATCAACCGCCTTTATACAGCCGATGCTTGTCAGCATACTAGGGAGCGCGCCCACTTTTTTGATAAAATTCCCCTTTCCGTCATTGATGTATAACCGGCTTTGAAGCAAAGGATCTTCGGGCATAAAACTTGCATAACCACCGCTTCCAACAGCCAGATCTTGATACCCATCCCCATTTGCATCAAAAAATATTGCATCCGAATCCTGGCTTAACTTATCCGCTTCGAGGGCCGGAGTTGATTTCGCAATGAATGAGCCATTTTTTTGCTGAATAAATATTTTCCCAGCGTCACCCGGTCCGCCACCTACGAATACATCTTCCAGTTTATCGTCATTCACATCTGCTTTGGTCATACAGGGTCCAGCAAATGAAACCGGGTTGACTAATAAAGGCTGACGCTTGAAGTCATTGGTTTTAACGGAAGGACTTTTGAACACAATCGGCGAGGAAATTGAAGTAAAATCGGGCGTTATTTTTTGTTCAATTGATTTTTCAAATGTTCCATTTTTTTCAGAAAGTGTCAAAAGATGGTTTGTTTTCGGCCGAACCATTTTTTCAGTTTTACCAGAAAGCCAGGTCACGACTAGCGAATCAATGTTAGCATCTTGTCCCAAGCCAAAATGAAGTACCGTGGACACACTGGACTGGTATCCCCTTGTGGGCATCTGTTCCAGGTATTGTTTTTGACCCTTTTGGAAAATGGCAACTTTTGCACCAATCCCCATTGTATTCCTGCCCTGACCAATCAGCTTGATTTTTAGAAAATTATTTTTCAATAGTTTGTCACCCTCATTCCTATACACAAATGCCGGAAGATTGATGTTGTTTACGACCAGATCAAGATCACCATCATTATCCAGATCGGCATAGGCGGCTCCACCGCTGTTTGCTACTTGTCCTAAGCCCCATTTTTCCCCTACATTATTGAAGGTCAAGTCTTTCTTGTTTTGAAACACATAATTTTTGATATTGGAAGAAGGCATCTGATACACTAACTCCAGTACGTCCTCTCGTTTGAGTCCTCCTTCATTCCTTTTTATGCGATCACCCATGAATTTAAGAAAGTCCATATTCGTAAAATCCCTGAGGTATCCGTTGGTGATGAAAAGATCCTTCCAGCCGTCGTTGTCATAATCTGCAAATAAAGGCGCCCAACTCCAGTCGGTATTGGAAACTCCGGAAAGCTGCCCGATCTCTGAGAACATCGGTATTTTCCCCATGCCCCTTGCGCCATGCTCCACGCCCGCATTCAACTGCAGCATATTTCGCATGTATTGGTGATGGAAACCCACCTTCACATTGAAGTCAAAGAGCTCATAATTGTCCAGTCCGGATAATAATTTTTGTCTGCGATTATCCTCCGGTAACATATCCAGTGTAAAGATGTCGGGTAGACCATCATTATTAAAATCTGCGATATCATTACCCATTGACGAGTGAGAGGTATGCCCTACTCCTGTCTGGATCACATCGCTAAATGTACCGTTTCGATTATTGAGATACAGAAAGTCCGGGACAGCATAATCGTTCGAAATATACATATCCGGCCACCCGTCCTGATTCAGATCAGCAATTCCTATCCCCAATCCATACGTAAGCGGTGAATTATGAATACCCGCTTTTTTGGTCACATCGGTAAAGTAGGGTGTGCCATCGGATTTTGGATCATTTTTGTACAATTGGACACCTGATACGTGATCCTCTTTTTTCAAAAGATCAGCCGTACTTGCTTCGTCCAGAATAGGCAGGGGCTTAGGGCTATGATTAAGCAAAAACATATCCAGGTCACCATCCCTGTCATAATCAAAAAAAACAGCCTGTGTGCTGGTAGTTGGGCTGGCCAGGCCGTATATCTCTGCCATCTCCTCAAAAATTGGGACACCCTGCTCATTTGCCCCCTTGTTAATAAACAGTTGATTTTTAAGGCTTTCGGGGGACACATTACCCGAGTAACAAACATATATATCCAGTTTTCCGTCACCATTCACATCGGCCATGGTAACACCGGTTTTCCATGGTTTTTCCCGTCCGGTCACCCCAGACGCCACAGTTATGTCCTCAAACTTCATTCCTCCTTTGTTAAGATAAAGCTTATTGGAAATCATATTAGCCGTAAAGTAAATATCATCTAACCCGTCGCCATTCAAGTCACCCACTGCAACACCACCACCGTTGTAAAAATATTCGTACATCAACACATTCGTGTTGACCCCCTCGGTGAGTGTATTTGCAAAATTAACTCCTGTGGATTGCGCAGAAAGCAATGTGAACAGTTGCGGACTACCCGATGATTTTTCGTTTTCATTGGTTGAAGTCTTTTGACAGCCTGCCAAAATTAAACAGGACAGCAAAACCAAATATCCGTCCCGTAGCGGTCCAGTCAGCCTCGTTTTGGGAATCATTCTTTGAATGGATTAAAATAAAGAAACTATGCCTGGTAAAGCGGCATAGTTTCTTTAAAATTAGCAATATGTTTTTTACAATTTATTTATCGTAACCAGGATTCTGCAAAAGTTTTGCATTCCGGTTCACTTCATCACGAAGGAATGGACGATAATACATTTTATCCACCCAGGTGCGGTTTTCATGCGCCTTTTCTTCAACAGGAGTATAGGTGTAGTCGTAAACCGTTGTATCATAATGATAGGGCTCCTTCATGGACTTACCCGGTTTGAATTTACCCAATACCGTAATGAATTGTAAAGGCCTTCCTAAAGTTTCCGCGGCAATCATCCAGCGACGCGCATCACTGTAGCGTTGCTCTTCATACACCATCTCAATCCTTTTTTCTTTGCGATAAGCCTCTTTCAGAGCCGCACCCGTTGCGGTGACAGCTGGCATACCCGCCCTGAAACGAATTCTGTTCAGCCATAAAAGCGCCTCTGCCTCGTTGCCCAATTCAATATTGGCTTCAATCGCATTGAATACCAACTCCGTGAAGCGAATGAACGGCCATGGAATATTCTGGCGATCTGTATTGTCATACAACGACGGATTGGGGTCGATAAACTTACGCATGTAATATCCGGAACGGCTACCGTTCCAGTCCTCAATACTGCTGCTTCGGGTATCCAATCCTTTGCGATTGATCAATGCACCCTTATCATCCAAAAGGTCATAGGCACCGGTTTGAATCTGATTTGCAGGATCCTTAGCATCCGATGGACGTGGCTTCCAGTTCGCACCATCATACATAATGGTTGCATAGAAACGGGGGTCTCTGTTGGTATAAGGCGCAGCTTTGTGAACTGGATTCGTCCATTTGAAAGGCGTTCCATCCATCATTTCATAGTCATCTACCAACAATTGAATTGGTGTATTTCCAGCCCAGTTGTGATAACCGTTCGGACCGTTGTTCAAACCAGTCTGGCGCGCGCCTTCACTTAAACTTGGTGTAAAGTATTTAGCGAAAATAAGCTCACTTGAGGCAGATGGATCCAAATTTTTATCAGCGCTTGCCCCCGCCATTGCTATGGAGATATAATTGTTTCTACCTTCTTCTGCGCTTGCAGGAGCGGTAAGAGCCAGCTTGTAACCGCCATTACCAGCAGCCATTGCAGCTTTCGTTGCATCCAACGCCAGTTGCCAGCGTGCCTTACGGTCTCCGGATACATATCCCAGGAACTCAGGATTAGCAAACGCTCCCAGTACAGCCGATTTGGCTTTTGCAGTGGGCATGTCGTGTAGATCACTTGCAGCATAGAGCAAAACTCTTGATTTAAGGGCCAATGCAGCTATCTTGGTAGCACGACCTTTTACCGCAGTCTTTCCATCCAATAATAACGCTGCGCTATCCAAATCACTTACTATGGATTTTACACATTCGTCATAAGTATTCCTTGGCACCTCGTAGTTCTCGTTCAACGCATACACTTTTTTAATAAGCGGCACCGAACCATAGTATCGAAGCATCTGCTGATAATAATACCCTCTAAGGAAGTAAGCCTCACCCTGTAAGCGTGCTTTCAGCACGTCGTTGGTAAATGTTGCAGTCTTAAGATTTGCCAACGAAATGTTAGCCGCACGAATGTAAGAATACATTTGTGACCATCCATAAGTCGCATCAACCCACCCGGAATTGGATGGACTCAAACTTCCTTCATTCACCGTATTGATACTACGGCCGGTATGGGTAAACACTGCTTCATCAGTAAGTGACGCTAACATTTGTTCACTAAATCCCCCTTGCTGAAGACCGGCATAGGCGCCTGTCACGAATGCTTCAGAAAGCGCACCGTCGGTCCATACCTGATCGGCGGCTATTTCACTTGGCGGATTTACGTCCAGAAAATCCATGTCACATGATGACAACAAACTCGTTGCTAACATGGCCATTAAACCTAAGCCTTTATAATTCAATTTCATGTTTCTAATACTTAAAATGATACACGTACACCAGCATTCACGATTCTTGACTGTGGATAGTATTGACCACTACCAGTAGTTGCTTCCGGATCCCAAACTTTGATCTTGTCAAACGTCAGCAGGTTCAATCCATTCACATAAATTCTGAACTTACTAAGTCCTAATTTAGATCCGATTTCAGAAGGCAGGGTATATCCAAATTCTATATTCTTAACACGCAGATAGTTATTACTTTTCAAGAAATAGCTGTTTGTAGCAGAATTACCTGTATAATACCTGTTGTTACGATTGGTCAAACGCGGGTACTTGTCCGTAGGGTTGTCGATTGTCCAACGGTGATCAAAGTCATATTTCAGATAGTTACCAATATCACCCGACTCTGTAAGTCCGATGATCTGAAGACCACCCAGCGTTCCTTGCATTAAGAGAGAAAAATCAAACGCTTTGTAACCCAAGTTAACGGAGCCACCACCGGTGAACCAGGGACGGGATACTTTTTCGCTTCTTATACGGTCATCTGCATTAATTTTACCGTCAGCATTTACATCCTTGAACTTCATATCGCCAGGTCTTAGATCACCCGTAATTGGGGAGTAATCCAGCTTGTTTTCTGTAATGGAAGCCTGATCTTTGAATACGCCGTCAAACTGATAGACAAGGAAAGAGCCGTAAGGCATTCCGGTTGATCTCTGGTAAGAAGGGGCACCCGGTGTTTCATCCCAATATTTGATTTTGTTCTTCGCATAACCGCCGTTCACACTTACGGAATAGGTAAAGTCACCAGCATTGCCATCATAGCTCAACTTAAACTCCCAACCCTTGTTCTGAAGCTTACCCAAGTTTTGAGGTGGAAGTTTGCCATCCATACCAGATGTCGACGGTGTTGAGCCCGCTTTCGGGATAAGTGTCTTCGACCGGTTGTTAACAAAATAATCAAATTCAAAAGCCAACTTGTCTTTAAACAGAGTTCCTTCAATACCAAAGTTGGTATTGTTCGCTACTTCCCAGGTAAAGCTTGTATTCGCTACACGTGATTCAAGCAAAGTTTTCGCCACCTGATCATTGATTACATAATTACCAAATCCAGCAGTTGACAGGAATTGATACTCAGCCAATACGTCACTTCCAAGGTTATAAGGTTCAGCACCCATTTGCCCCCATGATCCACGAATTTTCACGTTGTTTACGTAGTTGCTGATATTGTCTTTCCAGAACCCTTCTTCTGAAATACGCCATCCGGCAGAAACCCCTGGGAAAAATCCGAAACGGCCGTCCTTTGGAAATACATACGATCCATCACGACGCCATAGGAACTCAGCTATATATTTCTCTTTGTAGTTGTATCCAACCCGGCCAAAAGTACTGAAACGAGCGCGTTTGTAAAGATTTTGGCTACCCAGATTTTGTTCAGCAGCACCGCCAGCAAAAAGCTGATCAACAACTGGAGAAAGGAAGTACCTACGATAGGCAAAGAAACCATCCGCCTCAACTTTTTCGCGTTGTACACCTCCCATGATGTTGAAATTATGGGCACCAAATGATTTGTCATAGGAAACCTGACCGGTTAACTGGACAGACAATTCCTGAGACGTTCCTTCGGTAAGCCGTGGGTCACCAAAAGTCGACCGCACAGTTCCTGTTAACAATGGGCTTTTACCATCGGCTTCGTAGGTCTTCTTATCCCAGAAATAAAGCGTCCAGGGTGTTTCCCAGTTTTTGGTACGTTGCGTGTATTTATCCAAAGCAGCCATCAGGTTTACCTTCAAGCCTGTAACACCGGGAATAAGTATTTCAAGACCTCCGTTTGTTTGTACGTAATCTCTCTTGTCATTGCTGTATCCTGTGTTGTTAGTAGTAATCGTTGCTGGATTTTGACCATTCTCAATATCAGGACCTGGTTTCCCGTTCGGCCAGATCGCAATCTCAGTAGGTTTTCCACGCATCAGCATGCGGAAAATCGCTCCTGCACTGTTACCCCCACTTGGGAAGTGGCGGAATTCTTCACGTAACGTTACGCCAAGGTTTGCAGTTACATACTTGTTGATCTTTGTATCCAAATTGATACGCATATCATACTGCTTATAACCCGTTGCCGAATTTACATAGTATCCGTCCTGATTGATATGACCAAGTGAAGCAAGATATTTGATATTATCGCTACCACCTGAAAGTTGCACGTTATGACGTTGCTGCGGAGCCCATTGACGAATAACTGACTTATACCAGTCAGTATTTGGGTGTAGAAGCGGATCAGAACCATCACCAAATTTCTTCATATCGTCTGGCGTGTATACAGCGCTAAGCACGGTTGCATTATCAGTCCTGGTATATTTTCCTGCAGTGTTGAATCCCGTCAAGGCACCTCCCCACTGGGCTACAGGCAAGTTATCATAAATTTGAAGCTCATTTCTGATGGTCGCGTATTCCGTGGCGTTAGACATTTTGGGTGTACGGGTTGGTTGCGACACCCCAAAATTCATGTCATACGACAACTGCGGCTTACCCGATTTACCACGTTTTGTAGTAATCAGGATAACGCCGTTACCTGCCCGTGACCCGTAGATCGCAGCAGCAGCATCTTTCAATACGGAAATACTTTCAATATCTGCCGGGTTAATACGGTCCAAACCACCACTACGGTTAGGAACGCCATCAACTACGATAAGCGCGCTACTGTTACCCAGAGAGTTGGTACCACGGATACGGATCGTGGATCCATCATAACCAGGCTCTCCACTTGACTGAACGGTGGAAACACCAGGAAGACGACCACCCAATGTGTTGGAAAGGTTAGCAGCAGGTGCCTTTTGAAGTTCAGTCCCTTTAACTGCTGTAACAGCACCAGTCAACGTTGCCTTTTTGGCAGTACCATACCCCACCACAATCACTTCACTCAGTGCTTTTGTATCCGCTACAAGTTTCACATCCAGGCTCGATTTGTTTCCAACTGAAAGTTCTTGTGTCAAATAACCGATGTAAGAAAATACCAGCGTGCTGGTTGGTTGTGCATTCACAGAATACGCGCCCTCGTTGTCAGTGACGGTACCGGCAGTAGTACCTTTCACAACCACACTAACGCCAGGCAATCCTTGCCCTTGTTCATCTTTAACCTTACCCTTTACGGCATCCTGAGCGAATGCTCCGATCACAGTGACCAGGCTTAGCAAAAATGAAAAAACACATCGAATTTGATTCCGATATGTCAATCCAGTAGAAAATCTCATAGATTAAAATTTAGATAAATAAAAAATTGGTGAGTTCTTAAAACCTTAACCGTGTAAGCACGGACCGTTGAAGCGAACTGATCTTTCTGGAAAATTGCGGGATCAGCGAATTGGTAGAAATTCTAGTCGGAAAGTTTTGTCATAGACTTTGATTGGTTAGGGATGAAAACTATGTTGCCAAATAAGCTGGATGAGCCAGTAGCCTTATTACTACATATTTAGGTGTACATTTAACACAATTAGGTTGCCAATCTACACTAACATATGGGATAAGTACCAAATGAACATTTATACTAGCTTGATTGTACAAAAAGATATTAAATATTTCACAAAAAAAAGCTTTCTTAGCATAGGTATATGCATTCTAAAAAAATAACAATAAATAAAAGTGTCAATTGGACAATATCCAAAAAAATAGACCTGCTTACCCCTATAATTGATGGTAGGCTCGAATGGTAAAAGCACCACAAATTTGGTTTCTCAGAATACACTTTCAGTTATCCCCTCAAAGTCGAGTCCTGAGATTTGCCATATTATTTCGTCTTTTCTCAATAGGGCAAACTCCCCCGCTTTATTCGTTTTCGTAATTTCTTTTTTGGTACATTCGTAACTTGTTTCCATTAACAGGGTAACCAGTTGCATTCCACAAATGAGATTTAAAATATTTTTCATGGCCTTAGCCGTAGTCACATACGGCTGTAAGAAATCCTCCCCCGAAGAATACAATGCGAAGGCTTCGGATCCAAAACTATTTCACGAGGCTACTGAACAACTTACTGATGTCATTATCCATGACATCTTCAAACCCCCCGTATCGGCTCGGATATACAGCTATTCTTTTTTGGCGGCATACGAAGCCTTAGTTCCAGCATATCCTCAATATCAAACGCTGGGAGGGCAGCTCAACAAATTCGTTACGCCACGACAGCCTGCGACTGGGAAAATGTATTGTTATCCGTTAGCTAGCCTCAAAGCATTTACTGCTGTTGGCAGAATGCTGACTTTCTCTGGCAACATGTGGGACGATTACGAGAAAGGTCTATTTGAAAAATATAAGGAAATGGGTGTTCCCGAAGATGTTTACGAACGCTCAATCGCTTTTGGTGATTCGGTGGCAAAAGACGTATTAAAATATGCATCAAAGGATCATTATAAGGAAATCCGGGGCTTCAGATACACCGTTACCAACAAGCCAGGAACCTGGGTACCTACCCCTCCCGCCTATGCAGATGCTTGTGAGCCAATGTGGAATACGGTGCGGACATTTACACTTGATTCCGTGACTCAGTTCCGCTGTCCCGCGCCAGCCAAGTATGACCTTGCAAAAAACAGTGCCTTTATGAAACTGGCCATGGAGGTTTATAACACAGGAAATGCGCTTACCGAAAAGCAAAAAGAGATTGCTTATTTCTGGGACGACAATCCATTTGTTACCAATGTAGTGGGCCACGCCATGTTTGCCAATAAAAAAATGACACCAGCAGGCCATTGGATCGCCATCATTCGAACTGTCGCGCAAGACAAAAAACTTGACTTAATGCAGTGCAACGAGGCCTACTCACTCGGCTCTCTGGCGCTTTTTGATGGCTTTGTATCATGCTGGGATGAGAAATACAGGAGCGTACGCATCAGACCTGAAACTGTTATCAATAACAATTGGGATCCAAACTGGAGACCTTTCCTTGAAACGCCGGCATTTCCTGAATACGTAAGCGGACACAGCACGATTTCTGCGGCCTGTGGAACGATCCTGACCAATCTTCTGGGAGGAGCGGTAGCATTTACAGACACGACCGAGAAAAAATATGGCCACGGAGTAAGGTCTTTCAAGTCGTTTAAAGAAGCATATTGGGATGCCTCCTACAGCAGGCTATACGGCGGAATCCACTACCGTGACGGTGTAGAAGAAGGCACAAACCTGGGAGAAAAAGTGGGGCAAAACGTTTGGAAAAAGGCGCTGACAAGAAAAAACCGCCAACAAATAGCAACGATTTCGAAGTAGGCATATTGAATACTAAAATCAGTCTTTGACATGGTCCGCATTATAATGCAGTCCAATATTTTCTCTTCTCGCCATTGCCATTTTAATAATAAGATAAGAAACAGATATCATATTCCTGAGCTCACAAATTGCAACAGAGACCTTTGACTCGCGATATAGCTCTTCATGTTCCTTGTGCAGCAGCTCAAGACGATCATAGGCACGTTTCATCCGGCGGTCAGTACGCACAATGCCAACGTAATTGGACATGATACTATTGAGTTCCCTGGTCATTTCAGTCACAAGAACATTTTCCTCGGGATGGGTAGTACCCGAATCGTCCCATTCAGGAATATTCTCTGGCACAATTGCCGAGTTAAAGCTCTCAACCGTACTTTCATATGCTCTATGACCGAAAACTACGGCCTCCAGCAATGAGTTTGAAGCAAGCCGATTAGAACCATGAAGTCCGGTGCAGGCGCATTCTCCGACGCCATACAAAAAGTTGATATTGGTTCTTCCCCACTCATTAACCCTAATTCCGCCGCACATGTAATGCTGTGCAGGCACAACCGGAATCATTTCTTTACGTACATCTATCCCAGCAGTAAGGCAATATTGGGTGATATTAGGAAAGTGTTCCAGAAATTTCTCATAGTCACAATGCCGAACATCAAGATATACATGATCGACACCGTTTTTCTTCATTTCGCTGTCAATCGCCCTGGCAACAATATCGCGTGGAGCTAGGGACAGGCGGCTATCATAAAGCTCCATAAAGGTGGACCCATCTTCACGTTTCAGGATCCCGCCAAATCCCCTGACGGCCTCGGAAATCAGGAAAGAGGGTTTCTTACCCGGTTGATAAAAACTTGTCGGATGAAACTGAATAAACTCCATATTATCACAAATTCCCTTGGCACGATAGGCCATGGCTATACCGTCACCAGTTGCAATGGTTGGATTCGTGGTACTCTGGTAAATGTTGCCAATTCCCCCCGTTGCCAACATCGTCGTTTTAGCAAGAAACTTCTCGACCTCATTCGTACGCCTGTTTAAAACGTATGCACCAAAACACCTGATATCTTCCTGATATCTGTAAACAGTTGCTCCAAGATGATGCTGGGTAATTAATTCAACCGCATAATAGTGGGTAAAAACCTGAATATTTTTATGCCGGTTTACTTCCTCTAAAAGAGCCCGTTCTATCTCCGCTCCGGTAATATCTTTAAAATGCAAAATCCTGTGGTCGGAATGCCCGCCTTCTTTTGCAAGGTCATATTCTCCTCCCGACTCTTTATCGAACCGCGTTCCATAATCAATCAATTCCTGTATCCTTTCAGGTGCCTCCCTGACGACAATTTCTACAATATTCTTCTTATTTACTTCATCTCCGGCATCCATGGTATCCTGAATGTGCTTTTCAAAGGAATCTGATTCTGCCCACACCACAGCAATTCCCCCCTGCGCGTATTTGGTATTGGTTTCGTCGGCCTGCACTTTGGTAATCACCGCAATGGTAATCTCCTGCTTACGGGATTCAAAATGACGGGCAAGCTTGGCTGCATAGCTCAAACCGGCTATACCAGAACCTATAATAAGAAAATCGAACTGCGGCATCCTTTTATTAATTGAAAGTGGAGAATTGAGAATGAAAAGCGGGCTGACGTTGGGGCTGACTTTTTACGGTGTTCATCACCGGCGGTGTTAACTGTCGATTTCCAACCAACGTCAGATTCCCTTGCTCAATTCCAGCATGCGATTAACTGATTCAAAGGCCTTTATACGAATATCCTCAGGGACAAAGATTTCAGGTTGCTCATAAAGCAGCGCATTGTAAACCTTCTCCATGGTATTCATTTTCATATAAGGACATTCCGAGCAGGCGCATGTGTTGTTATCTGACCCCGGAGCAGGAATGAGTTTTTTATGAGGGACGGATTGTTTCATTTTATGCAGAATCCCAGCCTCAGTGGCCACAATAAATTTGTCATGCGATGATTCCTGAACAAACTTTAACAGACCGGTTGTAGAACTCACAAAATCTGACTGCATTAAGATATCTTCCTTGCATTCAGGGTGGGCAATAAGCAAAGCGTCCGGATTTTCCTCTCTGAGTTGTTTAAGTTTCTCTCGTGAAATATCGATATGGACGATACAAGCACCATCCCACAACACCATTTCTCGTCCGGTTTTATGAGCCACATATCTGCCAAGATTTGCATCAGGAGCAAAGATAATTTTCTGATCTTTTGGCAAACTGTTGACAATCTGAAGTGCATTTGAAGACGTACAAACAATATCCGTAAGTGCCTTTATTTCAGCAGAACAATTTATATAGCTAATCACAATATGATCCGGATATTGCGCCTTGAAAGCGGCGAACTTATCGGCTGGGGCAGAATCAGCGAGGGAACAACCCGCGTTGAGATCAGGAATAACCACTTTTTTGTTGGGGCTTAAAACCTTCGCAGTTTCCCCCATAAAGTGCACTCCGCAAAAAACGATCATGTCTGCCTTTGTCGCGGCAGCCTGCTGTGACAGCCCGAGGCTGTCTCCAATATAATCTGCAATATCCTGAATGGCAGAATCAACGTAATAATGGGCGAGGATTACAGCATTTTTTTCTTTTTTCAAGCGGTTTATTTCCGCCACTAAATCAATATCAGCTGCAACGGCTTCAGTGACATAACCGTAACGTCCTACCTGTTCTTCAATACTAGTCATTATGGTGAATTATTGGCAATATGTTATTTGTAAAAAATCCATGCCGAATTACGATAATAACTGTTGTAAAACCAAAGAGAGTTTCAACAGTCTTAAATTGTCTCCGGGGATATTCCGGACAACGCCCCTAAAGCAAATAAGCTAAACAATGCCTCCCGCGACATTTGTTTAGCTTATAAACGAACCCTTTAACTTCTTTACCCGCCCAGCGACCCGGTCCTTAACTTCGTTAACTCCATTTACAATATCCACCTAAAGAGCGCATAAAGCGATCCTGAAAGAACCATCGTCACAGGCAATGTAAGTATCCAGGCGATCACGATGTTTCTGATTGTGCCTGCCTGAAGATTCTTTACGCCTTTGCTGGCCACCATGGAGCCCGCAATACCGGACGACAATACGTGCGTTGTACTAACGGGTAATCCAAGATAAGATGACACACCAATGGTACTCGCAGCAACCAATTCGGCAGAAGCTCCCTGTGCGTAAGTAAGATGTTGTTTCCCGATTTTTTCGCCGATAGTAACTACAATTCTCTTCCAGCCAACCATTGTGCCCAAGCCCAGAGAAAGGGAAATCATTAAAATAACCCAGTCCGGTGCGTAATCTGTAAAACGACGTATACCTGTTTCGCTACCCGACTGCATTTTTAGATAAGTTTTGTCTGAATTACTCAGGTTGGTGTCACCATTATCCAAAATGGTTTTGGCATTTCGGCTAATCAATAGAAGAGAGCGCCGTGCATTCATCCTTTGCTCCAAAGGCAATTTATTATCAACCAGCGGCTTACTGATTTGAAATGTGAGTGAAGCAATTTCAGACTTAATCGTGTTCAGGTTATACCTGTCTGATGCCGATAAAGTTAACGTATCGATTCTGCTGACCGTTTGTTCAATCTGAATCAAGTCTTTCTTCAGTCCGATTGGGTCGATACTATTATCAATTGCGAAGTGTGCAGGCACAATTCCAATTAAAATAAGCATCACCAGCCCAACACCCTTTTGCCCGTCATTGGAACCGTGAAAAAAGCTAACCAATGTACAGGTTGTGATGAGTATGGCACGAATCCAGATCGGAGGAGGCTGGTTTTTTTTTGGCTCGCTGAAAACAATTTCACGTAGTGGTTTGGACAATGCTCTTCGTAAAACAAACATGATGATAATTGCCAAAGCAAAGCCGAAAATCGGCGAGGTAAGCAGAGACGTAAAAAGCTCCTGCGCTTTGGACCAGTTTACGCCAGCCCCGTGGGTATTCTCCGGCATAAACGTAAAGGCAAGCCCTACGCCCAAAATCGAACCAATCAAAGTATGCGAGCTAGAACTTGGAAGTCCGAAATACCAGGTACCCAAATTCCATATAATCGCACTGAACAACAGCGAAAATACCATCGCGACACTGTGATAAACGTTTTGATCAATGAGCAATTCGACAGGAAGGAGATTAACAATACCCATGGCAACCGCTATCCCGCCAAAGAAAACACCCAAAAAGTTGCAGAATCCAGACCATATTACCGCTATATTCGGTTTTAGCGAATTGGTATAAATTACGGTTGCAACTGCATTGGCTGTATCGTGAAATCCATTAACAAATTCGAAAGCACACGCGGCTAAAAGACTGAAAGCCAGAAGAAGAAAAATGTCGGTTTCTAGACCAAACATAAGAAGTGTATAAGTTTACTGTAGAATTTTATTTTAGTTTGTTGGCAATGTAAATTGAGAAATCTTATATGTTTTCTAAACTGTTAGAACCAAATTTCCTCCAAAACTACTGATTCTTTACGGAGGCAATGTTACTAAATTGTTAATTCAAAAAAAGGCAAAATTGCAAAACAAGGTCGTTTTGGAGCACCCCACAAGGGAAAATTAAACTTTCAAACTTTTTTGACTTTCAAACCTCCTAATTGCTCCTTCTTCAAAACAAGAATTATCAAACCGACTCAAACAACTGTTTCCTTGTTCGCTAACTGTCCGCAAGCCGCATCAATATCCTTGCCTCTGCTACGTCGCACGTGAACGGAAACACCTCGATCCTCCAGATAGGCCGCAAATTTGTCTAGACGGTCCGCATCAGTATTTTTGAAATCGGCCTCGGCAATGGGATTGTATTCGATAATATTTACTCTGGCTGGAACACGCTTCGTAAATTCCCACAGTTCGCGAGCATCTTCAAGCGTGTCATTGAAATTATTAAAAACAATATATTCGAAAGTGATCCTATTTCCTGTTTTCTTATAAAAGTAATTCAGCGCCTCGGCCAGGTTATCCAGGGAATTGGATTCATTAATTGGCATAATCTGATTCCTTTTCACATCGTTTGCAGCGTGTAGTGACAATGCCAGACGGAACCTCACTTCATCATCTCCAAGTTTTTTAATCATTTTGGCAATTCCGGCCGTCGACACCGTGATCCGCTTGGGAGACATATTCAACCCCTCAGGCGAAGTGATGTGTTCAATGGATTTAAGAACATTTACATAGTTCAGCAAAGGCTCGCCCATTCCCATGTACACGATATTGGTCAAGGGACTTTTAAAACTTGCTTCCGCCTGGCGTGCAATGGCAACCACCTGGTCATACATTTCGGCAGCGTCAAGGTTTCTTTTCCTATCCATATACCCTGTCGCACAGAATTTACAGGTAAGAGAACATCCTACCTGACTGCTCACACAGGCAGTCATCCGATCGGTTGCCGGAATTAAAACTCCCTCAACAATATTGCCGTCATAAAGGCGGAATGCAGATTTGATCGTTCCATCATTACTTTGCTGCTGCTTTGAAACCGTCATTGAATTGATCACGAAATGCTGTTCTAGCATTTCGCGGGTACCCAGCGACAGGTTGGTCATTTCCGAAAAAGAATTTGCTGACTTTTTCCATATCCATTCATAAATCTGCTTGGCACGAAATCCTTTTTCCGCATGCTCTGTCATCCAGCTTTTGAGCTGGTCTATTGTCAGTTTACGAATGTCCTGTTTGTCTTTTAATCCTGTCATTAATTCTATTTGTGTTGGTCACTACTGCTGCCCTGGCCATTTTTATTGCAAAGGTACTGAATCTCTGCAATTTAAACAGCTAACAACTACTCCATGGATTAGGGTTCCTCAGGGTTTTGACTTATAATACACCAAATATTACCCCAATAAGATAGCATTTATTCATTCAGAATCTTCCTTTTTGTCATCCAGATAGTCGCGTTTCCATTCCTTTATTAGATCCGTCCCCTTAGGCATAAATTGTAACGCTTTGGTAATCAGATTAGGAGCAACAGGTACGACGTAAGGGTATAAAATGGTATCGCTGGTTCGGTGTTCGGGGATTTTCACCCCTATTGCGTTGACCAGCCAAAAGAAAACGCTCATTCCAAAAACCCAGGTGAACACGCCAACCATTGCTCCGGCAAAACTATCGAAGGTCCCCAGGATAGAGTATCTTAAGGACCTCCGAATTGAATAGCCAAACTGGTTAAGCAAGAATATGGTAGGGAAAAATATGGCCGAGAAACCTATATAAGGCAGAATTTTCCTGGCAGTGCTATCACTGAAATAGGGCGTAAGAATTTCCATTCCTAATCCGAGAAACTTAAACCCCAACACCATAGCCACAACAAGGCCCACAATCCCAATGATTTCAACTAATAAGCCTTTCCGATAACCATGCAAAGCACCCCAAAGGAGAGGCAGTAGGATGAGAACATCCAATAACTTCATGCCAGCAAACTCTTAACTAAAGTAGAAACAACACGACCATCAGCCTGACCTGCAAGTTCTTTCGTAGCAACGCCCATCACCTTTCCCATGTCCGATGGCGCGCTTGCTCCTACCCTGGCAATGATTTCCTGAAGTTTTATTTTGATTTCATCCTCAGTGAGTTGCTTGGGAAGAAATTGCTCAATGATCGACAATTCAGCTTCCTCTACAGCAAGAAGATCTTCGCGTCCCTGGGTTCTGTAGATGTCTGCCGATTCCCTGCGTTGTTTAGCTGCCTTGGTCAAAAGTTTCAGTTCATCATCAGCTGATAACTCATCACCTGTGCCGCCAGGCTTGGTTTCTTCCAGCAAGATTAAAGACTTAATCGCCCGTAAAGCGCGTAAAGTATCTACCTGTTTGGCACGCATGGCGTCTTTTATACCTGATTCAACCTGACTTTTTAGCGACATGATTATAATTAAATGGGTGAATGAGTGAATTTAGAATCGGTGAATGTTAAATTTGTAATTAACGACGCAAAGTTACATGAATCATAATAAATAGACGAGTCGCTGTGAGCATTACTCCAAAATTGTATGATTCTCCTATTATATCATTTTCTCCTTTCACTCCATGACTCGTCTTAGTGTTAACATCAATAAAATTGCAACCCTTCGCAATTCCCGCGGCGGCGACAATCCGAACGTGCTGAAAGTGGCTATGGACTGTGAGCGATTCGGTGCGCAGGGAATTACAGTACATCCCCGCCCCGACGAACGTCATATCCGTTACCAGGATGTGTATGACTTGAAAGAACTTGTCACCACAGAATTCAATATCGAGGGCAACCCTTCCGAAAGGAAATTTATAGATCTCGTACTTGCTACTAAACCCGATCAGGTGACACTTGTACCCGACGCACTGAATGCAATTACTTCTAATGCCGGCTGGGATACCATAAAAAATGCAATCGAATTGACCGAACTGATACAGGAATTCAAAAAAGCGAATATCCGGGTATCTGTTTTTGTAGACGCGGACCAATCGATGGTGGAAGGAGCAAAACGTTGCGGTGCCGACCGGGTCGAATTGTATACAGAACCGTACGCATCGCACTATTTTGAAAACAGACAAAAAGCGGTTTTACCCTTTGTGCGAGCAGCTGAAAAAGCGAGGGAAGTTGGTCTGGGCCTCAATGCCGGTCACGACCTTAGCCTGGATAACCTACACTTTATCAAACAGAGCATTCCCTGGCTCGACGAAGTTTCCATAGGCCACGCTCTCATCGCCGACGCGCTTTATCTTGGATTGGAAAACACAATTCAAATGTACCTGAGAGAATTGGAGCTTTGAAGTAGCAGAGGGATTGAGGCTAAGGGATGGGAAGCTTGCTTGCAAGAGAAGTCAACTTTCAAAAAGTTGACTTCTGTAATTCCTTAACTAACTTCTTCCTCCTCACCATCCAGTCCGATACTCCCTTTTCACAAACTGATTCGCTGCTTCGAAATTCGCGATTTTCATATTGGCTCCATCCCAAAGAAGTTTTTGGCGACCCGGAAAATTGTAACCTTTTCCATTAGCCTTATTTTCACGATATAAAAAAGACCTTACAGCCAGATTCCCCATGAGAACAATTTCGGTCAGAGGACCGGATTCACTAAAAGCAGAACTGGTGTACGTGCCAAAACCCTGCTTGCATGCCTGAACAAATTGTTGTTGGTGGCCTTCATCGCTTCCTTTGACGAGAGGCCTGGCAGGTCCTTTTAACTTTACACTTTCAAATTTCTTTTCCGGCCAGAGTTTAGGGTTGTTACCAAACATCTCAGCGCTCAGGATCCCCTTTGTTCCAACAAAAAGGAGACCACCATCTGAATCACCAAAAACAGACTGATAGTCACAACCTTCTGGCAACTGCGGACGAATTCCTCCATCATACCACGAAAGACTTATCTCTTTACTGCCAGGAGTTTTTGCGGGAAATTTAAAATGAATAGAAGATGACGGCGGACAAACATCATCAAAATATGCTTCACGGAAAAAATCGGCATATACAGAACCGACGCTACACTCCACCGAAGTCGGATACCCAAGTTTCATCGCACGAAAGGGCACATCCAGAAAATGACAACCCATATCCCCCAAAGCACCTGTACCAAAGTCCCAATATCCTCTCCAGCGAACTGGCATATAAGCTTCATGATAATCTCGTTTGGGGGCCGTTCCAAGCCAGAGATCCCAATTTACCCCGACAGGAACCGGCTGTGATTCGCCCCTGTCCTTCGGAGATTTTACACCTTGCGGCCAAACGGGCCTGTTGGTCCACACTTCAATGGTATGAACCTCCTCTAAAACTCCCGATTGAACAATTGCCTCCGTTTGACGTGTCCCATCTGTGCTGCTCCCCTGATTACCCATTTGAGTCACCAATTTATATTTCTTTGCCGCCTCAGTGAGCATACGTGCTTCCCAGATATCTTTTGTCAACGGTTTTTCAACATAAACATGTTTACCCATTTCCATACACGCCATTGCAATCGTGTAGTGCATGTGGTCTGGTGTGGTTACAAAGACCGCATCAATATTCTTTGCCTCTTTCTCAAGCATTTTTCTGTAGTCATTGTAATAAGGAGCTTTTGGAAATTGCTTCCGGTACTTTTCCGACTGCCGGTCGTCAACATCACAAAGCGCTACAAAATTGTCGGTTCCGCCATTGTAAGCCAATCTGATATTGACGTCCGCCTTTCCTCCACAACCAATGGCGGCCATGTTCAGCCTGTCACTAGGAGGAATGAAACCTTTGCCCAGAACATGTCTTGGAACAATCATAAAACTTCCGGCCGTCAACGCTCCAGCTTTAAGGAAGTTCCTTCTTTTTATATCATTTTCAGGTTTTGCAGTTTGATTTCCCATCTTGAAATTGTTTACAATTTTGGGTTTGTGAGTATGCCTAACGGTTTGTAAATTATAAACGGCTTACAATCAAACTTCTACTTCTCCTTACGCAACCGACGTACCTTCCTAGCGGCGTTTCGGCCTACTTCACTTCCAAGCTTACCCATCAGCAAGACACCGTCAGTTCCAGCAATTTATTCAATTATCTCTATCAAATTCTGGAGCCCAAGCACGTGGCGACTCCTGCCGCCGAATTGGTCTGCGTAATCAGGACAATTCTATCCCTCATTCAAGAATATTCAAATGCCTTTGGTGTTCTCGGCTAAAACCACAAATTTTGCCCCTCTTTGAAGCACTCAGCTTCCGGACATTAATAACGCCTATGGATTCCCCGACAATACGACCCACATTTTTGACAGTTCTTTGCTTTTTAACCTTTATGAGTTCGGTCTTAGGTTTGTGGAGCCAATCCGAAGGTCTTTGGAATCCGGGTGTTGTAGCCGATCAAATGAAAGATAAATTCGAAACACTTTACGAACGGCTTGAAAAGCGTCCGTCACAAGAAGAGACTAAAATTGTAGATAGCATGTTCCAATCGGTCATTTCTAGAACCAACGCTGACACAATTAAGACAATGTCACTGATCATGGTTGTTTTTGAATCATTGACTCTCTTTGCCGCTTATCTGATGTGGAATCTGGATAAAAGAGGGTTTTATCTCTATCTTGGAGCGCTTGCCCTTGCCATTGTAGCCCCATTATTAGCTGTAGGCGGAATGCTCGGTTTGATTATGGTTTTGGCAGGCACTTTTTCCACCATCATCATGAGTATTTTTTACGCAGTTAACCTGAAGTATATGCATTAAGGGCTTGGTGCACCGCAATAGAATTCCGTTGACTATGTCGTATTCTCTCAAAAACCACGGCGTTTAAATCCTTTAACCGTTGACTCAAACTTTCGATTCAGGACCAGGATTGAAATCTCTTCAGCATCCCATCTTCAAATAAAACGGTTACGCACTTTGACGGAATCATTTCCAAATCGCCGTTATTCAAAACCTAATTCGCTAATATATAAACCTAACCCTTGCATTACAGGAAGAAAAGATTTTATTTTGCGGGTCTAATTTGAAAACGAGAAATGGCTTTAATTAACAAGATCAGAGAGAAATCGGGAATTGCGGTTACAGTAATTGCTTTTAGTTTAATACTTTTTATGGTTGGGGGTGACTTGATGAGCCCTAATTCAATACTTGGTGGAAGCAAAAACCAGGTAGTTGGTGAAATTTCCGGTAAAGAGATAAATATCAAGGACTTCCAAACCCGTGTCGATGGTTTTCGCCAAAATTATGAGGCCCAATCCGGTCGTAGTTTAAGCGAAAATGAGCTTGGCTCTCTACGTGATCAGGCCTGGAACCAATTCGTTGTTGATATCGCTTATAAAAAACAATTTGACAAACTGGGACTTACTGTTACAGATGAAGAATTGATGGACATGGTGCAGGGAAATCATATAAGCCCGTCCATTCGTCAAGCATTTTCTGATCCTACAACGGGTCGGTTTGATAAAAATGCAGTAGTTAACTATTTAAAAAACCTGACTACGCTACCTGTTGAGCAACAAAAATCATGGTCTAATTTTGAGACAAGCCTACGTGAAGAACGTATTCGCAGCAAATATGAAAACCTGTTGAAATTTTCTACCTACACGCCGAAAGCACAGGCAGAAAGAGAATATATCGCCCAGGCTACCAAGGCTTCGGTAAGGTATTTATATGTACCGTATTTTTCAATCGTAGATACAACATTGAAAGTTACCGATTCTCAGCTTGAAACTTATTTAAGTGCGCATCGCCAGGAATACAAAGGAACAGACACCCGTTCTATTGAATATGTTACTTTCCCTGTTCAACCAGCGAAAGATGACAGCTCTGCACTGTATACTGAAATTAAGGAGTTGGCTCGCGGGCTCGCAACTGCCCAGAACGATTCAGCTTTCGCCAGTATGAATTCTGATATTCCACTGCCGATTAATATGTCACTGGCTACCATGTCGGACCAATTGAAAGAGGCTGTGAAGACATTTGTTCCAGGTGGCGTTTATGGTCCGTATCGCGAAGGAAACACCTACTATATATATAAGTACGGTGGTACCAAAGCCGACACAGTTGCATCTGCCCGTGCCAGTCATATCCTGATCAGAGCTGAAAATCAATCGGACTCGGCAAAAGCCGCTGCGAGAGTAAAGGCAGAAGGCATTTTGGCTCAGATTCGCGCTGGTGCAAACTTTGAAGCACTGGCAGCTACAACCAGCGCAGATCCGGGATCAGCACAACGCGGTGGTGACCTTAGTTATTTCCAAAATAACGGCGCAATGGTGAAACCATTCGAAGACGCTGTGTTCTCTGCAACAACTACCGGGTTAATCAACAAATTGGTTGAAAGCCAGTTTGGTTTCCACATCATTAAGGTTACAGATACAAAATCCAGCACTTTATATAGGATTGCTGCCATCGGAAAAACAATTGCTCCAAGCCAGTCAACACGTGATGAAGCCTACCGCAAGGCTGATGAGTTCGCTAACTCCGTGAAAACAAAAGAGCAATTTGATGAAGCTGTAAAGAAAAACAAAGCGCTGGTTGTGGCCACTGCAAACCGGGTTCCTGAAACGGCAACAAACATCAATGCAATTCAAAATGGCCGTGAGATTGTACGCTGGGCATTTAAGGATGATACCAAAATTGACAACGTTTCACAGGTTTTTGAAACAGATGAACAATATATCGTTGCAGTACTCACAGGCAAATCAGACAAGAATGATGTAAAAGTGGATGATTTCCGTGATGAATTGACAACCAAAGTTCGCAACCAGATCAAAGCGGAACAAATTACCGCCAAGCTAAAAGGTGCAACAGGAGATCTTGAAGCAATCGCAAAAAAATATGGAGCAGGTGCCTTGGTTGAATCTGCCGCTGATATTTCTCTCGCAACAGGATTCCTCACAAGCGCTGGCTTTGATCCAATTGCCCTTGGAAAAGCTTTTGGCTTGAAGAATGGTCAAAAATCCGGTGTATTTACGGGAGAGAATGGTGTTTTCATCATGGAAATGATCAATAAAACAGAGGCTCCTAAAATTGCAGATTTCACACAATATAAAACGCAGCTGACTCAATCACTTGAAGGTCGCACATCTTACCTGGTCAACGAAGCAATTCGTGAAAACGCGAAGATTGAAGACAAGCGTGCTAAATTCTTCTGAGAAAGACTTTAAAAAAATAGTTTAAGAAAGAGGAGCAGAATTCATTTCTGTTCCTCTTTTTATTTTAGACTACTAAATTTTCAAAAAAAAGTGATAGTATTGCAGTATGAAATGTCAAACGTACACTTATTAGCAAATAGAAGAATTTAAGGGAAGTTAAGGGAGTCAAGAGTAGTTAGTGAACGGGTCGCCGGGCGATTGAGGAGTTAGCGTTATCTGGTAATTCGCTCCCCATAAAAGGTAAAAAGAAGTATTTACAAATCGATTAACAAATAACAACAAATGAGCATACTACTTGGAAATCAGGAGTATTTTAAAGGAATAGGTAAAATTGCTTACGAAGGCCCCGAGTCGGATAATCCATTGGCTTTCCGCTGGTACGATGAGAACCGCATCATTGCTGGTAAGAGCATGAAAGACCATCTTCGGTTTGCAATAGCTTACTGGCATACTTTCTGCGGAAACGGAGGAGATCCCTTCGGAGGGCAGACACTATTTTACCCATGGGATAAAAAAGCTGATGCGGTTGATCGTGCAAAAAACAAGGCAGATGCGGCATTCGAATTGATCACAAAACTAGGTGCGCCCTACTACTGCTTCCATGATGTGGATGTGGTTGATTACACTGACGGTGTGCTTACCAACGAAAAACGCATCGTAGTGCTAACTGAATACCTTGCACAAAAGCAAAAGGCATCAGGGGTTAAATTGCTTTGGGGAACTGCCAATCTGTTCAGCCACCACCGTTATATGAACGGAGCATCTACCAACCCAGATTTCGACGTAGTTGCACATGCGGGCGCACAGATCAAAATGGCTTTGGACGCAACCATAGCGCTCGGCGGCGAGAATTATGTATTTTGGGGAGGCCGTGAAGGATATATGACTTTGCTCAATACGGACATGAAACGCGAGCAGGAGCATTTTGCACAGATGTTAAAAATGTCGGTGGCTTATGCTAGAGCGAACGGGTTTAAGGGAAAATTCTTTATTGAACCAAAACCATGTGAGCCTACTAAACATCAATACGACTACGATGCAGCAACCGTAATAGGCTTTCTTCGTCAGCACGATCTTCTTGGAGATTTCGCGTTGAATCTTGAAGTGAACCACGCAACGCTCGCTGGTCACACATTTGAGCATGAACTGCAGGTTGCGGCTGATGCCGGGATTCTTGGTTCCATTGATGCCAACCGAGGAGATTACCAGAATGGATGGGATACGGATCAGTTTCCAAATGATATTGCAGAATGGACCAAAGCACTTCTGGTTATTCTTCAGGCTGATGGACTCAAAGGTGGCGGTATCAACTTCGATGCTAAAAGGCGTCGTAACTCCACCGATGTGGCAGACGTTTTCCATGCTCACATTGGAGGTATGGACGTCGTTGCACGTGCGTTGATTATCGCTGATAAAATCCGGCAGCATGGCGAATATGATAAAATTCGAACTGACCGGTATGCGAGCTTCGACTCGGGTAAAGGATCTGAGTTTGAATCCGGACAATTGAAACTGGAAGATTTATTTAGCCTTGCCGCGTCCAACGGCGAACCCGCCACAATATCCGGCAGACAGGAATATCTTGAAAATCTGATCAATCGGTTTATTTGAGCAGCGTAATATCTTTATTTTTTTTGACAGGCTTCGGAATTTCCGAGGCCTGTTTTATTTTGGGCCTGCTGATATTTCGCAAAGACTGTATTTCTATTTCATAAATTCAGTGCACTTCCTTGTTGTCGGGCCAGGACGATTATACATCTTCGTGACTGAATATTAACGAACCATACCTGTAAATCCCGAGGACCTCAGTACCTCAAACACCCCTTATCCCTTCCCGATACCTATGAATGTTCACAAGTAAGACCAATAAAGTTGGGGGGGTGGACAATGAAAAAATTGTTTCGCCATTTCAATATGAACAACAAGAATACCTGCATAAAAATTATCCATATTATTAGTTATTTATAACAAACTATTAACAAATAATAAAAATACAACTACAATGTTTAGACATTTTCATCCCCGGTGCATTTCTGACACTTACCTCCTTCCAACCCAATTCCTGATGAAGCAAAATCAATTTAAGTAATCATAACCAACAAAGGTTAACTCTCTTCCTACTAAATAGCCGCAGGCCGAAGCATTGCTTAGGCCTGCTTTTTTTCTTGAGATCGCCGTGCTAAAAGACTGCCAGAATTTAATACTCCGTCCTTTTCTCTTTGCTATTTAAATAAGGGGGTACGAAGTAAAATGACATACTAATTTAGACAACTTGTCGACTTATTGGTACCAGTATTGAAAAATATCACCCTCGATCTGTAAAACATGTTTTGATTTTTTTGATATATGAATTTTATTGCAGTTTTTTTAAATATTTTTTTAGTTTAAGCGTCTTGATTAGTCATTCTTTAGTTACATTTACCCAGCAAAGAATGACAAACACCTTTTTAAATGAAAATTAATTTTGAATAAAAGATTAATTTTTGTCATTCTCTTCCAAAAATTTACTCAACAAGAATCATAAGAAGACACCATTGGACAGACTCTAAATTCTGATCCAAAATTGCTCAACGCCATTCAATACGCTCAACGTCTTACTTCTTTAGCTACTACTTTTCGATAAGATAATTCTTATCTATCGACATCATTCTTCATCATCTTTCCGGAATTATTATTTCCTTCTATCAGGAAATGTACTGTCATTGACGATAGTTAATCACATACCCTCAAAACACACGTTACATTCGTTCCATACAACCTCTGTTTTTATGAAATCACTTTCCCTTTTTTCGTCGTTCGACACTTTTGGAACTTCTGCACATTTAATAACCCCGCAGATGGATTTAAATCCAAAAAATGGTTCTTCAAATCGTAAGCATCAACGATACTCCGACTAAACTTTACCGGTTCTTCTTGTCAATTCAAAGCTAAATTATAACGCCCGGACCGCCTCCAAAAAGGCGTCTGAAATAGGTTTGCTATTTCCTAGTGCATTAATTTTTTTTTGAAAATTCCCCCATTGAATTTATCCATCTAACCCTATGGAACTTTATCGAAAGATGAATGGAATCTTCACAACGGCCTGCCTGATATTTCTAACAGATTCATAAGGAAACATCAGCATGATATCTGTTTCATTCAATCAGCAAATAGTGGCTAAAATCTGTAATTCCGATCAGCTGTACCACATAATATCAATCTATCCTATCAAGTGCTAACTAAATTTCATTTTACATGGACAAGTTAAATCTACACTTATCTAAATTGCTCTCGTCGCTATCGAATCGAGGTGTATTTAAAGACTCCGAATCCCGGGCCTTCGTTGCCCGAATTCTCTTTGGATGTTGCCTTGGTCTTTTAAACATTACGGCATTTTCGCAAGTAACCAACACCAACACATTAGCTGTCTTCCCAACTATACAGGCTGCCATCGATGCTCCTGCAACGATGGATGGGCATACCATAACTGTGGCGACAGGGATTTACAGTGAAAACATAACAATCAGTAAGGCATTAACCATAACCGGCCCAAATTTAGGTATAGCTGGGACTGGGGTTAGAGGTGCAGAAGCAGTAGTATCAGATGGTTCGATTAACATTACCAGCGGCGGTATTGTTGTACTCGACGGTTTTCATATTTATCAGACCAATGGAACAAGTGCAGCAATTCTTCTTGGTGGCTCTGCCATCGCAACAATCCAAAACTCAAAGATCGAGCGTGTAGCAACAGTCGCAGGACAAGGTGTGAGAGCAATTGAAGTCATTTCCGGTTCTGGTGCTAAAACAATTAAAAATAACCTGTTTACAGGATCTACATCAGGAGGACTTTTTGGAGGACACAAAACCTGGAATAACGGTATTTATATCAACGGTGCTTCCAGTACGATCGCAGTTTTGGGAAATACTTTCGAAAACGTGAGGTCAGCGGTTAATGTTGACGACTACAATTCCGGTATTAATTTGACAGGCAATTTTTTTAAAATAAATGGTACTGATATCTCATTCGGTGGTGCAAGCCCTACCGCAGGCGTGCAAACTTTGGGAGCTAACGACTTCGTATTTCCACTTGACGGTATCATTAATTTAAGTAACGTTGACAATACCTTTAGACTGAATATGTCAACTTCCACATTCAATGGTGCACTATTTAACACACTATCATTGAGCGACTTATTCCTCATTGAAGCCCGAATGTACCACAGAGGAAGGAGTGGAAGGAAGGGTTTGGTCTATTATGTAGCGGGGAATCAATATGTAGTATCTGGTTTGACAACAATACAGTCTGCCGTAGACTACGGTGTTGCTAATGATATCATAAATGTAAATGACGGCACATATAATGAGAGAGTTTCGATAACTAAAACTTTGAATTTAACTGGAAAATCCAAAGCGGGAACAATTCTTGAAGGGACTGGGCTTGTAGGTACAGGATCGGCATTCGACATACTAACAGGTATAATCAATGTTACGGTCCAAAATTTTACGATTCAGAATTTTACTGGGTCTAGCGGGAACTCACACGCCGGAATCTACGGAAACGCCGGCAATAACAACTTAACCGTCAAAAATGTCAGCATAAAGAATAACCTGAATTCTTCTGGTATTTATGCTAATGGCCCAATTTCGGACGTACTTATCGACGGAGTAGAAGCGATCAATAACGGTGGCGGGGCAAGGGGTATCGTCCTATGGAACGGATTAAAAAAGAATATAACAATCAAAAATTCTACAATCCAAAATAATACCTGTTGTGGCATCGAGCTACAAGACGGATCAGCCTCAGGTGTCTTGATTCAAAATAATACCATTGTAGGAAACGACAATGCAATTGGGCTGATCGGTCTCACATCTGGATCTGGAACCTCCACCCCAAACATCATTGAAAATAACATTATTACTGTAAAAGGACGCTTCGGCATTGAAGTAAAAAATCCCAACGGAACAGGCCTCATGACCGGAGATGGAGCCATTTTAATACAAAACAACAATATTAGTTTTATTGGAGGGATTGCAGATGCAAGAGATCTGGCAGGAATTGCTGTTTATAGACGTGGTGTGTTGGGGGGCAACGTAGATGTTCCAAATGGAGTAGTAGTGAAAAACAACACGATCAAAGATTTTGCTCAGCCGTCCACAAGTGATGGATTCGGTATTGTAATAGAAGGTACAAATCATACAATTACCGGTAACAATCTACAGGGCAATGATGTGGCATTACAGCAACAAGCAGGATTTGGTGGATATCCGGGTGACGGCGATCAAACCAATTTGGCCGATGCCTATTTTGGACGCGGTAATTCTCCCGCCACTTGCGGAAATACAATAAACTCTAACACCTTCACTTCCAACACCATAAACAACCGGAACGTAGGAACATCGGGCGGCGGCTTTGTTGTAAATACCACGCAATCAACCTCATTTTGCAGCATTCAGGCTGCTGTAAATGCAGCCAACAGCAATGACATTATTAATGTACCGGGTGCAGTTTACAATGAAAGCCTGGTACTCAACAAGACCCTGACCTTGAAAGGAGCAAACGCTACAAAATGCGGAACAGACGGTTCTCGGGTAACCGAAACCACCCTCGTCGCACCTACATCAGGTGCCTTGATTTCCTTATCCGGATCGGTTAGCGCTACTTTTGAAGGATTCCTGATTGACGGCCAGTTTGTGGCAAATGTTGCAGCAGCCAGTCAAAACTTGACGATCAGAAATTCGGTTTTTGAGCTGGACTTTACCCCAGGAAGTAACAACCTCTATTTCTCATCAGAGACGCTGACGCTGGACTGTAATTATTTCAAAGCCATTTCCGGTTCGAATGACGGGTCATCAACCCACATCTTCTTCGCAGGAGCAGCGCTAAGCGCAACAAATAATAAATTTACCTCCGAGGCGGCGCGCGCTTTCATGAACATCAGTGGCACGACCAGCCTTCCTGTATGGCTTAATATCACTTCCAATGCCAATAATGCCAATGTTCACCACAATGAGTTTGTAAAAATTGATATGGGGATTTTGCTGGCAGCGAATGCGGGTAACGTAACGATTGAAAACAATGAATTCAAAGAGGCACTGAGAGAGACGCTTCCGGGAGGGGTCGGACAAGGCACTGGAATAGCAATCTTTGAAAACCTGACTCCAGCAGCACCGATCCTGATTCGTTACAACAAATTTGTTGACAGTGAGGCGGGTATCAGAACATCTGGAAATGGAACCTCCTTTCCGGCTGCAAATCTTCTCACCATATCTTACAACTCTTTTGTTGGCCTGTCTGACAAAGCCATAAGGATTGGAGCAACCTACGGATCTGCTCCAACTAAACTTAATGCACCGTGTAACTGGTTTGGAGCCATAACAGGGCCGATCATCGCCACAAACCCTGGCGCCGGTGGAGCTCAGATACTGGATCCTTCCAATAAAGTATCATTCAGGAACTGGCTCATGTACGGTACCGATACCGATGCGGGTCAGCTTGGCTTGCAGTTACCGACCTCCATTAACGTATCACCAGGGAATAATATCTCAGTTGCGGAAAACCATTACAGAATATTAAGTAATGCGATCGGTTGCGCAATGACGGGCCAAACCGTCACACTCGCTGGAACGTTCGACTATACAAATACCATAGCTAAAAGCGAATGGGTTAAAGGAAACGATGGTGAAGCTCAGGGAGCGGTCTCGGCATTCTTTGCAGGAAGTGGTGATGATTACAGTATTCTCGCTCCGGCAAGAACGGAAAATGTAACCGTTACATCAGCTTCTCTGGGCTCAGCCACCATTGACGGCCCAGGTGAAATAGCTGCAACTGCTCTGGAATCATTCTTATTCTTTAACAGTAACGCAGTGACAAGCTCCTTTAAGGGATGGACGATCTCAAACCTGAAAATTAACAATTTTGATGCTTCGATCGGCGCGGATCATAACAATGGATCAATTGCTGTCATGGAGAATTTCAAAATTGTTAACAATGAATTCCTGATCCCATCCGACCTGAACAAATCACAGGAAGCTGATAATTTTCAGAACATTGGTATCCATATGAACTATGGAAAGAATCAGGAAGTGAAAAATAACAAATTTGTTGTAGACGGAACGGGTGTTAGTGATGGCACAACGTCTTACTCAACCTCGGTTGTGTTGCAGTCAGCAACAAGCGGTGGCGATGCATACGATGGCCTTAAAATTCAAAACAATCAGGTGCATGTGACCGGTGTCCCTAACGGATCGAATCCGGCCCGAATAATCGGAATTTGGGAAAACTCAAATAACCAATCGGGCGCAATCGACATCAGCGGAAATACCTTCGTAAACGACGATGCCGGAAACCTTTCGCAAAACAACAAACAGCTGGCATTCCGTGTCACGTCTTTCTCAGGCGATGCAACACATCAGGTTGTTTATCAAAACAATGAAATTACTGGTTTCAACAGAGCAATTGATTGGATAGGAGATCCATTCTCCAGCTACACACCAAACGCTTACAACACTGGCACCAATCCTGTTATCGTTCAAAACAACAAGATTGCCAATGTGATGTATGGCGTTACGGTTCGTAAGAAAAATCCGAGCGACAATCCTGGATCGCCAGCAATAATTAATAACAATAGCTTCACCGGTATTGCCACTGGCGGTTTTGCGATCGTGAACGAGGGTACAGGTGAAACCGATGCCGAATGTAACTGGTATGACAATCCGCTTACGGCAAATGTGATTAGTAGTATGGGAGGCGGATCCGTAAGATTTAATCCTAAGTTGAGTACCGGAACAGACAATGATGGCGCAATTGGATTTCAACCTGTCCCTAACAGTTGTGTATTGCCAGTATTTAACTACACCAAGAACTTCTACTATTCGACCATTCAGGGTGCGATTGATGCCGGGACAACTACGTCGGGTGATGAAATCCGGGTGAGCACAGGTATATATCCTGAAAATATTTTAGTTAATAAAGGGGTAACCATCATTGGTGCTGATAGTGCAAACGTAATCGTAGACAAAGGTCCGGCTAATTTCAGTGGCACCGGGGGCGCCGGCTTCAGACTAGCTGCGGATGGCATCACGCTATCCAAAATGAAGGTCCAAAACTTCAACAATGGAATTGAAACCGAAACGGCAACCACTGCTGTAACGATTGAACAAATGAATGTAAACAAGAATTACTCCAACGGATTTTTCGGCAAGCGTAGTGCAACGGACCTAAAAATACAAAACAGCAATTTCAACTCGAATGGTGTCAGTGCTGGTGGTGCTCAAACCGGATCATACATGCGCGGTTTTATGTTTGAGGCTCAGGCCGATGCGGTCATTACAAATCTGAAAGTATTAAACAATAGTTTCAAGAGTAATGGCCTTGTAGGAATTGACATTTCCGGCCTTATTCCTACCCAGGGTATACTGATAGACCACAACGATGTCTGGAATAACTTCGATTCGCAAATTGGCGTATCACTTGAACTAAATAGCCTGACGTTGGGTGAAACAAGCATAATCAATAACAATCTGAAAATTTCGGGAACTGCGAGATACGGAATCGAAATCAAGAATCCGCTTGGTACGGGTTCAGCAGCAGGTGCTGGAAGCATCGTGGTTTCTGCGAACACCATCGCGGTAGTCAACCATACGGGAACTGTGAGAGACCTTGCCGCGATTGCAGTGATGAGACGAAAAGGTGGATACTCAACAATTAATGATCAGCCGCAGGGAGTAAGGGTAATTAATAACATTATAAATGATTTCCAAAACACTGGCGACGCTTTTGGTATTGTGCTTGGTGGGATAGGACATTTGGTGGGTGGTAACACGATCACCAATACGAAAATTTCGATTCAGCTTCAAAAAGGCAACACTAACTTCAACACCGACGCTAATTCTCCGAATTCAATTGATGATTATTTCGAAAGAGATAACTCTGGGGATGTTTGCGTTGAGATTGGCGCCAATACGATTGATGGGTTATCCGGTGCGCCCAGATTCGTGATTGGCCCATCGTCAACCTCGCCTATTTTGCCTCCGGTTCGTGTTACAAACATCGACCTGAGCGCCAAGTTCTGCACAATCCAGCAGGCCATAAACTTTACAGCCACCACAACAGGTCACGTCCTGGATGCAATAGCCAGCGACTATCCTGAAAATGTGATTGTGAACAAATCGGTTGTTTTGCAAGGGCCTAATAAACTTGTCGCAGGATCGGGAGGGCGCGGAGCGGAAGCTTCTATTATACCTCCGTCGGATGATATCGCCAACGGCGTGCTTGTAAAAGTTGAAGCGAATGATGTAACCGTTAAAGGGTTTGCCATAGACGGTGCCAATTCTGCTCTCGCTTCAACCTTACTTATTAATGGGTCCAAAACACAAGCGGCGTTTGGGGTTAAAGTTTTGGGAGAATTTACAGGATTGAAAATCGAAAACAACATTGTCCGCAACATCAGCAAACATGGTGTTGAGCTTGATGCGAATAATGGATCAACGCAAGGAAACTCAATCACCGGAAACTGGTTTGATAATATCCCAAGGTATCACGGAGATGGGTTCTACGGAAGGGGCGTAATACTAGCCAACAACTTCTATGCTTCCGTGTTGAATAATAAATTCACTCGAGTTGAAAGGGGCGTTCAAACCAATAACTTTTCCAAAGCCATTCTTTCTGGTACCTGGGAAATAAAAGGTAATGATATTACCGCTTACAATATCGGTGCATTTATTAACCTGCATTACCAGGCTACCACGGATCTGTCTTTTGAGAATAACACGATTGACAAAGACGTCACCACTCGCACCATCACTTCCGGCACATTAGACCCCCTACCCGATACTGATTTCACGGGAGTAGAAGTATTTTCGATTGCAGATGCTGTGAAGGTTACTTTAAAAGGTGGTGTAATTAAAAATGCATTCAGCGGGATTTATTCATGGAATAACAGCAGCAGCAATCACGTAACCGTTGATGGTGTAGCATTTAACACCAATGGTGTGGCCGTGATACAGTCCAACTTTTCACGTTATACAGGAGCGGCTGACTCTGAAATAGACATAAAAAATGTAACCGTAGTAGACGGTAATACGGTAAAAGCATTTGTTGCCGAAGATCATGCAAGCGGCTCAGGTGCAATAAGCTCCATCAATTTAGTGAGTGGAAATGTGATCACGTCCAGTGGTGGCTTTACACACCCATTCCACTTACAAGGCGGAACGAAAGCGAGAATAAAAGCGGGTGGTTCTACTGTCACACCATCAAGCCAGGATGTGTTTACTTTCAATGTAACAGGAACATCGTCAACAGCTAACGTGGTCATCAAGGCAGGTTTGATAATTAACCTGGCTGGAAGCACCAAGCGGGTTGTAACCCTACCGGCAGGACTCATCATGCAAATGGATGGTGACTTCACCGCACCTAACAAGGTGACTGACAATCCGGTACTCATCAATGGAGCACTTTGGTTTAATTCCGGTATTCTTAACTCGGGTAACGGAAGCATCGAATTCGGATCTACGGCATCGGATATCATGACCGGATCCAATCCCGAAAAGGCTACCAGTTATATTCTTGGCAAGGCAATGCTGTTAAGCAGAGCGGTGGGAGGTGATGCGATTGACATGCTTGGAGTAAAGATGCTTGAAGGCCCTTCTGTTGGCAATTTAGTTATTACCAGGACGACGAAAACGTCAGGATCAACAACTCCTGCATTCCCGGCTGATGCTTCTATCAGAACTGTTTGGGAGATCACACCCTCTATTACATCAGCCAGTCGTGGTGATGTACAGTTCCGGTATTTGAATCTGGCTTCTAATATTAATTCACAAAACCCCGCAGCGATCTATGCTTATAGGTATAACACGGGAACTTCACAATGGGAGAAAAAATCGGCATTGCGATCATCGGCAGCAGTAGCAGATGTATTCACAACACAAGCTTTCGGGGTGGCAGAGTTTTCATCCTGGACCCTGAGTTCGACGGAACCTGGACCAGACCTACGCCCACTGATTGTTATGTCAGACGTTGGTTTCATAAAGCCATCAGCACTAAGCAAAAATGCGACTCTCCGCCTATATAATGTCGGCGGTGTGGGAACTACAGCGACGGGTTTAATTACTGTATATATATATCCTCCGAATGACAAATTCACAATCGCCTTGGGTGCTAGCCCCGACTGGAGTCTGACGTATAATTCGGGAGGAAATTATTATACACTTACTTCCATTAATACAACCATTAACTATGGAGCAGCCGAATATAAGACTGTAAACCTTAACATTACGGCAGTAAGCACCGTCTCAAAAGGAAAATACGGCATTCTGTTCGAAGTTGATGGCGGTTCCGGAGGCGAGACAAATAATCTTAATAACACAGTAGGTGTTGAAATCGGTGTGTCCGGTATCTAAGAATAGCGCCTGAAAATATTTAACCGACATAAATGTTTAAACAATTAATGATCAGGATTATGAAAACCAAAAATTTAAAAGTTTATCTCCTGTCAGCTCTTAGTTTATTTCTAACTATCAGCCAGGCGTTGGCGCAAGATGTTGATATTTCTCTCCAGTCTGGGACTTACGACAAGGATCCATACCCGGGCTATAATGCTGGTGGAAGCGTAACCGGTTCGTATACTATAAAGGCGGGCAAATCCGTGCACACGTTTACTTCAGGGCAATTTACAATCAACATCGGATTTCCAGCTGGAGCAGTTTATGCTGGCGGCGGAACGATTCCTTCCGAATTTACTGTAACTTCAGGGTCTGACGGATCCTCTGCCGTAGTAATTTCCATCACCGGTTCATGGTCAGGAACAGGTCCAACTTCGCTGCGTACCTTTGTACTACCAATAAAAATTGTTGCAGCGGCAGCGGACCAGCCTACCGTTACAACCTTGCAATGGTTGGATGCGTTTGTAACAGAGAACTCCGCTCTGAATTCCACTGGTTCTCCTTTGAACGTAACAAACAACAACAATCCTCTACCAGTTACACTCACGGATTTCAAGGCTACAAAAGAAGCCCAAACCTCTCTCCTCTCCTGGTCTACAACCGAAGAATTCAACAGCGATCGCTTCGACGTTGAACATAGCCTGAACGCAAAAAACTGGAACTTGATTGGTACAGTTAAATCAAAAGGGGAAAGCAAGATTTCGGAAAAATACTCATTAATCCACCCTGAACCAGTTGAAGGAGAAAATCTGTACCGCCTTAAAATGGTTGATCAGGATGGCACCTTCGCTTATAGCCGCATCGTCAGTGTGATTTTTGGCGAAGGTGCAGGCGCACAGATTTATCCCAACCCAGCGTCGGATTATCTTGCGATCAAGTCATCTGATTGGAAATCCGTCAGTAAACTGAAGATTATCAGTCTTAATGGCCAGAATGTATTTGAATCAGCTGGTAAAACGTTGACCAATCAAATCGATATCAGAAAAATAGATCCGGGCGTTTATCTGCTCGAAATAAGCCGAATTAATGGGCAGAAGGATTTGAAAAAGTTTGTGGTGGTCCACTAAAACCACCAACGCCATAAAAGCGAGCGGGGCGAAGATGTGATGATCTTCGCCCCGCTCGCTTTTATAACTCATGCTAAGATTGTTCAGCACATTGTCTTGGTTCCTTTAACAACACGACCCTTTAGTTTCTTCGCTCCGGCCTTTGTTTCAAACGCTGAATGAGCATTTCATTGAATGTGCGCTCAGCTTTATAAAGCTCTACAACCTGATTTGCGCTAATTACTTTTAAAAACCGGTTCTGATATTCCTTTTCAAGATCAAGTTCCTTCTGTTTGATTTCCTGCACTTCCTTCAGATTCTCAAGAACCTGGTCGTCGGTCTTGCCCTCCGCTCGCCGCTCGTTGATTATTTTGCGCTGAGCCCTGTGCAGGTCACGTCGCTTTTGAGAATACTCGTTGTATAACGGCCAGAATCCTGCTGATTGTTCAGCCGTCAAATTCAACCGATTGGTGATGATCGCAACCTTTGCGTCCTGTATTTTTTGTATCTCTTCCTCTGAGCGTTTTTGGGCAAAAGATGTCGTTATCGAAACACCCGATAGCAGCACCGCCGTAAAAATACCGCTTCGTAAAGCCGTCTTAAATATTGGTTTCATTTTTTATGATTGATAGGGTCAAATTGGTTCCGAGCCTGATGTACTTTCCTGGATTTGCTGACGAAGAAAGTTTTCATCCATATCATCCAGGTAATTCAACACTGTCGAGTCGGTATCAAAAGCTTTCTGAACAACATGATGTTCGCTCAAATCGTAATAACTTATATTTTGATCTTCCAGATAATCGACAATGGAAGCGTCACTGATGTCACTCAGAGGCCCCTGGCCCAACGAGCCTTGCCGCTCGGGAACAGTAACCCAAATCAGCACAAATATCATGGCCATTGCAGACACCAGGCCTAAGGATCTCTGCCACGACCAGCGAATCAGCGGCTGACGGACAGGTTCAGAAACGATCCTTGACTGAATAATCTGAGGTAGCTTTTCAAAATAACCGTCCGGCACTGAAAAAGGCGTCTCCTTCTTCAGATCATCTAACCGTATGCGATTCTTTTCCATGACTTTTTAAATTTCTTTATTAATAAGTGTTTGACTGACAGAATTAAAAATAGTTTAATCGTTATCGTTTAAATAATCCTCAATTTTTTTTGTCGCCCAATGATATGACGCTTTCAGCGCTCCAACAGAGGTCCCGGTTATTTCTGAAATCTCTTCGTAAGGCAATTCCTCGTAGTATTTCAGGTTAAATACCAACCTTTGTTTTTCAGGCAATTTGAGTAGGGCCTTTTGCAATTTTAACTGGATTACGTCACCACTGAGCTCGGGATCAGCTTCAAGCTTTTCATTGAGCTCATTTTCAACGTCATAGATAGGCACAAAAAACCTTTTTCTTTTTTTATTCAAAAAGTTAATCGCCTCGTTACTGGCAATCCTGTACAACCAGGTGTAAAACTTCGAATCTCCCCGGAAGTTTTCAATCGCTGTCCATGCTTTAATGAAAACATCCTGCGTTATATCATTGGCGTCGTCATGGTCAACAACCATTTTACGAACCAGCCAATAGACCTTTTGCTGATACTTCCGTACCAGTTGGTTAAAGGCGTTTCTACGCGTTTCGGGATTCGCAAAAAGTGCTAATAATTCTTCGTCAGACATCTAATAAGTACTAACCTTCTGGTTGATTTGGGTTCATATCCACTTGAACAGAATTCCCCGTTTTTGAAATCCGCATGGATTCAGAACTTCTCAACGCATGTCAATAATAGTTTATTTTTTCATTCAGGCCAAATAAAGCCGGGTCTTGCAGAAAGCAAAAACAAGTTTTCACTTTCTGCAAGACCCGGTTCAACACTTCCCCCGACAGGGTGAGCTTAAGTCTCAGACCATTACTTTCTTGCTATCGCACGCTTAGCAGCAGCAACAATATCCTTGGCGGTTAGTCCATATTTTTCCATCAATTGTGCTGGTGTACCACTTTCACCGAAGCTGTCATCAACCGCAACATATTCTTGTGGAACAAGTAAATTTTTAATCAATGTCTGCGCAACGCTATCTCCCAGGCCGCCAATCCGGTTATGCTCTTCCGCAGTAACCACGCAACCTGTTTTTGCTGCAGATTTCAAAATCGCCTCTTCATCAAGCGGTTTGATGGTATGAATGTTAATGATCTCCGCATTAATTCCCTCAGCTTCCAGCAGTTCCCCAGCTTGAATCGCTTCCCAAACCATGTGACCCGTCGCGAAAATGCTAACATCGGTTCCTTCATTTACCATCCATGCTTTACCAATCTCAAATTTCTGATCAGCATCCGTGAACACTGGTATCACCGGACGGCCAAAACGCAGATATACCGGGCCTTCGTAATCAGCAATTGCTATTGTAGCCGCCTTTGTCTGGTTGTAGTCGCAAGGGTTAATTACGGTCATGCCCGGAAGCATTTTCATCATACCAAGATCTTCCAGTATTTGGTGCGTTGCACCATCTTCCCCGAGCGTAAGGCCAGCGTGGGATGCACATATTTTTACATTTTTATTCGAATAAGCAACACTCTGACGAATTTGATCATAGACACGACCTGTAGCAAAGTTTGCAAAAGTGGTCGCGAATGGAATTTTTCCGCCGATCGTCAGACCCGCCGAAAGACCGATCATGTTGGCTTCAGAAATTCCACACTGGATAAACCTATCCGGATTCTCTTTGATAAACGGTTCAAGTTTCAGCGACCCAACAAGGTCTGCACAAAGTGCAACGACATTTTCATTTTGTTGCCCAAGTACATGCATACCTGCACCAAACCCGGAACGGGTGTCTTTTTTCTCTGTGAATGTATATTTTTTCATTGATCTGATATTTCTAATCTTAATTATTTGCTATCTCTTGTAATTTATTTAAAAAGTATCGGGCACTTGGACAGTTTGGGTGATTGGCGGCATTTTGGATTGAGAAACCGGCATTCAACATTTTAAGAACCAACTTCTTCTTATCTCCCGGACCAACGATTCCTTTTGAAAACTTCGTGATATAAAATTGACGAATTGTTTCAAATGGTACGGATTCATTCTCCGGGTATTCGAATAAAAATTTACCCCTAAAGATCGACTTCATAGTCTCCGTATCCGCCAAAAACCATGCCTCTATCTGTTTTACAGCAATCACTATGTGCTGATTATCATTATTGCCAATTCTTACTTTTGTTTTGGTTACACACATATCCTCGTCCAAATCCGTTAGAATCACAATTGCATCGGCGCCATCATCCTGGAGGTTTTGGGTATGTTTCTCAATGTTTCGGGGTAGCAAATTGCCGTTGCCTTCTACATTTAGGATACCTACGGCAAACAAATTCAGTTCATTTAACAAAATTTGAAACTTCTCCGATTTGAGGATAAACCACTCAGTATATCCTTCACAAATAAAGCCAACATTCACCATGGCAAGCCAGCTCCTAGGCTATTTGTTAACCAGGCCTCATCCATGCGTAATCCATGAAAGTCTTTACCCTTAAACTGTTTCACTTTTGTTTCACCATTTATCTTGTCAACAGTAATTAATTCATCCGCAGTTAACTGAGAAACAAGTGATTGCGAATGTGTATTTAACCAAATATAGTGTCCTTTCTCTTCACACGCGTTTCTGAATATTTGAACCATTTCTTTAATAACATCCGGCGTTAATCCATTTTCAGGTTCTTCAATACACAAAAATTGCGGTTCGTCGGATTGAAAGATTGCTGTTAAAAGACAAAGTATATTAAAGGAACCGTCTGAAATCAAGTTTTTCTTAAAGGGAGTATTTGAAACCTTTTCATAAATAAGAAGTGTATCCGTCCCACCAACATTATCAAAATGAACCTCTATCTTTTCAAATTCCGGAATGAGAAGTTGCAAATACTCTATTATCTCTTGTCGCTTACTTTCATCCAGAAGTAAGCGTTTCAAAACCAACTCTAAATTCGAACCATCCAATAAAAGATTTAAGTCATCTTTGTAAATGAGCTTTAATTCTTTTTTGTTATTGATAAATATTCGAGAAAACCTGGTTAACCAGAAATTGTCAATCTCGCTGTGATCAGGATTTTGTAAGTCATGATCATTGCCTAACCTTCTCCCTAACATTGCGTTTTCACCAAAATCAAAAGAAGTAATAAAGGAGCCCACTGGATCCAGTGTTAAGCCTATTTCGATCACTCTTTCAAACGATTTCCTAGAAAGCAAATCTTCTTTACTTCCAAATATTCTTTGAAATTGCCCTGCAACTGATAGGCGCGCTGAATTAAACTCCAGCGCCTCAAAAATATTCGACTTCCCCACTCCATTTGCCCCCACAAAAACAGTAAAGGGATTTGGCTCGACGATTTCTAGATCGACGAGGGATTTGAAATTCTTGATATGGAGTTTTTTTATCTTCACAAACAGTTATTAAATTGAGGCACAGGCCGACTGCCGATTGCTGACAGCCGCCCCCCCCTTAATAGTCTCCCAAAGTCTCACCCAACTGAGCCAGCGCCGCGGCAAGTTGTGCATCGTTCGGGGCAGTACCATGCCACTTGTGGGTTCCCATCATAAAATCAACGCCGAAGCCCATGCCGGTATGGAGTAACACCATAATTGGACGACCATGGCCCATTCTGCTTTTGGCTTCGTAAATTCCTTTTACCACCGCAGCCATGTCGTTACCTTCTTCAATAGAGATCACTTCCCATCCAAACGCCTCATATTTTTTACCAAGGTCCCTGTTATTCATCACCTTGACGGTAGGACCATCAATTTGCTGTCCGTTCAGGTCAATGAACGCCACCAGGTTGTCCACCTGATGATGTGGCGCGAATGTGGCAGCTTCCCATACCTGTCCTTCCTGTTGCTCACCATCTCCCATCAGGACATACACGTGACCGTTATCGTTATTCAATTTCTTAGCCGTTGCTGCGCCCAGCGCTACGGAAAGCCCCTGCCCCAAAGATCCGGACGCAATACGAATACCTTCAAGATGTTCGTGCGTAGTTGGGTGTCCCTGTAGCCTGGAATCAAGTTTACGGAATGTAGCAAGTTCAGGAACCGGGAAGTATCCACGACGCGCAAGGGTACTGTACCAAACTGGTGAAATATGGCCATTGGAAAGAAAGAAAAGATCTTCTCCTTTGCCATCCATGTCAAACACTGGCTTCCCGTCCGTTTCATTAAGTTTTAAGCTATTGAAATACAGCGCAACCAGCAATTCTGTACACCCCAATGAGCCACCAGGATGACCAGACTGACAACTGTGCACCATGCGCACGATATCTCTGCGAACCTGTGATGCTACCTTTTCTAATTCTTCAATTTCCATTTCTCTTTGTATCTATTGGACTTTCAATTGACTGTTATCCGCGCAACGGGCGAGGGGCAAATTTCTGACTTACTTTTATTAAATTATGGCTATTAATTATACACTTGTTCCCAAAATTTGATCAGTGTGATTCGCACTGTCAACTTTGGAAATTACTTCCTCAATAATACCCTTTTCCTCTATTACAAAAGTTGTTCTAAGAATGCCCATGTAAGTTTTACCAAAAGTAGTTTTTTCACCCCAAACACCATAGGAATCTACAATGGCACGTTCCGTATCAGCCAGTAAAGGGAAGGGAAGGTTATGTTTTTTTATGAATTTCAGATGCGACTTTTCAGTATCCGGGCTTACGCCAAGGACCACATAACCTTTGCTCAAAAGCATATCATAATTATCTCTCAGATTGCAGGCTTCCTTGGTGCAGGTAGGCGTATCATCCTGTGGATAAAAATACAGCACTACCTTTTTCCCTTTGAAATCTGCAAGTTTTACTTCTTTACCATTTTGATCTTTTGAGGTAAAATCCGGTGCGACATCCCCTACTTCAAGTCCCATATATTTATTTTTTTCGTTTTTTAGGTTTGACAACGGGCTCCTTTATTTCGACCTGCAAGATAGTATTATTTCCCGCCCTATCAGTCATCCCTAATGTGAGTTCTCCTTCAAAGGGCTTACTTTCATCCAGTTTTTCGGACCAGAAATACCCTTTTTTTGCATCGAAGTTCAATAACACCCATTCGCCATTGACATGAGCTGTAAAATGATCTATCCCAGACATGACGTCCCATACATACCCGCGAATTCGATTCTTGCTGTTTTCAAGCAATCTCACTTTCGGCAGGATCGTGTCGGCTTTAACGACAAAAGTGCCGAATTCCCTGGTTTCGAAATTAATTTGATCTCCTTTCCATGTCCCGCCAACAAATCGGTAACCTCCGTCCAGGTATCGGTACACGTGGGCATGATCCTTGTTTTCAGGAACATTTTCAGGATCGAAAGAAACTTTTGCGAAATTTCTAAGTGCTATTCCCGGATCATTGATGATGAGTGCATTATAGTTACTCTGCCCTGTTACGAACAACGTATCAAACAAACTGCTTTCATTAAAATCAACTGACCACTTTTCTGATGTGTACCCCGACAGGACGCCCGGCAAAACTGGCTTACGAATGTACGTTCTGGTAACTGTACTCCCAATTTTTACCGAATCAGGAATATATTTTCTCAAATCTGTCAGAAAAACAGCAGCATCATTGAGGTAAAAATCGGGCTCCTTTTTCACTTCTTTTCCAGATACATAAAGTGTCGCCAATGGAAGGGAACTCTTATAATTCTTTGCCACGATTTTAAGTGTATTTTCCTGGATCTCTGTCCGGACCCAATCAGGATTGACATCGGCTTCAAATACTGGCAGATTCACCTTCACCGTTTCACCTTTAATTGTGAAGTTTAATTCAGACGAATTTTCATAGGAATCAGAAATTCTGATGCTGATTTGATGACTAAGGGTATCACTTATGAAAAGCTTTCCTTTGTAGAATCCGGTTTTATAAAGATCAAAAACATTTCCATCAGGCACATAACATTTCAAAAAACGCTGCCCTGATTGTTGCTCCGTCTCATAATCGATCAGGTTGTTATAATCCCGTGTGGCAGCATTGGGGAACATTTCCATATTATACGAAAAAGTCTCGGCGCCATCCATTTTTATCTCAATACACTGAAGACCATACCTGAATCCGGTCCCGGTCATCAGATCATGGGCCATGAGATCGATCCCTATTGTCCCTGTTGCGGCAACCGGAGCCTTTATCCGGTAGGAGCCGTCCTTCTGCTTTTCCGGATAAAATACGCTCCTGTCAAACTGCCCATTAACCCTTCCATTGATATCAAGTGGACGAATAGCAATGCTTACAAATTTCGGCGGTGTTACATCCTTAATTTCCTTGAACCCAAAATACAGAGGATTCAAATAATTGTCCTTGGAATCACGAATTTCAAAATGTAAATGAGGACCAGCCGACCCGCCTGTATTACCCGAAAGCGCAATCACTTCACCCTTTCTGAAAGTAAATTGTCCTGGTTCAGGAAATAAATCGATTTCGAAAGTCTGTTTTTTATATTGCTCAGCACGAACATAATCAGCCAAAGCACTACTAAATTTCAACAAATGGCCATAGACAGTTGTTTGCCCGTTTGGGTGCCTGAGGAAAATTACGTTCCCATAACCGGCCCTTTGAATTGCCACCTTGTAAACATAACCTTCCGCCGCCGCATATACATTCAATCCTTCGCGCTGCTCCGTTCGAATATCGAGTCCTGCATGGAAATGATTTGTTCTCAGATCACCTAATCCACCGGCCAGTGAATTGGCCAGATCGGGGCGAATCGGAAATTGGTAATATCCGACTGGATACGACTGTTTTTGCGCAGTTAATTCTGGAGCAAAACTAAAAAAAGCAATTACAAAAAATAGCAGGCGAACGAATGTCCGAAAATTATTAAGCATGAATTTGAAGTGTATGAAAAGCCTTAACCAACAGATCGGCAAAATTGCCTCTATCTAACGTTCAAATCGAGCATCTTCTTGCCTTCGATGTATGCAGTTAGCTTATCTCCGATTTGTACCGGACCCACACCTTTTGGTGTGCCGGTAAAGATTAAGTCACCTTTTTTAAGCATAAAATACTGAGAGACAAACGAGATCAGATAATTAATACGGTATAACATCATCGACGAGTTGCCATTTTGGCGTGTTTCGCCGTTCACTTCCAAACTAAAATCAAGATTCTGAATATCTTCAAAATCGGAAACAGGGACGAAATCGGAAACAGGAGCCGATCCGTTAAATGCTTTGGCTAATTCCCAGGGAAGTCCTTTACTTTTCAATTCCGACTGAAGATCACGTGCGGTAAAATCAATACCTACCCCAATTTCATCGTAATATTTGTGGGCAAAACGCTCCGCTATATTTTTACCAACCCGATTAATTTTGATTACCAATTCCACTTCATAATGAACATCTTTTGAAAAGCTGGGGTAGAAAAACGGCTCCCCTAGTCGGATCTGAGCTGTCTCAGGTTTTAAAAAAATAACCGGAGCGTCTGGACGCTGATTGTTGAGCTCGGCAATATGATCCGCGTAATTACGGCCTACACAAATAATTTTCATCGAAAATGATCTAAGCAATTGTGAATTAAAGATCTAAACATTCAGAATGAAACGATTTAAATCAACAGCAAAACTAGTTACAAAGCTGTCAGTCACATAATATTTGTGTCATTTTTTAACAATCCCAGCCAATTCCAACAGCCTGGAAATCCATCCTCGAGTTGTTTTCGGGTTTTGAGTCTACAATTTTTACCAGAAGTATCGTTATTTGTATAACCAAACTATTTGCCGGCAAACGATTGATTCATGAATAGACGCATTTCCTTTTACTTCTTTTTTTCTTTTATTTTTTCAATTTTCACCTATTCCTGTAACACCTTGCGAAAGGAGCCGGCAAACTCATCCGCAAAGAATAATAAATCCCGCAACAGGCCTTCTCATACTAATTCATCCCGCTCCACAGCTTCAAAATCAACTGTAAAAAAACCTGCTGTCAAAACAACGGCTTATAAAAAACCTGCACCTGCTGCACCTGCAAGGCCAACATATACAAAACCGACAGGAACATATCTTGCGGAAATCCCGAAGGTGGTAGAAGTAGCCCGCACGTATTCCGGAACTCCGTATCGTTCGGGAGGTAATGACAAAAGCGGAATAGATTGTTCAGGACTTATCTGCTCAGTTTATTCAGAAATCGGTGTAAAGGTCCCGAGAATTTCATGGCAGCAATCCGAATTCGGATCAGAGGTAGGCAGTATTGATGATATTAAGCCGGGCGACTGGGTGTTCTTTGTCCCTGAGGCGGGAAAAGAAGGTTATGTTTCTCACGCGGGAATTGTTACCGATGTACGCAATCAGAGCGAAATTATTTTCATTCATGCATCCACCTCGCGAGGTGTAAGAGAAGACAACCTTTTTTCAACTTATTTTAAGGGACGATTTGTAAAAGCAATGCGCCCTTTCAAGCTCTGAAATTTAATCAAGATTTAATTTCCAAGAATTAGTCCTTTCTCAAACCGGAACTGTATCCATCACGGATCACCATGAAATTGTGAAAGATAGCTCCATGATGGACTTCAAAAATATCAGTAAATTGCGTCAAATATTTACCGTCGATGTGACGGAAATATCTTGACAATTGAAATACCAAGACAACAGCCTGCACCCCTACAATTTTAAGTTCGTTATGGAAACAACCATTGGAGTTCCGCCCACAAAATCAAGGGAAAAAGTGGTAAGCCAAAGCTCACCAGGCATCCCCATTTACATTTATGCAACGGTATTTTCTTCCTTCTGCGTCATCACCGGATTAATCTGGGACATTTGCTGGCACCTCAGTATCGGACGTGATGGTCTGCTGTCGCCTCCCCACCTTGTAATTTATCTCGGTGCGGTGGTCTCGGGAATTTTTTCCGGCTACGAAATTCTGAGAAAAACGTTTTGGGGAAGTTCTGTTGAGAAGTCGCGGAGCGTAAAAATATGGGGATTTTTTTACAGCTCATTAGGATCGCTGTTTTGCGTATGGGGCGCGCTCGCCATGCTTACCTCTGCCCCTTTTGATGACTGGTGGCATAATACATACGGGCTGGATATTACTATTTTATCACCTCCGCATACTGTTTTAATACTTGGCATCATTGGAATTCAATTTGGCGCAATGATCAGTGTGATCGCGATCAAAAATCAGTCGAAGCACTGGGCTACTCTCTCCACCAGTCAAAAGAAGAATTTGAACAAAATACTGTTCTGGCTCTTCTCGCTTTCCGCCGGTTTTTTGTTGACAATCTGGTACACCTTGCTTTCCGAGGAACTGGGGCGCATGAAAACGCACCGTTCCGATTACTACGTTTTTGCAGCGTCTGCATTTCCGATCCTTTTGATGTCAGTTGCGAAGGCGTTCAAGCACAAATGGACGATCACCGCAACGGCTGCTGTTTATACTGTACTCATGCTTGGAACGTTATGGATAATCCCATTATTCCCCGCGGAGCCCAAACTTGGACCCATCCTGAATCATTTCGATCATTACCAGGGCTTTCACTTTCCTCTTTTACTTATTGTTCCCGCTATCTTTCTTGACATCTTGAGAAACAAATACGCCCACATGAACGACTGGAAGCTGACCCTTTTATTAGGCATTACATTTCTGCTGATCTTTTTTGCAGTTCAATGGTACTTTGGCGCATTTCTAATGGAATCACCCTACGCTCGTACATGGGTGTTTGGAAGTAATTACTGGTATTTTGGAAGTAACCCCGCTTGGGAGTTTCGCTTTAAATATGCGCCTTGGATGGAGGATACTACTCCTGAGCTACTTAAAGGACTTGCCATTGCGTTGCTATCAAGTCTTATTTCAACCCGTGTAGGACTTACCTGGGGTAACTGGATGCATAAAATTCAACGATGAGAAAACTTATTTATCTTATACTGTTTCTGGCCCTACATGCCAGCAGTTACGCGCATGTAGGAAGTCCTGGTGTTCAAATGCAGGGAATGGCCGGGCCATACAAAATACTGGTAAATGTTCAACCTCCAGAGGTCATCCCTGGAACGGCCAGAATTACTGTGTTTGTTGAAAACGAAAATGCCTCCAAAGTTTTCGGTCGTCCAATTTATTTTCGGTCAGGCAGCCAGGGCGCACCTTCCAGTGACGAGTTGGCCCGTGTGCCCGGTCAGAATAGCCAATTTCAGGGAGATGTGTGGTTCATGGAGGGCGGCTCATCCAGCGTTCAGCTTCAAATCAATGGTGACAAGGGAAAAGGAGAATTTATTGTTCCGGTTGTTGCAATCTCCACTGCTCAGGAAGTAATGCCCAATGGCCTTGGTTTAGGATTAGCTGTTTTAGGGATTATTCTGTTCCTACTCATGATTACCACAATAGGAGCCAGTGTGAGTGATGCTACGCTACTGCCTGGAGAAGCCTTAACCCCTCTGCAAAAAAGAAAAAAATGGATTCAAATGGGCTTCTCTACAGTAATATGTGCACTGATCCTATTTGTCGGAAGCAGCTGGTGGGACGCGTGGGCTGCTGATTATACACGCCATTTATACAAACCACTTAACGGTCGCGGCTCTATCATTTCCAGCGACTCGCAGCGCATATTTCAACTGACAATCGACACTACGGAGTGGCAGTCGCAAAAAAAGGGAGCCATGCTAAGCACTCTGATTCCCGACCACGGCAAGTTGATGCACGTATTTTTGGTTCGGACACCTGGACTTGACGCATTTGCGCATATTCATCCTGAGCGCAAGGATAGTATCACCTTTGAAGGTTTTTTGCCAAAGCTTCCTGGTGGAAAATACCTGATGTACGCCGATATTGTCAATTATTCAGGGTTTACCGAGACCATCGTAGATACGATGAACATTCCGGAATCCAAGATTGGCGACACCAATATAAAAATTACTGCTGAAGAAGATACTTATGTGGTTACCGACCCGCTGAATGCACCGGGGAAAGTTCCAATGGATGAAAATGTGGTCATTTGTGGCAAACCGGGCACCAAAACGGTTTTCAAAGATGGCTCTTATGGCATTTGGGAAGGAAAGCCAGATAAGCCGCTTGAGGCAGGAAAAGCTTACAGTCTAAATTTCGAGATTTTCAATCCCGATGGTACACCTTGCACGCCTGAGCCATATTTAGGCATGATGGGCCATGTAGCCATAGTGCGATCCGACGGCTCGGTTTACATCCATTTACACCCGACGGGAACGTTTGCGATGGCGGCCGAGAATATTTTCAAAAACAGGGTTGCCGACACGACCAAAATTGCAAAAAAACCGTCGTCAGCAATGTTCCGAGACAGCATTGATCGCCACATGGCGAAATTAAAGGCAATGTCCACCTCAGAAAGAGAACAGTTTTTAATGACCGAAATGGGTATGTATAAAACCACCGCCGCTGGTGCCATGGCAATGGAACACGGAAACCGCATTTCCTTCCCGTATTCCTTTCCAAAGGAAGGACGTTACCGAATTTTCCTGCAGATCAAAAGGAACGAAAAAGTATTGACGGGCGTGTTTGATGTACGCGTGAAGGATAGCATTAATTTGTAAGGTAGGCCTAGTGCAGGGGATTTAAGGCTAGGCATATCCGATATCCCCTGCCCTGGGCTCCTTTTACCCGATTAGGCCAACAATACTTCCAAAGTCCAGCCCCCTGTAATTGTCTATGTACAAGTCGCAAGGAGGCAGCTCATTCTTCGTATGAGAAGTAAGCACTCCTACGACCTTCATCCCGGCATTTAACGCGGCCGAAATCCCTGAAAAAGAATCCTCAAAAACAATACAACGCGTTGGCCGAACTCCAAGATTTTTGGCAGAAGTCAGATACACTTCAGGATCTGGCTTGTGTTTCGTTACATTTTCGCTTGCCAATAACGAGCCCAGCTTTTCTCGAATGGGTACCTTGCTCAATATCAAGTCAAGGTTGGCTAATGGTGCAGACGTGGCCACACCAAGTTTTGCGCCACTAGCTTCCAGGTCGGTTATAAAATCAACTATTCCTGCAATGGGCTCAATATGTGGCTCATACAATTGACGAAACAACAGCTCTTTTTCCCGTTCCAACTGAATCAACTCGTCGCCAGCTACAGGGCGTTTCAAAAAGTGGCTGAGAATGTAACTATTGCTTTTGCCAAACATGTGTTCAGCAAATTCCTCGTCAGTCGGATTCAGGTTCCGGGTGGAAAAAAATTCACGAAAAGCTTTTGAGTGGTAGGGGTTGGTGTGGCAAATGACGCCATCCATGTCGAATATAACCGCAATTTCTTTATTCATTCCACAAAGTTAACACAATGGAAATCGTTTTCATCAGTAATGAAAACCTATGAAAATAGATCAAAGTATGATTTGGGGCGTATCACGTTCAATCCCCGGCCTAAATTCTCCTCGCTTTTTAAGGTGTCAGAAGATTCAATATCATACTTCGCAACTTGCTTATTTGCTCAACTTTAACCACATTTGCTACTAGAACTTTTTCTAGTTCCAGAATTTTGGAGGTTGAAAATCGAAGCAATAATTCGAAAATATAGCTAAAGTATCCCGCTTTTGTAACAATAGAAAGTACCTTGTTGCAAAAATCACTGATGAAAATTGCGGCCAAAAATTCAACGATTCATCCCCCTGACCTCGACTTAAACGATTGCCGTTTTATGAACGAATTAGAACGAATAAATAATGGGATGGCAACTCCTCCTGCAAAACCCGCAAATAAATTAACACCACTGGAAGTATACGACCAATATGGCTCAATGGCCTACGGGATCATATTACAGATCATCCCTCAGCCACACCTGGCTCAGGAGGTCTTGGTAAGTGTATTTTCCTCCCCACTTCTGCTGGGATGCAATAGCTACCCTTTCACCTTCGCCGTTTGCGTAATCAAATTAGCGAGATTAAAAGCGGTAGAAGCCAAGCGTCAATTGGTTGAAAAATCGACCCTCCGGTCGGATAATGATTTTTTGGTGGTCGACAGATCGCCGGAAACGATATTTGATCTATCATTTCGCCAGGGCTTTACACCAGATGAAGTAGCGGAAAAACTTCATCTTACCAAGTCAGAGGTTCTCAAGGCATTTCATGATTTTTTCAAATCTTCCTCTAACGTTTAACGCACGTCAATAGTGAATAATCAGGAATTTATACAAAGTGGAATTTTGGAATCTTCCGTGCTGGGATTATTATCCGGAGAAGACCAGGAGAACCTAAAAAAAAGGATTGAGGTCAACCCTGAATTGGAAAGGTACCTGGGAGATATGGAAACCAATTTACAACAGCACTTCATTAAAAATGCTGTTCCGCCACCACCAGAAGTGAGAGAGATCCTTGTTCTTCGTAATACACAAACGGAAGTAACAAAACCAAAGCATGTATTTAATCGTACGAAATCGAAAGAACCAAGAAGCAACGGACAATTCCTGGATATAGAGGTCAATGACACACATATAAAGGTTCACAAATACTGGCGGCCTGCTTTTATCGCAGTGTTTATTTTGTCAAAAATATTCCTTATCGCGGGATTGTATTATTATTTCAAAACCACATCGCTGCAGGAAGAAATAGTGCGGCTTAAGACGGAGATCCGACCGTAGTCTGACCTAAAATAAAAATCAAAAGCCCGTAAAACTAAAATTCCGGGCTTTCGTTTTATCGGTCATTTAATGCTTATCGAGTTCTAGTTCCCACCAGTTCTGATTAGGATATTTGTTGCCAATAATGATCTGCTCTCCGATCATCGGGGTAGTTAATCTAAGGCGAAGCTCCTCGGCTCTTTTGGAAATACGCATGATCGATTCATTCCAGGGGTGAAAAGCCAGGGCAAATTTACCCCAGTGAACCGGCCAGACCACCTTTGCACCCAGGTCAATACCCGCCTGAGCCGTTTGCTCCGGCATCATGTGGATGTAGGGCCACCACACATTGTATTGTCCACATTCGAGTATGGCAAGGTCAAAAGGGCCAAACTTTTCACCAATTTCAGCGAAATGCTTTTCGTAGCCCGAATCTCCTCCAAGGTAAATTTTATAATCGCCAGATTGCAAAACATATGAAGACCACAAGGACTTGCCCCTGGTAAAACTCCGGCCCGAAAAGTGACGGGCGGGTGTGGAAGTAATAGTCATGCCCTTGATAGCATCTGTACCCTCCCACCAATCCAGCTCGGTGATGTGATCAGGTTTAATTCCCCAATATTCCAAATGTGCGCCAACTCCAAGCGGTACCACAAACCGGGTAGGCTTATCCGCCAGCTGCTTCAAAGTCTCATAGTCCATATGATCGTAATGATCATGCGACAAAACCACATAGTCGATGGCGGGCATATCCGCCAGTTCATAGACATGAGTCCCCTCAAAATTTTTGGTACCCAGCCATTGGGCAGGTGACGTCCGCTCAGAAAAAACCGGGTCCATCAGAATGTTTTTCCCATCCATTTGGATCAGATAAGAAGAATGCCCGAAATAAGTTAAGGTTGGCTTCCCAGGCGGCGGGACTTTCAGATTGGTCTTTACGGATGGGAGCGGCTTGGGCGGAGCAACATCGTCGCCTTTGAACATAAACTTGACCAACATCTGAAAGTAGCTGGCATCCTCACTTTGTACGGGTGTATCGGTAAGGTTTACGAAACTTCCGTTCACATAATTTGGTGATTTTTTGATCCTTTCGAGTCTGGCGCCTTCCGGATTTTTGCCAAAAGATCTATGCTGCATAAATATAAATACAGTCAGGCCCAGAATTAACAGTAAGGCCAAAATTGTCATCATGGTGGTTTTAAAAATACGTTTGACACGGGTTATCATTACTTCTACAGGCTATCTCGACATCATTCAAAGCCGGAACAAAAAAATACCGGCTTCTTAAAAGAGGCCGGTAAAGTAATATTTTATCCTGAGATTCAGAATTATTTCAAAAATGCACGTAGCATCCAGGCCATTTTTTCGTGTTCACGAAGCAACCCGGTTACGTAGTCACTTGATCCCAGATCCTTGTAAGTATCGGCGAATTCGGTGACTAATACACGCAGGATCCTGATAATGGTTTCATGATCGTCCAATAAATTTTTCAACTGAACCTTTTCTTCTGTTGTGTATTCTGGCTCTAAAAGATCAGTCAACTTCAAAATGTCAACCAACCTCGCTTCCGAGTAATGACCAATGGCACGGATACGTTCTGCGATGTCATCCATGATCACCTGCAACTGCTCATACTGCCCTTCAAACAATTTGTGCAGCTCAAAAAAATGCATCCCGCCAATGTTCCAGTGATAGTTGCGGGTCTTGGTATAAAGTACAAATTCATTGGCTAACAGCTTGTTGAGCTGAAAGGCAACTGCCTGCGTATTGCTATCAGAAATTCCAATGTTTGTTTTCATAATTTAACAATTGATCGTTTGATAAAATTTACCGATTCTGTTTATAGTTTAACCCAATTAGCGATGCAAAAGGTGCCAGAAAGAGCTTTTATTTAAACTATATTTTTATCAAACATAAGGAATTCGATCACGCGCAAAATTAATGTAAGATTAAAAGGACTGAGGCCAGATATTGACTTATTTGATGGCCAGATCTGGCCGCTCGTTCACCTCCTCCACGGGCCTTGTCTCGATCCACCAAAGTTTTTCCAATTTTCCATCGTAATAACGGGCCAGGTTCCCTTTGAAAAGAAAAATTCGTTTAATATCTTCCTTGAACGGCCTAAGATTGCTGCCAATACCTTTGACCTGACGAAAACCATCAAGCATATAGGCATCCTTTTCCAAGACAGAAAGGTCAAAGTTTTCAATATCCACAGTTAGCATATTGTCTTTGGCAACTGACGCAGCAGGTGGAGCTACCTTACTGGTAGGGAATGTGTAGAAGTACATTTTGGATGCTAGCTTCGAAGTTAATGTGCTCCATCCATTTACGGGTAATCGCTCTACATTTAATGTAACAACACGGGAATATTCAAACGTATCATTGATCTCCTGATAAGTTGACTCCTTCCCATCTAGGTAAAATTTGAGATCATTCACATATCCGATGAGATTTCTTTCTCTGTCAAAGTAACCATCCTGAAACTTGGTAATCTCTTTATTGGCCCAATGGTGTCCGGCTCTGTAGGCCATAAGGAGATCATAGACTGGCGCATTCTCTTTGGCCTTTTCCTGTAAAAACTGTAGAGTATTTTCCTTTACATTGCCAATTGAGCCACGGATGAATTTGAAATCATCTTCCCAAAAAACTCCTGATTGTAATTCACTTGCCTCATTCTTCGCCACAAAAACAACCTGGGACGAGTTGAAACTCGCAGACCTACTTTGACCAAATCTTTTATAAATCCCGTTATCATAATCCAGCCCATACCAACTGATCGTATCCTCGGAATTGATTTTTTCAAAATAAAACCCATACTGATCTGTCAATATCGTTTTGTAAAAGGTGTCATTAATGGAAACTTTTAACGGCAATCCCACAACGGGCAAACCAGTTTGCCCATCCAATACAATCCCTGCAAGGTGCCCGGGCCTCGTCATTTTCTCGGGCTGCATACCCGCATAGAAGCGCGTTATTTCACCCTGAGGGGTTGTATCTGCCTTATTTCTAAATATGATGACGGAAAGGACAAGTAAGGGTAAACCGAATAAAAAGGTCAACAGAAAAATAGGAGCCGTTTTGTTCTTATTCATCATGATGATACGTCTTTTAAGTGACGAAAAATTGAACTGATTCGCAAGCCACACCTCCGGCACGCCAACAACCTTCAGCAAGAGATATTGGTATTCTTTAGCATTCACACCATGTTCAAGCACTGCCCTGTCTGCAATGTATTCATGGTTTTGCCGTATCGCATGACGAATCAACCAAGCGAATGGGTTATACCAGTTTAAAACACAAAGTATCTCGGCCCAAATGATATCTACGGAATGCTTTTGCTTTACATGCACCAATTCGTGAAGAAAAATCTCTTGCAACTCGCTTTCGTCGTGCAAAGCAGGATTGACAAAAATGCCCCTGCCAAAAGAAAAAGGAACAATTTCCCGACTTGTATAATATATTTGAACATCCTCATCGGTTATAAGTGCCGCTTTCCTTTTGATACTGAGGTAACAAATCCAGTTCATCGCAAGCCTGACGATCATCACCAGCACCCCGAGAAAAAACAAACCGATCAATATTTGCTGCCAAAGCTCCAACCCAACCGTGGTATCCGGTTCGGGAATAACGAAAGGTGGCTCCCCCTCTGCACTTCTCGTTTTTACAACAGTAAAGTCCTGTACTGTCGGAATAGCTTCCACCAATTTACTTTCGACAAAGGAACTTCGTTCCAGGGCCGGACTTATATCTATAAATGGAATGACAAACGAAAGAGCACTATAAATGAGCAAGTACCACCTGTTCCAGTTATAAAAGGTATGTCTGCCCAAAACAATCACATAAAACAGGCTGGTGACTGACAGTCCAATTGTCAATTTGATCAGGTATTCAATGAATGGAGACATGGCTGAATTGCTTTAAAAGTAGCTACTTTTTACCTTCTATTAACCCAATGATTTCTTTCAGCTCGTCCGCTGAAATTTTATTTTTCTCCACAAAAAAACTAACCAGTTCTTTGTACGAATTCTCAAAATAATCTTTGACCACATTACCCATAAACTTTTGCTTGTAAGTCTCTTCGGTTACCGCAGTCGAGTAAATAAAAAAATTACCTATCGGTCGGCTCTGAACATACCCTTTCTTTTCCAGATTTTTTACCGTAGAAGCCAGCGTGGTGTAAGGTATGGGCTCGTTCATAGCCTCAATAAAAGATTTGATCGTCCCCTCACCTGTTTTCCAGATTGCAAGCATTGCCTGTTCTTCTTGCTGCGTTAGCTTTTCCATCATTACGAATTTTTCGTAATACTACGAAAGTTTCGTAGTTCGCTGCAAATATTTGGAATTTTATTCTCAATGACGCCTTGATCATGAAACTACCTGATGTCAAAAGGAAAACTACCAACGCGCAAACCCTTACGTCTAATGATAGTCAAACCGTTGAAGCCGTAAGGTGTAGGGGATCAAATTCCCAAAACAACTTGTGACCACTTAACCTTGTGTAAGTCAAAACTTCCAAAAAGGAATATTCATGTTGAAAAATTTATTTCTTATATCTTTAATCTGGACAAATCCACCTTCCAAGCTTCTTGCAGAAAATGTCTCAGAAAATGACAGTATCGAATTCAGGAATTTAGATTTTAAAATGGCACTAAGCCTTGCTAAATCCCAAAATATGCCATTATGTGTGTTTTTAACTGATGAGGAGGCTGCTTCAAAGGATAGCCAATTTCCATCACAGATTTCGAAAGAAACAAGCATTTTATTTAATTCAAATTTTATTAACTGTAAGATTCCCCTACATTCACAGAAAACCAGATTCAATTTTGCGAAGGTCTTAGGAATAGGTGTTCCTTGGCAAATGTTGAGAGTTGGGTATCTCCAAAGCTTACTTTTTTATGACGCCGATGGAAATCTTGTTCATTTCGGGGATTTTTCAAATCTCAAATCGGAAAGCGAAATCTCCACTAATGCCTCTAAACTAGCCAATCAGTTACTAAGCAAAGTTGAAATGGCAAAAAACTTCGCTGAGAGATTTAATAGCGGAGAATCCGATCCAACTTTTTTAGTTTCATACAGTAAGTTCTTGTTTTTAAAAGAAGATATGGAAGCTTACAAAAATCTTGTTAAAGAATCCGTTCAGAGATTTATTACGGCAGAAAGCATGGTTAATCAATTTACGCTCTATGTCCTGAGGACCACCACTCTCCCTTACCGACATTCGTTGTTCCAAGGTTTTGTTAAGCAAATTCCCGCCTTTAAGGCAAAGTTCGGGAGTGAAATAGTTAAGGAAGTAGGTGCTTGCCTTTATGGAATTGACATGGGGAATTTTACAACCGATGAAATAAAAAATGTTAATCGCTACTTCTTGGAGCTTGGCCAAGACCAGAATTGGGCAACATCGGCTACCTACAAGTTTATGATCAATGCATTTCAAAGGGATAATGATTTTAAGGGCTTCATTGATTACGCCAACACTCTTTTAGACAAGAAACCTTTCGGAGAAGATCAGATCTTTCGATACCTGACCGTGATGCAAAATTTTAATAAATCATCGTTGGAGAAGTTATATTTTCAGCAGTTCGAAACATGGAGTGATCAAATAATCAGATTTCATCAGAGACATCCCGATCTAAATAATGAAACATTCCATGCATTGACCAATTACGAAATGGCTGAAATATATTGGAGACATGGCGATAAATCAAAAGCCAGAGGGTTAGCATATGAGGCATACACGATCAGTAGGAGTTCAAATAACAATATGACCCAAGAGGAAAAGGATAAAATAGCGTCCCAATTTTCTAAGTATAGATTGGAATGAAGAAACCTTTTTGCTTTTTAAGTATAACTGAGACATGCTTATCAAACCCAACAAAAGTGTTTCCGAATTTATCGAAATAAGCTGAATCATTTCCCCGAAATTTGCCTGAGCTATGGATTTCCAGCTCATTTTCCTATTGAAAGTCGACACGGTAAATCCCACAATTTAATTCGTACCGCGGTCTGACAAATTCTTTTTATTAAATGCTTAAATTGCCTTCCGCAATTTGAGCAAGTTTTTACGAGTCATTTCAAACCCGAAATCTGAACATGTTCCCCTTCCGCATAGGACAAGGTTACGACGTACATCAAATGGAAGAAGGCCGACCATTCTGGCTTGGCGGAATTTTAATACCTCACACACACGGCGCAAAAGGGCATTCGGATGCAGATGTGGTATGTCATGTGATCTGTGATGCATTGCTTGGCGCTGCCAACATGCGAAATATTGGCTATCACTTTTCGGATAAGGATCCGCAGTGGAAAGGTGTTGACAGTAAACTTTTGCTGGCAAAAGTGTTGGAAATGATTCGGGGAAAGGGATTTGAAGTCGGCAACTTAGACGTTACCGTCGTTTTACAAATCCCAAAACTGAACCTTCACATTCCAGAAATGAAAGCTTGTATTTCCAAGGTAATGAACGTTTCAGAAGAAGATATTTCCATTAAGGCAACCACCTCAGAACATCTGGGATTTGTGGGAAGAGAAGAAGGAATCGCCGCGCATTGTGTGGCTTTGATATATACCACTGGTACTACAACATTTCAAAAATCTGATCAATGAAATTTGCAAATTTACTCGCTCTGTCCTTTGCTCTAACTTTAACATACCAGGCTTGCAAGGCTCAGGAACCATCTTCTGTCACGCAACCCTTGGGTTTTGAAGAGTACGACCCCATTTCTACACTCAAAGTCCCTGAGCATATCACCAGGCGCGCAAAGTTTCCATTTATTGATGTCCATAATCATCAATACCAAATGCCGACTCAGGACCTTAAATTTCTGACAGCCCAGATGGACAGCCTCAATATGGGCATTATGATCAACTTGAGTGGCCGTGGATGGTACCAGGAATGGAATGAGGGAACCGCTCAATTGAAGGGTTCATTAGAGAATGTTGCAAAAAGTCAACCCAAACGTATTGGCATTTTCACAAATCTTCAATTCAAAGGATTCGGCGAAAAAGACTGGACTTCCAAAGCGGTCAAACAATTAGAGGAAGATGTAAAAATGGGTGCCAAGGGACTTAAAATCTATAAAAGCCTGGGATTTAGCGGCATCAAAGATGACAAGGGAAACCGCGTTGCCGTAAGTGATCCCCGGCTGCAACCGGTATGGCAAAAATGTGGAGAACTCGGAATTCCTGTTTTGATACACACAGCAGACGTGCCTTCGTTCTGGGATCCGATGGATCGCTATAACGAAAGATGGCTTGAATTGAAAACGCATCCAGGTCGCCGCCGCGGTCCGAATGATCCTGTTCCGTTTGATTCGCTTATTGCCGAGCAGCATAAGATTTTCCGCGATAACCCCAAAACGATATTCATCAATGCGCATATGGGCTGGTATCCCAACAACCTCAAAAAGCTTGACAGTCTGATGATCGCCTTCCCAAATATGTATGTGGAAATTGGCGCAGTTATCGCAGAACTTGGCCGTCAGCCACGTGCAGCGAAAAAGTTTTTTGATAAATATCAGGACCGTGTTTTGTTTGGTAAAGACAGCTGGGTCCCATCAGAATACGCTACCTATTTCAGAGTGCTGGAGACGGAAGACGAGTATTTCCCGTACCACAAAAAATATCATGCGTTCTGGCGGATGTATGGAATGGGGCTTTCAGATGATGTTTTAAAGAAGCTTTACTACAAAAATGCATTACGGATTATTCCCGGATTAGATAAGAGTTTGTTTCCGAAGTGAGGCTCTAACCCCGATTACAAATCGGTGCGAGCCAAGAAACTTTCGATCAAAAATCTACCTTAAATACTATAGTTGTATTAAAATGGCTATCTTAGAACAATGATAGCGCAAATCTTTTCTATAAAGTTAATTTCTAACACTCAACGACCCTGGTTATGAAATCACTCCGCAAGATCGGTACATTGGTGCCACCTAAAAAATCGTACTGCAAGCCTCGGCTGAAAAGAATTGGCACTTTGAAGAATCTCACAAGGGGCGATTCAGGCTCGAATACAGACGGTTTTGGAGGAAACCAACTAGGATGACCTCCTCCAAAACTTTTATGGAACAACCTTCTCTGCCCTGGAATTGGTTCATTGAAAGGAATTTTTCAGAATCTTGAAATTTCAAAAAGGACCTTTTACAAAAGCAGGAAATGGTGCGATGATTTTCACAATGTCGTTTCTGTTACTATTGGTGCGTGGCGATTATAAACTATTGTCCTGCCGTCACACCACCCACAGCACTGTGTGTCCTATCCAGTAAATATTTGATAATACTGCAATCAAATACTTTATCAACGAACGGATGTCGCATACCTGCAACGCTTTCAGAACGTTAAAAAAATAAATAATCTCCAAGTTTTGAGAATCGATTTTTGAATCAGGTATTTCGTTGTTGCAAAAACACCGGGCGATTAAGAGCGGGGCATGCTATAATTACATCATCAAGAACCTGCAAGGGGTAAATTTTAGTTTAAATAAGGTTACAAATACTAGAAATGTGAGAAAAATCTCTATTTTGGCCTCCCTTGAAAATTCCTCAATTGATCTCCTTGGCGGCTAGGCTTTGGATTCGACTGAGGAATTTTACTTTATAACTTTGCGCATTTTATAGGAATAGTGCAATTGTTGTAGGC